>LXNI01000027.1_pt1 | contig 138907 bp, 123 predicted proteins | sample 809091 | NCBI WGS metagenome assembly LXNI01 (sample SAMN04870527, study PRJNA318959) | sponge metagenome | biome: 01000161; feature: marine sponge reef; material: water | host: Sarcotragus foetidus | place: Greece: Milos, Mediterranean Sea | collected 2013-05-29 | depth 5-7 m
CGCGAGGCCATCACCTTCGTCAACGCCGCCGTCAACGTCGTCTTGCCATGATCCACATGACCAATCGTCCCAACATTCACATGCGGCTTGGTCCGCTCAAACTTCTGCTTCGCCACGATCGATTACCTCTTGGATTGCAGGGCGTTTCAGCCGCCCCTCGCGTTGATGATGTCTTTTGCCACGCCCGCGGGAACCCTGGCGTAGCGGTCGAATTCCATTGTGTAGCTCGCCCTTCCCTGGCTCATGGAGCGCAGGTCCGTGGCATAGCCGAACATTTCCGCCAGCGGTACCCGGGCGCGAATGACCTTGCCCATGGGCGAATCCTCAAGCCCCTGGAGGATACCCCGGCGCCGGTTCAGGTCGCCGTTGACATCGCCCATGTAATTCAGCGGACTGACCACCTCGACCTTCATGATGGGCTCCAGAACCACCGGAGCGGCCTTCGCCGCGCCTTCCCTGAACGCCAGCGAGCCTGCGATGCGGAACGCGACTTCGCTGGAGTCCACGTCATGGTAGGAGCCGTCGTACAGCGTCACCTTGCAGTCCACCACCGGGTAACCGGCAATCACGCCGCTGCTCATCTGCTCCTGAACGCCCCGGTCCACGGCTGAAATGAACTCCCGAGGAACGGCGCCGCCGACGATTTCGTTGACGAATTCGTACCCGTCGCCCGGCGCCTGAGGCTCGATTCGCAGGTACACGTGGCCGTACTGTCCCCGCCCGCCCGTCTGGCGAACGAACCGGCCCTCCTGCTCGACAAGGCTGGTGATCGTCTCGCGGTAGGCCACCTGCGGGCGGCCCACGGCTGCTTCGACCCTGAACTCCCGCTTGAGCCGATCGATGATGATTTCGAGGTGCAGTTCGCCCATTCCGGAAATGATCGTCTGCGCCGACTCCTCGTCCGTATGGATTCGAAACGACGGATCCTCCCGGGCGAGCTTGGAAAGCGCCATGCCGAGCTTGTCCTGATCGGCCTTGGTCCTCGGTTCCACCGCCACCGAAATGACCGGCTCGGGAAACTCCATGCGTTCCAGCACGATACGGCGCCCCGGCGCCGTCAGGCTGTCGCCCGTGGTGACGTCCTTGAGCCCCACCGCCGCGGCGATATCGCCCGCGCGCACTTCGGTCACTTCTTCGCGGTCGTTGGCGTGCATCTGCAGGATGCGCCCGATACGCTCGCGCTTTGAGCGGACCGTGTTGATGATCGTATCCCCGGATTTCAGCACGCCGGAGTAGACGCGGAAGAACGTCAGGTTGCCGACAAATGGATCGGTCGCGATCTTGAACGCCAACGCAGCGAATGGCGCATCATCCGAAGACTCGCACTCGGCTTCGGCGTTGTTCTCCAGCACCCCCTTGATGGCCGGCCGCTCGCCCGGGGAGGGAAGGTATTCGATCACCGCGTCGAGCACCGCCTGCACGCCCTTGTTCTTGAACGCCGAGCCGCAAAGCACCGGCACCACCTCGCCGTCCAGGCAGCGCGCTCTGAGGCCCTTCCTGATCTCCGCGGCGGACAGGTCGCCATCGTGGAGATACTTGTCCAGCAGCGCCTCGTCGCCTTCCGCCGCGGCCTCGACGAGTTTGTCCCGCCACTCCTGCGCCAGCGGCAGCAGCGTCTCGGGCACCGTCTGCTCGAAATAGCGCATCCCCTGGGTGGAGTCGTCCCAGGCTATGGCCCGCATTCGCACCAGGTCGACCACGCCGCTGAACGAGTCTTCTGCGCCGATGGGTATCTGCAGCGGCACGGGATTGCCCCCGAGTCGTTCCCTGATCTGGCGGACCACGCGGAAGAAGTCCGCGCCCGTGCGGTCCATCTTGTTGACGAAGGCCAGTCGCGGCACGCCGTAATTGTTGGCCTGCCGCCAGACCGTCTCTGACTGCGGCTCCACGCCTCCGACCGAGCAGAAGACCGCTACCGCCCCATCCAGTACGCGCAGGCTGCGCTCGACTTCGATGGTGAAGTCCACGTGCCCGGGCGTATCGATGATGTTGATGCGGTATTCGGGGAACTGCTGGTCCATTCCCCGCCAGAAGGCCGTGGTGGCGGCCGACGTGATGGTGATGCCCCGTTCCTGCTCCTGCACCATCCAGTCCATGACGGCCGCGCCGTCGTGGACCTCGCCCATCTTGTGGGACACGCCGGTGTAGAAGAGGATACGCTCAGTCGTGGTGGTCTTGCCGGCATCGATGTGAGCCATGATGCCGATATTGCGATAACGCTCGATGGGGGTCTGCCGTGACATTTGGACTCCAATCCATCGATTACCACCGGTAGTGGGCGAACGCCTTGTTGGCTTCGGCCATGCGGTGAGTATCCTCGCGTCTCTTCACCGCAGAGCCGCGGTTGTCCGCCGCGTCCAGCAGTTCGTGGGCGAGACGCAGCGCCATGGTTTTCTCCGGGCGCTTGCGCGCAGCGTCGATGGCCCAGCGCATGGCCAGCGTTTCGCGCCGGGTCGCGCGCACTTCCACGGGGACCTGATAGGTCGCCCCACCCACGCGCCTGGACTTCACTTCGACCACCGGCTTGATGTTGTCCAGCGCCTGGGCGAGGAGTTCCAGCGACTTCTGCTCGTCCTGGCCGGACCGGGTGGAGATTCGGTCCAGGGCGCCATAGACGATGCGCTCGGCCACGGACTTCTTGCCGCTGAGCATGACCATGTTGATGAACTTCGCCAGCATCCGGTCGCCGTACTTGGGATCCGGCAACACTTCCCGGCGGGGTGCTCTGCTTCGTCGCGACATGGTAGGCGTCCGCCGTCGTCAGCTCTTGGGCCGTTTGGCGCCGTACTTCGAACGGCCCTGGCGTCGGTCGCCGACACCGGCGCAATCCAGCGTGCCGCGTACGACATGGTAGCGCACGCCGGGCAGGTCCTTGACCCGTCCGCCGCGAATGAGCACCACCGAGTGCTCCTGCAGGTTGTGACCTTCGCCGCCGATGTAACTGGTCACTTCAAAGCCGTTGGTCAACCGCACCCTGGCCACTTTGCGCATGGCCGAATTGGGTTTCTTCGGCGTCGTGGTGTACACGCGGGTACAGACGCCGCGCCGCTGGGGCGAGGCGCCCAGCGCCGGTACGTTGCTCTTGGCACGCTTCACCGAGCGAGGCTTTCTGACCAGTTGATTCGTCGTTGACATTCTTTATACGCAAATAAATCAGGCCCGCTGCCGGTCTTGCGGCAGCCGGGCCACGTTGTCTATTGCCCGGAAAAAGTCCCGGGGGCTGCAAGTTGTTTCGGCCGATGCCGGCCGACCTTCAAACCGCGAGAGATTCTAGGGTTGAGCGTGTCGGCGTGTCAACCGGAAATTCCCGGCTTTCAGCCCGCGGGCGCGTCCCGCGGTTCTTCTGCGGCGGCTCCCGTTCCCGCCGTTGCCACGGCCACTGCGCCCTCCGCCGATTCGGCCAGGGAAGACTCCAGTTCCTTGAGTTCCTCGGCGAGGATGTCCTCCTCCGTGCGCCGGCGCTCTTCGTGGTGAGCATACCCCGTACCCGCCGGAATCAGCCGACCGACGATGACGTTTTCCTTCAGCCCGCGCAGGTTGTCCTGCATTCCCCGAACCGCCGCCTCGGTAAGGACACGCGTGGTTTCCTGGAACGACGCAGCCGAGATGAACGACTCCGTTGCCAGCGATGCCCGGGTGATTCCCAACAACACCGGTACGTAGGTGGCCGGTTCCTCCGACTGCGCTTCCAGTTCCTCGTTTGTATCGAGCACCCGGGCCCGGTCCACCTGCTCCCCGCTCAGGAACCGGCTATCGCCGGGGTCGGCGATCTCGATCTTGCGCAGCATCTGGCGAATGATCACCTCGATGTGCTTGTCGTTGATCTTCACGCCCTGCAGGCGGTAGACGTCCTGAATCTCCCTTACAAGGTAGTCCGCCAGTTTCTCCACACCCTGCAATCGCAGGATGTCGTGGGGATTGGGCTCGCCGTCGGCGATGATCTCGCCGCGAATGACGCTCTCGCCCTCGAAGACATTCAGGTGGCGCCACTTGGGAATCAATTCCTCGTGGGCCTCGCCTTGCTCGTCCGTAATCACGAGCCGCCGCTTGCCCTTGGTCTCCTTGCCGAACCCGACAATTCCGGTGTGCTCCGCGAGAATCGCGGAATCCTTGGGCCGCCGGGCCTCGAACAGGTCCGCCACCCGCGGCAGGCCGCCGGTGATGTCGCGCGTCTTGGAAGTCTCCTGGGGCAAGCGGGCGATGACGTCGCCCACCACCACGTTTGAGCCGTCCTCCATGCTGAGCACGGCGCCCGACGGCAGTGCGTAGACCGCCGGAATGTCCGTGTTCGGGAAGAACACGGGTTCGCCGTCGGGATCCACCAGCCGGGCGGTGGGACGGTAGTCCACGCCTGCGCCTCGCTGCGCCGGGTCCAGCACCAGGATGCTGGTCAGGCCCGTGATCTCGTCCACCTGTGTGGTCACCGTCACGTCATCCACGAAGTCTTCGAAGCACAGTCGGCCGCTCACTTCGGCGACCACCGGGTGTGTGTGCGGGTCCCAGTTCGCAACGAGCTGCCCCGGCTCCACCTTGTCGCCTTCGCTTACGGCAATGGTGGCGCCGTACGGCACCTTGTAGCGTTCCCGCTCGCGCCCGAACTCATCCAGAATGGCCAGCTCGCCGGAACGCGACGTGGCCACGAAATGACCCTTCTCCTCGTGCTGCACGGTCTTCATGTCGTACGTCTTGGTCGTTCCCGCGGTTTTCACTTCCACGCTGTTGACCGCCGCTGAACGGGATGCGGCGCCGCCGATGTGGAACGTGCGCATGGTGAGCTGCGTGCCCGGCTCGCCGATGGACTGCGCCGCGATGACGCCCACGGCCTCGCCCTTGTCGACGCGATTTCCCCGCGCCAGGTCTCGCCCATAGCATTGCGCGCAGACGCCGTAGCGGGTCGCGCAGGTGATGGGCGATCGAACCAGGAGTTGATCGATGGACGCGGATTCCAGTTTCCCGACTGCGCGCTCATCCAGCAGCGAGCCCGCCTCCAGCACCAACGCCTCGTTGGCCGGCGCCAGCACGTCAACCGCCGCAACCCGACCGAGTACCCGTTCCCGCAACGGCTCGACGACGTCACCGCCCTCCACCAGGGGCGTCATCATCAACCCCTCTTCGGTACCGCAGTCCATGTCGGTGACCACCAGATCCTGCGCCACGTCCACCAGGCGACGGGTCAGGTAACCGGAGTTGGCGGTCTTCAGCGCCGTGTCGGCGAGACCCTTGCGCGCGCCGTGCGTGGAAATGAAGTACTGCAGGACGTCCAGGCCCTCGCGGAAATTGGCGGTAATGGGCGTTTCGATGATCGAACCGTCCGGCTTCGCCATCAGCCCGCGCATGCCCGCGAGCTGGCGAATCTGGGCGGCCGAGCCCCGCGCACCGGAGTCGGCCATCATGTAGATGGAATTGAAGGACTCCTGCCTGGCTTCATTGCCCTCGGCGTCGAGCACGCTCTCCGAGCCCAGTTTCTGCATCATCGCCTTGGCGACATGGTCGTTGGTTCTCGACCAGATATCGACGACCTTGTTGTACCTTTCGCCGTCGGTAACCAGTCCGGATGCGTACTGATCCTGGATTTCCTTCACTTCCTGCTCGGCGACATCGAGGATGCTGTGCTTCTCCTGCGGAACCACCATGTCGTTGACACCGAAGGAAACGCCCGCGTGAGTCGCGTAATTGAAGCCCATGTACATGAGCTGGTCGGCAAAGATGACCGTCGTCTTCAGGCCAAGTTGCCGGTAGCAGGCGTTGATGACCGCCGAAACGGCGCGCTTGTTCATGGGCTGATTGATCAGGTCGAAGCTCAGACCCTCGGGCACGATCTCCGACAGCAGCGCGCGGCCCACGGTCGTGTCCACCAGCCGCGTTCCCGGCTCCTCGTCCGCCTCGGCATCGGCGTCCACGACGGGCACCCTTACGCGGACCTTCGCGTGCAGGTCCACCGCATCGTTCTCGTAGGCGCGATGGATCTCCTCCACCCCGGCAAACAACATGCCCTCGCCGCGGGCGTTGACGCGCTCGCGGGTCATGTAATAGAGGCCCAGCACAACGTCCTGGGAGGGCACGATGATCGGGTCGCCGTTGGCCGGCGAAAGGATGTTATTGCTGGCCATCATCAGCGCGCGTGCCTCAAGCTGCGCCTCGATCGACAGCGGCACGTGGACCGCCATCTGGTCGCCGTCGAAGTCGGCATTGAAGGCCGTACAGACCAGCGGATGAAGCTGGATCGCCTTGCCCTCGATCAATACCGGCTCGAACGCCTGGATGCCCAGGCGATGCAGCGTCGGGGCACGGTTGAGCATGACCGGGTGCTCGCGGATCACCTCTTCGAGAATGTCCCAGACTTCCGGCCCCTCACGCTCCACCAGCCGCTTGGCGGCCTTGATGGTGGTGGCCTGGCCGCGCAACTGCAGCTTCGAGAATATGAACGGCTTGAAAAGTTCCAGAGCCAGTTTCTTGGGCAGTCCGCACTGGTGCAGCTTCAGGGTCGGGCCGACCACGATCACCGAACGGCCCGAATAGTCCACGCGCTTGCCGAGCAGGTTCTGCCGGAACCGCCCCTGCTTGCCCTTGATCATGTCCGCCAGGGACTTCAGCGGGCGCTTGTTGGTGCCGGTGATCGCGCGGCCGCGCCTGCCGTTGTCCAGCAGCGCATCCACGGACTCCTGCAGCATCCGCTTCTCGTTGCGCACGATGATGTCCGGCGCGTTCAGTTCAAGCAGCCGGCGCAGCCGGTTGTTGCGGTTGATCACCCGCCGGTAGAGGTCGTTGAGATCGGAAGTGGCGAATCGCCCGCCGTCCAGCGGCACCAGCGGCCGCAGATCCGGCGGCAGCACCGGCAGGACCGTCATCACCATCCACGCCGGCTGATTGGTGGAATCGGTGAAGGATTCGAGCAGCTTCAGCCGTTTTGACAGACGCTTGATCTTGGTCGCGGACCGGGTGGCGGCAATGGCCTCGCGAACGCCGGCCACCTCCGCTTCCAGGTCAAGCGCCAGCAGCAGGTCGCGGACCGCCTCGGCGCCCATCCGCGCATCGAACTCGTTGCCGTACTCCTCAATGGCTTCCAGGTAGGTTTCGTCGGTGAGCAACTGGCCCTTTTCCAGGTCCGTCATGCCGGGATCCACAACCACGAAGGCCTCGAAGTAGAGAATTCGCTCGATCTCCCGCAGGGTCATGTCGAGCATCAGCCCGATCCGCGACGGCAGCGACTTCAGGAACCAGATATGCGCCACGGGGCTTGCAAGCTCAATGTGCGCCATGCGCTCGCGGCGCACCTTGGTCTGGGTGACCTCCACCCCGCATTTCTCGCACACGACGCCACGGTGCTTCAGGCGCTTGTACTTTCCGCACAGGCATTCGTAATCCTTGACGGGTCCGAATATCTTTGCGCAGAACAGCCCGTCGCGCTCCGGCTTGAATGTCCGGTAGTTGATCGTCTCCGGCTTCTTCACCTCGCCGTACGACCATGACCGAATCATGTCCGGCGACGCCAGGCCGATGCGGATCGCATCGAAATCCTCGACCGGAGCCTGCTGTCGGAAAAGTCTCAGTAGATCCTTCATATGACTGTACCTGTTGCCGAAAGGGCGGGCTGCGTGCGCCGGTTCACTGAGTCTCTTCCAGGTCGATGTTGATCCCCAGAGAGCGAATCTCCTTGACCAACACGTTGAATGACTCCGGCATTCCCGCCTGCATCTGGTGGGTTCCGTCAACGATGTTCTTGTACATCTTGGTGCGGCCCTGGACGTCGTCGGACTTTACGGTGAGCATCTCCTGGAGCGTGTAGGACGCGCCATAGGCTTCCAGCGCCCAGACTTCCATTTCGCCGAACCGCTGGCCGCCGAACTGCGCCTTGCCGCCCAGCGGCTGCTGGGTGACCAGGCTGTAGGGGCCCGTGGAACGCGCATGCATCTTGTCGTCAACCAGGTGGTTGAGCTTGAGCATGTACATGTAACCCACGGTCACCGGGCGGTTGAACGGCTCTCCCGTTCGTCCGTCGAAGAGGTTCGCCTGACCGGAGACCGGCAGTTCCGCCAGCTCCAGCAGTCCCTTGATTTCCTGTTCGTTGGCGCCGTCGAATACCGGGGTTGCGATGGGCACGCCCTGGCTCAGGTTTCGGGCAAGCTCCATGATCGAATCGGCTTTCAGGCTGCGGAGGCTTTCCTTCTGCCCGCCGGTCTTGTTGTAGATGCCGTCGAGATATCGGCGCATGGCCGCCGCGGAGCACCTTGAGTTCACCATTTCGCCGATCTTGCGTCCCAGCTCCTTGGCCGCCCAGCCAAGATGCGTTTCCAGCACCTGGCCGACGTTCATGCGCGAAGGCACGCCCAGCGGGTTGAGCACGATATCCACGGCGGTACCGTCTTCCATGTAGGGCATGTCCTCCACCGGGATGATGGTGGAGATCACACCCTTGTTGCCGTGCCGGCCGGCCATCTTGTCGCCCGGCTGGATATGGCGCTTCACCGCCAGATAGACCTTGACCATCTTCAGCACGCCCGGCGCCAGATCGTCGCCGGCGGTGATCTTGTGATGCTTCTCGTCGAACCGCCGTTCGAACTCCTCGCTCTGGGCCCTGAGCCTCTCGGCGGCCCGTTCCAGTTGCGAATTGAGCTCGTCGTCCCTGACCCGGACTTCGAACCACCGCTCCCTGGGCAGATCGGTCAGGTAGGACTCGGTTATCTTGCTGCCGGCCTTCAACTTCCCGGGACCGCCCGCCGCGCTTTCGCCCACGAGCAGCCGCTCGAGCCGCTGGAAGATATCCTCTTCCAGAATCCGTCGCTGATCGTCGAGATCCTTGCGTACCGCCTCCAGTTCCTGCCGCTCGATGGCCAGCGCACGGGCATCCTTCTCGACGCCGTCGCGGGTGAATACCCGTACATCGATGACCGTGCCGTCCATCCCGGGGGGCACGCGCAGCGAAGTGTCCTTCACGTCCGACGCCTTCTCGCCGAAGATCGCCCGCAAGAGCTTCTCTTCGGGTGTGAGCTGGGTCTCGCCCTTCGGCGTGACCTTGCCCACCAGGATGTCCCCGGCCTGAACTTCCGCACCGATAAAGGCGATGCCCGATTCGTCGAGCTTGGTCAGGGCAGCATCGCCGACGTTGGGAATATCGCCGGTCACTTCTTCGGGGCCCAGCTTGGTATCCCGGGCCACACAGGTCAGTTCCTCGATGTGGATCGTGGTGAAGCGATCCTCCTCCACCACGCGTTCGGAGATCAGGATGGAGTCCTCGAAGTTGTAACCGTTCCACGGCATGAAGGCCACCAGCAGGTTCTGGCCCAGCGCCAGTTCGCCCAGGCTGGTGGACGGGCCGTCGGCCAGCACATCGTCCCGCTCGATGACGTCGCCGGCCTTGACCAGGGGCCGCTGATTGATGCAGGTGTTCTGGTTGGACCGGGTGTACTTGGTGAGGTTGTAGATATCGACCCCGGCCTCACCTGCACTGGTCTCGCTGTCGTTCACCCTCACGACGATGCGCGAGGCGTCCACGGAGTCCACGGCGCCGCCGCGCGTGGCGATCACCGTCACACCGGAGTCCACCGCCACCGCGCGCTCCATGCCGGTTCCCACCAGCGGCGTTTCCGTGCGCAGCGTGGGCACCGCCTGGCGCTGCATGTTCGAGCCCATCAGCGCCCGGTTGGCGTCGTCATGTTCGAGGAACGGAATCAGTGATGCGGCCACCGACACGATCTGTTTCGGCGACACATCCATGTAGTCCACCTGCCTGGGCGGAAACAGGGTGAACTCGTTCTTGTAGCGGCACGACACCAGGTCATCCTCGAAATGGCCCCGGTTGGTCAGCTTCGAGTTCGCCTGCGCGATCACGTACTGGCCTTCCTCGATGGCTGACAGGTACTTGATATCGTTGCTGACCCGTCCGTTGATCACGCGCCGGTAGGGCGTTTCCAGAAAGCCGTATTCATTGGTGCGCGCATAAACCGCCAGCGAGTTGATGAGCCCGATGTTCGGTCCTTCGGGGGTTTCGATCGGGCAGACCCTTCCGTAGTGCGTCGGATGCACGTCGCGCACCTCGAAGCCGGCCCGTTCGCGGGTCAGTCCGCCTGGACCCAGCGCCGACACGCGCCGCTTGTGGGTCACTTCCGACAGCGGATTCTGCTGATCCATGAACTGGGAAAGCTGGCTGGAACCGAAAAACTCCTTGACCGCCGCGGACACCGGCTTGGCGTTGATCATTTCCTTGGGCATGAGGCCCTCGGACTCGGCCAGCGTCAGGCGTTCCTTGACCGCCCGCTCGACGCGCACGAGCCCGATGCGGAAGGCGTTCTCGGCCATTTCGCCGACGCTGCGCACGCGGCGGTTTCCAAGGTGGTCGATGTCGTCGACGGTGCCGTTGCCGTTACGGATATCGATCAACGTGCGCAGGACTTCGATGATGTCCTCGTTTGAGAGCACGCCGTCGCCCTCGGCCGTCTCCCGCCCCACCCGGCGGTTGAACTTCATCCGGCCCACGGCCGAAAGGTCGTAGCGCTCCGGATTGAAGAACAGGTTCTGGAACAGGTTCTCGGCGGCCTCCTTGGTGGGCGGTTCGCCCGGCCGCATCATCCGGTAGATTTCCACCAGCGCGTCGAGGCGAGACTGGGTCCCGTCGATACGCAACGTATTGGAGATGAACGGGCCCCGGTCAAGATCGTTGACATAGAGCGTGCCGATGGACTTTGCTCCCGCTTCAAACAGTGCATCCACCTTCACGGAGTCCAGTTCCTCGTTGGCCTGGGCCAGCAGCTCGCCGGTCTCCTTGTCGACGATGTCGTGGGCCAGGATTCGGCCGTCCAGGTAGTCGGACGGGACGTCCAGATACCGGACTCCGGCTTTTTTCAATTCGCGCACGTGACGCACGGTGATCCGCCGGTCCTTTTCCACCACCGTCTTGTCGCCGACCTTGATATCGAAACTGGCGGTCTCGCCCCTGAGCCGTTCCGCAACGAGCTTGAGCCGTATTCCGTCGCGCGTCAGCGTGAACTCGTTGATGTCGAAGAAAATCTTCAACATGTCCTCGTTGGTGTAGTTGAGCGCCCGCAGCAGGATCGTTACGGGCAGCTTGCGGCGCCGGTCGATACGTACGAACACGCAATCCTTGGGGTCGAACTCGAAATCGAGCCAGGATCCACGGTACGGAATCACCCGCGCGGAGAACAGCAGCTTGCCCGAGGAATGCGTCTTGCCCTTGTCATGGTCGAAGAACACGCCGGGCGAACGGTGCAATTGGGAGACGATCACGCGCTCGGTTCCGTTGACCACGAAGGTGCCGTGTCCGGTCATCATGGGCATCTCGCCCAGGTACACTTCCTGCTCGCGAATGTCCTTGATTTTCTTCTTGCTCGCCGGCGCATCCTTGTCATAGATCACCAGGCGCACCAGCACGCGCATCGGTGCGGCATAGGTCAGCCCGCGAAGCTGGCACTCCTTGACGTCGAAGACCGGTTCCCCGAGGCGGTAGCTGATGTACTCGAGCGCAGCGTTGCCCGAGTAGCTCACGATGGGGAAGACGCTGTTGAAGGCCGAATGCAGACCCGTATCGATCCGCTCCTCGGCCGCCACGTTGCGCTGCAGGAAATCCCGGTAGGAGTCAAGCTGGATCGAAAGCAGATAGGGAACGTCCAGAACGGACGGAAGCTTTCCGAAATTCTTTCGAATGCGCTTTTTCTCAGTAAACGAATACGCCATCGCGAGTTACCTCGGCTGCGGTGGATTGACGACCATGCAGGTCACGCGCAGCGCGATGCCGCGGCGAGCGTGTGTGCGTGCGCTCCACGGGCTCCCCCCTGTCCGGTGGGTTTGCCCGCGATTACGGAGGCGGATGCGAGTCACTTGATATCGACGCTCGCGCCAGCCTCTTCGAGCTGCTTCTTCACATCCTCTGCTTCGTCCTTGGTAATGGCTTCCCGAACCGCGCTGGGAGCGGCTTCGACCAGGTCCTTGGCCTCCTTGAGACCCAGACCCGTGAGCGAACGGACCACCTTGATGACGGGGACCTTGGCGGAACCGAAACTGGTCAGGATGACGTCGAATTCCGTCTGTTCCTCGACCTCTTCGGCGGCGCCTGCGTCCGCGGCGGCGGCGACAGCCACCGGAGCAGCGGCGGTCACGCCCCACTTGTCCTCCAGCGACCTCACCAGGTCAACGATTTCCATGATCGGCTTGTTACTCAACTCTTCGATGAGCTGTTCATTCGTCAAAGCCATGGCTTACTTCTCCATCAGGTGAATTCAATTCAAAAACGTGTCTTCAGTTATTCAGCTTGTTCGCTGCGACCCTGCAGGGTTCGCGCCAACATCGTTCCGGGTTCGCTGAGCAGCCGGACGAACTGGGTCAATGGCCCGTTCAGTGTGCTCAGCAGCATCGCGCGCGCCTCGTCCAGGTTCGGCAGCGCTGCCACGCGGTCCAGGTTCGTGGCGTCGTAAAGCTCCCCACCCACTGACACGGATACGGTGACGAGCTTGTCATGATCCTTCGAAAATCCCTTGACCACGCGCGCCGCCGAACCCGGGTCTTCCCTGGAGAAGGCCAGCAGCAAGGGGCCTCTGAGCGTCGGTTTGATGCATTCGAACTGCGTGCCTTCAACGGCCCGTCGGGCCAGGGAATTCTTCACGACCTTCATGTAGACGCCGGCGTTGCGCGCCTCGGACCGCAGTTCGGTCATCTCCGCGACCGTCAGCCCGCGATATTCGGCCACCACGGCGGCCAGCGACGAGGCCGCCACGGCGTTGACGTCGGCGACAAGTGCTTTCTTTTCGGCCAGATTGAGCGCCATTCCCTTCTCCTGAAAGACTGCTATCCGATCCGCGTCAACCGCCGACCGACGCCTGATCGACCACGACGCCGGGGCCCATGGTCGAAGATACGCTGACGCGCTTCATGTACTGTCCCTTCGCCGCTGCCGGCCGGGCCTTGTTCAGATCCGCAAGCAACGCCTCCAGATTCTGCTTGAGCGCCTCGACCTCGAACGCGACGTTGCCGATCTGGCAGTGCACCACGCCCGCCTTGTCGGTGCGGTATCGAACCTGGCCGGCCTTGGCGCTTTGCACCGCGGAGGCCACGTCCCGGGTGACCGTGCCGACCTTGGGATTGGGCATGAGCCCACGGGGGCCGAGGATCCGTCCCAGCCGGCCCACGACCCGCATGGCATCGGGGCTGGCAATGGCCACATCGAAATTCAGTTCGCCGCCCTGAATCGTCTCGGCCAGGTCCTCCATTCCCACGATGTCCGCCCCGGCCTCCTCGGCGGCCTCGGCCTGCTCGCCCTGGGCGAACACGGCAACGCGAACGTTCTTGCCGGTGCCGTTGGGCAGCACGGTCGAGCCTCGCACGACCTGGTCCGATCGTCTGGGGTCGACCCCCAGATTGACTGCCACATCCACCGATTCGGAGAACTTCGCTTTCGCCAGTTTCTTCACCAGCCCGAAAGCCTCGTCGGCGGGATAAGCCTGGCCCCGCTGCACGCCGGCCCTGGCGTCCTTCTGGTTCTTAGTGAGCTTGGCCATCCAATCCCTCCACGTCCAGGCCCATGCTTCGGGCGCTGCCGGCGATGACCCGGACCGCCGCATCCATGTCGGCCGAGTTGAGATCCGGCTCCTTGATCCTGGCGATCTCTTCGAGCTGGTCCCTTGTGACCGTGCCGACCTTCTGTGTATTCGGTTCGCCGCTGCCCTTCTGGATCCCCGCGGCCTTCTTCAACAGCACCGCGGCAGGCGGCGTCTTGGTAATGAACGTGAAACTCTTGTCGGCGTAGACCGAAATCACCACGGGCGTGGGCATGCCCGGCTCGAGCTTCTGCGTCTGCGCGTTGAACACCTTGCAGAATTCCATGATGTTCACGCCGTGTTGCCCCAGGGCGGGTCCCACCGGCGGGCTCGGGTTCGCCTGCCCGGCGGGAATCTGCAACTTGATATAGGTATCGACCTTTTTCCTGACTGCCATTTTTTCGCGCTCCGCCGCGTTACGCTTTCTCTACCTGGCTGAAATCCAGTTCCACGGGGGTCGAACGGCCAAGAATCTGGACCGCCACCCTGACCTTGTTCTTGTCGTAATTGACGTTCTCCACAACTCCGTTGAAGTCGTTGAACGGACCGTCGTTGACCCGCACGACCTCGCCCGGCTCGAACAGCACCTTGGGCCTGGGCTTGTCCACGCCTTCCTGGACACGCTCCAGTATGGCGTTGGCTTCTTCGTCGGTGATGGGCGCGGGCCGGTCGGTACTGCCGCCGATAAACCCGAGCACCTTGGGGACTTCCTTGACCAGGTGCCAGCTCGATTCGTCCATCTCCATCTGCACGAGCACGTAGCCGGGGAAGAACTTGCGCTCGCTGCGCCGTTTCTGCCCGTCCCTCATCTCCACGACCTCTTCGGTCGGCACGAGGATTTCTCCGAACTTTTCCTCCAGGCCATAGCGCTTGATCCGCTCTTCCAGAGAGGACTTGACCTTGTGCTCGAAATTCGAATACGCGTGCACCACGTACCACCGCAAATCCGACACGTATCAGCCTCCCTGCCCGGTCAGCCGCCGCGTCACCGCCAGCAGCGACAGGTCGAGCAGCCAGAAAAACACGCCCATGATCAGCGCGAACACCAGCACGGTCAGCGTCGTCTGCAGGGTTTCCTCCCGAGTCGGCCACACCACCTTCTGCAGTTCTATGCGCGATCCCTGGATGAATCGCCACAGCGTCCTGCCCTGGGTGGACTGCATCACGACCGCCACTGCCAGCCCGAGCGCGATGAGCACGCCAAGGGCGCGCAGCGGAGTCGGAAAGTCCGCGTAGTAGTAGTAGCCGAGAATGCTGCCCACCAGGATGGCACCGGCGAGCAGCAGTTTCAGCGTATCCAGCAATGGATTTTCAGTTTCCACGTTTGATTCCATGGGTCATGTCTGCGGAGCGGTCAGCTCCTTCCCTCGTGCATCGGAGCCATTTGGAAAACCACGCCAATAACTCTTCAAGCTGGCAGGCCAGGAGGGACTCGAACCCCCAACCTGCGGTTTTGGAGACCGCTGCTCTGCCAATTGAGCTACTGGCCTCTCCCCAGACTTGCACCGACCCTGCCTTTCGGCCGGCGCCCCGACATTCCTCCTCGTGCGATGTTGATGTGTGGAGATGGATTGGTGCTTATTCGTGGATCTTCGCGACCACGCCGGCACCCACCGTGCGGCCGCCCTCTCGGATCGCAAACCGCAACCCCTCCTCCATCGCAATCGGATCGATCAACTGCACCCGCATCTGCACGTTGTCGCCCGGCATCACCATCTCGGTCGCCTCCGGCAACTCAACCGCGCCGGTCACGTCCGTGGTGCGAAAATAAAACTGCGGCCGATACCCCTTGAAAAACGGCGTGTGACGCCCGCCCTCTTCCTTCGTCAGGATATACACCTCGGCCTCGAAATCCGTGTGCGGGGTGATCGAACGCGGCTGCGACAACACCTGACCGCGCTCCACCTCGTCCCGCTTCACACCGCGCAACAACACCCCCACGTTGTCGCCCGCCTGGCCCTCGTCCAGCAACTTGCGAAACATCTCCACACCCGTGCACGTGCTCTTGCTCGTCTCGCGGATCCCCACGATCTCCACTTCATCCCCCACCTTCACCACGCCGCGCTCGATCCGACCGGTCACCACCGTGCCACGACCGGATATCGAAAACACATCCTCCACCGGCATCAGGAAATCACCGTCGATCGCACGCTCCGGAATCGGAATGTAATCGTCCAGCGCCTGAACCAGCGCCTCCACGCTGCCGATCGCAAGCTCCGAATCGTCCCCGTCCAGCGCCTGCAACGCACTGCCGGTGATGATCGGGGTGTCGTCGCCGGGAAACTCGTACGTGGACAACAAGTCCCGCACTTCCAAGTCCACCAGCTCCAGCAACTCCTCGTCGTCCACCATGTCCGCCTTGTTCAGGTACACCACGATGTACGGCACACCCACCTGGCGCGCCAGCAGGATGTGCTCGCGCGTCTGCGGCATCGGACCGTCCGCCGCCGACACCACCAGGATCGCACCGTCCATCTGCGCGGCCCCGGTGATCATGTTCTTCACGTAGTCGGCGTGGCCCGGACAGTCCACGTGCGCGTAATGACGACCCTCGCTCTCGTACTCCACGTGCGCGGTGGCAATCGTGATGCCGCGCTCGCGCTCCTCCGGAGCGTTGTCGATCTCGTCAAAACTGATCGTGTCACCACCGTGTCGCGAGGCCATCACCTTCGTCAACGCCGCCGTCAACGTCGTCTTGCCATGATCCACATGACCAATCGTCCCAACATTCACATGCGGCTTGGTCCGCTCAAACTTCTGCTTCGCCATCTGGATTGCTCCGAACTCCGTCTCGGCCTGGGCCCTGAATTAATCAAACGGCCGCCCAGCCCGGGCGGCCGCCTTACGTTTCAAATTTGTCCACCTGAACGGGTGATTCCATACAACCTGGAGCCCACAACCGGACTTGAACCGGTGACCTCTTCCTTACCAAGGAAGTGCTCTACCGCTGAGCTATGTGGGCGGAAATCCGCACCTTTTTTCTGTGCCCTCATTGCAGAGCCCCGTACTTGCTCCATGGAGCGGGTGAGCGGATTCGAACCGCCATCATCAGCTTGGAAGGCTGAGGTTCTACCCTTGAACTACACCCGCCTTCGCCGCTGCCTGCCCTCCACACTATGGTGGAGGGGGTAGGATTCGAACCTACGAAGGCATAGCCAGCAGATTTACAGTCTGCCCCCGTTGACCGCTTGGGTACCCCTCCGCGGACACAAGCGGCCCATTTTCCACCTTGGGTGCTGACGTGTCAATAGGAGTTCAGGCGGGATTTTCCTAATGGCGGCTGGACCATCGCCGGACTGTTTCGGGTGTCGCGCATCCGGCGCCCGGTTACACTATACCGCGCACGATGAAAGCGCACTGGAACACACCGGCCTACTTTGAATCCGCCGCGCCTGCCGATATCGCAGCGGAGCTTGAACGAGGCGCCGACCCGAAAGCCCGGGACCACAGCGGCGCGACACCGCTGCATCATGCCGTGGCATGGCACTCCGATCCCGACGTGATCGGCCTTCTGGTGACCGCGGGTGCGGACCCGAGCGCACGCACCGTCAACGGTGAGACGCCCCTGCATTTCGCGGTGATGCTCAACGACAACCCGGCAATGATCGACGCCCTGATCAAGTGCGGTTCCAACCCGGTGATCGGCGACGAACTGGGCGAGACCCCGCTGCACAGGGCCGCCGCCACCAATGACAATCCCGCGGTCATCGACGCACTTCTGGACGCGGGCGCGGACCCGACGGCCATGGACACCTGGGGGCGTACGCCGTGGGACCGGGCCCGGCTCAATGAAGCCATCAAGGGCTCGAACGCCTGCCTCCGTCTTCGTCCTTCCGCCTGAATTCGTGTGGCGGCGGCGGACTGGCTGGTGTCGTTTGCGGATGATCGACAAGGTCGGAGCTGATCCGGAGGACCGCGCAAGCGTATGAGCAAGGCACTGCACAACCGGTTTCCCCCCGGTTCGATCGAGTCGCGGGACCTGCAGCACATGTTGCACCCGATCACGAACCTGAAGCTGCACCACCAGGCGGGGCCCTTCATGCAGGCGCGGGCCAGGGGCGTCTATCTCTGGGACAACCAAGGCAAGCAGTACCTTGAAGGGATGGCGGGGTTGTGGTGCACCGCGCTGGGTTACGGCGAGGAGGAGTTGATCCGCGTCGCCGAGGACCAGCTTCGGAAACTGAGCTTCGGACCCACGTTCGTCGGCAAGTCCAACGAGCCCAGCGTACTGCTGGCCGAGAAGCTCAAGGCAATGGCTCCATTCGACGCCGGACGCGTGTTTTTCGGGCTGTCCGGCAGCGATGCCAACGATACCCAGGCCAAGCTGCTGTGGTACTACCACAACCTGATCGGCCAGCCGCAAAGGAAAAAGATCATCAGCCGCTTGCGGGGTTACCACGGGACGTCGCTGGCGGCGGGGTCGCTCACGGGCCTGCCGCAGTTTCACAGCCACTTCGACCTGCCGCTGCCCGGGTTTCTGCATACCGAGAGCCCCTACTACTACCGGCAGGCCCTCGACGGAGAAAGCGAGACCGACTTTTCGGGCCGACTGGCGGGGTCCCTGGAGGCGCTGATCCAGCGCGAGGGCCCGGAAACGATCGCGGCGTTCATCGCCGAGCCCGTGCAGGGAGCGGGCGGTGTCATCGTTCCACCCGAGGGTTACTTCCCAAGGATCCAGGAGGTACTGGACAAGTACGGGATCATCCTGATCGACGATGAGGTGATCTGCGGGTTCGGACGTACCGGGCGGGCGTTCGGCGCGCAGACCTTCGACATGCGGCCCACCACCATGAGCGTCGCAAAAGCCCTGTCGTCGGCGTACCTGCCCATCAGCGCGGTCCTCGTACCGGAGTACATGTACGAACCGATGATCGAAGCCAGCGCAGATGTGGGCACCTTCGGACATGGCTTCACCTACTCCGGGCACCCGGTCTGCGCCGCGGTGGCGCTTCGGAACCTTGAGCTGATGGAGGAACGTGAAATCTTCGCCCACGCCGCAGCGATGGGGGAATTGTTTCAGTACCGGCTGCGGGCACTGGCGGATCATCCGCTGGTTGGCGATGTCCGCGGTGTGGGCCTGATGGGCGGCGTGGAGCTCGTGGCGGACAAGCAGACCGGAGAACCGTTCGAGTCGTCGCTGGGGGTGGGCATGATCTGCACGGAGCAAGCTCACGAAGGCGGCCTGCTCATTCGGCCGCTCGGTGACACCGTTGCGATTTGCCCGCCGCTGATCATTAGCGGCGATCAGATCGACGAATTGTTCGGCAAGCTTGAATCGGCTCTGGACAAGACGCTGGAACAGGTGTCGGATCAGATGAGCGGGTAGATTCGCCCGTCATGCGTTTCGCCAGACCGAGCCGGTCACTGGTGCCCCATCCAACTGGTAGCCAACTGCTAGTGCCGTATCAGTTGGATGGAGCACCGGGGGAGCTGCCCATTGACTGAGGTACAAATTCACGGAATCGCGGTGTGGGCAGTCATCGGCATGGCCGTGGCGACGTTTCTCTATCTGCTGCGGTTCACGGCGCCGTTCGGCCGCCACTACACCGGCGCCGGCTGGGGCCCGCACATATCCAACAGGGTCGGCTGGGTCGTCATGGAGCTGCCGACAACGGTGCTGTTTGCGCTGATCTATTTCAATGGCGACGCGTCCCGGCAATGGGTCCCGCTGGTTTTTCTGGCCATGTGGCAGGCCCACTACCTGCACAGAACCTTCGTTTTTCCTTTTCGCACCCGAACCAGCGGCAAGAAAATGCCGCTTGCCGTCGTCGGCTCGGGCGTACTGTTCAACACGGTCAACGCCTACATCAATGCCCGGTTCGTCTCGCACATCGGCGAGTACTCCGCCGACTGGCTGAGCGACCCGCGGTTTCTGGCAGGACTCGCTGTCTTCATCGCCGGCATGGTCTTGAACATTCGCTCGGACAATATCCTGTTGAAACTCAGAGGCTCCGGCGAGGGTGAGGGCGAATACAAGATTCCGCGCGGGGGCGCTTTCCGCTACGTTTCGTGCCCCAACTACCTTGGCGAAATCATCGAATGGGCAGGCTGGGCACTGGCCACCTGGTCCCTGGCCGGCTTCGCCTTCTTCCTCTACACCGCAGCCAACCTGGCCCCCAGAGCGCTCAGCCACCACGCCTGGTACCGCGCACGATTCCCAGACTACCCCCCTGACCGCAAAGCCCTGATTCCCGGCATCCTCTGACCCCTCCCGGTCAAGCACCAATTGCCCCAACGGCTTCCACCAAAGGCGGGCCTGTCCCGCGCACGGCCGCCGCCCCAAACGGCCGCCGCCCCAAATTGGCGAAAACCCAAAGGCAGATCAGAACCGATCCTTCAGCTTCCGCGTCCGGGCAAAAACTTCCACGAGATCAGTTTCGGCCGCGCTCGAACCGGCCAACCCGACAGACGTGCCAATCTCGTCGCTCATGGGCCGAAGGAAGGGATTGGTGGCCTTCTCGATTCCCATCGTCGTGGGAACCGTCGGCACGTTGGCGGCTCGCTGCACGTCGACTTCGCGTGCCCGCCGGGTCAGGGCCTCATTGCCCGGCTCCACCGTGAGCGCGAACTGCGCGTTGGCCTGTGTGTATTCGTGGGCGCAGTAGACCCGGGTGTCGTCCGGCCAGCTCATTAGTTTCTGCAACGAGGACCACATTTGCTTCGGCGTGCCTTCGAAGAGCCGCCCGCAACCCATGGCGAACAGGGTGTCTCCAACGAACGCGACGCCGTCCCCGGGCAGGTAGTAGACAATGTGGCCCCGAGTGTGTCCGGGCGTGTCGTAGACCCGCACCGGGTGTCCGCCCAGCAGGAACTCGTCGCCTTCCCCCACCTGAGTATCGATGCCCGGGATCCGCGCGGCGTCGGCGCGCGGACCGATGATTTGGCAGCCGGTGGTCTCCTTGATGGCCAGGTTGCCGCCGGCATGGTCGTAGTGATGATGCGTGTTGAGGATGTGCGTCAGTTGCCAGCCCTTGTCCTGAAGCGCCGCCAGGATCGGCGCCACTTCCGGGGTATCCACCGCCGCCGTCACATCGGCCTCCGCATCGTGCAGCAGAAAACCGTAGTTGTCCCGCAGGCACGGGAACATGTGTATCTCGATGGGCTTCATGGGCTGGTCCTTCAAAATCGTCTCGCCGCCCGCTCCTTTCCTGGTGCCAGGTCAACCGGATCCAAAACTGTCAGGTTGACCTGGCACTGGAGCTCAAGGCGGCTTTGCGGGCACTGTTATCGTACAATGCGTGGCCGCGCGCGCAAGGCAAACAGAGCATGCCCGAAATCACCCTGCCAGACGGATCCAGGAAGGCCTTCCCGGAAGCCGTAACCGGACTCGGCGTGGCCGAATCCATTGGTGCGAGCCTCGCGAAGGCCGCTGTCGCCGTGCGCGTGGACGGCAGGTTGCGGGACCTGAGCGCGGAAATCGCAAGCGACGCAGCGGTTGAGATCATCACGCGCTCATCGGCGGACGGATTGGAAGTCCTGCGACATGACGCGGCCCACGTCATGGCCGAAGCGGTCAAGGAACTCTATCCGGAGACGCAGGTCACCATCGGCCCGGCCATCGAGGACGGCTTTTACTACGACTTCGCCCGCGATGAAGCCTTCACACCGGAGGATCTCGAGCGCATCGAAGCACGGATGCACGACATCGTCCGACGCGACGAACCGGTTACCCGCGAGGTCTGGGACCGAACGGGCGCAGTGGATTTCTTCAGGAATCAGGGCGAAGCCTACAAGGCGGAGATCATCGCCAGTATTCCCGAGGGCGAGGAAGTCACCGTGTACCGGCAAGGGCAATTCGTCGACCTCTGCCGGGGACCCCACATGCCCTCCACCGGGCGACTGGGGGGCGCCTTCAAACTCACCAAGCTGGCCGGCGCGTACTGGCGGGGCGACTCCAGGAATGAAATGTTGCAGCGCATCTACGGCACCGCCTGGGCGAGCAACAAGGAACTGAGACTGTACCTGCGCCGCCTGGAAGAGGCCGAGCGGCGCGACCACCGCCGGCTGGGTCGGCAGATGGACCTGTTCCATTTTCAGGACGAGGCGGTGGGAGCGGTGTTCTGGCACGACAGGGGCTGGACGCTGTTCCGGACGCTGGTGGCGTACATGCGCCGTCGACAGGATGCGGCGGGCTACCTCGAGGTCAACACCCCCGAACTCATGGACCGCAGTCTGTGGGAGGCATCCGGGCACTGGGATACGTTCGGCGAGAACATGTTCACCAGCCGCACCGAGGACGAACGCCTGTGGGCGATCAAGCCGATGAACTGCCCCGGGCATGTCCAGGTGTTCACGAACAAGCTGCGCAGCTATCGGGAGTTGCCCCTGCGCCTGTCCGAGTTCGGCAAGGTGCACCGTTACGAACCCTCCGGCGCGCTTCACGGCCTGATGCGGGTTCGGGCCTTTACCCAGGACGATGCCCACATTTTCTGCACTGCCGACCAGATCACCGAGGAGACGGGCGCGGTCTGCAACCTGGTGCTCGGCATCTACCGGGACATGGGTTTTGAGGACGTGGTGATCAAGTTCGCCGACCGTCCGGAACGCCGGGTCGGGGATGACCGGATATGGGACCGGGCCGAGGAGGCGCTGCAGCAGGCCATGGATGCGCTTGGCCTGGACTACACCCACAACCCCGGCGAAGGGGCGTTCTACGGGCCGAAAATCGAGTTTGCGCTCAAGGACGCCATCGGCCGCGAGTGGCAGTGCGGAACTCTGCAGGTCGACCTGAACCTGCCCGGCCGGCTGGGCGCGACCTATATCGGAGAGGACGGCGACCGGCATACTCCGGTGCTGCTGCACCGCGCGCTCTTCGGTTCCCTGGAGCGGTTCATCGGCATCCTGATCGAGCACTTCGCTGGCAACCTGCCGCTGTGGCTGGCGCCCCGGCAGGTCGTGGTGGCCACCATCACCTCGGATGCCGATGACTATGCCGCGGAGGTCGTCAGTGCTCTGGAAGGCGCCGGGCTGCGCGCGGCGGCCGATCTCAGAAACGAGAAGATCAACTACAAGGTCCGCGAGCACAGCGTCATGAAGACGCCGGTGATCATCGCCCTGGGCAAGCGCGAAGTGCAACAGCGTACGGTATCCATCCGGCGCCTTGGCAGTAAGGCGCAGCAGGTCATCGGACTGGACGAGGCGGTGGCCCTGCTTGCGCAAGAATCGCGGGCCCCCGGTTAGATCCTTCTCGAAATTCCCGGCCACGCCGGACAGGGAGAGTCAATGCGCGTAACCAGTTTTGAACATGACGGCAGGCCGAGCTTCGGTGTGGTCGTCGACGGCGGCGTCGTCGATGCCGGCGCACGGCTTGCCGGGCAGTTCGCCGATCTGCGGGACGTCCTGCGTGCAGGCGCTCTCGACCGGCTTCACGACATGTCCAGCCTGGAGGCGGATGTCTCCGCGGAGGACATTCGCTACCTGCCGATAATTCCCAACGCGTCCAAGATCCTTTGCGTCGGAATAAACTATATGGGCCACATCCGGGAAACCGGCCGCGACGTGCCCAGTCATCCGGTCCTCTTTACACGATTCGCCGACAGCTTCGTGGGCCACGGCCAGCCTTTGATCCGGCCCCGGGTCTCAACCGACTTCGACTATGAAGGCGAGATGGCGGTGATCATCGGCAAGCATGCGCGCCACGTGCCCCGCGCCCGGGCCATGGAGCACGTGGCCGGCTTCACCTGTTGCAACGAAGGCAGCGTTCGTGACTTCCAGTACCACACCATCCAGTTCACGGCCGGGAAGAACTTCCACCGCAGCGGCGCGATGGGGCCCTGGATGGTGACCCGCGACGAACAGCCCGATCCGGCCGCCTTTCACCTGCAGACGCGCCTCAACGGCGAGGTGCTGCAGGACTCCCCGGTCAGCGACCTGTGCTTCGACGTGCCTCGGCTCATCGAGTACTGCTCGACCTGGACGCCGCTTGCGCCTGGCGACGTGATCGTCACCGGCACGCCCGGAGGCGTCGGCCGCGTGCGCAAGCCGCCGATCTGGATGAAGCCCGGAGACGTTATCGAGATCGATATCCGCGGGATTGGCGTGCTGCGCAACACCATCGCCGACGAAGCCGGCGGTTAGGAGCTTGCGCCGCAGGAATTCACGCCTGCAAATCCGCTTTCGCGAATTCCTGCGGCGCAAGTTCCTGGCAGCCCGTGGCGAAAGCCCGCCGCGGGCTGCCGGGGAAGTCTACCAGCGACCGCCGCCGCCGTATCCGCCACGACCGCCGCCGGAACTCCTCTTCTTCTGAGGCTTTGCTTCGTTGACCCTTAACGGCCGACCGTCGAAGTCGGTGTTGTTGAGGGTCTCGATCGCCGCGCGGGCTTCGGCTTCGGTTCCCATCTCGATAAAACCGAAGCCCTTGCTTCGACCCGTATCGCGATCGGTGATGAGCTTCACGGACTCGACCGTGCCGCACTCGGCGAATTTGCTCAAGATGGTCTGCTCGGTTGCCGAGAACGGCAGGTTCCCTACGTATAGTTTTCTACTCATGATGCCTCCTGTTGGCTGAGTGCCCGTAACGGAGGATCAGAGCGGAATGCCCGAGACTCAATTGACGGTGGTGCGCGATCCTACTGCAATTGATCGCAAATTGCTTGCTGGTGTTCTATCCAGCTTACAATTGCGTATCAGTTGGATAGAGCACCGGTTGTCGAGAGAGATTAGCTCGCTGTCGAAGTACCCGAATCCTCAGGGTTCTCTGCTTCGGGGAGATCCTCGGATTTCTTGGCCTTTTGCGCTTTCCTCAGCGCGCGCTTCGCTTCTTTCGCTCGACGCTTCTCTAGTTTGGCCTGTTCTCGTTGCCTCTTCGCGTATGTCTGGGGACTGCGTCTTGCCACGGATCAACTCTCCTGCCTGAGTGTAACCGACACGCTAGCACAGAACCGGTGCGTAAATCTCCAATCATTCAGCAGAATGCGATCCGTTTCGGAGATTCACCGGCAAACGCGCCGAATGGAGAACGCGGATCCTGTAATTTCATATAATTCAGTCGCTTATGTTGGTCAGAGATCGAAAATCGTAGCGGTCCGGATCTGCCAGATGGGACAGGGTGACGTTGCGCAGGCTGCGGAACAATCGTTCGGTCCGGCCCGGATCCTCGGTTTCCCACGCGGCCAGCATCGCCTTGATCTGCTTGCGCCGCAGGTTCTCCTGCGAGCCGCACAGGTTGCACGGGATAATGGGAAACTCCCGTGCTTCGGCATAACCGGCGATGTCCGCTTCCCTGCAGTAGACAAGCGGGCGGATCACTACGTGGCGGCGGTCGTCGCTCAGGAGCTTCGGCGGCATCGCCTTCAGCGCGGCGCCGTAGAACATGTTGAGAAACAACGTTTCCACGACATCCTCGCGGTGATGCCCCAGAGCGATCCGGGTTGCGCCCAGTTCGTCCGCGACCCGGTAGAGGATTCCGCGCCGCAAGCGTGAACACAGTCCGCACAGGGTCCTGCCTTCAGGGATCACGCGGGTCACCACGGAATAGGTGTCTTCCTCCACGATGCGGTAGTCGACGCCCAGCGCCTCCAGGTACCGCGGAAGGACCTCCTCGGGGAACCCCGGCTGCTTCTGGTCCAGGTTGACGGCAATCAGTTCGAAGTCCACCGGTGCCCGCCGCTGCAGCGCCAGCAGCATGTCGAGCAGCGTGTAGGAATCCTTGCCGCCGGAGATGCAGACCATGATGCGGTCGCCGTCGCCGATCATCCCATAGTCGGCGATGGCCTTGCCCACCTGCCGGCGCAGCTTCGCCTCGAGCTTCCGCTCGGGTACGGCGACCGCGGCACCCGAGGATGGCGGGGCGGCAGGCAGAACGGGTACGGCAATCGTGGACATGGTCCGATTTCAGGGTCGGTGGAGGAACAGCGGATCATACCCGACGATGCGGGCGGCGCGGTATGATGGCGGGCGCCGAGTCACCGCCCGGCGCGGTGCGAACGGTGTTAATCATGGCCAGGAAACCACGCAATCCCGTCGCCCGCTCGCCACTGCTGCGCAAGGGGGGTGCTCACCGCAAATCCAGGTCCGCCGAGCGCATGCGGTCGAAGCGCGAATTGAGGGAAGAGACTGAGGACGAAAGGGAGAAACAGGGTGAACCGGACGCCGAACCGGCTCCCGAAGGCCAGTAGCCTGCGCCGTGCGAATTAACGGCTGCAAATCCGCTTTCGCGAATTCCTACGGCGCAACCTCCTGGTGTCTCGTCCCGTGAGTTCCTGTCATTTCGGCCCGTACCACGGCAATTGCCCCGTGATGGTCAGCGAAGCAGGTTAGCCGGAAGCCAGGCGGTGAGCCTGGCGAGTGGTTTCCGGGAGCCGATAGCGAGGCGCGAGGTTCAGTACGAGTTCGATGGCCGTTGCCAGCTTGAACCCGTATCCGACGGATACGAACACGGGCTTGACCCCTTTGCGCGTTCGGAGCACGGCCCCAACTTTTTCGCCGCCATCGCGCAGCGGTACCCAGGCGCCCTTCGCATCCGGTACCGGATCGTGCTCCCCGATCAATCGCGACTTGGCCACACCGACGCTCGGCACACCGGTCAACAGGCCAAGGTGGCACGCCAGCCCGAACCGGCGCGGGTGCGCGTACCCCTGCCCGTCGCAAACCAGCACGTCTGCCGATGCCGTCAACGCATCCAGGGCGGCCAGGGCCGCCGGGCATTCGCGGAACGACAGGAGACCGGGCACGTAGGGGAATCGGGTCGGCTGGCGCGCGATGGCCGTATCCACGACTTCAAGCTCCGGATAGCCCAGCACGACAGCCGCGGCTCGCGTCACCGCCCCGTTCTGCTCGAAGCCGATATCGATCCCGGCGACGCGAGCGGGAGGGCCAGCCAACAGATCTTCGCGTACAACCCGGCCGCGCAACTGCTCCTGGAGATGCCGTGCCTGCGCAGGGGTCAGATCCCATGAATGCGAGAGGGTCATCGTTCGATCCGTTGCGGTGGCAGTGGGCGGGAAAGACAGGCTAGGATTAGGGTGAATTTCGGTATGTAGTCATTGTGCCCATCAAGCTTGCCAGATTTTCGGCTGCGCGACCGGCCTGCAAGTCCCGTCTCAGGCGACGGCGAAGCGGGAAGACCGCCAATGGGTGATCGCCTGACATCGTGGGCCGGCATGATGTGGATCCTCGCGCTGGGGATGGCACTGATGGGCTCTCAGGCTGCGGCCCGGCCGCTCCAGGACGTCCTGAACTACGGCACCCTGCGCGTCGGCGTGGCGCTGTTTCCCCCGTGGACGATGCGTGACGCGTCCGGTGAACTCACCGGATTTGAAATCGATGTCGCCAGAAAACTGGCCGAGGACATGAACGTGGACGTCGAGTTCAACCTGTACCCCTGGGACCGCATCATTCTCGGCCTGGAATCCGGCGAGATCGATATCATCGCCGCCGGTCTCTCGATCACGCCGGAACGGGCGCTTCACGTCGCCTTCAGTCGACCGTACGCCACCAGCGGCACGACGCTTGCGACCAACCTCGAAACCACGTCGAATGTCACGAGTCTCGACGATCTCAACGATACCTTCTACACGATCGCCGCCATTGCCGGGTCCGCTGCCGAGGAGCTGGCCAGAAGGATATTCCCCCGGGCGGAACTGCAACTCTACGAGAATGCGGAAACCGCCAGTTCCGCACTGGTCGCGGGCGAAGTGGACGCCTATCTCGATAACGAACCCATCCCCACGTTCCTGGCCCTGGAGAACCCGTCCGTTGTAGACGTGCCTGTGCCGGAACCGCTGCTGCCCACACCCGCCGGGTTTGCGGTCGTCAAGGGCGACCCGGACTTTGTCAACTTCCTCGACGCCTGGATCACGGCGCGCGAAGCCGATACCTGGTTGCCGACCCAGCACGGCTATTGGTTCCAGACGCTCAGGTGGAGGAACTGAGATGCCTGACAAGGCATGGCTTCGATCGGTTTTCCTGCTTGCGGCGACCTGCACCGCGACCGCACTTGCACAGGAGGATGCTCCGCTGCCGCCGCGAATCCTCGATGATCCGCCCGGACAGGCGAGCCTGGCGGAGCTGCCGGATGACCGGGTCGAGGTGCTGGAGGAAATCGTCGTCGTCGCCGCCCGCGACGAGTGGCGGCTGCCGGATCTCGGCGCCAATTGGCGGGCACGATTCGAGCAGCCGGTCGAGAGCCGCGTCGCCATGCGGTACCTGCCCCTCTATGACCCCGAAATGGCCGACCGCTGGCCGGACCTCTTTCAGCTCAGCAAGCAGGAAGAGCGAACCGGCTACATCGAGCTGTTTCGAATCCGTTTCGGGTCCGAGGCCAGGCAAGCCACCGTTCCCACCGTGCTGAATCCGGACCCCTGATACATCGATCATGGACCTGATTCGCCTTGATCCCTCCCGGGCCGGCGTGCCGTGACCGGGCGTCCCGACTTTGGCGGTTTTCCCGCTGAGACGCTCCGGTTTCTGGGCGAACTGGCGAGCAACAACAACCGTCCCTGGTTCAACGAAAACAAGCCGCGTTACGAGGACACGGTGCTTGAGCCCGCGCTGGACTTCATCAGCGCCATGGGGCCGCGGCTGGAACGCGTGTCACCGCACTTCACGGCCATTCCCAGGCGCGTGGGCGGTTCGCTGATGCGCGTCTACAGGGATACGCGCTTCTCCCGCGACAAGACCCCCTACAAGACCAATATCGGTATCCAGTTCCGCCATGAACTCGGCAAGGACGTCCACGCCCCGGGTTTCTACGTCCATATCGATCCTGGCTCATGTTTCCTCGGGGTCGGAATGTGGCACCCCGGGTCGGGACCGCTGGGCATGATCCGGGACCGAATCGTCGAGAATCCGGACGCCTGGCGGGCGGCGCGGGACGCCCGGAGCTTTCGCCGGCGGTTCGAGCTGACCGGCGACAGCCTCAAACGGCCGCCGCGGGGCTATCCGCCGGATCATCCATACGTGGAGGATCTCAAGCGCAAGGACTTCATTGCCGTGACGGAGTTCGGTTTCGAGGCGGCGGCCGATGCAGGATTTGCGGACCGGGTGGCGGCGGACTTTGCGGCCGCGAAACCGTTCATGGCGTTTCTGTGCAAGGCGCTTGACTTGCAGTATTGACAGTACCTGACAAGAGCCCCGGATGGCGCTGGGAGTGGCGAGGCGCCGGGCTCAGCGCCCGATGTTCCACTGCATGGTGGCCGGATTGAATTCGTAGATCAGGTAAAGCACCGACAGCGCGAAAAACACCCACGCGAAAATATCGCCGCCGCGGTGCCTCGGCAGTGCGCGCATGAAGGTCCGATGCTTGTGGGCACCGTAACCGCGGATGTCCAGGGCCATGGCCTGTGTCTGACCGTTGCGCAGTCCCAGCACCAGCATGGCAAAGGCCAGGTGGCGGACGCGGATCCACTTGCGCCGCAACCAGTTCGTGTCCTGACCGAGATCGCGGATGCGCTGGGTGATAGAGATCTCCCTTCCCAGCTGCAGGAACGACGGGAAAAGGATCAGTCCGAGCACCGGTGCGTGGACCAGGCGGTAGTCCCAGCCGTGCCGAGACAGGCTCTGCACCATGTCGGTCGGATGAGTGGTGAACGCAAAGGCCAGACCGGCCGTTCCCAGGGCCAGAAACCGTAGCGCCAGGAGTGCGCCGAACCCGAGCGCTGCCCACGTCAGGTCCTTGACGGGCGTGCGCAGCGCGACAGTGTCGGACCCCACGGTGGCCTGCCCGCCGTAGAAGAACGGGAACACGACGGCAAGGATCAGGATGAAGGGGACGATGATCCTGCCCAACGCCCAATACTGTCGAAGCGACACGCCCGTAAAGAAGGCCGCAAAGAAAAAACAAACCGCGAATAGTCCCGCACCGACGTACAGGTTGGTGTTGAAAATGGCCACGAACGACACGCTCAGGACAATCAGAAGTTTCGCGAACGGCGTCATCCGGTGCGCCAGCGAATCACCCTGGATGAATGACAGTTGGGCCCTGGCGCTCATTTCGTCCTACCCGGCGCCCCGCGATTCTGCGCGCGACTTGTTGCTTGCATCGCGAGGCCGGCGAGGTGTCGGAGCGGCAGCGAATTCGGCTCCGATGCGCTCGACGAGATCAGCCGTGGTCAATAGCGGTTCCCCCAGCAGGCGTGCGGAGATTTCATGCACCGGAGGCGGGCGGAGCCTCGCCCGGGCCAGAACCTCGGGTGAGGCGAACAACTCGTCCGGCGCGCCGTCGAAGGCCACCGCACCATCGCAGAGCACCACGGTGCGATCCGCGTATTCGGCTACCAGCCGCATGTCATGGGTGATGAACACCACGGCTGCACCTCCGGCGGCGAGTTTGCGTAGCAATTCCATGAGGTTTCTGGCCTGGTGGTAATCCTGGCCGAAAGTCGGCTCATCGAGGACCACGACGTCCGGCTCGTCGACGACCATCGCCGCCACCGACAGCCTGCGTTTCTGGCCGTGGCTCAACACATACGGGCTGGCGTCGCGTCGCTCGAGCAAACGCACGGCCCGCAGGTAGTCCAGGGTGCGCTGCTCCACCTCGTCTTGCGCGAGCCCCAGCGCCCGCAGACCGTGGGCGATCTCGCCGTAGACCGTCGCGCGGACGAACTGTTTCTCGGGGACCTGAAAGATGTGTGCCACGCGCCGGGCCAGGTGCGCAAACTTGTAGTCGGTGGTGGGGATACCGTCCACCAGGACCTCGCCCGAATCCGGCACGGCGATGCCGTTGAATAGCGATGCCAGGGTCGACTTGCCCGAACCGTTCTGGCCGACCAGGGCGAGGAGTTCGGAACGGTGGGCCGAGAATCCGACGCCATTGAGCACGCTGTGATCGCCGTACGCGAAGCTGACGCCCCTGACTTCGATAACTGCGGACGACTCCGTATTCGTTGATGCGGCGTCCGCCGTGTGGTCGGCTGCGGCAGCGTGGTCAACCGAAGCGACGTCGAGTCGGCCGACCGAGGCAGGGCTGTCCTGGCCAGCCGTTGCACCGCCTGGGTCCATGACCGGAGTGGGCGCCCTCGGGTCACCGCCCAGCGCCTCGACCGCCGCTATCAGTTCATCGCCGGTCAGGGGCATTCCGCCGTCAAATTGCAGACCTCGCGCCCGCAACTCCAATGCGACTTCGGTCGCCTGGGGAATCCAAAGGCCCATGTCGTCGCGGACTTCCAGGCCGCGGCGTTCCATGAACTCCCGCGGAGTCCAGGGGCCCTCGACGCTCCGGTCTTCAACCAGCAGCACCGCGTCGACCCGGTGGAAGACCTCGTCGACCTCGTGTTCGATCACCAGCACGGTCAGCCCGCTGCGTGTCCGAATCCGGTCGATGGTGGCGAGCACGTCCGCGGTACCGGCCGGGTCCAGGTTCGAGGTCGGCTCGTCGAGGATCAGTACGGCGGGTTCGAGCGCAAGCATGGCCGCGAGCGCCACGCGCTGCTTCTCGCCCCCGGAGAGTTCCAGCATGCTCCGCCGCCTGAAGCCCGCCAGGCCCACAAGTTCCAGCGCCTCGTCGATTCGGCGATGGATGTCCTGCGGCTCGACGAGGTAATTCTCAAGCGCGAATCCGACCTCCTCCTCCACCGTGAGGGTGACGATCTGATCCTCGGGATTCTGGAACAGCATGTTGACGCATCGAAAGCGCTCCGCCGCAGCCAGTTCGCGCCGGTTGATCAGACCTTTCCCGGGATCGGCGATGAGCACGCGCCCCTGGTTCCTGCCTCCCATGTAATCGGGATAGATTCCTACAAGATTCAGCGCCAGCGTGCTCTTGCCGGAACCGCTGCGTCCGAGAATGAGGACAAGCGAACCCGCCTCGACGGAGAAGGAAACCTCGTTAAGGGCCGCAGGGCCTTCCGGCTCCTCGCCAGCCGGCTTGAACCAGAAACTGTACTCTTCCAGCGTCAGGGCAGCCCGGTCCGTTGACGAGGTTGTCGTCACGTCGGGCTTGTTCCGCCCGCGGCGATCATTGAAATTCTCGCCTGATCGATCCGGCCCGCGGCTGGTGCCGGAGGTCACGCCTGATCGGTCTCGCTCGCCGCCAGCGCCGGTGGAACGTGCACGGCCGGCACGCCTGCGCGTTCCAGACCCCGCCCCAGGTACCACGCGGCCAGGCCCCAGATCGCGCCGCCGAACGCCGCGATGGACATCGACACCAGCGCCCAGCGGGCGCCGTCGACAAGCTGGAATCCGCCCTGCCCGACGAACAGCGACACCTGGTTGGCGACCGACGTGACAGCCACCGCCACCACGAACAACAGCCTGCCGCCTCGCCAGCGCATCCCCGCGAAGACCGCTGCGCCGCACGCCGCCGGGAACAGGCCGTAGAACATCAGGATGGGGCCATCCGGATCGCCTGCGAACCAGCGCACCAGGGCTGTTACGGCCGCCGCCAGGATGACCAGCGCGGCGCGCTTGCGAAGGAACGCGCCAGCGTAGAACAGAATCCACGTGGTGCCGTTGTAGAAGGCGTATATGGCGAAGCCCACCGGTCCCGCCGCCCAGACGGTGCGCTCCAGAAACCCCAGCAAGCCCACGATCTCGATCACCGCCTGGATCACGCCCAGCAATACCGCGGCAACGATATCCATGGTGTCGAGCCGGAAGTCCTCTCCGGGCCGGTAGGCGCGGGTCACGGGTGCCGCGGGCGTGTTGTTCACTTCTGGTCTCTCCCTTGAGCGCGGAAGCGCACCGAGTCGCAGGCCAGAAGGCTATCAGAGAAGACGCGCCACGACAGCAGCCCGTGCAGGATCAGGCCGCGCCGCAAGTGCAAGGCGCGGTACGGTTAGAATGCGTGGGTATTGACGCTGGCCGATACCGCAACGGAGAGAGAATGAACCACCACGGACCATTTGGCGGAGCCGTCCTTGCAATGCTCCTGGCGTCATCGCCCGCCAACGCCCAGGATGGTGCGGCGACACGGTCGGCTGACGGCGAGGCCGCCGTGGAGCGTTACCTGGCTGACGTCGCCTGGCTTGCCGACGACGACCGCGGCGGCCGCGGTCTCGGCACGCCCGGGCTTCAAGCCGCAGCCGCCTGGCTTGAACAGCAATACGCGCTGATCGGACTGGAACCGGCAGCCGGAAACGGCAGTTACCGCCAGGGTTTCCGGGCCGTGGTCGCGGTGGAACGGGGTCCGGCAACGAGACTTTCCGTGGGTGGCGAAGATCTCGCCGCCGAAGACTTTACCGTGCCGGGCTTTTCCGACAGCGGCACGGTCACGGCGCCGGTCGTCTTTGCCGGCTGGGGGGTGGTATCCGAGGAACATGGCATTGACGACTACCAGGGAATCGATGCACTAGGGCGTATCGTGCTGGTACGCCGGTACACACCCGAAGACGGTGCGTTCGAGGATGAGTCGCTCCGGCGGCGCCTGAGCGACCTGCGCTACAAGGCGTTCACCGCGCGCGAGCACGGCGCCGTCGGGCTGCTGGTCGCCGATCTTCCGCTCGAAGGCGACGACCACGAGGAATCGCCGCTGCCCGCCATGCGGGTCGATTCCCAAGGTGGCGCCGGCATCCCGGTGGCGGTCATCAACCGCAACTGGGCCCAACGCCTCCTCGACGGCGAGGCGCAGGTCAGCCTCACCACCGAGGTTGTCGAACGCACCCACGAAGTGGACAACATCGTCGGACGGATATCTGCCGGCGAGCGGCTTCCCGGAGCGATCGTGCTTGGCGCGCACTATGACCACCTGGGATTCGGCGGCGCGTCGTCACTCGCCCCGGATGCCCACGAACCGCACAACGGCGCCGACGACAACGCCTCCGGCACTGCGGCATTGCTGGAAGCCGCGCGCTTGTTGTCCGCCCGCAGGGACCAGCTTGGCCGCGACGTCATCTTTGTCGCCTTTACCGGCGAGGAAAACGGCCTGCTGGGTTCGAGTCATTTCACCCGTGAGCCCCCGCCCGGCGCCGCGCCGGAGGGACTGGTGGCCATGCTCAACATGGACATGGTCGGCCGGCTCAGAAATGACAGGCTGGCTGTCCTGGGCGGCGCCTCGGCCGAAGAGTGGGAGGCGGTGATTCAACCGTTCTGCGCAGAGTTCGAGCTTGAGTGCGAACTCGGCGGCGACGGATATGGTCCCTCGGACCAGATGTCCTTCTACGCGGCAGGCGTTCCCGTCCTGCACTTCTTCACCGGCGCCCACGACGACTACCACAAGCCGTCGGACGACACCGCGTTGATCAACGCGGCCGGCGGCGTGCGGATTGCCAAGCTGGTAGCCGAAGTGGCGCTGGAACTGACGACGCTGGAAGGCCTGACCTACCTGGCCGCGGAGGCCCCCGCGCCGTTGGGCGACGTGCGCAGCTACGGCGCGTCGCTGGGCACGATTCCGGACTACACCGGGTCCCCCGACAACCGGCCCGGCATGCGCCTTGCGGGCGTTCGCCCGGGAGGTCCCGCGGACGAGGCCGGCCTGCAGCGCGGCGACTGGATCGTCGAACTCAGCGGCCGCGAGATCCGCGACATCTACGACCTGATGTACGTGCTCCGGGAGGCAAGACCGGGTGAGCAGAGCAACGTGATCGTCGAGCGGGAAGGAGAACGGATCGAGCGTCCGGTCACGTTCGGCGAGAGCTCCGGCACTCGCTAACGCACCGTGCACTCGAATGGCCTGACCTGCAGGCCCGGCTCCCACATCCAGCCCGCCGTCCAGACTGCGGGCGCCGCCAGGTTGGGCGGATCGGTGACCGTCAACTCGAGATCGAGACGCGTGTCGTCTTCGCTCAGGGTATATCGCTCGAGGACGCGGACAGCCGGACTCATGGGCGTACCGCTGTCGTCCAGCAGCGGATAGTCGATGTTCGTCGTTTCCACCACGAGCGTCTTGCCTTCCCATCGGCCCACCGAATAGCCCAGGGGCGAGGCTTCTGCCTCCCCGGCCGGGTTCGCAGTCATGTGGATCGTCCTGACCCCATCCCACTCCTCTATGCGCTGCACAATCTGCTCGCCCTGGTCCACGAACTCCATGGGATAGGGATTCAGGACCGCATTCGGCATGCCTGGCGCCTGGCAACGATGGCTCGGATCGTCGGTGAATGGATCCCAGGCAGCCCGCGCCGCTTCCGCGACTGGGGTCACCGACAGCGGTTCGCGAAGCCCATGGAGCGTCCCGCCGAATACCCACACCCTGAAGATGCCAGTTGGCGCGCTCAGGTCTTGCGTGCCCTGCGATCCGCTGACATCCGTCGTTCTCACCCCGCTTTCCATGAGTTCCTCTCCGGCCGGCGACAGCAGCCGGTCGAGATACAGCTCATTCAATCCGCGTCGGGACGATGCGCCCACGACGCGCACCCGGTCGCCGATAGCGACGGTTTCGGTATCGAAGCCCGAACGCTGGAGATCGTTGAACGTCCCGCCTTCAATCTCCCATTCCTCGGTTTCCCCGGCCTCGTTCTCGACCAACAGCGTCAGGCCGATATGAGGATTGCGCCAGAACACGGAGCTGATGATCCCCTCCACTTCCGTTGGTTGGGAGTGGTCGAAGATCGCCCTGGTTGAGTGGTGGGCCGTGGCGGCTATAGGCAGCGCGATCAGGATCAGTGCTGCACTCCACCGGCATGGGCCTGGTGTGTGACAACCGGCACGCCGGCGCGCGACACGGGGCTTTCGCCACGGGCTGGTGGTGGTTGCGCCTGGTTCCTTCATCTCTGGAGTCTCCTCGTCACGGAAACTTGAGAATACCATTGCCTTGATGGCTCCCCCGAGCGCGGATGCAACGGATACGCCAGTTGGCACCCATCCGATGCCGCCGACGTCGACGCAGGGTGAGCTAGCAGTTTTCGCCCCGGCGGGCGGAGCGTTGACGCACAGGGAAAAGGTTTTTTCCATGGAAGGCTGCCAGACCCGCCGACTGGATATCAAGGCTGCACGAAGGCATATTATCCTGCGGAACAATTGACGGGAGGCAAGGCCATGAGACTCCACTTTCTCGCGACAGGCGCCATCGTGGGCGGCATTCTGAGCTTCTGTGCAACGGCCCTTGCACACCACGGCGACGCAGGACGATTCGAAGAAAGCATCACCTCGCTCTCCGGCACGGTCGTTGCGCTTCAGTTGGTCAATCCCCACTCGACCATCATCCTGGACATTCCGGACGAGAACGGGAACACGGTTCGATGGCAGGCGGAATTGACCGGCGTGAACAACCTGTCGCGGAACGGCTGGACGAAGGACACGCTCAAGCCCGGAGACCGGATCCTCGTTTCCGGACGCCTGATCAAGAGCGGCGCGCCGTACATCAACCTGAGCGAGAACGCCAGGGTCGTGCGCCTGGAAACGTGCGAGGAAATCTACCGCACCCGTTCCGACCCGGTCGGCCCGATCTCATGCGAGTAGGTTCGGGCGCGACGCCCGGGGCCTTCACCGGACTGTTCCTGGTCGGACTGACCGCAGTCGGCGGCTGGGACCACGTTCGGGCGCAGGCTGAACCTGAAAGCTCAAATTCTGCCGGCGATGCTGGCATTGGCCTTCGCCAGACCGCCTACCTCAAGGCTTCCAATACCGGTTTCGGCGACGAGTTCGGCGGCGGCGGCACCCTCCTGGGCAACGCCGTGGCGCTGAGCGCCGACGGCACGACGCTGGCGATAGGCGCTCCCTACGAGAGCAGCGGCTCAAGCGGCGTCGACGGCAACCAGGATGACGAGTCAGTCTACGGCGCCGGCGCCGTTTATGTCTACGCCAGCGATGACGGAAGCTGGCGCCAGCAGGCTTATGTAAAGGCCTCCAACCCGGGCCTGACCGACAACTTTGGTTACATGATCGCACTGAGCAGCGACGGCAACACCATGGCCGTATCGGCGCCCTACGAGGCCAGTGCGGCCACCGGCATCGACGGCGATCAGAACGACGATTCCATTCCGCAGGCGGGGGCGGTCTACGTCTTCAGCCGCAGCGGCGAAGCCTGGGTGCAGCAGGCCTATATCAAGGCTTCGAATACGGGCGAAGCCGGTATCGGCGACCAATTGAGCGACGGCGACCAGTTCGGTTTCGGGCTGGCGCTGAGCGCCGACGGCAATACCCTGGCCGTGGGGGCGATCTCGGAAGACGGCGCCGCGACCGGTCCTGACGCCGACCAGTCCGATAACTCGGCCTTGTCGGCGGGTGCGGTCTATGTGTACTCGCGCACGGGCACGACCTGGACGCAGCAGGCGTACGTCAAGGCATCGAATCCGGGTGGGGGCGATCTCTTCGGCTACAGCGTCGCGCTCAGCGCCGACGGCAGCGTGCTGGCCGCGACCGCCTATGACGAGGACGGCTCCCGGGCGGGGACCAACGAGGTGCAGGACGACGAGGTCACCGGCACCGGTGCGCTCTACGTTTTTTCCCTGGACGGCAGCGAATGGATGCAGGAAGCCTACCTGAAGCCGTCGAACTCCGAGCGCAACGACGCGTTCGGTGTCGCCGTGGCGATCAGCGCCGACGGCAACACCGTGGTTGGAACGGCGCTTGACGAAGACGGCATGACCACCGGGGTCAACTCCACACCGCAGCCGGACATGCAGGTCAACCTCTCCACGGGAGCCGTCTACCTGTTTGCAAGGGATGACGGCGGATGGTCGGAACAAGCGTATATCAAGGCATCGAATACCGGGGCCAACGACACCTTCGGCGCCCGCCTCGCGCTCAGCGGCGACGGCGGCACGCTGGCCGTGGGCGCCCAGTTGGAAGACAGCGCCGGCCAGGGGGTCGATGCGGTACAGGACGACGATTCAGCCCAGGAAGCCGGGGCCGTGTACCTGTTCACACACGACGGCTCGGCCTGGACCCAGAGCGCTTACGTCAAGGGCTCCAATACCGAGGCCTTCGACGAGTTCGGCAGCGCCATCGCGTTGAACGGTGACGGCACGCTGATGGCGATCGGCGCACGCGGCGAGGACAGCGGCGCGGTGGGCCTGAACGCCGACCAGAACGACAACTCGGCCTTCGAGGCCGGTGCCGTTTACGTATTCAGACGCGTGCCGTAGCAGCCGGCGCGCGGGGCGGCAATTAACATGATCATCGATGCCCACGCACATACCGCATCCCCACCTTCCCTGGCGGGCTACAAGGCCAGTCTGCTTTCGCACCGGGGCGCCCACGGGCGCGGCAAGGTCGGGTACAGCGAAGAGCAGCTTCGGGCCGCCTGGCACCGCGTAGAAATGGCGCCTGCCGGGCACATGGAGCACATGGACTACTGCGGCATCGACGTGCAGCTCATTTCCCCGCGCCCGTTCCAGACCATGCACTCGGAGAAGCCGGGCTACCTGGTGGAGTGGTACATCCACGAGGTCAACCGGATCATCCATGACAGTGCAAAACTGTTCCCGGACAGGATCATCGGCGTCGGTGGTCTACCCCAGCAGGCGGGCGAGCCCGTCGAGGTGGTGTTCGAGGAGATGGAGCATTGCGTGAAGGAGTACGGCTTCAAGGGCTTCCTGATGAATCCCGATCCGTACGAGAACGACGGCAACGAGGCGCCGCGGATGGGCGACCGCTACTGGTATCCGCTGTACGAGAAGGCTTGTGAACTGGATGTACCGCTGCATCTGCACACCGCCGGCTCACGACGCCCGCAGAAGACGCCATACAGCATGCACTTCGTCAACGAGGAGACCACGGCCGTCTACGGGCTGATCAATTCCACCGTATTCGATGACTTTCCTGATCTGAAGATCATGTGTTCGCACGGGGGCGGCGCGATTCCCTACCAGGTCGGGCGCTTCAATGCCTCGTCGGCACGGCGGCCTGGCGCGAGTGCTGCAACGCTGTTCCAAAGCCGGATGCGGAAGATGTATTTCGACACCGTGCTCTATTCGAAAGAGGCGCTGGAACTGCTGATCAAGGTGGTCGGACCCGACAACCTGCTGTTCGGTTCCGAGTGCCCCGGCGTGGGTTCGTCCGTCAACCCGGAGACCGGCGAGACGTTCGACAAGATTGCGCCGATCATCCAGGGGTTCGACTGGTTGTCGGAGGAAGACAAGGCCAAGATCTTCGAGGGCAACGCCAGGCGACTGTACAAGCTCGACATCTGAAACCAGGTCTTCCGCTTTGGCAGCGCGCAGGGCAGCCATTATCCTGTCCCCTGACAAGAAAAATAAGGAGATGTCATGAGAATCCCGGTCCTGATTTGGGCGCTGCTCGTGGCCGGCAGCGCAGGTGCGCAGACGATAATTCATGCTGGCCAACTGTTCGACGCTGCCGCCGGCGAAGTGATTGAAGAGGCAACCATCGTCGTGGAGGGCGAACGCATCCAGGCCGTGCAAATGGGCTACGTGGGCGAACCGGACATCGACCTGACCGGCGCCTTCGTCATGCCCGGCTGGATCGACGCGCACGTGCATATCGGCGGCGAACTGAGCCCCGACAGCTTCGTCGAGGAATTCACCCTGGAACCCGCGGACCTGGCGTTGCGGGCAGTCCCCTACGCCGAACGGACCCTGATGGCCGGATTCACCACCGTACGCGATCTCGGCACCGACCACGGCGTGGCACAGTCAGTCCGCCGGGCGGTCGCGGAAGGCCACATCGTCGGGCCGCGCATCTTCACTGCCGGCAAGAGCCTCGCCACCACCGGCGGACACGCCGACCCGACCAACGGCGTCAACCGCGCGTTGCGAGGCGATCCGGGGCCTGCGGAAGGTGTCGTCAACGGGCTGGACGATGCCTACGAGGCCGTGCGCGCCCGCTACAAGGAGGGCTCGGACCTGATCAAGATCACTGCCACCGGCGGCGTGCTCAGTCAGGCCGCCAGCGGCCAGAACCCGCAGTTCACCGAGGCTGAAATTGCCGCCATCGTCGCCGCGGCCCGGGACTACGGTTATCGCGTGGCCGCCCACGCTCACGGTACCGAAGGCATGCGGCGCGCCGTCGTCGCCGGCGTGGATTCCATCGAGCACGGCACCTTCATGTCCGACGAGGTGATGGAACTGATGAGGGAGCGCGGCACCTGGTACGTGCCGACCATCAGTGCCGGCGTATTCGTAGGCGAGAAAGCCGAAGTCGAGGGCTATTTTTCCGAGGTGGTGCGCCCCAAGGCCGCGGCCATCGGCCCGGTGATACTCGACACCTTCGCACGGGCGTACCGGACCGGCGTCCCGATCGCGTTCGGCACCGACACCGGCGTCTCACCCCACGGCGACAACTGGCGGGAGTTCGTCTACATGGTGGATGCGGGCATGCCGGCCACAGAGGCGATTGTGAGCGCGACCAGGAGCGCGGCGGTGCTACTGAACCAATGGGAAAACCTGGGCTCCATCGAGCCGGGCAAGTACGCCGATATCATCGCCGTGCCCGGGGACCCGCGTGAGGATGTGCAGGAGTTCGGGCGCGTGCACTTCGTGATGAAGGGCGGCGAGGTGTTCAAGCACTAATTGAGTATAGTTCGCTCAATCCCAAAAAATTTTCCGCGCTTAATGGTGAGAGGCCGGATCACGGTATTCGCGCGTTATTTCGTTCCTTGTTTGACGTTGATGGTGCCGGCACACGGACTCGAACCGCGGACCTGAGGTTTACAAAACCCCTGCTCTACCAACTGAGCTATACCGGCACGGAATGAGGGCGGTGCACGCGATATTGCGTGCACCGCTCGCTTCGAATGTCGCAGAAAACGGGACTCCGGCGGCGCCGGATTTCCCGCCTCACTTCGGCCCGGTTATTCCGGCTTTCTCGCCCTGATAAGGAACCGATCCGTTTCGAATCGTAGCGAGGGATCACGAATACCGAGTGTGTGATCGTCTTCCGCGTTCATCAGGATGTCCGACTCGGCCTCGACAACGAAGCCCGCCTGGGTGAGAAGCTCCCGGGCCTTGGAAGGCTCCATGCGATGAAGCTCGGCATTGTCCTGGCCCGCACTACCTGTGTGGTCCACGATCCCCAGTGCGCCGCCGGGCGCGAGCGCGTCGTAGATACCGCCGAGGAACCCCAATCCGGCTTCGTCGCCGCGATTGGCCATGTCGTGGAGATTGAGCGCGGTGAACGCTGCATCGGCCGGCGCGGGAAGGTCGATCGCCATCCCTTCCGTGTAGATGACCTCCACGTTGCCGAGGCGCTCCGCACGGGCCGCCGCCATTTCTCCCACTCGCTCCTGAAAACGCGCCGCGTTCTGAGAGTAGACCATGCCTTCCTGACCCACGGCGGCTGAAAGCACCTCGGTGTACCAACCACCGCCTGCGAAGACTTCAAGGACGGTCATGCCTTCCCCGATACCCACAAAATTCAATACGTCGGCCGGCATTCGGGACGCATCGCGTTCCTTCTCTTCAGCCGGTCGCTCCCCGGCCATCAGCGCCGCATCGAATCCCGGCGCCAGTTGCGCCCATGCGCCGCCGGTGAACGCCGCCGCGCAAGCCGCCGCAGCGACCAGCAATCCTGTTCTCGTCCTCATGATTCCGTTCTCCTCAAGATGAACTCTTGACCCGCGTAAGGACCGCGTAGTTTACACCACGCCGCCTCCGCGCAGTTCCAGCGCAAGTTTCAGCAAACGGTCGATCAATTGACTGTATGCGATACCGCTCGCTTCCCAGAGCCGGGGATACATGCTGGACTCGGTGAACCCCGGCATGGTGTTGACTTCACTGATGTAAGCCTTGCCGGTGCCTCGCTCGAGGAGAAAATCCACGCGGGCGATCCCGGAACAGGCCAGGGCTTCAAACGACTGCACCGCCAGCTCCCGCAGTTCCCCTGACAAAGAGTCTTCCAGCACCGCCGGAACGATCAACTCGGTGGCATCGTCGAAGTACTTCGCCTTGTAGTCGTAGAAGTCCCGATTCGGGCGGATTTCCCCGGCGATCGATGCCTGGGGATCATTGTTGCCCAGGATAGCGATCTCGATCTCGCGGGCGTCGATTCCGGGTTCGACCAGCAGCCTCTCATCGTATCGCGCCGCCAGGTCGAGGCCTGCGGCCAGTTCGTCGCGATTGCCTGCTTTTGAAATCCCTACGCTCGAACCGAGATTGGCGGGCTTCACGAACAGCGGGTAGGCGAACGACGATTCGAGATCGTCCAGGGTATGCTCGCGCCGACCCTTCCATTTGCCGCGCTGAACCATGATCCATGGCAGAGTCGGAATCGAATTGGACCGAAACACGTCCTTGGCCAACCCCTTGTCCATGGCCACCGCGCTGGCCGCCACGCCGCATCCGACGTAGGGCACGCCGCAGAACTCGAGCAGGCCCTGGAGCGTGCCGTCTTCGCCCATGGGGCCGTGCAACAGGGGAAACACGGCGTCGACGCCCGCATTCGACAACAAGGCCAGGGCTTCCGCCATCGCGCCAATGGTGCCTGCGGACGATTCCGGTTTATCCCGGGGACTGGCGGACACCGCATCCAGGGAGGTTTCGGCTTCCAGGGAAAGCCGATCCAGGACATCGTCGCCGACCGACCACGCGCCGGTCCTGGCGATACCGATCGGAACAACTTCGTAACGCGAAGTGTCGATGGCTCCGAGCACCCCCCGGGCTGTCAGCAGGCTGATGTCATGCTCGCCCGAGGTACCGCCGAAGATGACGCCGATGCGCAGTCGCCGGGACACGGCTCACCCGCCTCCGGGCGCGGCCCGGGCAATGGTTGTCACAGGGAAACCGGGGCGCACTGCAATCATGGCGCGAATGATAACGGTAATGTCGTCATCAACCTACCCGGATTGCCTCACCGGCCGTGCGGACGGAGGTCCAGCGCTCCGGCGATGGAGCCGAGCCCCTCGAGCACCAGGTGAGGCCGGTGATCGCAAGGTGTCGCAAGCCAGGGGGAGAGCCTTGTTGCGTCACCGCCGGTGAGAAAGACCGCCGGCTGTTCGTCCAGTTCGCCGGCGACGGCGGACACCGCCCGGTCCAGAGCCCCGGCAAGACCCAGCATGGCTCCCTTGGCCACCGCCTCGTCCGTACTGGACCCGAGTAAGGCGGACCCCTGGCCGGGCCGGGAGCGACCGTGGGTTTCGCCGATACCGCTGGTCTGTCGATCAAGAGCCGTGGCGATGACCCGCGGACCGGCGAGAATCAGACCTCCCAGGTGTCGGCCGTTCGCATCGACCGCATCCAGGGTGACGGCCGTCCCCGCGTCGATCACACAGGCGGCGCCGTCTGCGAGCCTGGAGCCTGCGATCAACGCCACCCATCGGTCCGAACCCATCCGGGACGGGTCCGCGTACGCGCAACGTACGCCATGCCCCTCCTGCGCGGTGGCGACGAACTCGGATTTCACTTTCCAACGCCGGTTCACGTATTTCGACAATGACGACGCCATGCCCTCTCCCGCCACGTTGACGGCCACCACGCGGCCGAGTTGCCCGGGGGCGGCTTCGTCCAGCGCCTCCAGCGCCGCACCCGGAATTCGTCCGTGGACAGCTTCACCGCGGTCGGCCAGACCGTGCCGGGTAACGCACGCCCACTTGATGCGGGTGTTGCCGATGTCAACGACGAGAATCATCGGGCCGGCCGCACCGTGACATCCCCGGAAAAGATCCGGCGCTTGCCGTCCTCGGTCATCAGAATCAGCGCGCCGCCGGAATCCACGCCATTGGCCGTGCCCGACAGGCGGAAGGGTCCGTCGGTGACGGTCACGGGCCGGCCCTTCAGGTAGTCCGCCTCGCCAAACAGGGTGCGGAACGCCGCGAATCCCGATTCTTCGAAGATCCCGAACATTGCGAAGTAGCCCTCGATCAGTCGGGCGGCCAGGTTGTTGCGCCGAGGCAGGCGGCCTGCCGTCATCGTCGCCAGGTCGGTCGCGCTGCCGGGCCGTTCGCCCAGGTTCCAGAGTATCTGGCTGTCGACGGATACGTTCAGGCCAAGCCCCACGACAACGTGGCAGGAACCGCCCTGCCCGGAAGCGGTCTCCACCAGGATGCCGCCGAGTTTTCGGTCGTTCCACACCAGGTCGTTGGGCCATTTGAGCGCCGGGGCGCGGCGGCACGCCGCCTGTATGACGCGGCGCGTCGCCACGCCCGCGGCCAGCGAGAGCGCGGGCAGGTCACCCGGCGCCTCCGGGAACGACCAGCCTACGGACAGCCCGATGCCGCTGCGCGGCGGCATGGTCCACGTTCTGCCCATTCGACCGCGGCCCGCACGCTGGAATTCGGCCAGCGCCACGGTGAGATTTCCCGGGGGCGGGGCAGGTCCGGCCAGCAGATGAGAGTTGGTGGAATTCAGCTCCGTGAATACTTCCAGCCGGGCGACGTGCTGCAGGATGTCGGCGCTGATCCGGGAGCGGATCCGGTCCGGGTCGAGGAGTTCGGGCGGATGCGGCATGCCCGGTACGCTAGCGGCGCAGGCGCAGCAGGTTGGCCCGGTGCTCGGTCCCGGCGAAGATGCGCTGGAGATTCTCGCGATGCGTGTAGGTAATGATCACGGCCACCCAGGCGGAAAAGATGAACAGGCCCAGCTGCTCGGGCAACCCGGTCAATCCAAAATACACCGGCGCCGCCACGGCCACACTGACCGTCGCCAATCCGACGTAGTGCGTGATCGCGATGACGGCCAACCAAAGAACCACCGCGGGCAGGGCGATTTGGGGCGCGACCACGAACAGTACGCCGATGGCGGTGGCTCCGCCCTTGCCGCCTTGAAAGCCGTGCCAGAGCGGGTAGACGTGTCCGAGGATCGCTGCGGCTGCCACGCTGTACCGGATCAGATCCCGGCTGACCAGCGGATCGATACCCACGCCCGGAATGACGAGCGAAGGCAGCAGCGCCACCGGCAGGATGCCCTTGCCCACATCGATAACCATGACCCCGAGGGCGAAGGGAAATCCCTGGGTTCGCAGGGCGTTGGTGCCACCGGGATTGCGGCTGCCGACGTCGCGTATGTCGACGCCGCCGCGAATCCGTCCCATCACCAGCGCGCCAAGCACGGAACCCAGCAGATACGCAGCGGTAAATTTCAATCCCAACTCGATCATGCCCGAAGACCTACCGGGATGCCCGGCGCGATTCTATCACCGGGACTGCCCGTGGTCGGGTGGACCGGATGCGCTTGCCGCATCGCCCGGGAAGGACAGTCTTGCAGACAAGCGACGAGGAACGTCCGCCCGGTCAGCTACCGAGCCAGCCACGCCGTCGGACCGTCGTGTCGGCGTCAGGCTTGTCCGCCAGACGCAGCACGCAGCGATCGAGGGCTGCTTGGGCGAGGGTCAACGGAAACTCTATCAACTCCTCGTCTCGAAAGCCGGTGAGCCTGACCGCTTGTCCGGCCTCGAATCTGGACAGTCGTGTCTGGAGGTTGCTCCCGCTCAACTTCAGTCCGTCGATGGCGATCAGGAGGTCTCCCGGGCTGACACCGGCCTGTTCAGCAGGACTGTCCGCCATCACGGCCACCACGTCCAGGCCGGCGTTTTGCTGGCGGAATCTAATCCCCAGTTCCAGCGGCGGCGAGGCGGCCGCGCCCTTGCCGCTTGCAGCCCGGCCGAATCGTCTGTCGCGGCGAAATTCAAGGGTCACGCCAAAGTCGGCCAGCAGCGGCGCCAGCGGCAGATCCTCCGTACCCCGCACCGCGGAGGCGAAGAAGTCGGCAAGATCCAGCCCGGAAACTTCCTGGGCCAACGCCTCGAATGCGGTCTCGGGCATGCCTTCGTCGGAACGCCCATAGCGCTGCCAGAGTTCGCGCATGACCGTATCCAGCGTTACGTCGGAATGCCTGCGCAGGGTCAGGTCGAGGGCGAGCGCGGCGAGCGCTCCCTTGCCGTAGTAGCTGATGATGGCATTCGGCGAATTCACTTCCGGCTTGTAGTGCCTGTCCCAGGCATCGAAGCTGGCTTCGGCAAGGCTTTGCCGGAGTCGCCCGGGGGTCTGGTAAACCCGGGTCAGGTCCCTACCGAGGGCGCGAAGGTAGGCGGACGCGTCGATGAGGCCGCTTCTGAGCAGCATCACATCCTGGTAGTAGGAGGTCGCGCCTTCAACGACCCATAGCAGCCGCGTGTAATTGCGTCGATCCAGTCGATACGGGCTGAACGCCGCGGGCTTGATGCGCTTGACGTTCCAGGTGTGGAAGTACTCGTGGCTGCAGAGGCTGAGGAAGCGTTGGTATTTTTCGGATACGCCACGCTGTCCCCGTACAGGCAACTCGTCCCGTGAGAACATCAGGCTGCTCGAGGCCCGATGTTCCAGGCCTCCGTGGCCGCGGGCCACGGCGAAACCCAGAAACAGGTATCGCGCAAACGGCGTCGGCCGGCCGAACAACGCGATATGAGCCTCGCAAAGCTTCTGGAGATCAGCGCCGATGCGATCCATGTCCGTCTGATGGCGACCTGCAATGACCAGGCTGTGGGGCACCCGGTCCGCCTGGAATTCCACCTCGCCGAAATCTCCGATCTCGAATGGATGGTCGATGAGTTCGTCGAAGTTCTCCGCCGAGTACCGGCCGAATCCGTCGGCATCGACCTCCACGGCGTGCATGGCGGTCGCCACCCGCCATGCACTGGCGCGCGGGTCCTCGGGACGCTCCAGAATGAGCTCGACCGGGTCCGATTCACGGCCCTCGGGCGCGAGGAACAGGCAGGCGCCGTTAAAGTAACCTCGCCTTGAATCCAGGTACGCCCCTCGCACGGAACGCTCCAGGGCGAAGACTTCGGCAGTGACAGTCAAATCCGCCCCCGCGTCATGGCAACGCCAGGTGCTCTTGGAGACCTTCTCCAGTCCTACGCTGCCGCCGTCCGATTCGGCCCGGATATCGACCACGTGCCTGGCATATTCCCGCAGCAGGTAGCTGCCCGGCGTCCATGACGGCAGCGTGAATTGCTGCTCGGGCGCGGGGTCGCCGACGCGGCAGGAAACCTCGAAGTGGTGGCTGTTCAGGCTGGCGAGCCTTACCCGGTAACGGATCATGCCGTCGGTCCTGTGCTGGGGAGCCCAACCCGGTAGTGGATCATGCCCTCGAACGCTTGCGGATCAACCGTCCAGCGAGGCCACGGCGGGCCTGCCGTCGATAACCTCCTTCCAGCGGCGCAGGTGTTCCCGATTCGCCGCGGGATCGTCCTTCGTCACCCAATGGGCGAACCATCGGTAGACATAGGCCGCAATGTCGGCGTAGGTATAGCGGTCCCCGGCCAGGTATTCGCTTTCGGCCAGACGACGGTCGAGCTTGTCGAAGAACGCCCCGATGCGCTTCTCGCCCCTTTCGACCAGCGCCGGGATTTTTTCGTAGGCTATCGGCCCCGGCAGCGCTCCCCGTCCTGCGGGAAATGCCTCGGAATTGCGGAACCGCTCCTGAATGGCCAGGTAGCCCTCCAGCGTCGCAATGTCATGCCACATCAGCACAAGCGCCTGCTCCCCGGCATCGCGGCCCATGAGGTTGGGCTCGGGTTGCATCTGCTCCAGGTAGTGGACGATCGCCAGGCTTTCGGTAATGCAGGTGCCGTCGTCCAACTCGAGCGCCGGCACGGTCACGTTCGGATTGACCGCTGCATAGTCCCCGGTACGGTGCTCCCCGGCCCGTATGTTCAGGATTTCAGTCGGGATTTCCAGTCCCTTTTCGGCAACGACGATGCCCACCTTGCGCGGGCTCGGAGCGCCGGGAAAGTAGTAAAGCTTCATCGATTCGTCCTTGTCTCCATTTCCAGATACACGGCGCAAGAGCCAATGGCCGCAATTCGGCCCGGACGGTACGGCCTTGCCTGGCGTTGTCGTCGTGAGTGCGCCGATCGCCCTGGTTCCGGGGCCTGATTCCCGGGGCGCCCGGACCGGGGGACGGCGAGCGCGTAGTCTACACCAGGGCCGCAGGTGCGACGCGCCCGTCGAATGAGGCCGGCGGCCTTAACAGTGGGGACTTGTCAGCGTCCAGTCTGAGATAATCGCCCGACGCAGCCGGACACCGACCTTGCAAAACGCTGATCCCCATATTCGCCTCAACGGCGTCAGGAAAACCTACGGCGCCCACGTGGTCCTTGAAGAGTGCGACCTGGTCGTTCAGCCGGGAGAGTTCGTGGTGATCGTGGGGCGCAGCGGTTCGGGCAAGTCCACGCTGCTCAACCTGATCGGAGGGCTGGATCGGCCCACGGACGGCGTCGTGGAACTGCTCGGACAACCGCTGGCGGGACTGAGCGAGGATGCACTCTCCCGGGTGCGGTGCCGCCGACTGGGGTTCGTGTTCCAGTTCTTCAACCTGATACCCACGCTGACGGTGGCGGAAAACGTGCGCCTTCCCATGGCGCTCAACGGCGCCTCCAGGACAGACGGAATCCAGCGTGCGGAGTTGCTGCTGGGTGAGTTGGGGCTTGAAGGTTGCGGCATCCGGTTCCCCGAGGAACTGTCGGGGGGCGAGCAGCAGCGGGTTGCGATCGCGCGGGCCCTGGCACATGAGCCGAACATCGTGCTGGCGGATGAGCCCACGGGCAATCTGGACCTGGAAACCGCCGAAGAAGTACTTGCGCTGCTGGAGCAGACCTGCCGTCGACACGGGGCCACCCTGGTGATGGCCACCCATAGCCGGGAAGTCCTCGGCAGCGCGGACAGGGTCTTTACAATCCGCGCGGCGCACATCCACGAGGAGCCGCTGTGAACGGACTCCTGGCGCAGTCCGGACTGCGGTTCTATTCGCGCCGTCCCTGACAACTATGCCTGGCCGTCAGCGGAATCGCGCTGGGCGTTGCGGTCTACGTGGGCGTGGACCTGGCCAACGACAGCGCACGGCGCGCATTCGAGCTGTCTTCCGACCTGATCACCGGCAGCACGACCCACCACCTGATGGGCACCCGCGGCGAAATCTCCGATTCCCTGTATCGATCGCTGCGCATGGAACACGGCCCGATACGGGCCGCACCGGTGATCGAGGACGAGGTTCGCCTGCGCCGGCTGCCTGGTCGGGTGTTTACGTTGATGGGTATCGATCCGCTGGAGGAAACCGGGTTTCGGGGATTTGCAGGCTTCGTGCCCGGGCGCGGAACCGATTTCACGCGCTTGATCGTGGAGCCGGGCGCCGTACTGGTGCCCGATCCGCTGCTGGAAGAACTGGGCCTGGAACTGGGCGCGGAGTTCGAACTGCTGATCAGCGGACAGTCAAGAACGGTTCGGGCGGTCGGGACCGTTTTGGATACATCCTCGGGCAGCGAAGGGCCCACGGCGCCGATCATCGCCGATATCGCCACGGCTCAGGAATTGCTGGGAAGTGCCTCGCTATCCCGCGTGGACCTGGTACTCGACGAGGCGGAGGCTGAGCGGATCCGCACACTGGGTCTGCCCGGTGCCACGCTGGTGCCCGCCGAGGGCCGCAATGCCGCGTTCGACGAACTGGCACGGGCCTTCCGCATCAACCTGACGGCATTGAGCCTGCTGGCGCTGCTGGTGGGCGTATTTCTGATCTACGCGACGATGTCGTTCGCGGTGGTGCAGCGGCGCGGGACATTCGGGGTATTGCGCGCCATCGGTGTCAGCCGGCGGCAACTGCTGACCGGCGTCCTGGGAGAAGCACTGGCACTCGGCGCAGTGGCCACGACAGCGGGCATTCTGCTGGGCCAACAACTCGCGGAGGTTCTCGTGGAACTGGTCCTGCGAACCGTAGGCGACCTTTACTTCGAATCCAGCGTGAGCGCAGTGGCCCCGTCAGCGACGATCTATTGGCGCGCTTTTGCACTCGGCCTCGGGATGACGCTGCTGGCCGCCGCCGCACCGGCGCTGGACGCGGCGCGCAGCACACCGAATACGGCCATGAGCCGCGCCGCCCTTGAGCGCAGCACGCGCCTGCTCGCCCGGCGCGCGACCTGGCTCGCCCTGCCCGCGGCCGCGGTTGCCGCGGCACTGCTGCTTTTGTCGTCCCGGAGCCTGGTGCTGGCATTTGCAGGTCTTTTTTTCGTGATCGCAACGGGCGCCCTGATGGTGCCCGCGGCCACCCGACTTCTGGCCAGACTGGCCGAGCCGCTGGTCGAGAGAGCGTTCGGAATCTCGGGTTCCCTGGCAGCACGGGGAATGGCCGCTTCGCTGAGCCGGACCGGGGTCGCAACGGCCGCCCTCTCGGTGGCGGTGGCGACCGTGGTTGGCATCGGCCTGATGATCGGCAGTTTCCGCATCAGCGTCGAAGACTGGCTGACAGGCACGTTGACGGCGGACGTCTACGTCAACATCGACGGCGAGCAGTTCTTCGACGACAGCCACAGAACCGCGTTGTCGGCTATTGCGGGTGTACGGGGATCGAGCCTGACTCGCTTCATACGGCTGCCGACGGCGGCCGGTGAAGTGAGTCTGCGCGCCCTGGACCCCGGACCGGACGGCTGGGGACTGCGCATGACCGCCGGCGGCACCGAGGCCGTAGCACGCATGGAATCCGCCGGAGGCATCCTTGTATCCGAGCCCCTGGCGTATCACCGCCGACTCCAGCCGGGAGACGACCTCATCCTGCCCACAGTGTCCGGCGAGAAGGCATTTTCGGTTCTCGGCGTGTTTCGCGACTACAGCACCAACGGGGGCACCGTGCTGATGCCACTGAACCTCTATCGATCCCATTGGGCCGACGATGACATCAACGGAATCGGCGTCTATCTGGACGATGGAATCGAACGGCAGACCATTCTGGGAGAGATGCGCGGCGTGTTCGGCGCCGGCACTCCGGTTCGTTTCCGATCCAACGATTTCATCCGGGAGCGTTCAATGGCGATTTTCGACCGCACGTTCAGGATTACCGAGGTGTTGAGAATTCTGGCGGGGGTCGTCGCGTTTTTCGGCCTGGCCAGCGCCGTCATGTCCATCGAACTGGAGCGGGGCCGGGAATTGGCCGTACTTCGTGCCCTCGGACTCAGGCCCCGCCAGGTGCAGGCCCTGACACTTGCACAAACGGGGCTGCTCGGCCTGGCTGCCGGATTGTTCGCCATCCCGCTCGGAATCGCCATGGCAGCGTTGCTCATCGAGGTCATCAACGTGCGCTCGTTCGGCTGGAGCATGGATCTGGCAATAGCTGCCCAACCCCTTGCGCTCGGCGTCGTTCTGGCGCTGAGTGCGGCCCTACTGGCCGGAATCTATCCCGCCGTCCGAGCCGTTCGTGTCGGCGTCGCAGGCCAGTTGAGGGAGGAGTAAACGGTGTCTCGGGGCGTCTGGGTACTGTTTCTCGCGCTCGGCGGTTGCGCTGCGCCTGAGGACGGCCCCGCACCGGCCCAGCAGGGCAACGCAACCCGGTTTCTCACCGAACCCGGTGGCCACGAATACGCTCGGGTTCAGGAAAGCCGAGATTTCCGATTTCCGGAGGACCATGCAGCTCACGACGAGTTTCGCAACGAGTGGTGGTACTTCACCGGCAACCTGCGCGACATCGAGGGGCGGCACTTCGGGTTCGAGCTGACGTTTTTTCGCTATGCCATGTCGCCGGCACCGATCCCCCGCAGCTCCGCGTGGGGCGCCAACCAGGCGTGGATGGCCCACCTGGCGGTCACCGATACCGAAGGCCGGACTTTCGTGGCGGACGAGCGCTTCTCCCGGGAGGCCCTGGGCCTGGCCGGCAGCCGGGCGGAACCCTTCGCGGTCTGGCTTGAAGACTGGGCTGCAACCGGTGACGGCCCCGGAATACCGCCACTGCACCTGAGTGCGGGTACGGACCGTGCCGGCATCGAACTCACGTTGAGCGGCACGAAGCCCATGGTGTTCCAGGGCGACAACGGCCTGGATCCAAAAGGGCCTGAGCCTGGAAACGCTTCCTACTACTATTCGCTGACCCGGCTCGAAGCCGCCGGCACGGTACGCGTAGCGGACGAGGCATACACCGTCACCGGCACCGCCTGGATGGATCGTGAGTTTGGCACCAGCGCCCTGAGCCCGGATCTGGCGGGTTGGGATTGGTTCGCGCTGCAACTGGCCGACAACCGGGAGGTCATGTACTACAGGCTTAGGACCAAAGACGGCGAATCCAGCCCATTCAGCGGGGGGTCACTCATACAAGCCGACGGTACCCGCATCCCACTGAGACCGCAGGACGTCACCATGACACCGCTTGACTACTGGACCAGCCCCGAAAGCGACGCACGTTACCCGATATCATGGCAGCTCGACCTGCCCGAACAGGCGATGACACTCCAGATCCGGCCTTATCTTCAGGAACAGGAACTGAACCTGACCGTCCGCTACTGGGAAGGCGCGGTCAGCGTAACCGGAAACCAGCGGGGAACGGCGATAGCCGGGGATGGCGACGTCGAACTCACCGGCTATTAGACGCTTACCGCACAGATTTGAATCCGTTTGAACGAGGAGGATGATTCATGAAGACAGTAACGAGATGTTTGCTGGTATCGATCATTTTGATCGCGCCACTCGCGGGATATGCGCAGGACGATCTCCTGCGACCGGCGCGCGTGGCGCCCGATCTCATGTCGGGTCTGGGTCTGATGCCTGGCGCACCGCCGGTACCGGAAGACATGGTGGTGTCGGGGAATCTCGACGTCAAGCGGGCCATCCCGTTTACTGGCGAGGAACTGCGCGTCATCGTTTTCGAATCCCTGCCGGCGAAAACCGATCACACCACGGCGGCATTCGAGTTCGATGAGTTTGTCTATGTGTTGAGCGGCAAGCTTATTCTCACGGATCTCGACGGAACCGCTCACGAATACACGGTCGGCGACTCGGTCGTCGTTCCAAAGGGATGGCGCGGATATTGGGAAATGCAGGGCAACTATCGCGAACTGGTTGTCATAGCCACCCCAACGGAATCCAGTCCATAACGAGGGTGTCTGCACCCGCCCTTGAGGCCCCCGCGGCAACCGGTTTCCCCAAAACGAAAAATCCCCCCGGCCCGAAAGCCGGGGGGATTCATATATGAGCCTGGCGGTGACCTACTCTCACATGGGGAGACCCCACACTACCATCGGCGCTGGACGTCTTCACTTCCGAGTTCGGGATGGGATCGGGTGGTTCCCGTCCGCTATGGCCGCCAGGCAAACCGGTACGCGCTCTCTCGAGCGCAAAATCTGGATTGATCCGCGTTTCGCACCAAACTCCTTGGGTGTTATATGGTCAAGCCTCACGGGCAATTAGTACTGGTTAGCTTCATCCATTACTGGACTTCCACACCCAGCCTATCAACCTCGTAGTCTTCGAGGGCCCTTCAGGGGGATCGTGTCCCCGGGGAAACCTAATCTTGGGGGGGGCTTCCCGCTTAGATGCTTTCAGCGGTTATCCCGTCCGTACGTAGCTACCCGGCAATGCCACTGGCGTGACAACCGGAACACCAGAGGTACGTCCACTCCGGTCCTCTCGTACTAGGAGCAGCTCCCCTCAAGTTTCCAACGCCCACGGCAGATAGGGACCGAACTGTCTCACGACGTTCTAAACCCAGCTCGCGTACCACTTTAAATGGCGAACAGCCATACCCTTGGGACCTGCTGCAGCCCCAGGATGTGATGAGCCGACATCGAGGTGCCAAACTCCTCCGTCGATGTGGACTCTTGGGAGGAATCAGCCTGTTATCCCCGGCGTACCTTTTATCCGTTGAGCGATGGCCCTTCCATACAGAACCACCGGATCACTAAGACCGACTTTCGTCCCTGCTCGACTTGTCTGTCTCGCAGTCAAGCACTCTTATGCCTTTGCACACAATGCGCGATGACCGACCGCGCTGAGAGTACCTTTGCACTCCTCCGTTACTCTTTGGGAGGAGACCGCCCCAGTCAAACTACCCACCATACACGGTCCCCGATCCGGATAACGGACCTGGGTTAGAACTCCAAACAGGCCAGGGTGGTATTTCAAGGTTGGCTCCACGCAAACTAGCGTTCACGCTTCAAAGCCTCCCACCTATCCTACACAAGCATGGTCAAAGTTCAGTGTAAAGCTGTAGTAAAGGTGCACGGGGTCTTTCCGTCTAGCCGCGGGTACACTGCATCTTCACAGCGATTTCAATTTCACTGAGTCCCGGGTGGAGACAGTGTGGCCATCGTTACGCCATTCGTGCAGGTCGGAACTTACCCGACAAGGAATTTCGCTACCTTAGGACCGTTATAGTTACGGCCGCCGTTTACCAGGGCTTCGGTCAAGAGCTTCGCCCCGAAGGGCTAACCCCATCACTTAACCTTCCGGCACCGGGCAGGCGTCACACCCTATACGTCCTCTTGCGAGTTTGCAGAGTGCTGTGTTTTTAGTAAACAGTCGCAGCCACCTGGTCACTGCGGCCTCTGCCAGCTCAGAGAGCAAGTCTCATCACCGGCCGAGGCGTACCTTCTCCCGAAGTTACGGTACCAATTTGCCTAGTTCCTTCACCCGAGTTCTCTCAAGCGCCTTAGGATTCTCTCCTCGCCTACCTGTGTCGGTTTGCGGTACGGTCGTCTGTTACCTGAAGCTTAGAGGCTTTTCCTGGAAGCATGGCATAGATCACTTCGTCCTTAACAAAGGACTCGTCATCACGTCTCAGAATTATGCTCCCGGATTTGCCTAAGAGCACTCCCTACACGCTTAAACCGGGATAACCGACACCCGGCTGACCTAGCCTTCTCCGTCCCCTCATCGCAGTAACAAACGGTGCAGGAATATTGACCTGCTTCCCATCGACTACACCTTTCGGTCTCGCCTTAGGGGCCGACTAACCCTGCGCCGATTAGCGTTGCGCAGGAAACCTTGGGCTTTCGGCGTGCGGGTTTTTCACCCGCATTATCGTTACTCATGTCAGCATTCTCACTTCCGATACCTCCAGCATGCCTCACAGCATGCCTTCGCAGGCGTACGGAACGCTCCTCTACCATGCCCGCACAAAGTACGAGCATCCGCAGCTTCGGTATATGGCTTGAGCCCCGGTAAATCTTCCGCGCGGGCCGACTAGACCAGTGAGCTGTTACGCTTTCTTTAAAGGATGGCTGCTTCTAAGCCAACCTCCTGGCTGTCTAGGCCTTCCCACATCGTTTCCCACTTAGCCATAATTTAGGGACCTTAGCTGGCGGTCTGGGCTGTTTCCCTTTCCACGACGAACCTTAGCACCCGCCGTGTGTCTCCCGTGATTGCACTTCTCGGTATTCGGAGTTTGCATCGGGTTGGTAAGTCGGGATGACCCCCTAGCCGAAACAGTGCTCTACCCCCGAGAGTGATACACGAGGCGCTACCTAAATAGCTTTCGAGGAGAACCAGCTATCTCCGAGCTTGATTAGCCTTTCACTCCTATCCACACCTCATCCGATAATTTTTCAACATTACCCGGTTCGGGCCTCCAGCAGGTATTACCCTGCCTTCACCCTGGACATGGATAGATCGCTCGGTTTCGGGTCTACTCCCAGCGACTGAATCGCCCATTTAAGACTCGGTTTCCCTACGCTTCCCCTAGACGGTTAAGCTTGCCACTGAAAGTAAGTCGCTGACCCATTATACAAAAGGTACGCGGTCACCCGCCGAAACGGGCTCCCACTGCTTGTACGCATACGGTTTCAGGTTCTGTTTCACTCCCCTCTCCGGGGTTCTTTTCGCCTTTCCCTCACGGTACTGGTTCACTATCGGTCGGTAGGGAGTATTTAGCCTTGGAGGATGGTCCCCCCATGTTCAGACAGGGTTTCACGTGTCCCGCCCTACTCTTTGTTACTCCTCATTTCCATCTTTCGGGTACGGGGCTATCACCCCCTATGGCCAGCCTTTCCAGACTGTTCCCCTAGATTTCCATGATTGATGGTAACTGGGCTGTTCCCCGTTCGCTCGCCGCTACTGAGGGAATCTCGGTTGATTTCTGTTCCTCTGGTTACTTAGATGTTTCAGTTCACCAGGTTTACCTCCCTACCCTATGTATTCAGGTAAGGATGACCACCGAAGTGGCCGGGTTTCCCCATTCGGAAATCCCCGGGTCAAAGCTTGTTTGTCAGCTCGCCGAGGCTTATCGCAGACTTCCACGTCCTTCATCGCCTCCTACCGCCTAGGCATCCACACATATGCGCTTAGTCGCTTGACCATATAACCCCAAAAAGTCTGGGTCATATGTAATTCTCTCAAAGAATACAGTGCGACTACTGAGATCAAATGATCTCAATAGACGGATCAATCCTGATTTTTAAAGAGCATCCCAACAAGGGGATCGGACACAACTCGCAAGTTGTCTCTGAACCCATTGCCGATCGTAAGACTTTCTGTCTCCTGGAGTTGGTGGAGCTGACCGGGCTCGAACCGGTGACCTCCTGGTTGCAAACCAGGTGCTCTCCCAACTGAGCTACAGCCCCTCGCTTGTCCTTGCCGCCGATGCCTGTTACGAACCGGCATTCAACGCAATTGTCCGCAAGAGTGGTGGGTCTGGGAAGATTTGAACTTCCGACCTCACCCTTATCAGGGGTGCGCTCTAACCAACTGAGCTACAGACCCATTCCAAATGAGCCCAAATTCCAGTCTGGCAGAGGGCTCTGCCGGATGCACTATGCTCAAGCAGCTTGTGCTGGGCGCCCGCGGGAGCGCGGGTGCAGGTTTCTCTTTAAAGGAGGTGATCCAGCCGCACGTTCCCGTACGGCTACCTTGTTACGACTTCACCCCAGTCATTAGCCACACCGTGGGCGGCGCCCTCCCGAGGGTTAAGCTACCGACTTCTGGTGCAACCAACTTCCATGGTGTGACGGGCGGTGTGTACAAGACCCGGGAACGTATTCACCGCGACGTTGCTGATTCGCGATTACTAGCGATTCCGACTTCACGGAGTCGAGTTGCAGACTCCGATCCGGACTACGATAGGCTTTGTGGGATTGGCTCCGCCTTGCGACTTGGCAACCCTCTGTACCGACCATTGTAGCACGTGTGTAGCCCTGCCCATAAGGGCCATGATGACTTGACGTCGTCCCCACCTTCCTCCGGTTTGTCACCGGCGGTCTCCCTAGAGTTCCCATCCGAAATGCTGGCAACTAGGGACAAGGGTTGCGCTCGTTGCGGGACTTAACCCAACATCTCACGACACGAGCTGACGACAGCCATGCAGCACCTGTCACTCGGTTCCCGAAGGCACCAAGGCATCTCTGCCAAGTTCCGAGGATGTCAAGGGCAGGTAAGGTTCTTCGCGTTGCATCGAATTAAACCACATGCTCCACCGCTTGTGCGGGTCCCCGTCAATTCCTTTGAGTTTTACCGTTGCCGGCGTACTCCCCAGGCGGAGAACTTAATGCGTTAGCTGCGACACCGAGGGGCTAATCCCCCCCGACATCTAGTTCTCATCGTTTACGGCGTGGACTACCAGGGTATCTAATCCTGTTTGCTCCCCACGCTTTCGCACCTGAGTGTCAGTATTGGGCCAGGAAGCCGCCTTCGCCACTGGTGTTCCTCCCGATATCTATGCATTTCACCGCTACACCGGGAATTCCACTTCCCTCTCCCATACTCTAGCCGGGCAGTTTCGATCGCAATTCCCAGGTTAAGCCCGGGGATTTCACAACCGACTGACCCAGCCACCTGCGTGCGCTTTACGCCCAGTAATTCCGATTAACGCTCGCACCCTCCGTATTACCGCGGCTGCTGGCACGGAGTTGGCCGGTGCTTCTTCTGTGGGTAACGTCGAGACCCGAGGGTATTATCCTCGAGTTTGTCTTCCCCACTGAAAGTGCTTTACAACCCGCAGGCCTTCTTCACACACGCGGCATTGCTGGATCAGGCTTGCGCCCATTGTCCAATATTCCCTACTGCTGCCTCCCGTAGGAGTCTGGGCCGTGTCTCAGTCCCAGTGTGGCTGATCGTCCTCTCAGACCAGCTACGGATCGTCGCCTTGGTAGGCCATTACCCCACCAACAAGCTAATCCGACTTGGGCTCATCCTATAGCGCGAGGTCCTAAGATCCCCCGCTTTCCTCCGTGGAGCTTACGCGGTATTAGCCCGAGTTTCCTCGGGTTGTCCCCCACTACAGGGCAGATTCCCAAGCATTACTCACCCGTTCGCCACTCGTCAGCGCCAAGATCACCCCGAAGGGATCACTAATGCCTGTTACCGTTCGACTTGCATGTATTAAGCATGCCGCCAGCGTTCAATCTGAGCCAGGATCAAACTCTTCAATTTATATCAAGGAGTTGAGTTCCTGAACGCTTTCGTTCGGGGTACCTGAGTACCCCTATGTCGGCGCTCATGCACCGTTGCTCCGGTGCGAGCGCCCACACAAGCTGCTTGAGACAAGTTGTTAAAGAGCAGACGGATAAACCGCCAAGCCGATCAATTATACCCCCCTGCACGCGGGTATCCAAGCAGAAAAACCGCCTTGGCTCGGAGCAACTCCGGGCCATGTCCGGTCAATTGGTTCGCTGGGATACTGCAGCAAGGAAGGCGCGGGATTATACCGGTTGAATCGACTCTGGCAAGAAATAATTTTGCGAGGCAGGCAATCCACGGCAAAAGTGCCTCCGAATTCGGCCTGCGTCGCGGGATTCATGCCACGCGACGCTAACTTCCTTCGGCGGCTTTCAGTGTCACCCGGGCAAACTTGCGCTTCCCCACCTGGACGGTTCTGGGCGACCCGTCAGCCGCAAGCGCCAGCCTTGGGTCCGCTATTCGGTCGCCGTCTACGCGGACCGCGCCCTGCCTGACCATGCGGATGGCCTCCGAAGTGCTGGCGACCAGGCCGCAATCCCTCAGGACGTAGGCAATGCCCCGCGTCGGATCCGGGCAGTTCAGGACCACTTCCGGCATCTGCTCCGGGGCCCGTCCATGGCGATGCCGTGAAATGAAGTCTTGCTGCGCCTGCTCGGCCGCCGCCTTGTCGTGAAAACGCGCGACGATTTCCCGGGCCAGCAGGAACTTGATATCCCGCGGGTTTGCCCCCTCGGCGACACGGCTCTTAAGGCCCTCGATTTCCCCCAGCGGCCGAAAGCTGAGCAACTCGAAATACCGCCACATGAGTTCATCTGAAACCGACATGATCTTGCCGAGCATTTCTCCCGGGGCTTCGTCGATGCCGATCGCGTTGCCCAGCGACTTGGACATCTTGTTGACGCCGTCAAGCCCCTCCAGCAGGGGGACCGTCAAAACCACCTGCGGCGGCTGCCCGTACGACTCCTGCAATTGCCTGCCCACGAGGAGATTGAATGTCTGGTCGGTGCCGCCCAGTTCGACATCCGCCCGCAGCGCCACCGAGTCGTAACCCTGGGCCAGCGGATAGAGAAACTCGTGGATCGCGATGGGCTGGCCCGTCTGGTACCGATTGCGGAAGTCCTCACGCTCGAGCATTCGCGCCACCGTGTGACGCGATGCAAGTTGTACCAGGCCTGCCGCACCCAACTCGGTCATCCAGCGCGAATTGAAGTCCAGTCGCGTCATTTCCGGGTCCAGCACCTTGAAGACCTGTTTCTCGTAGGTCCTGGCATTGGCCTGGATCTGTTCGCTGGACAGGGCCGGCCGGGTCGCGGTTTTTCCGGATGGGTCCCCGATCATGCCGGTGAAGTCGCCGATCAGAAAGATCACGATGTGGCCGAGATCCTGGAACTGCCGCATCTTGTTGAGCAGCACCGTGTGCCCCAGGTGCAGGTCCGGCGCGGTGGGGTCGAAACCCACCTTGACTGTCAGCGGCCTGCCCTCGAGCAACCTCTCCCGCAATTCGCTTTCAACGAGAATCTCAACGGCTCCCCGTCGCAATTCCGCGAGCTGTTCTTCTACGTCTGTCGGCCTGGTGCTGGGCATGGGAAAATGTTCCGGCCTGCTGGTGTTCGGGCCAAACTTGTCAGGTGTAGTTGCAAGAACGCCACTGACCGCGACCCGCCTTGTTGCGAATGGCGGCGAGTATAGCCTGATCACTCTTCAACTCAATATCGAAATTTTTCTCTCCCCGCTCGTTTTGACGATAGAGAACCAAGCGGTTACAGTTCTCGGCTGGTTCTTGGAGGGAGTCCCGTGGGGTCGTTTCCAAGCGGTTTCCACCACGATTATTCGGACGCTCCTCTGACGGCGGCGGTGAAGCCCGTGCGTCGCTGGCCGTGGTTTGCGGCCGGAATTTCCACGCCCCTGATTGCGGTAGCGCTGATTCTGGTCAGCACCTACAGCGAAACGGCGTCGGTCCCGGAAATCGACAGCCTGTCGCAAGCCGCCGATCCCGCCATCTTCGCAAGCATCCCGCGCAACGGCTACGCAGTCACCGAGCCGGGTATCGTCGACCGCGACCTCTCCGGGAACAAGGTTCGAATGATCGTGGGACAGGGCGATTCCCTGGGGCAGATGTTTCGACAGCACGACCTGAGCCTCCGGGACCTGAACGCGATGGTCAGATTACCGGATGCCGGCTACTACCTGCGCATGCTGAGCCCGGGAAACGAGATCGTCGTCACTCATGAAATGGGGCAAGTGCAGTCGCTGGAGCGCGAGATCGATGATTTCAGTTCCCTGCGAATCGTACGAACTACGGACAGTTTCAGCGCGGCCCTGATCGATCGGCCGGTGGAGGCGCGGGCTGCCGGCGCCCACGGGGTCATCGAGCGATCGTTGTTCGCGGCCGCCCAGGACGCCGGAATCGCCGACCCGCTCATCATGAAGATGGCCGAAATCTTCCAGTGGGATATCGACTTTCTCAAGGATGTACGGTCCGGCGATGAATTCACCGTCATCTACGAGGAACTCTGGAGCGAAGGAGAGAAACTGAAGGACGGCGAAATCCTTGCTGCCGAGTACATCAACAGGGGCACCGCCTACCGTGCTGCCCGATACGTGGACGAACACGGCGCCATCGACTATTACACGCCGGAAGGGCGAAGCGTACGCAAGGCCTTCATTCGCGCGCCTGTCGACTTCACGAGAATCAGTTCGGCTTTCGACCTTGGCCGACGCCATCCCGTGCTCAACACGATCCGTGCGCATCGAGGCGTCGATTACGCCGCGCCCTCCGGAACCCCGGTCCGTGCAGCGGGCGACGGCACCGTCAGCTTCCGCGGCGCCCGCAACGGCTTCGGCAATACCGTCACAGTGGAACACGGCGGCAAGATAACCACACTTTACGCGCACTTGTCCCGGTTTGCCGACATTCGCGTCGGCAGCCGCGTCCAGCAGGGCCAGACCATCGGCTACGTCGGTATGACGGGTCTGGCTACCGGACCCCACCTGCACTACGAGTACCAGGTCAATGGCGTCCATCGCAACCCCGAAACCGCCACCATGCATTCCTCGGAGCCCGTCTACCTGGCTGATGCCGATCTGGACGCATTCCAGACCACCGTTGCATCGCTGTGGGTCCAGCTCGACCTGCATCGTCCGACTCAGTTCAGAGCAACCACGACGTACTAGTGCCAGGTCCATCAGGGCGATCCCTTACCATGGGCGAGTTCTATCTCGGTCTGATGTCGGGAACCAGCCAGGATGGCGTGGATGCCGCGCTGGTGAAGCTCGATGACCGCGATTCCAAGATACATCGCACGGCAACCACACCCTACCCCGACACGCTGCGGCGGCGAATCGAAGCCCTGCTGGCAACCCCCGAGGTATCCCTGGAGGAGTTGGGCGGACTCGACGTTGCCATCGCCCGGTTCTTTGCGGACTGCGTCGTAAGGCTTCTGAGCGAGAGCGGTCTGAAAGCGGGCCAGGTCGCAGCCATCGGCCACTCGGGCCATACCGTCTTTCACCGGCCGGCGGGGCCGGAACCCTTTTCCATGCAGTTGGGCGATCCCAGCACGGTGGCGGCGCGCACGGGGATCACCACCGTGGGGCACCTGCGCCAGATGGATGTCGCCCTCGGTGGCCAGGGGGCGCCGCTGGCCCCTGCGTTTCACCGGTGGGCCTTCGCCGACCCGCGCGCGCGCCGCGTCGTCGTCAATATTGGCGGAATCGCCAATGTCAGCATTCTCGATCCCGACCGGGCGCTGTCGGGATTCGACACCGGGCCTGGCAACACGCTACTGGACAGGTGGACACGGCGTTGCACCGGCAGGCCGTACGATCACGACGGTGACTGGTCCCGGACCGGCACTGTGCACGACAGGCTCTTGGACGAGTTGCTGGCGGACCCCTTCTTCCGGCGGCCGCCACCCAAGTCTACCGGCCTGGAGCACTTCAATCTCGACTGGCTTCAGGCGGCACTTGGCCGCACGGCACAACAATTCGGCGAGGCCGATGTCCAGGCCACGCTGACCGAACTCACCGCCGTTACCATCGCAATGGCAATCCGGGACGCGGGTAGTCGGCCGGAGCGCGTCATCGTCTGCGGCGGCGGCGCCAGGAATGGCGCATTGAGGCAACGACTTGCCGACCATCTGGGCGGCATTCCCCTTGAATCCAGCACCCGTCACGGAATCGAACCCGAGTGGGTGGAGGCAGTGCTGTTCGCCTGGCTGGCGCGAGCCCGTCTGAACGATGAGCCGGGCAACGCCCCCTCCGTCACCGGCGCCAGCCGGCCAGCAACGCTTGGCGGCGTATACTATGGGGTCCGCCGCTAGACGCTCTTGCCGTGGACACACTCAACCTCAAGCTGCCCGACTACTACATCAATCGAGAACTGTCCCAGCTCGAGTTCAACATGCGGGTCCTGCAGCAGGCGAGGGACGAGACGGTCCCGCTGCTCGAGCGACTCAAGTTTCTCTGCATCTCTTCCACCAACCTGGACGAGTTCTTCGAAATTCGCGTGTCGGGACTGAAGCAGCGCCTGGAAATCAGCTCGGCGCCCATCGGCCCGGAGTCCATGTCGCCCGCGGAGGTCCTGAGGATCCTGGCAGAGAGGACGAGCCGGCTGGTTTCCCAGCAATACCGTGTCCTGAACGAGGAACTCATTCCCGAGCTCTCCAGGGCCGGCATTCATTTCGTTCGCAGGGACGAATGGAGCGCGCAGCAGCGCCGCTGGCTGGAGAACTACTTCCATACCGAGGTCGTCTCGGTGCTCAGTCCGACCACCCTGGATCCCACGCGCCCGATACCGCGCATACTCAACAAGAGCCTCAATTTCATCGTCAGCCTTCACGGACGCGATGCGTTCGGCCGCCAGCGGCATCGCGCCATCGTCCAGGCACCGCGATCGCTGCCCAGGCTCATTCAGTTGCCCGCGGACCTGCCCCGTACGGGCGGCGCGGATTTCGTATTTCTGTCTTCCATTATTCACGCGTTTGCCGACCAGCTCTTTGCCGGGTTGACCATCGACGGCTGTTACCAGTTTCGGGTCACGCGCAACAGCGACTTCTACCTGGATCACGAGGAGGTCGACGACCTGATCCGTGCGCTGGAGGGGGAATTGTTCGAGAGTCGCTACGGAGCCGCGGTGCGGCTGGAGACGGCGCACGATTGTCCCGACGAATTGGCAGAATACCTGCTGGAGCATTTCAAGCTGGGTCGCGACGATCTCTACCAGGTCGACGGACCGGTCAATCTCGAGCGGCTGCTGGCAGTCTACGATCTTGTCGACGCACGCCACCTGAAATACCCGCCTTTCACGCCGGGTATCCCCAAGGTGCTGATCAAGAGCGCCAACCTGTTCGATGCCATCGCCCAGGGTGACATCCTGCTGCACCACCCCTACCAGTCATTTACGCCGGTGATGGATTTCGTTTACCGCGCGGCCACCGACCCCGATGTGCTCGCCATCAAGCAGACGCTGTATCGGACCAGCCCGGACTCACCGCTGGTGGACAGCCTGGCGCAGGCGGCAAAGGCCGGCAAGGAAGTGATGGTGGTGATCGAACTGCGGGCGCGGTTCGACGAGGCGGCCAATATCGAGTTGGCAAATCGTCTGCAGGAGGCGGGCGCCCACGTGGTCTATGGCGTGGTCGGCTACAAGACGCACTGCAAGATGGTTCTGGTGGTTCGCAGGGAGGGAGGGCGACTGCGTCGCTACCTTCACCTCGGCACGGGCAACTACCATCCGAAAACGACGCGCGTGTATTCCGACTACGGGTTGCTGACCGCGAACGAGCAGTTGGGCGAGGATGTGCACGAGGTCTTCATGCAGATCACCAGTCTGACCAAGACCTCGAACCTGAATCTGCTGCTTCAGTCCCCCTTCACCCTGCGCGACAAGCTGATCGAGTTGATTCGGCGAGAAGCAAGTCACGCCGCTGCGGGGCGCAAGGCAAGGATTGTCGCCAAGGTCAACGCACTCGTGGAACCGAGTGTCATCCGCGCCCTGTACAAGGCGTCCATGGAGGGCGTCTCCATTGACCTGGTGGTCCGCGGCATTTGCTGTCTGCGTCCCGGGATTCCGGAAGTCTCCGAGAACATCCGGGTTCGGTCCATCGTCGGACGGTTCCTGGAGCACGCGCGGTGCTACTACTTCCATAACGATGGCGCCGAGGAGATTTTCTGCTCCAGCGCCGACTGGATGGATCGCAATCTCTATCGACGCATCGAGATCATGTTCCCGGTCCTGGACGGCAGGCTGAAGCGACGACTGCTCCGCGATCTGAAGATCAATCTGGAGGACAATACGCAAGCCTGGGAGCTTCGGGCCGACGGCACCTATCGTCGCTGTCAGCCGAAGGCGGATGACGCCGCGGTATCGGCGCAGACCGTGCTGCTGCGCGAACTCTCCGAATCCTCCTGATGGCCGACGCGTAGCTTCACCCCGACGGGCTTGAGCCAGGACCGCTCCTGCTCGAGATCCGCCCGGGTCAGGTGGTTCTCCTGCAGCCAGACCCGGTCGAACAGGACCTTCAACCGTTTACCCGAGGCGCGCAGCAGAACCGGCGGCGCCTCCACGGAACGGCGACTGCGATTGAGCAGCACCGCCAGCCGGAACAGGACAGTAAGCCTCAGGGCCGACTTGCGCATGGACGAGGGCAGCTCGCCGGCGCTGAATCCATCCAGCTTGCGGCGGTGATGTCCCACGAGTATGGCGAGCAGGTGCTGTTCCAGCCGATTGAACCCGGGCAGATCGGCGTTGGCGATCAGGTACGCTGCATGGCGATGGTGCTTGGCGTGGGCGATGTCCAGGCCTGCCTCGTGCAACCGTCCCGCCCATGCCAGGGCCAGGGCGAAGAACGGGCTTTCCAGCCCCCAATCGGCGTCGACCTGAGCCAGGAGCGTGAGGGCCAGGGTCTCCACGCGCTCCGCCTGGGCGCGGTCCACGTGGAAGCGCGTTTGCAGCCCGTCGATCGTTCGATCCCTGGCATCGTGGCGCTGTATGCGTCCGAGCATGTCGTACAGCAGGCCCTCGCGCAGTGCGCCGTCACTCACGTTGAGTTCCTCGATTTCCAGGCCCGCCATGGTTTCCAGGAGTATGACCAGCCCCCCCGGGAAAACCGGCGCACGCTGCGGGTTGAAATCAGCAAGGCCGAGTTGCTGGACCCCGCCGGCGCGGCTCACCTCGCCGAGGATGGATTCGACGGCATCCACGGTGAGGCCGCCCTCGATCAGACCCATGCTTCTCGCCGCACGCTCGGCGGCGCGGATCGTCCCCGATGAACCCACCGCCGTCTTCCAGCCCATGGACTGAAACGTGGCAATCACCGGTTGCAGTTCCAGGCGTGCCGCAATCCGTGCGGCTTCGATACGCGATGCGCCGACCTGTCCGCCGTCGAAGAAACGCTTGCTGAAACCGACACAGCCCATGAACAGGCTTTCCAGGTACCTCGGTTCGTATCCCTCGCCGATGATCAATTCCGTGCTGCCGCCGCCGATGTCGATCACCAGCATCTGTTGCTCGGCGCTGGGCACGTGGTGAGAAACACCGAGGTAAATCAGCCGCGCCTCCTCGATACCGGAAATAACTTCCACCGGGTGGCCCAGCGCGGCTTCCGCGGCGCTCAGGAAGGACCGCGCGCGCCCTGCACGGCGTAGCGTATTGGTACCCACGACGCGCACCTGTCGCGCGTGCATTTCGCGCAATCGCTCGCCGAATCGACCCAGGCATCCCAGTGCGCGCTCGGCCACCGCGTCGTTCAACCCGCCCCCGGCGTCCAGGCCCGAAGCGAGCCGCACCATTTCACGGATCCGGTCGATGATCGAGAATTGCCCGTGACGCAGACGCGCCACCACCATGTGGAAACTATTGGAACCCAGATCGACTGCGGCCATGACGGCCGGTTTTTTCCCCGAGGGCAGCAGGTCGATGGCTGCTGGTACCGTCGACCCCGTCTTTGCCACAACCTGCTAGACGGAGAACGAAGACCCGCAACCGCAGGTCGTTGAGGCGTTGGGATTGCGAATGATGAATTGCGCGCCGGACAGGTCTTCCTTGTAGTCGATCTCCGCGCCCGTGAGGTATTGCACGCTCATGGGGTCGATCAACAACGTCACGCCGCCGTTCTCGATCTCGGTATCTCCGTCCTCGATCGCTTCGTCGAAAGTGAAGCCGTACTGGAATCCCGAGCAGCCGCCACCGGATATGTAGACGCGCAACTTGAGCTCGGAGTTGCCCTCCTGCTCGATCAACTGACCCACCTTCATCGCCGCTGCGTCGGTGAAATTTAGCGGCGGCGGGAATGAATGTTCGCTTGCCATGGGCTAATGATGACGCTATTGGCTGTCCGGGTCCATAGGAATTCCCGGTCAGCCCTGGTCCGCCGCGAACGGCCGCCAGTGTCGAGGCCACCATCGCGGCGGCGGCGGCGGCGGAGGGGAAGCCAACTTTCCCAGTTCGGTCAATGCGCTCGCATACACCTGGCGTTTGAAGTAGATCACCTTGCTGACAGGCACCCAGTAGCGAACCCAGCGAAAGCGGTCGAACTCGGGCTCCAGTGTGGTATCGCAGCGCACGCACTCAGACTCGCACAGCATCTTCAGCAGATACCACCGCTGCTTCTGGCCGATGCACACTGGCTGCTGCCTGCGTTGAAACCTCTCCGGCAGCCGGTAGCGCAACCAGTCGCGCGTGCATCCCAGGGTCTCGACATCTTCAGCCTCAAGGCCGACCTCTTCCCTCAGCTCGCGGTACATCGCCTCTTCCGCACTCTCCTGGTGACGGATTCCGCCCTGGGGAAACTGCCAGCCACGCCGGCCCGCGCGACCGCCGATGAGAACATGCCCCTCGGTGTCCATGAGAATCATGCCGACGTTGGCACGATAGCCTTGTGAGTCGATCCGGTCCATATAACGTGTCTGGCAATTGACACAATTCTTTCACATTTTCCGGACTGCGGCAGGGCATGCAGCCTGCGCCTCACCCCTCTCTCGTGTCCAGATAGGCCCTGCCGGCCTCCATCAGGGAAACAAAACCGGCCTCATTATTGGTTTCAACCAGCTCCCGGATCCGGCGAGAGGCATCCACCAGGGCGTTCAGCGGCGCCTCACCGAACTCGTTGAGCGACTGGATTTCGAAATAGAGCTGCGGGTTGTCGCGGGCTACTGCGCCGGCGACCTGCAACTGGGCGTCGAACGTCGTGCTGGACAGCGCCTGCAGATGGGGAACCAATTCGCCACTCTCGGCAAGCGCGGTAAAGAAGGCCAGGTTCAGGGCATGGGAGAGACCCAGCACGTAGGCGATGGCTCGGTCGTGATCGTCGAGACTCATGTCAACCGACTCGGCCATGGTTGGGGCGAAGAGTCGTCGCGCCTCATCCAGAGCCTCCGTCGATCCCACATCCACGAAAATGACATGACGCCCCGACAGCAGCCGGGTATTGGGCCCGAACATTGGATGAATCGACGCGACCCGGCACCCCGCGCCAATCAATGCCTCGAACCCGGATTTCAGTGGAGTCTTCAACGACCCCACATCGATCACCAGGCCGCGCGGACGTCGAAGTGCCAGAGCGTCGAGGATTTCCGCGGTTGCCTTGATGGGCGCCGCAACGACGATGATGTCGTGCTCCAGGTCGCTCTTTTCCCAATCCGGAACCCACGGGAACGGCGATTCCGGTCTCCTGGGGTCGGCGAGCTGGACCTGATAGCCCTGCGAGGCCAGAAACTCGGCCATCCAGCCACCCATCTTTCCGGAACCGCCGATGAGCAGCGCGGATCTGCCTGCGCCGGAGCTTTCCTCCGCCACACGCTGCTGTTCCTGGCGCGTCAGCGACGAGCGTATAAGCGCGTGCATGACCTGCTCCGCCACTTCGGTGTCGAGTCCCTGCGCCCGCGCCTGACGCCGGGCGGTCTCGATAATCCGGCGCTCCCTTGCATAGTCACGGGTCGCGGTACTGGTCCGCAGCTTGTAGGCGCTCACCTCGGCGACTATTTCCTGCCGCTGTGCCACAAGCGAAATCAACTCGCGGTCCACGGCGCTCAGGCGTTCGCGTAGTTCATCCAGGCTCATTTCATCGCTCCCGAAAAGGCCGCGTTAGTGTAACCTTGCGTCCCGCGGCTTTCAGTCCGTATTTGGAGCGGCGCGCCGCTCCCGCGGAGCGCGGCTCCACGAACAGCAGCATGCATTGCTCAATGCCAAACAGAGAGCGCACCATGAACGACATTCGATTGATCTCCGAGTCCCGCTGCTTCGGCGGGCTGCAACGCACCTACGAGCACGATTCCACCTGCTGCGACTGCAGCATGCGGTTCGCCGCGTTCCTGCCCGGGGACACCGGTGACTTTCCCGCTCTCTACTGGCTTTCGGGCCTGACTTGTACCGAGGAGAATTTCGTCGTCAAGGCCGGCGCCCAGCGTATTGCCGCCGAACTCGGCATCGCCCTGATCGTTCCCGACACCAGCCCCCGCGGCGTTAACGTTCCCGGTGAGGACGACTCGATCGACGTGGGCAGCAGTGCGGGCTTCTACGTCAACGCAACCCAACAACCGTGGGCGGCGCACTATCAAATGTACGATTACGTGGCAAGGGAACTGGTGGAAATCGTCAACGCCCACTTGCCCGTCGATCCGGAACGAAAATCCATCAGCGGGCACTCCATGGGCGGTCATGGCGCGCTGCTGATTGGTACCCGGCGCGCAGCCGAGTACCGGTCGGTATCCGCCTTCTCTCCGATCTGCGCAGCCAGCCGGTCGGACTGGGGCAGGAACGCCCTGGCGCACTATCTGGGCGACGATGAGAGCGCCTGGCGCGAGTACGATGTCAGCGAAGTGATCCGGCGCCAGCCCAGCGCGCATACGCTGCTGGTGGACCAGGGGGCCAGCGACCCGTTCCTCGACGGTCTGCGGCCCGGCGACCTGCGCGCGGCGTGCGACGCTTCAGGACAAAAACTGCGATACGCGGAACGGGCGGGATACGACCACAGCTATTTCTTCGTGAGTTCCTTCATGGAACGTCACCTGCGATTTCACGCCGAAGCACTCGCGTAGCCGCCCGTGGCAATGAACATTCCGGTCGCGGTTGCGTCATCTTCCCAGCTCGCCGCCGATGCCGGCGCGGCGGTTGCCGAGCGCGGTGGGAATGCCGTTGATACCGCCATTGCCGCTGCACTGGCTTCCATGAATACCGAGCCCGGCGTCTGCGGGCTCGGCGGAGGAGGATTCGTGACCGTCTGGCCGACGGACACCCCGGCCGTCGTGATCGACGGCTACGCTACTGCGCCGGGCCTGGGTCTGCCGGGCGAGCGATTGGGTACGGGGGGCGTCGACGTCTTCATCGACTACGGCGGCGGCGTACGTACCGTTGTCGGTCCGGGTTCCGTGGCCACGCCCGGCAGCGTAGCGGCCCTGGGTGAGGCCTCGGAGCGGTTCGGAGCATTGCCGTGGGCAGACCTGTTCGGGCCGGTCATTTCCGCGGTGGAACACGGCTTTCCCCTGCCCGGGTCCTGCCATCACTACCTGCAGGTATCGGGAGATTGCGTATTCGGACAGGACCGCGACGGCTGGGATTGCCTGCATGACGAGGACGGGCTCCTCAAGCCGAGGGGCGCCTCGATACGTGTGCCGCATCTGGCCGACAGCCTGCACAGACTGGCGCAACGCGGCGCGCGCGAATTCTATTCCGGCGAGCTGGGACACATGATCGCCGACCATGTGCAGGCGCGCGGCGGCGTGCTGACCCGGCAGGACATGGCTGCATACCGGGCGAAAGTCAGGGAACCGCTGATCACGCAGGTAAACCATTGGCAAGTCGCCACAAATCCGTCCCCCGCGCTGGGCGGGGTGATACTGACCGCGATGCTGACCCTCTTGGCGGGCGACTATCCGAACCTGCCGATCGATCCCGTGGCCCGCCAGATCGCCGTACAGAAGCTGGTGCTCGGCTATCGACACCGGCAGGTCGGCGACTCACAAACCGTAGAGCGGGACATGGACCGGTTGATGGCCAGCGTATCCCGCCAGGATCTTCACTTCCTCGGTTCGCCTTCCACGGTGCAGACATCCGCAGTGGACGGAACCGGATTGGGATGTTCGATCACCATGTCCACGGGCTACGGCTCGGGCCTCATGCCGGCAGGTACGGGGATCTGGCTGAACAACTGCCTCGGCGAGCTGGAACTGATTCCCGAGGCATTGGCGGGGCCCGTGCCCGGTGCAAGATTGCCCTCCAATATGGCGCCGACGGTCGCCCGCAACGACCAGGGCCATTCGCTCGCCATCGGCTCGCCGGGAGCGGACCGCATCACCACCGCGCTTGTGCAGGTACTGGACCAGCACTTGCTGCGCGGAAAGTCGCTCAGCGCATCCATAAGCGCTCCCAGGCTTCATCTTGAATACGTTGGGGGTACACCGCGCCTGGCCCACGAACCGATCGGTGACCTGCCGGCAAACGCCCCTGATGCGCGGCCTTTCGGCGCTCACTCGATGTATTTCGGTGGCGTTGCCGCCGCCATGGCTGACGCCGCCCGGCAGGTGCAGGCGGCGGCCGACCCGCGCCGCGCCGGCGGGACGCGGATCGTCAACGCGTGAACCACACTGCCGACCCCGACACAATCCGCCCATGGCAAAACCTCGCATAGTCAATCCACCGCTCCCTGCAACCCCTCCGCAGGACCCGGTTCGCCTGCTGCACGACTGGCTGGCCGACGCCACCGAGCGCGCCGGACAGCGGCACCCCAACGCTTTCGCCCTGGCGACGACCAACGCGTCCGGGCAGCCTTCCGTGCGGATGGTCCTGCTGAAGGACCTTTCGCTGTCGCGCGGATTTGCGGTGTTTCATACGAACTATCGCTCAAGGAAGGGTGCGGAGCTCGACAACCGGGCCCAGGCGGCCGCCGTGCTGCACTGGGACCGCCTGGGTCGCCAGATACGGCTTGAGGGCCCGGCGGTGCGCTGCCCCCGGGAGGAGAGCGATGCCTACTTTGCCACCCGTCCCTGGCAGAGCCGGCTCAACGCCTGGGTCAGCGACCAGAGCCATCCTCTGCGGGACCCGGCCGAGCTTGACGAAAGAGCCCGGCAGAAAGCCGAGGAATTCAACCTTCCCGATCCTGCCGGTACCGAGTCGCCTTCGGAATCTGCGGACGCGGCCCTGGTGCGTCCCCACTTCTGGGGCGGCTACCGGCTCTGGTTCGCCGCAATTGAATTCTGGTCGGAAGGAACGGATCGGTTTCATGATCGCGTGCGCTACGAACGGGCGCTCACGCCCAGGGGCGATGACGCCTTTACGACCGGGCCCTGGCGCTGGCAACGGTTGCAACCCTGAGCGATGCACCGGAGTATTGCCTGATGGATCGGTTCGGAAACAGGTTTTGCAATGCAGCAGGGCTCTTGCCGCGGGCCGCGAGTGCCCGGTGGGTGTTGGCGGCAGCGCTTTACTGCCTCGCAGGCGCAAGTCTCGCCAACGAGCTCTCCGGCAGCCGCGAGTATCCGCCCGATCTGAGCGTCTCGCTTTCCCCGGATGGACAACTGCTCGCGCTCAGCAACGATTCCGGCCTGTGGAGCATGCCGGTGGAGGGCGGCGTGGCCAGGCCGCTGTTGCCGGCCGGAACGGTCGCCCGCAATCCGGGTTTTTCGCCCGATGGAGCCTTCCTTGTCTATCAGGCCGAACACTCGGGGCAATGGGACTTGTGGCTCCTGGAGCTTGCCGGCGGCGACTCCCGCCAGATCACCAGCACCGACTACGACGAGGTGGAGCCGGTGTTCTGGCCCGACGGCCATTCGGTGGTTTTCGCCTCCAACCGCTCAGGGACGTACGACGTGTGGGAGCTGCACCTGAGTTCCGGCGCCTTGCGCCGACTGACGGGCCGATCGGGCGATGCTTCCTTTCCCAGCGTCTCCGAACATGGCGATGTGGTATACGCCAACGAACTCGACGGCCGCTGGTCACTGTACCTGCTGCGTACCGGCGTCACCACGCTGCTCGCCCGCCGAACGTATCCCCTGCGCGCGCCATCCTGGCGCCCCGGAGGCGGGGTTGTGGTGCTCAACGAACAACCGACTCCGACGCAGAGCAACCTGGTGATGCTGCTGCTGGACACTCAGCCGCTGTTCAGGAATCTCACCAGGGGCGAGTTGATAGCGGCCACTCCGGCTTCATGGCTGTCTGCCGGGGAACTGCTGTACGCGGCGGGAAGCCAGCTATGGAGACGCCCTCTGGGAAGCGGACCGCGTCAGCCCGTGCGATTTGTTCCCCTGGCCCCCTGACCGGACTGAAAACCGGGTACCTGCTGCAGATGTCGGCGCATAAAAACAATAAATCAGTTAAAACAATATGTTCTGATTGCTTTATCAACTAACAAGATATAAGAATCCCGTAAGCTGATATTCAACCACGTTCTTCCGATGTTGGCAGACGGACCCACCGGACACGCGCAGCGAGGCCTTCAATAACTGCCTGTTTTTTCTTGTAAAAAACAGTTCTATCGATATTCCGTCGAGGCCGTTGTCACGCCTGGAAATGGAAGAAACTCGGAAATCAATGGAAATTTGTGCGAATTTTGACGCGATTCTGTTAAATTAATCATTCGAAAAAGAAGCAGAACGAGAACAAGAACAACATTTGCAGGCTGTGACAACAATCAAAGAACGGTTGGACCGCTTGAAAAGACCCTTAGACTAACGAAGCTATACAACCAACAGCCAGGCCGCATATTTGAAACCGTAAACTCCGATAACAACAATAATCTAACCCGGCGCTCCCACCGCCGGGTTTCTTTTGGGGTACCCGCTTTACCCGCCTTGCGCGACAGGGTAATGAACTCGGCTGCGACCCCGGTTTGCCCTGACTGGCCCCTGTAACGGGCCCGGATGACAGCAACTGGCTAGACGGCCCAGCCGAACAGTGTCATCACGGCGATCACCGTCACGAACATAAACAGCGTTCGGAAAACCAGTTGCATCGCTCGGTGTGCGGCCACGCCGGGATCTGAAATATCCGCCGCCGTGCCGCCCATGGCAGCCTTGCCCACGCACGCAACCACCTGGTCGTTGCCGTGATGGAACGGCAGGTCCGACTTCAACTCATATTGACGCCAGCAGTTGTATGCCTCGTCGAAGTTCCCGCTCAAGGCGTATCCGATGACCGCCAACCGCGCGGGCAGCCAATCCAGAACGCCGTGCACCGCTTCGATCGCGGGCAGGGCGGGCGTGACCCGTTCCGGGTCGTTGACCCCTATCGTCATCGCACGCCGGCGAAGCAGGTCGCTGACACGGAACAGCCAGGCGCCCACGGGACCGAATACGACGAACCAGAAAACGACGCCGAACAAACGATTGGTGGCCTGCACGAAAATGGCCTCCTCCACGGCAACCACGTCCTTCGCGCCGGAATGCTCCACCTCGCAGAGTTCGGACAGCACGCGCTCGGCTTCGGCAGCGTCGGAGTCGGCAAGGGCCTGGCGATACTCTTCCACCTCCGCCGCAAGGTCCCGGGGACCGAGACAGAAGAACAGCACCACCACGGCAAACAGCAGATAGGGGAGATCCCATGGTATGCCGGTCTGCAGCAGCGCCCGGCTGGCCCAGGCCACGGGAATCAAAGGCAGCAGAGCAAGCACGACACCGCCCGGATACACCAGCCAGACACTGGCGCCACGCAACCTGTCCAGACCGAAGTCGAAGTAGGGATCGAGCCAGCGCAATTCCCGCAGGTGCAGTACCTGGGTCGCGAACCGTTCAAGGCCGAGCCCCAGAATCAAAGCGATCAGTTTCATGAGTCGGTGGTTACGATGCCTTGCGGAAGGATAGCAGTATCCATGTTGGCAAGAGCCGTTTTGCGCAGGTTGTTCACGCCCGTGGCAGGCGTTGCGCAGCCTGCGGACACCCTGCCGTGACCATTGGCAGGCAGTCGCCGCGAATCGCGCGACGTACTCGGAGCGGCTCAAGGTATGTTAGCGTTCGCGTCGAGTCTGGTCGTCAAGAAAAGTCATGAGCCGAAATCGCCGCCTTGGCGTCGTGATGGATCCCATCGAGAGCATTCAGCCGAAGAAGGATTCCACGTTTGCCATGCTGCTGGCCGCCCAACGACGGGGTTGGGCGCTGGTCTACTTCCGCCAGCAGGATCTGGCGGTGCGCGACGGCGCGGCCCTCGGCCGTGGCCGGCTGATCACCGTTCGGGACGACGACTCGGAATGGTTCGAACTCGGCGAGGAGTGGCAGGGCCACCTCGAGGAACTGGACGTTGCGCTCATGCGCAAGGATCCGCCATTCGACATGGAGTACATCTACACGACCTATATCCTCGAACTGGCGGAGAAACGCGGACTGCTGGTGGTCAACAGGCCGGCCGCCCTGCGCGACATCAACGAGAAGGCGTACACCGCCTGGTTTCCGCAGTGCACCCCGCCCGGCCTGATCACCCGGTCGCAGCGCGACCTGAAGGCGTTCATCGAAGAACAGCGCAAGGCGGTGCTCAAGCCGCTGGACGGAATGGGCGGGAAGTCCATTTTCGTGGTCGCGCGCACCGATCCCAATACCAATGTCATCCTCGAGACGCTGACCGAATACGGCACCCGGTTTGCGCTTGCGCAGCGCTTCATTCCGGAGATCGCCGACGGCGACAAGCGGATTCTGTTGATCGAGGGCGAAGCGGTACCCTATGCGCTGGCCAGGATCCCGGGTCCCGGGGAAACCCGCGGCAACCTGGTGATGGGCGCCCGGGGCGTAGGCCGGGAGTTGACCCCGAGGGATCGATGGTTGTGCGGCGAGGTCGGCCCGGTGCTGCAACGCATGGGGGTCATGTTTGCCGGACTCGACGTCATCGGCGACTACCTGACGGAGATCAACGTCACCAGCCCGACCGGGATACGCGAACTGGATCGGGCATTTGACATCGATATCGCCGGCTTGCTCCTGGAAGCGATCGAATCCAGGCTCGCCGGATGAGGCGGGGATGAGACGGGGATGAGGCCAAGCGTTGCCGGCCGATTTTCGGCGCTGGCGTATCGGCCTGCCACGGTAGCGGCCCGGGATGCCGGGATGCGATAATGGCCGCACGCCCGACCGATTGCGCTTCCCATGAGCACTCTGCAAGACCAGTTCCTGATCGCCATGCCCAGCATGCAGGATCCGAATTTCAGTGGCACCGTGACTTATCTTTGCAAGCACGACGCCAAGGGCGCGCTGGGCATCATCATCAATCGCCCCCTGCGCATGCGGGTTTCGGAGATTTTTCAGCAACTGTCGCTGGACGTCGTCGATGAGTCTCAGGCGGACCGTCCGGTGATGGGCGGCGGGCCCGTCCAGGTGGACAGGGGCTTCGTGATCCACCAGTCCAGCGATCCGTTCGACAACACGCTGAACGCCACCGGCACCGGCATCAAGGTCACGGTGTCCCAGGACATCCTCGACTCCATGGCGCGTGGCACGGGGCCTGGCCAGGCGCTGGTGGCACTGGGATATGCCGGCTGGGACCCGGGTCAGCTCGAGGCGGAAATCGCCGCGAATGCGTGGCTGAACGTTCCCGCGGATCCCTCGGTCATCTTCGAGACGCCATACGAAAAACGCTGGGCGGCGGCCGCGGCGTTGCTCGGCGTCGACATCGTCCAGTTGTCCAGCTATGCGGGACACGCCTGAATGCGGGGCGGGCGGCCTGAATTGACCGCCTCAGCCGACCGGAACATCCTCCTCGCGTTCGACTTCGGACGCCGGCGAATCGGTGTTGCCACGGGGAACATGCTCACCGGCACCGCCACACCGCTCGAGACGCTTGATGCAAAGGGCGGACCCCCGTGGCGCCTGCTCGACCATTCCATCGAGGAGTGGCGCCCGGGGCGCCTGCTGGTCGGAATGCCGGGCGGCGATGGCGCCGCCGAGGTGGCCGCCGGCGCGCGTGAATTCGTCAACGCGCTTCAACGCCGATACGGACTCCCGGTCGACACCACCGACGAAGTGTTGAGCTCCCGCGCAGCGGTGTCGCGGCTGCGGGAAGCCAGGGCATCCGGGCACATGAAACGGCGAGTCAGAAAGGGCGATATCGACAGTCAGGCGGCCTGCGTGATCGCCGAACAATGGATGGGCCACAGATCCGGCAACGCCATTTCGGATGGCTTCGAAAGGCCATGACGTGACCCACCCCGAGACACGCGGCACGATCCACCTGGAGGACGCCGAAGTCCTCTCGCAGGAACGGTTTCCGGGGAATCAGTTCGTCCTGCGCGTGCGCGCGCCCGGTTGCGCCGCGCGCGCGGTCCCCGGCAGTTTCGCCCACATTACGTGCGACGAAGCGGTGCCCATGCGGCGGCCGTTGTCGATCATGCGGGCAGACCCGGAGCAGGGTTGGCTGGACTTTCTCTACAAGCCCGTAGGCCGCGGCCTGGACGTTCTCGGACAGCGCACCCGCGGCGAAACGCTCAGCGTGCTGGGCCCGATCGGCAACGGCTTCACCCCGGGCCCCGAGCGGCCGCAGGTGATTGCGATCGGTGGCGGCGTGGGCATTCCGCCCATGGTCTTCCTTGCCGAGCAACTGAAGGACGACCCCCGCTTCCAGGTCCTGGTATTGATGGGCTCGGAAGTGCCCTTCCCGTTCCGCCTGGCCCGCGCGGCAATTCCCGTCCCGGGCTTACCGGCGCCGGCCTCGCGCAGCGTCGAGTTGCTGGAGTCGTGGGGCGTGCCGTCGCGGCTGGCCAGCCATGCCGGTTACGAGGGCTGCTTTGCGGGATTCGTCACGGACCTGGCCCGATGCCGGCTGCAGTCACTGTCCGGCGACGAACTCGGCCAGGTCCAGATCTTCGGTTGCGGTCCGTCCGGCATGCTGGAGGCGACGGCGGATCTCGCCAGGCAATTCGACCTGCCGTGCCAACTGGCGCTGGAGGAGTACATGGCCTGTGCCGTGGGCGGGTGTGCGGGCTGCACCGTGTTGCTCAGCACGCCCGATGGCCCCGCCATGAAGCGGGTCTGCGTCGATGGGCCTGTGTTTGACGCCCGCCAGGTCTACCCGGGCTGAGCCCCGCCGCCGGCCAATTGCGCCGTCTCGTGCGTGATGAGTCTCTTGTCGAGCAGCTTGCGCAGATCCTGCTCCAGCGTCCACATGCCCCGGGACCTTCCCGTCTGGATAACCGAGTACATCTGCGCAACCTTGCCTTCCCGTACCAGGTTGCGGATCGCGGGCGTCGCGATCATGACTTCATGGGCCGCAACGCGACCGCCGCCGCAGCGCCTGAGCAGGGTCTGTGCGATCACCGCCCGCAGCGACTCGGCGAGCATGCCCCGGACCATGGCTTTCTCCGATCCCGGGAAAACCTCCACGATACGATCCACCGTCTTGGCTGCTGAACTGGTGTGCAGCGTGGCCAGCACCAGGTGGCCCGTTTCCGCGGCGGTCAATGCCAGGCGGATGGTCTCGAGGTCGCGCAACTCGCCGATGAGTATGACGTCCGGGTCTTCCCTTAGCGCCGATCGGAGAGCCGCGGCGAATCCCCGCGTGTGCTGATGGACTTCGCGTTGATTGACCAGTGACCGCTTGCTCTGGTGAACGAACTCGATGGGGTCCTCTATCGTGATGATGTGATCCCGTGAGTGGGTGTTGATGTGGTCCACCATGGCAGCAAGGGTGGTCGACTTGCCCGAGCCGGTGGGGCCCGTCACCAATACCAGGCCGCGGCGCGCTGCGGCAATCTCCCTGAAGACGGCCGGTGCCGCCAATTCGTCCAGCGTCGGCACCTGCGACGGAATGGCGCGAAATACCGCCGCGCACCCCCGGCTCTGGACGAACGCATTGACCCGAAACCGGGCAAGGCCAGCCATCTCGAAGGAGAAATCGGCTTCGAGATGCTGCGCGAACTGCTGCGCCTGATTGTCGTTCATGACCGCGTGCACCATACTCTGTACCTGCTCATGGGACAGCGGTGCCATTTCGGTTTCCCTGACGTCGCCGTGAACCCGAATCCTCGGCGCCAGGTCCGCCGACAGATGCAGGTCCGAGGCGTCGTTCTCGACCGCGTGGGCGAGCAGCCGCGCGATGCCCTCGGCCGACGATGAAGCCTTGGGCAGCGCCTTCGCGGCGGACCCGGCAGAATGCAGTGAGTGTCGAATCGAAAAATCTCCCGGCTGATACGGCCCAGGTTGCACGGCGCCTGGCCCGGGTTTGCAGCCGCGTCCACACGGCGCAGCGAGACGCCGGTCGGGACGCGGACGAAGTCCTGATCCTGGCCGTCAGTAAACGACAATCCATACCCGCAATTGAAGCGGCATTTCAGGGCGGTCAGACCCATTTTGGGGAAAACTACGTCCAGGAGGCCCGAATCAAGATCGCGGCGCTTGCGTCGCTACCCGTGCACTGGCACTTCATCGGGCAATTGCAGGCCAACAAGACCCGCGAAGTGGCGGAGCACTTCCAATGGGTCCATACCCTGGACCGAACGCGGATCGCCAGGCGGCTCAACGATCAGCGCCCCTACGGCGCACCACCGCTTCAGGCATGCATCCAGGTCAACCAGGCGGGCGAACCGGGCAAGGGTGGTGTGGCGCCCGATGAGGTGGAGGAACTGGCACGGCAAATCGTCAAGTTTCCGCGGATCACGCTGCGGGGCCTGATGAGTATCCCGCCGGCTGCCGGAGATTCCGCCAGGTTTTTCGCTGAACTGCGCATCCTTCGGGATCGGATTGTCTCCCTGGGAATCCCCATGGACACGCTGTCCATGGGGATGTCGGCGGACCTGGAACCGGCCGTGGCCGCGGGCAGCACCATCGTGCGAATCGGCACCGCCATCTTCGGCCCGAGAACGGCCCCGAAGGCAGGCAATTGAAGAACAGCGAGGCGGCCCCGTGCTATCTTTGCTCCGGATTCGGAAGCGCCTGCCGCCCGTCTCCATCGATCGAAAGAACCTGAAGTACCCTGCGAACCATGAGTAACTCACTCTTTTACCTGGTCAAGGCGCTTGGCGACCTCTATCTGCTGGCCTTTCTGTTGCGATTTCTGCTGCAATGGGTGCGGGCCGACTTCTATAACCCGTTTACGCAGGCCATCGTACAAATCACCAATCCCCTGGTACGTCCCGCGGCGCGATTCATCCCGACGTCACGCAGCGTGGATGTCCCGGGCCTGACGGTCCTGGTGGTGCTGGAGGGCATTCTCACCTGGCTTCTGCTCACTATCGGCGGTATTTCCAGTGGGGCCATCGCACCGTTTCCGCTATTGGTTCTCTTTCGGCTCATCAGCCTTACGCTCTGGTTCTACTCGGTCAGCATCCTCATCTATGTCATTCTGAGTTGGGTCGGCCCGCGAGGCCGTCATCCCGTTGCGGTGGTGCTGGCCGATCTCAACGAACCGATCCTCCGCCCGGCCCGGCGAATCCTGCCCACCATTGCCGGTCTCGACCTGTCTCCCCTGCTGGTACTGATCATCATTCAGGCCGCGTTCAGGCTGGTGCCGTTACCCAACTTCCTGAGCTGAGGCTCGTACGTCAGTTGCCGCTCTTGACGCGGTTCCGGATGCGGATGAGATCGCCGTGGGGCACGTACAGAAGCCCCGCGACCTTCCTGACCAGGTGATCTTCATGCTTGTCCAGGCGGCTGTCCGCCAGGGCGACCCGCCAAAGCATCTCGATCACCGAGCGCTTCTCGGCGAGCGTCAACTGTTCGTGCAGCACGCGAGTAAAGGATTGCAGCGAGACCGAATGATCCGCCTCCTGTTCGGCCTCCCGGATCAACAGCCTGGTTTCGTCGTCCGGCAGATCGAAGAATCCCTGCAACAGGTCGAATACTGCCTGCCCCTCGGCACGATCTTCGTCGTAGTCGGCGCGCACGACTTCCACCAGCAAGGTCGCCGTCGACAGGCGCAGGGCATGATCGCGGTCGCCGTCGTCTTCCCTGTCTTCGGCAAGGGTCCTGTTGAGGATTTCGCGTAGTTCTCTGAGCATACGATCGACAGCGGTTCCGCCTGTTGAGGCACCTGACTCCGGCGCGCCTGGCCGTATGGCCGTGGCCGGAGGTACGTGCGTTGTGAGTGTCAGTCCCCTTCGTCGGGGTCGAAATCCAGGGAAGCGGAGTTGATACAGTACCTGAGTCCCGTGGGCTGCGGCCCATCGTCGAATACATGTCCGAGGTGAGCGCCGCACCGGGCGCACAGGACCTCCTCCCGGACCATGCCATGGCTCCTGTCCCGCGATGTGGACACCGCTTCGGAAGACGCCGGTTCCCAGAAGCTCGGCCATCCGGTCCCCGAATCGTATTTTGCCCCGGAGGCGAAAATCTCGTCCCCGCAACAGACGCAGCGATACATGCCGGACGCCTTGTTGGCGTTGTACCTGCCCGTGAACGGGCGTTCGGTACCCGCCTCCTGGGTAACGTGAAACTGCTCCCGGCTCAAACGGTCCTTCAACTCCTCCCTGGAGGGCTTCGATTGCTTGCTCATCGGTGCTCCCGGTTGTTTCCCGCCACAGCCTTGCAGGCCTTCGCGCCAGGCCGTGTGCGCGGCGTAATGTTATCGTACCTGCCCGATGGACGGCATCATCGAATTCAGGCGTCTGACCAAGACCTATGGTCAGACGGAAGTGTTCCGGAATCTCGACCTCGACATCTCCCCGGGAATCACCACGGGCCTGGTGGGCGAGAGCGGCTGCGGCAAATCCACTCTGCTGCAGTTGGTCAATGGACTGGAACGGCCGGATCGGGGCACGGTGCACACCTTCGGCCGGCCGGTTCCTGTGAGCGGCCTTGCGGCGTTTCGCCGGCGCATCGGGTACGCGGTACAGGGGACCGGCCTGTTCCCCCACATGAGCGTGGCCAGGAATATCGCACTGCTGGGTGAACTGGAGGGCTGGTCCGATTCAAGGATTCGCGCCCGCACCGGGAAACTCATGAGCCTCATGGCCCTGGACGGCGGGTTGATGTCCCGGTACCCGCATGAACTCTCCGGCGGACAGCAGCAGCGCGTGGGAATCTGCCGTGCCATGTTCCTGCAGCCGGACATCCTGCTGCTGGACGAGCCGTTTTCGGGCGTGGACCCGCTGACGAGGGCCGACATTCACGAGCAATTTCTCAAGCTCATGGGCGCGGAGTCCACGACGGTGGTGCTGGTGACACACGACATGGCCGAGGCCGTGTTCCTGGCCGACGAAATCGTCGTTGTTCGGGAGGGGGCAATCGTCCAGCAGGGTACGGTGGAGCGAATCAGGCGATCCGCCGATGCGTACGTTACGCGGCTTTTCAGCGCAGGACGGATAACATGAGCGCCCACCTCAGGTACCCGGGGCGGACCGAGGCGGCGCCGGCCACCTCCCGGAGCGGCAGGCGAGCCGTGGCATCCGCCTTCCGGTGCGTCCTACTCATCGCGGGACTGTGCGCCGCCTTGGCCGCAAGCGCCCAGACACGTCCCGTCGTTATCGGAAGCAAGACTTTCACCGAGAGCTACCTGCTCGCGGAAATGATGGCGCAGGTACTGGAGGGCCGGGGGTTCGAAGTTGAGCGCCGAACCGGGCTCGCGGGCACGCTGGTCGCCTTCCAGGCGCTGCAGTCGGGGGAGATCGACGCCTACCCCGAGTACACCGGCACATTGGCGCAAGCCATTCTCGAAGTGGAAGGGGAACCGGACGAAACGGAATTGAATGCCCGGCTTGCCCCTCTCGGGGCGGAATTGCTCCCGCGCCTCGGCTTCAACAATACCTACGCCATTGCCGTGACCGGCGAGACCGCGTCGCGCTTCGGCCTGGAGCGGATTTCCGACCTGGCCCCGCTCCCGCAGCTTCGTTTCGGGTTCAGCCACGAGTTCCGCGACCGCGCCGACGGCTGGCCCGGCCTGCAACAGCGATATGGCCTGCCCCAGACCTCCAGCGGCATCGATCACGGTCTTGCGTACCTTGCGCTGCTTGAAGGCGACATCGATGTCACCGACGCCTACTCCACGGATGGCGACCTGCTCCGGTATGACCTGAGGGTGCTGGAGGACGATCTCGGGTTCTTTCCCGACTACCTGGCGGCGCCCCTTGTGCGGACGGACCTTGAAGCGGACGTCAAGGCTGCGCTGTCCGCGCTCACGGGCCACCTCGACGACGAGACCATGCGCGCCCTGAATGCCGAGGTGGTGGTAGAGGAGCGCACCTTTGTCCAGGTTGCCCGGTCCTTCCTGCTGGCGCAGGGCCTTGTTACCTCGGTAGCGACCCGGGCGCCGACACTCCGGGACACGCTGGCGCGTAACACGCTGACCCACCTGAAATTGACGGCCATCGCCGTACTGGCCGCGTGCGTGGTGGGGGTGGGACTGGCGCTGGCGGTGTACCGCTCACCTGCACTGTCGGCGGGCGTTCTCTACGTGGCCGGACTGCTGCAGACGATCCCCTCCATCGCGCTGCTGGCGCTGATGATTCCCCTTGCCGGCGTCGGTCAGGTACCGGCCATCATCGCCCTGTTTCTGTATTCGCTGCTGCCCATCGCGCGCAACACGATCACCGCGCTCATTACCATCGACCCGCTGCTGCGAAGGGTCACCCAGGCGCTGGGTCTCAGCGAACTGGAGCAGTTGCGCCACGTCTACGTGCCGCTGGCCCTGCCCCACATGCTCGCCGGCGTGCGGATTGCCGCGGTGGTCAGCATCGGCACGGCCACCCTTGCAGCCTTCATCGGCGCAGGCGGACTGGGCGAACCCATCGTCACCGGGCTGGCGCTGAACGACACGGGACTCATTCTGCAGGGTGCGATTCCGGCCGCGCTACTGGCGCTGAGCGCAGAGCTCATGTTTGAGGGCCTTGAACGCTGGCTGGTCCCTCGTCACCTGGTGGCGCGGCGGGTGGCCTGATGCTCCATCAACCCGATACGCAATTGTCAGGTTGATGGAGCACTGCCTCCCAGCAGCAGCGAATTGACGCGGCGAACGAACGCCGCCGGCTGCTCCAGGGGCCGTCCTTCGATCAGCGTGGCCTGCTCCAACAGCAACCATGACAGGTCCTCGAAGCGATTCTCCTCACCGGTTTCGCTCAACATGCCAACCAGCGGGTGATCCAGGTTCAGCTCCAGCGAGGGTACCGTGTCAGGCGGTGCCTGGCCCGTGGCCTTGAGCAATTCGCGCATCTGGAATCCCATATCCTGCTCGCCGATCACCAGACAGGCGGCAGACTCCTTCAGCCTGTCGCTCACACGGACCTCGTCCACCTTGTCCCGCAGCACGCGCTTGATCCGCTTGAGCAGGTTTTTCTGCTCCTTGGGGAGTTCGGCTTCGACCTTCTTGTCGGACTCGTCATCGCCGAGATCGAGTTCTCCCCGCGTGACATCCCTGAACGACTTGCCCTTGTACTCGGTGAGGTACTGCATGACCCATTCGTCGATCCGGTCGGACAGCAACAGCACCTCGACGCCGCGCTCGCGCAGCGATTCCAGGTGAGGGCTGTTGCGGGCGGCCTCGGGCGTATCGGCGATGAGGAAGTAGATGGCGTTCCGGTCGTCGCCGGCAGCCTCGAGATAGTCGTCCAATGAGCGGTCCTGTGACAGATCCTCGCTGGCAGTGCTGTTGAACCTCAGCAGGGCGGCGATCTTCTCCTGGTTTCCCGGGTCTTCGGCAAGCCCCTCCTTGAAAGCCACACCGAACTCTTGCCAGAAGGTGGCGTATTTCTCCGACTCTTCTCTCGCCAGGCGCTCGAGCATGGCCAGCGTGCGCTTGGTCAGGGCGCTCTTCATCACGCCCACCACCGGGTCCTGTTGCAGCAGTTCGCGAGAGACATTGAGCGACAGGTCGGCGGAGTCCACTACTCCGCGGATGAACCGCAGGTAGAGCGGCAGGAATTGCGTCGCCTCGTCGGTGATGAACACCCGCTGGACGTAGAGCTTGACCCCTCGCGGCGTCTCGCGGTTCCACAGGTCCCAAGGTGCGGCCGAAGGCACGTACAGCAGGCTGGTGTACTCCCGCTTGCCTTCCACCCGGTTGTGGCTCCAGATCAGCGGATCCTTGAAGTCGTGAGCGATATGCTTGTAGAACTCGACGTATTCCTCGTCCTCGACTTCCGTGCGAGGCCGCGCCCACAGCGCCTTGGCCTTGTTGACGGGCTCGTCGGAATCGCCGTCCTCGCCCGCCGTCGCAAGCGTCACCGGGAACGCGATGTGGTCCGAGTATTTCGTGATCAGGCTGCTTACGCGGTAGGACTCGAGAAACTCCTTCTCGTCCGGCTTCAGCTTCAGCGTGATGGTGGTTCCCCTCGCCGCTTTCTGCGCCGGTTCCAGCGTATAGCTGCCGTCGCCGCTGGACGCCCAGCGCACCGACTCGCCTGCGTCTGCACCGGCCCGCCGGCTGAGCACCTCCACCTGCTCTGCGACGATGAACGACGAATAAAAGCCGACCCCGAACTGACCGATGAGGGCGGAGTCCCTGGCGGCCTTGCCGTCGAGCGTCTCCAGGAACCGCGCCGTCCCCGAGTGTGCGATGGTACCCAGTTGCTCGACGATCTCGTCGCGACTCATGCCGATGCCGTTGTCGCTGACGGTCAGGGTGCCGGCGTCGGAATCCAGCGTGACCCTGATGCCCAGATCCGGCTCGTCGTCCAGGAGTTCCGGCTGGCTCAGCGATTCGAAGCGCAGCCGGTCGTTGGCATCGGAGGCGTTGGAAATCAGCTCACGGAGGAAAATCTCCTTGTTGCTGTACAGCGAGTGCACCATGAGGTGCAGCAACTGCTTCACCTCGGCCTTGAAATCGAAGGTAGTCGGTTCCCTTGCGTCGCTCATCGATGACCTCCCGGGTCGCCCCGCCCGATGGAGGCTAAATGGGGGCCGGTTGCGTCATTTCAAGGTTGAATTTCGATGGGCATTCCTTCGGCGGTCATCAGCCAGATGTCCACCATGTCGGCGTTGGAAACCGCGATGCACCCGTCGGTCCAGTCCATTCCCTGGCTGCGCATGGCCGAATACCGGCCACTGTTGGGATCGCCGTGGATCATGATCAGCCCGCCAGGATCCACGCCGGCCGCCGCAGCCTGGGCCGTATCCCGTTCGTTGGGGTAGGAAACCTTGAGCGCCATGAAATAGTCGCTTTGCGGGTTCTTCCATTCCAGATGGTACTGGCCTTCCGGCGTTCGAAAGTCGCCGGATTCGCGCTTCGGGCCTTCGGGTGCGAGGCCCAGGGCGATGTCGAAGCTCCGCAGGATCTCGCCTTCCCTGTACAAATGAAGCTTGCGTTCCGACTTGACGACGAGGATGCGGTCCGCCTGCGGGTGTTGCGGCGAAAGCTCGTTGGCGACGCTGCTGCCGGAATGAAGGCAAGGCGCCACAAGCAGCAGCAATGAACCGATCAGCCGACCCATGGGCACGCTACTCTAAGCCAAAGCGTCCTATCGGATCAACGGCGGTTATCGAGGAGCGGATGAGAGCGGATTTGCAGCCTTCAATTCCTGCGGCGCAGGCTTGCGTGGAAGGACTTTCTTCCCTCAGCGTCAGCGCACCGTTCGCCGGGGCGAATGCGCCTAGAAACGTTTCAGCGCCGCGATTCGCTCTTCCAGCGGCGGGTGCGACATGAACAGCCGCTTCAGTCCCGTGCCGCGGGATGAGGAAATCCCCATGGCGCGCATGGACTCCGGCAACGCCGTAGGCTCGTGCGCCCGGCGCAGCCGCTCCAGCGCATTGATCATGTTCTGCCGTCCGGCAAGCTGCGCGCCGCCCTGGTCGGCGCGAAATTCCCGCCGGCGGGAGAACCACATCACGATGGTGCTGGCCAGGATACCCAGGACGATCTGCGCGACGATGCTGGCGATGAAGAACCCCGGCCCATAGCCGCGCTCGGTCCTGAATATGAGTCGGTCCACCAGGAAGCCGATGATCCGCGAGAAGAAAATCACAAACGTATTGACCACCCCCTGGATCAGGCTCAGGGTCACCATGTCCCCGTTGGCGACGTGGCTGACCTCGTGGCCGAGCACCGCTTCGAGTTCACCGCGCGACAGTCGCCCCATCAGTCCCGTGCTCACCGCCACCAGCGCGTTGTTGCGGTTCATTCCGGTGGCGAACGCGTTGATGTCGGGCGAATCGTAGACCGCCACCTCCGGCGTACCGATTCCGGCGGTTTGCGCCTGCCGTTTCACGGTGTTCAGGAGCCAGCGTTCGGTCTCGTTGCGAGGGTTCGTGATGACCTTGGCGCCCGTAAGCCGCTTCGCCGACCACTTGGAAATCGCCAGCGAGATGAAGGACCCGGCGAATCCGATGATCGCGGAAAAGATCAACAGCGACTGGAGATCCAGTTGGGTACCCTGCTCGTTGAGGAGCGACTCGATGCCCAGCAGTTGCATGGCGACCGTCAGGACCAACAGGACCGCCACGTTGGTGGCAATGAACAATGCGATGCGTTTCATGCTGACTCCGAAGCCGGGCCGAGTTCGCGCCCGGCCAAGACCGTGTGATTCATTAACAAAATAAGGATAATCTGCGCAAATTCAAGTGTACTTGCATGCCGACACAGACATCCATCTCCCTGCCAAGATTCTGGTTGCCCTGGTACTGGCACGTCTGGATCTTCTATACATGGCTCAGGACGGTCGGACCGCTCCCTCTGCGGCGCAAGGTTGCCCTGGGCAAGCGCCTGGGCCGCGTGCTCTGCCCGCTGTTTCGGGGCAAGTGCCGCACGGTCCGGGCCAATCTCCAGGTTTGTTTTCCCGAACTCTCTGCGACGGAGCGGGAAACGCTGTGCAGGCGCCACTACGAATCCGTCGGGACCGGCCTGACGGAACTGGCGACGTCGTGGTTCGGGGACCCCGAGCGCCTGCGCGAGACGGTGCGCATCGAAGGTCGCCAACACTTGGAAGACGCCCTGGAAAAGGGCAAGGGGGTGCTTTTTTTCTGCGGGCATTTCACGCCGATGGAACTCATTCACGCGGTAATGAGGCCGCTGTGCCCAAGGGTCACGGCCATGTATCGCCCGATGCGCAACGAGTTGCTGGACCGGATCATACTCAGGGGCCGCGGCCGCCACATCGACGAGCTGATCTCCAAGTACAGCGTCAAGACTCTGCTGCGAAGGCTGTCGGAGAATTCGGTGGTCTTCTACCTTGCCGATCAGAGCTCCCGGGACAAGTACAGCGCACCGGTGCCCTTCTTCGGGCTGCCCGCGATGACCAACACGGCCGTCAGCCGCATCCTCAGGATCAGCGGCGCCACGCTGCTGCCCCTGTACTTCCGGCGGCTGGAAGATGGCAGCGGCTATGTGGCGAGCATCGACGCGCCGCTGCCGGACCTGCCGAGCAACGACCCGGTGACGGACACGACTCGCCTGATGCGGGCCCTTGAAGATTACATTCGCACCTGCCCGGAGCAGTACACCTGGATGCACCGGCGGTTCAAGGACCTTCCGGATGGCTATCCTGACGTCTACAACTAGCCCGTGGCCGGCACCACCAAGAAATATGGACTCGGCAGACCATTCTCGGATAGCGTAAACAGGCCCTGAACCCGCGACTGAAATGCAACCTGCCTCCCAAACCGGCCCGATGCCCTACCGCCGCTTCCTGGCTCCACGCTTCTGGCCGGCCTGGCTGCTGCTGGGGTGGATGAAACTCGCGACCGTGCTGCCCTATCCGTGGCAGATCAGCGCCGGCAGCTGCATTGGGCTGGCCGGCCGCTATCTCACACCCAGAAGCCGCCGCGTGGTTCTGCGCAACCTGGAAACCTGTTTCCCCGAACTCTCCCCGGCCCAGCGACAGCGTCTGAGCCGCCAGCATTTTGCCGCCGTGGGAGCGGCTTTTTCCGAGATGGGTCTCGGTTGGTTCGCCTCTACCGAGCGACTGCAAAGGCTGATCCGCGTCGAAGGCCGCGAACATATCGAGAAGGCGCTGGCACGTGAGAAGGGCATCATCGTTCTGACGGCCCATTTCACCAGTCTCGAGACGGGCTCGTCGATTCTCCAGGAACTCTTTCCCGGCGTGAAAGCAGTCTACCGTCCCCAGCCCAACAAAATGATCGACGCCATGATCTCCCGCGGCCGCCAACGCATCGTCGCCGAACAGATACCCAAGGACAACATTCGCGCCATGGTCAGAACGCTTCGCGACGGCGGCGCGGTCGCCTATCTTGCGGACCTGGCGGGCAGGGGCAACAATCGCGCGCTGGTTCCGTTCTTTGGCGAGCCCGCCATGACCACCACCGCCGTCAGCAAGCTGGCGCGCATGACCGGCGCCACCGTGCTGACGTATTTCTTCCGGCGCCTGCCCGGACGGGCCGGATACGTCGTGAACATCGGCCCGCCGCTGGACGGCTTTCCGAGCGACGATCCCGTGGCCGATACCCGCCGCCTGGTGGAACGGCTGGAGGACTACATCCGCCTGGCGCCGGAGCAATACATGTGGACCTACCGGCGTTTCAAGGGCCGCCCGGAGCCCTATCCCGATCTCTACGCCGCCGACCGATAGCCTTGCAGCAGCCGGCGCCAGTCCGGCTCCCCGAACGCCCCGCCGGAGGTGCGCGCGATCTTGCGCAGGGAACGGCGCAGCCGGTTGAGATTACGCCGCTGCCAGCCCGAGCCGGCGCGCACCGCGCCGCGGTCGAAGTCCACGAGAAAGACCCCCATATCCTGATCCAGCAACACGTTGTGGGCATTCAGGTCCGCATGATCCACGCCCCGGTCGTGGAAGCGGCGCAGGGTTGCGCCGACAGCTTTCCACGCGCCCTCGTCCATTTCCCCGGCAACCACCGCCGCCGCCAAGGACCGGGTATCGACGATGCGCTCGGTGATGATGTCGCCCCGCCAGGTCGGCCCGCTTCGGCGCACGTGCGCCGCCACGGGACTCGGGACAGGCAGCCCGCCATCATGCAGAGCGCGCAACAGGCGCCACTCCCTGAAAGCCCGTGTACGTTCCAGACCCGTCCACACGTAGCGGTCGGCGGTCAGGCGCGCCACCGCACCGCCGCGACGATAGTGCCTCAGTGCCCAGGTCTGTTCCCCACGGCTGACGAACACCACGGAGCCTCGGCCCGGTTCCTCGCCGACGACGAGATCCCTCTCTCTCCAGTAGCGCTCCCGAAACCACTGCGCGGAAACAGGCGCCGGCTCTTCGCCCCGGACAAGAACGAAGCTCGAACCATGATGCTCGACACGCCAATCCAGACTGCCTGCAGACCGCCGTTGCTTTCCGTGCGGCTTCATCGACACCCCTCCCCGGCCGACGAGCGACGGGCCAGCGCGGTCATGGTCATGGCGGCAACCTGGTCGACGGAAAACTCCATCATGCAATTGAAATGCCCCAGCGGACACTCGCGCCTGAAGCATGGGCTGCATTCCAGGTTACCGTACAGAATATCCGCCCGATCCGTCAGCGGCGGCGTAAAGCGGGGGGACGTGGAGCCGTAGAGGCTGACCACGTGCGTATCCACGGCCGCGGCGATGTGCATCAGACCCGAGTCGTTGGTCACCGCGACCCCGGCGGCGCCGAGGAGGTCGATGGCGTCGAGGAGCGTGGTCCTGCCGCACAGGTTGACGACACCGTCATGACCTGCCGCCGCCCTGACCTCCTCGCCCAGCTCCCGCTCCCTTGCCGATCCAAGTATCCAGACCTGCCGCCCCGCGCCGGCCAGTCGCGCGGCCAAGGCGCCAAAGCGGTCCGCGGGCCAGCGCTTCGCGGGCCCGTACTCCGCGCCCGGCATCAGCGCGACCGGTCGGGTCGCGAGCGACAGGCCCAGGCGCTTCATGGCGACGAGAAGATTATCCTCGTCCGTGCGCAGCGACGGCCGTGGCGCCTGCGGCAGTTCGTCCTCGTCCCGCGGCACGCCCAGCGCGATGAACCGTTTGACCGTCTGATCAAGCCGGCCGGGGTCGAACGGCCGTATGTCGTTGATGAGCGCGAATCTCCATTCGCCCCGGTAGCCGGTGCGCACGGGCACCGCCGCGAAGAACGGCACCAGCGCGGCTTTCAGCGATCGGGGCAGCACGATTGCCTGCGCATAGCCCTTGTCCCGCAGACGGCGACCCAGCCTCCAGCGTTTACCGACGGCGACCTTGCCGTGCGCCGCATCAAGCTCGATGGCCCGGCTCACTTCCGGCATTCGCTCCAGGATGGGCTTCGACCAGGGCGGAGCGATCACATGAATTCGTGCTCCGGGGTTGCGGCTCAACAGCAGCCTGTACAGCGACTGGGCCATGACCATGTCGCCGATCCATGCCGGACCGGCGATGAGCAGCTTAGCGCCTGTGCCCACCGCAGTCCGACGTAGCCCCATCAAGGGTTTCCAGATACGACCTGACCCCGGACGCGACATCGGCGAAGGGACGGTCGTAACCCGCGCGGCGCAGTTTGGCGATGTCCGCCTGGGTAAAGCTCTGGTAGGCGCCCTGCAGATCCTCCGGGAAAGGGATGTAACGCTTGCGCCCGGACCCGTGCCACTTGATCACCGCATCCGCCAAGTCGTTGAATTTCGCCGCCCGGCCGGTACCCACGTTAAAGATTCCCGACAGTTCGGCGTGCCGGCCGAACCACAGATTGACATCGACCACGTCATTCACGTAGACGAAGTCCCGCAACTGCTCCCCGGCCGCGTAACCGTCGCTGCCCTCGAAGAGTCGGACCTCGCCGTCCGTCTGAAGCTGGCGATGAAGCTGCCAGGCGACGCTGGCCATTGGGCCCTTGTGGGACTCACGCGGTCCGTAGACATTGAAATAGCGCAGCCCGACGACCTGCGAGTGTGCCGCTTCAAGGCGTCGTTGCACGTACCGATCGAACATCAGCTTGGAATATCCATAGACGTTCAGCGGGCGTTCCGCGCCTGCATCTTCTTCGAAACAATCGCCGCCGCCGTAGACGGCCGCCGATGAAGCGTAGATCAGGGGGACGCCTGCCCCGACGCAATAGTCGAACAGTTCCGTGGAATAGCGGTAATTGTTTTCCATCATGAAGCGGCCGTCCCACTCGGTGGTGACCGCGCAGGCGCCCTGGTGATAGACTCGCCGGGGCACGAATCCAAGGTCGCCGTTCAACCGCTCAAGCAGCAGGTCCTTGTCCCAGTAGTCGGCGATCTCGCAGTCCACCAGGTTTTCGAACTTTCGCCCGTCGCTCAACTCGTCCACGGCAAGGATGTCGCATTCACCCGCACGGTTGAGCCCACGCACCAGGTTGCTGCCCACAAACCCGGCGGCTCCGGTGACGATGATCATGTGGTCAGGATTCGTCGGCGAGTCTGTAGCGTGTGCCGCAGTACGGGCAGATGGCCGTGCCCGTGGCCTCGATCGGCAGGTATACCTTTGGGTGGGAATTCCACAGATACGCATCCGGCAGCGGGCAGTGCAGCGGCAACTGCTCGGCGCTCACCTGAACCTGCCGCTCGGCGTTGGGCGGGTTCAGAGTTTCCTGCACTTGTCCCGGACGTATCCGCACTGGCTCATCTCGAATGGCGGGGATGCCGATTATACCGGGATGGACCGCGATTCGAACCCGGTTCAACAACTGACACAACCTGGCCGCCGTAGCCATTCCGGAATATGTCGTGACGCCTGGCGCCGGGTTATAGGCCTTCACCCTTCAATGCCTCCATCAACCCAACCAGTGGCAGCGTCTCCACGCCATTGGGTTGCGGAAACTCCCGAGTGCCGCCGTAAACGACAATGCGCCGCTGGGCGCCGAGGTCGGCACAGGCGATGTGGAAACCCCTGGACGGCGCGGGCCGGGACACCGAGCGCTTGATTTCAACCGCCCAACGACGACCGGGGTCGAATTCCAGGACGAGGTCAACCTCCGCGCCGGCCTGGGTGCGGTAGTAGAACGGCTGCACCCAGGCCGGGGCGGCGGCGAGCAGGTTCTCAATGACGAAACCCTCCCAACTGCCGCCGGCCACCGGATGAGCAAGCACGTCCTCCAGCCGACGCAGGCCCAAAAGAGCGTGGACGATGCCGCTGTCCCGCAAGTACAGGCGCGGAGAGCGGACCAGGCGCTTGCCCACGTTCCCGGACCAGGGCGGCAAACGGCGCACCAGCAGGAGGTCCACCAGCAGATCGACATATCGGTTCAGCGTGCGCGTGTGGACGGCAAGCGACGAGGCCAGTTGCGCGGCGTTCAACGGCGCGCCCTGGTTGTGCGCCAGCATGGTCCACAAGCGCCGCAAGGTTTCGGCGGGCAGGCGGGAGTCGAAAACCGGGATGTCCCGCTCCAGGTAGGTGCGAACGAGGTCGCGCCGCCATACGAAGCTTGCCGCATCGCTGCCTGCAAGCCACGCACTCGGAAAACCGCCGCGCAGCCAAAGACGATCCATTGAATCCTGTCCGGTTTCGCCGAGGTCCAGCGGCCCGAGCTCCCTATAGGCGATTCGGCCAGCCAGGGACTCCGCGCTCTGGCGCAACAGATCGGGTGATGAGGAGCCGAGCAGCAGGAAACACCCGGCGCCCCGGCCCGCGCGCCGATATTGATCGATCAGCCCACGCAGAGTCTGGAACAGGCCCGGCAGGCGCTGCACTTCGTCAAGAATGACGAGCCGGCCCGCGTAGGTGGCCAGCAAGGCCCGGGGCTCGCTCAGTAGAGCCAGGTCTTCGGGATTCTCAAGATCGAGATAAACGGCCTCGCGACCCGCGGCAATGCGATGGGCCAAGGTTGTCTTCCCCACTTGACGGGGACCCAGAAGACCCACCGCCGATTGTTCCGCCAACGCGGATTCGATGATTGCCTGCAACCTGCGATGAACGTACTTCATGGTTAATCAGGCAGTATAGTGCCTGATTTTCAAGGATCAATGCTAATGCTGCATCAACCTGAAGTTGGCTACTCCCCCAGAACCTCGGCCCAAAGGTCTCGAATCCAGGCGCGCTCCTCGGCAAAGGCGCTGCCGGCGACGACACGGTCGCTGCCGACCAACGCCAGTTCGTGGGCGCTGCTGCGCAGGTGGAGATAGATCGACTTGATGCGATCGGTCGTGGCGCCCGGCACCAGCCCGTTGCGCGCCAGCGCCTCGAGCTGGCGAACGTTGTCGGAGTATTCCACCAGGTCCGGGTAGTCCGCCGCATTCGCCAGCACCCAGTACTGGACCAGGAACTCGATATCGGCCATCCCGCCGGCGTCCTGCTTGATGTCGAACTCGCCGCCGTGGCCGTGCGACAGTTCCGAGCGCATCCGCCGGCGCATTCTCACAACCTCGGCCTTCAGGTCCCTGCGATTCACATGGTGGATCAGGATATCGCGCCGTTCGCGCTCGAATGCCTCGCGCACGCCGGCATCCCCCGCCACGGAACGGCTGCGCAACAGCGCCTGGTGTTCCCATACCCAGGCCTGGTCCCGCTGGTACGACCGGAAGTTGTCCATGCTCGACACCAGCGCGCCCGACTGGCCGTTGGGACGCAACCGCGTATCCACCTCGTAAAGGCGGCCGTAGCGCGTCTGGATGCTCAGCAGGTTGATCAACTTCTGCACCAACCGAAGCATGAAGATGCGGTTATCGACCGGCCTGGCGCCGGCGGTCCGTTGCGCCTCGCCACGGGAGTCATGCAGGAAGATCACGTCCAGATCGGAACCGTAACCCAGCTCCAGGCCGCCGAGCTTGCCGTAACCGACCACCGCGAAGCCGACCCGACGCCGCGTTTCGCCCGCGCCGCACATCGGCGCACCGTAGCGCTCGGCCACCTCCGCGTATGCAATGTCCAGGGCGTACGCCAGGATCAACTCGGCGGTGTCGGTGAGTCGGTCGCTGACCTTCATCAGCGGCAGGTTCGCCATCCGGTCGGCGACCGCGATCCGGAACACGGCGCCGCGCTGGAACGCGCGCATGACCTCAAGCTGCGCTTCGAGGTCGTCGACCACGCGCAGGCTGATCGCCCGGTCCAGCGTTTCTTCCAGTTCCTCGCGGGTGGGCGCGGCATCGAATATGCGCTCGTCAAGCAGCTCGTCGAGCAGCAGCGGATGCTGTTCCACCAGTGTCACCAGGAACTCGCTGCGCTCCGCGAGCGCCAGCAAACGCGTCAATGCACCGGGATTTTCGCCGATCAGCGCAAGATAGGCGCTGCGCCGGCAGATGGCCCGCAGCAGCGGAATGAGTCGGTTGACGATCCACGACGGGTTCCGATACTCGCGCAGCCGCAGCGCCAGTCGCGCTACGACGTCGGCCAACCGCTGCCTGGAGACTTCGTCCATCCGGCGATAGAGGTTGCCGTTGCGCAGGCCGTGGAAGCTCTCCGCCACGGCCCCGGCCTCGCGCACGCCCGCGCTGTCCAGCAGCCCCGCCATGTCTGCGTGCTCCCACGCGACCGACCAGCGTTCATCCGGTTCCGCGCCGTGTCCCTTCAGGGCCTCGCTCGCACCCTCGTCCCGGCCCTTGCCGCTTTCCCCGGATTCGCCATCCCCACGACTCTCGCCGCGCTCATCGAACGCGAGCCGGTCGAACTCCGCTTCCACAAGCCGCCGATAAGTCGCAAGCTCGACGGAAAACGCCTCCCAGGATGAATTGCGCATCGCCCACGCCAGGATTTCCCTCGATTCGGCGTCCCCGGGCAAGCGCTGAGTCTGTTGGTCCTCCATCGCCTGCAGGCGGTTTTCCAGCGTGCGCAGGAATCGATACGCGCCTGCGAGTTCGGAGACGGTTCCGGACTGAAAGACGCCGGTAAATTCGAGCCGCCGCAGCGAAGGCAGCAGCGAAGCGGTCCGCAGCGCCGGATTCTGCCCGCCCCGGACCAATTGAAACACTTGCACGATGAACTCGATTTCGCGGATGCCGCCCGGACCGAGCTTGATGTTGTCGGCCAGGTTTCGCCTGGCCACTTCATCGGCGATCAGCGCTTTCATCTGGCGCAGCGAGCGGAACACGCCGAAATCGATGTATCGGCGGTAAACGAACGGCGTCACGACCTCGTCGAAAAGCTCGGCGCCGTGGCGCCGGCCGGTCACGAGCCGTGCCTTCTGGTAGGCGTAGCGCTCCCAATCCCGACCATGCCGGATGAGGTAGTTCTCCAGCGCCGACACGCTCATCGCCAGCGGGCCACTCGTGCCGAACGGCCGCAGGCGCGTATCGACGCGGAATGCCACGCCGTCCGCGGACGGTTCATTGAGCAACTTGATCAGCATTTGTCCCAGGCGGCGGAAGTACTCGTCCGGGCGAGTGTGGGAGTGGCCCTCGAAAACCAGGCCTTCCGGATACAGGAACACCAGGTCCACGTCCGACGAGAAGTTGAGTTCGCCGCCGCCCAGCTTGCCCATGGCCAGGATCATCATTTCCACCGCCACGCCATTGCTGTCCACGGGCCGCCCGAAGCGATTGCGCAACTGCGTCTGCGCATAGCCGTGCGCGGCAACGATGGCGCCGTCGGCCAGCAGGGACAGGTCGGCGAGGTTCGCATCCAGATCCGACCATCCGGCAAGATCCCGCCAGGCAAGGCGGGCCATCTCCACGTGGCGCACCTGGCGGAGCACTGTCATTGCCTCGGCCTCTGTGCGGCCGCTGAGGTCAAACCGCTCTGCCAGAAGCTCCGGAGAAAGCGGTTCATCGTCTGCAAGGCGTTCCAGCAACGCCCGGGGATGGCGAATCAGCGTGGTCAGGGCAAAGTCGCTGCAGATCGCCACGCGGGGCAGCGCGTCCGCCGCCCGCGGGTGCTCGGCGAACAGATCATCGGGGATCGCCGCAAGACGTTCCCCGACCTGTTGCCAACGCCCGGCAAGTTGTGGCGGCAAGTCGGACGGAGCGGTCAGGTTCATCGACATTTCCCAGTGCTGCATCAACCTTGTGGTGTCGTATCAGCGCCCTATGCTTTGACAGCAGACAGGCTGCCTTGTTCGCGTGCGGGCGCAGACCGAGACTCTATCATCCGGAAGCCTGCAGCGTAGGCAATCGGCAAGCGGGCAAACGAGACCGTTCCGGGCTTTCGCCGGCAATCGCGACATCGAATTTGCAGCCGAAACTTGCTGCGGCGCAGGCTCCCGGGCAAGGCGTTGGTGGCATACCCAATCGCCGGGCCAACGAAAAAGCCCCGCTCGGGGCGGGGCTTTTCCATTTGGCCGGCTTGCAGCCGTCGCGGCGGCTTGCGCCTACATCATGCCACCCATGCCGCCCATGTCGGGTGCGGCCGGAGGAGGATCGTCCTTCGGCAGCTCCGCCACCATGGCCTCGGTCGTGAGCAGCAAGCCCGCAACCGAGCTGGCGTTCTGCAACGCCAGCCGCGTCACCTTGGTGGGATCGATGATGCCCATCTCGACCAGATCGCCGTATTCGCCGGTGGCGGCGTTGAAACCGTAGTTCCCTTCGCCCGCGGCAACCTCGTTGAGCACCACGGAGGCGTCCTGGCCCGCGTTGGCGACGATCTGGCGCAGCGGCTCTTCGATCGCCTTGCGAAGGATGTTGATACCCACATCCTGATCCTCGTTGTCGCCCTGCAAGTCGTCGAAAGCGGAGAGCGCGCGAATCAACGCCACGCCGCCGCCGGGCACCACGCCCTCTTCCACCGCCGCGCGGGTGGCATGCAGCGCATCTTCCACCCGGGCCTTCTTTTCCTTCATCTCGATCTCGGTGGCCGCACCGACCTTTATGACCGCCACACCGCCGGCGAGCTTCGCAACCCGCTCCTGCAGTTTTTCGCGATCGTAGTCGGAGGTGGACTCTTCGATCTCCATGTTGATCTGCTCGACCCGGCCCTTGATCTGGTCCGTGCCGCCGGCCCCGTCGATGACGGTGGTGTTTTCCTTGCTGACCTGGATCTTCTTGGCTTCGCCGAGGTCCTGCAGGCTCGCCTTCTCCAGCGACAGGCCGACCTCTTCGGAGATCACCTGGCCGCCGGTGAGGATGGCGATATCCTGCAGCATCGCCTTGCGCCGGTCGCCGAAGCCGGGGGCCTTCACCGCCGCGACCTTGACGATGCCGCGTATGTTGTTGACCACCAGCGTCGCCAGGGCCTCGCCTTCCACGTCCTCGGCAATGATGAGCAGCGGTCGGCCGGACTTGGCCACGCTCTCGAGCAAAGGCAGCAGGTCACGAATATTGGAAACCTTCTTGTCGTGAATGAGGATGAAGGGGTTTTCCAGTTCCGCCGCCTGGCTTTGCTGATCGTTGATGAAGTAGGGCGACAGGTAGCCGCGATCGAACTGCATGCCCTCGACCACGTCCAGCTCGTTGGCCAGAGCCGAACCTTCTTCCACCGTGATCACGCCTTCCTTGCCCACCTTGTCCATGGCCTGGGCAATGATGGTGCCGATTTCAACGTCGGCGTTGGCGGAAATGGTCCCAACCTGGGCGATGGACTTGTCGTCCTCGCAGGGCTGGGATTGCTCCTGGAGTTCGCCAACCAGCGCCAGCGATGCCTTGTCCACACCGCGCTTCAGGTCCATGGGATTGAAGCCCGCGGCCACGGCCTTCAGCCCTTCGCGCAACACCGCCTGCGCCAGCACGGTCGCCGTGGTGGTGCCGTCACCGGCTGCGTCGGAGGTTTGCGAGGCCACTTCCTTGACCATCTGCACACCCATGTTCTCGAACTTGTCTTCCAGCTCGATCTCCTTCGCAACCGACACGCCGTCCTTGGTTACGGTCGGTGCGCCGAAGCTCTTTTCCACCACCACGTTGCGGCCCTTGGGCCCCAGGGTGACCTTGACGGCGCTGGCCAGCACGTTGACGCCCTTGAGCATCCGCTGGCGTGCGTCGTCGGCAAATCTCACTTCTTTTGCCATTTCATGTCTCCTATGAAATTCTCAACAATTCCTTGCGGCGCGGCGTCAGCCTTCAATCACTGCCATGATGTCGTCTTCACGCATCACCAGCAGTTCCTCGCCGTCCATCTTGACCTCGGTACCGGAGTACTTGCCGAACAGCACCTGGTCGCCGACCGCAAGGTCGAGGGGCCGTATGTCGCCGTTCTCCAGCAGCTTGCCGTTACCCACGGCAAGGACTTCACCCTTGATGGGCTTTTCCGCCGCGGCATCCGGAATCACGATCCCTCCGGGAGAGGTCCGCTCTTCCTCAGTGCGCCGGATGACGACGCGATCATGTAAGGGACGAATCTTCATTGATGGGTCTCCCTTTGTTAACTTGTTGACTACGTTGAACAAAAACCTTTACGCCGAGATGCTTGTTAGCACTCGGCCGGAACGAGTGCTAATGATAGGGGCGAATTGCGAGATTTCAAGACCCAATTGCGTCTGCCCGCAAAAAAATCCCGTCAATGACACGGAACAGCGGTACCGCTATGCTTCCGGACAGCAAGACGAATTGTTGAGGCGACAAGGCCCAACCCGATCGGCAATGAGCACTTCTGCGCTACTGGTACTGACGACCTGCGCCAACGCGGCCGAAGCGGACGAGCTCGCCGGCGCCCTGGTGGAGGAGAGGCTCGCCGCCTGTGTGAACCGGGTGGATGGCGTAATGTCGACCTATCGATGGGAATCCCGTCTGCAACGTGACCCGGAAACACTTTTGCTGATCAAGACCACCGAAGCACGATTCGATGAACTGCAGCTCGCGATCGCCCGGCTGTCGAGCTACGACGTGCCGGAACTCATCGCGGTTCCGGTCCGCAAGGGGTCGAAGGCCTACCTGGACTGGCTCGTGGATTCGGTGTCTTGAGGTGTCCCTGCGCATGACACCCTCTGCCAGACAGATGGCCGCCCGCCGATTGCTTCTTGCCGCGCTCGTTGTCGTTACCGGCGCGGCAGCCCAGTTCAATGAACCCCTGCCCCCGGAGGAGGCCTTCCCCTACATCGCGTTCGCCCAGGACGATTCGGTGGTCCTGAGCTTTCAGCTCCCCGACGGCTACTACCTGTACCGGCACCGGTTCGGCTTCGAGAGCCTGACCGACGGCATCGTGCTCGGCATGCCGGAGCTTCCCGAAGGCCGCGCCCACGTGGACGAATTTTTCGGCGCCGTCGAAATCTTTCGCGGCGATTTCCAGATCCGGGTCCCCTACCGGCGCTCGGGCAGCGCGAACGAGTTGCAGGTTCGACTTGAGCTTCAGGGCTGTGCCGACATCGGCTACTGCTACCTCCCGGTGAGCTGGGAAAAGCGCGTGACGTTGGCGAGCGATGAGTGACATGGCCCGTTCCGCGCTGCTGACGCTGGCGCTCAGCGCCGCCGCACTGGTCGCTTACGTGGGCTACCGCGCGATGATTCCGGGAAACGACACGGGCGACACGGGGCATCTCGTGGCATCCAGCATCGTGGACACGCTTCCGGAATTCGCACTCGAAGACCTGAGCGGGGAATTCCGCTCCATCCATGACTGGGAAGGCGACGCACTGGTGATCAACTTCTGGGCCACCTGGTGCGCACCGTGCCTGCGGGAGATTCCCCTGCTGAAGGAATTCCAGGATGCCAGCGGGTCCGCGGGGGTCCAGGTCGTGGGCATCGCCGTGGACCACACCGAAGCGGTGCGGGAGTTCGCCGAAGAGATGGGTTTCAATTATCCCGTGCTGGTGGGGCAACTGGCGGCAATGGAAGCGGCCGCCGAATTCGGCATCGAGTTCTTCGTGCTGCCCTTTACCGTGTTCACGGACCCCCACAAGCGCATCCTGGGCGTTCATAGCGGAGAACTGCACGCAGAGCACCTGGATGAATTCCTCGTGGTACTGAACGCCCTTGAAACCGGTTCAATGGACATCGACGCGGCCCGAGCGCGCCTGAACTAACAGCGCACTTCAACAAAATTCGAGAACTTGTGCCGATTTGTGCTAAATTAGCGCCTAAATTCGTCGATCGTGAAAAATGTCACGTTTTCTTCTTATCAATGGCCCGAACCTGGGCCTGCTGGGACAGCGCGAACCGGAAATCTACGGTGCGGACACGCTGGCGGATATCGAGTCGCGCCTTGAGCAGTTGGCGGAACAGCAAGGCCACGACCTGCTGAGCTACCAGAGCGACGCCGAACACGAACTGGTCCGACGCGTTCACGCGGCCCGTGACGAAGGCATCGACCTCATTCTGCTGAACCCGGCGGCCTTCACCCACACCAGTATTGCCCTTCGGGATGCGCTGCTGGCCGTGAGCATCCCGTTCATTGAAATACATCTTTCCAACGTGGCTGCGCGCGAGGATTTCAGGCATCGCTCGTTTTTCTCCGATGTGGCCCTCGGCACGGTTGCCGGCTTCGGGGTCGCCAGTTACGAACTGGCCCTGATCGCCGCGACCCGCCACCTGTCTTAGCCGCCCGTGGCAAGAGGAGTCTCTGCGTGGACGTCAGAAAAATAAAGAAAATCATGGAACTCGTGGAGTCGCACGGGATTACCGAGATCGAAATCTCCGACGGCGACCAGTCCATCCGCATGTCGAGGCTGACGAGCGTGCCGGCGGTTCAGCCTCCGGCAGCGGCGCACGGGACAGTGCACGTGACAGACCCGTCGGCCGCCGACCGCAAGGAACCGGTCCCCGCGGAGACCGCCACCGGCCATGAAGTCACCTCGCCCATGGTCGGCACGTTCTACGCCGGGCCGGCCCCGGGAGCCAAGCCCTTTGTCGACCTCGGTTCCCGGGTCGAAGTGGGCAATACGCTGTGCATCGTCGAAGCGATGAAAATGATGAACCCCATCGAAGCCGACGTGGACGGGACCGTCGTGAGTATCCTCGTGGAAAACGGCGCCCCGGTGGAGTTCGGGCAGGTCCTGTTTCTCATCGAAGAATAACTCCGTGCGGATGTAGCACTACCATGCTGGACAAGGTTCTCATCGCGAACAGGGGCGAAATCGCCCTTCGTGTCCTCAGGGCGTGCCGGGAGCTGGGCATCAAGACCGTTGCAGTGCACTCCTCGGCCGACGCCAAGCTCAAGCACGTGCTGCTGGCCGATGAAACCGTCTGCATCGGGCCGGCGGCATCCACCGACAGTTACCTGAACATGCCCGCTGTCATTGCCGCGGCTGAAGTGACCGACGCGGTGGCCATACATCCCGGCTACGGATTCCTGTCGGAAAACGCCGGCTTCGCCGAGCGGGTACAGGAGAGCGGATACGTGTTCATCGGCCCCGAACCCGAGACCATCAAGCTGATGGGCGACAAGGTCTCGGCGATACGCGCCATGCGGGAGGCGGGTGTGCCGTGCGTGCCCGGGTCCGACGGCCCCCTGTCGGACGACGCCGAGGAAAATGCCCGGTGCGCGCGCGAAATCGGCTACCCGGTCATCGTCAAGGCCGCCGGCGGCGGCGGTGGACGCGGAATGCGGGTGGTGCACAGCGAAGCCGCCCTGTTCAACGCCATCACCGTAACGAAGGCGGAAGCCCTGGCCGCGTTCGGGAACGAACAGGTCTACATGGAGCGATACCTCGAACAGCCCAGGCACGTGGAGTTTCAGGTGCTTGCCGACAACCACGGCAATGCGATTCATCTCGGCGAACGGGACTGCTCGATGCAGCGGCGCAACCAGAAGGTCGTTGAAGAGGCGCCTGCGCCGGGGATCACGGAGGAGACGCGCGCGCGAATGGGCGAGCGCTGCGCCCAGGCCTGCCGGGATATCGGCTATCGGGGCGCAGGCACATTCGAATTCCTGTACCAGAACGGCGAGTTCTTCTTCATTGAAATGAACACCCGGGTCCAGGTGGAGCATCCCGTCACCGAGATGATCACCGGGTTCGATATCGTCAAGGCTCAACTGCAGATTGCCGCCGGTGAACCCCTTGCAATCAGGCAGGACGACGTTCGCTTGACCGGCCACGCCATCGAATGCCGCATCAACGCCGAGGATCCGAACACGTTCATGCCTTCACCCGGCACGGTGAACCTGTGGCACCCACCCGGAGGTCCCGGTGTTCGCGTCGACAGCCACCTTTACAGCGGCTATGACGTGCCGCCCTACTACGACTCGCTGATCGCCAAGGTGATCGCGCACGGGGACAGCCGGTCCACGGCCATTGCAAGGATGAGCACGGCGTTGAGCGAGATCGTGGTGGAGGGCATTCGGACCAATGTTCCGCTGCACCAGGAAATCTGCCAGCACGCAGCCTTCAAGGCCGGCGGCACCGACATCAACTACCTGGAAAAAAGGCTCGGACTGAAGTAGCGGCGTCGCCTTCAGGGGCATCTGTTCACACGTCCCAAAAGACCGTTTTCGGTTCGCTTTTCATGGGCTGCGATCCCTTCCCTTGAGCGTCGGCCGTGCTATGATTCGCTCTCGTTTTCGTATCCGAATATCCGTCACGTCAAAACATTCCGAAGTGTCCGCGGAAGTGCCGGGTTTTCACCAGCCAAAGCCAGCGAGAAAAACAATCGGCAAGCAATCAAAACCGGCACTAATGGGGAAACTCCGGAAAAAGCCACTCAGCGAAATAACGGACAAGGCGCTCAAGAGATACCTCAAGAGCCTGAACGGTCATGACCCCGCCAATCTCTACCAACTGGTGATCGGCGAGGTCGAGCGGCCGCTGTTGAAGAACGCGATGGACTACGCCGGCGGCAACAAGAGTCAGGCCGCGAAGATCCTGGGCATCAATCGCGGCACACTGCGCAAGAAGTTAAAGTTTTACGAACTGCTGCAGGAATGAGCCGACGTCCGCCGCGGCCACGCCGCGCCCTCATCAGCGTCTCCGACAAGACCGGTGTTGCCGAGCTCGCCGGGGTTCTCGTCGACCTCGGGTTCGAGCTGGTTTCCACGGGTGGCACGGCCCGCGCGCTGCGCGAGGCCGGACTGGCTGTGCTGGAGGTATCGGAGCTTACCGGCTTCCCGGAAATCCTCGACGGCCGCGTCAAGACGCTTCATCCGGCCGTTCACGGCGGATTGCTGGCCCGCCGCGGCGTGGATGATGCCGCCATCGAAGAACACGGCATCGGCTGGATCGATCTGCTGGTCGTCAATCTCTACCCGTTCGAGGCCACAATCATGGATCCGGATTCCACGGAGGAAAGTGCGGTCGAGCAGATCGATGTGGGAGGTCCGGCGATGCTGCGCGCCGCGGCCAAGAACCATGCCCGGCTCACGGTGGTTTGCGATCCCGGCGACTACCCACGGGTATTGGCGGCGCTTGAGAAGGGCGACACCACCGCCGGGCTCAAGCGGGAACTGGCCGCCAAGGCATTCACCCACACTGCCCGTTACGACACCGTGATCAGCAACTACCTGCGCGGTATTCCGACGGATTCATTCCCCGAAACGCTGTTACTGGCGGGGAGCAAGACGCGCGAACTTCGTTATGGAGAGAATCCGCATCAGCGGGCCGCATACTATCGGCTGCCGGGCGCCGAGGACACCGGCGTCGCCGCCGCCAACCAGGTGCAGGGCAAGGCGCTCAGCTTCAATAACCTGGCGGATGCCGATGCGGCCATCCAGTGCGTGGGTGCGTTCCAGGAGTGCGCCTGCGTGATCGTCAAGCATGCCAATCCCTGTGGCGCCGCCATCGCCGCCACGCCGCAGGCCGCGTACGATCTGGCCTTCGCGACCGACCCCACGTCGGCCTTCGGCGGGATCATCGCTTTCAACCGGCCGCTGGACGCCGAAACCGCGCGATCCATCATCGACCGGCAAATGGTCGACGTGGTGGTCGCCCCGCGCATCCTGCCCGCTGCCCGGCAAGCCCTGGCAGCGAAACTCAACGTTCGCGCGCTGGAAGCCGCGTCAGCACCCGCCGACCGCTCCGGCGGCTGGGACCTCAGGAGCACCGCGGGCGGACTGCTGGTGCAGGAGCGGGACCCGGGTACCCCCGAAGACATGGAAGTCAGGATCGTGTCCCGGCGCGCACCGTCGAGTAGCGAACTGGACGACCTGATGTTCGCCTGGATCGTCTGCAAGTACGTCAAGTCCAATGCCATCGTCTTTGCGCGGGAGGGGCGCACGGTGGGGGTGGGAGCCGGCCAGATGAGCCGCGTGGTGAGCGCCCGGATCGCGGCCATGAAGGCGGCGGACCAGGAACTTGCGTTGACTGGCGCAGCCATGGCATCGGACGCCTTCTTCCCCTTCAGGGACGGCATCGACGTCGCCGCCGAGCACGGCATTGCCTGCGTGATCCAGCCGGGCGGTTCCGTGCGCGACAAGGAAGTGATCCAGGCCGCGGACGAGCACGATATCGCCATGGTATTCACCGGCATGCGCCATTTTCGCCATTAGTGCTGCGTCAACCCGATAATGTCGCATCAGTGGCCGCGGGCCCGGGTTGCGACCGCGGGAAACGGTCCGGCAGAAACTTGGGAGGATTCCATCGATGAAAGTTCTGGTCATCGGCAGCGGTGGGCGGGAGCACGCACTGGTCTGGAAGTTCGCCCAGTCGCCACGGGTCACTGAAATCCTCGCGGCGCCCGGCAACGCCGGAACCGCGATGGAGCCGAAGACCCGCAACGTGGCCGTGGCGGCGGACGACCTGGACGGGTTACTTGCACTTGCGCAATCCGAGGGCGTCGGCCTGACCGTCGTCGGGCCCGAGCAGCCCCTCGTGGCCGGTGTGGTGGATCGTTTCGAAGCCGCCGGAGCCAGGTGCTTCGGCCCGAGGGCCGCCGCCGCTCGCCTGGAAGGCTCCAAGGCCTTCACCAAGGACTTCCTGGCGCGCCACCACATTCCCTCGGCGGCGTACGAGACCTTTGACGCTCCCGACGCCGCGCTCGATTACATACGGTCCCGGACCCTGCCCATCGTCATCAAGGCGGACGGACTGGCGGCAGGCAAGGGCGTGATCATTGCCGAGACCTTCGACGAGGCGGAACGCACGGTACGGGGCATGCTCGAGCAACGGACGTTCGGCGACGCCGGCGCCAGGGTGGTGGTGGAGGAATTCCTGCGCGGTGAGGAGGCCAGCTTCATCGCCATGGTCGACGACACCCGCATCGTGCCGCTGGCAAGCTCCCAGGACCACAAGACCCGCGACGAGGGCGACCGCGGCCCCAATACCGGCGGCATGGGCGCCTATTCTCCGGCACCCGTGCTGACACCTGAATTGCACCGCAGGGTAATGGACGAAGTCATGATTCCGACAGTCCGGGGCATGAGCGCCGAGGGCATGGCCTACCGGGGCTTCCTCTACGCCGGGTTGATGATCGGCCCGGACAGCAACCCCAGGGTCCTGGAATACAACTGCCGCTTCGGCGACCCCGAAACCCAACCCGTCCTGGCCCGCATGCGCAGCGACCTCACCGACCTGTGCCTGGCCGCCTTCGACGGTTCACTGGATTCCATCAACGTCGAGTGGGACCCACGAGCCGCACTGGGCGTGGTCCTGGCCAGCGGCGGCTACCCCGGCTCTTACGCCACCGGCGCCCCCATCTCCGGCCTCGACACCAACTTCGGCAACGACACCCTCGTATTCCACGCCGGCACCCGCGAAGACAACGGCACGATCGTCACCAGCGGCGGCCGCGTACTTTGCGTCGTCGGCCTGGGCGACTCCGTCGCCAGCGCAGCCGAACTCGCCTATTCCTCAGCGGCACACATAGACTGGAAAGACGTCTACTACAGAAGGGATATCGGCTACCGGGCCATTAACCGGGAGCGCGATTCAAGCGGGTAGCCTGCGCTCTTGCGCCGCGAGGGCGTGTGCGGCCACCCGTTATGCGCGTCGTGGACGCGGCGCGGGGCCATGGATGGCCAGGAGCGCCGCAACCCGATCCGAAGCCCGCCAGGGATGGCGGGCGAAGGTTTAGCGCATAACGGGTGGCCGCGCACGCCCTTGCGGCGCCTCTCCCGTCGAGACGGGCGAAATCGTCAGCGCTTCATCGCCTCGAAGAACATGGCGTTCGTCTTGGAATCCTGCAGCTTGTCCAGCAGAAACTCCACGGCCGCCAATTCGTCCATCGAGTGCAGGACCTTGCGCAGCACCCACATCTTTTGCAGCTCGTCCGCCTGCGTAAGGAGTTCTTCCTTCCGAGTGCCGGATCGATTGATGTGAATCGACGGGAATACGCGTTTTTCGGAAATCCGCCGGTCCAGGTGGATCTCCATGTTGCCCGTGCCCTTGAACTCCTCGTAGATGACTTCGTCCATCTTCGAACCGGTGTCCACCAGCGCGGTGGCGATGATCGTGAGGCTGCCGCCCTCCTCGATATTCCGGGCCGCCCCGAAAAACCGCTTCGGGCGCTGCAACGCATTGGCGTCCACACCGCCCGTGAGCACCTTGCCCGATGAAGGCACCACGGTGTTATAGGCGCGTGCCAGCCGCGTGATCGAATCCAGCAGGATCACCACGTCGCGCTTGTGCTCGGTGAGACGCTTGGCCTTCTCTATCACCATCTCGGCCACCTGGACATGCCTCGTGGCGGGCTCGTCGAAGGTGCTGGAGACCACCTCGCCCCGGACCGTGCGCTCCATCTCGGTGACTTCCTCGGGCCGCTCGTCGATGAGCAGCACGATGAGGTCGCATTCCGGCTGGTTGGCGACGATGGAGGCGGCGATGTTCTGCAACAGCATGGTCTTGCCGGCCTTGGGCGGCGAGACGATCAGGCCTCTCTGTCCCTTGCCGATGGGCGCAACCATGTCGATCACCCGCGCCGTCAGGTCTTCCGTGCTGCCGTTGCCCTGCTCCAGCTTGAGCCGGTCGGTGGGGAACAGCGGCGTGAGATTCTCGAACAGCACCTTGTTGCGGGCGTTTTCCGGCGCATCGTGATTGATTTCGCCCACCCGCAGCATGGCAAAGTAGCGCTCGTTGTCCTTGGGCGGGCGGATCAGGCCGGAGACCGTGTCCCCGGTGCGCAGCGCCAGTCGGCGGATCTGGCTCGGCGAAACGTAGATATCGTCGGGACCGGCCAGATAGGAGCTGTCGGACGAACGCAGGAAGCCGAAGCCATCCTGCAATATCTCAAGAACCCCCTCACCGTAGATGTTCTCGCCGTTCTTGGCGTGGGCCTTGAGAATGGAGAAGATCATGTCCTGCTTGCGGGAGCGGGCCAGATTCTCCAGACCCATGGAATGCGCCAGCTCCACGAGTTGAGAGGCCGGCTGATTCTTCAGATCGGCCAGCTTCAACGCGGTCTTCGTCTGCTCGAGTTCGGCAGCCGGAATCACGTCGAAATCGTCGTCGTCCGGAAACTCGTCACGGCGGCGGCGGCGCGGCGGGCGTTTTTTCCCATCGCTGTTGCGCTGATGCCGCGGACTGTTCTTCGAACGGGCTCGTCCTGGATTACCCAAGTATCCCCTCACAGATTGCTTTCCACATTCTTGCCTATGCCTATGTGCCCACGTGCTGGTCGATGAACGCGGCCAGCCTGCCCTTGCCGACAGCACCGATCTGCTGTCCTTCCACCGAATCGCCCTTCATGAGAATCAACGTGGGAATGCTGCGAACGTTGTATTTCATGGGTGTCTGCGGATTCTCGTCGACGTTGACCTTCACGACCTTGAGGCGATCCTTGTACTCCTCCGCAATCGCATCCAGTGTCGGTGCGATCATCTTGCAGGGCCCGCACCATTCCGCCCAGAAGTCGATCAATACCGGACGCTCCGAATTGAGCACGTCTTCTTCGAAGCTGCCGTCCGTCGTATGGAAGATATTCTCGCTCACCTGCATGCTCCTCCAATCATCCTGCATCCAGTGATTCTGCTCGCCAACGGGTTCGCCCAAAAAGCGCGGGCACGCCTGGTTGAAGTGACGCCGTCCGCCCCATCAGGCAAAATGCCGCTACCTAAAGCTTCCTTGCGACAGTCGTTGGGAACGTAGTGGGTATCCGGGAAGGCGAGTTCGCTCGCCCTGTAACCGCTATTCTGAACCCTTGAGAATGTAATTTGCAAGTCCTTCCCTCGCAGTCGGATGCACCGACCACTTCGGACCATCATCTGACCGAGGTTCCGTTTACCGCCCTGCCGCTGCCCGAGAAGGTGCGGGCAGGCATCGCCGATGCGGGTTTCACGCGCTGCACGCCGATACAGGAGCAAACCCTGCCGCTCGCCCTCGCCGGTGAGGATGTCGCCGGACAGGCGCAGACAGGCACCGGAAAGACGGCCGCCTACCTGGTGGCGCTCTATAGCCGCCTGCATGACAGCAAGCCGATCGCCCCTGATCACCACGGCCCAAGGGCGCTGATTCTCGCCCCGACCCGGGAGTTGGCGGTGCAGATCCATGCCGATGCCGAACTGTTGGGCAAGCACCTCCCATACAGGCTGCGCCTGGCCTTCGGCGGAACCGACTACGAAAAACAGCGCCGTCAACTTGCCGAGAGCGTCGATGTTCTGGTCGGGACACCGGGGCGGATCATCGACTACTTCAAGCAGCGGGTTTTTTCCTTGAGGCGCGTGCAGGTAATGGTGCTCGACGAGGCCGACCGGATGTTCGACCTGGGCTTCATCAAGGATATTCGCTTCGTGCTCCGGCGCCTTCCCCCGAGCGAAAAGCGCCTCAACCTGCTTTTCTCCGCAACGCTCTCGCACCGTGTACTGGAACTGGCCTACGAGCACATGAACGATCCGCAACTGGTGCGCATCGAGCCGGAGAAAGTCACCGTCGACAGCGTCCGGCAGAGCATCTACTTCCCCGCCAACGACGAGAAGATCCCGCTGCTGCTGACGCTGCTGAAGCAGATGGATGCACGGCGAACCATGGTTTTCGTCAACACCCGGCGCGAAGCGGAACGCCTGGGCCGGTATCTGGAACACAATGGGGTCAACGCGAGAGCGATTTCCGGCGACGTCCCGCAGAAAAAACGCCTCCGGATGTTCGCGGATTTCCTGTCCGGAAATCTGGCGGTGCTGATCGGCACCGATGTGGCATCCCGTGGACTGCACGTACCCGACGTGAGCCATGTGTTCAACTTCGACCTGCCCCAGGACGCCGAAGACTACGTGCACCGGATCGGCCGCACGGCCCGGGCCGGCGCTTCCGGGGATGCGATCAGTTTCGGCTGCGAGAGTTACGCCGCATCACTGCCCGACATCGAAACGCTGATCGGCCGCAAGATTCCCGTTGAACGGATCGACCCCGACGCCCTGGTCGCGGTCATGCACCCGCCCCGCCGACCGCGTCGACCGCCGCCGGGGCGCGGCAGGAAGCCGTCTCGAGGGAAGCCCCGGTCCGGCAAACGGCGCAGGAAGCGCTGATCCCGGGCCTGCATGGAAAGACTCATCTCGCTGCGCGTCAGCGCACCGGCGACCGGAGTGCAAACTGTCAGGTCTTCAGCAACTCGTTGACGCCGTCTACCGACCGAAAACCGTCGATCTGCCGCGGCGGGTGCCGCGAGTCGGGGCACCGAATGGCGACGGTAGCCGCCAGGCCGTACTCGGCTGCCGCCTGCAGTACGGGCACGCTGTCTTCGACAAGCAGCGTGCGATCCGGATCGAAGGGTTTCTCGGAATGGAACCGATGCCAGAACAGGCGCGTTTCCTTGGGCGCAAGAAAATTATGGGAGCTGACCATTTCGTGGACATGTGCGTCGAGGCCGGTCTCGGCGACCTTCAGCGCCAGCGTGTACGGATGCGCGTTGGTGACCAGCAGAACGCGCTTGCCCGTTGCGCGCAGCCATGCGAGAAACTCCGTCGCGCCGGGCAGGTAGCAGACACGGTGGCGCTGGGTTCGCTTCAGGGCACGGATGTCCAGGTCCAGGGCTTCGCTCCAGTGATCGATGCAGTACCAGGCGAGCCGGCCTTCGATCGAGCGGTAACGGTCCAGCAATGTCGAGCGTGCATCCTGCTCGCGCATGCCACGCACTTGTGCATAATGCGCCGGAATGAATTCCGTCCAGAAGTAATTGTCGAACGCAAGGTCAAGCAGCGTACCGTCCATGTCAAGCAGGACCGTGTCCACGCCGTCCCAGGCGACCACCGGATCGTTGTTTTGCTGGGATGTGATGGAGGACGCCGACATTGACGGCATGATGATACTCAAACCCGGGACGCGGCGGGCATGAATTTTTCCGCAATCCTTCCGGAAATCCGCGCAATTGCCCGCACGGCGGGCGATGCGATCATGGCAGTCTATGCACGCGACTTCAGCGTGGAACTGAAGGACGATCGATCGCCGGTCACCGAAGCCGACCGCGCGGCCGACGACATCATTTGCTCGGGTCTGGGGAAACTGCGTCCTGCGCTTCCGGTGCTGTCGGAGGAATCCGCGATCACCGCGTGGGAGGAGCGGCGGCGGTGGAATCGTTACTGGCTCGTGGACCCGCTGGACGGAACGAAGGAATTCGTCAAGAAGAACGGTGAGTTCACGGTCAACATCGCACTGGTGGAAAACCACAGGGCCGTGCTCGGCGTCGTCCTCGCGCCGGCCTTGAACCTGGAGTTTTCAGGCCTGTGCGGCAGCGGCGCCTGGCGCCGCAACGCCGATGGCTCGCAGGTACCGGCGAGCGCTTCTCAAACACGGTCGAAGCCGCTCCGGGTCATGGGCAGCCGAAGCCACCCCGGACCCGGATTGTCAGCGTTCCTCGCGCGACTCGGCCCGTACGAACTCAATCCCATGGGCAGTTCGTTGAAAGTCTGCATGGTCGCCGATGGCCAGGCCGACATCTACCCCCGCCTGGGGCCCACATCGGAGTGGGATACCGCGGCCGCACAGGCTATCCTCGAGAGTGCCGGTGGGGGTATGATTGACCTTGCGGGCCAGCCGCTCAGGTACAACACGAAGGATCGCCTCTTGAACCCACATTTTCTGGCGGTCGGAGACCTCGGGCGGGACTGGCTCAGCGCGGTGCAGAATAGTTGAGTAGTGGCAGACAAAATAGAAACTGACGCATTCAAGAACGTGGCGCGACTGAAGCAGTTGCGAATAGAGCACCAGGACCTGGACCAGGTAATCTCCCGGTTGGCGACCGATCCCTATGTCGATCAGATCATGTTGCGGCGCCTGAAGAAGCGCAAGCTCATGATCAAGGACATGATCACGCACCTGGAGAGTTCCCGGATCCCGGACCTGAACGCCTGATCCGGGCGGAATCGTGCCACGAGACTTCGTCGCCCGGGCGGCGAGGTTTGTCATATAGGGACTGCAGCGGCAAACGCCCATGCTGGCCAGTCGGCGCGAAGTTGCCAGTTTGAACCGCACGGGTCATCGATGCGGGTTAGAATCGCCGCGTGAACCTGATTGCGGATATTGGTGCCACGCAGACGCGCTGCGCCGTGATCGACGGCAACGGCGGAATCCAGGCCGCCGAAGTCTTCCAGAATCGCCACTTCAACAGCCTCCAGGAACTCTTGCGCGGGTATCTGGACCGGTGTACTGACCGTCCCGATTCCGCTGCCCTGGCTGTTGCTGCACCCCTGCTCGAAGATGAAGTGCGCATGCCCAACCTCGACTGGCGATTCTCCCGGGTATCGCTCGTGGGCGAACTCAAACTGCGGGAACTCGTCGTGGTTAACGACTTCGCGGCCGTGGCCTGGGCATTACCGTCCCTCACCGCGGCAGACCTGCGCAAGGTCGGCGGCGGCGCTCCGGTGGCTGGTACGGCGATTGCCACGCTGGGCCCGGGATCCGGCCTTGGAGTTGCCGCCGTGGCGCCGTGCGGGAACGAGTGGGCAGTGGTCGAGGGTGAGGGAGGCAACATCACGTTTTGCGGCGTCACCCGGGAACAGCAGGCGGTAGCCGAACATATCCAGGCGCAACACGGGCACTGTTCGGCGGAAAGCTTCCTGTCCGGTCCCGGCCTGGCCAATATATATATGGCTCTGGCCGCTCAACAGGGCCTTGACATCACCCGCCCCAGCCCGGCGCAGGTCAGCGAGGCCGCGGCGCACGGCGAGGCGCTGGCCGGCAAGGCACGCGACATGTTCTTCGAGGTACTCGGTACCGTTGCGGGCAACCTGGCGCTGACCGTCGGAGCCAGAGGCGGCGTGTTCATCGCCGGCGGCATCGCACCCCAATTGCTCGAGCCGCTGGAACGATCGCGCTTCCGGGCGTGCTTCGAAGCCAAGGGCCGCTATCGCTTCTACGTGGAAGCCGTCCCCACCTACGTGATCACCGAACCCTACCCAGCCTTTCGGGGACTGCGGCGGCTCCTGGGATACGGGTAAGCGAATTCTTCAGGTCGCCTGAACCGGCTTGCCGGCCTCGGCCGCATCGGCGGAATCCTGCTCGGCAGGGTCCAGACGCTGCTGAGCGCGGCCCAGGGCGATGGAGAGTACACACCAGACTGCTGCGAACGGCACCGTGGCGGCGGCCATCAGGGTAATGGTTCCCAGCGCGCTCAACGCACCCTGAATGCCCGCTCCGGCAACGTCGCCGCCGCGGTACAGGAAGACGTCGATCAGCGGCTTCGCCTTGTACTTCTCCGCAGGCGGAACGACGCTGAACAGCGTCTCGCGGGCGGGCCTGGAAATGGCGTAGCGGGTCGCCCTGTGCAACGCCTGGAACAGCGCCATGACGCCGTACAGCGGCCAGATTGCCAGAACCGCAAACCCGGCCACGGTGACCAGCGGCAGGATCGCCAGGGTCCAGCCGACCCCCAGCTTCTTGATCAGGCGCGTGGTGATGAAGATCTGGGTGATGAGCGTCGCGCCCTGCGCCAGCGCATCGAACTGCGCAAACGCGCCCACCCGCTGGCTGAAGGTGTCGGTGCTCTCGATGATGACGTTGGCTTGGGTGAAGTAGATCAGCGTATTGGAAATGGCCAGGAACACGATGAATACGGCAATGCCCAGCAGATAAGGCGACTGCGCCACCGCCGTGGCGCCATCGAAGAAACTGCCGCCGATGCGCTCGCCGGGAGCCGCCGACGTCGCCGCTCCGTGCTTGCCCAGGCGCGAGTATTCCGAACTCACCGCCAACCGGTCGAGGGTCAGCATGATTGCGATCGCGCCGGCAAAGAATCCGGCGCCGGTCAGCATGAGCCCCACCGGCAGGTAGACCGAATCGGTGGTGCCGCTGATCACGTTGGTGGCCCAGCCGCCGATCAGCGCGCCGATGGTGCCGCCGATGCCGATGAAGGCAAACATGCGCTTGCCCTGGTCCACGTTGAAGATGTCCACCATGAACGCCCAGAACAGGCTGTTGACGAACAGGTTGATGGCGCTCAGCCAGGCATAGAACGTGTAGCCCACCCCCCGCGCCAGGGCGGTCTCCGAATCGGTGCCGATGATGCCGCCGCCGGCGCCCGCGTCGACAACCAGGAGGCCTGCGAATCCCACCAGGCAGACGATGACAAACAGATAGCCGATGGGTATGAACTTGCGCCGGTCAAGGCGGCTCACCACCCCTCCGAACAACAGCACCAGGATCAGCGAGGCGATGGACGTCATCAGGAACAGCCAGCGGAGCTGGTCCATGCCGCCCGCCACGCCCATGGCTTCGCGCACCGGGCGCAGGAAAAAGTAGCCGCAGAGCACACAAAAATAGAACATCGCCGCGAGAACACCCAGCGGGAGTTCGCCCCTCCTGAAATTCAATGCCCGCGCTGCCCAATCGGTCATCGTTCTTCGTCCTCTGCCTGCCGCCGATGCGGCGTGACGGGCAAGTATAGCCCGCCGTTCCCGGCGTTGCGCACGGCGGCAGGCGTCGACTCGCAAACCATTGTGGTATAGATTCCGCTTTCCGCATGAAGTGAAGAGACGCCCGTGGCCGCATCGCACAGCACCGAACAAATACGAAACATCGCCATTGTCGGACACGCCGGTTCCGGCAAGACAACCCTGATCGAAGCCCTGCTGAAACAGGCAGGCGCCATCCGCTCCGCCGGTTCCGTGGAAAAGGGATCGACGGTCTGCGATTTCACCGATCATGAGAAGCGGCTCGGGCATTCGCTGGACACGGCGGTCACGCACCTGGAACACGACGGCCGCCGCGTCTACCTTCTGGACAGCCCGGGCTATCCCGATTTCATGGGCCGGGCCCTCGGCGCGCTACCCGCGGCGGAAACCGCCGCGATCGTGGTCAGCGGACAGGCGGGGGTCGAACTGCTCACCCAGCGGATGATGGAGTCCGCCTCCGAGAACAAGCTCTGCCGGCTGATCATCATCAACAAGATCGACGCGCCGGACGCGGATCTGCAAGGCGTCCTGGCGGAGATCGTCGAGACCTTCGGCCGGCGCTGCCTTCCGGTCAATCTGCCGGCCAACGGCGGCACGACCGTTGCCGACTGTTTCTTCGAGCCGGCCGATGCGACCCCCGATTTTTCCTCCGTCGACGAAGCCCATACCCAGATTGTCGACCAGGTCGTCGAACTGGACGACGACCTCATGGAACAGTACCTGGAGGGCGAGGACATCTCCCTGGAACAGCTTCACGATCCCTTCGAACGCGCGCTGCGGCGCGGCCACCTGATTCCGGTCTGTTTCGTGTCGGCCCAGACCGGCGCCGGGTTGAAACAGTTGCTGCGGGTGTTTGCGCAGCTCATGCCGAGCCCGCTGGAGGGCCTTCCCCCGGAATTCATGTCCGGCGACGGCGAATCGGCGACGCCGTACAAGATCGACCTCACGGATGCGAACGGACACTTTGTCGGTCACGTATTCAAGATCAACGTCGATCCCTACGTGGGCCGCCTGGCCACGTTTCGGGTGCACCAGGGCGAAGTCAGGACCGGCGAACTGGTGTACATCGGCGATCAGCGCAAGGGCGTGAAGCTGGCGCACATCTACCGGGTCCAGGGCAAGAACCTGGAGGAAACGCCCGTGGCCGTCGCCGGCGACATCTGCGCGGTCTCCAAGATCGAGGACATCGGCTTCGACGACGTGCTGCATTCGAGTCATGACGAGGACGAACTGCGCCTGCGCCCGGTGGCCATACCGGCGCCCATGTACGGCGTGGCGGTGGAACTGACCCAGCGCGGGCAGGAGAAGAAACTCTCCGATGCTCTGCACAAGGTGACCGCCGAGGACCCGAGCCTGCAGATCGAATTCAACGCCCAGGCCAACGAAACCGTCCTGCGCGGCATGGGCGAATTGCATCTGCGAGTCGTGATGCAGCGCATCAAGGACGAATTCGGCATCGACATCTCCACTCGGCCGCCGAAGATCGCCTACCGTGAGACGGTCCTGCTCCCGGCCGAAGGCCACCATCGGCACAAGAAACAGACCGGCGGCGCGGGACAGTTCGGCGAAGTCTTCCTCAAGATCGAACCGCTGCCGCGAGGCGGCGGTTACGAGTTCTCGAACAAGGTGGTCGGTGGCTCGATACCCGGTCAGTTCATCCCCGCGGTGGAGAAAGGGGTCAAGCAGGTGCTCGAGGAAGGCGCGGTCGCCGGGTACCCGTTGCAGGACGTGAAGGTGATCGTCTACGACGGCAAGCACCATCCGGTGGATTCCAAGGAGGTCGCCTTTGTCGCCGCGGGCAAGCGCGCCTTCGTCAACGCCATCACCAAGGCGCGTCCGATCGTGCTCGAACCCATCGTCAGGATCGAGGTCACCACGCCGAGCACGTCGGTGGGCGACATCACGGGCCATCTTTCGGGAATACGCGGACGGATTGCCGGCAGCGACACGGTACCGGGCAACCGGGTCAAGATCTCCGCCCGGGTACCGCTGGCCGAACTGGGCGACTACCAGACCACGCTCAAGTCGCTGACGGGCGGCGAAGGCATGTTCACGATGGAATTCGACCACTACGAGACGGTGCCGCAGCCGGTGCAGAAGAAGTTGGAAAGAAACTTCCGGTCCGACGCGGAGGATTCATAGGAGCCCGGGAATCAGGCGCAGGCTCCTGGCGGCCGCGGACAGGTTAACGGCCGCGGACCCTGTTTCCAATGACGGCAGCGCATACCACAAAGGGTTGGGAGTTCTGGATCGATCGCGGCGGTACCTTTACCGATGTGGTTGCCCGGAGCCCGGCCGGCGAAATCTCTTCCGTCAAGCTGCTGTCGGAAAATCCGGGTCACTATGCCGACGCCGCCGTTCACGGCATCGGCCTTTTCACCTCCGGGGACGACCCGGCCCCCATCGCCGCCGTTCGCATGGGCACCACGGTGGCCACCAACGCCCTGCTGCAGCGCCGCGGCGCGACCACCGCCCTGGTCACGACCCGGGGTTTCGGTGATGCGCTGCGCATCGGCTACCAGAACCGCCCGGACATCTTCGCGCTTGAGATCAAGCTGCCGGAGATGCTCTACAGCCATGTGATCGAGGCCGAGGAGCGCATCTCGGCGATGGGCGAGGTGATCGCACCGCTGGACGAAGCAAGGCTGCGCCGCGAGCTTTCCGAGGCGCGGGCGAGGGGCGTGGACAGCGTGGCCATCGTCTTTCTGCACGGCTACCGCTTCCCCGGGCACGAACGGATGGCCGGGCGAATCGCCGGTGAAGTCGGGTTTCGGCAGATTTCCGTTTCCCATGACACCAGCGCGCTGATGAAGCTGGTCTCCCGCGGCGATACCACGCTGGCCGACGCGTACCTTTCCCCGGTGCTGAACCGCTACGTTCGCCAGGTGCGCGAAGGGCTTACCGGCCGCCTGGGCGATGCGCCGCTGCTGTTCATGCAGAGTCACGGCGGGCTGGCGAGCGCGGACGCGTTTCGCGGCAAGGACAGCATTCTCTCCGGCCCGGCCGGCGGCGTGGTCGGCATGGCGGGAACCGCGGCGACGGCGGGACTGCGGCGCCTTATCGGTTTCGACATGGGCGGTACGTCCACCGACGTATCGCTCTACAACGGCGAATTCGAACGATCCGGCAGCATGACCATCGCCGGCATTCGATTCAGCGCGCCGGTGATGCGGGTGGAAACCGTCGCGGCAGGCGGAGGCTCGATCCTCAAGTTCGCTTCCCAGCGGCTCCAGGTCGGTCCGGAATCCGCCGGGGCCTTCCCCGGGCCGGCCTGCTATCGAAATGACGGCCCGCTGACCGTCACCGATGCCAACGTGTTGCTGGGCCGCATCCAGGAAGATCACTTTCCCAGGGTCTTTGGCCCGGGCGGTGACGAGGGCATCGACGTCGAGGTGGTGACGCGGCGCTTTGCGCGCCTTGCCGACGAGGTCAGCCTGCAGTTGGACAAGCCGGTTGACGGTGATCGGCTGGCGGCCGGGTTTCTGCGCATCGCCGTGGAGCGCATGGCCAGTGCCATCAAGCGGATTTCCACCCAGCGCGGCCACGATGTGAGCCGCTTCACGCTGTGCTGTTTCGGCGGCGCGGCGGGGCAACATGCCTGCCAGGTGGCCGACGCACTGGGCGTGGAACAGGTCTTTCTGCACCCTCTGGCCGGGGTGCTGTCCGCCTACGGCATGGGGATGGCCGAGATGCGGTCGCTCCAGCAGCGAAGCGTGGAGCAGTCTCTGGGCGACGATCTGCTCCCTGAGCTTGATTCGGCGTTCTCGGAGCTTGAAGCCGCCAACGCGAACCTTCTCGCGCAACAGGGCGTGGACCCGGCGCGGCTGCGTTTCGTGCGCCGGTTGATGATCAGGGTGGCGGGTTCCGATACACCCCTGGCCGTGCCCTGGGCGGACGGCACCGCCCGCATGGCGAGCGAATTTCATGTGGCGCACCGCACCCGCTTCGGATTCGAACCCACCGATTCCACGCTGATCGTGGAATCGGTGGAATCGGAAGCCACGGTGCCCGGCGCACGTACGGTGGAACCCGGTTGGACCGGCGGCGAACGCGACCCCGGAGCGGAGGCCGTTCGCAACGTCTGGTTCGGTGACCGGCGCATCGCCACCCCCATATTCAGGCGCGAGCGCCTCGCCGCAGGCTGCCGCATCGACGGGCCGGCGATCATCGTCGAGGACAACTCCACCCTGGTCATCGAGCCGGACTGGCGCGCGCAGGTGAACGACCACGGCCATGTGGTGCTCACCAGGCACACACCACGGCCCGCCTCCGAGCGCATCGGTACCGACGTGGACCCGGTGATGCTGGAAGTCTTCAACAACCTGTTCATGCACATCGCCGAACAGATGGGCGTGGTGCTGGAAAACACCGCCCATTCGGTGAACATCAAGGAGCGGCTGGACTTCTCCTGCGGCGTATTCGACCCCGAAGGGGACCTCATCGCCAACGCGCCGCACATGCCGGTGCACCTCGGCTCCATGGGCGACAGCGTCAGAACCATCCTCGAGCATCGGCGCAAGAACATGAAGCCGGGCGATGCCTTCATGCTGAACGCGCCCTACAACGGCGGGACCCATCTGCCCGATGTCACGGTGGTGGCACCTGTATTCGATGCCGCGGGCAAGGAACTGATCTTCTCCGTGGCCTGCCGGGCGCATCACGCCGACATCGGCGGCATATCCCCGGGGTCCATGCCCGCCACCAGCGCGTCGATTCACGAAGAGGGGGTGCTGATCGATAACGTCCGGTTGGTGGATGCCGGCAAATTCCGCGAGGAAGCGGTGCGCGAGCTACTGGCCTCAAGCCCCCATCCCGCCCGCAATCCGGCCCAGAACATCGCCGATTTCAAGGCGCAGATCGCGTCCAATACCCGCGGGGTGGCAGAACTCGGCGCGATGGTCGAGCACTTCGGGCTCGACGTCGTTCATGCCTACATGGGGCACATCAAGCACAACGCCGAGGAGTGCGTCCGCGACGCCATCGCGGCGTTGCGCGACGGCGAGTGGTCGCTTGAACTGGACGGCGGCGAGACGGTCAGGGTGCGCGTCGCCATCGATCGCGCGCAACGATGCGCCACCCTGGATTTCGAGGGCACCTCCGGCGAGAGCACGGGCAACTTCAATGCGCCCGCCTCCATTGCCCGTGCCGCGGCGCTGTACGTGTTCCGGACCCTGGTCCAGGAGGACATACCCCTGAACCAGGGCTGCCTGAAGCCCCTCACGATCCGCCTGCCCGACGCATCGCTCGTCAGTCCGCGCTATCCGGCCGCCGTGGCGGCCGGCAACGTCGAGACATCCCAGTGCATCACAGATGCGCTGCTGGCGGCGTTGAACGTCTGCGCGGCGGCCCAGGGCACGATGAACAACCTGACCTTCGGCAACGAGCGGCACCAGTATTACGAGACCATCTGCGGCGGCGCAGGCGCCGGCCAGGGCTTTGACGGGGCCGATGCCGTGCACACTCATATGACCAACTCCCGGCTCACCGATCCGGAGGTCCTGGAGTGGCGGTTCCCGGTGCGCCTGGAGCGCTTCTGCATTCGCCGCGGCAGCGGCGGCGGAGGGCGCCACCGCGGCGGCGACGGCGTAATCAGGGAGTTGCGCTTTCTCGAACCGATGAACGTTTCGATCCTCTCCAACAGGCGGCGTACCGCACCATTCGGACTGCACGGCGGCGGCGACGGTCAACCCGGACGAAATTACGTGATTCGCGCAAACGGAGCAGTCGAGGACCTGACAGCGACGGCGGAAACCCAGCTTCAGACCAACGACCGATTCGTGGTGGAGACACCGGGCGGTGGAGGTTACGGTTCGGCCGGGCCTTGAGATTCGACCCTGCGTTCCAGCTTTGGCAGAATGGCGATCTTCACCGACAAAGGGAATTTCTATGAAGGGCAACGATGAGATCATCGCGATCCTGAACCGGGTGCTGCTGAACGAGCTGACCGCGATCAACCAGTACTTCCTGCACTCCAGGATGTACAAGAACTGGGGCATCAATGAACTCGCGGAGCACGAGTACAAGGAATCCATCGAAGAGATGGAGCACGCCGACAGCCTCATCGATCGGATCCTCTTTCTCGAAGGACTGCCCAACCTTCAGGACATCGGGAAGCTGATGATCGGTGAAGATGTGCGCGAAATGCTCGAATGCGACCTGAAGCTGGAGCACGCTGCCATACCCGATTTGCGCGAAGGCATCGATCTGTGCGAGCGCGAGAGCGACTACGTCAGCCGCCAGCTACTGGACGACATCCTCAAGAACGAGGAAGAACACGTCGACTGGCTGGAAGCGCAGTTCGACCTGATCGAACGAATGGGGATCGAGAACTACGTGCAGCTACGCAGCGGCGACGCCTGATACCAGGGGGAAAAATCCAGGCAGGCTGAATTCAGGCGGACTGGGCCAGGCCCGTCGCGTCGGTGGCCGGCGTGCCCATATGGACATCCCGGATCAACTCTTCGGCGAATTCCAGGCAGCGCCCGCAATCGGGTTCCGCGCCCAGTTCCTTGTATATGTCACGTACGGACCGAAGCCCCGCGCTGGCGGCGCGGCGAATGTCCTGCTCACGGTAGCGGCGACAGATACAAACAAACATGATGAGAAAGTATGACAAACAAGAATGATTGTCAATTACATTGGCTGATTCGGCGCGAGGATCAGCGCCTCAACAGGCTCTCCGCACCCTGCAATATGCGCTCCGGCAAGGGCAGCCGGCGCTTGTAGGCAACCCGGTAGAGATCCGACTCGGCCACCGCTTCGGCGAGAAAATCGTCACTGGTCTGGATTTCGTCGATCAATCCCAGTTCCAGCGCCCGGGTGCCGTACCAGTATTCCCCGGTAGCCACTTGCTCGATGTCCAGTTGCGGGCGGTGGGACGTGATCTGCGTCTTGAAGAGCGCGTGCACTTCCTCGATCTCTTCCCTGAGCTTTTCCCGGCCTTCATCCGTATTCTTGCCGAAAACCGTCAAGGTGCGCTTGAATCGCCCGGCGGTCACCTGCTCGAAATCGACGCCCTTTTCCTCCAGCAGGCGGTTGAAATTGGGTAGCTGGGCAATGACGCCGATGGAACCGATGATCGCGAACGGCGCGGCGATGATGTGGCTGGCAACGCAGGCCATCAGGTAGCCCCCGCTGGCGGCCACCTTGTCCACGGCAATGATCAGCGGCAGGTCCTTCTGCCGAATACGCAGCAGTTGCGACGCCGCGAGCCCGTGCTCGTGGACGGCCCCGCCGGCATTCTCCAGCCGCACCAGCACCCGGTCGTCCTTCGAGGCCACCGCGAGAATCGCCGAGATCTCTTCGCGCAGCGAAGCTGTTGCGGTGGCACGAATGTCGCCCTTGAAGTCGATCACGAAGATGCGGCTGCGTTGAGAGCCCTTCTTGTCGATTTCCTTGCGCTCGGCCTTGCGCTGTTTGGCCGTCTGCTTGAACTGCGCCTTGCCCAGAACCGCGCGGCTGAGGGTATCGCCCAACTCTTCGAAGCGCCGGTTCAGGTGCTGGATGGTCAGACCGCGCTGCTCGGCGCCGCGGCGCATTTCCGCGAAGATGAATCCGCCGACGACGATGATTGCAATGGCCACCGTACCCAGTTTGGCCAGGAACAACCCATAATCCAAAGCGTACTCAAGCATTGCCGTTACAACCCGACGTTATCCATTTCGAAGACCCTCTCGGCGCGGTAACTCGAGCGCACCAGCGGCCCGGCCACCACCTCAAGGAACCCCCGCTCCAGGCCCCAGCGGCGATACATCGCGAAGGCTTCCGGCGTCACGTAGCGCTCCACCGGCAGATGGTTCATCGTGGGCCGCAGGTATTGGCCGAAGGTCACGATATCGACGCCGCCGGTACGCAGGTCGTCCAGGGTTTCCCTGATCTCCTCATCGGTTTCCCCGAGCCCCAGCATCACGCTGGATTTGGTCAAGATGTCGGCTCGATGCCGCTTGGCATAGGCCAATACGCCCAGCGTCTGATCGTATCCCGCCCGGGGGTCGCGCACGGGATGGGTCAGGCGGCGCACCGTTTCGAGATTCTGCGCGAACACGTCCACGCCGGAGTCGAGCACGGTGCGGACACTGGCGCGCTTCCCGGCGAAGTCAGGCGTCAGCGCCTCCACCGCGGTCTGCGGACAGCGGCGCTTGATGGCGGCCACGCAGGCCGCGTAGTGCCCGGCGCCGCCGTCATCGAGGTCGTCCCGGTCCACCGAGGTGATGACCACGTACTTCAACCCCATCCGCTGCACCGATTCCGCGGCATGCTGCGGCTCTTCGGGGTCCAGCCATCCCTGCGGATTACCCGTGTCCACGGCGCAGAATCGGCACGCGCGGGTACACACCGAACCCATCAGCATCAGCGTCGCGGTGCCTGCGGACCAGCACTCGCCGATGTTGGGGCACATGGATTCTTCGCATACCGTCGCCAGCCGGTTCTCGCGGACCGTGCGTCTGACCCGGGCGTATTTCTTGCCCGACGGGATCCGGACCTTGAGCCAGGGCGGCTTGGGAAGGACCTTGGCGTCGGCGCGACGTCCACCGGGCTTCACACCGTTCTTGACCGCCGTGAAGCCGGCCGCCGTCCGGTATTTCCGGCCGCTCTCGACCACGGGTATGCCGCGAAACTCGCTCAAGTTACTCTCTGGATTCCGGCCTGCAGGCCAATGGTGGGTTGACGTATCATTATCTCATGGATTCGGAGGCGCACGACAGGGGCAAGCCCTGCACCATTAGAGGTACGCGAGACACAGTGCGTGATCTCGCTAAGCCCGCGCACGCACGCGCCGGCCGCGCGAGGTCTTTCCGGTCGAGGTCCTTCCGGGCAGGGTCCTTTCGAGCGGGCTCTTTCCGGGCGGGGTTTTTCCGGGCAGCGTGGCAACCGATCGCGGTCATCTTCTGCCTGGCCGTCGCGCCGTTGCACGAGGCATCCGCACAGGATCTGCGCAGCCCGCTGTTCCAGGCCGCCGACGCGGCGCTGGACGCTGCCGAGGGGGCAGACGCGTCGGTGCTGGCGCCGGCCGCGTACGAGGCGGGGATGAACGCCTATACCGCGGCCGAAAACGACCTTGCCCGGGGGCGAAGCATCAACCGGATTCAGGGCCGGCTCGCCGACGCCGAAGCGGCATTCAACCGGGCCGCAGTGACGGCCGCCGCCGCCGCAGCCACCTTCGCGCCCCTGCTCGAGACCCGCCGGCAAACGCTGGATGCCAGGGCGGATGTCTTCGCGGTCGAGCTCTGGAACGACGCGGAGGCTGCCTTCAGGGCCGTCAGCCGGCGCCTGGAATCCTCTCCTTCGGCAGACCTGGGCGAACGGACGGCGACGGTGGAATCGTTGTATCGCGACGCGGAACTCACCGCCATCAAGGCCCAGCATCTCAGTCAGACGCGTGCGCTGCTGGCCCAGGCGGCGCTGGACCGCGTGCCGCAATACGCGCCGCGCACCCATGCAAGCGCCGAGGCGCTGCTCGCGCAGGCCGAGGCGGCACTGGATGCAGACCGCTACGACGTCGAACCCGCCCGCCAACTGGCCGAGCAGGCCGCCTACGAGGTCCGGCGCGCCATTTCCATGACCAGGCGGGTTCTCGAGCTCGTGGACCGGGACCGGACCGTCGAGGACCTCATTCTGGAGTATGAGCAGGGTATCGCCGAGATTGCGGCCGCTGCGGGAAGCGAAGCGCGACTGGACGCCGGGCCGGCCCCCCTGATCGCGGATCTGGTGGCCGAAGTCGAAACACTTCGCCAGCGGGAGCGGCAACTGCAGATCGACGCCGATGAGAACCGCATCCGCATTGCCGGGCTGGAGGAGGAAATCCGGGAGCTGGACGATCAGCTCGGCGGGGTATTTCGGGAGCGGGTCGCGCTGGTGCAGCAGCTCGAGGCCGATGAGCGGGTTCGCGAGCGGTTCGAAAGGATCGAGAACCTGTTCGCCGCCGACCAGGCCCAGGTCACGCGGGAAGGCGACAGCGTCATCGTCACGCTTACGGGTTTGACGTTTGCGAGCGGTTCATCCCAGATCGACGCGGCGCACGCGCCTTTGCTCGCGGCGGTCGGGGAGGCCGTGGACGTATTCCCGCTATCCGGTATCGTGGTCGAAGGCCACACCGATTCCTACGGCGGCGCCATTTCGAACATGTCATTGTCACGGTCCCGCGCCGAGGCGGTGGGCGATTACCTGAGCGACCGGCTGGGCGTCGCTGGCGAGCGGATCAGTTCACTGGGCTACGGGGAAACGCGCCCTGTCGCCAACAACGAAACGGCCCAGGGCCGGGCTCGCAACCGCCGTATCGAGGTTCGGATCACGCCGCAGCCCACGGGTTAGCCCGTGACAAGGGTCGCGCGAGCACCCAGACCGGCGGGGCGGTCTTCCGGCCAATCCGTGGGACTTTGGCCACGAGCTGCTGGCGCTACCCTACCGAACGACGCGGCTCAGCCAACGGCATCTGCCCTTCGCAACCAGGCGGCGATGGATTCGGCCACCGGTCGGGTGACCAGGTAGCCGTAGGACGTATGCACATCCAGCCGGCCGCGATCGCGATAGTGGTTGTAGAACCCCGTGCAGTCCTGCAGCGCTTCCAGCGAGCCAAGCTCCACCATCTCGCCGTAGTGAGGCCCCAGCCGCGGATGCAGCGCGGTGATTTCGCCGCGAGCCGAGAAATTCTGCCACCGGTCCACGATTTTCGGGTAACGCTCCCGACCGGATGACCTGGCTCCCTGGACTCCCCTGAGAATCATTGGGCTCGCCAGCGGGCTGCCCAGGGTCATGAACAGGTCGACGCGACCGTTTTCGCGGCGCTCGCCGTGGGAGAGCTCCCAGAGCGTGTCGTAGGCGATCACCGAACCCAGGCTATGGCCGATCAGCAACACCTGCTCGCCCGCCGACCAGGCATCGACCAGCGCCTTGCGCACGATGTCGCGCACCACGGTGGCGATCCCGCGCCAATTCATGAGGTAGCGGTGCGTCTCGGTCACGGTCAGGCGCATCGAGCGCCTGGCGAAAAGACTCGAGAACAGGGGCGCCGCGTGCCCCAGCCGGAGCAGGGCGCGCCTCTTGCGCCTGGCGAATGCCTCGATATCGGCAACATCCCGGGTACTGGGCTCCGGTTGCTCCAGGATGCGCTCGATACTCTGTTTGTCCAGCTCGATATTTCGGTGCTTTCGATAGAAGGCGTGCGTCCACGCCGCCGTGCTCAGGCACCTCGCGCCATCCCGCAATGGCTGCGCCGCATCCGGGTCGACGCGCTCAAGCCCCGCCCGCATGCATCGGCCGAGTACCTGGCGGTGAATCCGTTGCGGCGGCTTGGGTTTCATCCCGGGGACGAAGATGATTCGCGCGGGCCTGGTCATGAGAAGGTGGTATAGACTATTGCGCCCCGATTCGGGTGAAGTTGGCAAGGCACGATGGAGGATAGCTGGTGCGGTATCTGCATACGATGGTCAGAGTAAGCAATCTTGAAGAGTCCCTGGACTTCTATTGCAACAAACTGGGGATGAAACAGACTCGGCGAAAGGACTTTGAAGCCGGACGTTTCACTCTAATCTTCGTTGCGCCGGAAGGCCAGGAAGAATGCCCGCTGGAACTCACCTACAACTGGGACCCCGAAGCCTATGGCGAAGGCCGCAATTTCGGCCATGTCGCCTACGAAGTCGATGACATCTACGCCACCTGCGAGCGGCTGATGGAATCCGGCGTCACCATCAACAGACCGCCCCGGGACGGGCGCATGGCCTTTATCCGCTCGCCGGACAACATCTCTGTTGAACTGCTGCAAAGGGGCGAGGCCCAGGCACCGGCCGAGCCCTGGGCCTCCATGGGCAACACCGGGCACTGGTAGACCGGGCACTGGTAGACCGGGCACTGGTAGACCGCGCGAGCACGCCTCACCCGCGTTCCGCTCGAACTGAGCGACGGCCGCAACAGCCAATCGGCAACCCACTGGGGACCCGCTCAGCGATAAAGCGGCAACAGTTCCCGCTCGCCCGCTGTCGCGGCGCGTGAACGGGTCACCGCATCGGCCTGAGCCAGGGCATCCTTGAGCGCCCGGCCGTTCCAGGCGGGCGAATCCGGCCCGTAAAGGTTCCGTTCAAGGTCACCGATGGCCGCGGCCAGGTCCGCCGGAAGCATCCCCGCCAATCCGCCGAGGCTCTTCGGTTTCTCGCCGAATCGCGCCGCGCCCCAGTCCAGCAACAGCCTGCGCGCGTTCCCGGCATCGTTGATGTTGCATGCGGCGCGCAACTGCCTCAGCAAGCGGCGGTCGGATACTTTTGCCGGCGCCTCTTCGACGGGCTGGCGCAGTGCTGCAGCACGCCGGGCGCGGCCACTCTGCCACCAGGCCAGAAGCGTCAGCGCCCACGCCGCCAGCAGCCCGGCGCTGATCCCCTGCCAAAGGCGCTGCCCGGTCTCCGCGGCCTCCACCGGCACCGCGTCTTGCGCGGGGGCGGGTATCGCCTCGGCGCCCGGCTCGCGGCTTGGTAGAACGGTGACCTGGCTGGGCTCTATGCGCGCCACTTCCCATTCCCGGCTGTCCACATTGAACCACGGCATCTCGACCGCTGGGATGATCAATGACCCGGCGGTCTGGGCGATCACCGCGAACCGTTCCGTGCGCACCGCACGAATGCCGTCGGCATCAGCTTCGCGGGACAGGTCCGGTTGATCCGCGTACTGCTGCAGGGAATCCGTCTCGAACTGCGACAAGTCGGGAATCTGCGTCTCCAGCACGCCCTCCACCTCGACGCGTAATGTTCGCGTCTGGGGTATGCCGGCGGTGAATTCTTCGGGATCGCCGCTCCAGCGCTGTTCGATCGTCACGCCACCGGCCGGCAGCCAGGACGCCCCGGCCAGTTCCGGCGGCGGTGCGACTGCCGGCAACACCGACAGGCTCACCGGCTCGGATCGGAATCGCTGCAGGCTGGAGAACCCGGATGCGGTAATGACCACCGCTTCGAACACCATCGGCTGGATCGTCAACTCGCCCGCCTCCTGGGGGAACACGGCGTAGCGGCGCTCCAGCACGATGAACGTGCGGTCGTCGCGAACGGTCTGATACTCCCGGTCCTCTCCCAACGCGACGACGATGGCCTCGCCACCCGCCACGTCCGGAGGCGTCAGGCTCGATCGGCCCGTGCTGACGGCGCGGTACAACCGCTGCGTATAGATGACCTGGGACTGAACGTAGGCCGTGGCGGGAGAAATCTCCACCTCAAGGAATATATCGCCGGGGGCGTCGCCTGCCAGCGCCGGCAGGACCTGAAGATCCACCGGATTGGACAGCGCGCCGGCCAGTTCAATGGGGGCAAGCGTGAACGAGCCCGAGCCTTTCGGCATGAGCTGGTAGCGCCATTCGGTGATCTGGGATGTGCGCCCCCCCAACATCTGGATGCTGGTGTTCCGGCTTCTCTGCAGGACCTCGAAATCGGTTGTGAGCATGGAGACATCGGGTTCGTCCCGAACCTGCCCCTGCACCGCCAGAACATAGGTAAACGACTCGTTCTCCCTGATCGTGGACCTGTCCACGCTGGCGCGCAGCGCCACGTCCTGGGCGCCCACGACGCCGGCGGCCGCCAGCAGCCAGATCGCCAGCACGCCGCGACGAAAGGCCCACGCCGTCACCATGGCTGTTCCTCGTCTCCGGGCCAGACGTAGTTGCCGTCCTGATCGACGCCCAGGCGCTGGTACTGGTACAGGAACTTGCGCCGCAGCAGGCCGCCCGGGTCCTCGGGAATCCGCCGCAACCATTGTTCCGCGGCCTGCTCCGACGCCCACTCCTCCAGGTCGCCCGGGCTCGGTACCGGGTCCCCTTCCGGGAGTTCGTCCCCGGCCTCCGCGGGTGCAGGCTGTTGCTGTGCCTGTTCCTCGCCCTGATCGGTGCCCTGGTCGTCCTGCGACGCCGAGTCCTCTCCGGGGGAGGAATCCGGCTGTTCCGCCCCCTGGCTCTGTGCCGATTCCTGCGACTCGCTGTCGTCGCCTGAATCGCCTTCGCCACTGCTGTCGCCCTGGGACTGCTGCGGCGGTTGTTGCATCACAAGATCGCGGTTGAACAGCGCGTCCTCGTGCTCCGGATCGATTTCCAGTGCCTGATCGTAGGCATCGATCGCCTCGGCGAATGCACCCGCCCGCGCCAGGGCATTGCCGCGATTGTAGCGCCCGTCGGCGGTTTGCGCCGTCGAGAGCGTCTCGGCGCTGGGCTCGAACTGGCCGGCACGGTACTGCGCCGCGGCACGCCACGCGGGATCCTCGAACAGTTCGCTGGCGCGTTCGTGATCCTCCGTCTCAAACGCCGCCTGCCCCTGCTGGTCCGGGCGCTTCCACAGATCGGCCCACGTCTGTGCATCGGCCCGCTGACCGGGCAGGATCAGCACCGCGGCCCACATCACTACCCAGCCGCGCCGGAATGACAGCGCCAGCAAGGGCAGGAGCAGGAGCACCAGCCAGACGCCCTGATCACGCCAGATCTCCGTGCGCAGTTCCTCGCCGTCGCCGGCAAGCACGCCGGCGCCAGAGGACGCGCCCGAGAACAGTCGATCCAGATCCCGATCGTCGGGAGTCAGACCGGCGTACTGCCCGCCGCCGGCCTCGGCCAGGCGCTGCAACGCGCCAAGATTGACGCGATTGACGACCACCTGGCCCCTGTCGTCGGCAAGAAAGCCTCCCCCCGCCTGGGGGATGGGACCGCCCTGGGCGGTTCCCACGGACATGACGTGCAATGTCATGCCCTGGCTGCGCAACTCACGCGCCAGTTCCAGCGCGGCCGGCGATACCCCGGAATCGCTGACCAGCAGTATTGCCCCGCGATTCGCCGCGGCCTGGCGCAGCAGTTGCGCGGCCCGGCTGATCCCGGCCTCCGGATAGCTTCCCCGGCTGGGCATGATGTCGCTGGAAAGGCTCGACACCAGCGCGGCGATGGTCCGCGTATCGGTCGTCAACGGCGTCACCGTGAAGGCGTGCGCCGAAAACACCACGAGGCCGGTCTGCCCGCTTTCGCGCCGCTGCAGCAGCGACAGCAGTTTCAGCTTTGCCCGCTCCAGGCGGCTCGGTTCCACGTCGCCGGCGTCCATGGACCGGGACAGGTCAAGGACGACCACCAGGGCCTCGGATGAACGCAGCGCCGGCACCGGCATCCGCTCCCAGGTCGGCCCCGCCAGCGCCCCAATGGCCAGCGCGCATGCCGCGACCGCGCCCGACAGCAGCCAGCGCTTGCCGCGCACCGCGCTGTCGGCGGCCGTCAACACCAGCGGTTGCAACGCTTCGTCCACCCAGGCCTGCCAGCGTCCCGCCGTGTCGCTGCCTCGTGTAAGGCGCCAGACAAGCCAGATGGCGACCGGCAGGAGCAGCAGCCAGAAAGGCCGGACGAAGTGAAACTCAGCCATGGGGCGCCTCCGGCACGACCGCGCGTGCACCCCTTCGCAGCGCCGCAGCGGCCCACAGCAGGCTCAGCCCGAGCGCTGCGCCCAACGGCCAGTAAAAGTGTTCCTCGATGGGCCTGAAGCCGGTTTCGTCGCTGGCGGCCGGTTCCAGTTCGTCCAGCAGCGCGTAGATCTGCTCGAACTCCTCGGTATTGCGCGCCCGGAAATAGCGCCCGCCCGTACCCGCCGCGATGGTGGTGAGCGTCTCCTCGTCCAGGTCCGCGGAAGGATTGATCTGCCGCACGCCAAACAGCGAACGTACCATCAACGCGTCGGCGCCGATTCCGATGGCGTAGATCACCATGCTCCGGTCACGCGCCAGGTCCGCCGCCTTCAGCGGATCGACGGCGCCGGCGGTATTGGCTCCGTCGGTCAGCATGATGAATACGCGGCGATTCTCGTCGATCCCCGCGTCGGTGAGAGTCTTGATGCCGAGCCCGATCGCGTCGCCGATGGCCGTTTCCTTGCCGGCGAGCCCGATCACCGCCTCGTCCAGCAGCGTCTGGACGGTCCTGCGGTCGAAGGTGAGAGGCGCCTGGAGATAGGTTTCGCGCCCGAAAAGGATCAGGCCGATGCGATCCCCCACCCTGCGGTCGATGAAGTCGCGCGCCACCGCCTTGGTGGCCGTCAGCCTGTCGACCCACTCGCCGTTGAGCTGAAAATCCTGTTCCTCCATGCTCCCGGAAAGATCCACGGCCAAGAGCAGGTCACGTCCGGTGGCGGGCAATGCGGTCGCCTCGCCCACGTACTGGGGCCTCGCCGCCGCCAGGAGCACCAGCGCCCAGATGCTCCACAGCAGGATCAACCGGCCCGTCGTGCCGCTTTCGGTGCTTCCCGCACCGCTGAGGCCGGCGTACTCCGCAACGTCCGGGACCCTGAGCGCAGCGTCGCGGTCGACAGGATCGGGGGTCGACCAGCGACGTACCAGCCACGGCACGGGCAGCGCCAGCAACATCCACCACCAGGCAAGCTGCCACATGTTCTATCTCCCTGCCTTCTGGGCCCTGACCCAGTCCTGGCACAGGAGCCCCAGTTCAAGACAATGCTCGCGGTCGAGGCGTCCCGCGCCGACGTACGGGGCCGACAACAGCCCTTGGCCGGCTCCCTCCGAGAACGCTTCGCGCTCCCAGCGGCTGTCGAGCCACGCGAGCCACGGTTCGCCGGTCAGTCCGGCGACCGTTTCGGGCTGACTGCTCAGCGTCATGGCAAAGCGCTTCAGCGTCGTGGACAGGTGCTGAGCGCAGATCACCGGATCTCCGCCCGCGCGCAATGCCTCGAGCGCTGCCTTCAACTCCGCCGTGGCGGCCCGTTGGCGCCAGGCGGCACGATAACGCAGCGCCCATATTACCGCGCCAAGGAGCACGGCCCCGGCGAGCATCCACCAACCCATGGCGGGAGGCCACCAGCCAATGGCCTCGGGCAGGTGGATATCCCGCAACGGAAGCTGGCCTGGGTCCAGTACCTGATTCATCTGCCTGCAAATCGTGCGCTGAGGACCTTCTGTGGGTCCATGCTGGTACCGCAATCCAGGAGTTGGACACCCGGAGTGCGCGAAAGGTTCGCAAGCCGCGCGCGCCTTTCGAGGAAGCGCTGCCGGTAGGCACTACGTTGCGCGGCGCCGCCGGTGTCGATGGCGACCGAACGGCTCCCGGCCAGAACCCGGTAGCGCCCGGGGGGCGGCAGGTTGCGTTCCACCGGATCGAAGAAATGCACCAGTGAAACATCACTGTGGCGAGCCAACTGGCGAAGGTGGCGTTCGAACGAGTCGTCCAGCGAGCGAAAATCGCTGAGCAGGAAAATCTGGCTGCCCGGGCGCGCCACCCGGGTAAGCCGCTGCAGCGTATGCGGCTGCACCGCGGCCAGGGGAGCATGTGGTGAATCCCAGAACACCGGGTCGCTGATCACCCGCAGCATGCGCAACGCGGCACCGCGGCCCAGGCGCGGCCTGAGTTCGACGTGCTCGTGCTCGGAAAAGATCAGCCCGCCCAGGCGATCGCCGTTGGCCACCGCACTCCACGCCACCAGCGCCGCTGTCTGCGCGGCCCTCACGGCCTTGAACACACCCTTGGTGGCAAACAGCATGGGTCTGCGCAAATCGAGCCAGAGGATGACCGGACGGTCCCGCTCCTCCCTGAACACCTTGGTGTGGGGCTTCCCGGTCCGTGCCGTCACCTTCCAGTCCATGGTCCTGAGATCGTCCCCCGGCTGATACAGCCGCGACTCGTCGAACTCCACGCCACGGCCCTTGAGCCGCGAGAGGTGACCCCCGGCGTCGAGGGCGCGCACTCTCAGCGCCCCTATCTTCAGGGACTCGCCGGCTGGCTTCAGCCGGATGAGTTCGGCCAGTTCGATACGGGCGGGCGAGGACGTCGATCGTGCTGCACCGGCCGCGTTCATCAGGGCACCCCGATCCGCGCCAGGAGCTCGTCCACGACTTCATCCGCCGTTCGACCCGCGGCCTCGGCCTCGAAGCTCAACAGGATTCGGTGGCGCAGCACGTCGTGAGCCATGGACTGAACATCCTCCGGAGTGACGTAGTCGCGCCCCGCCAGCCACGCGCGGGCCCTTGCACAGCGATCCAGCGCTATGGTTGCCCGCGGGCTGGCACCGTACTGAAGGAGGCCCCGAAGGTCGTCCCCGTAGCGCTCCGAGCGCCTCGTCCCCAGCACCACCTGGACGATGTATTCCTCAAGCGGCCGGGCGAGATGCAGTTGCAGGACCTCCTGGCGAGCGGCCATCACGTCGGACTGGCTCAGCACCGCGGGCGGCTGAAACAGTTCCGCATCGTCAGCCGCCTGACTGGCCTCGCGCCGGTTGATCTCCAGGATCGCATGTTCGCCCGCGGCATTGGGGTAGTCCACCAGAACCTGCATGAGGAATCGGTCCAGTTGCGCCTCCGGCAACGGGTACGTGCCTTCCTGCTCGATGGGATTCTGGGTGGCCATAACCATGTACAGCTCCGGCAGCCGGTAGGTCACCGATCCCACCGTGATCTGCCTCTCTCCCATGGCTTCGAGCAACGCGGCCTGGACCTTGGCCGGCGCACGGTTGACTTCGTCGGCGAGAATCAGATTGTGGAACAGGGGGCCTTCCCGAAACACGAACGAGCCGTCCTGGGGGCGGTAGATCTCCGTACCGGTCAGATCTGCCGGTAACAGGTCGGGCGTGAACTGCAGACGATGGAAATCTCCTTCGACGCTGTGGCTCAGAACCTTGATGGCACGGGTCTTCGCCAGGCCGGGTGCGCCCTCCACCAACAGGTGCCCGTCGCAGAGCAAGGCGACGAGCATGCGGTTGAGAAGTTCCTTCTGCCCGACGACGAGTCCGGACAAATGGCCTTCCAGAGTGGAGAACTTTTCCTGCAGTGACATTTGCGTGACGCCTGACCAAGGCGGGAAATCTTACCGTTCGGAGACTTGCAGTCCAACTCCTGTGGCCAGATCGATCGCCCTTGTGGCGGTCGCCCGCACCGGCAAGCGCCATCGAACGATGCTTATCCGTAGCGGCGTTTCATTTCGGCGACGGACTCGCGCACGAGTTCTTCGAGCAATTTCAGGTCGACATCTTCGAGCTTGTTGACATACAGGCAGGACTTGCCGGTGCGGTACTTGCCCAGCCTGCCAAGCAGCTCACCGTAGTCCGAGAACCCCGGCATGATGTAGATGGCCAGATTCTGCTTGCGGGGAGAGAAGCCGACCACAAGCGAGTCGCCTTCCCGGCCGCTGGCGTATCGATAATGGTAGCTGCCGAACCCGACGATGCTGGTACCCCACATCTTCGGGGGCTCGCCGGTCACTTCCTGCATCAAGGCCAGAAGTTGCCTGGCATCCCCCCTTCGTCGCGGGTTTTCAACCCCGTCGAGAAATTGGATCACGTCTGCGTCGTTTTGCGTGGTCTTGCGTTGTGACATCGCTTCGATCAATCCCGATTGCGCTACTCGGTGCCTTGTTCCCGGCTCATGTCGGTATTCTATTGCGATCAAGGGCCACAGTTGCAACGTGCCCTTGGAGGCGTATGATCGAACTTCAACTTGAACTTCATGTGAAACCATTATGACATCCGTATCCATGGTGGAATTGCGGCGCGACGCTGAAGGCATCCTTCAACGGATCAGCCGGGGCGAACGACTGGTCTTGACCTATCGCGGCCGGCCGGTAGCCCGGCTTGAGCCATTCAAGAAACCGGCCACTTCTCCCAACGACCCCATTTACCGCCTGGCAGAGCTTGCCGTTGACCGGGGAGAGTCCCTCGGCAACGCGGAAATGGACGCCATCATCTATGGCGGATGAGACATTCATCGATACCAGCGGTTTCTATTCACTGCTGGTGCGCCGGGATCGTATGCACGCTCGCGCCGCCGAGTTCATTGCCGATGCGGCAGGCGTCAGAGGCCGATTCGTCACGACCGACTACGTCATTGACGAGACGGTCACGCTACTGAAGGCACGGGGCCATGGCGAGCTTGTTGGGCCGTTGTTTCGAGCAATCGACAATTCCACTGCCATGCGAGTCGAGTGGACGACTTCAGAACGCTTCGCAGAAGCAAGATCCTTCTGCCTGCGCCATTCGGATAAAGCATGGTCGTTCACCGACTGCGTAAGCTTTGTAGTCATGCAGTCCCTTGGCCTGACCAGGGCACTAACCAGCGACAATCACTTCGAACAAGGTGGCTTCCAAGTCTTGTTGAAGGATTGAACCACATGGGCAGCCAACCTGCTCGAATCGCCTCACGGCAGACTGCGCTTTGGCGAAATACCCGGTGCTCCATCCAACCGATAGTTACGGATCAGGTGGATGGAGCACCAGTACGAACGGGAAGTGGCGAACACTTGTCACGGATAGCCTCAACCTGTCATTCTCGGAGCCATGGCGAACCCGCAGAAAGCCGACGCCCATAAGCCACATCACTGCTCGCCGTTCCCTTGCGAAACTTCGTGACACAGGAGATAAACCAGTGACAAAGTATGCCCCAAGCGCCGCCATCGCAGCACTTGCACTGCTATTCGGATTCGCTGCCGTCGCCCAGACGCCCGTCGACCCGAGCCTCATGGAAACGGTAGAGACCGTGCGGATTACGGCCTCGGGTCAGCGCTTCGTGCCCCGGCAAAGCCTGACCCCTGGCGGGGCGCCCAAGCACACCGCCGACTACGACGTCACGGTGACGTGGAATCCCGGCGGGTGGCTGGCGCGGGAGGAATGGCAACTCAATACCGTCTTCCCCGTCGTGACCGGTTTCGCCTATTCCATGACGTACGGCGAATTGACCGGCATCAAGGATGGGCAGGACAACTTCCGCGCCGCGCTGGACGGGCCGACGCCCCTGACAGCGGCGCGAATCGGCGCCAACTTCAAGGACCTGTGGCTCACCAATCCGCTCATTCTGGCCGCGCACTCGGAAGCATCGCTTCCGCCCGTGGAGTTCGAGAGCGGCGGCAACGCCCGGCACCGCATCGCTCTATCGGCTCATGACACGGAGTGGACATTGGTCATCGATCCTGCCACGGGCCTGCCGGAAGCTGTCACCGTCATGGAACAGGACCCCACCAACGGCGAAGGCCCCAACCGGGTGGTCTTCTCCGACTGGCGCGAAGTATCCGGCGTACCCTTCCCGTTCCAGGTCGAACAGTTTCTCAACGGCGGACTGCTGCGCCGGGAAATGCGATCGGTCATCGAGGTGAACCCCGACGACGCGGACAGCGTGCTCACGGTACCCGACGACCTCGAACCGGGGGATGTAGCGCAACGGCACTGGGGATGGGGCATGTCTAACCTGCTTCTCGCCCGCGCCGGACTCGGGGGTCCTGCCGACACCCCGCAATTCGACAACGTCGATCTGCTTGAAGTCGGTCCCGACATTTACCAGGTCATCGGCGGCAGCCATCACGGGCTGGTCGTCGTCGGTCCGGACGGCATCGCCGTGGCCGATGCGCCCTGGTATCCGGAACGCTCGGACACCCTGCTCCGGCTACTCGAAGAACGCTGGCCCGAGCTGCCCCTACGCTACATCGTCATGACGCATCATCATCTCGACCATTCCGGCGGCTTTCGAAGTTTTGTCGAAGCCGGTGCAACTCTTGTGGCGCATCAGGACAGCGTGTGGTTCTACGAAGAGGCCCTGGCACGGGCAGGCTCGCGCGGCCTGAATGCCGTCGCAGTGGACGGAGAAGCCCAGCTCGACGGCATCGGGCGCAGCATCGGCGTATACGACATACCGAATCCCCATTCCGACGGGATGGTGGGCGTCTACGTGCCAGATACCAGGCTGTTTTTCAATTCCGATCTCTATTCGCCCGGACGGGAACTGCAATTTCCCTTGTCGATGAATGCCCTGTTCGCCGCGGTCCGCTACCACGGCCTGGACGTAGAATGGCATGTCGGCTCGCACGGAATGGGCTACGATTCGGAACCCGAGTGACTGCACCTGATCGGCCAGTCAGTGGGCAATCCGGGCCGTCGCGGACTTTTGCGGCCCGTTGAGTCGGTCGATCCCTGGAGGGTCTGTGACATGACGATCAACATCCGGCGACTGTCAGCGATTTGCGGCGCGTGGCTGCTGGCCGCCTCGCTTCAGGCGCAAGACCTCGACGCCGTATCGGCCCAGGGCCGGCCGCTGGTGCAGGACTTCCCCCAATCCTCGCTCATCATCGACACCTCCGACGACACCTGCGTACATTTCGGGATCTTCATCGCCTCCGAGCGCAACGCCCAGGCCCGGGGATTGATGTTCGTGCGCGAGATGCCCGACGACGTCGGCATGCTGTTCATTCATCCCAGCGAGCGCATGATCTCCATGTGGATGAAGAACACGCTGATCCCGTTGGACATGGTCTTCATGGATAGCTCCGGGGTCGTCACGCACATCGCGGAGAACACGGTCCCCGGCTCGCTGGACACCATCAGTTCGATGCAACCGGCGCTGGGCATACTCGAAATCAATGGCGGTTTGGCTGCGCGGTTGGGAATCTCGCCGGGCGATCTGGTAAGGCATCCGTTCTTTGGAAGCCTTTGATCCGGGCCGATACACGCAGAGGCGAGCCTGGAAAGCGTGCGGAAAACCCTTGCTCCGCGGTACCGCTCAGCCCGCAAAGTCCTCCCAACTGATGACGCAGTTGTAGGGGGGTATCTCGACACCGGGCGTCCATTCCCGGAATGATTCAAGCGTGAACGGCTCGGTCAGGACGACGGGATCGTCGATCACGATCGAATAGTCGAGCCGGTTGCCGCCATCCGATACCGAGAAGCGCTCCACGTAGCTTGCCTGGTCGGTTTGCGGCATCCCGATCTCGGTGTAATACGGCCAGCCGATGTGGGTTGTGGTGACCACCAGCGTGTCGCCGTCCCAGCGGCCCGTCGAGTGGCCGGTGTCCGAGGGAACGGGCTCTGCCGGCGCGGCCTCCGGGTCCATGTAAACGGTCCGGCGCGTGTCGTACTGATCAATGTGGATGATGATGCGGTCACCCTCATTCGTGATTTCCATCGGTACCGGGTCGAACATCGTATCGGGCATGCCCTGCCGGCACTCGACCACCTCGATGTTGTCTTCCAGAGGATCGTAAGCCGCGTTCAACTCCCTCCCGCGGTCAGTGAATTCCAGGTCCAACGCTCGCAATTGCGGCTCGATGTTCATGCCCTGGCGTCTACTCCACGTGCGAAAAATGCCGTCCGCCGCCTCCCGCGCCGCGGCGACCTTCGCCGGATCGAGCACCGCCGGCCGACTGGCGACCTCTTCACTCCCCCAACGCAGGCTGCGATTGCCTTGAACAATCTCCCTGCCGTCAGGCAGCAGCACATGCAGCGCGCCCAGCCCGTACGTGCCCCGCCTGGCAACGTGGCCGGCGATTTTCACCTGTCCGAGAAAGTCTTCGGCCGCAAGCCCCCGCCGCGCCAGGGAATTGGGACGCGACCCCAATTCCACTTCCCACACGGTCTCCTCACCGGCGTCGTTCACCACGCTCAACCGGCCACGCGTGTGCGGGTTCTGCCAGAGAATCTCGATCAGTTCTCCCTCCAGTTCCAGGATTTCGTCGGTGTCGTAAAGGGCGCTGTTGGTGACCGCGCCGTGGTGGGCCAGGAGGCCCGTAGAGACAAGCGCGGTTATCAGTGGAATCAGAATTCTCAGTGCCTTCATTTGTTGCTTCTCCCCAGCCCGAACGATGTGCACCTAGCTTAAAGCATTAGGATAATGCCACCACCAGCGACCTCAAATCAGGCGGACCAAGACATGTATCGAATAATTCTCGTGCCGATGTGCCTGCTCTTCAGCGGCATCGCCCTCGCCGACTGCGACATGGAAAACTGGGTCCGGGATGCCGCCGATGCCTGGGAAAACAATGCAACGGTGGAGGAAACGCTCTGCTATATCGAGCTGCTGGACGCGATGAATCTTGAAACCGCGCAGGAGTACGGCAGGCAGTACGATGAGGAACTGCAGCGCCGCGGTCACCCGGTCGCCGCCTACAAGATCGGCATCCATCTGCCGAGCGTGCAACCGAGGTTTGGCCTGAGCGGTCCGTTGTTCGGCGTCCTGCACGGCGAGGGCGCGCTGTTCGAGGACAACGGGGAAGTGCCGGTGCTGGGACAGGCGCTGAACCTGGAGCCCGACTTTCTATTGCGAGTCGGCAGCGAACGCATCCACGAAGCGACGACCATCGAGGAAGCGGCGCAACACATCGAAGCCGTCTGCGCCTTCATCGAATTGCCCGTTTTCCTGAACAATCGGGCGCAGGTCGAGCCGGGCACCGGCCTCAGTGCGCATTTCATGCAGGCGACCAGCGCGGGCGGCCGCTACGGCGTCGTCGGAGACTGTCTGAATACGGCCGACGACCCGAACATCGTGGAGAATCTCCGTACCATGCGCGTCGTGGGTACCGACCACACGGGCACGGAACAGTCGTTCAAGGACCAGCAGACGGACGAACTTCACCTGTTGGTTACGGCACTGATGACGGCGGACTTTCTCGAGCGCCGAGGCCAGTCGCTGCAACCGGGCGACCTGATCAGCGTCGGCGCGCTGGCGGGCAATCCGCGCCGCGCCTCCGATGCGGCAGGCGCTGGCAGCCGGGATCCGGAATGGTCCAATCTACATGCCGGCAGCCCAGCTAAGCATGTAGCCTATTACATCGGGGACCGGATCCTGACGGTTACGGCGAATTTCAGGTAGGGATTCCGCCTCTTGGGGCCGGCAGGTGCGTTGCTTCAGCTTGAGTTCATAACGGCGCCGTCGATACCGTCGAGCAACTGCTCGCCGGTCTCGCTATCCACGATCAGGACGCCAACCTTCTCAAGACGCCCGAGATTCTCAACTGCCCGCAATCGAGCCTCGAGACGCCGCCCGGTGTCGGCGCCGAAGCGACGCGCCGCCATTTGCACGAGCAGGGCGCGCTCGTGCGCGATCACTTCCTGCCGGCCGTCGGCGAATGCGTCCCGGCGGTGACGTTCCAGCCAGCGGTCGGTGTTCCTCTCCAGAGCCGATACTTCCCTCATTAGTTCCTCCACTTTGCGTTCGCGCTCCGGATCCCAGTCGCGCGGGCGGAGCGTCGGCGTTATCGCGTAAAACCAGTTCACGTAGTAACGGTACAGACGCTCCTCGTCTTCGTCCCTCAAGTCCAGCCAGTTGCCCACTTCCTTGAGCAGTTGGATGGCGTCCAAGGGCGACTCGGCGAGGGGGATCCGCTCTTCATACTCTCGACGTGCATGAGGCCCTGCCTGAGTTGAATGGGTGGATTCCCCAGCTCCCGGACCTTGTTCTAATCTTTCATGGGACAATAATCCCCCTTATCTGGCAGAATTTCCAAGAAATTGAGACTTCTCTTTGGAGTTGAACATGCACGTTCTACGACTGATCTCACTGGCCTCGATACTGCTCTTTAGCGCTTCGGCGATGTCCCAGCGCTGGGCCCCCTTCACCAGCGAGGAGGGTGAATTCAGGATCATGACACCCGGCGGGACCTTCGACATCGAAACGGTCGACTGGGAGTCCGAATACGGCATCGTGGTGCCCGCAAAGATCCACAAGGCTGTCACCGATCAAGGGACCTTCACCCTTACCGTGGTGGACTACTACGACTCGATGGAGCTGCACCAAAAGCGTATCGAGGAGCTCGACGGCGTCTACCTCGGTGTCTACGGCGAAGTGGATGTGCGCGGCTCGGTGGCCTACGCCGCAAGGCAGATCAGAGAGGCGGCGGAGAGCGTCGAGTACGACAATTACCACTACATTGGCCGCATCGACGGGCATCAGCTGCACACGACCAATCCCGACGGGACACGCACGTTCGCGGGCCTTTACCTGCTCGAGAGCAAGCTCTACGTCATCGAGGCGAGGGTCAACCCGGGGTCGCCTCCGGGTGGGATGTTCCAGCAGTCGTTCGAGTTCATCGACGAGAACGGCAATGGAATCTTCTTCCAGGAGAGCGGCGAGAGCTTCCGTCATCCGCGAAAGGTCCGCGAAGGCGGTGAATGGGTACGGCCGTAGTAAGGAAGGTACCAACAATTACCGCCTGTCCCGGCATGCCCGGCTGGGTACCGAGTTCGCGCAGCAGGGTTGTAAGGGCAGCGAGTGTACACACAAGAGGTTATCTTGCCCGGTAGCGACGGCTGATCGCCCGGCCCGTCTGGAGAACGGCCATGCGAATGGATCGGTCAGCGTTGGGAAAGCTCAGCCGCGTCAGCTTGAGTTCATACCGGCACCGTCGATGCCCGCAAGCAACTGCTTGCCGGTTTCGCAGTCCACAATCAGCTCGCCAACCCGCTCAAGGCGACCGGGATCCTCGACGGCCCTCAATCGAGCTTCGAGCCTCCGCCCGGTGGCGGCACCGAAGCGCCGCGCCGCCTGCCGCACGAGCAAGGCGCGCTCGTGCGCGAGCCCTTCCCGCCGGCCGTCGGCGAATGCGTCCCGGCGGTGACGTTCCAGCCAGCGGTCGGTGTTCCTCTCCAGAGCCGATACTTCCCTCATTAGTTCCTCCACTTTGCGTTCGCGCTCCGG
>LXNI01000028.1_pt1 | contig 138850 bp, 105 predicted proteins | sample 809091 | NCBI WGS metagenome assembly LXNI01 (sample SAMN04870527, study PRJNA318959) | sponge metagenome | biome: 01000161; feature: marine sponge reef; material: water | host: Sarcotragus foetidus | place: Greece: Milos, Mediterranean Sea | collected 2013-05-29 | depth 5-7 m
AAACCCGTAGCCCGGATGCACTGCGTCGCAGCCCGTGTCCTGCGCCGCCTTGACCAACTGCTCAATGTCCAGATACGCCGCCGCACCGACCCCGTCAAGCGCCACCGTCGCATCCGCCTTGCCTGTGTGCAGCGCGCCCGCATCATCCGCCGGCGCCACCCCCACCGTCTCAATGCCCAACTCCGCCGCCCCGCGCATCACCCGGATCGCGATCTCACCTCGGTTCGCTACCAGTAACTTCATGACGATCTGTTTCTCATCAAGATATCTAGATTCATGCATTTATCATGGTGGGGAAGGATAATTAGGGAAGTAATCTCACTTCGGACGACGCGCAACTGTTTCGTAGATTGAAACGGAAGACGCCTGTCCTCTGAAGTAATTCCTCACGCATAATGCGTGCTTGCCACGACCCAACGACACAATGACCAGGGCTACTCAGGCTACCCACATTGACGCGATCCTGCGTCGAGCTCAATTCGGCGATCTTCCATCAGAGGCCGAGGCGCTCAAACTCGCCGACTTCGAAGACACGCAAGCACTTGCCAATGTAGCCGCGCGACTCCGTGACCAAGGCTTTTTAAACCTGGTTACATATTCGAAGAAGGTCTTCATCCCCCTCACGCACTTGTGTCGTGATGTATGCCATTACTGCACGTTCGCGCAAACGCCTTCCAAGCTCGACAACCCGTATATGGAGCTGGACGCGGTGCTGGAAGTCGCTCAACGTGGCGCCGATGTGGGGTGTAAGGAAGCACTCTTTACATTGGGCGAAAAACCTGAATTACGTTATCGTGCGGCGCGAGAATGGTTAGCCGAGCGCGGCTACACGTCCACTCTGGAATACCTCTACGATGCCGCGACGGCGGTATTCGAACAAACTGGATTACTTCCACATCTAAATCCTGGCAACATGACCCCCGACGAGATGACGAAGCTCCGAACAGCTTCTTTTTCTATGGGCATCATGTTGGAGTCGGCGTCAGAACGCCTGACCGAGAAAGGGATGCCGCACTATGGCTCACCTGACAAAGATCCAGTCGTGCGCCTACAAACACTCGATGATGCTGGCGCGGCGAAAATCCCGTTCACCTCAGGCATCCTTATCGGTATCGGGGAGACGCGGCGAGAACGGATTGAGTCGCTCCTGGCCATTCGTCGGCTACACGAGCGTCACGGTCACATTCAAGAAATCATCGTGCAGAACTTCCGGGCCAAGCCTGGGACGAAGATGCGCAATGCGCCGGAACCCGATCTGAACGAACTTCTATGGACGATTACCGTAGCTCGGATTGTTTTCGGATCCGCTATGAGCGTCCAGGCACCACCGAATTTGAGTCCTGGTGTGCTAAGTCAAATCGTTGCCGCAGGCATTAATGATTGGGGTGGGGTGTCACCACTAACGCCAGACTTCGTGAACCCCGAAGCACCGTGGCCTCATCTTGACGAGTTGGCACATGAGACTGCCTTCGCTGGCAAAGAACTGCATGAACGTTTGACGATCTATCCGCGATATGTCCACGACGTAGAGACCTGGGTAGACCCCAAGCTACACAGTACCGTTCTCGACCGATCCGACGGAGAAGGCTTACCGCGAACGGACGACTGGTGTCCGGGCGACGAAACAAAACCACCTGCGTCCATACTAGAGCAAATCCGCACAACACCAAAATCCGTTTCGCGCGACATCCAGACTGTCTTAGATCGTTCGTTAGCAGAAGAGGACCTAACTGAAGACGAAATCGTCCGACTAATCCGCGCAAGAGGCGACGACTTTAGCGCTGTTGTCCGGACCGCAGATCAGTTGCGTCAGAAACACAACGGTGACGTGGTTTCGTATGTTGTCAACCGCAACATCAATTACACCAACATCTGTTATTTCAAATGTCAATTCTGTGCGTTTTCCAAAGGAAAACTTGCAGAGAACCTACGAGGCCGACCCTACGACTTAAGTCACGATGAAATCCAACGCCGCACACAAGAAGCATGGGAACGAGGCGGTACCGAAGTTTGCATGCAAGGAGGTATTCACCCTGAATACACCGGCGCAACGTACATCGACATCCTCAAGGCAGTCAAGGAAGCAGTACCGGAGATGCACATCCACGCTTTCTCACCGTTAGAGGTCTGGCAAGGCGCTGCTACTTCGAATTTACCCCTTGATGAGTACCTCACCCAACTGAAACAAGCGGGTCTCAACACGTTACCGGGTACGGCAGCCGAAATCCTCGACGACGAAATTCGAGCTGTCATTTGCCCGGACAAGATCAATACAGAGCAGTGGCTTGAAGTCATGGAAACCGCGCACGGAGTGGGTTTCCAAACTACCGCAACCATCATGTACGGTCATGTTGACCAACCTAAGCATTGGGCACGCCACCTTCTGCGAATACGCGACCTTCAGAAGCGAACCGGTGGATTCACCGAGTTTGTGCCGCTGCCGTTTGTACACATGGAAGCGCCGCTCTATTTAAAGGGGCGAGCGCGTCGTGGACCGACGTTTAGAGAAGCCATCCTCGTCCATGCCGTCGCGAGGTTGGCTCTCAATCCACACATCAAGAACATACAGGCAAGTTGGGTCAAACTAGGACATGAAGGTGTACTTGCCGCATTGAACGCAGGTTGCAATGATCTGGGCGGCACTCTCATGAATGAGAGCATCACCCGCGCCGCGGGCGCAGAGCATGGTCAAGAGACTTCGCCTTCTCGCATGATTGAATTAATAGCAGCAGCCGGACGCGTATCGAAGCAAAGAACGACCGTCTACGGGGAAGTCGACGCCAGCATAACGCAACGCGGACTTGATGCCGGCGATCTAAGCGCAATCACGAACACCCCGGCGAAGAAATACGAGCGTAAACGCTCGCATCAACTCGTCAAAAACTTGATCGCAGCCGGATAGACTTAATTTTCGGGAACCCGTGCAGGGCAAATCATTTCTTTATCAATTGATTAAGTTCACAGATGAGAGTATTCGCAAGCTCACCGCCGTCACATGGAAACGAAGATAGGGTACGTGGGCCAATTGAGAAATTCCTTCGCAATCTGGTCGGAGACGATAAGGTCGAGGGCGGCTACTCTCTTAGTTCAAGTGATCGGTGTGACATTCTGCTGCCTGAAGCGAGGCTATTAATCGAAACCAAAGCACCAAATAAAAACTGCACTCCCGATTCGCTAAACCGAGTAAAAGATGGGATCGCTGAGACTTGTTTCGATCAGCTGGACAGATACATTAGGGCCGTTCAAACCACTGACTATGGTGTCGAGGGAAAAGATCTTGATCCGTGGATCGGGATACTGACGAATGGGAAGGTCTGGTACGCTTGGGAGTGGTCACCTTCATCTGTTACCCAAATACACCATCCCGTTTTAATAAAGAGTTTGAACGGAACCTCGTATTCTCACGAAATTGACGTTTTGCTCACACGATTCGCAAAGCGGAAGCACGGCAAGCCTTGGATTCCAGATAATCCTGCTATAGCGTTTCGCGAGTTACGAGAGAGCTTTCAGGAAATCTGCGACAACCCCGGCAGCATACGTTCTCTTGATACTCAAAAGGATGTTTGGAAAGAATTGATTCAAGGATCCGGCTTGGTTGTTGGCGATAGCAGAAGGGAAGCTCTCTACCGTAATCACGTCTTTCTCTTAGCAATCTCAAGGGCTGTTTCGCGCCTATTCCGGCACGTCGACGACGATCCGCGAGATCTTTTAAAAAACAGCTACGCAAGCTGGATCGGCGACTCTGCCACAGCAACAGATTGGTTGCTAAATCTCGTAAGTAAGGTCGAGAGTTACAACTGGCGTGCTCGTCCAGTAGATGTACTACGTAAACTCTACCAAGACATCATTCCGAAGGTCGACAGAAAACTCTACGGTGAGTACTACACTCCAGATTGGTTAGCAGAGTTAATCTGTGAGGAAATGCTAGATGACGACTGGCTTGAGCAATCGATTCTTTGTGCTAGAGAGTTGTCACGCCCGCCACCAAACGTCGGAGTGCTTGACCCGACTTGCGGATCAGGAACGTTTCTTTACCACGCAGCGCGGAGAATCGTCACTGCTACTCAGAAATTGCTTTCAGTCGACACTAAAGAGCAGTCTCGGATAGCAGCATGGCTCATTACCGGGATTGACATTCATCCGGTCGCAGTTGAAATGGCACGTGCCACACTACTACGTGCTCTACCTGACCCTACGGGCATTGAACCGAATATATATCAAGGCGATGCGCTACTCGTTTCTCGTCAAGGCGCGGGAGTCGACTCGTCAATCATCGGAGATGATGAAGCAATATTCGAATACCCGTTTAGCGGTGACGAGAGCACTCACACGTTCAGCATTCCTTACACTATCTTCGATCACGGTGACATGTCGCAGAGGATTGAAACCCTTGTTGATTCTGCAAAAGGAAATGAACGCGTCCTTCCCGCAGCCGTCGTAAACGGACTGTCGCAACAAGATGTTAGCAGTCTCAATGAATCACATCAAACACTAAAAGAGGTTATTCAGACTTACGGGGACGGTGTTTGGACTTGGTTTATTAGAAACCAACTCGCTCCTCACGTGATGAAAGGACGGAAGGCAGATCGAATCGTTTCTAATCCGCCATGGCTTCGAATGAACGAGATTCAAGTGCCTCAAAGAAAAGCCGAAATTGAACGACTTGCTAAGCGTCATAACATTTGGGGTGGTGGTCAAAATTCAACCAGCTTTGACATTGCAAGTGTGTTTGTCGCTGAAACAAGAAAACTCTACCTCTCAGAAAAAGGAAAAAGTGCTTATGTACTGAATAACGCTGCGCTCAGATCCAAGAATTGGGAAAAGTTCCGGCTTCGCGGCCACTCGAAAGGTGCTATCAATCTTGCGGAAAGATACCCCGATCAGCGATCTTTGAAGCAGCGACCGTTTGTATCGAGTGATTCCTGCATTGTCGGAATGACTAACCCGACACCACTTCGACTTGTCATGAAAGAACAGACGGAGCAGCAAATATCTCGAGAGTGGCCATGGCGCGAAGTGGAAGCGTTCGTTGAACGTATCGCCGAAGAACCCGACCCTCCTTGGCTTCGGTCAGTCTACTTCAACTCTACGCGCAACGGCGCAACGATTTTCCCAGCAGTTTTGCTACGAATAAACCCAACCGATCCCACGAAAACACTACAACCGCCACGAGCGAAAGCTCCCTGGGCTCAATTACCGACGTTCGACATTTCTGACATACCCGAACATTGGCGCACCGAGTATTTGGCGTCTGACAATTTACAGCCATTCTGCGTTGTCAAGCCACTGCCTCAGGCGATCATTCCCCAAACAAGATCTGGAGAGCTCCTTACGGATGAGGAAGCGCGGAGGGAGAGCCTAATATGGCGACAACTATCTGATACATATCACCAATACAAAGGTATAGGGAAGAATACACCAAAGGACTTGATAAGTCGGATTGATCGCGGGTCCGCGTGGCGATCACAATACCCTATCAAGCCATGCGTTATATATAACGCATCGGGAGGTGAATATCTGAGAGCGGCAGTCGCTAATTACCCGATTGAGCATAAACTTTATCGCGTTCATTTCGAAAATTCTGACGCGGCTCACTACCTGTGTGCCATGTTGAACGCGGAACCTCTTAGACCTCTATTCCTTCGAGCGAAAGATAGTAAATTAGATTTTGACAAGACACCCCTAGCAAAAATACCCATACCGAACTACGAAAGTAGCGAATTTCGCCATCGTCGTCTTGTCGCGATGTCCATAGAACTGCACCAACAGACATCCACTGATCCAATAATTGTTGAGGAAATAGGTGAGATTGCTCGAGAAATTATCATCAACGTAGATAAGGCATATAAGAGATTTTTGCGTGACTAACCGTATTTTCCGCAGATGAACGTCCCGTATATCCTGCACGAAACGATGTACTTCACAGTGTTAGTAGCTGACTCAAGTACTGCGCTTGATTTTAACTCCGAAATGCAATACAAGGTCTTATTGAGATATAAAAAACGGGACGGCTCATGGACCGTCCCGTTTTCGCGTCTTGCTTGAGACGTGTCGGACGGTTGTGGCATGCGCGCGATCGCTGCAAATCAAAAACATGTCTCATTGCCAAAACCAAGTACCGCCACCGGACATCCATGCAACGATGTAAGATGTAGGTGTATTTATCAAAAAGGACTGCTAATTCGCCATGTCGTCTTTAATCAACTCCCGCAAGATCCCTTGTATTCTCGTGTAGCTGACGCGAGCCACTAAGTCTAGCTCACTCGCATGACGGCAGGGAAGCGGCGTCAATCAGTTTCAGTATTGATATAAGTTAATCAAAGTCTGTGTTGTATAAGAAACGTTCATATTTGAGGGCGTTTGTTCATAAATTACACATTATTGTTCATTTATTGTATTATTTCGCTTGGGTGGCTAGAAACTGGCGGGACTGATGAAGTATCTACTTGAAGTACTCAAGATCGTCGACGGCGCAGCGAACGCAGATCGAAGCAAAGTTGTAGTTTACGCGGAACAACTAGCATCAAAGCTCGAAAACGATGGCGATCAGCAAGCGGCCGCCCGATTAAGGCGAGCTTACACTAATGGAAAGATCCGATCTCTAGATTCGGCGCGCGGCGCACCTAATGGTCGCATCCCGGTTGACTCGGACTCACGTTTACCCTTAGCTGACGAAGACTCCATTACAAGTGATATGGACATTGAGGTCTTTGTCGACTATGACGTACAAGAAACGATTAACGAGTTCCTTAACTATGTCCATTCTGCCGATCGACTAATTTCCCATGGAGTAGGGATATCACCTTCGTTGATCCTGTTCGGTCCACCTGGTTGTGGCAAAACCGAGCTCGGCCGACAGATCGCTAAACGCCTTGCGTTACCTCTACTCACGGCTCGAATCGATAGTTTGATATCCTCGTTTCTTGGAAATACCGCAAAAAACCTTCGCGTCTTATTTGAGCACGCCATGGCTCGTCCATGTGTCTTATTCCTTGATGAATTTGATGCCATCGCAAAACTACGAGACGACCAATACGAACTCGGCGAACTCAAGCGCGTCGTCGTTAGTCTTCTACAAAACATCGACGCATTAGATCGACACACGATCTTGCTCGCGGCCACTAATCACGAGCACCTACTTGATCAAGCGATATGGCGGCGATTTGCGTATCAAGTACGAATCGATTTGCCCGATGCTCATAACCGAAATCAGTTGTTTCGACGATTCCTCGGATCATTTACTAACCCAAACAATCTCAAGACTCTAGCGCGCATCTCAGAAGGGTTGAGCGGTGCTCAAATCCGTCAAATCTCAGAAGACGCAAAGAGACAGGCTATTCTCGCTGACAAATCTTCATCAGATCTCTCTTCGATGTTGTTGCGCATCGTTAAGCAACGCAATCCCAATTTGTCTTCGCGTGACGCGGACCTTAAAACCAAGATCAAATCTGTACGTCAAATAGACGAGAAGGTATTCACCTACAGGAGACTTGCTTCATTATTCGATATTTCGCTAGGCAAGGTTTCCGCTCTTATCAACAGTGAGGATTAGACATGTCTGAAAACTCTCGCCTTCCACTCAAGCTCGTCATCCCACAGAGCGAAGACTTCCGACAACCCGACCATCAACACGGGTCACCGAAAGAATTCGGCGAAATGACCCCAGAAATTCGCGAAAAGTTAGGCGGACAAGTAGAGGATGTATATCAGTATTTCCAGGCTTCATTTGACGAATTTCCTCACGTACCAGGAGTAGCCCGAATCGTCCTAAAACCCAAAGCGATTGCAAAATCTCATCGTCCGATCGAGCTTTTTCAAAAGTCGTTGTGTTCTGTGGTTGGTGTCGGCGTACTAGGCGAGGTTCTGCTTAGCGTCACTCCTGCGAGTCTACACAGTCTATCGAGCCAAATCGAAAATCTCGAAACGAGGAAAGGAATTGCCAATCTCTCAGCCATACAGCGAATCGAACCTTATACGGCAGGCGACGCGCTCCGCGCTCCGGGCTCGGCAGACATTGTGCAACGGGTTCGCAACGGCACTGAAACCCTAAAAATTCGCCTATTCAATCACGGAGACGATCCCTTGAACGGTGCTGTGGATTCTGCTTTTACTGTGCGTTTAAGGATGCTCGGATTGAATGAACCGGAACGTCTAAATTACGGTCCCCGTGTTCGCGTATTTCGCGTAAAAAGTATCGAAGAGGACATGATCGAACCACTGTCACGGTTCGTTGGAACACAGTCAATCGGGACATTTACGACATATCGTATTCATCGTGCGGCCGCTCGAACATTGGGATTCCTATCCCCTGACTCTTTCCCACTTCCTATTTCGGGTATTGAGTACCCCACCATTGGGATCATTGACACAGGAATCGACCCATCAAATGTACTACTCTCTCGCTGGGTTGTTGACCGCGAGTTTTACGTTGCGGAGAGTGAAAGAGAATACGACCATGGAACCTTCGTTGCAGGACTTGCGGTTCACGCGAGCAGATTAAATAAGCATCCTGGATTCACTAGTGAATCCTCTCGACTCCTTGACGTTGTAGCACTTCCGAAGAATGGTGGGCTATCCGAAGATGAGCTAGTCGCGATACTGGAGGACGTCCTCCCAAAATATCCGGACATCAATGTTTGGAATCTTTCATTAAGTTGTGATGAGCCATGCGCACAACAGTCATTTGCAGAACTTTCGATGGCTCTTGACGCACTTCAGGACAAATATCAAACGATGTTCGTCGTTGCTGTAGGAAACCACATGCAAAAACCTCTTCGAGGATGGCCTGTAACAGAGATTGGCGACGCTGATCGAGTTGCTCCCCCTGCTGACTCTGTACGTGCACTATCGATAGGCTCTCTAGCCCATCTTGAAAGACATTCATCAAAGGTACAAATCGGTCAGCCATCTCCATTTTCCAGGCACGGACCCGGGCCTGTCTACATACCTAAACCCGAAGTCGTGCACTATGGCGGGAACTGCGACGAAAACGGATCATGTGCACAAACAGGAATCATTTCAACTAGCTCTCTAAATCAACTCACTGAAGATATTGGCACAAGTTTTGCGGTTCCTATGGTTGCGACAACACTGGCCAATCTAGATAGCTCCTTGTTAGGGTCAGCCTCACGCAACCTTAAGAAAGCTCTGTTAATTCACTCTGCGGTTTGTGGAAGTGAGAGGAACAGTGTAAGAGAGTTTCAGTACTCTGGGTTTGGAGTGCCTGGGAAACTCGAAGACATATTGACTTGCGAACCTTGGTCTGTAACTTTGATCTTTGAAACGGAATTGGTACCGGGATTAGAGTTTGAGCGTACGGCGTTTCCCATTCCAGTTTGCTTACGAAAACCTAATGGCGATGTTACCGGTGAGATACTAATGACCCTTGTATATGAGCCTCCCCTCGACCCGGCGTTTGGCGCAGAATACTGCAGATCAAATGTCGACGTGTCTCTTGGAACGTACGACGTACGTCCCAGCGGCAAGCGCACTCATAAAAAGCAAGTGCCCCTAGAACCTTCTGACACTCAAGAAATGTATGAGAGTTCTCTTGTCGAACAGGGGTTTAAATGGTCTCCGGTGAAGGTATATCGACGGGCCATTACACGCGGTGTGAAAGGAGAGAATTGGCGTTTAAAAGTTACCGTAAATCATCGAAGTGGCCACGAATCCTCCAAGCCACAAACCTTTGCCCTTATCGTTACCATTCGGGACCCAGACCGGAAAAGGCCCGTATATAACGACGCCGTAACGTTAATGCAGCAAACCGGTTGGATCACGACGGATCTTCAAATCAAACCCCGCGTCAGAACCCGAATTTAGAATCGCCTCATATTCTCGAAATCATATCAGCGAGCAAGAAAACGATCTGTGTAACGAGAGTGTATAAGGAGGGCACGACGACTCGCAATTTTCCGGTGTTAATGCTGCCAGTGACACTCTCAATTCGAGGCGCTTCTCTACAAAACTACCGTGCTCATCTCTTACATCAATGGAATCCCTGCGAATCAGATGCATCCATGATGGGAAATCGCAGCGCGTTACGTAGACGATAGGTTGCAACTTGAAAGGCGGTTACACAAGAGTATTCCCAACGCCGCCGGGCTTAAATCCTCCCAGTAGCCTAGTCGTCACGTTCTACTGCCTTAATGAGTCAGTTATGCCGGTGACCACGAACACACCAGCGCAAAGTACACAACAACGAATTACGAACCTGATAGCAGCTGCATAGACACAAGCGGATCGAATTCCGCTTTCCCTAAATCAAACTTAGATCATTCCCTTGTTAACTATTAGGGAGACGCAAATCATCAAATGGTCCTTCCGTGCACTCACGTGTACTCGCGCATTGAATCAACAACTCGATCGTCTCGGGTCCATTGATCTGCATTCGACTCGAAACCGACTCTACGCGAGGGTAATCGATGTGTACGTCGTATTCGCCCGCGACGAGTCCTTCAAAAAGAAAGGTCCCATCGCTTCCAATTCGCTTGGAAATTTCGATGTCACGTTCTGCAGCCGACACATCAGCTCGAACTAACCTCACGAAACCATCGCCCACAGGTCGCCTAGTTCTTTCCCCCCGAACGACGCCACTCAACGAGTTCTCAGGCAGCTCGATATCAAACGTCGTGTCACCAGCAATCTCCACCTCAAACGAATGTCCAGTATCCGTTCGAATCGTGTGTCTGCCGTCTGAAAGCCTCCGAGCTTCGTATCGCCCAGAATCCGTTGTCGTTACGTTAGCCACAACTGCACTTGAGCTTTCAGGTTCGATCTTCAAAGACACGCCTCGCAATGGTTTGCCGCCTGTCGTGAGCCAACCCGTTAGCCCGGATTCGTCCTCAAAATGGAAATCTACCGTTGACCCAGAGTCGTTTCCGTCGCGAAAGTCCTTGACCAACGTATGCCCCAATGAAGTACGCGCAACAATCGTAACTTCGGGTGGTAGACCATGAATGACGTATTCACCGTTTCCGAAGCGCTTACGAACCAGCGCTCGTGATTCTGGACCCTGAGCCGTGATTTCGACTCGTTCGAGCCCCTCCAGTCCCATGATAGTGCCCGATGCCGACCAGCCCGGTTGAACGATCAAATCGAAGTCGCTTACACGCTCGCTAGCCTTAATAACCACCGTTCGTTCTTGTACCAATCCCGCATCGGTCTCGGCTTTCAGCGTATACGTATCAGGTACAAGGTTTTCCACCCGAAAGCTACCTTCCGTCGGGAATTTCCGAGGCCACATCCAACTTGAACCGCCAAATTCAATTACGCCTTTGACAGGTGTGCCATCCGGGAGGATCAATGATCCTTCAACTACGCCGTCAAGATTTAGTTCGATGTCAAGTTCTTCGGCGTTCGCGGGAAGATCAACTGACGCAAAAGAGGTGTATGGAACATGGACCATCAGACGGTCGACAAGACTTCGAGGTCCTCCTTGGAGTGTGAACCTTCCTGCTTTATCTGAGACAGCGAACCCTTTCCAGGCTAACCGGTTTACGGGTGCTAAATGAACGGGCTCGTAGTATGAATCGCGAACCCCAAAAACGCGCACCCCCTCCATAGGCGATCCGGTTCCACCGTTACGTATGACCCCTCGAATCGGTCGCTCTGCTTCCAATGCAATGTCGCCCAAATCGTACTCACCACTCGAACCTTCGAAAACTTGCCTGGTCCATTGTGAATACCCGGGCGCATTTATTGTGATATCTGTTCCCTTCTTATCGATTGGAAATACGGAAAGATCAAAAACGCCATCGGTGGACTCAACCGTGTGCCTTCTTGATTCACCTCGGTACATATACACTGTAAATTTCTGTAATGGGGATCCACTAGTCGCATCAATAACACGGCCTCGAATGAACTCCTGACCCAGTCGGAGCTCCAGGCCGTTATACGGAGCTGAAATCTCGGACGTTATCGCGGTACCGACCGACGGCGAACCGGCATACAGTCTTCCAGTCGTGCCTTTCGCGAATGGACCAATCCGAAAGCTGCCGTCGGACTGCGATAGAGTCCCGGTATCCAAAAATGAGTACGCATTTTTCCTTTCTAGCGTAAATGTGCGATCTGATTCAACGACCTCAAGGGAGCCTCGCTTCCACGTCGCTTTAACCTCTGTGTCGGGAATGGGTTTGCCAGCCTCGTCAACGACCTGTCCCGTAACGAAATAACCTTCTTCAATCCCGATTTCCAAATGTTCAATGCCGCCTTCAGGAATTCGGAAGCCAGCAAGAATGACTGGCGCGAAACCGTCGGCTGTGACGCCTAGTAAGTAGTAGTGATGTTCTTCTATCCCTCCTAACCGGAAAGATCCGTCAGTGCCTGTAACCCACTTGGATCTTACGGCGTAAGGTAATTCATAGCTTTTCGAGTTCGGTGAAATCGAAATCGTCGCGCCAGAAATCGGTTTGCCGTCCTTCGTTTGAACAATCCCGTTTAGGTTCACTCCCGGAGATAGAGACAGTTCCAAGGGGCCGATATCACTATTCGGCTGCAATTTGACCTCGATGGGCAATCTGTTTTTCGCGACTACAAGTAGAACAGCTTCCTCTTCGACTCGGGTTATCAGTTCAAATTCTCCTGTAGGAGTAAACGTCCAGTTCGTTGGGTTTTCACTGCGATCTGAGAGCCTGAATTTGTCGTGCGGGATGACGTGACTATCCACGAACGATGGTTCACCTGAAACAACGCCTACCCAAGCGCCTTCATCGGCATCGATTCCATGGATCTGCCCACGAACTACTCTCTCACTTGCTTGCAAAAAACTGAATGAGACGAATATCGTCAGCGCAATCGTGAGCGTTTTGATTTGAGGAACTAGCGAAGAGGCCGTTACTCGCGCCGATCGACTATAAATCAAGCACAAACTTCGCTTAATAGAACTCATTGGGTTTCTCCTGGTAAGCTGATTCGTAGCTGCGGGTTGTCGTCGCGTTTATCTTACCGTTTTCGTGTTTAGGCGCAAAGAGGGCCGCTGTCCACTAGTCGTCAAGCCTTAGTAAGTCTTTATCACCGCCGGTTGCAACCACGTTATCCGTGGTAACCAATTCCTCTGCGAAGCGGATCAGGTAATTCGGACCTCCAGCTTTCGGACCTGTACCCGAAAGTCCATGCCCACCGAACGGTTGTACGCCAACAGTCGCACCAACCATGTCACGATTGATGTAGGAATTTCCGGCTCCGATTGCTTCGGTCGCGATTTCGGCTCTTCTCTGAATCCGTGTCTGTACACCGAAGGTTAGTCCAAACCCCGAGTTCCTAATGGCGTCAAGGGTTTCACGCCATTGAGCCGTTGGATACGAGTAGATGTGAAGGATTGGACCGAATACCTCCTCCTGGACGACTTGAATTGAATCGACTTTCACGATGACTGGTCCACAGTGAGTCACTTGGCGTGCCGAATCAAGCTCGTGCTGGTAGTGAATGTCATCACGGACGCTCGCGATGTACTTATTCAATCGGCTTAGAGCATCCGTGTCAATGATCGGTCCGACATCAGTCGCGATATCGCGAGGATTACCAACGACAAGTAAGGATGTTGCGTCGATCAACATCTCGAGAAGTGGTTCGACGATATCTTCCTGAACGCACAGTAAACGCAACGCTGAACAGCGCTGACCAGCGGACCGAAATGCAGATGAGATGATGTCATCGACCGTCTGCTCAAGTAAAACGGATGAATCGACCAACATGGCATTCACACCGCCAGTCTCTGCGACCAGGGGCACAATCGGTCCCTCTCGATTGGCTAGCGTCCTTTGAATCACTTTGGCCGTCGCGAAAGAACCTGTGAACGCTACGCCAGCGACTTGCACATGTGCAACGAGCTGTTCACCAACTTTTCCGCCTCCAAGTACGATTTGCACGGTGTCAGGTGGCAACCCCGCCTGCCGGAGCAACTCGATCGCGCAACGTCCAACCATTGGCGTTTGCTCAGCCGGTTTGGCTATGACCGCGTTTCCGGCGGCAAGTGCCGCTACTACTTGACCGATGAATATCGCAAGCGGGAAATTCCATGGCGCGATGCACGCGATGACGCCGCGACCGCGGTAACTCAGAACATTCACCTCACCCGTCGGACCTAGTAGCGTCGTCGGTGCAAACACACGTTCGCATTCTGAGCCGTAGTAACGACAAAAATCAACCGCTTCACGCACTTCTGCAACGGCGTCCACCAGTGTCTTACCGGCTTCATCGCGCAACAAACGGATCAGCTGTGCGTTCTGCCTCTCAAGTAACGCTGCATAGCGCTCGAGTAGCTTTCGACGATCCTTAGGCGACACGCTCGACCAAGTCGTATACGCTTGCGTCGCTCGGTTTATCGCCTGATCAACTTCTCTGCGGGTACTTGTTATCGGAGGTCGCAACGCCACGGAAGCGGCGTCAACCTCAGCCAATAGGTCCTCGACCATTTTTCGGTCACCCAAGTCGATCCCCGAGGAGTTTCGCCGGACTTTACCGTATATCTCAGTTGGTAACCCAATTTGAGGATGTGATTGATACTTCCTGCGTTCTACAACCTCAATCGGATCTTGTACGACCTCTTCTATTGGCAACTCGTCATCTAAAAATCGGTTAACGAACGATGCATTTGCGCCGTTCTCTAGCAACCTGCGGACCAAGTAGGACAATAGGTCTTTGAACTCACCCACAGGCGCGTACATTCGAACGGGCGGCATCGTCTCAAAATGCGCTGCCGCTCGTGCGTAAAGCAGTTCTCCCATCCCGTGCAATCGCTGGAATTCAAATGAACGCCCGGCGGACAAACGCATCGCTGCAGCGATTGAGTAAGCGTTATGCGTTGCCACCTGGGGATAGAGATGCTCGCAAGCGAACAGTCTCCGCATAGCAGCTAACCACGCAAGATCCGTTGACGCTTTCCGAGTGAAAACAGGATAACCCGCCAAACCGTCTACCTGTGCGGCTTTGATCTCTGCGTCCCAATACGCGCCTTTCACCAAACGAACGGGAATCGTGCGTTTGGTTAATCTCGCCTGGTCTTCGAGCCACTCAACAACGGCGAACCCGCGTTTTGAGTATGCCTGGACGACAAAGCCGAGACCGTCCCAATCTCGATGTGAATGTGACCGGGCCAATCGCTCGAAGATCTCTAGCGATAGTTCCAACCGATTTGCTTCCTCAGCATCGATCGAAACTTGAACATTTAAGTCAGCGGCTAGCGATGTCAGCTCCCCCATCCGCGCACTTAGCTCGTCTAACACGAGGCGTCGCTGCAATGGCTCATATCGCGGGTGTAGCGCTGACAGTTTGACCGACATGCCCGACGCGGTCGCTGCGTTTTCGTTCGCCTTCGCGATAGCTCTTAACGCAACGACGTACGCATCGAAATATTCGTCAGCGGTGGCCGTCGTTCGCGCGCCTTCACCTAACATGTCGAACGAACACGGGACTCCCAATCGTTCAGCACGTTGCAACGCGCTGTCAATCGTCCTACCAAACACGAACTCGTTACCGAGAATTCGTACAGCATGAGCCATCGCCGCTCTTATGGCTGTTTCGCCAGCACTCGCTACAAGTGATGCCAACCAATCGCCTACGTTCTGGGTGATCGCAGGTTGTAGCGACATCACTTTACCGGTTAACAACAACGCCCATGTTGACGCGTTCAAGAAGACCGAGTCCGAGTGCCCTAGATGCTCAGCCCAATCAGCCGAGCTCAGACGTTCCGAAAGTAGAGCATCGGCAGTTCTTTCGTCTGGAATCCGCAATAAGGCTTCACTGATGCACATGAGTGCCACGCCAGCCGAGCTTGACAGACCGTATTCGGCGAGGAACTGATCCAGAAATGCCCGTTCATGTGCATGCTCACGACATTCCCGTACGAGCTCGCGTGCATCGTCGAGGATGTGTCCTCGCTCCGCATCGCTCAGCGCCAGCGTTTTGCGAAGCGTATGCAATGCCTGCTCTTCGTTGAGACGACCGGCAGCCGTTATGGCGCTTGAATTAAGTTCCAAAATCGAGCGTGAGCCTACGTGTTTGCTGACGTGCGTTTAGCGAAGTTTAGGCAGTGTAGGTAGTTTGACGACCTAACCATCATCATCGTTTTTACAATGACTCGTGCTCTCTAACAAGGCGATCTCCTACGGTCGAAATTGATGCTAGAAACACTTGATCGATTCTTTGAGCTGAAGGACCGCGGAACGAATTTCAAAACGGAATTGCTCGCCGGGACCACCACGTTTCTGACACTGGTTTACATCGTATTTGTGAATCCCACCATCCTCGCAGAGGCGGGTATGGATCACAACGCAGTGTTCGTCGCTACGTGCTTGGCAGCGGCGTTCGGTTGCCTCGTGATGGGTCTCTACGCGAACTATCCGATCGCGCTCGCACCTGGGATGGGACTGAACGCGTACTTCGCCGCGACGTTAGTTCTCGCCATGGGAGTCTCTTGGCAGGTGGCGTTGGGTGCGGTGTTCTGTTCCGGAATCTTGTTCTTCGTCCTGTCGGTCCTGCCGATACGGGAGTCGATCATCAACAGTATCCCAAAGTCGCAAAAAATGGCGATCGCGGCTGGTATCGGGGTATTTCTGATGCTCGTCGCGCTACGTAGCGTAGATGTCTTAGGGGACAACCCTTTGGAGATTTCCACATTCGGAAATTTCATGCAGTGGTCCGCAGTCCTCGTTTTGATTGGCTTCGCCGTCATGGTGGTCCTGGATTTCAAGAAAATCCCCGGATCGATAGCACTAGTGATTCTCGCAATCGCGATCTTCTGCTGGCTAGCAGGATGGGCACCAGTTCCCCAAGCCGTTGTCAGTGGGGTGCCGTCTCTCGGACCGACCTTCCTGCAGCTCGACATTGGTGGTGCGTTGTCCATCGGCTTAGTAACGATCGTGTTCGCATTACTGCTCGTTGACCTATTCGATACGAGCGGAACACTCGTTGCTGTCCTGCATCAAGCGAACATGCTTGACGAGGAAGGGCGCATCAAGAATCTTCGCCATGCGTTGCTCGCTGACAGTACCGCCACGATCTTTGGCTCGTTGGTCGGAACCTCGACCACAACAAGCTATATTGAGAGTGCTGCTGGTATCCGAGTTGGCGGGCGAACCGGATTAACAGCCGTTACCGTAGGCTTGCTATTCCTACTTGCGATGCTCTTTGCGCCAGTCGCCACGGCGATCCCCTCTTACGCGACCGCACCCGCGATTCTCTTCGTTGGCTGTGCCATGGCTAAGTCACTCGGGGAAATTGAATGGAGTGACTTGACCGAAGCGATGCCAGCCGTGATCACCGCGTTCGCTATCCCATTCTCAGGGTCAATCGCGACCGGCATCGGTATCGGCTTCATTACTTACGTGCTTACCAAGATTCTGGCTGGTCAGATCAAATCAATCCATCCCGCGATGGGTGTCATCGCAGCTATATTCGTCGTGAAGTTCGTCTTTCTTTAGATCAACATAGCAACAACCCGAAAGGTTGCGCTTCATTCAGAATCTGAAGCACTCTGTGGAAGAGCTTCCGGTGGAAACACTTTTGGCACTGTGATTGGTCTCAGGTAAGCGAAGGCGTCTCTCATTGCCATGTTCGCGATTTTTTCCGCTTGCGAATTCAATTCAACGGGTTCATCGAAACGAATGTTGATGCGGCGCTTAAAAAGTGGTGGCGCAAACCCTGTCTGGAGCAGCGTTACTTTCTTGAGTTGAGGTCGCTCTCCCACCCAATCCAAGTCAACTTTCCCAACCATGTATTCCTTGTTGTCAATGTGGATGTATGTGACTGGACCAGGCGCCGTTCGATAAAGGATCTCTGGCTCTTTCTCGTTTTCCTCGCTGACAAGGAAGTAGTGCATAGTCGTACAGACAACGCAAGGGCCACCTGCATGGTTGCGGCGAGATTCGGTGGTGGCTTCTGAATCGGATGCGGTGACCTGTACGGCTAATACCGTACCCTCACCAAATGGGTAGCCAGGTATTTCGCGAATGATCCCAAAAACGGAGATTTCGCCATTCTTGACTGTCGCCGGTTGTACGTTTAGCAGCTTCGACTCGTCGGCATGTACAAACGAAGATGCAGTAGCACAAATAACGAAGCAGATTACCCACCGAAAGGCGAAACTCTCGATAGGCGAGTTGGATGCGTTTTGTACCAAAAGCCAGACTCCCTTTCAATTTGAAGGGAAGGTGTTTAACCTGGCTCCTTGCGTCAGACGGCTAAAGCACCTTCTGTACCGATTTAGACACTTTCTGCCGCTTCCTGTTGCTCAAAGAGTCTTGACAGATTGCTTGACGAAGGATAGTAGGCTTCGGCCCGTGGATCAGCAAATGTTGGTGCGAGTTCTGTTTCAGGTTCACCAGAAACGCGTGACGCTCGTAATACTCGAGTGTGGCCGGGGTCATAGGGTCTAGCGCGGTGCATGACACAACGATTGTCCCAGACCACCAGATCGTTGACTTGCCACTTGTGCTCATAAACGCGAGGCGGTTGGCACGCATCCTCCAGCAACTTATCCAGAAATGCTTCCGAGTCCTCCGGGCTCATCCCTGGAATGCCGTACGCATGTCGCCCAGTGTAGATCGATTTTCGGCCTGTTTCAGGATGTGTCTTGATGACAGGTCGAAGCGGAGCGCCTTTGTCGTGAAAACCATACATGTTGTCGGTCTTGAAGACGTACCCGAGTCTCGACTGCGAGTAGTACAACGAGTGATGCGCTGATAACCCTTCAAGCTTTTCCTTCATGGCGTCGTCTAATGCGTCGTACGCCGCGCGCATATCAGAGAAACCCGTCTCACCACCTTCTGGCGGCACTACCAACGCCATCAACATCGCTGCCTTGGAGGCTAGGGGCATGTAAGTGCTGTCGGTATGCCAGCCTTCATTGCCTTTCAACATGCAGTACTGGTAGTCGTCTGTTTGCGCTAACGTACCGTCGGCTTTTTGGTTGCTAAAACGGGCCGTAGTACTGTATTGCTTCGGGTTGAGTTTCTCAATCGCTCCAAAGCGTAGCGCGAAGGCGCCCTGTGATTCGTCATCAAGATTGTCCTGACCGGGAAATACCAATAGGCCGAATGTCAGGAACGCGTCGTGAATCTGCACCCACGTCTCATCGTCGAGATTGGCGAGATCAACGTCGGTGACAACCGCACCAAGTGTCGCGTCAATAGGGGTTATCGCTAGAGTCATTTAGTCATCTCCAATCGAGACTTACTTATTTTTTAACTCGCCTAATCCTACCACTAAAGGTAGAAAGGCTCCGCGTACCCATCAGTCACGATAGTGCTTGTGCAAAGGCGTGAGATCGTCTCCTGTGGGCGGTTCATTGCGCCGCCACTTGCCGATCTTCCCACGACAGGGAATGCCGAGGTTGAGTACACGTTCTGCGCCTTCCACCGCACCGCAACTCGAAGGGATGTACCGAAGCGCTAATCCACAGCGGCGACGGTCCGATTGATTAGGCTCAGAACCATGTAGAAGTGTACTGGTATGGATCGAGATCTGACCAGCATGCAATATGTTTGCCACTGGATCGCCGAAGCGTTCAGGATCCTGAACCTCTTGCCAAAGTACTGTAGGACCTTCCGCTCGTTCGAATGCGATTGCTCCCTGTTGATGGCTGCCAGGCATAAATGTCAGAGGCGAGTTTGTCGCATCGACGTCATCAATGGCCAGCCACACCGTTACGGTTTTGGTAGGTCGCACTGGCCAATACGTTGCATCCTGATGCCACGGTACTCGTTTTGGATCGTGACCCAGCTTGCAGAAGTAATGCGTTGACCAGCATACGAAATCAGAGCCGAGAAGATCTTCGACATAGTCCAGAATTCTTGGGTGCTGCGCCATGTCCCAAATGCCTCGGCAACGCAGGTGGTAACCGTCAAGGGCGTAGCTGTTGCGGCCGTCCCGCATGGCTTGCATGCGATTAAGGAGCGACTCGAAGTATGCGCGCGCGGTCGCTACTTCGCCTTCGTCGAGCGCGTCGAGAGGCTGAATAAACCCATCCGTATTGAATGCTTCAATCTGAGATTGGGATAGAGTTTTGGCGCCTACTGACGAAGACGGGTAAAAAGAAATGTCATCTTGCATTTCGAGTCATTCGCCTGATTGGCTTGACGCAATACGACGTCGATGTTGCGATACGTCGCACTTCGTCTTGTGGGATGCGAACCTTATTCGGCCCGACTATCGCGAGCTATTGAGCCGGCGAACTCGGCGTCGAAACGACCCGATGAACTGAGACGGGAGGTCCGTCCATCAACTCGCCAACTGTTGAAGCAATCTCGTCACGCCATGTGTCTGAGTTGTATACCGCGTCATACAAGCGTTCGCGTTCAGCTTCGCTTTCAAAACGCCGGGTCCACACATAAAGGGTATCGTCGTTCTCGCCGCGATAGCTACCTGTAATCACCATTCCTTTCGAGACCTGAAAAGGAATGATCACCGTTTCCATAAACTCGACCCAGGCGTCCATCTTCCCTTCCCGGATCTTGTACTGTCGCAGCTCTTGAAACATGTCGCCCCCTCGTGTTCTAGTTCAAAATTGTCCGGCTACCGTCGGCGTTTACGCAGCTCTTCGATCGTTCGTTGCCGCGCAGTCGCGTCCGCAAGCATAGCCGTAGCTCGAGAATGGTCGATATCCGCAGCCGCCTCTGACATGGCGCGCTCAGCCGCTTCGATCGCCTCAGATGCAGCGGCATCGTCGATATTGTCAGCGTGCTCGGCCGTGTCTGCCAAAATGGTGACGACATTCGGCTGAACCTCTAAGAATCCTCCCGATGCGAAGAAGACATCCTCTTCGCCGTCTTCCATCTGCAAACGGACGGGCCCAGGCTTCAATCCCGTCAACAACGGCGTGTGACCCGGCATGATGCCAAGTTCGCCCAGCGTACCCGTTGCAATGACCATCGTCACATCGCCCGAGAAGATTTCGTTCTCGGCGCTGACAATCTCGCAACGCATGGTAGTCGCCATATTTAGGCGGCCTCAGCGACTAAAGTCTTGGCTTTTTCACGCGCGTCTTCGATCGTTCCGACCATATAGAACGCTTGTTCAGGCAAGTCGTCGGCATCGCCGTCCAGGATTGCGCGGAAACTTCGAACCGTGTCTTCGCGCGACACGTATTGCCCAGGCTGACCCGTGAACTGCTCCGCTACAAACATCGACTGGGAGAAGAACTGCTGCATTTTTCGTGCTCGATAGACCAGTGCTTTATCTTCTTCCGATAGTTCATCCATACCGAGAATCGCGATGATGTCCTTGAGCTCCTGATATCGTTGCAGAACCTCCTGCGCTTCGCGTGCGGTACTGTAGTGGTCTTGCCCAACGACGTTCGGGTCAAGTTGCCGCGAGGTCGAATCCAATGGGTCAACGGCGGGATAAATGCCTAAGTCAGTAATCGCTCGGCTTAACGTTACGGTTGAGTCCAAGTGAGCGAACGTAGTCGCTGGCGACGGGTCTGTCAGGTCGTCAGCCGGGACATAAATTGCCTGCACCGACGTAATCGACCCAGTCTTCGTGGTCGTGATACGTTCCTGCAGGATCCCCATGTCTTCCGCCAAGTTGGGTTGATAGCCCACGGCAGAGGGCATGCGACCAAGCAACGCTGAGACTTCAACGCCCGCCAATGTGTACCGATAAATGTTGTCGACAAACAAGAGCACATCACGGCCTTCATCGCGGAACTGTTCCGCAAGCGTTAGCCCGGATAGAGCCACGCGCAGTCGGTTCCCTGGCGGTTCGTTCATCTGACCGAACACCAGCGAGATCTTGTCCAACACGCCCGCTTCCATCATTTCATAGTAGAAGTCATTGCCTTCGCGCGTGCGTTCGCCGACACCCGCAAAGACTGACAGTCCCGAGTGCTCTATCGCAATATTCCGAATGAGCTCGAGCATCGTGACCGTCTTGCCGACTCCCGCGCCACCAAACAATCCAACTTTACCGCCCCGAGCGAACGGACACATCAGGTCAATGACTTTGATGCCCGTTTCAAGGAGTTCATTGCCGCCCTTCTGGTCTTCATAAGTCGGCGGTTCGCGATGGATTGGCTTGACTTCTTTAGCGTTGATCGGACCTTTTTCGTCGATGGAGTTGCCAAGCACGTCCATGATGCGGCCAAGCGTTTCCTCGCCGACCGGAATCGAAATCGGCGCGCCGGTGTTCACCACTTCAAGTCCGCGTGATAGCCCCTCGGATGAACCAAGCGCGATCGTACGAACGACACCATCGCCGAGTTGCTGCTGCACCTCTAACGTCAAGCCCGTCTCTACGACCTTCAGCGCATCAAAAACGTTGGGCACTTCTTCGCGCGCAAACTCTGCGTCAATGACAGCGCCAATAACTTGAACGATTGTTCCGTTACTCATGTTTTCCTCGTCGTTCTGATCAAACTGCCTTCATTCGAGCGCGGCTGCGCCACCAACGATTTCAGCGATCTCTTGGGTGATTGATGCCTGACGCGCGTTGTTGTATAGCAGCGTCAGCTCCTCAATCATTTCTTCTGCGTTATCTGTTGCGTTCTTCATCGCAATCATCCGAGCGGCTTGCTCACAGGCAGTGTTTTCCACCACCGCTTCGTATACCTGCGATTCCATGAATCGCTGCACCAAACCTTCAATGAGCTCTTCCGCGTCAGGTTCGTACAGGTAATCCCACATGTGTTTGAATGTGTCTTCGGGGTCCGGGTCCAGCGGCAGTAGCTGCTCGATTTGCGGACGATGGGTCATGCTGTTGACGAACTGATTCGAAACCAAATCCAGCCGATCGATGGTCTCGTCCTCAAATAGATCCAGCATACGACGAATCCCACCAATCAAGCTCTCGACTTCAGGGTTCTCGCCCACGTTGTTGATTGCCGCGACGACGTTACCGCCGACCGAACGGAAGAAACTCGCCGCCTTGTTGCCAACCAACGCCAAACTAACAGGAACGCCTTTGGATTCCCATGTTTGGATGTCCTGCACTAAGACGCGAAACATGTTGGAGTTCAGTCCGCCGCACTGACCTTTATCGGTCGAAATGACGATATAACCAATGTTCTTGACCTCGCGAGAGACCATGTAGCGGTGGCGATACTCAGCCGACGCGTTCGCCAAGTGTCCAATCACGTTACGAACTCGCCGCGCGTAGGGACGCGCTTCTTCCATACGGTCCTGGGTCCGGCGCATCTTGCTAGCGGCCACCATCTGCATGGCACTAGTCACTTTTTGCGTGTTCTGGACACTGCCGATCTTCTTTACGATCTCACGACCGCCAGCCATCGTGTCTTACTCGTCCGTGTATGAATGGGTTTTGACGAAATCTTCAAGCGCTTCGCGCATGAATGCTTCGATCTCGTCGGAGTATTCACCCGATTCTGTGATTTGCTGCATCCATTCGCCATGATTTGTATTCATGTGGTCTATCAAATCACGCTCGAAATCTAACACCCGATTGACGGGCACATCATTGAGATAGCGTTCGTTCGCTGCGAATAGCGAAACGCCCATTTCCGCCACGGTCATCGGAGCAAATTGGGGTTGCTTCATCAGTTCCTCGACGCGTTGCCCATGTTCCAACTGTGACCGCGTCGCTTCGTCTAAATCGGAAGCGAACTGAGAGAACGCGGCTAATTCGCGATACTGCGCCAAGGCGAGCTTGATGCCGCCAGAGATTTTCTTCATAAACGGCACTTGCGCGGCGCCACCCACTCGCGAAACCGAAATCCCCGGACTCATCGCTGGACGAATGCCTGCATTGAATCGGTCGGTCTCTAAAAAGATCTGCCCGTCAGTAATCGAAATGACGTTGGTGGGTACGAACGCCGAAACGTCACCGGCTTGCGTTTCAATAATCGGCAAAGCGGTCAACGATCCTGATTGCCCTTTAACCTCGCCGTTCGTGAACTGTTCGACGTAGTCCGGGTTTACCTTTGCCGCCCGTTCGAGCAGTCGCGAATGTAGATAGAAGATATCGCCTGGGTAGGCCTCGCGCCCTGGAGGTCGCCGCAGCAGTAGCGAAACCTGACGATACGCCCATGCCTGTTTGGTAAGGTCGTCATAGATGATGAGCGCATCCTCACCGCGGTCGCGGAAGTATTCACCCATCGAGCATCCGGAGTACGGCGAGATGTACAGCATCGGGGCCGGGTCAGCCGCCGCTGCAGCAACCACGATCGTGTGTTCCATCGCGCCGTGCTCTTCTAATGTGCGTACGATATTGGCGATCGTCGACATCTTTTGTCCGATCGCCACATATACACACTTGACCCCAGTACCTTTCTGATTGATCACCGTGTCGACCGCAAGGGCAGTTTTGCCAAGCTGACGGTCCCCGATGATCAATTCCCGCTGGCCACGACCAACAGGAATCATCGAATCGATACATTTGACGCCGGTCTGTACGGGTTGGTCGACACCCTGTCTGGCAATCACACCTGGCGCGACCTTCTCCACGGGAGAAGACGAAGTCGCTTCGAGAGGACCCTTACCGTCGATTGGATTCCCCAAGGCATCGACGACTCGACCAAGGAGTTCAGGCCCGGTCGGAACTTCAACGATCCGTTGCGTACAACGTGCCGTCATACCTTCCGATAGGTGTTTGTAGTCGCCGAGGACGACTGCGCCGACCGAATCGCGCTCCAGGTTCATCGCCATGCCATAGACACCGCCCGGGAACTCGATCATTTCACCGTATTGGGCGTCAGCCAAACCGTGGATGCGCACGATACCGTCTGATACCGATACGATCGTTCCTTGGTTTTGTGGCTGCGAACTGATGTCCAGTTTCGCGATGCGATCCTTGATTAGATCGCTAATTTCTGAGGGATTGAGTGTGTTCATGTATTTCGCTCGTGATTAGGCGCGGGTGAGCGCCTCTTGCATTTTTGCCAATTTACCGCGGACAGAACCATCCACGACCGAGTCACCGGCACGAATGAACGCGCCACCTAACAAACTGGAATCTAGCTCGGTGGTTACCGCAACATCGCGATCAAATCGCTTGCGCAACGCCGTCTCAAACATGGCTTGCTGCTCTTCAGAGAGCGGTACCGCGGAGGTAATCGTGACGTCCAAAATCTTGCTGTCTTCAGCTCTACGTGCTTCAAAGAGGGCACCGATATCCGTCAACAGATCCAAACGATGGTTCTCTGCTAGTACGGATACGAATCGACGAACTTCTTCTGGTGCGTTTGATTCGCCAAGTAGCCCGTTCAGCATGTGCGATTTCTGCACATGCTGGATGACCCGCGACCCGATCAGTTCCTTGATTTCAGGTGTTTTGCCCGCTTCGACCAGAAGCGCCAGCGCCGCTGACCATGCGTCAACACGGTCCGCTTGCTTCGCCAAATCGTACGCCGCGTTGGCGTACGGTCTAGCTAGGGTCGCGAGTTCTGCCATGTTTAGAGTTCTGCTGCCAGTTTGTCGAGCAATTCGCGATGCTTGTCGCCGTCGATATCTGATTCGAGTATTCGCTCAGCGCCTTGCACTGCCAACGCAGCGACGTCGCTCCGCAACGCTTCACGGATGCGATTTGCTTCCTGCTCGATTTCCGCGACGCCGGCTGCCTTCAAGCGTTCGCCTTCTTCACGGGCCTCGGTCTTCGCTGCTTCTACCATGGATGCGGCTTGACTTCGGGCTTGATCAAGAACGGACTGCGCCTCGTGGCGTGCGTTCCGCATGATTTCATCGGCTTGCTGTTCGGCTTGTGCCAGATCACGCGCCGCGGTCTCCGCGTTTTCAATACCATCAGCAATGGTCTGCTGACGAGTGCGAATCGCATTTACCAGCGGCGGCCAGATGAAGTAGTAACACGACCACGTGAAGATGAAGAACGCGATCGAACTCCAGATGAGCGTGATGTTGATGTTCATGGTCGACCTACGATTTTGTGACTATGATCCGGTTCGCATCGGTGTGTGAGAATGCGCTACAGCGCGAACATCACGAACAGACCGAGCGCAACGGAGATCATTGGGATCGCGTCAACTAGGCCGAGGACGATGAAGAACTGGACGCGCAGAAAACCAAGCAACTCCGGCTGACGCGCAGCGCCTTCCAAGAACTTGCCACCAAGAATGCCGACGCCGACCGCGCCGCCAACTGCGCCAAGTCCCATCATTAAACCCGCTGCAACGTATATCAGGTCCGTTAATTCCATAGGGTAATTTCTCCTACCTGGAAATTAGTGTCAGTGATCTTCGCCCGTGTCATATGCCTGGGACATATAGACAACAGTCAAGATAGAAAAGATGAATGCCTGCAATGTGATGATCAAAACGTGAAACGCCGCCCACGCCCATTGCAAGACCACGCCACTCAGTGTTAGCACGATACCACCACTAAACAGCAAACAAATCAAAACGAATATGAGCTCGCCCGCGTAGAGGTTGCCAAACAGTCGCAATCCCAGCGATAGCGGCTTAGTCAATAACGTGATCCCTTCGAGCACGAAATTTAGCGGCGCCAGAAACTTAGGAAATGGATGAAACGAAAGTTCTGCCAAGAATCCGCCAACACCTTTTTTCCATATACTGAAGAACAGGATCATGGCGAAGACAAACAGCGCCATGCCCATCGTGACGTTGACATCGGTTGTCGGCACGATCCTCATGTAATGGATTCCCATCAAGGTCGCAAGGTGCGGGATCCAGTCCACCGGGACCAAGTCCATCAAGTTCATCAAGAACACCCATACGAAGACGGTCACGGCCATCGGCGCGACGTAATCATTCTTGTACTTGAAGATGTCTCGAGAGATTTCCTCGATCATTTCGACGATCATTTCGATCGCGCATTGGAAACCACCTGGAACGCCCGACGTCGCGCGACGTCCGACGATACCGAAGAGTAAGAGAAATAAGGCACCTAGTCCGAATGACCAGGCAAACGAGTCGACGTGGATAGCCCAGAACCCCATATCTGCCGCCTGGGCGGGGTTTTCGGCGATTTGCCATGTGCCATCCGGCATACGACCATAAGTGAGGTTCGATAGATGGTGCTCGATGTACTCCGCAGATGTGACTTCGCCGGTGGCCATATCTTGATTCTCTATGTGCTCTTGCTATTGCCCATACTCACCGGTCGCAGCAACGCGAGTACGATGGGCACGAATGAAATGACTGCTAAGCCCACGCCTGCGCCTATGAAATAAGGAAGCGTTAGGGGTTCAAGCAGCAGATAAGCTGTAATTACGGTGATCGCAATCACAAAAGAACGGAGCATCGCCAACATAACAAGCGCGCCTGCGTTCGCTCGGCGCATGAGTAACGTGATAGCTGCGTTTGGAATGACCACGACGAGTGCGCCACTAGCAATGAACGAAGCGCTCACTGGTACTGTCAATGCGCAAAGCGCCAAGATAACTGCAACAACAGCGAGCTGGCACAGTACGAAAAGCACTAATCGCCTATCGTCGCTTGATGCGACAGTCTCAGTATCTAACAAGTGGAGCGGTCGGTTCGAGAAGTTGCCGAATCGATGTTTATTGTGATGGCATTTAATGCTGGAGCGGCTATCCGCCCCCTAAACGCCGCGCAAATTATAGAGATGACGATTTAAGGGTCACTTATGTGGGATTAGCGACAATTTTCCGAGCGCGGCCCACGCCTTGCGCGACGTGCGATTACGTTTTTGCGGCCATGAATCTGTGTTCTCAATCACGTCAGTGAAACGAAGAAGGAACACAAGTCTCGTTATTCGTGACTAAAACAAGATACGTTCGATGTCGTTTTTATTTAGCAAGTCGATTTCGCGCTGATCGACGAGAAACGGAATTACGTCATTTGTGACCGCGTTCCAATCAAGTTCGTGCATCCGCTGCAGAACCGACTGACGCCATGTGTGTTCGGTCAGAAATGGTGTCGAAGGGCCTGTCTGTAGTAATGCAGCGTTAAGCATGTCGATGTTCGGCTCAGGCCAATCTGCAGCGCTCAGATACCAGATCAGGTCATACCAATCCCGACCCTTAGCATACGACCGTTGCAAGATCGCATGAATCTTTCCAGCCAGTAGCGTGGCACGGTCGTGACAGAAAAGGCGCAGCGGAATATGTCGCCGCGAAACTTTAACTTCAGTGGTCGCACCCGACGGCCGATTTGTATCGACTTCAATACGGATCGCGAGGGTTTCCGACGATAGCGGTGACAAGCCTAGATCATGAAGTAAACCCGGAAACCGGATCAACCCACGGTGTACCTTCCGATGCTGACGAACGGACGCCTCGACTTGATAAGCCTCTTTGAGTAATTGAGATTGTGCCGCTCGCAGATAACCTTCAAGATCGTAACCGGCGGAACGAATTTCTAGTGCGAAGTCGAGATCTTCAGAATAACGCGGCAACCCATAAATGAAACGGAGGCAGGTTCCGCCGTGAAATGCTAATGTCGCCATGGCGCCAGCCAGCTGAAATTCACGCAGAATGCGACTTTGAAGATATTCCCTTGTCAGATTTCGTGCAGATAGCTCTTCCTCGCCTAGTACAAGCTCCTTCAGATAGTCCTTCATAGAGGCTGAAACGCCTGTGATTCTCGCGCTAACTGATGGATCCGCTTTGCCGCGCGTTTTAACTTAGGCACACCGCTAGTTTCCGCAAAGCTCGACAACCGATCAATGCGCAGTGCTTCAAAATCAAGACGCAATTCTTGCAGATACGCAACGTTGTCCGCGCCTGGAACTACATACAACAGATCTAGTAATGCCTTTTCTGGTTCCGCTACAAAGGCTGACTGTCCAGAAGTGACCTCAGTAAGGCGATAGCCAAACCGCATATTCGTTTTCAAATAGTGAAAAGAGAATCGGCCTAAGTCTGTTTGATAGGTATGAGGTCGACCACCGCCAAAACTCGTGACCTCCGGAACGTATTCTGGAATTACGTTTGAATACGCGAGCATAGAGAGACCCGATACGTAGGTCCCGGGTACTAGGTAATTCGCGGCCAGGAATCGGTGCGGTCGAACTTTCTGCCAAGGATGTCCAAGCGTATACAGTCCTCGACGAAGCTGGTTTACGTGGCCCGTTCGTTTCCAACGCGATAACTGCTGCTGCACGTTCTCGCGCGCGACTGAACCTGCCAAGAGAAATCCCGTGTCAAAAAGTGGCTCATCCGCAACGATCTCGACTAAATCCTGAAATTTCATAGCAAAAATATAACTTATGTGCCAAGTTATTGCAATGAATTAACCTGGTTTTCGACTAGGCTAGATACGTCAATGATGTTCTCTTGAAGTGGTAATTGCCTACTTCGATATTCCTAGTTTCTGCTATCGAAGGCCGCCGGAGTTCTACACGCCACGCTTAATGGCGGTTTCCAGGGTGAATTCGTAGTACGTGATCGCTTCCGACAACGCAAAGCTCTCTTTCACGAACTCAATTTTCGGCTCATGCTTTGCCAATGAGCCTTCAACAAAATTCGCGCCGAGTTGTGGCCATCGTGTTAGAAATGGAATCTTCCAACCTGGTCGCGGCTCAAGCTCCTCACTGCTGAGCTCCGGTTTTAGCTCTAACAATCGATACAAAGCACTAACTACTGCTTTTACCGCATCGTTTGGTTTCCCGGTCCTCATGGCCCCCTGAGCTTGTTCGAAGAATTCTCGTAGTTGATCGTCTTGTACCTGGGCAGGTCTTGCCATCGTTAGATGCTCGAGTTGATTGGGAAATCAACGGACGCTAGCTGTTCTTCGCGCCATGCCTTGTGATTGACTTCGTGGCGTTCTTTGAATTCAGGCAAAATCTCTTTACCGAACAGCTCAATCGATTCCATGATGTGTTCGTGTTTCCGATCGCCGCATTGCGCCACGAAGATCATGACATCTAGGTTGTTTTTCTCGTAAGTCAAGAGCATCTCGCGCACGCGATCCACGGTACCTACGGCTGTCCCCGTACGCGCTGCGCGATAGAGGGCTCGCTGGACCTCTTCTTCCGGCTCATCTTTGCGAATGTCCTCTTCCTTCACGAAGCCAGTTTCGGCAGACAGCGTGTTCTGTTTTTTATTACTCTCGAGGAAGCTGTCGTAAATGTTCTTTTCGCCCGGTTGATGCTTACCGCCTGTGATCGGGTTGTAGTAGTAACCTAGAGAATGTGAGAAGAATGCCGGTCCGTTGGCACTCCGTTCTAACGCTTCTTGATCCGTTTTACCCATCATGAAGGTGGTAAGCACGGCCAACCCAGGATTAATCGCATGCCCGATGGGATAGCACTCTTCTCGAATGATGCGGTAGTACTCGTTCGTACGTTCCGCCAATTCGTCCGGCGTTTCGAACCCAAACCCAAGACTTCCCATCCCGAAGCGCGCCGCGAGCATCGTAGTCTCACGTCGCGATGCAGCAACCCACAACGGCGGATGGGGACTCTGCTGCGGTTTGGGAATTACGTTACGTGGTGGCATTGAGAAGAACTGGCCTTGGAAGCCTTGATACGGCGTCTGCACCATCATGTTCGCGGCTTCGCGAGTGCATTCCTCCCACATCGCCTTCTTTTGTGCGCGATCAACTTCGAATCCACCCATTTCCATGGTCGAAGCAGATTCGCCAGTACCAAACTCGACGCGGCCGTTAGAAAGCAGGTCTAGTGCGGAAATGCGCTCCGCAACGCGAGCAGGGTGGTTGTAGCCTGGCGGCATCAACACAATCCCGTGACCTAATCGGATGTTCTTGGTCCGTTGCGACAACGCCGCCATCATCATTTCCGGTGCCGAGGAATGCGAGTATTCCTCGAGGAAGTGGTGTTCGACCTCGAACACGTAGTCGAACCCCAGGCTGTCAGCGAGCTCAACTTGATCCAACATGTCATGGTAAATCTTGTGCTCGTCCTCTGGGTCCCATTGAGGTTGCCCAGCCGGCTTCGGAAGCTGCAGTTCGTAAAACAAGCCAAATTTCAAGCTAAATCTCCTTGAATATTCACTCTACACTAAGCCACGGATAATTGGCGAAGCTAAGGCGTCGATTTTTGTATTTCCGGCAATTAAACCTCATTTGGAGTTAGTGCACATGGCTATGCTCTTTAGCTGATAGCCATTTAGATAAGCGATGATGCAGACGGTAAAACACGGCTGGGTAGAGGTGATCACCGGCGTCATGTTCAGCGGAAAGTCTGAGGAGCTCATCCGTCGCGCTAGACGCGCACTTATCGCCGGTCGTCGTGTTCAACTTTTCAAATCAATTCTCGACGATCGATATGGCGGCCAATTCCGCATTTCGTCCCACGATGGGCGGCAGATTGATGCTGAACCCATATCCCACTCAAAGCAAATTAAAGAGAAGGTCCGAGTTGATAGCGAAGTTGTCGCTATTGATGAAGCTCAGTTTCTGGATGATGGCATCTGTGAAGTCGTTCAAGCACTGGCCGATTCCGGAAAACGGGTCATTCTTGTCGGCACTGACATGGACTTCAGAGGTCACCCGTTTGGACCCATGGGTTCGCTTCTGGCACGAGCAGATGAAATCGACAAGTTAAACGCGATCTGCGTGGTATGTGGTGATCCGGCGACACGAAACCAACGCCTAATCGATGGCAAACCGGCGCCTGCAGACGCTCCAGTTATTTTTGTCGGCGGTTCAGAGTCCTACGAAGCAAGGTGTCGCAGTTGCCACGACGTACCGGCAACTAACTCAACATAGCCCGATGAGGAAACTAGGCTTCCTCGTTTGGATTTCTGGCTGGGTTAGTCTACGCGAGACGTGAGTAGACGCGCTAAGCGCCAAATACGCTCCCCGCCTTCAATCCAACTGACTCGACAAACTCGGGCACGTGGACTTTCGCGCCGCCAGTGGGTCGTACCCGCAAGATCTCGATGCTGCCGCCCGATGCCGCCACTTCGATCCCCTCATTGCCGACGCGCACTACTTCACCAGGCTTTCCTTCACCTGAGCTGCCGCGCCGACTATCAAAAATCTGCAGCCGCTCACCATTCAGAAGTGTCCATGCACCCGGCTGCGGGTTACACCCCCGGATTAGGTTGTAAACCTCTTCAACTGGTTTCGACCAGTCAATTTCGGCTTGTTCCGCTCGACACCAGCCTTCATAAGTGCCTGCATCCGAGTCCTGCTCAATGCTTGGCGCGTCTCCATTCCGCACGAGATCGACCGACTCCATCATCGCATCGACGCCAAGTGGGTATAGGTGGTTGAAATAAACGCTGCCAAGCGTATCGTCAGGACCTATCGCCACTTCTTTCTGTAATAGGATCGGACCCGTATCAAGCCCATCGTCGGGCCAAAAGATGCTCAATCCTGTTTCCTTCTCGCCAAAGATGATCGGCCAATTAATCGAGCTAGGGCCTTTATGCATCGGTAGGAGCGAGGGGTGGTACTGAATCGTGCCGTGAGTGGGGACGTTTAACACGTCCTCGGGAACGAACAGCGTAACGTACGCCATGACACACAGGTCTGGCTCAAGCGCTTGCACCTGTTCTCGAACAGAGTCCCGCCGAAAAGACCTTGGCTGAAATACGGGCAAATCGTTCTCGATTGCACATAACTTCAACGGGTCTTGTACGCCACTCTCGTCATCTGGCGCGGTAAATACGCCAACAACGTTTTCACCCCGCTCTAAGAGCCCCTCCAGCACAGAACGTCCGAACGCCTGCTGGCCATTTACGATGATTCTCACGATTCACACTCTCAACGTCATTTCTATTTTCGTGTCTCATTGACGCGACCGAAGTCGCCGCAACTCGACGATACTCAAGTACTTGGACGGGAGGATTTCCCTATTTCTTAATCCGATCGATGATGTGCTGTAGCTGCTCGAGATTTCGATATTGGATCCGGAGGTAACCGCCACCACGCTTGCCACGTTGTGTAATGTTGACTCCCGCCCCCAATGCATCTGCCAGTTCGCCTTCGAGACGCACAATATCTGGATTTGAACGTTTGGTAACTCTCGCTTTATCGTGTCGACGGACCAGATTCTCCGTCTCTCTCACGCTCAGGCGATTCTTAACCACTTTCTGCGCAACTGTCAGTTGCGACTCCACAGGCAGCGCTAACAAAGCACGTGCGGACCCTTCCTCTAGTTGCCCACTACGTAACAAATCTTGCACCGCTTTATGTAGGTTTAGTAGTCGAATTGAATTACTTACTGCGGCACGAGACTTACCAACCGCACTAGCAATCTCCTCCTGTGAAAAGCCGTGCTCCTCCTGCAATCGCCGTAGCGCCACCGCGGCATCATGTGGGTTTAGATCCTCACGCTGCAAGTTTTCGACTAATGCCAACACCATGGCTTCGCCGTCCGTGGCCTGCCGTTCGATGATAGGGACGGTCGCCAGTCCCGCGATTCGCGCAGCGTGCCAACGCCGCTCCCCCATGATGATCTGATAGGCACCGTCGTCAACACGTCGGACCGTAATTGGGTGCATGACGCCTTGCTGTTTGATGGATTCCGCAAACGCCGCCAGCGTTTCCTCATCGATGACTTTTCGCGGTTGATTCGGATCAGGCCTAACCTGCGAGATTGGAACTTCCGTCAGGCCATCGTGCTGCTGCGAAGATTGACCATGCGCCACTTCCCCCAGCAACGCATCAAGACCCTTACCTAACGGTTTTCGCACGTTAGCTATGCCACCTTCGAGGCTCTGGCGTGTCGGCGAACAATTTCGTTAGCAAGTGCTGTGTACGCCGTGGAGCCTTTTGAGTTTGGTTCATACAACAACACAGGCACGCCGTGACTGGGTGCTTCCGCAAGTCTTACGTTTCTTGGAATCACTGTACGATAAACGACATCTGGAAAGTGTTGAAAAAGTTGCCGAGACACGGCTTGCGTCAAACTTAATCGCGGGTCATACATGGTCCTCAAGAGCCCCTCGACACGAAGTTCCGGGTTCCCTGCAGACCGAATCCTTTCAACCGTGTTCAGTAGCGACGTCAAGCCTTCAAGTGGGAAGTATTCACATTGCAGAGGCACTAGCACACCCGTCGCGCAGACAAACGCGTTGACCGTAAGGACATTTAAGGCAGGAGGGCAATCAATGATTGTATAGTCGTATGCGCGGTCACGAGCGCCTAACCGGTTGCGTAACCGTACGGTACGGTCTTCTGAAGTCAGAAGATCGGTCTCCACCGCTGTCAGATTCTCGTCGCTTGGAATAACGTCCAAACCGGGTGGTCGGGTCTGCCGCACATCGTCGAACGCACAGTCTTCACTCAACCAGTGGTATGCAGTCAGCGTTTCTTCGTCACGGATCGCGCCTATGCCGCTACTCGCGTTACCTTGTGGGTCGAAATCTAAAAGTAAAACTGTTTTACCCAGTCCGACGAGCGATGCTGCAAGATTGATAGCGGTCGTTGTCTTTCCAACACCGCCTTTCTGATTGGCGATAGCAAGGACGTGCGTCATGACACCGCTCGTCGCACCACGTTGATCCAACCGATCCCGCTGGAGCGATGCGATTCACCGATGCCGTCAGTCAAGACATCCTCGATCGGAGAAGCCATTTGTAATAAGATGCGACCATTCTCAGACAGCAAATCCCGACACCAGGCCCAGATCTGTTGTGGATTCGCCACCGCCCGGGCCGTAATCACGTCGAACGCTATCAAAGCGTCTCTGGCATCGCGGATGTCTGAATTAATGACATTCGCATTGGCTAACTCCATTGCCATAACAACGTGCTGGAGAAAGCTGCTCTTCTTCTGGTTCCGCTCGACAAGCGTTACCTCGATTTGCGGATTGGCAATGGCGAGAGGAATGCCCGGAAACCCGCCACCAGAACCGACATCTAAGAGTGTCCGCACGCCATCCAAGTGTTCCTGAAGCGCCAAGCTGTCATCCAAGTGTCGAGCGCGTAAGTGTGCCACATCGCGAGCCGAGACTAAGCTCACGGTCTTGTTCCATTTCCGAACTAAGTTCAGATATTGATTAAATGATTCGACGAGCGTTTCGCCGTTATGCTGTCTTTCGGAGGCCAGAATATCGTTTTGCGTAAACCGAAAGCAAGGAAAGCGCCGCTGGAGTCATGCCGGGAATGCTTGCGGCGTTGCCCAAAGTCCTCGGCCGCACGTGCTCAAGCTTCTCACGCAGTTCGTTCGAAAGACCGTCAATTTGGCGGAAATTCATCTCGTCCGGAAGCCTAATACTCATTTGATCTTTAGAGCGGGCAATAGCTTGATCCTGCCGACGGAGGTAACCGTCGTACTTTACATCGATCAATGCTTGAGCTAGAGAAGTCTCATCCGTATCCGCAAAAACCCCCGCCGAAGTTAAATGCTCAGCCCTTACCGCAGGTCGTTTAACGAAATCAAACAGGGGGGTGTCCTTAGAAAGTCGTTCCCCCGACGCCTCCGACAATTTATTTGCCAGGTCGCTGTTTAATCGTATAGTCGTACGAGAGAGTGCGTCGTTGCAAGCTTCCAGCTTTTCGCGTCGGGTTGCAAAGACCTTGAAACGATCGTCCGGAACCAATCCAAGTTCTCGCCCGACGGGTGTCAACCGCAAGTCCGCGTTGTCCTGACGCAAGCGCAGTCGATATTCTGCACGACTCGTGAACATACGATACGGCTCGTTTGCACCCATTGTTGTGAGATCGTCGATTAGTACGCCGATGTACGCTTCATGTCGTTGCGGCACCCACGCTGCTTGTCCAGCAGTCTTTCTCGCTGCATTTAGGCCGGCGACGAGTCCTTGCGCAGCTGCTTCTTCATATCCCGTCGTGCCGTTAATTTGACCCGCGAAGAACAGGCTTTCGATGTTCTTCGTCTCAAGTGACGGCAGCAGACCCCGCGGGTCGAAAAAGTCGTATTCGATCGCGTAGCCAGGTCGTGTGATTTGTGCGTTCTCAAACCCGCGTATTGATCGTACCGCCGCATACTGTGCATCAAAGGGGAGACTAGTCGAAATCCCGTTCGGGTACAACTCGGTGGTCTCTAACCCCTCGGGTTCGACGAAGATCTGATGTTGGTCTCGTTCCGCGAAGCGAACCACCTTGTCCTCTATGGAAGGACAATAGCGAGGACCAACTCCTTCAATTTCACCAGTGAACATCGGCGACTGATCCAAAGCCCGACGAATGATGTCGTGTGTGTGAATGTTGGTATGCGTGATGTGACAGGAAACCTGTCGAGGGTGCATTTCGCGCGTACCCAAAAACGACATAACAGGTCGCGGCTCATCACCGGGTTGCTCTTCTAGCTTGCTGAAATCGACCGTACTGCCGTCGATCCGTGGTGGAGTTCCCGTCTTAAGCCGTCCCGCAGCAAGTGGCAATGACCGTAGTTTTTCCGCCAACTCAACAGATGCCGGATCACCGGCGCGGCCCCCTGCATGCTGTTCACGCCCCACGAAGATGCGGCCGCCAAGAAACGTGCCTGCTGTCAGGACAACAGCACGCGCCTCAATCTCCATGCCTAAACGAGTTGAGACGCTACGGATACGATCTGACCGCAAAGTCAGGTCCACCATCATGTCCTGAAACACGGTTAGGTTTGATTGTCGTTCGACCGCCCGGCGGATCGCATTGCGATACAGGACGCGATCCGCCTGCGCACGGGTTGCCCGTACTGCCGGACCTTTACTGTTGTTGAGTATTCGGAAGTGGATGCCCGCTTTGTCTGCAGCGGTCGCCATGACGCCGCCGAGCGCGTCAATTTCACGCACAAGGTGACTCTTACCAATCCCGCCAATGGCTGGATTGCAGGACATCTGTCCTATGGTTTCAATCGCTTGCGTTAGCAACAACGTGGACGCACCGACCCTGGCCGACGCCAAGGCGGCCTCCACGCCAGCATGTCCACCGCCGATGACAATCACATCGAACGCGGTGGGGAACTTCATCTGAGGAAGGCTAAATTCCTCCGCGCTTCATTACGATCAGGACGCAACATTTATAGCGCAAATGCCGAACTTGAATGCTCGTCCCACGCCGATTGCATCGGCTTGGCGTACGCATATTTCGAGTCGTAATCGCATGAAAGTTGAGCAAGATTAGAACCAAGCGGCGCTTTCATCCGGCACGTAACTGCCGCTTCGCCACTACCGTAGCGTTGTGTGAACGACGCAACAGCGCGCTCAACCGCCGCGTGGTTTTCCTCGGGTACCTGTGCCAGCGCACGTTCATAGATCCCGGTGTAACTTGCGCTTGACGGTTTTGACGCCGCCGTACCTAACCACGCAAGTCCTCGCAACGGGTTCTTTTCAACCGATCCTAATCCTTTGAAGTAGATTTGGCCAAGACGCACTTGAGCGTCTTTGAAGCCCCACTCAGCCGCCAGTTGCAGATACGGCACCGCCGCTTCATACTCTTTGGCTTTGTAGTGCTTCGTGCCTTCTTCATTAGCTTTGTGCCCTGCCATCGAAGAAACATCTGAATCGTCTTGTGCGAACACCGACATTAGGCAGAGACTTGCAACAATTACGCCTGCAACGCGCACCAGTGATCGTATGGCCGATTTGCCGTCGTTATCTATCGCTTTCATAACCATCCCCTTACAGGTCCCAACCGTATTCACAGTGAAACTCACAACGAGAATCGCCGTTGAGTCTCACGCGAACCCGGTCGTTACTTCATAAGTTTAGAGATTTTTTACAAATTTCAATGAAATGTTGTAATGCTTTAATGCCTAATCCCGCGAATAAGCGGCTATTTCCCGATGCAAAAAGTCGAGAAAATCTCTCCGAGCAGGTCATCAGAAGTCGTTACACCGACAATCTCACCAAGGCATTCATGTGCAACGCGAAGGTTTTCTGCAACCAGCTCTCCCTCACGCACGGACAGCTCTTTCGCTGCCTCAGACAATGCGCCGTCTACGCGCTTCAAGGCCGCGATATGGCGAGGTCGTCCCGCGAAAGCATCAATACCGGTACGAAACCCCGCGACCTGTTTGAGACCTTCACACACGTCTGACAGCCCAGCTCCAGTCAACGCGCATGTGCGAAATTCCGTTTTTCCGGCCGCGCCCGGTGTATTCCCCGTGAGATCGCACTTGTTTCGCACAACGAGTGTTTTGCCTCGGTACGCATCCGGCGGCGAGAGATTTTCATCAGCGTCGTCGACAACCCAAAGGACACAATCAGCCATATTCAATGCTGTCTGCGCGCGTTCCATGCCCATCACCTCGATTGGATCGTCGCTCGAGTGCAATCCGGCGGTATCGGTCAGACGAACTGGCAACCCGTCCAGCGAAAGATCGCCGTGCAATGTGTCACGTGTCGTGCCTGCAGTGGCCGTTACTATCGCTCTATCTTCACCGAGCAATCGATTCAGCAAACTTGATTTGCCCACGTTTGGTGCGCCGGCGATAGCGACGTCCAGTCCAATCTGCATGGTGAGCCCCGCGGTTGAGCGATCGATCAATGCTTCGACAAGAGACCGCATCTCATCTAACTGATTCTGTTGTTCAGTATCTCCTAAGAAGTCAATCTCTTCCTCAGCGAAATCGATGGCGCTTTCAATAAACATCCTCAGCTTTAGGACGCGTTGATCGAGCTCCCGGATGCGGCGCGAGAACTCGCCTGACAACGAGCGAGTTGCCGCCCGGCCTGCTTCTGCACTACCGCTCGCAATTAGGTCAGCGACCGCTTCCGCTTGAGCTAGATCGAGTTTGTCGTTGCGAAATGCGCGTTCTGTAAATTCACCCGGATTCGCCAAGCGCACACCGTGACCCAAGATGCAACCAACAACGCGCTCGAGTGCAATGGGCGAACCGTGTCCCTGCAACTCGAGTACATCTTCGCCTGTATACGATGCGGGCGATGGGAAATACAAAGCGATACCACTATCCAATGTTTCTCCGTCCGGCGCGCAGAAATCAGTGTGAATCGCCGTTCGCGGAGGCGGTATACACCCAAGCAACTCGCGCGCCACCCGCTGACATGCAGAGCCTGAGATTCGCACAATCCCGATACCACCACGACCTGGTGGCGTTGCAACGGCGCAAATGGTCTCGCTCATACGAGCGCCTTAGCTGAGGCTACTTTGGTGCGACGGTTTTGCTCGTGGCCGCCGCGCGTTCAACTCGTTTGGTGACGTAGTACTGTTGTGCATACGACAGAACGTTGTTCATCAACCAGTAAAGCACCAATCCGGCAGGGAAAAAGACAAACAAGATGGTGAAGAGAACCGGCATGATCTTCATCATTTTCTGCTGCATGGGATCAGGCATCGGCGGGTTGAGCATCTGCATCAGCAACATTGATGCGCCCATCAAAATCGGCAACACAAAGTACGGATCCATGATTGATAGATCTTGGATCCAGAGGAAAAACGGCGCCTGCCGCAATTCGACGCTCTCATAAAGCACCCAATATAGCGCCAGGAAGACTGGCATCTGTGCGAGCATCGGCAAGCAACCGGTCATTGGATTGACCTTCTCCTTTCGATACAGCGCCATGACCTCTTGACTCAACCGTTGTCTATCGCTACCAAATCTCTCTTGTATGCGTTTGATCTGAGGCGACACGGTCCGCATCCTCGCCATGGATTTGTAACTCATGGCAGATAGTGGATATAGCAACAACTTCACGACGATCGTGAGCAGGATGATCGCTACGCCCCAATTCCCAACTAAGCTGTGGGCGAACTCAAGTACGTAGAACAGCGGCACTGACAGGAACCACAGAATGCCGTAATCAACCGTCAGTTCGAGGTTATCGGAGATTGCATCTAATGTGCGTTGTGTTTTGGGACCTGAGTAAAAACGCAGATTGAATTGGCCTATCTCGCCGGGGTAGACCACACTCTCAGGACCGGTGAGACCAAAGCGGTACTTTCCACCTGAATCTCGCATACCGTAGTAGAGATAGCTGGCGTTGTCATTGACGACCCAGGTTGACAGGAAGTAGTGCTGTAGGATGGCGATCCAACCACCGTCCACTTCCTCTCGGAAGCGTTCCTCGTCCACATCGTCGAATCCGATTTTCTCGTATCGAGTGTCACTCGTCGTCAGTGCGGCACCGAGGTAAGGGCGCGGGCCAAAAAACGTCGACGACTCCTCAGCCTTGCCATCGTGTGTCAACTGCGCGAAGAGGTTTACGACAAACGGTTCTGTCGATCTGTTGTCGACTTCGTGGACAACCTCAACCAGGTATTGTTGAGGATCAACCTTGAATATCTTGCGCACGATGACGTCACCGCCCTCTGACGCTCGCCGAGTAGTCAGCACAACGTCCTGCGGGGAGTTAAAAATTTCATAGTCAAGCTGAGGCGCCGTATAACGCGGCTTAGTTGGTGATCCGTCGAATCCGTCCTCTCCCACCAACCCGCTCTGAGCAATGTAGGTGCGATTCGAGTTTTTCTGCAGCAGCGTCGTCGGTGAGTCTGGGTATTCAAGAGAGATCGGGTGTTCTGGCAACTCGACAAGACGTATGTCGCCCCCTGCCGGATCGATCTTCATTCTCAGCAGCGGGGTATTGACGCTAATGAGATCACTCTCCCGGCTGACGTGTTGCGCGCCTGCCTGTTCGGTTTGACTACGCCGAACCAACGACGCGTCTGGAATATCGCCCGATTCAGATCCCAATACTGGGACGTCGTCTCCCGGCGTCTCGGCCGGGATAAATTCGTCACTCTCAACGCCGAACTCCGCCACTTCGTCCGGCGATGGCGGTGGTGTCGCGCCGCCGTAATCAGCGGTCCACTGCATGACAAGTAGGTACGCGCAAATTCCCAAACCAGCCAGCAGCCCGTAGCGAAGGATTTCCTGTATGTTCACGTTGCGGCTCGATCTTGGCGGTCCAGAGGTTGGCGCCGCCAAGGCGTCCAGTCAAACTCTTCAGGCACGAAATCGACCCCGCCATGCGTAAGGGGGTGGCATCTAGCAAGTCGTGTCACCGCGAGATACACCCCTTTAATGACACCAAACCTGTCGATAGCTTCGATCGCGTATGCAGAGCACGTGGGATAAAAACGACAACAAGGTGGGAATAACGGAGAGATACAAATCTGGTACGCGCGCACCAGTCCCCGTGCGACACGGCGAACTAACGACGTCGCTTTTGCGTTGCTTTTCAAGCTAACAAATCAGCTATCAGATTTAAGTGCAACGGATACCGCCGGAAGCCACTGGTGGATGTGACTTGGATCTGCTATCCGCCGCCGTAGTGAGATCATGAGGTCCATACGTAAGAAATCTGCCTGATTGCATCGAAACCACTCTCGTAGCGTCCGTTTTACGTAATTCCGGTCCACGGCCCTCGGCACAAACCGCTTAGCGATCGCGAGACCCAGACGTGGAAACCCTCGTTTGTTTTCTACCGCGGTTAGCACGATGGGGCCAAAGGTTTTTCGCAAAGTCGCGTCTCGAAAAACGTGGTCGATCTCTCGCTTGTTCGTTATTCGAACGCGACGTGGAAACGCAAGTTGCGTATCTGTCGCTATGCGGATAGTCTCTTCCGCTGTCGAGCGCGGCGAGCGTTTATAACCTTCCGGCCGTTCTTCGTCGACATGCGTTTGCGAAACCCGTGGGTACGTTTGCGCGAGATGTTGCTGGGTTGAAAAGTGCGTTTCATCCAAATGGGGCTGGAATCGGCAAGTGGGGAATTGTAGAAAGCGTTGGCGGGGTGTCAATCGTGCTTGAATTCAGCGAAGCCAACGACGAGTTTGAAGAATTTGAATCTAGACGAGCTCAACTTAATAACAAGACGATTTGTTGTTGTTGGTATGCCCCATTTTGGTGGAAAACAGGACGCATTCGTTGATTTTTATAGGGTTTTTGACGCTAAAACAGTGGGAAAAGAGTGGCAAAACAACCGTAAGAAATCCCGCGTACGGGTTGGTTAATAATTAACCCTCAAGTTATCCACAAGGTTTTCACACCCTTTACTAATCCAGGCAATTGACCGGAATGAACACAGCGATGATGCGTAGGATGAGAATGATCAGGATTAAACTCGTTCGTACTGATCTAATCAACGTGAACGTAGTATTTTGAGAGGGTTTGAGCGATAGCCACGGACTGGCACACACTTGATTTCATGGACCGAATACGCGTATAAACAGTGGGGAAATAAGAAGACTAAAACAGAAGATAGCGAGACCACCATTGAGCGACAAATCGGAACTCTGGCAGCGGTGTCAGCACCAATTCAAACTGCGCTTTGGAGAAAATGAATATGACAAATGGATTAAACCACTTCGAGCAGATTTCCACGGCGACGTTCTGCTGATATCTTCAACTAACGGGTGGGCGGGACGCAAGGTTCAAGACGCGTTTGGCGAGGACATTAGAACCGTTATCCGGGACCAGATTCGCGACGCATCACTCAAGATTGAGTTTAGCAACAAGCGTTCACAAGCAGTAGGTGCGCCACTGAGGACGGAACGGCGACCGTCCCGCGCGAAGAAAACATCGCAACCAGATCTCGATAAGCAGTTTACGTTCGATCAATTTATAACGGGAAGCACTAAAGGGGTAGAGAAATCCGTCGCATACGACGTCGCCGACTCATTTAATGACGACTTGATGGTGTTGGTGATTTATGGCGATAGTGGAATGGGCAAGACACACCTGTTGCATGCAATCGGCCACCACATATATGAGAAATTCCCCGATAAGGCGATCGAACTCACCCATTCGACATCATTAGTCAACGAAGTAACATCGATTTTGAAGCCATCGGGACCGCATGGTCGCAATATCAATGCAGCCATGCGTTCGTTGCAAGACAAGTACTCTCAGCATGATGTGATTCTGCTCGATGACCTTCACCGCCTCGTTGGTAAAGAGAAAATACAAGAGGAATTTCTTCATCTTCTGAACATTTGGCATAAGCAGCACACCAAGCTAGCCTTCACCTCGCTAGGTCCGCTCGCCGACCTGGAACGACTCGATCCGGCATTGCGATCCCGATTATTAGGAGGTATATCAATCCACGCGGTGGAGCCAGATGAGGACGCGAAGGTGCAAATCCTTCTTCAACACGCGGCCCGGGAAGATGTCAATTTACCGCACAACGTCGCGCAGTACTTGGCTCAGCAGTTGGAAGGAGACATTCGGATCCTAAAAGGGACATTGCTCAGCATCGTCAAAACGGAAAAGTACTCTGGTCGTAGATTAAGTTCCATTAGCGAAGAATCAGTTGATCGTGCGCTACGCAACCTAAATCGTTCAAGAAAACCGGTGACGGCGGAACGGGTGCTTAACTTGGTGAGTGAGCGCTTTAATGTCAGCGTGAACGACATTAAGAGCGGTGCTCGAGTTCATAGTAAGTTAATTCCGCGACAGATGGGAATGCTGCTTACTCACGAATTCACGTCGCTTCCGCACACCGAGATTGCGACCGTGTTTGGTCGGAAAGATCATTCCACGGTAAAAAACGCACTGAGCGCTATCGCGCGCAAAATGAAATCGGATGCACGGCTTCGTCGTGATTACGATTGGCTCAAGCATGAGCTGAAGAAATAGATGGACCTCCGAAGGGAGTAAAAACCACACAGTATGAAGTTCGAAGTCCAGCAAGAAGAAATGCTGAATGTGCTGTCGCACATCACCGGCGTCCTAGAACGGACACAAACGCGCGATGTGCTTTCGCATGCCCGCGTCCTAGTGGCCGAAAATGGTGAGTTGCAATTAAGCTGCACAGATCTCACCATGACCATGGTCGCGCAAATGCAGCTTGACCATGTCGACGAGGCTGGTGGGGCTTCGATCCCCGGCTTGCGTCTATTCAATATCTTCAGGGCGTTTCGAAAGAATGAACCCGTTGTGTTCGAGACCGTCGGCGACATGATCAAGATCACCTCTGGTCATTCAGAATACGAGCTGAACGTGATGACCGGGCCAAGCTCGAACGTCTTGGAAGGATATCTCCCGTCGCCTCCGGAGGATCGTGTCGAGATTCAAGTTCCAGCTGCGCGACTGCGCGAACAACTGCTATACACAAACCCAGTAATGGGGGTAAAAGATTCTAGGCAATACATGGTCGCGACATGTTTTGAACTGAGTCCTACTTACTTGCGAACGGTCAGCACCGAGGCATCCGTCTTGGCAATGGCAACGTCGCCTGGAGGAGTCCCGTCGTTGGCTCAAGAAGGTGAGGAATCAGATGGAATTAAGCGTTTCATAGTGCCACGTAAAACGGTCTTACAGGTTACGTCGATGTGTAGCGCCGCGAATGCATCGGACGTCGTCACGATGTCGTTTGGAAGTAATCATTTCTCGGCGAAGGTAGGTGTGTTTACCCTCACGTCGAACTTGGTCGACAGTGTTTTCCCTCAATACCAAAACGTATTTCCCGAGGAATACGGCTGGACGATGGTATGTGACCGTGATCGCTTGCGTGAAGGTCTTGACCAAGTGGAAGTGGTAGCGGTCGACAGCAGCCACCGGGTTCAGTGGGAATTTGACGGGAATGTGTTATCCATGCGTTCCGCGTCAACTCGAAATGATCGGGTTTCTGCGCAAGTCGCACTCGATAGCCTAACGGATCCGCGAAAACTTGCGGTAAACGGCGAGAAAGTGCTCCGCGTCCTGAACGCGCTCAACACCGAAAAGGTCGAATTTAGCACAAACGCATCAGATTTGCGCGCGAACATCCGAATCATGGGAACAAAGGGCGGCGAAGGTACAGAAGCGGAGGAGTCTGACGAGATTGGCGTCGCATATCTGCTCGCGACCATGTCCGATCGATGATTCTTGATCGACTGGAAGTCGATCACGTACGTATCCTCGAAAACCTCCGGCTCGATTTAGGGCCCGGGATCAACCTCTTCACTGGTCCAAACGGCGCCGGAAAGACATCGTTACTCGAAGCCGTTCACCTCCTGGTTCGTGGCAAGTCCTTTCGACGAGGGGGGTTAGAGAGCCAGATTCAGCAATCGTCCAATGGGATGTCGATACGAGGGCGATTTCGCGGTGACGAAACGTCGATTCGTTTAGATTTCGAGAAACGGCGCGGAAATCCGCTTGAGTTACGTCGCGACCGGCGTCGCATCGAGCGAATCTCCGAGATTGTGTCTCTAGTCCCAATACAAACGTTTCTGCCAGATCTAGCAGAACTGATTTTTGGCGCGCCCATCGAAAGGCGAAAATGGCTGGACCTTGGCTTACTATACAAGAGTATCGACTCACTTCGGACGATGGCGCATTTCCGCCACGTGCTAAGGCAACGGAATGCGGCGTTGCGCACTCGACAGCTCAGGCAACTTGACGCTTGGGATTTTGAGCTGGTTGCAAGTGCTGAAGCCCTTACCTCAATACGCCAGCAGTGCTTCGACGACATGATTAAAGAAGTTGCTTCCTGCGCCGAGAAGCTCTGTCCAGAACTCGATATTTCAATGGGCTTTTTCCCGGGATATCGAGGCGAGAAATTTGCCGACGAATTAGCCAAACACCGGACCAGGGATGTAAAATTACACATGACGAATTCAGGGCCACATCGCGCCGATATTCATGTGCGAATCAGCGTGAATGGCAGGCAGCGTAGGGCCTCGCCAAGCGCCGCGGCTCTTGCTTCTCAAGGTCAGGCACGCGCACTCGCTGCGTCGTTCAAGTTAGGACAGGTTCAGTACCTGAAAACACATGGATATCGTTCATTGCTATTGGTAGACGACCTGGGCTCGGAGTGGGACGATCTGCATTGCAGTCGGTTCCTAAACCTCATGTCAACAATAGGGTCTCAGGTATTGAGTTCTGCCGTGAGCGCGGATTTGCTTCCGCGACAATGGCGGGAGCGTGTATCGCGATATGAAATGAACCAGGGAAAAGTACTCTAGCCATTGTGCTGCCGCACGAATTTTGTCAAGTGTTTCACGTGAAACATCGGCCACGAATCAAGCCCCATAAGGATTTGAGGCTAATCTAACTCCTACATAATCGACGCATGAGGCGTCGCTAAGGATGATCAAATGACCGACGATTCCAACGAAAACGACTATACGGCTACCAGTATTAAGGTGTTGCACGGTCTTGATGCGGTCCGGCGTAGACCGGGAATGTATATCGGGGACACCGAAGATGGCACCGGTCTGCAGCATATGATCCAGGAACTCGTTGACAACTCCATTGACGAGGCCCTGGCGGGTCATTGCTCAACGGTGGAAGTCATCATCCACCCCGATAACGGCATTACCGTCCGCGACGATGGTCGCGGGATTCCTGTTGATTTCCACGAAGATGAGGGAAAGCCAGCCGCGGAAGTGATTATGACGACGCTTCACGCAGGAGGCAAATTCGATGCCAATGCATACAAGGTATCTGGCGGCTTGCACGGGGTCGGCCTCTCAGTTGTCAATGCGCTCTCCTCGTTCTTTCGACTAACGATTCGTCGAGAGGGGAAGGTCTACGAGCAAACCTATGAGAATGGCACACCCACATCCGGCTTAGAAGAGATCGGCGAGACGGAACAGACGGGAACGACGTGCTACTTTGAGGCGTCCGTCGAGATATTTAGCGAAGTTCAATATCGATTTGATACGCTGTCGGCGAAACTGCGTGAGCTGGCATTCCTGAATTCAGGGGTTCGTTTGACCGTTACAGATGAGCGCACCGATGAGAAGCACGAATTCTGCTATGACGGCGGTCTGCAGGAGTACGTGGCTTACCTAAATGGTGCAAAAACGCCTTTGCATGACGTCGTGCACTTTCAACGAACCGTCGACGGTGATATTGGTGTCGAAATCGCACTGCAGTGGACCGATGCGTACCAAGAGCAAGTACGCACTTACTGCAACAACATTCATCAATCCGACGGCGGTAGTCACTTAATCGGTTTTCGTACAGCATTGACCCGGGCGCTCAACAACTACATTGAACGTGAAGACATCGCAAAGCGTAGCGGCGTCAAAACCGCCGGTGAAGATGCGCGTGAAGGACTTGCGGCGATCGTTTCGGTGAAATTACCAGATCCTAAGTTCTCATCGCAAACCAAGGACAAGCTGGTTTCAAGCGAAGCGCGACCGGCCGTAGAAACGACGCTGTACGAACTGCTGACGGATTACTTACTCGAAAACCCGAAAGAAGCCAAGGGTATTGCTGAGCGCATGGTTGAAGCCGCTCAGGCGCGAGAGGCGGCGCGAAAGGCACGTGAACTTACGCGTCGAAAGAATGCACTGGATCTCGGTGGTTTACCGGGTAAACTCTCGGATTGCCAAGAGAAAGATCCCGCGCTTTCCGAGATTTTCATCGTAGAGGGAGATTCTGCAGGCGGATCCGCAAAGCAGGCGCGCGACCGACGAACTCAGGCGATATTGCCGCTACGAGGGAAAATCCTCAACGTGGAACGCGCGCGCATGGACAAAATGCTCTCTTCCAGGGAAGTAACTGCCTTGATCACGGCATTGGGCTGTGGGATTGGAAGTGAAACCGACATCAGTAAGCTCAGGTACCACCGTGTCATCATCATGACGGACGCGGATATCGACGGGTCGCACATTCGAACGTTGTTGCTGACGTTTTTCTTTCGACATATGCCGAAATTGATCGAAGAAGGGCACATTTATATCGCCTTGCCACCGCTTTATAAGGTTAAAAAAGGGCGCGGCGAGCGTTACGTCAAAGATGACGGCGAGCTTGAGGATTACTACGTAGCGAGCGCATTGGACGGTGCCCGGGTTCACGGTAACGATGCGTCGCCGCCGATGGCTGATGAATCCGTCCAAACGCTAGCACTCAGGGTTCAACAGACACGAGAGAACCTGGAAGCGCGAGCCAGGAGCATGCCGACATACATATCGTCTCATCTCTTCCACGTGCCGGTGCTGTCGCACGAGGCGCGCGGGTCTGACGATGACGCGCGAGAAGGAGATCTCCACGACGAGGCTAGTATGCGCCGTTGGCTGACGCTTCTTGAGACTGAATTATTGTCCGAGGAAGGGCGGTTCACGACAGACCTTGTGCATGACCCGGAAACAAGCCGCTACTACCCAACAATCACGCGTGCGTATCGCGGGGCGCGCGATACACATCTGCTTGATCAAAATTTCATCGACTCCCGCACTTATCGATCGATCGCGCAGCTCAATGCCGATCTTGATGGGTTGCTTGACGAGGGCGCGTATTTCGAAAAGAGCAACGACCAGTTCGAAACGACGAACTTCATGGATGGATTGGACTGGTTGTTGGAGAAGGCCCATCAAGGCGTCACGCTACAACGGTATAAGGGTCTCGGGGAGATGAATCCGGATCAATTGTGGGATACGACCATGGATCCAGAAATTCGCAATATGTCGGTCGTGGACGTCGTAGATGCAGCGGTAGCAGACAAGCTGTTCATGGATTTGATGGGCGATGATGTCGCGCCACGAAAAGAGTACATCAAGGCGAACGCACTCGCGGTGAATGCGGCGAATCTGGACATCTAAAACAGCAGACCGGCACATGAGGCTCGAATCGGTATTCTCGATTGTTTCACGTGAAACATCTGCCAGGAGTCAAGCTCCATAAGGGTTAGGGGTGGTGCGAACTCGCTCGAATTGCGCCCCTCTCGGGCTCTCTAATACTCGGTAACCGGACGATCGAGCCGACGCCGGAGGGGTTCCGTCAGTTTATAGGGTTGGAAGCACACAAATCGGTTGAGTCGACCTCTCTTTAGGTAAGCCTTCCGTTCCAGACCAGTTTCGACGCGAAACGGTACAAGCTGAATGCTTCGTTCACCAACGTATGCGTTGAATTACTGTTGGTTAGTAGCTTGCACGCGAGACTTCGATTCGTAATAGCTCACCGTTCTGCAAGTACCTGTTGACGCCTCCATGATCTAGACTCTCGGCGGATGTGGGTCGTCGTCGCTATCGATCAGAAGTATGAGCGTTTCGCATATGTAGGTAAGATAGTCCGGTTTCTAGGCACGTTACTCTACGCCGTGATCATTCAATTAGAGTTTATGTTGTGGACAAGAATCTAAAGACCTTGTACTCGGTTTTGGTATGTGCGGTCGGTATCGGGCCTCGGTGCATCGCTTTTACAAGCCGCATGCCGCGCATCGCACAAGCATTAATCGTAGGCATGGTCTTCTCGATGAGTTCGACGGTAGGCGATGAAACAACCGAACGGGAGGTAACGTTACCGGAACGCGCGAGCCAGTATCGCGCAGAAGAGATGGAGGAGGTCATTGTTGAAGGCGAGCGAATCGATCCTGCCGGCATGGATTTCCTTGAGATGGAACGAATTTACAGGCAGAAGGCAAGTGCTTCCCGAAGTTTCAAGATCGGAAGGTACGAAGAGGCGTTCCCGGAGCTGCTCCAACTAGCGAAGATGGGCTTCAAAGACGCTCAGGCGCGAGTGGGATACATATTCATGCACGGGCTTGGGGGACAACAGAAGAGTAACCTCAAGGCGCTAGGATGGCTCGGGGTAGCATCTCAAGGCCGAACACGCCCACAATATCGCAACATCTTCAATCAAATGATGGCTGAGGTTCCGCAAGACCGACAATCCTTAGTTGCGTTTGTCGTTGCGGACTATCGTGAGAAATTCGATTCAGATAAACTGGGTATTGAGTGCTGGCATAGCAACGTAAATCACGTGCGACAGTTCACGTGTCGCTATCAAGACGAGATGTTTAAATATTATAACCACATGAGCATGACGGGGACGCCTTTCTCAAGTGCTGGTCCCTAACAAGTGACGCGAGGTTCTTCAGAAACAAGCACAAAACCAATAAATATCGATCCTTTGCGCTATTTTATGGGTTAACTAGAGGATTTTCTATCAATTCTATGAGTTTTTCAGGGTAAATCGGCCTTTTCTAAATTTGGCTCGTTTGCTAGATATTCCCCTCCGTGGCGATATTTTCGAGCTCAGCCATCTGCTCGCGCATCCATGCTTCAGCAGCATCATTGAAATCCTGCGACGTTCGCTCACCAACCTGTTGTGGAGGCGAGATTCGCACCTGAATTACTCCAGGCTGTTTAATGAAAGCATTGTTGCGCCAAAAGTGACCGCCGTTATGAGCAACAAGGTAGGTCGAGACCCCACTCTGTTTGGCGAGCATGGCGCCTCCGCGCTGAAACTTCCCAACTTCTCCAGAGGGAATGCGCGTCCCCTCTGGAAACAAAGTCACCCAAACACCGGCAGCAAGACGTTTCCTGCCTTCCGCGACGATGTACCGCAATGCCGACATCCGCTGTTCGCGATCGATTGCGATGGGATTGGTTACCCAAAATGCCCAGCCAAAACAGGGAATCCATAAAAGTTTGCGCTTGATGACCGTGGTTTGAGGACCGACTAGTAACTGAGAGTAAAGCGCATCCCACGTGCTCATATGCTTCATAAGGAGAATACCCGGTTCTCGGCCTAAATGTTCTTTGCCGTGTACCTCAACCCGGATACCACACGTCATTTTTAACCACCAAAGCGCAAGAGAAACCCACGGTACGATCACGACATGGAAGCGAAGGCGTCTTGGTACGAATTGCGCAATGACGGTGAGCGATGTACCCCACAGTGCAGTCCAGCTCGCGAAGCCGATATAGAAAACGAGTGTGCGAATCCAGAGAACAGGTCGCGTACGCATCATCGATACCAATACCTTGGAGCTAGTAGCACAAGTAAGGTAAATATCTCAAGACGGCCCAATACCATCGCCAGGATCAGCAACCATTTGGTAGGAGCATTCAGAGACGCGTAATGGTTGGCTACTTCGCCGAGGCCTGGGCCGAGATTATTTAAACATGCGGCTACAGCGGAGAAGGCGCTCTTGATATCCAAATCGGAGACCATCAGAACGCAAGTGAGTAAGAACAGAAATAGGAGGCCATACATGGTTACAAAACCCCAGACGGCCTCAATGACCCGGTCGGCGACGACCTCAGAGCCGAGTTTGACCGTGAACACACCGTCAGGCAGTATTAGACGCCGGACTTCTCGGACGCCTTGTTGCATGACGACGAGAACGCGGTAGATCTTGATGCCTCCTGCCGTGGATCCTACGCAACCACCCACGAACGACGCTAGTACCAGTAACACAGGGCACAACAGCGGCCAATTGTCGACCGCCGTGGTCGTGTAGCCGGTTGTTGTTGCAAAAGACACCGCCTGGAATAGTGCGTCGCGGAACGCGCTGCCCGCCATCTCCTCGGCCATCGCTAGTCGCAACATTACGAGCAACGTCACCGCTACGATGAAGATGGCATAGGTCCGCGCTTCTGGGTCACGGAAATACTCACGAATATCCGTTTTTACGATGATCGCACGATAGTGCAGTGAGAAATTGAGCCCAGCCAACAACATGAACATGATGGCGACCGTCTCGATCATAGGTTCGTCGAAGTGACCAATGCTCGCGTCATAGTTTGAGAAACCGCCGATGGCGACGGTGGTAAATGAATGGCATACCGCATCAAAGAAGGACATGCCAGCGACCCAATAAGCAAGTGCGCACGCGAGCGTCAACATGAGATAGAGAAGCCACAACGATTTCGCGGCTTCTGCGATACGCGGCTTAAGGCTAGTGTCCGTAATCGTGCCCGGTGCTTCAGCACGAAATAGCTGCATGCCGCCAATCCCAAGCATCGGCAGGATGGCCACGGCAAGTACGATGATGCCCATTCCGCCTATCCACTGTAGGGAGGCGCGATAGAACAGAAACGTTCGAGGCAGCTCCTCAAGACCCGTCAAAACCGTCGCGCCGGTTGTTGTCAGGCCGGAAAACGATTCAAATGCGGCGTCTGTGAAGCTCTGTGTGACGTTGACCGAGCTCACCATGAAAGGTAGCGTGCACAGTAGACCTAACACGAAATAGGTCAACGTAGTGATTAGAAACCCTTCGCGTACTCTTACCGTGCGATCGAAACGAGTCAGCAGAAGGTGAACGCCGCCACCGATGAGCACAAAGAGAAGGCCAATGCCGGCGAAGACTGAGGCTACTTCTTCGCCGTAAAGAAATCCTACGGCTGCACTTGCCAATAACGGTCCGCCGATGATCATCACCAGCACAGCGAACACGCTGCCGATGGCCGCGTAGTTCATTAGAACAGCTTGAAAGCCTTAGCTCGAAACAGTTGTTCGGCTTTGGTTGTCGCGTCGCTACCTTCAGTGATGAAGACTGCGCGGTCGCCTTCCTCTACCCGAACATCGGGATCGGCATGAATCGGATAGATTTCCAACGGTTCCCGACCAATACCGGCGTCGGCACCGCGGATTACGCACAGGAGATGTGTCCCTTTCGGCAATTTCAGTTGGGCGGGACGCTTACCGACCACTCGACTGGTTTCGGCATTGCCTTGTACCTTTAGCTCGATGAGATCAAGATTGAATAGCGCTAAGTGACGAAATACCGACAAGGTCTTTTCGCGCACCAGGCGTTGAATGATGTTTGCGGTGGTTTGCTGCGGGGAAATGGGAATCTCGATACCCGCCTGCACCAGTGATTCCAGGTAATTGACGCGCTGGACCAGCGTGAAGACGGTCCTAACATTCAAACGCTTGGCGGTTAAAGACGAAACAACATTAACAAGATCGTTATTAGTGACGGCGCAGTAAAGATCCGAGTCGTTGACGTCATTCGCGCGCAGGAAATCCTCGCTTGATGCGTCACCACTCAATACAGTCAGGTCAACTGACGACGCGAGTTCCCCGGCTAACTGCTCGGCGCGTGCTGGGTCCGCTTCAATAATCTTGATATTACGTCGTAGCGGGAGCTCGTGGACGTCTTTGGCAAGCCGCATGCCGATGTGTCCACCACCGCCAATAACAATTTGCCGATAAGGTTTGATGATCCCGCTTAAATCTCGTGACAACTCCTGCATGGCGTGCTTTTGACCAAGAATGAAAGCCAGGTCACCGTCCGCTATTTTGGCGTCACCGAGAGATTGCACGACCTTGTTGTCGCGTAGTAATCCCACGAGATGAGCACGATTGCCACTCACTTTCGCAAAATCAACGACGGGCAGCCCAAGCAAGTCGCTGTCCGGTTGCATTCGCGTACACGTCATGATGACCTGTGCGTCTCCGAATTCCGCGATGTAGACAGCTCCCTGATACTCGACTAAATTCCTCAGATGGTTTACGACGGTCAATTCGGGGCTGATCGGTTCGTCGACGGGAATCCCACCGGTGGAAAACAACTCAGCGTGTTTATCACCAAGGTACGCGAGATTGCGAATTCGCGCGATGCGCATCGGCGTGTCGTGTAACGTGAGCGCCACCTGGCACGCAACCAGATTAACTTCATCGCTTGCTGTAACCGCGACGATTGCGTCGCAGTCGTCGATGCCGGCTTCCCTGAGCACGTCTGGACTGGAAGCGTGACCAACCACCGTGCTGCACGAGTGCATTGCTCGGACTTCCTTCAGCGCGTGCGGGTCAATGTCAACCATGGTCACGTTCATGTTGAAGTCCGCCGCCAACGATTGCAGCACGGTTCTTCCGACCTGCCCCGCACCGAGAATCAAGACATTCATTGCGATGTTGCCGTTTTTCGCAATTTGGCCAGGTAGAACCCGTCGCCCCATTGCGAGTCTGGGAAGATCTGGGTGCCGAATTCCTGGGGGATGATCAAAGGTTGATCAGATGGTTGTAGGTCTAGCGTCTCAACTCGGACGTCGGCTCTTCCTTCAACGAGCTGTTCGATCACAGCGTCGTTCTCCTCCGGTAACAACGAGCACGTGGCGTACATGAGTACGCCGTCAGGTGCAAGCACTTGCCATAGATTACTCAATAGTTGAATTTGACGTTCCTGCAACGAGACTATCTGCAAAGGCTCACGGTGAATCTTGACATCGGGATGGCGCCCAATCGTGCCTGTTGCCGAGCATGGCGCATCGAGAAGGATTCGATCATACGGGGTACTATCCCACCAAGTGAGGCTAGTTGCGTCGCCTTCGATGATCGTAAGCGGTAGACCGAGTCGTTTACTCTCGATTTCACACCAAGCACGACGCGCCGGATTGATATCGATCGCGGTTAGCTCGATGTCGTGCTCTAAGAGTTGAAATGCTTTATTGCCCGGCGCAGCGCAAGCATCTAGAACACGCAATCCCGGACGGATGTCGAGCTGTCGTACGGGGAGTTGAGCGCTAGCATCCTGTACTGAGAACCATCCTTCCGCATACCCAGGAATCGTATTGGTGCGTTGAGGAGTGCGCAGTCGAACGGTCGCGTCTTGGCGTACTGTCGTGAAGCTGATTTCGTGATTTCGCAAGGAGTCGTGGAAATTCGTGGGTGAGATTTTGCGCTGGTTAACGCGCAGACACTGAGGCATCCGGCCGTTGAGGCGTCCTAAGTAGCGGCCCACGAACTGTTCACCATAGGCATTTCGTAATTTCGTAATCAGCCAGTCCGGCAACTCGTGCTTGCCGATCAGAGTGGACGGTTTGTATTCACGATCGGCTTTGCGGAGTATGGCGTTTACCAAGACAGCCGCTGAGGTCTTGTGGAGCCGCTTGATCGCCTCGACGGACTCCGACACAACCGCATGTGGTTTCGCGTCTGAGTGTGTGAGTTGATACAGACCTAATAGAAGCACTGCTAGCACTTCACGATCAAGTTTGGGGAGCGGCGTGATACAGAGACCAGATAGTTGCTCGGAGAGCGAGAAGTAGTGGCGGCAGACGCCATAAACCCAGGCCCGGATGCGCGCAGACGCCAATGCCGCACCAGATAGTTCCAGAGCCGTTTCTAGCTGTTCACCTTGTAACACTCGGATCAGCAACCGCGCGGCGTGTCGGATATCGTCGTTACGCATTTTCGAGGACCAAGGGGTTTTCGAAACGAGTACCCGCACGCCACATATCCGCATAGCCATTCACCGCGTCCGCTCCTGACATCGCGCGCCCTTTCCCAATATTGAGTTGAACGGTCTGCAATGCCAACGCGGCTTCGCCGCATCCGATCACAGGATAGGGATTTGAGGTGAGGACCTGACCAGGAGCGCCAGCACCATCAACGACCGCAGCTTCGTGTATGCGGACGCGCACGTATTGCGCTGGCTGCTGCAGGATGGTGAATGCCATGCCGCGACCGTGAAATGCTCGCACGTGCCGTTCAATTTTTTGGGCGCTTGCGCGCCAGTCGATTTGTGCCGCACCAGCACTGAGCCGCGGTGCATAGGATGCACGTGCTTCAACTTGTGGGCGAGGTTCTTCTAACTTGCCTGCGGCCGCTTTGTCGAGAGTGCGGATGACTTCGTCCGCACCCAGCTGTGCAAGCTGTTTCGTCACGGACAACGTTGTGCTTTTGGAAGATAACGGCAGCGAGGTTTGCTGATACACCGGACCGGCGTCAAGAGGGGGAGTGATTTGCATGATGGACACGCCGGTAGTTTTGTCTCCGTGCAGGATCGCGTGTTCAATCGGCGATGCGCCACGCCATCGCGGCAGTAATGAAGCGTGCACATTCATGCATCCTAAACGCGGGGCGGCTAGTACGCGCTTCGGCAATAGCAGCCCGTATGCTGCTACAACTAACACGTCAAGCGGTTCAAGTACGGATTCGACACCGCGCAGATTTGTGGGTGAATGAACGACCAACCCTCGATCGGTGCTCAGCGCTTCCACGGGTCCAGGACGAATCTTGCGCCCGCGTCCAGCAGGTCTACCCGGTTGCGTAAACACTACACGAACATCGTGGGTCGACGCGAGAAGCGCGTCTAAAATCGTTGCGGCAAACGCGGGTGTGCCGGCGAATCCGATGTTCATGGGACTAGGCGCAGACCCGACTACTCGTCAAAACGCAAAGCGTGAAACAGTAGACCCTTGGTAAGGGGAAAGATTCGGCGTTCGTGAGATTCGCAGGCTCTTGTCGACGATGCAGAATTATTGCGATTTGTTCGGCTGTGCGGCTTGGTTTGGACCGAAAAGGAAGTTAATTCATGATCGTAGGGATGTCAGAGACTCGGCTCGCGCGTATTGGCGCACATATCGAGAAGTACATAGAAGCCGGCAAGTTGCCGTGTGCGTCGGTACTGATCACACGTGATATGGATGAAGCGTATTACTTCGCTTCGGGCTACGCAGACGTTGAGCGAAAGACCCCACTTGCACGGGATACCGTGTTTCGAATCTACTCGATGACCAAACCGATCACGAGTGTAGCGCTCATGACACTCTACGAGCAAGGGTTGTTCCAGCTCGACGATCCGGTCAGCAAATACATTCCGGCATGGGAAAACCTTCGCGTCTACGAAAGTGGCGAGGGCGCTTCGATGAAGACTCGAGAACTCTCTGAACCCATGACGATCAAGCATTTGATGACGCATACGTCAGGCTTGACCTACGGGTTTATGCAAAGCCATCCAGTTGACGCGCTATATAGAGAAAAACAGGTTGGGGGAGGTCCTGGACGGACCCTCGACGACATGATCGAAGGACTCGCGGAGATTCCGTTGGTGTTCGACCCCGGATCACGCTGGCACTACAGCGTCGCGACGGACGTTTGCGGATACTTGGTCCAGCACTTTAGCGGTCAAGATTTGGACGAATACGTCGATCAATCCATCCTCAAACCGTTAGGGATGGCTCATAGTGGTTTTTGCGTAAGGCCCGGCGATAGCGACAAACTAGCCGCGTGTTACAACCATCATCCCGCAGGCTTTCAACTACAGGACGACCCCGTCAATTCAAACTATCACAAGCGACCCACGTACCTTTCCGGCGGCGGTGGCATGGTTGGCACGATTGACGACTACATGAATTTCGCCTGCATGTTGTTGGGCTACGAACCTACGCTCGAGGAGAATCCCGTGCTTGGCCTTCGGACGCGTCAGTACATGCTCTCTAATCACCTACCAGGCAGGGTGGATCTTGCGGCGATGGGGCAATCTGTGTTCTCCGAAACATCATTCGCTGGTGTCGGGTTCGGATTAGGTTTCTCGGTGGTCGTCGATCCGGTGGAATCGTCGGTGTTGGATAGCTACGGAGCGTCTGGGTGGGGCGGGGCCGCGAGTACCTATTTTTGGGTTGATCCGGTCGAGCGAATGGCAGTCGTGTTCATGACGCAGCTATTACCGTCATCAACTTTCCCGATTCGTCGTGAGCTCAAGACATTGGTAAACCAAGCGATAGTCTTGGATCCGATCGAACTAGACATGGGAGATCCGACTCTCGACGAATTGCTCGATCCGGAATATGACGAGGATTATTCGGACCAGGACGTCGACGACATTCGGAATTAACGGCTGCACCCGCGGAAAACGCACAATTGTTGTGCGCGACGGGCTCTAAAACGCCCAATTAATGCGCGCGCATTTAGAAAGATTGCTGGTTTTGACGCAAAAGCGTGCGCTGGCACAGATTTTGCATAAAATCCCGCGATTCGATTTTTCGCAACACATTTTTACGAGGCAGTATCTACATGAAATGCAAACTCGAATACATCTGGCTTGATGGTCGGGCGCCGACACAAAGTTTGCGCTCCAAGACGCGAGTAGAGAGCGACTTTGACGGTTCACTTGAGGCCGCGCCCATGTGGGCGTTCGACGGCAGTTCGACCGAACAGGCTGACGGCGCGACATCTGACTTGCTTTTAAAACCAGTCTCGGTGTTTCCCGATCCGGCGCGCAAGAACGGATTCTTGGTCATGACTGAGGTCCTGAATGCGGACGGCACTCCCCATTCGTCTAACGGTCGAGCCACCATCGATGATGACGATGACGACTTTTGGTTCGGATTCGAACAAGAGTACTTTCTTTGGGACACCAAGACCTCTCTGCCGCCAGGGTTCCCGAGCAAAGGATTTCCCCGCCCGCAAGGTCCGTACTACTGCTCGGTTGGCGCCGAAAACGCGTTCGGTCGCTCCTGCGTTGACGAGCACCTCGATCAGTGCCTGGAAGCAGGATTAAATGTTGAGGGTATTAATGCGGAAGTCGCCGCTGGTCAATGGGAATTTCAAGTCTTTGCGAAAGGTGCGAAGGCGGCCGGTGATGAAACTTGGATCGCCCGATATCTTGCGGAACGCAACGCTGAAAAGTATGGCTACGGGATTAATTGGCATCCAAAGCCGTTAGGCGATACGGATTGGAACGGATCTGGCATGCACGCAAACTTTTCTAACGGTGCGATGCGGGACCAAGGAAGTGAGGATCTGTTCACCACGATTTGTGAGAAGTTTGGCGAGAAGATCAACCGTCACATCGAAGTCTATGGTGCAGACAACGATCAACGACTGACGGGTCAACACGAAACGCAGTCAATCCACCAGTTCAGCTACGGTCTATACGATCGCGGCGCTTCAATCAGAATCCCGGCTGCAACCTATGAAGCGGGCTGGAAAGGGCGCCTTGAAGATAGACGACCCGCCTCGAATGCAGACCCCTACAAGGTTGCATCGGCGATCGTCACGACCACGAAAGAGGCGCTTTCTTAAGCGAACTGACGTCTCACAATCTGCCTCGTAGGCGAGAGCGGCGACCTTGATTGTCGCTCTCGCCGAATTCAAACTCGAGGCAAACTCACAACGGGTATTCGTCGGCCAGCGCGCGAATGTTCGCGTCATCGAGACCTAGTCGACGCGCTTCTCGCAACATGCGCTGATAACTAGCGCGAAACGCGGCTAAGTCAGCGTCGCGACCTTCGGTTAACCAAGCATTGAATTTAGGTGCGCGTTTCTCTCGAAACGCGGTGCCACCCTCGCGCGCGTCGGGATGGTGATCTGATACTGCAGTCTTGGCGGCAATCTCATCGAGGGATTGCTCGAAGGACAGCTCGTACGCGTTGTAAATCGAGCGCTTCAGTAAGCGCATTGCCACTTGTGGACCATTCGCGAGTTCCTCTGCAAGCGCCATGACATGTGTCTCAAGTGCGTCGCCAGGTACCACCTCGTGAAGCAAGCCTAATTCAAGCGCTTCTTCGGCCAATACGATCCGCTTGCGCATCAGGAAGTCGATGGTCTTTGCGAGCCCGATCAATTGGACCATGAGGTACTGTCCGCCCTCATCCGGGAGAAGACCAAAGCGAAGCGTGGCGCTACCGATCCGCGCGCCAGCTGCGGCGATGCGATAGTCACAAGCAAGCGCTAAGGTCATCCCGGTCTGAACGGCGACCCCGTTGATGGCGGCGATTGACAGCTTGTCGCAGTTGCGAATCGCGACGTTTACAGCTTGAGAGAGGTGCCTCAATCCTTCATATGTGCCGATTTCGGTGTCATGACCGGGGGGAATCGGTGGTACGAGAGGTTCGCCGCCGATTGGTTTGTCCTGTCCAGAGATGTCGTCGCCGGCGCAGAATGCGCGTCCTTCGCCAGTGAAAACCAGAATCCGAACCGCGTTATCCATTTGTGCTTGAATGATGGTCTCGACGAGATCTCGTTTTATCGGTTGAGTTAGTCCGTTTAGACGTTCTGGGGTGTTGAACTTGATCCAAGCGATGCCGGGATCTCTCACCTCGACCTCAAATCCTGTAAATGCACCTGTTTGCATCGAGGTCCTCTCCTCTTCGTGGCGTCGAAATCGGGCTATTGTATGGTCGCGAAATCGGGGTTGATAATTCGGGTTAAGACGCTGGAAATTTGCATGTCAGAACAATCAGTCGCAAAGCGACGGGCACCGAGTTACCTTCTAAAAGGGGTTAGTTGGCTACTGGCCGCAGCTTGTTTTTACTTGGTTCTTAGCCGGTTGAACGCTGCTGCAGCTCGAGAAGGTCTGACGTTGCTTGGCTATCTGTTGGAGTTTATCGGCGATGTGAACTGGCTCCTCTGGTTCGCCGTCATGATGCCGTATTCCGTGTTTTTCTTTCTCATCGACTCGAATGTCACCTGGCGTGCGGTTCGCTGGTTTAACGCGCCAAGTTTGAGATATCGAGACATATTGCCGATTCGCGCTTCCGCATACATCCTTTCGTTGCTCAATGAGCAAGTGGGTAAAGGTGCGATGACGCTCTATCTGTTGAAACGGCACAAAACACCAGGGTGGGAGACACTCTCTACGATGATCTTCTTAGGTCTTATGGAGATCTATCAACTCTTGATGTTCTCCGTGATCGGATTGATTTACTACTTCGAGTACGTGGTCGAGGCTTCGACGCTACTGCCGCTGAATGTGATTCTTCCTATTGTTTTTATCTCGGCGTTCGTGTTCTTAGTGGTCTGGATCGCGTTCTTTCGAGGGTTGTTCCTGAAAAACTTGAACATTCGAAATCACCGATATCTTCGAGCGTTCCGTGAGGCACGCCTGAAGCACTATGCTCTGACCGTGCTATACAAAGCACCTAATCTGATTGGCGCCGTCGTGGTGTACACGATTGCGCTCGCACTCTTCAATGTTGAAGCAAGTTTCGGACAGCTTCTCGTGTTTCTACCGCTGATCTTCCTGGCCGCAGCACTGCCATTGCCGTTTCATGCTGGCGCACTACTACTATGGACAGCGTTATTTCCCGATTACCCAGAAGTGGGCGTCTTTAGTTTGTTCATGCACACGTTTTTTGTGCTGTTCAATGCATCGATTGGTTTATTGTTCCTGCCAAAAGCCAATCGCGAATTGATTGATGAGGCGACACAGTCTTAATACGCGAATTTAGGCTGCCAGTCGCCGGATCCTTCCGGCAACAAATCGAAGAGGTTGAACACTGCGCAGTAAGCATCGCCGGGACCAAACGGGGTATCAGCGACCTTTGCAATAGACCCGTCCTCGAGTTTCTTTAATACGGTCACTCCCGGCATTAATTCGCCACCTCCAAGGTCGTAACCAAGATCAGCCGGTAACGATGAGTCGTCTACAGACGCCATCGGGAAGCGCCAACCGCGAGATTGGGCGAATTCCTGCTGTTTCTCGGGAGATTCAGGATTTGTGAGGACAAACCCGGCGCGATCTTGAAGATGGTCAATCACGCCATTGAATCCATCCGCCCACAAGGTGCAGTAAACACAATGGGATCCCATATTGTGGATGAGAAACAACGTGTCGTGGGCTCCAAAATAGGATGAGACACGACGGGTCCCGTCAACGGTCTTCAGCTCGTAATCCTGGATCGGCTCTGGCTCAATCCCTTTTTGGAGCTCAAGCATTGAACTGCGGACTTTCATGAGCTGCTCGTACAGCTCGCCGAGCTTTTGTTTCGTCTCTTCGTTACTCATATCACTAATCCTCAAACCACACTGCAGTTCAAACGGGCGTCTATGGTACGGATGACGCCTCATTTGAAGTATTGACTGTGGTCGACCTGATAGATGTCTGAGTTGGAGCGTTCGATGGCGGAAGTTATCCCGGATGCGCGTCGGGTTCGTCCCGCGGTGTATTGAAACCCAGGTCCGGAGGTGTATTCATCACAAGCTATGCAAGGGTTTAGGTTGCCACTTTCGTCGACATGAGCCTGGCTCATGTTGTTTTTGAGCACATTCCATAGACCGTAGTGCCGAAGGCAAGTGGCCATGCACTGGCGTCTGGTGTGCAACACGTTGTAGGTCCAAGTCTCTGCACAATGTCTCTCGAATCCGATCGTCTGCATCAAACATTGTTTGACGCCTGTCTTCGTGAGCTTCCTTCCGCACGACCGCGCTGGAGTCATTAGATCCGGCTTTGCCAGATACACGCCAAGGTTTCGAAGGGAGGAACACGTGCCGCAGTGAAATCGATGCGTGATCACGAAGTCCTTGGCGAGAGCTTCCTCTTTAGATGGAAAAGTGCGCAGTTCATAGTCACTTCGTTGAGCATCAGTAAACCGAATGGCACATACCTCGGTGTTCTGTGGCAATGAGCTGTACCACACCAATACAGGCTCCTGACCATAGAAAGAGAACCGACCTTTACCCGTTTCCAATTCGTAGCTTCGGGTGTTCTCAGGTAGGCGATGTTCAAGGTCTTCGATACTTTCGAAAGCAACCCGAAACTGCGGCTTGTAAGGATCGGCTGTAATGAATTGGTTTTGCCGTGTCTGATGAGGCAACGTCCCGACGAGCTTGAGTTTGCCGTAGATTTCGTCTTCGTTAAGTAAATTAGTTTGGTTCAGGCGCTCAATAAGAGCGGAGTTATCGAACACTTGAGACGTTGCTTCGGCTGACCTGACGAAACTCGGTTCCGCGTTGCTGTCGTGCGCGAGGATTAGACAAGAGAAGACGAGCGAGCTCAGCAGAAGAAGCAGTGGTCGACGCTTAAACTCGTAGTAGCTCAATTCGTGTCGCGACCTTTTCTAACGCGGGTGGTGACCCGAATCGCAATCGAAAGGCACGTCGTGGCAATCAAAAGCCAGCAGAATCCATAGATCCAATTGAAAGGAATCCAGTCTAGCTCAAGTGCAAGCTGAGTGGTGATCGTCGCTACAACGACGAAATACAAGATACCGTTGTATCGCCCAAGCCGACTTGGAATCAAGGAGCGATGTGTTTGTGGGCCGCTATACGCGTATTCACCAAAAGCCAACAGCTGCAGAAGCGGAAGTGCGAGAGGTACGAGGTTTTCGTCATGGAGCGAAAGCGCCATCAGACCCAAGAAGGCGAATACAAAATCCGCGGTATGGTCTAACCGAGTTCCTAACCCGGTCGCATGCTCGAGTTTCCGCGCGATCGGACCATCTATCAGATCGCTGACGACCGCATAAACCATTAGGCCAAAAGCAACACGCCAATGCTCCGCCAGTGCCGCCCAGATGAAAATCGGTGCACATACCCCCCGCAGGATGGAGAGGAGGTTTGGTATTTGTACGAAGAGAGCCCGCAATTTATCCTTCAACTTAGTTAGATGAGTGTAATGACCGTTAAGCATTACAGCCTAGCTATTTTGATCGAAAATCGGGTTTGTCGCGTGACCCATGCGCCCGAATTCGTCATGTATTGTTTTGCTCATGACAGCTCAGCGCAAGCGTTTGCGCTTCTCGTTCAACGGATTTCGGTACAACAATAGAATTAGCTTGACTGACACATTAGTCGGTACGACTAGCAGCTGTGGTCGTTCGTGTAAGGAGCGGCGGTAAATTTGGCGGGGAAACTTTCTGTTCGACTCGAGAATCGACTCGATGAAATTCAGCGAGTTGACACAGCAATTGAAGAATTCACTGAGCAACTAGATCTTCCGTTTTCGGTCGTCTTTCAAATCCGACTCGTGGTTGAAGAACTGTTCACCAATATCGTGAGCTACGCGTACGACGACGATGACCTTCACGAGATCTTTGTCACGGTGGCATACGAGAACGACCGTCTGGAGCTTACGCTCGTTGATGACGGTATGGAATTCAACCCGTTAACCGTCGACCCCCACCATAACGTAGGCGACACGATCGAGGAGCTAGAAATCGGTGGCAAGGGGTGGACGCTGGTTCGAGCCTATATGAACGAATTCGAATACGACTACAGCGATGGCAAAAACCACCTGAAACTGGTGAAGCACCTTTCGTAAAGATCATGAGCCATGACCTCGTCGAGCGCGCGACGGGCGGACTCGTCATGAAATTGTTCACGTCGGTGCGAACCGGAAGGCTGGTCAAGACAACTAACGCAGCACGAAGAATCGTTACCGTCTTGGCGATCGTGCTGAGTCTCAGCATGCTGGCGCAAGAGACCCCAGAAGCGACAACCAGCGAAGCTGAACCGGTTTCCCAAGCCGTACCGGGCGTCACTGATGACCGGATTTTGTTTGGTCAATCGGCGGCCTTCGCGGGTCCAGCAGCAGCGCTAGGACGCGGTATGAACTTGGGGATCAAGGCTGCGTTCGAAGAGGCGAATGCGACTGGCGGTGTTCATGGTCGCCGACTAGAACTGGTACAACGTAATGACGGTTACGAACCGGAATTAGCGATCGACAATTCACGGGCACTGCTTGAAGAGGACCAAGTTTTTGCTTTGATCGGCGGTGTGGGAACTCCGACGTCTCGCGCGGCACTACCGATTGCCGATGCGGCAAAAGCACCGTATATCGCGCCGTTTACCGGTGCCGGTTTTCTGCGTGACGCATCTTCCTTTTCGGTCAACTTGCGCGCGTCCTACGATCAAGAGACAAGTCGGATCGTCGAGTATCTCACCGACACGCTCAACGTGACACGTATCGCGGTCGTGTACCAAAACGACTCGTACGGGCAAGTCGGTTTACAAGGCGTGCAAAAGGCGATGGACGAGATAGATCGCGAACTCGTTGGAATTGGTGCGTATCCGCGCAACACCAAAGCCGTCAAGACCGCACTCTTGGATGTAGCGAAAACCAATCCGGAAGCGATTGTCATTATTGGCGCGTACGCCCCAACGGCAGAGTTCATCCTGTGGGCGAAGAAGCTTGATCTCGATAGTGTGTTCTTCACTATTTCATTTGTTGGAAGTCAAGCCCTCGCAAGTGCGTTGGGTGAGCAAGGCAAAGGTGTTTACGTAAGCCAAGTCGTGCCTACCCCCGATAGCAAAGAACTGCTGATCGCCTGGCAATACCGCGAGGCTTTACGCAAATTCGATCCTTTAGCGGAACAGGGGTTTGTGTCATTCGAAGGCTACCTCGCCGGGCGGATGACCATCAGTTTGTTAGAAGATGCAGGACGCGAGCTCACGCGTGCAAAGTTCATGGATGCGATGCGCACCATGTCCTTTGATGATCTAAATGGGTTTAGTCTCCAGTTTGGTCCAACAGACAATCAAGGTTCTGATCAGGTATTTCTCACCATGATCGGCGACAATCAAACCTATGAAGCCGTGCAATAGTGCTGGGTTTCAATGATGGCTGACGACCAAGACACGCCCCCGGTCACTAGCGACGAAACGCGCACAGTAACTCGTCGAACATCCACATCGTTAATGGGCGACGAGTCCATTCCATTTATCCTTCGACTGTGGGGGTCGCGCGAGCGAATCTCCACGAAATTGGTCTTCTATTTCATCGGCGCCGTGTTAATTACGTTGGTGGCCAGCGCGGTGGCGTTCGCATTTTTTGCGTTCCTTGACACCAAACTACGGCAGGTCAACGACGAGAACGTCCCTCAGATGATCTCTGCATTTGAAGTCGCGCAGGAAAGTGCAGCGCTTGCGGCTTCATTGCCACGGTTGTCCACTGCGGCACAGGCTGATTTCGGGGCGATTGTGCAGAGCGTCTATGAGACGCAAGATGCCTTTGAGAGTTACATTGCCACGATTTCGGAAACCGAAACTGGAAGTCTTCGAGCGGCTGAATTACTCGAAGCCGGCCAGGCGATGCGTAGCAATATTGAGGAATCGATCGCCGTCGTGAACAAGCGCTTTGAACTGCTCACTGCGTCCGATCTCGTGATGGATGAAATCGGTCGTTTGCAGGATCAAGCTCGAGGTCGCCTTCAACAGATTCTCGATGATCAACTCTTTTATTCGATGACAGGCTATCGCGATCTAAACGACCCGCCGAATCGACAGGTTGGTGTGGATACCGCGGCATTTGATACCTATCGACATTTAAGTGAGATTGAAGGTGCTCTAGAGTCAGCAGCGGAGCTGATGGCGGCGGCATTTAATGAGACAGACGCGGACCAGCTTGTCCCGTTGCTCGAGAGATTTGAAGCTACGAAGGCGACCGTCGAACGATACGCCAAGCTGATACCTCCGGACATGGATGTTTCAATGGTTCTCGGTCCTCTTGAGCGGTTATTTGCGATAGGGATAGGACCGGATAGTGGGTTTGCGCTACGGCAGGAAATCCTCCGCTTAAAAACGGTCGAAGAGCAATACATCGTGGCTAACCGCGCGATCGTAGAGGATCTCTATGCAAGCGGCGAAGCGCTCGTGAATGCGGCTTCGCTTGACACCAACGCAGTCACTGGTCAGGCTGAAAGCGCGACGACGGTGGCGGTGTACCTGTTGCTTGCGTTGAATATCGCCGGAATCATTGGAGTCGCTTTGATTGTGCGGCAATTCGTGCTGCGCAAGTTTGTGAGAAGAGTAGATACGCTAGCGGATCGAATGCACACGATGGCAGATGGCGATCTTGAAATCGACATCCCCATCGATGGCAACGATGAAATCGCGACGATGGCTGAAGCGCTTGAAGTGTTTAGGAAGAAATCTCTTGAGGCGCTGCGCTTGAACGAAGTTGAGCGATTGAATGCTGAACTTAACAAAACCAACGATCGACTCGAAGCCATGAACGACGAGCTCAAAGCCGCCCAACAGCAAATCGTGATGCGTGAGAAACTCGCAGCGATGGGGGAACTCACCGCCGGCGTAGCGCACGAGATCAAGAACCCGCTCAACTTCATGATGAACTTCGCAGAAGTCTCACAAGAACTGATCGAAGAGTTATTTGAGGAACTTGAAGTTGACGAGAAAGATCGCGACACGGGCATAGTTGAGGAGATTCAGCAAGACTTGACGGGTAATCTCCAACGCATCCGTGACCACGGCGATCGCGCAAATTCGATCGTGCGCGACATGCTGGCGATGGGTCGGGAGGCATCGGATTGGGTTCCGACGAACATAAACCGGATTCTGTCAGAACATGCAAGACTCGCGTTTCACAGTACTCGGGCCGCCGATTCCGAATTCCAGCTCGATATCAAAGAAGAGCTCGCGGAGGACATTCCAGAAATCGATGCGATACCGAATGACATCGCCAGGGTCTTCCTGAACATGTTTATGAATGCCTGCTATGCCACCAACAAACGTCGGGTCGAGCATGCGGAAGGTGATTCCTATAGTCCTACACTCACGATCCGCACGAAGATTCAGGGTGATTTCGTAGAAACCCAGATCGAAGACAACGGTACCGGCGTTGAGAAAGAGGCCATCGAAAAGATCTTTCAACCGTTCTTCACGACCAAACCTACCGACGAAGGAACCGGATTGGGGTTGGCACTGGCTGCCGATATCGTTCGCGCACATGGTGGAAACGTGTCGGTAGACAGTGAAGTGATGCAATTCACCCGTATGACTGTGCGTTTGCCGTTGAAGCAAAGTACCGAGGTTCAAGAAGCCACGGCAAGTTAAGCAAGATAACTACATTTATCGGTAGTCGAAGTTACGCATATCGACTCCGGGTGAGACCACCCGCAATCACAAACTAAGAGATACACATGACCCCACATCAAACCGTTATTCCAGCACTTCGTTACGAGGACGCCAACGTCGCAATCCGTTGGCTCGCAGATGCTTTCGGTATCACTGAACACTTCGTCGTGCGAAATGACGATGGCCGTGTTGAGCACGCCCAGCTCGCCTGGCGTGGTTCCCTGGTCATGCTCGGTGATGTTCAAGGCGATGACCACGATTTGTCACATCGGCATGGGTCGCTCAGCCTCACTGCTGAGTCTGCAGAGCAGGTGGACCAACTGTATGAACGGTGCCAGCGCGCAGGCGCTACTGTCGTTCAGCCGATCCTCGATACCGAATACGGGTCACACGCCTTCACCGTCGCCGATTACGAAGGCAATCACTGGCATTTCGGTACCTACGACGCGTTTGCTGAGTCTGAGAGCGATTGAAAGTATGGGACGGATAGACACGCACCTCGGATGCTGCTATTAATGTGGCGAGTGAGGCAGCGATACCATGGAGTCCGAAAGGCACAGGAGGGATAGATCTGTGGGTATCTTCCAGAATCCAATTTTCGTGGAATTAAGTTGCCGATTTATCAATATTCGTCTACGCATCCCAGAGCTACTTTCTGACATCTCTGTTCTTTTTCCAATGAACGTACGCGACGAACCAATAACCCGTAGCAACTAACGCCCAACCTAACGCAAAGATCGGACTCTCACGCAGATACCAACCAATCGCAAAAAACGTGAACGTCGATGCAAGGAAGGTATCGAAGATCACTGAATAAATGGGGTGGCGTATAAACCCTCTAAAGGTTCGCCAGACTTTCCGTGCGGTGTTCATATGACTTAAGTTAACGAGATTCTGATTCCTCGTCTTTTTTATACGTGAATTACTGATTCGTTACAACTTCCCGCACTAAGAATCTCTGTCCAAAAATACTGGTGTGATCAGGAGAAACCGTCAGGCTTGACTCGCGGATTACTTTCTAGATGCTTACGGTATCGCCGATTCGCGTACATGTAATACCCGCTAAATCCCGCGAGTAATAGTCCGACTAGTGCGTGAGTCCAATCGGTCGGGAAACTTAGAGCAAACACAAATGCGCCGATTGTGCCGAATGCGCTGCAAATACGCGTCGTTAATCTTGAGAACGCCAAGTTTACATCATCCGGTATGGATATTTCAGACTCGGTGTTCTTTTGTTTCACCCAGCTGTATCCTGCAACTCCTAATAAGGCGATTGACGCGGATGACAAGAAGATGATAGATTCGTCTGCCAACCAATCTCGCACGACGAATAGCGCGGTGAGAAAAGCACAGAAAGCAGAGGTCGCGAATTGCGCTGGGAAAGGCGGGGTTTTAGCCAAGCTAATTCCTATTGAATCGCAATATTGGATCTCGTGCCCCAGACCGACACACTAGGTTCTACTTTCGTGCTTTTCGCCAACATGCGTAAGCTAAATACCAATACAGTGCTGCAAATAAAGCCACTGCAGCACCAAACCACGGCAGAATAGGGAGAAATAGCCATATAACTGCGATTATTGTGTGAACCAAACCCATGGCAGCATAAGAATGCTTCATCGCGTCTGGTTCGCGGGTGTATCTAGCGAAGAATCGTCGAAGATTGGAAGGTGAAGACGCCAAAGACAACTCGTCAGAATCCGTGGTTTATTAATCTAATGAGGAACATTCACGTAGACCCATATGGAATCTAATCTGAGGTATGGTAGTGAAACTCCTGCGCGACCTTCGATTGATGACTCGGCTTTTGAGAGATTAAATCGAAGTCTATAGCCGGGATCGAACATCATTAACGTTAGTCGAGTACCGGTTTTCGTCGGTTCGCCTTTGTCGTCGCTTGGCGGCGTTTGAAGACTAATCGCTTTCGTTTCGAACCAATGGTGGGTTTGGTTGGAATACGTGCTTTGCGAGTTTGCGATGCTTCTTCAAGCAATGAGAGTAGTTGGTTCCATGCATCGATGCGGTTCCGCCATTGGCTCCGCTCGTTTGCCGACCGAATGACGATTTCACGCTGACTGGCATTGCTAATCGGTGCTAAGTCCAACATCTTCTGTCGAACTTCCGCCTTCACATGGAGTGCATCCACCGAAACGCGTAACGTGACGGCGGTTGCGACTTTGTTGACATGCTGACCGCCAGGACCACCTGCTTGCGTAAAGCGCCATGTCAATGCATTAGTAGGTATCGCCGGATTAGATGGAAAGTACAACGGTGTGGTCCAGTAAGCATTGTCAATGCTGGTTTGTGGCGAAGCCTATTCAGCTAAAGGGTGATCGCGTAGTTGGAATTTCATGATGTCCCCACGACCAGTGTCTTCAATGAGCTGGAGCACACTGGTGTTGTTGCTGGCCCAAAGTGCTCGACCCTTCCAACCGCCTTCAGGGTCGTCGATTCGGCCGTCTAAGCCGCGTTGATAGAACCCGAGGGGGTACGGCACACGAATAGCCACAATTTGCCCAGTTTCAGGAATAAGAGCAAGTAGCGAATCTGAATTGGTGCCGTTCGCAATCGGTACGTTGCGACCTAGACCGAAGACGTTGTCTTGGTCGACCCAGATGTAATAGTGAAAATCGGCGCTGCCACTGGTCTGTGCGTTAGCGAAGTTTGGACCAGGGGTCGGATACAAGGTCCAACCCTCAGGACAGTGGTGCCCGGTAGCTTCAGGTCCATTGAGGATTGCGCACTTGGAGCGATCAAAGCTGGCGATGTGACCACTGCCGCTGAGCGCAGTCCAGAGCAACCCTTTGTCATCGATATCGATGCCGCGTGGACTAAATCCCCAGTTTTCTGGCGGAACCCCTGACCCATCGTACGGTGGGTGATATTTCTCGGTCAGGCACGTTTCAGGATCCAGGCGAAGAATTTGGCCGGGCACCCGATTTGGATAAGGCTGAGTGAACCAAACACTTCCGTCTAGCGGATTCGGAATGATCCCGTAGGCAAAGCCATATTGCTGTGCATCTTTCGTCGGATCGAGCGGTTCGAAGGGTCCGGTGTACTCGCCAAGTTCACCATCGCCGTTGTGATCGAGTACGACCGGGCACCACCCTTGGGAGTCCCGTGCGGCGTTGGGATCATCGTTTGCGCGAAGTTCGAGGTATTTCTCGGTATCTAGCCATCCAACGACGTAAAAGTCACCGCTTGTCCATAAACGATTGCCGTTACCGACCTCCTCAAACTGAAGATGGTGGGTCGCGTAACACGTATCGATCGACTGGGTCTCTTGATTGTTGAGGTCATAGAAAGCGAGTTGCCGACCGCTCTCACTGATGGGAAAGCGTTGCACGGATTCATTCGGAGATTCAGGATCAAAACACCAAGCCGGATTCGGGTCCTGTCGAACCGATGACGTGGTCCATAGGATCCCGAGCTCATCAAGCATCGGATTGTGGATATTCCAAGCGTTCCCGTTCCGCGCCAGGTTGTCCATGAACAGATCCTGTGTCTGGTCGGAGGTTGGGTCGGTTGCAGGCATCTTCGCGTGTGATTGTGAAACGCCGAAGACACGCCCGGATCTGTATCGCTCCAGATCAGGATGGCGTTTATCCGTCGAAATGTTGTCATGCACGAACACGCCGGGGTCCACCCAAGTCCACTGACTGATGACGATGTTCTGTTCGGGATATTGCGAAGGTCTTGGCGGCGTTGGCGGTACTTCGCCTGCGTTGATGCGATCCGTCCAATCGGTAAACACGTCAAGCGATCGTTGCCGCCCCATGGCGTTCATCTGATTGTTCATCTGTTCACCAAGTCGGAGTCGTGCATCCCAACCAACGCGCGTACTCGCATAGTTTGAGTCTTCTGGGAAAACCCGCGTGAAAACATGCCCCATTTGATGGCAGAGCTGGCAGCGGTCTTTCACACCATCTACCCAATCGCCTTGGTATTCCATTTGATTGCCTAATCCGTTCGAACCTGTTCCGGGAAATTCAGAAGGATCAGGGAGATCGAGCATCGACAACCAGTAGTTTGCTGGGTAGGACTGTGCCGCGGCTTGCGGGGTCGACGCCTCGGATATTTCGAAATCGACCACATGCTCACTCCGTGCCCAATACTTATCAGAATCTTCAATGCCATATCCGCGCAACCAGACTTGATACGCGGCATCATTCGGGACATCAGGGATCACGAAGCGGCCATCGTCATTGGTGACCACGATTTTTCTAAAAGGCGTAGGCGTGTCAGTGGTTTCAGCGATCACCCAGAGACCACCTGGGTCACCGTTGATCACATTCACTGTCCCATCTATGTCGTCTGAAGGTGTCGTGCTTGGTGCGATGGTCCAATCGAACGTCACGGGGTCGCTGACATTGCCAGCGGGATCGGTTGCCGTCACGCTGATCGAGTGCTCGCCTTGCACAATTCCTGGAAGAATCCAGGGATTCGCACAACTTGCGGCTTCCATGTCGTCGCGCTGACAATTGAAGGAAGCGTCCTGCTCCGTCGTGACAAAGTGAAAGATTGCGCGATTGGCCGGGGTTGTCGCGAGTGGTCGGCTCACGATCTTCAGCGTAGGCGCCGTGAGGTCGATGCGCCAGGTGACTTCGGCCCACGTTGCGTCGGTGTTGCCCGCAGCATCCGTGGCGCGTACTCGAAACGTGTGCTCGCCTTCGGTGAGATCTGATTCAGTGTGAGGTGAGGTACAGGCAGCGATGGTTCCCTCGTTGAGCTGGCATTCGAACGTTGATCCTGCTTCGTTGCTGGCGAACAGGAATTCAGCCGTGGTTTGGTTTGTCGTTGAAGGCGGTACGCTCGTCAGACTTGTTGATGGCGCAACGGTATCGACTGTCGGACTGGGAGGTGTGGGTGGCGGTGCAGAATCAGAGCCACTTCCACCGCAACCACCGACAAGGACAGCTAGCACAAATGGCAGCAAGCGACGTCGAGCATCATGAGCGTTCATCAGATACCTTCCGTCTGATTTCGCACGTGGAGCAATTAAGTTACATGAATTGGGGCAGATTTTCAACTGCATCGCAATCAGCTGTACGTTGAGGGAGGTTTCGACTCAATGCGCAGTTTGACGTAGTTACTGAATCGGCGCGGCTCGAGATTGCCTTCCTCAATCGCATCACGCACCGCGCAAGCGGGCTCCTTATCGTGTTGACAGTTCGCGAAACGACATTGGACAGCGAGATTTGAAACATCTTCAAAAACTGTTGCGACCGCGTCCTCGCCGTCGACAATTCCTAGTTCTCGGACACCGGGGTTATCGACCACGATCGCGCCAGATGGAAGTTGGATCAAGGTGCGTCGTACGGTCGTATGGCGACCTTTCGCATCCTGATCGCGTATGGACTGAGTCGCTTGACGTGCTTCGCCAATTAAGGTATTAATAAGCGTGGATTTCCCAACGCCCGAGGAACCGAGCAACGCAACCGTTTCTCCGTGACGTAAATGAGACGCCAGTTGTGCGCATGAAGTAGCGTCTCGCGCGTCCACTTCGTGTACGCTGGGTAGCGAAGGAATGTACTGGAGTCGAGACCGGAAGGCGTCGAGATCGGCGCATTGGTCGATTTTGGTCAGTACGACGATGGCTTCGACCCCGCTCTGCGCGGCAAGCACCAAGCCGCGTTCGAGGCGAGATTCATTGAAATTCTGATTGAGCGAGACCACAAGGAAGATCTTTTCAAAGTTTGCGAGCATGGTTTGCGCACGATGATCTTGACCGCTCCGGCGGCGCTGCAATACGTTTTTGCGCTTGAGCAGCTTGGTGGGTTCATGGGTTGTCCTATCACACAGTAGCCAATCGCCCGTCGTCGGGCGCTCCTCTAACCTAGGTGCGTCGCGAATCCGTACGGATTGCTTTATGACGGTTGATTGCGTCTCGAAGGACTGACGACTCATGGCAATGACTCGGGCTGGTTCGAGATTTCCGCTGTTTGCTGGCACTTGATTAGCGAAAAAAGCCGACCAACCGAGCGAACCCAAGGCGGATTCTTCTGTGCCAGAAGTTTCGTCTGACATGCTATCTGCGCGACTTGAACCGTGGCGGGTTAATGTCCGTGAATACCATAGGCGCCGAATTTGTTATGAAAGAATAAGGAAATCGCATGCCCGCAATTCCGAAGGGTGGTACCGTCGCGGTCACCGGTTCCGCTGGATTCATTGGCAGTTGGGTCGTACGTTTACTACTTGACAAGGGTTACCGAGTCCGGGCCTGTGTCCGAGATGTCAATGACGACAACCGCTGCGCGTTTTTACGCAACATGCCAGCATATGCCTCAGGTCGCTTGACGTTACATTCGGCCAATCTAGATGAGCCTGGCGTATTTGACGACATCTTCGCGGGTTGCCATGGAGTCGCGCATGTGTCTCATGTGAGTAATTACAGCGACCAAGATTACGTCAAGATGGTCTGCGATCACATGATCGAAAGCGTCAACAAGTCGCGCACGGTCGGTCGTGTCGTGGTCACTTCAAGTATCGCAGCCGTCATCTCGGAGATGGATCTGAATGAGATTGAGCGGCGACCGGTGCTATATGAAGATCGATATCCGGATGAGTTGAATCCACGCCGCACGCAAGAACGTCAAGGCTACTCCATGGGCAAGGTTTTGGCACAACGGACCTTCTCCGATGCTGCGGAGGAAAATGGCGAATGGGATGCGATCACGGTCTGCCCAGCGGATAACGTCGGTCCGATTCAGTCCGCGCATCAGAAAGATATGGGACCGTGGCAACACAACGTTGAAATGATGCTCACCGGTGAATACTTCCAAAACGGGGTATACCGCCCTTGGATGACAGTGGATGTTCGTGATGATGCACTATGCCATATCGGCGTGCTTGAAAGCGTCTTAGTAAAGAACGGAGAACGCTACATCGCTTGGTCGACGGACACGCCGAAGGTTGAGGAAATCTGTGCCATGATCGACGAGATCTTGCCGGAACTCGGTCATGCGACGCCTGAAGTCACTGACAACCTTCCGGAACGTCTTCAAGCTCGCGAGGCTGAATTCCGAGGGATTTGGGCTAAAGCCGACCTACGTAATGACCGGATTCGGGACCTAATTGGTATCGAGTTTCGGCCGTTTGAAGTGTCATTACGCGACTGCGTCGAATCGCTGTTGACCGTAGCAAAAGTCAAACCGGTTCTTCGCGAAGGCTTTAGTCCCTACATTTAAACTTTCTCTAATTTGGTCCAAGAGATTCGGATAGCCGTCCTTTACCTCAAGTAACGGGCGGCCTTCGCATGAGTGCGCACCTAAGCACAGAAGCGATCAATAGCTTTAACAAAAACGGCTTCTATTCGCCAATTGGTGTCTATAGTGAAGCGGAGACCGCAGAGCTAAGACGCCAGTTTGAGAGGGTCGAAACCCATTTCGGTCCTGAGCGAGCGAAGCGCCACATCACGGATCTTCATTTGATCGCAGATTGGGCGTGGGATGTCGTACATGATCCGCGCATCGTCGAACCGATTTCAGACGTATTGGGACCGAACGTACTGCTTTGGTCGCTTAACTGGTTCATCAAAGAGCCGTTGGATCAGAAATTTGTGAGTTACCATCAGGACGCCACGTATTGGGGGCTTGAGCCACACGACGTGGTGACCGCTTGGTTGGCTCTCTCAGATGCTTCACTGGCGACAGGACCGATGAAATTCGTGCCCGGTAGCCATTTGGAGGCGGTCCGTGACCACGAAGATACATTCGGGGACAACAACCTCTTATCTCGCGGTCAGGTAATTGACGGGGACATCGACGAGGACTCCGTTGTCCTTTCACCGCTTTGTGTTGGCGAAATGTCGTTACATCACGTGCGACTAATCCATGGTTCAACGCCCAACCAGACAACCGATCGACGTATTGGCATGGTGCTGAGGTATTGTGCGACACACGTCAAGCAAACCAAGGTTCGTGATACAGCGGTTCTCGTATGTGGGAAGGACGAGTACGGTAATTTCGACCTGCTGCCGAAGCCGGAGGAAGAGTTTGGCGAAATTGAGCTAGAACGCCAGCGCGATGCGCAACAGCGGATGCAGCGTGCGTTGCACTCGAAGGACTATGAGAGTTAACTCCCGAGTTAACTGAAGCACCTGACGCTCAACTATTACCGCGAGCGAGGGATGCGCGTACTTCGGCGGCAAAGCGCTCACCGTTATTTTCGCCGCTCAAATCCAAATTCTCCCAGTGTTTTTCGTGATTCGACGACATGTAATCTCGATTGACGAAGTGGATACCCGCGCCCACCCGACGCTGATCACTCTGGTTGTTTCCGGTGGCGTGCGGGGTACCAAAACAGAAGAACACGACGCCGCCAGCTTCAAGTTCGCAATGTACAGCCCGTGATTCGTCGAGCTTCGTATGAATATGGTGATCGGATTCGGGATCTCGTGTGTGTGGCAACTTCTCGTGGAACGCGCCAGGAACGACTTTGAGCGTACCGTTTGCGATGCTGCCGTCGTGGATTGCGATCCACATCGCGGTTCCGCGCAAAGGATCGCCGAGCTTGAAGTACGCGTTGTCGGTATGCCAGCTGGTACCCATTCCCGAACGCGGCGGCTTATAGAACGCCTGATCCAGGATTTTGACGACCGGGTGCCCAATTAAGTTGCCGACGGCATCTACGACCTTCGGCGCGTACGGAAGCGCTTTAAACAACGGACTTCTAGGATGAAGCGGAATGAGCTGATAGTTTTGGCGATCATTGGGATTAGTCGAGACGTCGCGGAACATGTCGCGGTCGATCCATCGAGCGACCTCAATCTGCATGGCCTCGACTTCATCTTCCGAAAAAAAATTAGGAACCGTGGTGTAGCCTTCGGTGAGGAATTGGTCGACCTGCGCTTGTTGGAGTGACATTTGAGAGGTTTGATGCGGACTAATGATTCCGTGGGTAATTAAATTCAGTCGCATGGCGCACTTGAAATCAGGCGACAAGCAAGTCTGAGCTTGTCAACCACACGTTGCATATCTACTTGAAAATACGAAAATTACCCCTATATCAAGGATGTGAGCGGAGAGAAATACGCGAACATCCCACGCAGACTCGTTGGAAACGCCTAAATTGACGACATCGAATGCACTTGTAATGTCGAACTTGGTGCCGGGCGCCAATCTTCAACAGTACATCAATGCAGTCAATTCCTTCCCGGTACTCACTGTTGAGCGTGAGCGGGAACTCGCACGTCGTCTGTTTGAGCATGACGATCTCGATGCCGCACGGGAGCTTGTACTCTCACACTTAAGGTTCGTCGTTCATGTTTCACGGTCGTACGAGGGGTACGGTCTTCCCCAAGAAGATCTAATTCAGGAAGGCAACATCGGCTTAATGAAAGCCGTGGACCGTTTCGATCCGAATCGAGGTGTCAGGCTCGTGACCTTTGCGGTGCACTGGATCAAGGCGGAAATGAACGAATACGTGCTACGCAATTGGCGGATTCTCAAGATCGCGACCAACAAGGCGCAGCGAAAGCTGTTCTACAAACTGCGTGGCAAGAAGCAAGAACTTGGTCAACTCAACAGCCTCACTGCTGCAGAAACCGACCTTGTCGCGAAAGATCTCGGGGTAAAACCCGAGGAAGTGCGCGAGATGGAGGCCAGACTTGGCGGGCAGGACATTCCGTTTGAGACGCCAGCCGAGGATGATTACTCGGCCGACGATGGTGACGGACTCGCGCCAGAGAACGTACTCTATGCAGACGATGCAGATCCTGCTGACATTGCTGAAGATGCGCAGTGGTCCGCTCTGATGCACAAAAAGCTGCAGGCTGCGCTTGAGGCGCTTGACGAGCGATCGCGAGAAATCGTCTACGGCCGATTTATCAGTGAAGAAACGCGGACACTAGAAGATCTCGGTTCTGAGTTTGGCATCTCTGCAGAGCGTGTGCGTCAGCTTGAGCGCCGTGCGTTACTTGATATCAAGGAGTCCATCGGCGGCGAACTGACGCTTGCATAGAGCAATGCTTGCCCTTCGGACGTGGCTACTCTGATCCATTCTGGCCACGTTGACAATAAATAACCCCGATTCCCACCGTAAGCGCCGCGTATATGTACGCCGTCGCACGCGCACGACGGTTGCCCAAGCTCGCGCTTTAGAACGACTCGACGAATATCTACTTTCGCCAGACGCAATCGACGAGGCGTTTGGACGTGATGCCCCGGTCCTGGTCGAAATCGGCTTTGGGAACGGGACGGCTCTTGCGGAATTCGCGGCACTGAATCCCGCATGGAATTGCATCGGTGTCGAGGTCTTTCGTCCAGGCATTGGTGCGTTAATCAACCAGTGTGAGAAGTTAGGTATCGAGAACGTACGCGTTGTCGATGCGGAAGGTCATACCTATCTTGAATCTCTCTCGGACAACACGGTCGATTTACTTTGGGTGCTGTTTCCAGATCCGTGGCCCAAGACACGCCATCACAAACGTCGATTGGTGACACGGGAATTTGGTGAAGTCGCAGCGCAAAAACTAAAGATGGGAGGCAGACTCACGATCGCCACAGACTGGCCGGATTACGCAGAAGGCATTCAGGATGTGCTTAACGAAGTGGACGAACTTGCAGGCGGGATCGTCGAAGGCGGTGCGAAGAGAGCCACGACGAAATACGAGAAGCGGGGTATCCGCTTAGGACATCCGGTGACGGATTTTGAGTATGTAAAGAGTGGCGAATAAAGGTCTGCGTATAACAAGCGTCTAGATATAGCGGTTATTTATTCGCAACCGTTATATGGTTTTGCCTGAATAAAAACGAAGGGTTTGGTTTGGACGCTATTTCACAAAGTAATCGACTCGAGCTGGTAGGGGCACCGGGTTCCCCATACACCCGAAAGATGCTCGCGTGGTTACGTTTCAAGCGCATTCCCTACGCAATCGACTGGTCGAATCGCAAGATTAACAAGGGCTACCCAGCACCCAAAGTAAGCCTGATCCCGACGTTCTACTTACCAGACGATAGTGGCGAAATCGAAGCGGTGGTGGATTCAACACCGATCATCAAACGATTGGATCTTGAGTTCCCCGCGCGCTCAACGACGCCACCCCATCCGATTCTTCAGTTCCTCAGTGATCTGATTGAGGACTATGCGGACGAATGGTTAACAAAGATCATGTTCCACTATCGCTGGGCATTCGAAGAAGATGCTGCTAATGCCGGATCTCTGCTGCCGTTCTTTCGGAATATCCAAATCGATGACAATCAAGCAGCGGAACTCGCAGGCGCCTTTACTGCGCGACAGATCGATCGGTTATATGTTGTAGGTTCGAACGAAGTAACGCGACCCATCATCGAGGCGAGCTATCTGCGCGTCATTGACATATTGGATAAGTTAATTCAGCGAAATGAGTTTGTCTTGGGTTCACGTCCGTGTCCTGCTGACTTCGGGATTTTCGGTCAGTTCACGCAGCTGTCACAGATTGAACCGACTTCGCTAGCCGTCTTGGCTCAGCGTTCACAGCGTGTGCGAGCTTGGGTGATGAGAGTCGAAGATCTTTGTGGTCTTGAAGTCGAGGACGAGGATTGGTTTGAGCCACCGAAAGCCGCTTCAGAGTTGCGCGACTTACTCTCGGAGATCGGGCGAACCTACGTTCCAGTCATGCTGGCCAATAGCAAAGCTATTAACACTGGTGAAACGAGCTTTGAAGTGGAAGTCGACGGCCAACGTTGGGCGCAACCGACCTTTCCCTATCAAGCCAGGTGTCTTCAATGGGTACGGGAAGCCTATTTCGCGCTTGATCCGGAAGACCGCATTACCGTGACCGATTACATCACTGGTACTGGGTGCGAGGATCTGATCTAATCAGCGAACGAGTCACTAATAATTAATCAGTAGCCGATACACCGCTCGCACTCGCATTTACAGAAATCGTTCGACGAGTGAGTTCAGGTGATTTCTACCCGAATCCGTTAACGCAATTCGATTAGGCTCAATCAAATCCTCTTGTCGCAACCGGCTCAGATTAGGTTCGAGCTTGTCTAGCGTCAGTCCGGTCCTGTGTGAGAAGTAGCTACTTTCAACACCATTGTTCATGCGTAGTACGTTCATCATGAACTCGACGGGTAGTTCCTTACGATCGATTTCTTGCGTGCGCGTATTTGGGTCTCGCATATAGTCCTCGGGACGCCGTGTCTTTTGCGTGCGGACGATGCTTCCATTTCTTAGCGTTACTTTTCCGTGTGCACCAGCGCCAATACCTAGATAGTCCCCAAATTGCCAATAGTTGATGTTGTGGCGACATTCAAGTTCGCCGGATTTCAACGCGTAAGCTGAAACTTCATACTGCTGATAGCCAGCGCTTACGAGTCTTTCTATACCGGCGTCGCTCATGTCTGCGCGAACGTCGTCCGAAGCAACGATAGGTGGTCGCTTCGCGAATACCGTGTTGGGTTCGATTGTCAGTTGATACCAAGAAATGTGTTCGGTACCTAACCTGATTAGCTCGTCGAGGTCTCGCATAGCCATGTCGATCGATTGGTCTGGCAGTCCATACATCATGTCGACGTTGACGGAACGAAAACCCGCGTTACATGCGTTTGAAGCGGCAGTCCTTGCCTCTTCCGGGGAGTGGATTCGGCCTAACTTACGCAGAGACTCGGGATGAAGAGATTGGACGCCAATTGATACGCGATTGATTCCCGCGTCCCGATAGTCTTCGAATGAGCCACATTCGAGTGCACCTGGATTTGCCTCCATCGTGATTTCCTGAGCGCGTTGCAAAGCCGGATGTTCAAGAATCTGCGCAAACGAATCTGGTCGAAACAAACTCGGTGTGCCGCCGCCAAAATAAATCGTGTCGATCATCGCGTCGGTCCGCGTTAGCTCATCGTCAAGATCGCGAAGCAAGCCGGAAACGTACTCGCTCTCCAGCAGTGAACCGCTCAATTCGTGCGAATTGAAATCACAGTAAGGACACTTCCGAATACACCAGGGCATGTGGACGTAGAGTCCAATCGTGCTTGGCGGCTTCGGTGAAGATTCCACAGTGCGGTCAGTGTTCGTGTAGAAGTTTCGCAAAGAGTTGCTTAGCAGCCTTCGCTCGGTGACTGATCGCGTTCTTCTCCTCGGTACTTAGCTCGGCGGCCGTGCGTTTCAACCCAGGGACGAAGAACAGCGGATCGTAGCCAAACCCCTGATTGCCCCGCGGGTCACACAGGATTTCACCCTCCCAAGAACCGATACCTATAAGGGGTACAGGATCTTCTTGGTACCGTAGAAACACGAGCACACACTGAAACGACGCAGAACGCTTGCCGTCAGGCACATCGCGCATTGCCGCCAGAAGTTTCTCGTTGTTTCGCGCCGCATCACTGGGTTCACCGGCATAGCGTGCAGAATGGATACCAGGGAGGCCGTTGAGCGCTTCGACACTCAATCCAGAGTCGTCGGCAATGGTCGGAAGGTGGGTCATTGCCGACACGGCGCGCGCCTTGATAAGCGCATTTTCGATGAAGGTGAGTCCCGTCTCCTCAATCTCGCTCATGACGCTTGCGCTCGGCAACACAAGCTCGATGTCTAGTCCGACGAAGAGTCGCGCCAGTTCCTCGCGTTTACCCTCGTTTGAAGTGGCGAGGGCAATGGTTGCGGTCATTGGTCATAGACAGGCTGTTTGAAGCTGAACTCGTGCGGACCGTCATCTAAGTGCAGCTGAACTTTGAAAGTCAAAGGTTCTTCGCTCGTGAATAGAAAGGATGCTAGGTAGTAACGCGCGGCACCTTCCTCAACGAGCTTGAATTCGAGTGGGATTTGCTGTGATAGGAGGTTCACGACGATCCCTGTGATTCGGGTTGGCCGCGGCATGCTATCGTCGTGAAGTGCGGAGATCGTAATGACCGCTCGATTCTTTGCTCGTACGATGTCGTGACGAGCGGCGACTTCTGGTTGCAGAAACGTTGAGCGAACCACACTGTAGTGGACTTCGTAGCCAGCAACTTCGACGCTCTGTTCGGCAGAGGCGTACTGGTAGAGACCTATACCGATTAAAGCGAGCAAAACCCATCGGGTGCATGAGGGTTTCATCATGAGGATCGTCCTAGCCGATAAAAAGCGGTGACCCCCAGGACGTTTCGAAACATCTTCGTGGCCATTGTTTGTCGTCCGCTCTGATTGAACACAAAGCGCGAAATCACACGTACGTTTTCTGATGCACACATTCCGTCAAAATCGTGAATCGTGCAAAGATGAATGTTGGGGGTGTCGTACCACTCGTTGGGCAAATGTTCGGCGACAGGCATGCGACCACCAAAGAAAAGCTGCTTGCGACACTGCCAGTATGCGAAATTCGGGAACGTTACGATGCATTCTTCGCCAATCCTCAGCATCTCGCGCACTAGAGTCCTTGGCTCGCTGATCGCTTGCAAGGTTTCGTTCATGATCACGATATCGAAGCTGTTAGTCTGAAACCTCTCCAATCCCGCATCAATGTCGTGTTCAATGACATTCACCCCGCGCGCAAGGCACGCCTCAATGCGGTCATGGGCTAATTCGACCCCGTATCCGGTCACTGATTTCGTCTGACGCAGACGGCACAACAGGTCGCCGTCACCGCAACCCAGATCCAACACACGCGCATTTGGATTTACCAGATCGATGATGATGTCGTCGGCCTGTCTCATGGCTTCAGTCCGTCAGCGATCTGTTTCATGTAAGACGTCAAGATGCGGTGATATCGAGGAATCTCGAGTAAGAATGAATCGTGACCACTCAGTGACTCGATTTCCGCATAGGAGACATCGCAACCCGCTGAAATCAACGCGTCAACGATTTCGCGTGAGCGTTCGGGTGCAAACCGCCAGTCCGTAGAAAACGAAATCACCAAGAATCGCGCGGTCGCGTTTCGCAGGGCGGCAACAAGGTCATTGTCGAAGGCGCGTGCGGGATCGAATTGGTCGAGTGCGTGAGTCATCAGCAGGTAGGTGTTTGCATCAAACATCCCAGCGAATTTCTCGCCGTTGTACTGCAGATAGCTCGTGACCTCACCCACGACATCGTGGTAGTCCGCAGCTGTATCGCTGTTCACGTCGCCGCCGAATTTCAAGTCCATCCCATCGGAGGACAGATACGTCACGTGACCGAGCATTCGAGCCGTGCCAAGTCCGTCCATCGGCTTCGCCGCCGCCGCAAGGTAACGACCTTCATTGAAATTCCGGTCCTTAAGGATGGCTTGCCTCGCAATTTCGTTGAATGCGATGTTTTGCGCAGAGAGGTTCGGCGCGCACGCGATTAGAAGCGCATTACGCACACGATCTGGGTAGTCGATTGCCCACTGCATCGCTTGCATACCTCCGAGACTACCGCCGATCACTGCGGCGAACGATTCAATACCGAGATAGTCAGCAAATCGCGCTTGGCTGTTTACCCAATCGCCAACGGTAACCTGCGGGAAATCCGAGCCATACGGCTCGTTGATCTCGGGGTTGTTTGAAGTGGGTCCCGTACTGCCGTGACAACCGCCGATATTGTTTAACGCAACGACGCAAAAATCATTCGTGTCGATAGGTCGCCCGGGTCCTATGCAGTTATCCCACCACCCAAGTGTGCGGCGGTCATCTGGATCGTGATACCCAGCCGCATGGTGATGCCCTGACAGCGCATGGCAAATCAGCACCGCATTGGTTCTATCCGCGTTAAGTTCACCGTACGTTTCGTACATGAGTCGAAACGACGGCAAAGTTGTGCCATCCTCCATGTTGAATGGCTCGTCAAATTCGGCGCATTGTGGCGTGACGACACCGACTGAACCCGGCGGTTGCGGTTCCTGCGTTGATGAGGCTTCACTCATGCGGAATAGTTTAAGACGGCTTCGTCAGCTCAGCTTGACTAATTCAGGCTGGGTTTTATAGGGCTATTAATAGAACAGGCTGTTTAACCACGGAATGATGCGGCTGTTGATGGCGAATAGTCCAATGAGGACGATCGCCGGCGAGAAATCGAGTGCCCCCAGATTTGGCATGATTCGCTGTACCGGTCGGAGTAGGATCGCAGGTACTTCTCGCGCCAACTGTGCATAGGGCGACACGCTTTGCGGGGCGACCCAGCTTAGGATCACGCTGGCAATGAGCGTCACAATAAAGATCCAGACGGTGTACTGAAGCAGTCGCACAAGACTGAAGCCAAGACTCGCAAGTACAAATCCAATCGTGGAGCTAGATTGAGTTGCGTCAGCTTGCAAGAACCCGGGAAGGCTCTGCATGGTGACGCGTCCGGTCATGGCGATCCATGCGACCAATAGTGATGCGGTATCTACGGTGCGCCCACTTGGCACGACGGAACGTACAGGAATCAGGAACTTGTCGGTCAGACGCCGCGTTGACGCAACCACCATGTTCATGGGGTTGACACGCGCCGCTTGAAATAGGAATCGCAAGAGACAGGCGATTGCCACCACCCCAAGTGCGACTTCAATTAGAAAAAAAATGAGTTCCATTACTTAGCAGTGAAATCTACGGTGGTAATCGTCAATCGTCGAACATAGTAGCAAGCACGCTTGGCAGTGGCGTCGCACACCCTCGCTATTGTGCATTGTATGGTGAGTTTCAGAGTAATCGCCAGAAGATCCTAAGGCTAGGTTGCAAGCTCTTTTGCACGCTGGTAAGCCGCATCCACTGCAGCTACGAACTCTTGGTCGATATTTTGTCGTATCAGGTGATTCAATGCGGCTTCGGTAGTTCCTCCAGGTGAAGTCACGTTCTTGCGCAGCTGGCTTGGGTCACTTCCATCTTGAGAAGCCATTGCGCTGGCGCCAACGGCAGTTTGTATGACTAATTGCAGCGCGGCTTCACGACCCAATCCCATCGACTCGCCCGCGGCAACCAGGGATTCAATCAGATAAAAGAAATAAGCGGGACCGCTGCCCGAGAGGGCGGTCACTTTATCGAGCTCGTCATCCGAGTCGAACCACACCACCATTCCACAGACACCAAGGATTGATTCGGCGAGCGTCCGTTGGTCCGTTGAGACGTTAGCGTTGGCGAGCATCCCTGTTATTCCCTCACCCAGCAATGCTGGCGTGTTAGGCATGCAGCGCACGATTGGTACAGCGTCACCGAGCAGTGCGTTCAGTTTCGCAAGCGGAGTCCCTGCGGCGATTGAAACCACGAGCTGATCGGTGATGACGGCTTGCAGTTCAGAGGTAACGTCCTCGACCAATTGAGGTTTGACGGCTAATACGACGACACTTGCGTCGTGGACCACCTCCGAATTCGACGCCGTGGTAGGGATCCCCTCAGCTTCGAACCGCTCACGTTGAGGCTTGACGGGGTCTGCGACCTCAATCTGAAGATCGGGTAGGGCTTTGTTTACGCCTGCGGCGAGGGCGTAACCCATGTTTCCACCACCAATAAACGCGATCTTGGTCATTTCGGTGGCCGAGGTCCGAACAGTACGGTACCGAGTCGCACTAAATTAGCGCCGCAACGAATCGCCGTAAGAAAGTCATCAGACATACCCATTGAAATCGTGTCCCAGTATTGAGGGTTAGGTGGGGACGTATTGTCAAACATTGCCTTGACGCGTTCGAATGAAGCGATCCGTTGAGTTAGGTCCGGATGTGGCGCAGGAATTGCCATGACCCCGCGGAGCCTCAGAGCAGGCAATTCGCCAGCCGTGGCGACGAGTTCGTCGTACGCCTCGTCGTTTACCCCGGCCTTCTGCGGTTCGTTGTCCACATTGACTTGAATACAGCAGTTCAGCGGCTCATCTGGGTGGGAGACCAGACGTGCGTCATTCAAGCGTTTGGCTAGACGCGTACTGTCAAGCGTTTGGACCCACGCGAAGCGTTCCGCTACCTGTTTCGCCTTGTTAGACTGAATATGGCCGATGAAGTGCCACTCCATGTCATATTGCTTGAGCTCGTCGAGTTTCGAAAACGCTTCCTGTAAGTAGTTTTCGCCGCACGCTTTTATTCCTGCTTCGGCGAATACTTGGATCGTTGCTAGCGGTTGTGCCTTGGATGCCCCTACGACACGAACAGTATCTGCGGAAACCCCGATTTCTTCAGTGACCGCATCAATCTGATCTTGAATTCGCGCGAGTTTCGTGCGGGCGTCTGCGGCAGAAATCGTCTGCTGCTCGGTTACCGAGCTCATTCCACCGTCTGCTCTGAAAGCCACGCTTCCGCGATAACCAATGCCGCGAGGCTGTGATCCGGCTTGGGATTTTCGCTACGGTCTATGGCTTCGCGTGTTGTCAACCGTTCATCAACAAAAGAAACAGGCAAGCTATAGCGCTTGGAGAGGTGGCTGCCAAATCGCCTTGCATGCTTCGTCTCAGTTGAGACGGTGCCGTCCATATTCAACGGCAAACCAATGACGAGCACCTCCGGGGCATGGTCACGCACCAATTCGTCTACTTCGTCGTGATCGATCTGTCCCCGCTTGGCATCAAGCGTCTTGAGCGGGATCGTAACTTGAGCTGGGGGAGTCACCAGTGCTACGCCGACGTGTCTCATCCCCCAGTCAAAAACCAGTGCAGACTTCGATGGTGTCGATGATGTAGAGCAGGAACTGGGAGGCAAATCACGCGTATCCAGAAGAATCTCCGGACAACAACCCAAGGTCAATGCCGATCGACCGGGCGGCTTCCTCTGCGCGTAGTCCCACAGGCACTTCGAACAAGAGTTCGTGAGAACCGGGGCACGTCAACCATACGTTGTCATTGATTTCGGTGTCGAGTTGGCCTTGATGCCAACCTGCATAACCAAGCATCACCAAGTATTTCTCGGGTCCATCATCGCCCGAGATCCGTTGAAGTAGTGAATGAAACTCGGTATCTTCGACCGGCAAGGTCAGTGCCAATCCATGGCCGAGTTCGAGTGATCCTTCGACCGTGACGTCGTTGGTATGCAGTACGCTGGGGGCATTCATCTCGACGGGCCCGCCTTCGTACACCTGAGGCGCGGATTTCATCGATCGTTTGATTTCGACCAGCTCAAGCAATTTGTTCAAATCGATCTTGGTGGGACGATTGACGATTAGACCTGATGCACCCATCTCTGTGTGGGTGCAGATATACGTTAGCGAACCATCGAAGTATGAACCATCTTGGTCTGGTAACGGTATGAGAAAGTGGTTTGCGAGACTCTTCATAAAAAAAAACTATATACTCAAATCGAGCTACTAGCGTCGAAACTCCCACGTTGACTCAAATCTGAATTGATCGTTCGTGCGTGGGAGATTCGGTGGCAAAGGCTCAAAAGGTGAAGCCTGTCGGACGATCTCAAGTGCGGCGAAATCGAGTTCGTCGTGACCTGACGACTGTGCAATGCCAACGGATGCAAGCGAGCCGTCGGTGTTGATGGCGACCCTTAGCGTCAGCTGGCCTGTTAGATTCATTCGGGATGCGGTTGCTGGGTAGTTGAGCTGTCCGATGCGTTGAACGCGTTGATGCCATTGGCGACGATACATCTCAGCAATACTCAGTTCACCGTTTAGAGACGGTGGTCGTAAGTCAGTTGTTGAACTAATAAACGCTTCAAGTGAAGCCGCGTCGAGTTGTACTCGCCTAGGTACTTCAGGCGTGACGGCCGCTGTAGGCAGCGTTCGAGGAAGTTCTGCCGCTGTGGTTTCTATGGGCGGGCGGTCTACCTGCGTTTCGATCAACCGTTCTTCACTGAGTTGTTCGTCTTCTACCACCGAACTCTCGGGTTGCGGTGCGGGCGCGGCCACCGCGCTCAATCGAACGTTGATCGCACTAATGACCTTCGGCGCGGGAGACTGCTGGATCAGCAACAGAGTCGCGAGTAGTACGGCATGAAGCGCGACAGAAATGGCGAGTGCAACGCCAAGCTGTCCATCAACGCGAGGTAGATACGCGTTCACGCTAACTTAGCTTCGAGACAGTCCAGTAAATCGGTAGCGATGTCCAGACCGCACGCTCGGTCCAGTTCGCGGATGCAGGTCGGGCATGTGACGTTGACTTCGGTCAGCCAATCTCCGATAACGTCGATACCCGTAAAGACCAGTCCACGACGAATGAGTTCGGGGGCGACTGCCTCAGCGATTTCCCGATCGCGATCAGTTAAAGGCCGTGCGACACCGGAACCACCAGCCGCGAGATTTCCGCGCGTCTCACCAGCCTTAGGGATTCGAGCCAGACTGAAGGGCACCGCTTCACCGTCGATGAGCAGAATCCGCTTGTCCCCGTCGCGAATCTCTGGTATGAACTGTTGCCCGACGATCATGGTGGTTTCATTCTGCGTAAGTGTCTCGAGAATCACGTTAAGGTTCGGATCGCCGCGCTTCACCCGAAAGATGCCTTTGCCGCCCATTCCATCGAGGGGCTTGAAGACTATGTCCTCGTACTCGGTGTGAAAGGCGGTCAGTTCACTGATCCGGCTCGCGACGATTTGAGGTGGCAATAGGCTTGGAAACGCCGTTGTGAAGAACTTTTCATTGCAATCGCGAAGACTCGAAGGCTTGTTCACGACCAGAACCCCCGCCTGTTCAGCTTGTTCAAGTAAATAGGTCGTGTTGATGTAGTTCATGTCGAACGGCGGGTCCTTGCGCATGAACACCATATCGAAGGTCGAGGCGGATTGTCGGATGGTCTCGCCAACTTGGAATGGCGTAGCTGAGTTGGCGGCAAGGTTGTCAGGAGAGTCTGCCAACGCGGTTGGCCGCGCAGATATGAAAGTCTCGCCTACTTGCCACGAAAGTTCGCTGGTTTGAAGCGTGAACACTTCCCACCCGCGGCGTTGGGCGGCCCACATCATGGCGAGCGTGGAATCCTTCTTGATACCCAGAGAATCAAGCGGGTCGATCACAAATGCGATGCGTGTCACGTGGTCTGTCCTAGTAGCGGGCTGCCATTGATGCGGGACTAAGCAAAGATTCGACTAATCGCTTGCATATTTGGGGCGAAGTAGAAACTACCCGTCAATGGTGTCGCAAACGAAAGCAAGCGATCTCGTAATCCGTCATCGGTTTTACCGAACATTGATTCGAGTATCCATGTGAACCGTTTCAATTCTGCGCTGAACGCAAGAAAAAAGAGCCCTGGTTTGTTCATTCCCCCGGTCGGTGTACTTCGGCGATAAAGCTCGACTTCAGATCCATCACGTTCGATCTCCGTTCGACTTGCATGACTGTCGGGTGGCATGTGTTCTGCGTCAATCTCTACGCTGCTTTTCTTCGTGCGTCCGAACACGCGTTCCTGATCTTCAACATCCTGCGCATGGAATGAGCTTAAGTTGTGCAACCATCTTTGTGTGAGGACAAAGCTGCCCCCAGCGTGCGCGCCGGAAGGAATTAAAGCGACCGAGAGCCTTGCGTCGTCGACGGGGTTAGCCGTGCCGTCGATAAAGCCAGTCAGGTCGCGATTGTCGCGATAAAGAAACCCATGTTCCTCTAGTTTAAGTTCTGCGACTTCCCGTAGGGTCTCTATCCACGCCAAGCCACGTGCGAAGACTTCGTCACGCTGGTTACTCTGGATCCAGATGAATACATCGCGCTGCGTTGCGGGCGCAATTTTCTCGTCCTTGCCAACGATCGCTTCAAACGATCTCAAGCCAGGTGGAACCAAGCGATGGTCAATGCCGTCAAGCACTTTCCCACTAAACGCGAGCGTCTCGTGGACGCGAGAGACCGGTGTGGCTAATAGGTCGGCTCCGGGAATTGCACCAGTAACCGTGGGCGTCTCAAACTCCAAGTAGAGATGGTGCGCGTGGCCCTCCTCAAATATCGCGGCTTGATGAGTCGTCATCTCGTGTCAGCAATCGCGTAGCGACTTAAGCTGATGCGGCGTACTTTTCCCAGAACGTTGAGCCGCGACCAGTGAACCCGGCCTCCCAGTCATCGCGGTAGGCGTGCAGGTGCGTCTGCAGGTCCTGGAAAACATCGCGTAACTCGGGTTGCTTGATGAGGTTGTGTTGTTCCCAAGGATCGTGTTCGATATCAAAGAGCTGGGTTTGTGGTTCTTTGTCGCGAACACGGTACTCGATCAGTTTATGCGTGCGAGATTTGACCGCGCGTTGTGTGCTGATATACGCGAAATACATGTAGTCACGACCAAGATTGGTTTTGTCCTGCATGGCAGAAACAAGACTCGTGCCATCGACGGACTGCGGACATTCGATGTCGAGTAACTCACACAAGGTGGCGTAGATATCGAATAGGTACACGTACGCGTCCGTTCGATGGTTCTCAGGAATGCCAGGACCGGCAAATATCAATGGCACGTGTACGCTGTGCTCGTAACAGTTCTGTTTGCCCATGAGACCGTGTTGCCCGACCGCCAGTCCGTTGTCGCCGGCGAATACGATGATCGTGTCGTCGGTCAAGCCTTGTTCATCAAGTGCGTCGAGAATCTTTCCGACTTCATGATCCAAATGCGTGATCATCGCGTAATACTCGGCGTTATGACGACGCAGTTCTTCAGGTGTTCGAGGAAATTCGGCTAACAGTTCATCGCGAATGTGAAGGGAACCGTTGTCGAACGGATGGGCACCAAGGCAATTCGGCGGCAGCACTTGATCTTCGAATGGATACATCTCAAGGAATTGTTGAGGCATCGTGCGTGGGTCGTGTGGCGCCAACAAAGCGACGTAAGTGAAGAAAGGTTGCTTGCCATCTTGTTGTTTGATGTGGTTTACGGCCGCGTCGCACAGGATCTCGCTTGAGTGACATCCCGCATGGATGTGATCGCAATCGCGCCACGCGATGTTGTTGTTTCCAAATGTCATCGGTTCTGGTATGTAGGCGAGTTGTTTGTCGTACTTACCACTGGGGTCGTAGTGATAAGCAGGCACGTTCCAATGGTCGGCCATGCCACCGAAGTAGATCTCGTCGCCGTCATCGAATGAACGATTGAATGCCTCGCGACCGTTGTGCCATTTCCCTGCGCCCCACGTTCGGAAACCTGCGTTGCGCATCGTCTCCCCCAACATGATGTGGTCGCTGGGAATGCTGCTACCTGAGTCATGCAAGTGAAATAGTGATCGCCCAGTATGCAACATGGCACGACTTGGCATACATATTGCGCCGTGAGTCCCGCAGGGAATGTGAGCTTGGGTAAATGTTGTGCCGCGTGCGACCAAACGGTCGATATTTGGCGTGTGGATACGTTCATTTCCAAGGCTGCGTATGGTGTCGAAGCGCTGATCGTCCGTGAATATCACGAGAACGTTTGGTTTACTCATGTGTTAGTACCCACTTGTGGTTGCGGTCTTAACGGTTTCAGTTAGTTCGCGATCTACCGTGATCGCATATTCGCCGCCAGGGCCGATGAACTGATGCACCATCAAATTCTGAATCTCGAGCTTCTCGCGATCATTCAAGTCATCGTAAACTGGCGAATCGAGTAATTTCTTGAACGTGCGACTGGTGTCGTTCTTGGGGAATATGTACATCGGCGTCATTGCCTGGAGCATCGCCGCGCGCTTTCTAGGGGTGCGGTTAACACCTGCACGATGCCAAGTGCGGGAATCGTAAAGAATGATGCTGCCTCCTGGCGCATCGACCACATCTGCTTCCGGACCGTTATATGGCAAACCGTGTTCGGCGCGATAACCTGGTTTCGCGTGTGCGGTTGCGTCCCCCCATTCTTTAGGAGGTGGTCGGTCGAGTGCGTGGGATCCGAGTTTGAAAGCGGTCGCGCCACCTTCACGTGTAAATGGCGAGACGCAGACATTGCGTTGAACGCCTAACACCGTTTCCCCGGAAGGCGTTGGCACCAAGCCGCGTGCTGGGACGCCCCAGTGGTACGGGAAGTCGGAGTGCCAGCCTTGAACATTTCGTTTGCCGTCATCCTGACCGAGTACGGCAAACCCTGGGACATGCGATAGTCGAATATCGACTGTCTGCATGTATTGCCGAATGAGCCAGAGTGATAGCGGTTCAGCGGCCGTGTGCGCGACTGCTGCGTTCTGACAGATCGCCGGTTGAGTTCGATCTACCGTTAGGTGTGCGTAACGATCTGTCCCCGCCGTGCGTTCGAGTTCCGCAAGAGTTTCGTCATCAATGATTTGGGTGAGACACACCCAACCTTGCTTTCGAAATGTCCCAAGGTATTCCGAGGGAAGTTCGGCCGGTCCGTGCTTAAGTTGAAACGATCGCTCACTATCTTCGATGGAGATCGAAAAAGTGGATTCATCAACCTGACGGGAAGCATTCAGACTGTACCCAGTCGTAACGTGCTTAAAACGAGCATTTCCGTCAAGGTCCCAAATTACCGAATCGTCGGTTTGGGAGGTCGTTGAGAATCCAGTTTCAGGTTCATAACTCAGGAACGAGCCGTCCTCTGCGGCTAAATATGAGTAGAAGTGCTGGGGGATCGGCACTTTATGGATGGTCTCTTGGGATTCGGTCATTTCGTCAAAGGATGTCAGAGATCGGGAGAGGTATTGAATGAAGTTCACGCACCTGGCATGTGTCGCAAAATGAAACGGTAACCACAGGTGTGTTGATTAGCCTCAGCCTACAAGAGACAGTATTTTCTCCATCTTTATAGAGATTGCATGCAGACTGCTCAGAAACATGACACCGGAGAAAGTGTTGGCGCGTCCTGTCGTTCTTTTTCGAGATAGCGTCCAAACGACGCAATAGCGCCGAGCACTAAAGGCACCATTATCAAAGCAAATCAGATTCCTATTACTTTGTGCTCCTCAAAGGCTGATTTGCGTTTTGTTCAGAGAAGAGGTTTTGGCACTAGGAACAAAACAAGGCTGTGTTGTTCCTAAAGGAATCCGTTAGGAACGCCGTTGTTCCTATACTCATGTCACCATCAGATGAAATGAGGAAGATGGGGCACCTAGAAGTCCGACAAATCGAGCGAGACATAACCGGTTACTGTTAAAATTCACAGTCTTGACATGGAATAAGGAACGAAAGAGCGTTGTGTTGTTCCTAATGAATGTGGTAAGGAACACAGCTGTTCCTTACTCGATCCTCGAGGCTATGAGGACGAAAGCGTTGACCACGCACGCAAGTTCAACATATCGTTAGTTGGTTTAGCGAATTGATCACATTCTTTGATTTCGACAAACGTCCGCAGGGTAGAGATGGCCAGTTTATCGACGTGACTACGAGTTCGGAACATTTCCGAGCATTTGTTCCTTCGCCACTACCACCACACCCACCAATTGATATGCGACGCATTCAACCTTTATTAGAACGAGCAAATCAAACATTAGGTCGATTAGATGGCATCTCGTCACTGCTACCCGATATCGACAGCTTCCTCTACATGCATATACGCAAAGAAGCTCTACTTTCGTCTCAGATCGAAGGGACACAATCTTCTTTGTCAGAGATAGTCCAAGCAGAAATAGGTGACCGCAGTTACTTGATGAGTGACGACGTACGTGAAGTTTTAAATTACGTGACTGCGGCGAATGAAGGATTGAGACTGATACGTAGCGGCTTACCGTTTTCGATTCGATTAGTGAAAAGCATTCACCAACAATTATTAGCATCGGGCCGAGGTAGCGAGAAACAACCCGGCGAATTTAGAACATCACAGAACTGGATTGCTGGCAGCCGACCCGGTAATGCTATGTACGTACCCCCTCCACCCGAATATGTAGTTAGCTTAATGTCAGAACTAGAAAGCTACTATCACGATTTTCGAGACCAAGAGTCCGTCCTTATTTTGATCGGCGTGATCCACGCACAGTTTGAAACGATTCATCCTTTTTTAGATGGAAACGGCCGGAGCGGTCGAATGCTAATTTCGTTGCTCCTATGCCTAAATGAAATCCTTCGCGAACCCTTACTCTATCCTAGCTTGTATCTTAAAGCAAATCGGAATAGGTACTACGAACTACTACAACGGGTTCGATCACATGGGGATTGGGAAAGTTGGTTAGCCTTTTACTTGGAGGGCATTTACGAAACCGCGAACGCTGCTATTGAGACGATTACCAAACTGATTCGCCTTTTTTCAAATGATCGAGAGCGGATTAGACTGGCAAACCCAAATACTGGAACTCCTGAGAAGGTGTTTGAAATCTTTCAGAGATATCCAGTTTCGAATCCATCGATGATTGCTGAATCGTTACAAGCGTCGAAACCTACTGTCCGAAGAGCAATCGGAAGGCTGGAGGAACAGAATATTCTAACAGAGATCACGGGGCGTCGTAGATCTCGCATTTATGTCTATTCCGAGTATCTAGACATATTGGAACAGGGCACGGAACCAATTCGTTAATTCCGATCAACAAGCTATTTGACTTTGATGTAAACGAACATGGTTTATTACAGAATTATTAGTTAACAATGTGCTCGAAAAGCAAGGGTTAATCAAATTGTCGAGTTAATAGGGAGTATCTTAATTATCGCTTTAGTTTGTATATATGTTCAATAGGGTTCAATCTACCGGTATGTAGTAAGGAAGATATAATCGTCGAGTTTTAAATCCGAGTGTATATATGTCGTTAGAGCGGTTTCGAGAGCAAGCTCGCGAGTGGTTAGAAGAAAACTGTCCAGATAGCTTGCGTACGTCAGGCAGTTATACGGCGGGTGGCCGGAAGGCGACGTATCCAAATCCAGACACAAAGATCTGGCTTGATCGGATGGCGTCTCGCGGTTGGACTGCTCCTACATGGCCGTCAGAATATAGTGGTGGGGGACTTTCTCCTGACGAACTGAGCGTGCTCGAAGACGAAATGCGGCGGATAAATGCGCCTGCACCTTTGGGTGGACATGGTCTAACGATGATCGGTCCTGCGATTTTAGAGTTCGGTACGCCAGATCAGTGTATGGAGCACTTACCCCAAATTGTTCGCGGTGAGATTCGATGGTGTCAGGGATATAGTGAGCCGGGAGCTGGTTCTGATCTTGCGAGTCTACAGTGTCGAGCAGATGAAGACGGTGATGACTACATTATTAATGGTTCGAAAATCTGGACTTCCGGTGCAAACGAAGCAGATTGGATTTTCTGTTTAGTTCGAACTGACTTCAATGCCTCGAAACACCAAGGCATCTCTTTCGTCGTGTTGGACATGGAATCCCCTGGTGTGACCGTATCGCCTATCGAGTTAATCAGTGGGTCATCGGAGTTCTGTCAAACATTCTTCGACAACGTACGTGTGCCGAAGCGCCAACGTATTGGAAATCCAGGCGAAGGTTGGACGGTTGGTAAGAGATTACTTCAGTATGAGCGAAGCTCCATCGGAGGTCGAGGCGGACCGCGCCAAAAGACGAGAACGATTGATGAAATCGCGAAGGACTATTGCGGCGCGAGCAACGGCAAGATCGCACGTGCGGATATTCGGGATCGAATCATGCATCAGAACGTCGACGATGCTGCATACCAATTGACGATTCGGCGTTCATTCGAAGAAGCTGCAAGTAGCGCGGCGCCGAGTTATTTATCTTCGTTTTTCAAATACTACGGGACAGAGCAGAACATGCGTCGACAAGACTTGATGATGGATATTCTCGGATCCCAAGGCTTAGGTTGGGAAGGTGAAGGATTCTCGGGATTCGAACGAGGATCTACACGCGGATGGTTGCGTTCAAAGGCGAATTCAATTGAAGGCGGGACGTCAGAGGTACAACTCAATATCATCGCGAAGCGCGTGCTAGGGTTGCCCGACTAAACGGGAGCGTGGTTGACCATGGTATCGACCAATCCGCACATGTGCTAAGTCAAGGAAGCGTTCGAGCTTCGTAAAGACTATGCAGCGATTGTGCGGTCGATGTCACTGATCCGCGATCGTAAGGACAATCGCGCTGCAATGAGTGGGGGCGAGGCGCGGGTGAAATGCGCAATCCGAAATCCTGTTCGGGAAGCGAAGCTCGAGTTCGACGATGCGATGGAGGCGGATCAACCCTGAAGGTGGCAGAGGCATGAGCAGTGGTCAGATCGAGATCGCACGTGCGGTGTGTACCGCTTTAGGATCTCGATTTTCACCTATTCGCTTTTCTTTGGTGTGTAAGGATTGTCAAATTCATAAGGCACTTCTTCCGACCGGTCAAACAGAAGTGGTTCTTTACGGATAAATCTTCCAAGTATTGAATTTGGTACTTTTTTATACGAAACTACACCCATAACGAGAAACAGGCCTAGAGGAAGTATCACCCAGAGAGGGTTGTACAGCTCCAGAATCATCTTTGAAACTACATAGAGAGGCATTGCGAGCAAAAAAGGTACAAGCAGAACACCAAAATTGACCAACCGCTTCTTTTTTCTTTTGCCATTTTTTAACCCCAGAGTGTGAAGAGGTAGGACAACAGACCACGCCCGAAGACCATTGCTAAAGCCGCCAGTGCGCTATCCGGGGTCTTAGAAACAGATGGAGCACGAGTGCTCAACAGAAGACTGGGATTAGCGACGACTAAGCAACTAGGATTTCGAAAATCTAAAGCATAGTTTGATTGTAAGGTGGTGAGCACGTGAGGTTCAAGATGTTTCTATTTGAATTCGCGGGCGTAGGGTTGCCGTTTAGCTACTAAATCTGCACCGTATCTGGCCGAATAGCGTCTACTTTGAGGACACCGCTCTTGGCACGGGGATATTGAACTCCAATAGCGTGGATGCCATGTTGGGTTTGGCGATACGTACACGGTCGTTGTTTAACAACATCGAAAACACGAACCCAATGCTTAGCACGAGTACGCCTATCAAGAAGCAGTAAATCACGACCTTATTGGGGTAGCTATCTTTGAGGTAGCCAACATACAGCGGACCTAGCACACCTGCCATTGCCCATGCGGTGAGCATGAAACCGTATATCGACGACATCTTTTTCGTGCCGAATACGTCAGAGATGAACGACGGGATCGTGGCGAATCCGCCGCCGAAGCACAGCAACACGTAGCACAACAGGATTGAGAAGATCCATGGGTCCCGTTCGGTCATCAGCATGCCAAATACCACCATTTGGGTGGCTAGCAGGATTCGAAAAACTCGTACTCGTCCAATGTAATCTGACAGCAACCCCCATAACAGTCTGCCGACTCCGTTGCAAACGGAGGACACGGCAATCAATGTCGCGCCATACGATGCAAGCACCTTCGGTTCGATCGTTGGATCGGTGAGTTTCCAAATGTCCTGCAATAGCGGTGACTGAAAACTGATCACCGTAATGCCCGCGACGATGTTGACAAAAAAAATCACCCACATCACGATGAACTCTCGCGACTTTACACAGTTTCTGACGTAACGAGGGTCGTCTTCTTCGGTAAAAAGCGCAGGAGCTGCTCGTTCCAGCGCAGAGATCTCTTCCTTAGGCGGGTTTACAACGAGAAGACTAGCCGGAATCGTTATGACTCCGAATATCACGCCGAGCCACATGAATACATTGGTCAGGTCCTCTTGAGTGTACACGAGCAACACTGGGGCAAGTAATTTGCTTAGAAGGAGTGCGCCAATGCCAAATCCCATCATGACGATACCGGTCGCAAGCCCTTTATGTTCAGGAAACCAATTGGCAACAGTCGCAACTGGTGTCACATAACCCATCCCAAGACCGATACCGCCAATTACGCTGTAACCTAGATAAAACAAGGCGAGTGAGTTTTGTGATAACGCAAATGCGGCGACGAGGTATCCCGCGCTGAACATCACACTGCCTAAGAAAGCAAGTCGACGAGGTCCGAGTTTAGGAAGCTGTACGCCAGCCCATGCGGCTGAGACCCCGAGTGAGAAGATGGCGAACCCAAACGCCATGGCAGTATCAGTAAAGGTCCAACCAAACTGTCGCACCAGCAACACTTGGAAGAAACTCCATGCGTAAACGGTGCCGAAACACAGGTGCAACACGGTGCAGACACCGGCGATTACCACCCTCGGTACGGGAAACGGAATACCGCTGATTTGCACGAGACTCACCGCCGCCATGTCTTACTCTTTTCCTGCGTCGTCTGAGGCTTGTTCGAGTTTTTGCGGATCGGATACCGTGGAGAAGTATTGGAAAAGACGCGCGAGGTGGCCGACTTCATCGTTTCTCGTCAGAATCCGCTCGTTTGTCTCGCTCGAATCCTCCTCGTTCTCACGCTTCGCCAACGTGACTGCATAGTCGAGAAGGGAATTGATGGGTTTGGCTGCGAAACTGACAAACCAGATTGAGGCGAAGATGCCGACGAAAAAGATGATCGCGATGAGATAGATTTGGTTGCCGATCGCTTGTTGGATTGCTAACGCTACGTGACTGACATCCATTCCGATGTGTACGCTGCCGACGTGACCAGCGAGGATGTAACTGCTTACTTCGACGAAATCGCCCATGCCCGCAAGGTTGCGGGTCACGGTCTCGCCGACTCTACGCTCGCTCTCAAGAATCTCTTCTGGGATGCCAGGCACGAATGTATGCGCAAGGTATTCATCCGTGTCGTTCACGATGTAGATGTAGCTGATACCTTGAATCTCGACAAATTGGTCGATCAAAGATTGCAGTGATGACAGATCGCGATTCAGGATGATGTCGACACTGGCGTCGGCGATGGTCTTGGCAATATCGCGGCTGTTCTCTTCGTATTCAGACGTCAGGTGAAGGTCTACCGAATAAATGCTCACGACTGAAGTGGACACACCAATCAAAAGGAACAGAAAGAAGATTCCGAACATCGTTCGTTGAAAGAGGCGGGAAACCTTCATACCGCGAACTTCGCCTTCCAATCCGTCAAGCCAACGAATCGATTGTTGTCTACGATCGTGTAGTACACCTGATCCAGGCCTTGTCGACGTTCAGGACTGAAATGAACTTGCTCGCCAATACCCAGGTCGTGATTCTGAATCGAAAAGACCGCGTCTTCCAATAGCGCTCGCGAAGGACTCGGTCCAGCACGCACCAGTATCTCAGTCATCAGCTTCGCGTTCAGGAAGCCCTCGAGACTCGTGAAGCTCTTCGCAAACGGCACATAGTCGTGTTCTTCGAACTCTGGTGGGGGCGTGGGGTCATAGCGTTGCATCAGATCCGCGTATTCACTGATCGACGCCATTGACAAATCTTCATATGAAGGCACGACTTGCGAGTTAACTAGCCACCGCGAGTACCGTTCACTTTCGCTTCCAAACTCGTCGGTTAGATTCTTCAACAGGTTTTCGCTACCAACGAATGAGAGATTAGCGATGGGGATCTCGAGGCCGTTATCGATTGCATCTCGGGCAAATGCGGCACAAGCTGCGTACGAGCCAATACATATGACCGCGTCTGGATTGACCTTCTTGAGACGTTCAACCTGCGCTCGCATGACCGCGGTATATTGCTCGCCGCGTCGGTAGGTGGCTTCACCCACCAGTTTCGTGTTGTGTTCCTTGAGTGCGCCGCGAACGCCCGCCCAACCGCTGCGACCGTATGCGTCTGCTTGATAGAAAACCGCAATACGTTCTCGACCAATCGCCATGAAGTTATCGACTAGACCAGCAGTCTCTTGTTTGTACGACGCGCGGAGATTGAACGCGAATTCGTCGTAAGGCGGTTGACGTTGTGGTTGAGCGCCGGTGAATGGAAAGAACAGCAAGAAGTCGCGGTCCTGGAACTTCTTGAGTACCGGCAAGACCCGAGTCACCGTCGGGGTGCCAACATAACCGAATAAGGCGAAGACCTTATCGTCGACGATAAGTTTTACGCTGTTCTCGACTGCAGGAACAGGCTGGTAGCCGTCGTTTCGCAACTTCAACACGATACGCCGACCGTGAACGCCGCCTTGTTCGTTGACATGGGCGAAATATGACACGGCGCCACGGTAGAGTTCAATGCCGAGACCGCGCGACGGACCCTTGAACGCAGTCGAGACCCCTAGCACGATTTCCGAATCGGTAACTCCTGAGTCGGTGAGCGTGCCTGATGGAACCGTAGTAGCTTGACCGACTAGGTCCGAAGCGAATGCGCGCCAAGGCGCGATTGCCGCACTGGCGAGGACGCCCTGAGTGAGCTGTCGACGAGTCAGTTGTGCCATGTAACCGAAATGTTCAACGTCACCTTGGTGTTGGTGCTGCATTTTGGTAGTGCGAAGTATGCAGCACCTTCATATTGTCGTTGGCGTCAGGATAAAGGTCACTTGCCCAATTGACGGGTTTATAGTATCGAAGGAGACAGTGATTAGTGATCATTTAGGTTCGCTGGAACACATATCTTGGGTATGCTGCGGCGGCCTACCTGAGTGCGAGACGTGAGGCTTGTAGATCGGAGTTGAATCTCGTCGCTGATGCTTGAGGAGACCAGGTGGATGTCTAACAAATCGATCGACGCACAGCTGCGCGCGCGAGCGTCACGGGTTATTCCTGGTGGCATGTACGGTCATATGGCGATTCAGCGAGGTATGCCTGATGGCTACCCGCAGTTTTTTGAGCGCGCGGATGGCTGTCGTCTATGGGACGTTGACGGCAACGAGTACATTGATTTCATGTGTTCCTACGGTCCGATGATCGCTGGATACGGTAATCCTCGAATTCGAGCCGCGGCTGACTCGCAGCGCGACCGAATGGATATCGGCGACGGTCCGTCGCCCGTGCTGGTGGAATTAGCGGAAAAGTTCACCAAACAGATCTCACACGCGGAATGGGCCGTGTTTGCGAAGAACGGCAACGACGCTACGACCATCTGCAACATGATTGCGCGAGCCCACACCCAAAAGCGCAAGATTCTGGTCGGTGAGACGGCTTATCACGGTTCGCAACCGTGGGCAAACCGGCGTGCGAAAGGGACGCCACCCGAAGAACACGTTCACTATCCCACCTATCGATTCAACGATGTTGAGGATGTCAGAAGAGTGGCAAAGGACGTTCAAAGCGATCTTGCGGGTATCGTGGTGTCCGCCTACAAGCACGACGTACCTAATACGCAAGAGTTGGTGGATCCGGTGTTTGCCCGAGAAGTGAGAAGGATTTGCGACGCCGAGAGTGCTCCACTGATTCTGGATGACGTACGCGGAGGACTGCGACTATCGCTTGACGCGAGTTGGTCAGAATTTGGTGTGCAACCAGATCTCTCGGCTTGGGGCAAAGCGATTGCCAACGGCGAACCGTTAGCGGCCGTGTTAGGAAGCGAAGCGTATCGAGAGGCGGCTTCCGGTATCTTCTACACAGGGTCATTCTGGTATCAAGGAGCACCGTTCGCCGCAGCAATCGAGACTCTTAACCTGTTAAACGAGGTCGACGCGCCTACGCGAATGGAGCAACTTGGCCAACAGTTCCGCGACGGTCTCTATGAACAAGCGCAACGCCATGGTTTTGGCATTCACCAAAGCGGACCGCCACAGATGCCGATGATCGAATTCGAAGACGATCCCAAGAAGACGAAGGTAGCTACCTTTTGCGCGAACGCGCTTCGTCACGGTGTGTACCTGCATCCGTGGCACAACATGTTTCTTTCGATCGCACATACGGAGAAGGACATCGAGCAAGCGCTTGAGGGCACGGATAACGCGTTTAGCAAATTGCTCTGAATTGACGTCGGTGTGGGTATTCCGCTGTCAATAAGCGTCCCTTCCTGGCGAGGACAAATCCGCAGGTGAACACGAACCTTTAGGAGTCGGCTGAAGTTCCGAGTCGATCCGACTGTTCTGCTCTCAGCTCGGCTACTTCCCTCCGCAGTCGATGTAACTCCGCTTGTTCTGCTTGTGCTCTTTTCCAAATTCCAGCGGTGTGTTCGTGTGGACCAAAGGCACTGGGAGGAGTGAGAATCGCGCGTTGACTTTCAGTTAGTTCGCCGTAGTTGTCAGCGTTGTAAAAACAGGCGCCCCAAGTCACTGCGTGCGGGCAGTACTTATAGAAGATGGTGCGTCTTTCACCGCCCGCTTCCCACGGCACCGTGCCGTGAGAGCAAGCCTCGGTGAAAATGATGGCGTCGCCTGCGTTCGCGGTAACTCGATCCACGCATTGATGAACAGTCGCTTGGGATTTGCTGATGCGCCAATCTTCCGGCAAAGGGAAGTTCATCTTGTGGCTGCCAGGCACACATGCAAAACCACCGCTCTCCGGGGAAACGTCGTTTAGCTCAAAGGCAACAGCGACGAGTCCGTTGTAAAACTTGCCATTGTTGTAGCGGTAGAAGCATTGACCACCGTCCGTTGGTCCAACGATGTCACGCGGTCCGCCAGCGCCTTGACCTCCACCATGAAGGTAGAGCGTGTGCCCACTCGTCTCATTTTCAATCTTGAGGTAGTCATGATCCAGTCGATAACCAGTCCCCAATAGCGTTTCGAGATACGGTGCGATGGTGGGTAAATCGATTAGATCGATGTAGGTTCCGCCCCACTCCAATAGTGAAGGCGCGGTCCATGCGGGGGCTGACTCGTCCCTAATTACGGTACGATCTGACCCGAATATCTCTGGCTTTTTGTTTTCTTGTTGGCTGTCGCGATTCTTTCGTTGTCCTTCTAAGCGATCGGACAGGTCTTCGATTTGATCTGCAGTTAGAACATTGTTGACGACGAGATAGCCACGAAGGTCAAAAAGGTATTTCTCTTGGTCGTTCACGAATCAATACCCGTTATGAGTTGCATCTGGTCTTTCAATTGATAGCTGAGCGAACAGTCCCGCGTGAATGTCATACGCTCTACTTCAATTAAAGCAGATACATGAACGAAATCAGCGACCGACTGAACGTTGTTGATTAATACACCGAAGGACAACATGTGGCGATGGATGATGGTGAAATTTCAGCCGTCGCCTAAATTGGCCACAGTAATATAGGAGAGGTAGTGCGTTAACGAACGTCTGCACCAACCAATTCGCGTTGGTAATTGGCTATAAGACTGCCAATACAGACAAGTGACCGTTAAGATGCTGCTGTTCTGTATTGACGCGGGGAATTTGACCTTGAGATTGGGTGTAATACTCCTCATACTCCTAGTTGGTTCCCAAATCAATGGCCAAGCCGCTCAGGAAGCGCAAGAGTTCCTTAATCAAGAGCTCAGCGCATTTCTGCAGCAGTCGCAGCTTTCTCGTCGGGCGCGTCTCGCAGTAGTTATGTCTCGCAGGTTCCCTTCCACCGAGACCTATGACTTCCAGGTGCGAGGCGGGCAATATTGTGAACCGAGTACCGATTGGAACAGCAGGTTGCAGTGGAACAACGGCTCGTGCGTGGATACCGACGGCGGTCTGCATCGATTTATTGAGGGTTTCAGTGAAGACGGCGACGTGTTGTATTTCCGGTGCGACGCCTTCGGGGTGTCGCCTCGTACATTGATCAACCAGTATCACGCATTCGCGATTGGCAATCCAGATTACGGTCCGAGAGTTTCTACGAAGGTCATCGTGAAGGGACGTGAAGTCGGCTCGTTTCCAGGTCGTCTCCCCAACATATTCATTACGGGAGACCTACGCCACATCGTAACAGACGATGGTCAGTCGCTCTATGACCGAATACGTTCAGGTGAAGGTGGCATTCTGAAGTTAGAAGTCAGCCAAGATGACAGACACGGGATTTCCTACTACAAATTCTCGCTTCGCGGGTTTAAACGGGCAATTAAGTGGTGCACTGAAAATCTGGACGAGATGTAGAGCGGGGCAATCGACGACTGGACGTAGGTGACCTCAGGCAGATCAGCAACTTGAGAGTTCTCATACTCGATTCAGACTGATTGCTCAGAATTTCGTGAGTGTTTGAGCAATTTGCGTTGTCTAGTAATATACAGAGGGTGGAGATGACAGTCGCAAAAGCGACTGGCATTGATACGCCTCATTTGGTCCCCATACTCAACCAGACGAAGCCAAGGAGTTAGAAAGTGAGATACATAGCGTTGGCGACTCTCGCAGTCTTGTTTTCATTCCCAGCATCAAGTCAATCCCTATTTTTGGGGGATGGGTCTGGCAGCCTTCCTCCGACTGCAAGGGGGGAACCTCAATTTCCAGGATCAAACCAACCTGGGCGACTTCAATTTCCTCCACTTTCTTACGATGCGTTTCCGGCGAAGGCGAACCGAGCGAAAGTGACGTCAAGGATTTACCCTTCAACGGAAACTTACGACTTTCGAGAAGGCGGCGGTCAATATTGTGAACCGAGCACTGACTTCCAATGGAATCTGGATTGGCCCAACGGATCGTGTGTGGATGTCGATGGCCTGGAACGTCGATTCATTGAGACCCGGGGCCGCGGTAATTGGGGCGATGTGGTCTATTTCAAATGCGACAATTTTGGTGTGTCACTCCGCGGCTTGATCACAGAACGCCATCGGTATGGAATAGGAAACCCAGATCACGGCGAACCGGTGGATACTCGAGTAGTCTTAAACGGTCGTGAAGTCGGTTCGTATTCTGGACACTTACCAAACGTCTTCATAGCTGGTGACATCCGACATATTCCGACTGACGAAGGCGAGTCATTGCTAGAAAAGCTCAGATCAGGATCGGAAGGTAAATTAAAGTTGGAGACCAGCCAAGACGGCAGACCGCAGAATTGGGATTACACGTTCTCCCTAAGAGGGTTCAAGCGGGCGATCGATTGGTGTACTGCCGTGATAGATTCTCCGGTGTCGGAATCGGCGCAAGAAATCCTGCTAAGCGCAGCCGACTAGATAAATCTCTGGGACTTTTGCGACTAGCCCGCGCCAATTGGATTCACGGAAGAAGTTGACCTGGTAAGAGTCACTGCCGATTACGGATTGCCACAGTCCTTGCCGTAGAACATACCGACATTGTCGATCCAGACGTCGTTTTCGCTCTGTGCGAGATTGAACGTAAGTCGTGCTTGGTAGTCGGTCTCTGCGGCAATAAATCGGTGATGAAACTGGCGATATTCCGTATTCAAGCTGACGCCAACGTTTCGCACGCCACCGCCTACTTCAGGGTCAATTCCGGTACTCACTAGACCTCTGAACTGCTCGGTTCCGCCCGGACCCGTGTCGACATTCACTTCTATATATCGATACGCATCACTCTTTGCGGTGTAACAGATGGAATATGGCAATCCCTCTCTAACCGAAACATTGTGCTCCAACGAAACCCGCCACGGCTGGCGTTCGTTCGCTTGGGTGATCGTGAAATGTGCTTCGCCGTCCCACGAGACAAGACCATTTTGGGTGTTAGCGCGCCAGCCGCCTTGCTGGTCAATGGTGCCGTCTCTACCTACGATGTTGCCATATCGTGCTGAATTGGATTCCGAAAGCACGAAGAATGGGAAATCGTTGCTGAACAAACCTTGCGGATTTTGAACCTGTAATAAATGCATCGTGGCGTTGTCTGCGACAACATTGATGTCCTCGATTGGCAGTCCGCCGGAGTTCGGGAGCTCTTCCAGCTCGATTAGAACAATTTGATCTTCACAATCAGGCAATTCCCCGAACTCGCAGCGAATCGTTCCTTCGACTTTGCGACCATCGACGAAGAGACTTGCGCCTTCGAAGATGTAGTCGCCGCGCATTCGCATTTCGGTTCCGTCGTATAGCTCGGGGAACTCTTGTGGACGGTCGCCTGGGAAGATCAACCGAATTGGAAAACCGGCAGGCCAAATCGTGGGCTGGGGATGCTCGTAATCCACACCCGTTCCGAATCTGGCTGTGAGCGTGAGGAGGAGCTCCTCGTCCCGTGCAAGATCCAGCAATTCGTCCCGCGAATACTCGGTTAGCTGATCCAGGTTGTCTTGGTAGTTGTCCTCCTCGAACGAAAGCGCGATGACCGAGGGATCACTTTCAGAATTGAGGAGTATGCCCTCACCTTCCAGCACGATCGCTCCCTCTTGATCTGCGAGTTCAAGCGCGTCCAGCATATCGACGGTCTGGTCCAGATCCGCCGTGTTGACATTGAGGGTCACCTGACGAGCAAACGATCCAGGTGCGCCAACGCTTCCTTCAAGGATCATCTGATACATCTTTTGGCTTTGGGTAAACGAGAACCGTTCAGGGAATCCTCGTGTGTCGCCTCCGACTTGGTCCACGAAGAAGAAGCGGTTTTGCGGCGCGTTCTTCCATCGGTCGCTAGCGCCTCGCCACGATGGCAGATCCATGCCGCTTCCGCCCATGTTGGTCGTCGTCCAATGGGGTAGGTAATGGCAGTTACCGCACTGCTCGTTAAAGTGAAAGTCCCGAATACCTTCCATCCCGAACTCCGTGACCGAGTTGTCATAAGGGCGTTCGACGGAGGGCGGGTACGGGACACTAAGGAGGTACTTAGACATTGCCGTACGATCCTCCGCCGACAGATGCCCCTCTTTGTCGTCGTCATTGACGGTGCAATCGTCCTGATCGCACATGGTCGTCTTAAGAGAACCATCGATCAGGTGAAGCGTGCAGCTCTCTTCATCGTCAATGTCACAGTTTGGTTCGACGTACGTCTCGATGCTGCTGGTATTGATGCCACCGAACGGGTCACCGGGAATACCGTCCCAGTGATACGGCGCGGTGCCCCGCAATCCACGGATGTCCTGCACCAACCGGGGTTGAATTTGATCGCAGCCGACATCGCACAAGGGTGTATCGAGAACCCAGAGCAGCTGATCGGTATGCCCGTCGGGATGGCAGCTCGCGCAGGAGAACGTACCGGTACTGGACGCGTCCGCACTGTTGAACGCAATGCGACCTTGCTTGAGGATCGGATCCGATGGGTCCTCAAGTTCGATGGTTTGTAAGACAGATAGGTCTTCCGGATCCGTCACGTCGAGCACCGAAACGGTGTTCGCGAGAGCATTCAAGACCCAAGCGCGTTCGAGCTCACCATCGTCGTTGGAGATCAACGTCAAGCCACGTGGAATGCTTCCGACGACAACTTGGTCGAGTACGTCTCCCGTATCTGCGTCCAGTGTGAAGACCTTGTCCGAGGCGGCCGCCGTTGCCACGATCGTACTGTCGTCGTCGCTGATCTGAATGGCAAATGGTGTTGCAAGGGCTTCGTCTCGCTCAGGATGATCGGGTGGAAGCGGTTCAAGATCGATGAACTCGGGGGTCCCGCACGTATCTCCCGTGCAGTCGACCTTGGTGATCTGGTTGAGAAAAGCGCGATTTTCGAGTTCAGCTAGACCGTGACTATCCGTTCCTGCTTTGCCGTTGGCGTCGTTACGAGCCTCCGCCTGGGCGACAAAGACGTTGCCGTCCGAATCCACGGCGATCCCGTATAGCAAGGTTCCTAGCGTGTCAACGATTTCAACCAGCTCATCGGTTTCTGTATCGAACACGTATAGATCACGATCAGGAAATCTGGAATCGCGCACGATATCCAACACGTAATTGAGGGAGAGACTTTGCGCGTTCCCATCTGGTGCGTTCACTACATGGGCGTCGGCATCAAAGGTACAGTTCGGGTCGGTGTCCATGTTCTCAGGCAAGCACCCGGAGACCCCTGTCTGGTTGTTCGACTCAAATGGAATCACGTAGAGACGACCATCACGCACGACCATCGCGCGCGGATCCTGTGCGGTGACCGTTAGCCGATCAGTGACCGCTCGCGAGGCAACATCAACAACTCCGATTTCATTCGTCGACGAGAGCGCGACATAAGCCTTTTCATCGTCTACAAAGGCGATGGACACAGGTTCGTCGAAGCGGGTGGACTTCGTATCTTCGTCGAAGACCTGAATGGTGTGCAGGATTTGGTGGTAGGTCGTGCTGCTTGTGTCAGCGTCGATCACACTGACGGAATCTGACACGTGGTTCGAAACCCAAATTTCAGTCCCGTCGGGCTTGATACCGATACTCACGGGCTCAACCCCCACGCGGATTTGATCCAGAATCTCGTACGTTTCTGTGTCTAGTACGTCTACCGTGTCAGAAGGGGTATTAACGACATAGACGCGATCCTCATCGGGGTGGACGACGATTGGTCGGGAGTGCGGACTCTCAAAGTTGAGATGTCCGGTGGTTCGTTCAGATTCGTCCGAGTCGTCAGGATCCTCCTCCGAGGTCGGAATCCACGTACCGCCTGTGCCCCCAATGCAACTCACTAGGACCAGGAAACATGAAAGATAGCCGACCGAAAACAAGCTTCGGCGGAGATATGTAGATGAGCTACGCGACATGACGAATCACGCGTACGTGCGGGGTTCAGGGAGTCCGGCGACTCCCGTGAGCGGCTCGTATACCCTCAAAGAACCGGTCCGCTTTTATATCAAAAACACGCTCTATTGGCTAGTCCAGTTGATTTAGCGAGGGATAGTTGAAACTTATGCTCTGCAAAGATTAGGCGTTCCGCTGGTAAGTCTAGGAGTCTTCGATCGCCTGTTCGTAGTGTCGGATTGCGGCGACGAACTTGTCGCGGCAGCCTGCGGTGCAGAACCCGACGACGCTTCCGTTGTACTCGGTGAGTGAGTCCGTCGAGACCGAGTCACCGGACCACGGACAGGTGTCATTGATGCAATCTTCGATCCCTAGTTCTTTCATTTAACTTCGTTGTGTAGTGGGAATCATGTCAAGGGTCGTGGAGGATAGGCGTTCGTTCTCAAGATTTATGGCTCGGTTGCCATCGATAGATGCGCGCAAGATTGACCCCCATCAACGCGTCTCGCTCTGTATCACTCAGGACCGACGCATGACGGAAGGCATCCACGCCTTCGGCGTAGGTTAATAGATTCACAGCGCGAGTCCAGTCGGTCCCCCAGAGGCATCGGTCAATTCCAAATGCGTCGAAGATGCGTTGTAGCGGTTCCCAAATGTCCGGATATGGGTAAGGTTCGTGCGATAACGTACATGCGCCCGTAATCTTGATGGCGACGTTGTCATAGTCAGCAAGCGAAAGTACCTTAGGTAGATCGCCAAACGGATCCTGGGGTGGCGGCGGTTCAAAGGGTTGGCGCAAACCTAAGTGATCAAGCACGATCTGAGTATCTGGATTGCGCTTCGCCAATCCACCGAGTAGTGGCGTATTTCCCCAACAAAGGACATTGACTGGGATGTCCGCCTGCCGCCCAGCATCAAGGATTCGATTAAGTCCTGGATCATCGGCTTCAAGTGCGAACGGATCAGGAAGCATGATGCGGGCACCTACGGTGCCATCTAACTTTGCCCAATCGATAACCTGTTCGATTACGTCGTCTGCTTGAGGGTCGAAGGGTTTGATCAATCCGAATCGGGTCGGGTGTTCTTCATATACCTCCAGCGCGTAGCTCGCGTCGTAGCGATACATGCTGTAAGGCGATACTAAGAGGGCGCCGTCCACGCCGACATCATCCATGGCAGCCACCATTTGATCGCCAGTGGCTTCGTCGGGTCCATGGAGAAAACCGATCCACGGGCGTTCGGGTCGATCGCGTTCGTATGCATGGACCTGAGCGTCAATCACCGGCGTGTCCGACATGAAGTCCTCTGTTTGGTTTCGTGCCTGGTTATTTTCTCGTAGTTGACTGCTAGACTGTAGCAACTATGACGGTCAGGATCTGTGTTGGAACATTTCGAGGGCACTGTTCTCGTCCTCGACCTTGATGAAACTCTCACGTTCGTCACCCATGCCGATGAATGCACCTTTGTCATCCATCCAAATGTATCCGTTGCGACCAGCATACGCTTTCATGTCTAGCTCGAATGTATGACTCAATCCGACCGGTGGACCGCTACGACCAGCGTATCGAGCTTCAGACGGCAGTACAGACCATTGTCGGCCTGTCATCGACCGTTCGAAACAGATTAGGCGAATCGGCTGGACCGCATTAGCGTCGGGGGGGAGTTGGCACACATATAAAGCGGCCGTCAGATCTGGGATCAGAGGTCCACCTCCCGCAACGTCCAGCGTTGTAGTGCCGTTACGCGAATGGATGGAGAGTTTCGCGCCGTTTTCGACGCACTCGATTAGTTCATCTTGATCGTAATGCATCCCGCGTTCTGCCATGAGCGTGTTCGCGGCGTCGGTGGCTCCTTCCTTGGCGCGAATCGTCGACCAAGTAAACGAGTGAACATCCTCGATTGCAAACTCATTCTCAAGCCATACTCGATTTGGCGATTCTCGAGGATCGCCGCTATGTGGGTTATCAACTGCGATATCGAGTCGGAAGCGTAGAGCGACACTCCCTTTCGCATCCGTCTTAGTAGTGATATGGCCAATCCCGCTCGCGCTGCTGTGCATGCTGACGAACCAAGCATCTTTCCACCGCTCGACGAATGCTTTGGTGTCGTTTGTGGTCCTCGAATCAGTTCTCATTTGTGCGGTCTCCGAAAGTTGTGTAGGAACATAGATGCCTTTTGAACCAAGCGCAGCACGAACTCGCTCAATGCCGCGAGCAAGTCGGGATGCGACCGTCCCAGGGCGAAGGTCAAGTTCGCGTGCAATCTCGTCGTAGCTAAGATCCTCGAAATACCGTTTCAGCAAGGGATCGCGAAATCGAGTGTCAGTTCGATGGATTTCCTCGTAGATTGCGTCCACGAGATCCTTGTCTTCACTCTCTGATTGAGGACCTTGTGTCGTTAAACTGAGATCTCGGGCGTAGGACTGCTCTCGCTTTAACCTTCGGCTGGATTCACGGATGAGGTCTTTGGCGGTCGCAGCTATCACGGTGTGCCACCAACCCAGTGGATTCGTTACCCTTCCACCAACGGGTTGGGCGCTCATCAATCTGATGATCGATGCCTGAACCACATCTTCCGCTTCGTCTTCCGAGACATATCTTCGTGCCCGCGTGATCGCCCAACAACGGTGTTTTTGCACGAATTTCGCAAGCGCCTGGTTGTCAGCCGCACGGTAATAGCGCGAGATTAAATCGGCGTCAGTAGTCTGTTCAGTCATTGCGATCTGCTATTCAGCATCTATTGGTTTGTCGCCGCATGGGAAGGTTTTGTTCCCGAATATTGATGGGTGATTTAAACGCGAAACGACCTGTCCGAGATTACGACTATTCACGTTGGGCTGAACTCTCACCGGAGACATACCTCAGTCTCCTCTTGTGACGCGCCCGTACTTAGTAGTGCGATGTGAGTTGGCACACACTGCGGATCGAGTGATCTTGAGGTCCGGTATTGAGCTGAATACAAACCCCGCCGAGGTTTAAGTAGCGCAGTTCATAGTCGATCGAATTGGTCTATAGATCAAACTATCTGCTGATTTGTGGTATTGGTCACTAATCGATGGCTTGATGCGCGGTTATATGAAATCTTGTTAAAACAATGAGTTAGAAAGATCGCGCGGTGTAAATGGCGGCGCTACCGCCATTTACACCGGATTTTCAGCGTCAACGCCGCCAGTTTTCGTCGACAGCAGCTGGGCTCTCATTCGTACAACTTTCGGTCTAGAAACTCATCTGAACGAGCACCTGCAACGTAGACTCCCTTTGATGCCTAGACCGATTCACCCGACCGAGTGCAATTCGTGACGAAATTGAGCCTTTGCTATGGATTGATTGTCTTAACTGAGCGCCTAACAGAGTTTGTTGGCGTGTAGAACCGTATTTCGCATGCTGAACGAAGGGTGTGAGTAGGAACCGTTCGTCGACGATCAAGAATCCATAGCCGATCTCGGAATCTAACTGGATGTGCCTCTCGCTTGCTTCCATGCCAGAAGGTCGCGTACGTTGGATACCCAGTCCGGCACTATTGAAACCACCCCAAATCACATCGCTTGCGTTGGTGTTGGTACCCCATCGCGGCGAAATCGAGGCTAACAGCCCGGTTCCATTCTGTGACGGATTGATCATTGCTGACATGGTCACACCGCTTTCTGAATACGGTTGTTGCCCTTCTACGTTGAATGAATTGCCCATCATTTCAAATGCGAATGCACCGTGTCCGATCTTCAGTCCACCGGCGAATTCAAGTCCTGTACCGGTGTCACCATCGCCACCGTCAACTCTTAGATTGAGTCGTCCAAACGGCGTAAGCGACATGTCTCCAAGCCAATTCAGTGTGTAGGATGTTTCTACGCCCGTACGTAGCCGATGGACATTGACATCAAATCCTGAACTGGCAGTCTCGCCCGACGAGGTAACGAGATTCGATGCTGCAAGGTCTCCGCGCAGCGCTATTTCGAGTTGTGAAGAGTTGGTAACTCGTTGTCGACCGCCTACGATGGCAAGTCGACTGGTCAGACGGCTAGAAGCTGCGTCAGCCCCGACGACCGATGTGGTTAGCTCGCCTTCGCCTATTCCGATGGTTCCCCACAACGATGCTCGGTTATTCGGCGCATAACGGAAATATGGCATCAGTTGATTGAGTTTGATTCCTAATTGCTGGGTTGCCGTGCCGTATGCGTAGTCCGAATCTCCTTGGTGTCGTGAAGCCGTTAATCCCAATACCCATGCTTCGCCCACTTCTTTGTCGATACCGAGGTAAGCGGTGTTGACTGAGCCGCCGTAGTTTCCGCCACTGTACGACTGGCGATCCATATTGCTCCAGATCGACCAGGGCTTAGCCTCGTCGTTTGATCCGAGTTTGATGGAGAAGCCATTGTGAAACGGTGAAACAGAACTAGACGTGACTTGGTCGAAGCCGCCATAACTTCTCCCTCGTGTCAAGGATGGCAACGAGATCTTTTCGTCGGCATACGCGCCTCCGCCAGGGTGCGATGACGCTGGATTGGTAGATTCACTAGCTACCCAAGCATTGAGCGTGTCAGGTCGCAGGCTATTCTCTGACAGGTCCGAGTTGCTTCTTGTCAGGTTTGCTCGCGTGTCGAGTGCAGAGGACACACTACCAAGCATGGCACGACCGAATCCCGCTAGAGACTTAATTGCCACTTCATTCAGGCGTTCGTTGCCTACCACGATCTCGGTCGTTAATGAAGCGACGCCTCCGTGGGGGTCGCTTGCGGTTATCGTGAGGATGACATTTCCACGCGCGAGCGGCGTGTACGTCACGCCCGTCGGTGTTGTGCTTTCCGAAACCACCCGTGTAGAAGCGAGTGTCGCGGAGTAGGTCAGCTCATCGTCTTCGTCCGTGAACCAATCTGCAAAGGTAAGCCGGTACGGTTCGCCGCCTAGCTGCAAATGAATCCCACCGACCGAGGCGTTGACGCTAGGACCTAGGTTCTCGACCGTGACGTTGAATGTCGCTTCTGTGGACGCGCCGTTCGTGTCTACCGCTGTTAACGTGACGACCGTCTCGCCCACTTCTAAACCTTTGATCGCCAGCATGCCATCTTCGAAAGCCATGTCAACAACCGACTCGTCAAGAACTCGTGCCGTGACCTGAAGCGATTCGCCGTCGGCGTCCTGGAACGCATCGCGTAGATCGAGATTGAGTTCGCTCACGCGAGTCGTCGTCTGATCAGGTAGTGACGAAACTAAAGTTGGCGCCGCGTTCACGACGTTGACGAAGAACATGGTTTTGGCTTCAAAGCCAGCATCGTTCGTTACCGTTAGTTTCACTAACGTCTCGCCTTTCGCTAACGCCGTGAGCGTGATGCGAGAACCATCGACGTGTGAGGCGAGAATGGAAGAATCGCGCACGACTGGGTGCAGATTGAACGTCGTATTCCGCAACTCCGCGTTTGGCAACACGTCGTTTATGTCAAGTGTCAGTGGGGCGCCGCGGTCAAGTGTTTGCACTCCAAACACGAGAGCGTTGGAAGTAGCCTCAGTCACGGTTATGGTTTCCGTCACGGGGGTCTCTGCGCCGAGCGTGTCACGCGCCACGATAGTCATCATGGCCGTGCCTGCGCTCCGTGCGAACGCGGTCAAAATGTTGCCAGGATCCAAGACAACCAACAACACGCTCTCGTCTGAGGAACTGACGTCGTAACCCTCGACACGGTCATTTGGATTTGGATCAGTGAACAACGTATCCAGTTGGAGTTCGAAGAATTCAGGAACCGGAAGGGTGTTATTCGCTGGCAATGCAGCGTTCAGCGCCTCGCGATCTAATACGGGAGGTTCGTTTTCACCTTCGCTGTCATTGGCGACGACGCGAATACGTGCTGTTCCTGTCGCTGTGTTACCCGCGGTATCGGTCGCGGTAATTGAGAGATCTGAGGAACCAATGGCTCGAGCGATTAGAAAGGCGGATGAACCACCTGGTATACGCGAAGTGCGTAGGACCGTCGTGTTCGACGACGCGACCTGAAAGCTCAGCTCGTCGCCATCAGGGTCGGTGAACAGTCCCGACATGTCCGTTTCGTGATAGTTGCGTTGTTGCATCGTGTTGTCGGTAGGCAGCGCCGTATCGAAGGCAGTCTGGTTGAGTGTAGGTGCCCGGTTTTCCGTGGCGCCTTCCTCGACAACGGTGAGCTCGATATCGAGCGAGTTGACATTGCCAGCACTGTCGGTCGCGGTAATCGTGATGGTCGCGGTACCGACCGCTTCTGGGAACAAGAACAGACTGACGTTATCGGTCGCCAAGTTTGGGAGCACCACGCCGATGTCAGAGGACTCGACCACAAACGTCATGTCGTCCCCATCGGGATCGGTGAAAATGTCAGTAAGCGTCAGCTCGAGGTGAACGTGTAGGACAAGCTCGTTTCTCGCAGGCAGAACGGCTTTTAATGCAGATTGGTTGACTTCTGGGGGCTGGTTTTCCGAAGAGAGTTCGCTCACGACCTCAATCGTGCGCGTCTCTGCGGTTTCGTTGCCTGCCGTATCAACCGCTGTGAATGTGATCTCCGCACTTCCAAGGGCGCGGGCGAGCAAGACGGCAACGGCATTCTCGCCTGTTCCGGTGGGAGTAGCTAGTACTACGTTGGTTGCGCTTGATGCAACCGCGACCGTGATCGTGTCACCTTCGGGGTCCGTGAACAATGCGCGGAGCGGCGCTTCGTGGTTCTGACCAACGAGCATTTCGAGGTTTGCGGGAAGGGCACTCGTGAATGCTTCAACATTTGCGACGGGCGGTTGGTTTGTCTGTACGTTAACCTGAAACGTTTGCGTCGCTGTCAATCCAGCGTTGTCGGACCCGGTCAATGTAATGGTGCTTGTACCAATCGCTACGCCTGTGATGGTGAGTTCATCAACACCTCTCACGGTTGCTGTTGCGACACTTCGGTTACTACTAACAGCGCTGATGATCAAGCGGTCGCCCATGTCCTCGTCGCTGAAATATTCACCAACGCTAAAGGTGGCTACTCCTCGCTCTCTGATCGACCGATCAGGTACTTCTCCCACCGCAATTGGCGGGTCGTTGACGTTGTTTACAGTGACCGTATACGTGAACGCACGATTTGAATCGCTTGCGACCCAACCGTCATGTAACCCGAGGTCGATGACGTATGACGAGGTTTGTTCATAGTTAATAGATGCGGCAGTCACGATCGCAATCTGATTGGTTTGACGGACGCACGTTGCGGTCTCCTCAAGGCAAACGTTTGCGCCGTCCCAGATTGGATCCACGATAGCGCTGAAGTCGTTTGAACTCAACGATACGGTGATCTCGTCGGCGGTGGAGTCGTCATCGGCGTATTGCACCAAATGCGAAACTGCAGTCCCAATCGGGACGTTTTCGTTGATGCCTCCACCCACACCAGTGACACCTGCCGGTTCAAATCTCGGCGGGGTGTTCGTGTTGCGAACCTCAACCTGGATCGTTCGCTCGAGTTGAATCAACCCATCATCCGCACGAACCGTGACCACGTCTTGCACGGTCGGGTTTGCAGGGCTGGTTCCAACGCCTGTGAGCGTCAAGCTACTCCCTGAATGGGTGACCAGATTCGCGAGCGCATTGGGAAACACCATGTACGAGATGTTGTCCATTTCCGGATCCGTGAAATACGCGTCAAGATTGAAACTCCGCGAGGTCCCCTGCAGCAGGCGCACGGTCATCGGCAACACACTCTGGGTCGTGGGATCATCGTGTGCGTACAACTCGTTGACGTTCACTAACGTGATTTCAATCGATACGTCGGCGTGATTCCAACCGTCGCTGGCACGCAGCGTGACGCTCAATGATTTGGTTGAGGAAAGATGAGGACTTTCATAGTCGAGAAAGTACCCCTGTAGCGCGACGCCGGTAGAAGGTGTGACGACGGCAACGCACATCTCGCCAATTTGGACCGCATTTACACCAGTGTTAAGGCAGTTCGCCTGCGCGCCAACAAGGCTATATTCGACGGTATCGCCGTGTGTGGAATTCGCGCCTCCGTCTAGGTCGGTCGCATTCCAGGCGCCATGAGGCATTGGGTTAATGGCGACTGCCGTAACGATGCCTGCTGCGACCTCGTCGACCAGCACGGAGAACCCGGACGCACCGCCACCAAATTGCGGAGGGTTGTTGACGCCCTGCTTCACGAACACGGTCACGTTGGCGCCTTCTTGCTTGGTGGTGACGTTGCCGGTTTGGTCGCTCGCACCGAAATAGAGCTTCGCCCAATAGACGCCCGCACTGGTCATACCACTGCCGTCCGCAGTGGCGATTAGCAACGTGCCACGCGTTTCTACCGAGAGGACGTCTGGTGTTTGCGGCAGATTGCTGTAGCTATAGCAACGAGCCGCGTTCTCGACGAAGTCACCGGCAACTCCCGTGTCACAGACCTCGATTGTTGAATGAGGGAGCGAAACCGGGGCACCTTCAGGATCTCGAAAGAGACTGCCGATGTTGTATTGAAAGGTATTACCAACATTCAGATAGCGGGTCTCCTCCGAGTGAGCAGGTGGCGCGACGTACGTAAGCGCTTCCTGTGTGAGCACCGGTGTTTCGTCAATGTTCGAGAGCGTGAACGTCACGCGAAGGGAATTCGCGGTCCGGGAAGTCGGGGTCGCGGAAGTTGAACGCGCGGTCAGCGTGAGTGTGTGAGCTATCCGCGAGTCGTAGTCGAACGGCATATCGCCGAGTATCAGCGCGAATGACGCGTTTGAGGCGGTGTAACCATTCGGACTCGCAGCGTCACCGATAGTGCAATTCAACGCAGGAAAATCGAGAAGATCGGCGGGTGCCGTCTCGATCGCAAAGCAGAAATCAGTTGCGGCGGCGTTAAGCGCCCCTTGAATATCGGTGTTAAGCGTCGCGAGTTGTGTCGATTGTTGGGACGGATCCTCGTCCCATGCAATGGTTATGCTCGTAGCGCTAAAGGCGGTCTGAGCATTCGCGAGCGAGCATAGAAAGACGGCAGAGAGTAGAAGCGCAGCTCGCGCCACGTAGCGTACGAGATTTCGACTCTTGGAAACGGGTTTAGACGATAAAACGACGATAGGAACATCGACGCCGGTAAGGGTTCTAGTCTGAGGAGGGGATCCGCTTCGTACGAGCGACGGAGCGGTTCGGCTGGTACGTTGCAATCTGCAGAAGTATGAAACGATGTGACTCATCGGACTAGACCGCGTCTTGTTAGTCGACAAATACTAAACGTTTGGGAGAGAGGTTTTGCGTTGGGTAGACGTATCGAGTGAGACGGCAGAATCAACCAGACTGACACTTGCGGCCGAAATACACGACAATTGATATTGTGTCCATATGCAAAGCGGAGATTGCGGGGATTAAGGAGTAAGCGTTCAGGCACCGTTAACCCATATCCGGTGCATTACCACTAGATAAGAAGATCAAGTATGAGCAAAGTCAATTGGCAAGAAATCGATACGTTGTTATTGGACATCGACGGAACGCTTTTGGATCGAAAATTCGACGACGTACTGTGGGAACAACTGCTACCGATAAGGTACATCGAGAAGCATGGATGTGAGGCAGGTAAAACTCAAGATTGCCTATTGAGGCATATGCAGGACGTCGCGAGCACCTTGGATTACTATCGGGTCGATTATTGGACTGAGTACACAGGCGTCGATTTGATTGCACTTCATCACGAAATTGCACACCTCGTCGAGTTTCTGCCGGGTGCGAAAGCCTTCCTGCGCTGGATTCGACGTAACGGTATCCGCAGTCTGCTGGTCACCAACTCCCATCGTGATTGTCTTGAGGCTAAAGATGCGTACTGCGATCTCAGCGAGGAGATTGCCGTAGCAGTGTCCTGCCACGACTACGGCTATCCGAAGGAAACGCGTGAATTCTGGATAAAGTTGAACGAGAATCACCCGTTTGATAAAGCTCGAACGTTGTTTGTCGATGACAACGAAACTGTACTTGAGTCCGCCAGACGGTACGGTATTGAGCATTTGCTCACGATTCGCCAACCGGATTCGACGCAACCACCTCGTGATGGGCTCAAGTTTCCGTCGATTGACAGTCTCATGGAGCTCGTGCCTAAGTAGTCGTCCGCGCTTGAGATTCGGCACAAAGGTTTCTCAACATACTGACTAAACAAGATACCTCGGGGTGTGTACACATCTCGTACATGTTGGTATGATGCGATTCTCGCGGTCGGGCGAGTTCGACAACGTTGAATAAGCTACTTTCCCTAAGTTACCTTTTAGCTGTGTGTGCGGTTCCTGTGTCTGGCCAACCCGTTGGGACCGTTCCTTCGAGCGCAACGATGATCGAAGAGATTGTCGTTATCGGCACCAGAGCCAGGCTTGAGAGCCAAGCGGATGAATTACCCGTGCCGGTTGAAGTGCACCATGCCTTTGAGTTGGCACGGACGGGAGAGATTGATCTCGGTGCCGCACTCACCAAACTCGCACCTTCTTTCAATTACACGCGTCTATCAGTGGGTGATGGCGCGTTGTTGAATGCGGCGACCTTACGTGGTTTAGCTCCGGACCAGACCCTTGTGCTGATAAACGGCAAACGTCGGCACAGCATGGCGTGGTTGCGCGTTCTCGACGGTGTGATCGGCTACGGTACCGGTGGTACGGATCTACGCGCGATACCGTCAGCCGCTGTTGCGCGCGTGGAAGTGCTACGCGACGGCGCTGCCGCACAGTACGGTTCCGACGCCATCGCCGGTGTTATTAATGTTGTGTTAAAAGAAGGCATGGACCACGAAATCCTCGTCCACTCTGGTAGCTCGGGTGGAGCAGGTGGTGCTACTCACGGGATGTCCTACAACGGCGGGATGTATCTCGCCGGAGGCGGATTTCTCAATTTCACGGGTGAGTGGTATACAGGAGATTCGCTTCGACGCAATGGCGGAAATGGCGGGTACGACCCCGACTATCAGGACGTTCTCGTATCGTTCAGTTCGCCGTCCCATGCGGGGCGAGGACTGCTCTTCAACGGCTCGTTGCCGTTTCGAAGCGATGCAGAGATTTATGCGTTTGGGGGTATCTCACAGCGAGAAGGCCGATCGAGCGGCGCATACCGCTTCAAATACGACTATTGGGACGGTGTTGAAACCGGTGACGCCACGTGGGATTTCGTGCTACCGAATTTCATCAATTTCCATGAACGTAACACCCACCCGGTATACCCTGACGGATTTCTCCCCATCGAGGAATCTGAAGTCGCGGACAATTCACTTACGTTCGGTTTACGTGGTCCTTTACGGGGGTGGGACATTGATCTGAGCGTGGTTTTTGGTCGAAGTGGCTTTGATTTTGGCGTGTCAGATTCAATCAACGCGTCCATCGGCGCGAACTATTTAGCACAAAACCCAGGTGCCAGTGTTGCCGATGTCGTTGTAAACGCAGGACCGCTGCACGGGGACAGCGGTGGCATCGAATTCAAACAACGAACAACGAATCTGGATATCCGCAGGACTTTCGAAGGGAAGTCTGAGATGGCGTTTGCCGCAGGACTAGAAACCCGTCGCGAAACTTATTCGCAGAAGGCGGGGGATGAAGCGTCCTGGTCGTGTGGATCACCGCACGTTTCCGACTTTGATGCGTTCGCGGTCGGACCGGACGGGTCACCACTTGAGGGCGTGGTCGCGGCGTGTGGCTTCCAAGGGTACCCCGGGTACAGCCCCTTAAATGTTCGGCTGAGCGAAGACAGCCGCGACAGTCGCGCCGCCTATGCGGAAATAGAAACAAATCCGATGGATGGTCTTTCTTTAAGCGGAGCGCTGCGAACCGAAGACTATAGCGATGTCGGCGGACAGACGACCGGGAAATTCACGGCCCGCCTCGCGCTTTCTGACAACGTCGCGTTGCGAGGTGCCGTATCTACAGGTTTCAGAGCACCTAGTCTCTCGCAGCGCCGCTTCAACTCAATCCTCTTCGTGGGTAGTGACACTGGACTAACAACCACGTTCTCTGCCAACGAAGGTCATCCGGTCGTGCGGGCTTTCGGCATTGACTCGCTGAAGCACGAGACGTCCGATAACTGGAGCGCGGGCTTGATCTGGCGATGGACTGAAGCGAACTTACGGTTCTCGGTGGACCTATACGACACGCGGATTCAAGATCGAGTCGTGAGGTCCCAGGGTATAGATTGTGGTGGGATTCCTGCTTGTGATACCGTCAATGCCTCAACCGCGACATTCTTTTTCAACGGTGTTGACACACAAACGCAAGGCGTTGATGTCTCGGCTTCGTGGGTACTGCCAATTGCTACAGGGGAGCTCTGGGTCACAGCAAACGGACACACGAACGATACCGAGATCATCGAGAGCAACATGCCGGACCGTGCACCAGAAGGACTGACGTTCGAGGATTATTTTGGCGGCTGGGGTGCGCTCACGCTTGAGCGGGGTCAACCCAATAGCCAAGGCAATTTCAGTGTTGCATGGCGACGTGACGGTTGGGGAACCGTCATACGCATGAATCACTTCGGTGAAGCGACTCAGAACCCTCTGGACACAGGCGAGATCACGGTCGATCCCGACCAGACGTTTGACGTCGAAGCTTGGCTCGATCGCCGCTCATACCAAGTGGCGCTAGGCATAAACAACGTATTTGACACGTTACCGACTGAGCTAGCCAAGACGCACCTTTCGAGAATACTCTGGGGTATTCGCTATCCGACTGATACGCCGTATGGGTTGGGCGGAAGGTTTGGATACGTGAGAGTCAGGTATGTCTTTGACGGGTGATTGGAATTGAAAGCTAAGAGTCTCTTCTGTCCTTAACAAACTGCGTGTGTGAGAGAAAAGGTGATTGCAGTATTCTCCTGGCACAACGAAGCATCATATTGCGTAATTTCACTCTCTGGATCCTATTGAAGTAGAGTCGTCTCGACCGACCTGACTTCCCGTTCCTAATGAGTAAGAGCCGACAGAAGAAACATTGATTTCCCGATCTATCCTCGCACTGTTGATGGTAGCGCTTGCTGTTCCCGCGGCCGCGCAGTTTGAACGCACACGCGTCAACTTCATTTGTCCTTGTACGTTCAGTACCGAGGATGGTGAATCTGCTGAGATGACTTTTGGTCTCGTCAATCACACGAAGGAGGTCGTCTACGACCTGTATGCGACCGTTGGTATCGTGGGCGACAAAACCTCAGATACCGGCGATGCGGTGCAACATGTTGCGTTCGTTGACACGGTCGAGGTCATCGACGCGATCGTACCGGATACCGAAGTAGGCGTACAAACCTACGAGATTTCTTTGGGCGCGATACCCGATGGCAGCTATTACTTTGAGCTACTGTTGCACGAAGACGAGACGTTTGACCAATTCGATGTCCTGGACTCGGTTTGGTTTCAAGGTGAACATCAGACACCGATAGAGACATTGAGTCTGACTGACGCAAATTACTTGGTCGACTCCGATCAGGACGGTGTCGACGACATCAATGAGGGGTTAGAAGGAACCGATCCTGAGGACGCTGAAAGCGTACCGCCTGTGCCCGTCATTGATGTGTTGATTCTGCACGAAGAACACTCGTTTGAGCGTTACAACGTGGACGCTGAGTCGTTTATTGGCCACGTGCTCGCGGCAACCGATGACATATACGAACGCAGCGAAAGTCCTATTCGCCTGCGTGCGGTCGGCGTATTGGATGCCAACGATCTCCCCGAGATCGCGGGAGGTAAACCGTTAAACCAAGCTGGATTTCTGGCGTTGCTGGATGAATACCACGCCGACGTGGCCGTCGCCTTTCGAGTTCACCAAGGAGGCATATGTGGTTATGCCGTGACGATCGGAGGTCGCGGCGATAAGGGCTTCTTGCACCCAAACGAACGATTCCCTTACACGGAATTGTTTCTGGATCCGACGATTTGTGGCATCACTGTGACGGCACATGAACTAGGACACCTAATGGGACTCGGACATTCGTTTGAGCAGTTATCAACGGGCACGTATGTTTGGTCACGTGGGCATGCAGTTCATGGTGAGTTCGGGACGATCATGACCTACGCCAGATCTGTTTTTAGCGCTGTCGTCGCGGACGTGTTTTCGAATCCTCGTTTAGACTGTCATCGCAAACCTTGCGGCGTTCAACATACAGAGCCCAATGAGGCAGGGAGCGCCGATTCTGCGCTTTCGGTGAACGTACTCAAGTATCAGTTTGCTCGAACTTCGTCGCCAGATCCGGAGTTTGATTTCGACGGGGATGGTGTTGGTGCAGTAGACGATGCATTTCCGATCGATCCTTCTGAGTCAAGCGATACGGACGGCGATCTCTTCGGCGACAATCGCGACGCTTTTCCTGATGATCCCTTGGAATGGGCTGATACAGACGGCGACGGGATTGGTGACAACTCGGATCCAGACATTGATGACGATGGCGTGTTGAACCTCGATGATCCCAATCCGTTCGACGTGGCGATGACACAACCCAAACTCATCAGTATCACCAGCGATGAGGAAGGCGACGAGTTCGGTTACTTTTCAACACTAGTGAACGATTTAGACGGCGATGGGATTCAGGACCTTGCGGTGTCTGCTCCCGGCGCTGATGATGGAGATAACAAAGGGATAGGGAAGGTATACCTTCTTTCGACCGCGGAATTGGTAGAACCGACTTCGACAGAGAGTGATACGCCGGGTACTAAACCCCTGTCAGACTTGGTGAGCGAACCCGGCTCGTGGGTGCTGTATGGACAAGCAGAAGAGGGGCGACTCGGACGCCAGTTGGTGGTACTGGACCACGGCGAAGACCCCCGTGAGCTTGTCGTACTCGATAACACAGCGATCCACATGCTCACCTTAGACTCCACGACGCTTTCGTTACTTGACGCAGCAGACGGCACAGAAGATCGATTTCTATTCATCGAGCACTGCAGCACTGTCGAAGGTTGTGAATCCATTCAAGCAGGCGCCGATCTAGTGGTGACGGATGTAGCCGCGATAGGCGATCTCGACGACGATGGCAAAACTGATATCGGCGTCGTTGCTTACGCTACAAACCGGTCGTTTGAAACGCTCGTGTATTTACTACCTCGTGGAAGCTTGTCGAAAGACTCCGAGACCGATGATCCCCTTACGCTCCCAGGGTTATTTGACGATGATGGATCGATCTTTCGTCTTTCGACATCAGGCTTAAACGGGCTGGCAGATCTGGAATATCTCGGTGGTTCAAACGAAGAATCGCCGAATGATCTCGCTCTCGGTGTGGTTGGCAACGATTCGCCAGGGCGCGTTTACGTCCTCAAAGGAGCGCAACTGCAGTCTTTGGACGAACACGATGACGACGCAGATCGACAAATTGACATTGATTCACTAGTTTCGTCGACCGGTTCGTTTCGCATGAGCGACGTAGAAGACACAAATTTTGGAATCGGTATTGATTCGATAACAGATATGGACGACGACGGGCGTAATGACTTGTTGGTGTGGGGTAGCCAGTTTAGAACGTTCGTGTTCACGACAACAGGGCTGGGTCTACATGATGAAAACGACCTAGAAACCGACGGTTCGGTCGAGTTATCCGCTAATTTTCGGACGGCTTCCGGTACGTGGCACTTGCCTTATATCTGGCTGGGCACGCCAGCATCAGGATCGACGGTCTTGCCAGCATTGAGCGCAGACTCGCTCGACTTACTGGTCACGGCACGTTGGCGCGCCATGTTTATCGCCGAGCTCGGTGATCTCGACTATTTGGATGACCCTACGGGAATGGACTTCAATGGCTATGTCAATTTACCGCTGCGGATTCGGTATCCGGGTATCTACGAGCTACGCGTACCAGTAGGTCCTAAAGGTGACGCGACGCTCGCGGGAGTGACGACGCTTGGCGACCTTGATAGCGATGGGAAACCCGATCTCGCGTTCAGCGTTATTTCCGAGAATATAAGAGGTGCCTTCAGCACCATGTACGTGGTGTACTCATCGGAACTTGATGCGCTAGATCAAGCAGACGGAGACTCGGACCACATCGTCATGTTGCATAACAGTTTGGCGGACATCGACGAGGATGGGATTCCGAACATTCATGACGACGATGACGATGGTGATGGTGTACGAGACATACTGGACTTTTACCCTCACTTGAGTGACTACCAATACGACGCTGATCGTGACGGCTACGCCAACGCGATCGACGCGTATCCATTAGACGAAACTGAGCATTCAGACCTGGACTTCGATGGCGTCGGTGATCGCGAAGATTTGGATATCGATGGCGATGGCATTCTGAACGACGAGGACATGTTCCCGTCTGACACCGACAACGATGGGTTAGCAAACGAAGATGATCTAGATGACGATAACGATTCGGTACTAGATGTCGAAGATACCTTTCCCCTTGATCCGCTGGAAACGACGGATTCGGACGGCGATGGTGTTGGCGATAACAGCGATGTGTTTGTCCTCGACCCCAACGAGTGGCTCGACACGGATGAGGACGGCGTCGGGAACAACGCGGATACCGATGACGACGGTGACGGCTATCTCGATGAGGACGACGCGTTTCCGCTCCTAGCAAGTGAATGGCTTGATTCTGACGGAGATGGCTACGGCGATAACTCGGATGTTTTTCCCATGGACCCGTACGAATGGGCTGACGAAGATGGCGACGGCTATGGCGACAACTACGGATCCGAGTCCATTACCTCCTATCGACTGTTATCGGAGTGGTACACGCTGGATGCTTCAACGATCGATTTTGCCGGAGCTGTGTTGTTCAGTCTTGGCGACATCGACAGGGACGGTATTGACGATTTGGAAATATCCAATGCGTTGCGCCACACTCCAGGTCAACCAAGCATCATTCTCTCGGGCGCAGAACTTCAGACGCTCGATGGGCTCGATGACGATTCCGACCACACAATTGACCTAAGTCTCGTACATCAAGCACCATCGAGTTTTCGTTTTATTAATCCAACTCTAGGCGACTTTGCGCTGCCTTTCAGTGCCGCGACAATTGGAGATTTCAACGGGGATGATGAGCTGGATTTCGTACTTTTTGATCCGCTCACTCCGGGATTCTCTGGTTCCTTCTGGATTGTCTATGGTGCGGATTGGTCGACTATCGATAGCGACGATGGTGAGTCGGACGGACAAATCGACATCAGTGCCTGCGACGATCAAGACTGGTGCACGAACGTGCGAAGTTCGCACCGACGCCACGGTTTCGGTATTAACGGCCGATTCATTGAGGATCCTGAAGGAGAGGACCGACTTGCTCTAGTGGTAGGGACAATCGCAAGTCAAATTCGCGACTCCGACGAAGCGGGCGTTGGCTCAGCATATGTCTTGCCAAATCAGGCGATCGACGAAGCGAACGATTCCGACACAGATGACGCACTGTTTGTCGACACTGTTACAGATTACGAAGGTACGTGGACGTTTTACTCCGAGTCTGATCCCACCTTTGATGAAACGGAGGTTGGTGTCGTAACCGTAGGGCGTGTACCGGACCTGGATCGGGATGGCATTGATGAACTGCTCGTAAACAACCTGGACGGCTCCTACGTATACATCCTAGCGTCAAGTGACCTGCCACTCATGGATAGCGCGGATGCTGAAATCGACCAAAAGATAGATCTGGCGCACGTTTATCCGCAAGCGAATTCGTTCAGAATCGAAGGGTTTGATCTTGATGTTTTGAATGCGATCTCGACCACGAACTATGCGATACAAAGCGGCGACGCTACGTCGTATTTTTTCCCACTGCTCAAAGTGAGCGATCCTCAACAAATGTTCCTGGTTGATATTCGTCGACTTGAGGAACACGATCGTGCAGAAGGACTGCGGAATGGCATCATCTCTACGTTTCGAACAGGCGAATACAACACATGGACGTTCGCTGATATTGACGAGTTGAAGGTCTGTCAACCGGATGTGGAGCAAGGCCGTGTGCAAGGCTTGGCAACCCCGTTCAGAAACATCGAGGGTAACGAAAACCCAGGAGGTCCTCAGCTATTTCTGTTTGACGTCAGGGATTTGAGTTTGCTTGATCGGCTGGACGACGCGTCAGATGGCAGCATCGATCTACCCGGAGCAGTCGAACAAGGACTAGACAACACATGGGTCATTTCTTTTGGAGATCTCGCCGAGTACACCTACAACCTTGATTTCGAATGCGCGGGTGATATCGACGGCGATGACCAGCAAGACATTGCAGTCTCTTTGTACGATCGCGATGGCGGCACCGTGCGAGCGCAAGTTATTCTGATCTCATACAGAAACCTCGTTCAACTTGATCAGTTGGATGGTGACCAGAATGGAAGGGTCGATGCGTCAGCGCTTTGGCCAAACGACTAGGCTGCAAATACTCGCCACCAGAACGCGTTCGGCGATTGCCGAAGTCAACGAGCGAACGTGCCGAAATCAATGATCACTTCATCCAGGCTTGCTGTGTAGGCACGATCCGGACCGCTTATCCTCGCCGTGAAGTACTGAACACTAACGAGTATTTGGTTAGGTTTGAGAAGTCGTTTGACGAGTTCGCAGTTGACTCACCACGAATCCCACGCGAAGCGGTTTGTCAGTTTATTGGTGGTGTAGGCGTGGAAAACATCGCACCGGTCATTCGGTGCAAATCCTCGTCTGGTTAGCCAGTGCGCAGTCGTAATCGCGATAGGTAATGCGCTCCGTTGACGAAACTCGCACCAAGAAAAACCTGAATTTCCAGTCGACTAATAGTTGGTCTAAAAACACTCGAGAAAACCGCGGTTCATATCGATAGATTTGAGTCATCTCCATCTCCGATATCGTCGCGGCGAAGTTGATCTTGCGGGGTTCTTTCATTGCGATTCTGACCTGCGCAATGGATCTGGTTGTTTTGTCGATGTCAAGGCTGAAATCTGCAGAGACGAACTCATCTGATCCTACTTCGAGATTCTTTAGACCTTCGAGGGTCAAAACGCTGTCGTTTTCATTTGCAACCGTTAGCGATTCCCAGAGGGTGTTTTGGGCCAGATCGTTAAAAACCTCCTCTGGGCTCATACGTGTATAGCGTGGCGTTTGCTTCCTCTCTCGCTCACGTGGTTCGCGATCTTCAACCGAAATTAATGTCCACGGAGAGTCGTTTTCCAGTTCAGGATCGTAACGCTCGATCCGACTAGGAATGTAGTCAAGTGTGGCATCCAGCTCGAAACTGCACGTTGGGTGCGGTTCGTGTCGATTGAGGTAAAAGGCATCTATGACGAGGGTGCGTTGATCCATGCTTAGGTTCGGCATCTCTGCGTCGAAGAGTTGAGGTTTCTCAACGCAGTCCGAGTTCGAAGCGACTGTGGTAGTTGCAGCAATCCATACGATGCTGCAGACCATCAAGCGTTTTAGGTATGACAAATTGACGTTGTGTTGCGTGCTAGTGAATAGTTGATTAAGACACATGCTTTCCTTGAATGGTTCTCAAAGCGAGTCTAAGTCCTCCTGACCGGCTTGTTTCTAGCGGAAAACGCCTAAGTTACTCGAGTGACAGTACGAACAACCCGTTTTGGATATCGCTGACGATGATATTGCCGGAAGGCAGATAGGGATACACGCTCCACGCACCATTTTGCGACACATCGTCGTGTTGTGGGAACGTGTCGAAGAAAGCGATCTCCGTCATTTCTTGTGAAGCAAGGTCGTCGAACTCCAGTACTCGCAGACCGACGGTGTAGTTCGCTTGGAATATACGTTTGCCGAGAACGTACAAGTTGTGGTCTGTTGCTTCGGTCTCGTGTTCGTATGCGTACAGGTATGCGGGTGCGTTTAAATCCAATATGTCAATTACGTGGGTGCGGGTCGTTTGGGCAAATATCACTTCGTCCAACTCGTCGCCAAGCAAGAAATACCGGTGGTCTTCCGTCAACCAGCCTTGGTGGACGTAACCCAGTTGTTCGTACGTCAGCGATGAGATGGTCATTGGCGATGATTTCTCCGTTACGTCGACGACCTCGAAGTGATCTTCGTTCGAGCTGAAACATAGCTCCCTATCAACGTAGTCGGAGTCGGTCCCGGAATACACGACACACTGGCTATCGTGTGTTCGTACGGTCATATGACAACCTGCAAATTGGGGGTTATTTGGGATCGATAGATCGATCATGTGGAGACCCGCCTCACAAGTATTGCTGAGCGAGGCATATATGAAGCCGGTGTTCTCATTGATAGCAAGATTGTGGGCGTTCTTGAAGTCGCCGTATACGGTGTCTGCGACAAATTCCTGAGGTGTCGCTTGATCCCGTAATCGAGTCAAATCAAACACCTGCATACCATGTGCGCCAGCATGATCCGCGACGACGTAGGCATAGTTCCGGTAGACCTTGATGTCGCGCCAGATCGAGTTCCCGGATTGCGTCGGTAAACGACCTAGAAATACAGGATTATCTGGGTCCGAGATATCGACGAACGCGGTTCCATTGTTCAACCCAATCAGTGCATATTCACGATCGGTATCCGCGTCGTGCCAACCCCAGATGTCGTTCCCAGATTCACCACCCAGTTCTTCGAGTGGCACCTGGCTACGAAGGGAAATACCTAAGCATGCGAATTCGTTGGCTTGTCCGTTTTCACACGGTTGCGCGTTACTTGTGGGTGGTTCGGGAGGAGGCGGAGGGAGCGGTGGTGGCGGAGTAACCGGAGGAGATGTGATCACGACCGGTTCTGGATTGCTTCCCCCGCCACCACAGCCAACGAGCATCGCCGACAAAAGCACAACGACGATGAAAGAACTGGTTTCGCTCTGATACAAGCTACGCCAGACTTGAGTGCTTAGTCGTACAACCCATCGTGACATCGCCGTAAATCTCTCGCTTCAGTACGACATGTGTTCTTTTTTTGAAAGGTTTGCGCAAATTCGGACTCGGTCGCCGAAATATCGATACCAGGCGTGTAATCGGTTAGCCTTGTTATCGGTCAGAATCCTCGTCCCTCCGGACGTACGCGACGCCAAGAATCTGGATCGTGCTATCCTGACGCAAAACATCTAACTGTCCTTCATTCACGCATTTGACCCGCACGACTTCCGTGGCGATTTCAACAAACTTCACCTGGTATTGACCAGTATCACAGATACTCGTCACATCGAAGATATGGTCAAACACCGCACAAGAGGTAAGTGACAGCAAGAGAATAGGTAGGGCAAGTCTTTTTGACACGACTACGGCTTTTGTGCTCAATACTTGTAGCGCATCGCTTGAGCGCTGATATTAGGACTCGTCTGCAGTGCTTTCGTGGTCGGTAACCACCTCGCCGGTCTCGTACAGGTACCCATCCACTGCATCTGACAATTCGTTCGAGAGTTTCACAGCTGCTGGGAGACTCAGTGCGACTCTCTCTGTGGTAGAGCCATCACCGTTTGCGTACGCAAACTGCACGCAAACACCAGCGCCGTCGCAGTACTGAATCTCTAAGGTCGTGACCCTTAAAGGTACTTCAGGACCAATAGCGTCACCGTGGAAGTTTGGGGGAGGAGGGAACTTAAATTTCAATATTCGTCACGCGAGTAGAAGAGCCATCCGATTCTACTGTGCGTTCGCAGGGAAAAAGAGAGTTAACTATTGGGGGCACACGCACGTTTAGGGGGACAGTTTGAGTCAGAGAGTTGAAGCCATTTTCATAGCTTCGCTCCGCGTCATCGGGCCTTGCAGGGTGTTCTAGCCGGAAGCCCGCGTACTTTTTGGACTAAATCGTCGCTACCAAAATCGGCAACTAGGAGCGGTGCGTCAGCGACGAAGGCTCGAGTGAAGCCAGCGCCTGTAACGAATATGTGGTTTGATTGGATGTTCGAAGACAATGGACGGAGACTGAAGGCAGATTGAGATCAATCGGCACTAGCTGAATTGCCGCGTGTCTGATTTCGCTCCCAATCCCACGCCTCTCGATGTGACGTGGGCTCACCCACTTGTTCTATATGACCGGTGGGCCAGCGACGCTGGTGCTCACGCTCGCGTCGTTCAAGATCAGTTGTAAAACCGTGCAATACGACGTGCTCGTTCACTACGAATCTGTAGCGATAGGTACTGCTTGTTGATTCGATTCGACCCATGCAGCAAGCATAGTAAGAGATTGGAAATTTACAAACTTCGATTTCTCAACATAAATGTGGTGATTTCCAACGAGTTGGGTTAATTAGAAACCGTCCTATGAGACACGAAAAAACGAGGCATCACTGAGGTTCCGCTCAAGTCACTGATTAACCGGAATTTCCCAAAATTACGTCTTTGATTCTCGTAATTCGATTGAATCGAGTGGAGAACACTATGATGGGTGTGTCGGCACTTACTAATTCGCTGAAGAATCTTTGAATTAGTTCGCCAAATCGGATCGATGCCATGCGACGAATGACCAGAGCGACGATAGCAACTGTTTGGCTTGCGGCAATCGCCTTCGCGAATGCAGTGCTTCCATCCGACGGCGAACTGTTCGATATCTTCGAAATCAATACAGGCAGCGCCCAACATCAGACCATCCTGTCGGGCGCTTTCACGGACCCCGATCACGCTGAACTTGCGGTCATTAACAGTGAGGGTAACGCGAGCCAAACTGTGACCGTATTCCGATTGGAAGGCGACCAATGGCAATCCGTTCGAGAATGGCCATTGGAGAGCGAAATCCTGTTTCTCGATCGGGTGAGCTTGAGTGATCGAGATCACCTGCTCACGTACCGTCCAGGAGGTTTTGGCCGATTCGACGTTGATACAGGCATTGAAGAAAGACTGGTCGACGTCACTGTTAATTTCAAGCAAGGAGGCGAAGGCGGTATTCCTCGACTTGAAGTCGTACGAGACTTGAATGATGACGGACGTGACGACCTTGTCATGCCAGACTCAGATGGATTCTGGATATCCACGCAGCGAATTGACGGGTCCTTCACCGAAGCTAGAAAAGTAGGTCCTCCGGAACCGCTCCTTGATGCGAAGGCATACGGCGATGAGCTAAGTTACGGCGAAGTCGGCATCAACGCCCAGACACTGCCTTGGTACTTAAGTCGCGTACATCAGCTTGACCATGACCTGGATGGTAATCTTGATCTCGCATTCTGGAACGACGATACAAGCTTTGAGGTGTACCGTCAGGATGATTCGGGACGATTCGTTGACAAACCCGAATCTTTTCCATCCGATGTTCCGTTTGATTTTGATGGATCCTACGCACTTGCCTTCCAGTTTAGCGACAAGAGTGTCGCTACCTTGCTCCTTGGATTGGGCGGTCGTTTCGAATACACGATCTTGCAGGGATTTCCTGACCTGAATCGAGACGGAGTTGCAGATCTCGTGACGCTGACGTTTTCGGGGCGCAGAGTTTTCAGCTTGCGGGGACGGTATGACGTACATTTCGGGAACTCCACTCCGAGTGGAATCGAGTTCTCATCGGAACCTGACACGTCTGCCTGGACACCGGGACCCGCTGGCGGTAGTGCATGGGGCTACGCTTCGCAACGGTACGTCGATATCGACGGGGACGGCATGAAGGATTTGATCATGGCGTCCGTCAACACTGGGCTCGGGGGCATGACGCGGGCGATGGTCGGCAATTCGATTTCGATGGAGGTTGCGGCGTATCAATTAGAAAACGGTGTGTATCGTCAACGACCCGCAATAAAGAGGAAGATTCGAACCCCATTCGCTCCGTTTGACGAGCGCGGTGTGCTGTTTCCAACTGTCCTTTTGGGCGACGTGAACGGAGACAAGCGGGTAGATTTGCTAGCGGTAGAACGGTGGGATGAACTATCGGTTTATCGTGGTGAGAACAGCAATGAACTGTTGTCGAAAGACCGCATTGGGGTGGCTGTCGAAGCGCCAACAGACGAGCGCTTCGTCAAAGTCCGCGACTTGGACGGGAACCGCAAGGATGATGTTGTGATCCACCATCCATCCGCGACCGAGTCGAATCGGGTTGTCGTCCTTTTGGCTCGCTGACGAACTAGATTCGCCTTGTAGAGTTTCAAATCATGAAGGTATGGCTGATTGCTTGCGCTTTCGTCGTAGCCATTACCGGCGTTACGCTTGCTCTTCGGTTCTGGACCTTCGGCGACGTTGACTTCGCCCACACCTTACTCACCGTTTTTCTAGCAGTGAACGTCTTGGCTTGCTACTGGGAAATTTGTCTGCTTCTGCGCATCGACTCGATTGAGGCTAAGAGACAGCGGTGGGACTCGTTGCGATCGAGTTCAGGGACAGTTCCTGCGATCGAGTTTCTAAGCACCACCGTGCCGTTGCGACGGATCTGTTCGCCAGCCGTGTGGTCCGAGCTGTGGGGTGTTTATTCGCTTTACGATGCGTCCTATATCGACAGAAAAACCTTTGGATTTAACGCTGACATCGCAAACGGTGTCGTAACGCCGATTCTCTCGTTGCTACTTCTTGGAACCATCACGATCCCATATGTCCCTCCACGAGTCGCAGGCATTCTCGGGATTCTGCTTTTCTGGCAGTGGATTTACGTGACATCGGTTTACATCGCGAGTTTCTTCCTGGCGGGTCGTCACCGATTGATCTCGAGGAAAGAGATATTGCTTTACATCTGGGTGCCTAATCTGTTTTGGATTTTCTGTCCGCTGTTTGGTTTCTATGTATCGGTTCGACTGATTTTGGAAGGCAGTTACCTAGCTCTAGGATTGAATTGAGCGACTAAAGCGATCTCATGGATCTTGTGCTATGGCTCACGGACGTCGACTCGGTCACGTTCAGTTCTCACTCATCATGCGAAATTCCACCACGATATAGTGAGGATAGTCAACTGATCATTCGAGATCCACATCATCACGAATAAATATCTCTATAAATCAATGTGTTAAGCGCGCTAAAATCGTGGCACGAAGGTTGTTTTGATATAGCTATGTGGTGCAATGTCGAGAGCGATGAAATTGCTCACCGCGCTTAGAACCAATCTCTCCGTCGTCTGGACGGTGGCGCAGGTCGAGGTGCATATCGATTTGCGTCTGTTACGGACGTGGATTTTTGTTGCCTTTGCTTTACTAGTCGGCGTCACGAACACGATTGAGCAGGTTGGCGTCTATACGCAACTGTCTGCCGTCAGTTCTGGGACATTCATGCATTCGCCGCTGCTGGCGCCAATGACGATCTTCCCGGACTTTCAGGTCATCATCACCTTCGGGCTCATCTTCTTCGCGATTGAAATCGTTGCACGCGATCGCCAAGCACGAATCGATGAGGTTATCGCTGCGCTGCCCATCAGCAACAGCCAACTCGTGTTCGGGCGTACCTCTGGACTGTCTGCGCTGCTTTTCCTGTTGTTCGCCGCGTTTCTCTGTTTGTACGTTCTGGTCAGCTTCGTGTGCGAACTCGTGCTACCCAATCTCGGTTTTCGGTCGCCGGAGATGTTCAGCATATTGGCTACGCTCGCGATGGATGTGCTGCCTTACATGTATTTTTGGACGGCTGCGGTGATGTTCCTCACTGTTCTCGTGCGTTTTCGTGTGATTGCGATCGTGGTCGCGATAGTGCTGATGTTGTTGATGTACTGGCTGCAAAACAATGCGCCAATGTACCTGATAAATACGCTTGGTACGTACACCCTCAATACTCAACTCCCGTCCGAACTCGCGCCGACTTTCGCGAGCAGCGGGCTTCTCATCCATCGTATTGCGCTTGTGCTGCTGGCAACCGCGTTTTTACTGTGGACGGCATCCTTGCTCCCACGTCTTGATACGGTCCGCACGCTTATGCCCGTCGTGTATGCCGCATCCGTTACGGTGTTCGCGGTCATCGGTTTCAGCGTCGTGTACTCTCAAACCACCGCTCAGTTGGATGAACGAGACGGTTGGCGAGCGCTACACGCTCAATACCGAGACGTATCACAGCTGGATATGCGAAACCTCTCCGGCCAAGTGGTGCTTGAGCCTGGCTCAGACGTTGCGATTGACTTAACGCTCGAATTCAAGTTAGTTCAAGCGATGAATGAGGGCGACGCTTTGGTGTTTTCACTCAATCCTGCGTACGAAATTGAAGCAATTTCGTTCGGTGATGAACCCCTCACATATTCATTTGAAGCTGGTCTTCTCGAAGTCAACGTGTCGAGATCGCTCATGGACGGAGAGCGACTGAGTTTGGCGATTCGAGCGCGTGGATCGCCGAACGTTGGCTTTGCTTATCTGGATTCAGCGTTAGATCCGCTCACCAGCAGCGCCGTTAGTGCTTACGGTCTGCTCCTCTTAGGTTCAAAACCCGCGATAAACCATGCGGACTACGTCGCACTTACACCCGCGATTGCGTGGTACCCGATGGCTGGGTCTCACGTCAATCGAGATGCCTCAAGCGTGCGACCACGAGATTTCTTTAGCGTGAATCTTGACGTCCTAGTTCCAAGTGAGTGGCATGTTGTTGGACCAGGCAAACCAACGGTCGAAGCACTTGTGGATACGCGCTTGCACACCTTTACGCCACAGATTCCGATTCATGAAGTAGGTCTGTTCGCGGCTGTATTTGAACGAAGGGAAAAGACGATTGCGGGGATTGACTTTGAATTGTTGGTGTCGCCCGACCACACCAGAAACTTGGACTTATTCGAACCAATTCTCGACGAGATCGAGACCGATGTTGCGGAACAGATTCAGTTCGCCCGTGAACGAGGTTTTGAGTATCCATTCGATACGTACACGATCGTAGAAACACCCACCTACCTTAGAACCTTCGGCGGTGGTTGGCAGATGCCTTCGACACAGTCGCTGCCAGGCGTGTATTTGTTGCGAGAAGGCACGTTTCTAGCCGCAGAATTTCAATCGATTGTGACGAATCTGCACCAAGACACCGGTTCGTCTGAGACTGAGAAACATCAACGATTGCTTGAATACCTAAGACGATATTTCAGAAACGATGTGATGGGCGGCAATGTCTCGGATGCCTTCATTGACAACTTGGTGGGATTTCAAGCAGCGCCCTCAGGTCCTGGTGCCGAAAGACTCGGTTTCTTGATCGATTACTTGACGAATAACGTGATCGCAGAATCAATAGGCTTCTATTCGGTCCAGAACTTGAAATCAGTTGGAACCTTGGCAACTGCACGTTTGGGTGCGTGGGATATCGAAGTAAACCGCTGGGACGCTACGTTGAATCAGATCTACTTCAATCAATACATCAATCGTCCGGAAGTGTGGGAGTTCATGCTCGACGGATCAAATCATGAAGACCGGGCGTCGCTTAACCCACGATATCGACTTCACGCGAGTTATCTCTATAGCAAGACCATGGGCGATTTATTGATTGATTGGTTTGGTCCTCAGAAAATCGCTTCCTTATTAACGACATTGGCGACGCGATTTCGAGGCAAGACGTTCACCTATGACGAATTCAATGAGGTCGCATCGGAACTCGATATGCCATTGCGCGAACGACTTGGGGATTGGCTACGCGACTTTCGTCCGGCTGGATTTGTAGCCAGCACGTATACGACAGATCGATTGCCAGACCGAAGCGATGGATTTCCGGTTTACGAACACACGCTGCACGTGCAGAATCGAGAACCACACCCGGGGATGTTGAGCGTTCGGTACGAGTTTTCTAGCGAGGTCCGCGCCGGAGAGCATATACATATACACCGATCGACTCGACCGATTAGACTCAATGGCGACAGCTCGGTGCAGATCTCCATTCAAACTCAATCACCAATTGAAGCGATGCAAATCCACCCCTACTTTAGCTTGAACCGCATGGATTTCTCGGTCGATTTCGTAGGTGGTCCAGCTATTCCAACGGTATCTCGTGTTCCTGCACCTGTGGTTCAGCCTTCGGATTGGCAGTGGAAGTTCAGTGACACGATTTACGTAGACGATCTAGACCCAGGATTTTCCGTTGACTCACCAGAAACGAAAGATGATTCTCGATTCACTGTTCGAATGATCACACTGAATCAAACCGATCCCGAATTGGTGAGTACGGATGGAGGACTCGAAGTGTGGGGTGGCTATGGCACCGACAATGAGTCAGGATGGACACGTCAGGGCCTAAGTCCAGCGTTTGGTGCGTACCGACAAACACTTGTACGAGCGGAACACGAATCAACACCTTTACGAGCACACTTCAAAGCCAAATTGCCGCACAAAGGCACATGGAATTTGCACTACCACCTACCCGAAGTCGGCGAGCGAAACAATAACGTATTCGAGACCCGCGGGCAGTATGGCTTGGATTTCGGTGAGGGGAATACCTGGGGCGATTTTGACATTTCCGTCACGCAAGATGGAAACGCCAAAAGGGTTGAATTTCGAGGTGGAGAAATGTCGGCTGGTTGGAACCGAGTTGAATCTTTAGAGCTGGGCGCCGGTGAAGTAATCGTTAGCGTTTCAACACAATCCTCGCACGGAACAGTTGTTGCAGACGCGATTTATTGGGAACGAGCCACGTCATTAAATCTCTTAGATTAAGCAGTGGGGATAGGTCACGATATCAGCATAGAAGACGGTTCCACTTCTCGGGAAGCGAGACCTTCTAGATTCGAATCTAGAAGATTTCTAGGCACACTTATCGGCGCCGTCGATCGCGCAAACTTCACACGACGACCTCTGCCAATCTCGAATCCGAAGACTGCTCCGGAACGGCCGGGTTTGGGTCTTCGTGAATTCCTGCTATGGATCCCTCTTTTCTTTTTTCTTCAGATGCCGTTTACCGTCGATTGACCAACGTTCCGTCGCAACGAGCTCAACAACGTCTCGCCACACTCCGTTTCGTGGGGGAAACAGAACTACATTCCGCCCTGATTCAACCGCTACGCTTTGATACACAATACCATCCACCATGCGCTTTCCGTTCTCCTGCACGAAAACTTGGGCGAAAAACTCAGACACAATCTGCGTTGGAACGTACTCGACTTGTTCTCTGCCGTCCTTTGAAACGGGTTTAGATGCCTCGTGAATAAAGTCATTAAAAAAAAGAATTGCCTGACGCGTCTCGTACTGCTCTATATCAAATTTCGATGGCACTTCTGGCAGAGCAGTTAGATCAAGTACTCTCACCCAATCCCGCACGCGAAACTTGCCAATCGAGATGCTCCCCGGCGGCCTCGTGACCACTTCATGCGCTGCGGTTCTCGAATCTCTTGCCGCATACAGATATGGAATTCCGACTGCGTTCATACGCCCAGCAGCGGCGACCTCCTTTGGCGGCGCAACCAGATCCTCGAATGCATCGAACGGTGTACCCTGATTCTCGATTCGCGCCCTGTAGAGAGAGGTGTCATCGTCGAGCGTCCGTATTAAATCGAGCTTCATCGCACTTTGCCCGATCCGCTCAAGAAATGCTCGCGGATTGTCATATCCAGGCCATGTTCCTAGCCGTGACTCGAGCCGTTCCCCCTCTAAGAAATACCTACTTCTATGCTTAGCTAGTTCTTTAAATTCGTCCCAAGCTTCGATCAACCGTTCGCCATCGTGCTTGTCCGGAAATTGGCCGTTACACGGGACCCACACATCGTTATGAAACGCGTTTACGATATCGCAAAATAGATCTGTTCGGCAGGTGAGAGGAAGTTTCCTTAGCGCCTCGGTTGTGCCTATTGTGGGTACCAGCCAATCGCCTTCTATACGATGTGCGCCGAAACTCATTGGTTCTGGGCAATATCTGTCAAGCGTGGTGCCTATCTGGTTTAGAAGAACTGCAAGCGGCGCCGCCCACTTCGCGCCGCAGTAATCGCACCTATGTTCACTATGCGAGTTACAGGCTAGTAAATCTGATAGGTACGTATCCTCAATACAGTCTGCGCACACGACCCTGTCTGGCGCAGTCCAGCTTTCTCCCGCCGTGCTAGTGTGAAAACTCACGACTTAAACCTTATATCCCACTGGTACCTCGAGGTGATTCAACGTGGTCCCTGATCGCTATGAGTAAATAGAGTCACAGGGAAGATTAAGTTACGATTGAAGTCTTTCCGCGTTTCAGTTACGTTTGACGACGCTTGCCAACTGTTTAGTCTGCGTGTTTAGTTGTGATAGAGTCAATGTGGATAGTCGGACATCGCGACCGTCGTCCTTCCAAAAGCGCATATTGATTCAGATTTAAGCGCTCAACTGCCGTTCCCATATCCACCGCATTGTTTTTGACATCTCGTGTCGATAACGTTGAACCTCTCGGACAGTTAATAGCAAAGCTTCTAAGGTGGAACTACGTGCTAACGATTGAGGCATTCCTTGAGATCCTCTACGTGCTTGAATTCTTACGAAAAGCAGAACGTAGGGTCGGTACCGTTCGTATTGTGCCTGTGCAGACCCTACGGCCTCTATGGGTAGCTGTGGTTTACATATCTTGAAAACGAATAAGCCCGCCAGATTTGGCTTTTCCTAACTTCGGGTTGTCCAATATGAGGTCGTTGAAATCTGCTAATTCTTTGTACCTTGGATTGAGAGCGAGATCGACTGGTTTCGATTGACGCCGTTTCACGCTAGTTTCCACCCGATTGAGGTCTGTCAGCTCGCCGATGGATTGTGAGTAGGAAGCGAGCACACCTTGCCCGGAGATCGCGATTTCATCGCTATTGCCAGGGAAGGCACTGCATCCCGCCAGGAGTCCTAGAGCAAGTATCGTAGCGATCAACCGTGTCATGGGTGTCTCCTTTGTAGCTTTAGCGTTGAGTCTATTGTAAATCCGGGAATTGATTCACTCAAGTGCATCTCTTGTTTTGGGGTATTGAAATATGAAGGTGATTTACCGACGTTCACTCACGAAACCGGATAAACGTCGGTTTAGAAGTCGAATAGATGTCGCGCGTCTTTCTTAGAACGTGAAATGACGCGCTAATTTGGCTGTTCGAGCTTCATCCACTCGGCCAGAGAAGCGATAGGTCAATACGCATGTCCTCTTGCCCGTCTAGTCGATCGATCGCCGCTAAATCTGAATACGCGAACAAGATGACTTGTCCTCGTGATCTTTGACCATCGAAATGGGTGAGGGCGATTGAGATGTCTTCGTGTCCGTCGTCGTCAAAATCACCGATGCAACTGATATACGCAACCGATGTATTGGCAGTCAATTGACCTAACGATAGTTGCCATACTGCCGGGTTATCTTGTGCAAGTACAGTACCTAGTTCGATGCTTCCATCCTCAGTACCATCGGTGGCATCAAGCGAAGCCAATTGCGCGAAGTCGAAGACTAATACCTCAAGTGGATTCGACGTGGAGATTGCATCGCCGATCCTAATTCGCGATCCGACTATCTGTACTCGATCGATAGCTTCGTCTGGTTTGCACACGCTTAGGACACCCATGTTCGGGAAGCTCCACGCATAGTTTGCGTCAAACGAGGTCACAACGCCGTCGGCTTCACCGTCGGCACCATCGTGTTCAGCCAAATACCTCAGGTCCACAAGGTGGGAGGTCTGTGGTTCGTCGAGATCAAGTAGCGGTAGGAAGTAACTTCGTTGCTCGCGACTTACAGATTCTTGTACTGTCGAAGTGGATATATTGGTCTGAAAGAGCTCGAAGTCGTCGATACGGAACGAGTTGGGGAAGCGATACGAAGCGGCTAAATTGATCTTGCCATCAACATTGAAATCTGCCGTGTCCATGCCTTCCAAGTCACTGGATGCAAGTACATAGATGCGCGTCGTGAAACTCAGTGGCGTAATCACCGTCAGTTCGTCAACACTATCTTGGTCCAGGTCGGGCAAGCGACCGACAATCGTTATCGTTTGAAAGAATCCTTCAAACTCGGGGTAGAACGAATAGGTCTGGGTGTGTTCCTCGACATTGCTCAGAAGCACATTCCCGTCGGTATTTTCTGACACCGACTCCGCAATAGCGGCGTGAGATAACAGAAACGATGAAGCGATACCACTGCGACCAAAATTCCGCGACCGTCCTGTCGCAGCACCAGCAGCGAGCGAGAGCTCGTCCTCGTCAAAGATATTCGCGAGTGGTGTGGTTAACAATCCGAATCCGTGTCCGCGTTCGCCGCTGCGAATTCGCGTACAAGATTTCGATGCAACGCACGCGTGTAAATCAATTTCACCGTCCGCTTGCTCGTCTGCTTGATCCAGCTCCGACCAATTCCCTCCATAGACGAGCGTAATGGAGCCGGAACCGTCATACGACGCCGAATTTGATAGCGCGAGATCCTGGAAACCGTCACCATCGAGGTCGCCGACGCTGCCGCTGCTCAATTTGATGGCATCGAAACCCGGCTGAGCGTTGATGAATCGCCAGCTGGTTGGACCTTGATGGATGAGATTCATGTCGATGACCTTGTCGACTTGCCCGTCTTCACCATCTAACGAATCTAGATCTGCACCGGACAAGAAAATCCAAGGTTGACCGGTGGTATTGGCTAGCGCGTTGGCGACTTCGATGTCGTCATAGCCGTCACGATCAAAATCACCGAGCCGATAAACCTCGACGGAAGGAATTGAAAACGCCCCTGGGGGAGGTGCTTCCCAATCCGTGACTAGCCGGTAGGAGGTAAACGCCGCGCTTCCGTGGTTGTCGCCAAAGCCATCGCCGTCTAAGTCCTCCCACTCAAGCGGGTCGAGTGGGAATTGATCGGTGTTGTCACCGA
>LXNI01000029.1_pt1 | contig 138199 bp, 112 predicted proteins | sample 809091 | NCBI WGS metagenome assembly LXNI01 (sample SAMN04870527, study PRJNA318959) | sponge metagenome | biome: 01000161; feature: marine sponge reef; material: water | host: Sarcotragus foetidus | place: Greece: Milos, Mediterranean Sea | collected 2013-05-29 | depth 5-7 m
CACCATACGGGCCCGCGGCCAACAAGGGCTGCATCCAGAGGCCGGACATACGACAGTACCTGACCAGACTGCCACCGACTCGGACCTGAAGACGGGCTTGCCCACATGGGGGCGTCCACATACACCATTTCCAGCCCGGGGACCAGTACTTCGCCGGGGATCATCGCATGATGCGCCGTTTCAAGACGGCTCTCGTCGGCTTCCAGCGGGATCCCACGCAACCCCTCGACCGTCATGTTGACGTCATGCACGGCCTCGCCGTCCCGGTAGAACGTCGCGCGGACTTCGGAATCGAAGTAGTTGACCGAATCGGCTACGGCGAAGACACGCAGCAGTGCATCCCGGCCAGCCATGACGGGAACGGTGCCGGCCCGGTTCTGCACCGGCTGGGTCAGGTAAGCCACGGACAGCTTCGCCAGGATCGACGAAGACCCCACGCACTCGTCCCCGCTCCATTCGCTCAGCCCACCCAGCCAGTCGGAGATGTTCTCGGTGGGAGGACTACACACCCGGGTACCGCCGAAGCGCAGCGTGTCGAGGTCCAGCTCCGTCATCCACTCCGGAATCACGCCATGAAGCTCAGGGTTCTCGCTCACGTCAAGACGGGCCAGCTTGCGGAGGTGGACGAGTTGATCTGGCAGCGTTGCGATCAGGTTGTTGCTCCCGAGGTCGAGGGCGGTAACCCAGCCGTCCGCGTCAACGGTCACGCCATCCCATTCGCGCAGTGGAGCATCCGTAAGCCAGCCGGTCCCCCGTGTCCATCCAGGGCCGGCCATTGCTTCGTAGAGGTCGGCTAGAATCAGCTTCTCGTGGCGAGACGCGGGACAGGGCTGGGACTTGAGCACGCTGATGTCGTTCAGCCACCGCTGGAAGGCGGCGCCCAGTGGTGGGCAGAGTTCGGTTCCCTCGTAATCGAACCAGTAGAGCGTGAGTTGTGACATGCCTTCGGGCAACAGGCCCGATAGAGGATTTCCGCTGAGGTACAAGTGTTGAAGCGCAGCGGCATCGACGATTTCGGGAGGCAATGCGCCGTTGAGCTCGTTGCTCGCGAGAGACAGAAGATGCAGCTTCTTGAGCTTGCCGATTGCAGGTGGAATGGGGCCGGTCAACGCATTGCCGTTCAGGGTGAGCTGGGCCAGCCGCGAAAGCGAGCCGATCGCGGGCGAGATTTCGCCGGTCAAGCCGTTGGATCGGAGGCGTATACTGGACACTCGGCCGCTGTCCGTAGTCGCCACCCCGTGCCACTCGGACAGCGGCTGACCGGTCAGCCAGTTGGCGCTGACGGTCCAGTCCGGGCCACCTGTAGCGTGATAGAGACTGGTGAGCGCTTCGCGATCAGGGTCGGTGCCCACGTCGATTGCCACGCTGGTCACAACTGAATCGTACTGAGCCGAAATCCGGGTGCTTCCCTCTTTCTGCGCGCTCGCAAACCCCGTCGTGTCAACCGTGGCGACCTTGGGGTCGCTGCTGGACCACTGGACGACCGCGTCCACTATCCTGGAGCCGTACTGGTCACGCACGATGGCGGAGAGCTGCAACACTCCGTCGGCGACCGGCAGGATGGCGTAGGGGGGCCATAGGGAAATGGTGGTCGGCAGGGGGGGACCTCGGACAACGATTCCCGCGTTGGCGACCAGGCCGGCGTGGCTCGCCGAAATCCGCGCACTTCCCTCGCTCCGTGAAGTCACCAACCCCGTCGAATCCACGGTGGCGATCTCGGGATCGGCACTGGACCACATCACCGCCACTCCCACCATCTCGTCGCCGTTCTGGTCAAGTACGACGGCAGTGAGTTGCACGATACCGTCGGGGAGGGTCAGGAGCGCGGAAGCTGGCGTGACCCCAATCGTGGTCGGCATGGGGACGAAGAGAGGAGGAGGTGGTGGTGGTTCCGGCTCCATCGTCGGCCCTTCACAAGCTGTGAGCACCAGGAGGGCGCACGAAAGAAGGAAATAGTGACTACTGATGGATGGCCACTGTCGGCACGCTGAGACCGATGTCGTACTCCCCATGTTCTCTTCCCTCCTACCGTCCCCTGAATCAGGGATGTACAGTTTGTGCGCTCCTATTATGTGCATAATATAGAGCGTTAATTGCATAAATTGCAAGATCGCTTCAAGGGAGTCCAAAGGCCGCGATGATGGCGGCCTGAATGCACACGATCTGGACGCGTTGCCCGTCGGGCGCGAATATACCAGCCGTCTTTTCGAGCACCCGGTCGAAGGGATTCGTCGCGGTTTCCGACCGGACACTGACAGCAACCGGAGTTGCCATGGAAGCAGTAGCCACCCGCGGTGCCGAGATCTTCGGCGAGCAGCGCAAGTACATCTTCGACTGCGTGACGCCCCTCTATCAGGAGCCCCTCGCCATCGCCGAAGGCAACGGGTGTCGGGTGAAGGACTACGACGGTCGCGAGTACCTGGACACCTTCGCGGGGATCCTCACGACGTCGCTGGGCCACTGCCACCCCGCGGTGGTCGCTGCCATCCAGGAGCAGGTGGCCCGCGTCGGCCATCTCTCCACCCTCTACGTCAACGACCGGCAGGTCGAGGCGGCGCGGGAGCTGGCCGGGATCGCACCGGGCGACCTCGGCCGCACCTTCTTCCTGAACAGCGGCGCCGAGGCGATCGAGACGGCGCTGCAGGCGGCGCGCCTGCACACGGGCCGCACCGAGATCATCGCGCTGCGCCAGGCGTACCACGGCCGCACCAGCATGGCCTCCGCGGTGACCGCGCACGCCCCGTGGCGGGTGCTTCCCGCGACGTCGACCGGAGTCACGCACGCGCTCTCGCCGTACCCGTACCGCGCACCCTTCGGCGCCGCCAGCGACGAGGAGCTGGTCGAGATCTACGCACAGGATCTGATCGAGGTCATCGAGACCACCACCAACGGCCGCCCCGCCGCCTTCATCGCCGAGACCATCCAGGGCGTGGGCGGGTACATCGTGCCCCCGCGCGGCTACTTCCAGCGCATGGCGGACATCATCCGGTCGTATGGCGGCCTCTTCATCTCGGACGAGGTGCAGGCCGGGTTCGGGCGCACGGGCGGCCACTGGTTCGGGATCGAGCACTGGGGCGTCGTCCCCGACATCATGGTCATGGCAAAGGGGATCGCGGGGGGCATGCCGGTGGGCGCCACGATCACCACCGACGAGATCGCGGGAAGCTGGCGCGGCAAGACACTCTCGACCTTCGGCGGCAATCCCGTCTGCATGGCCGCGATGGTAGCCACGCTGGGGGTCATGCAGACCGAGGACGTGCCGACCAGGGCCCGGGAGCGCGGTGCGCAGCTGCGTGCCGCACTCGACCGCCTGGCGGCCACCTACCCCTGGATCGGCGACGTGCGCGGCATGGGCCTGATGCAGGCGCTCGAGCTGGTGGAGGACCCCCTCACCAAGGAACCCGCGCCACGCCTGGCGGGCATGCTGCTCAACGCGGCGAAGGACGAGGACCTCCTGATCGGGATCGGCGGCCTTCATGGCCACGTCATTCGCCTGGGGCCGTCGCTGCTGATCTCGGAGGCCGAGGTGGACGAGGCCATCGCGCTGCTGTCCCGCGCCTGCGCGGCGGTGGAGGCGGCCAGATGAGGCGCGGGGCAGGCCGACGGGTGACCCCGGCCGGATGGCCGCTGGGGCGGATCGCATCGCCGAATCGGGCAGCCACGCGCCCGCGCCTGCCAGCCGGCCACGTGGCACAATGATCGCCGGACTCCCCCTCGACACCTGGATCCTGATGGCGGTGAGCACGCTGCCCGGGCTCGCCCTGGTTGTGGCCGCCTACTGCATCCACTCGGGGGGCGACCGGGCCCAGGGCAGCAGCGGGGCAACGGGCGACGCCGCTCAGTCAGGCGACCCGCGTGGGGCCGCCAACGGTGGGCCGGAGGCCCCGCAGGCGAGGCCGGACGGGAGCGGCGGCCGTGGCTGACGGCGGCGCCAGCGGCGCGATCATCGGCGTTCTCGTCTTCTACTTCGCCATCCTCATCGGCATCGGCTGGTGGGCCAGTCGCGAGAGCCGATCCGTGTCGGGGTTCTACGTCGCCGGCAAGAAGCTGCCGTCGTGGGTGATCGCGTTCTCGTCGAACACGACCGGCGAAAGCGGATGGCTGCTGCTGGGGCTGACCGGCATGGGGTATCTGGTGGGGTTCCACGCCCTCTGGATCGTGCTGGGCGAGGTGATCGGGGTGGCGCTCGCGTGGTCGCTGGTGGCGCGCCCGTTCAAGGAGTTCACCGACCGCTACGACGCGATCACGGTGCCGGACTACCTCGCGGACCGCTTCCGCGACCGGACTCACGCGATCCGGATCGTGAGCGCGGTGATCATCTTCAGCATGGTGTGGGCCTACACCTCCGCCCAGCTGACGGCGTCGGGGAAGGCGTTTTCGTCGTTCCTGGGCACCAGCTACGAAGGCGGCGTGCTCATCGGCGCGGCCGTCATCTTCCTCTACACGAGCATCGGCGGCTTCAAGGCCGTGGCGTACAGCGACGTGCTGCAGGGCGTGCTGATGTTCCTGTGCCTCCTGGTGCTTCCGATCGTGGGGATTCAGCAGGCGGGTGGCTGGAGTGAGGTGATGAGGGCGATCGGTTCAATCGATCCCGCGTTGCTGAACCCGATGGGCGAGCATGGTCTCACGGTGACCGGAGTGATGAGCGCGATCAGCTTCGCCGGCATCGGACTCGCATTCCTGGGGGCGCCCCAGCTCCTGACGCGCTTCATGTCGGCCCGGAATCGGGGCCAGATCGGCGAGGGCGGGATGATCGCGGTCGCGTGCATCATCGTCTTCGACATCGGCGCGGTGCTGACCGGGGTTGCGGGGCGGGTGCTCTTCCCCGGCCTGGCCGACCCCGAGACCGTGCTGCCGATGATGTCCACCGAGCTCTTCCCGGCCGTCGTGGCCGGGGTGATCCTGGTGGTGGTGCTCGCCGCGATCATGTCGACGGTGGATTCGCTGTTGATCCTGGCGTCGTCGGCGGTGGTGCGCGACGTCTTCCAGAAGGTGCTGAAGCCCGACTTCTCGGACCGGCAGCTGTCGGTGATCGGCCGCGTCCTCACGATCGTGATCGGGCTCGGCGGGCTCGCGGTGGCGCTTCCCGAGTCGCGGATGATCTTCTGGTTCGTGCTCTTCGCCTGGTCCGGGCTCGCGTCGGCCTTTACGCCGGTCGTCCTCTGCTCGCTCTTCTGGCGCAGGACGACGCGCGCCGGGGCGCTCTCGGGGATGATCGCCGGCTTCGGTACCGCGGTGCTCTGGGTGCTGCTGGTGAAGGAGCACTTCTACGATCTCTACGAGATGATCCCGGGCTTCGTGGTGGGCTTTGCCGTTACAATCGGAGTGAGTCTGTTGACGAAGCCGCCGCCTGACGCGGGCGCCGTGCTGGACGACGTGAAGCGCGTGGTGGGCGGGCCGTTCACGGCTGCCGCGGCTGGGGGTCGCCAGGCGGGGACGCGCGCCGGTGGCGGGGACGGGTAGCCCGGGCAGGGAGCGGAGACGAGCGCGATGGCAAAGAAGCGAAAGCCGAAAAAGGGGAAGCCCGCGAAGGGGCGGGGCAGCGGCCGGGGCGGCAAGAAGGCGGCCGCGAAGAAGGGCGACCGCGGCAGCCTGATGGAATGGGTGCGATCGCTCGCGGTCGCGTTCGTGATCTTCCTCATCCTGCGCATCTTCCTGATCGAGACCTACGTCATCGACTCCGGATCGATGAAGAACACCCTGCTGGTGGGCGACTTCCTGGCCGTCAACAAGCTGGCCCTCGGTCCCCGGATCCCCTTCACCAACATCCGCATTCCCGGCTACTCGGAGCCCCGCCGCGGGGACATCCTCGTCTTCGATCCCCATCACGAGGAGGACATGACGCTGGTGAAGCGGCTCGTCGGCATGCCCGGCGACACCCTCGAGATGCGCGACAAGGTGCTCTACCTGAACGGCGAGGCGCAGGACGAGCCCTACGTGGAGATCATCGGCGAGCGCGACCAGATCGACCCGCAGATGTACTGGCAGAACCAGAACCTGGTGGACGGGCCCGACGTCAACTATCACCCGACCTGGGACAACTGGGGGCCGCTGGTGGTCCCCGAGGGACGCTACTTCATGCTGGGCGACTACCGCGACGACAGCCTGGATTCGCGGGTCTGGGGCTTCCTCGAAGGCTGGCGATTCAAGGGCCGGGTGGCCTTTATCTACTTCTCGTACGATCGCGATTCGTTCAGTCCCTTCCCGTGGATCACGGAGGTCCGTGGGAGCCGAATCGGGGACCGGGTTCGATAGGACATGACGCCCGCCGCCGAGCGGGCACAACGGCCGGAGGATCAGATGAAGTCAGTGACGCGTGGGAAATTCCTGGGAATGGCCGCCGGGACGGCGGGCGCGGGGTTCCTGAGCGGGTGCGAAGCGGGACCGGGGGGAGCGGACGGCGGCGGCCTCGATGCCGACCTGATCGTCCACGGGGGCACCATCCACACGATGGACGAGGACAACCCGGTGGCGCAGTCGCTGGCGGTGCGGAACGGGCGCTTCGTGGCGGTCGGTTCCCGCGCCGATGTGGACAACCTGCGCGGCCCCGGCACCCAGGTGATGGACCACGGGGACGCGGTGATCACGCCCGGGTTCATCGACGCGCATACGCATCCGGCCGGCGCCGGGGTTCGCGAACTCAAGGATGTGAACGTCGACGTGCGCAGCGTGGCCGAGATCAAGGAGCTCATGGCGGCGCGGGCCCGCGAGACACCGCCCGGCGAGTGGATCCAGGGCTTCAAGTACGACGACACCAAGCTTGCCGAGGGGCGGCCGCTGAACCGGCTCGACCTGGACGAGGCGGTGCCGGACCACCCGGCGGTGGTGGGGCATCGGGGCGGCCATACCAGCGTGTACAACTCGCGCGCCTTCGCCCTGGCGGGGGTCACGGCCGAAACGCCCGATCCGCGGGGCGGTGCGTTCTACCGCGAGGACGGCGAGCTGACCGGCCTGGTTGCGGAGCGGGCCAACTACGTCTTCTCGTCGCTGATCCCGAACACGCACTCCGACGACGACCGCCGCGCGGGCGTGAAGCTCATCACCGAGCTGATGGCGAAGGAGGGGCTGACGTCGTTCCATGATGCCGGCACCTCGTCGAACAGCGTCGAGGCGTACAGCGCCGCCTACCGCAACGGCGAACTGAGCTGCCGCGTGTACATGATGATGCGGGGGCCGTACAACAGCCTCCGTCAGGCCGGCGTGTCGACCGGGCTCGGCGACGAGTGGCTGCGCGTGGGCGGGGTCAAGTACGGCGCCGACGGCTCGGCGTCGGAGCGCACGATGCGCATGAGCACGCCGTACGTGGGTCGCCCGGACGACTACGGCATCCTCACGATGAACCAGGAGGAGATCCACGAGGCGGTCGAGGTGGCTCACCGCGCCAACTGGCAGGTGGGCATACACGCCAACGGCGACGTGACGATCGACATGGTTCTCAACGCGTACGAGCGTGTCCAGGAGCTGTGGCCGCGGCCGAACCCGAGGCATCGTATTGAACACTGCTCGCTCGTGAATCCCGACCTTCTGGCGCGCATCAAGGCCGCCGAGGCGGTGCCGACGCCCTTCTACACCTACGCCCACTACCACGGAAACAAGTGGGTCGAGTACGGGCCCGAGAAGATGGAATGGATGTTCGCCCACCGCTCGTTCCTCGACTACGAAATCCCCGTGGCGCCGGCGTCGGACTACACGCCCGGGCCCTACCAGCCGCTGATGGCGATCCAGAGCATGGTCACGCGGAAGGACTTCGACGGGCGCATCTGGGGGCCCAGCCAGCGGATCACGGTGCCCGAGGCGATGCGCATCTGCACGATGGGCGGCGCGTACGCGTCGTTCGAGGAAGACCTCAAGGGGTCGGTCACGGTGGGCAAGCTGGCCGACTTCGCGGTGCTGGCGGCTGACCCGCACGATGCCGACCCGGATGCGATCAAGGAGATCCCGGTGCTGCGGACGGTGGCGGGGGGAAGGGTGACCTGGGAGGCGTAGCAGGACCGACGCCCCGGAATCGGCTCTGAATCATTCTGGATTACGGCACCGGTTGACTGATATTCCAATATTGATCATACTGGAATAATGAAAACCACTGTTGATATTCCAGATCAGGAGTTGGCGGACGCGATCCGGTTCACGAACGCGAAGACCAAGCGCGAGGCCATCGTGGGCGCCATCATGTACTTCAACCGGCGCATGCGGATGGCGGAACTGACCAGGTTCGGCGGGACGTGCTCCAACCTGGTCACGCCGGACGAGCTCCGGGCCGCCCGTCGGCGGAGCTGAGGCAATGCTTCTCGTCGATACTTCGTCGTGGATCCATTTCCTTCGGCCAGATGGCGATCCCGAAGTTCATGCGCGCGTAGAGACTGCGCTCGAAAACGGCGAGGCCTGCTGGTGCCCACTGGTCCAGCTCGAACTCTGGAACGGCGCCCGGGGGGCGCACGAACGCCGCGTGTTGGGGGAATTCGCTCGCGTCCTCCCCGAGCTGGCAATCGACAGTGAGGTCTGGACCAGGGCGTACGAACTGGCGACGCAGGCACGCGCCCGGGGAGTGACCGCTCCAGCAACCGATGTCGTGATCGCCGCCTGTGCTCTCCACCACGGCGCGGATCTGGAATCAGCCGATTCGGACTTCGACCACCTGGCGGCCGTGGGCGGACCGACTCGATTGACGCAAGTGCGAGATGTGGACTAAAGAGCCGGCCACGGCGGGCCCTGGTTTTCGGCGGACACCGGAGCCAGGCCCATGTACACGAACCTCTGGATGCGTTTCCCCTCGTAGGTCTCGGTCGTGTAGACGTTGCCCTTCGAGTCGGTGGCGATGCTGTGGACGCCGATGAACTGGCCCGGCTGCCGACCGCCGTCGCCGAACGTCGTCAGGACCTCGAGCGACGCGCGATCCATCACGTAGACCCGGTGATTGGTGCCGTCGGCGACATACATGTAGCGCTGTTCGGGATCGCGCGAGAAGGCGAGATCCCAGGTCGAGCCGCCGCCCAGCGTGCGCGGCGCGATCAGCACCTCGTCCACGAAGGTTCCGTCGGTTTGGAAGACCTGGATCCGGTCGTTCGGGCGGTCGCAGACGTACACCAGGGCGTCGAGCGAGGGCTCGGCACAGTGGACCGGCGTGCGGAACTGCTGGAGAGGCGGCGCGTCCGGATCGTACGGCGGGGTGGGCGTGTCGTCCGGGGCGTTGCCGTAGGCACCCCAATAGCGCTTGAACGCGCCGGTCGACGCGTCGAGCACCGCCACGCGGCGTCCGCCGTAACCGTCTGCGACGTATGCTTCGTCGGCTTCGGCGTCGAACGCCACCTTGGCTACCCGGTTGAAGCGCGTCTCGCTGTGGCTGTCGGGTTCCGACCCCACTTCCGGCTGCCCGTAGGAGGCCAGAAACCGGCCGTCGCGCGAGAACTTGAGGATATGCGAGTCGGTTTCCCCATTGCCGCCGATCCACAGGTTGTCCATGTGGTCGACCGTGATTCCGTGGTTCGAGGCGGGCCACACGTACTCCTCGGAGGGACCGCCCCACGAGTTGACCAGATTCCCCTCGGGATCGAATTCGAGCACTTCGGGCGCGGCCCGGCAGCATTCGGCAGTTGGCGGATCGGCCTCTGCCCCCAACTCCGTGCGCGCGTCGATCGAGGCGCGGCGATGGATGATGAAGACGTGGTCGCGGGAGTCCACGCCCACCCCGATCGTGGAGCCGAGCAGCCAATGCTCCGGCAGCGGCTTGGGCCAGAACGGATCCACCTCGAACCGGGGCGCCACGGCGCCGTCACCGGCTCCGGTGGTGGCCGCTTCATCGATCGCTTCCCCACCGCACGCGAGCGCGATGGCAAGGCCCGCAATCGCACCGCCGATGAGGAATCGTCGCTTCATGTTCATGGCCGTCTCCCTTTGCGAGTTCGGAGTTGCGGGGGTCAGACCCCTGTCGCCCTCGTCCAAGTCACGTGAACGAGGGCGAGCCCCTCGCGCAACCTCCGCAGCAGAACGCGGATCTCATTGGGGACCCTTGGCGCAGCCAGGAGGCTATGTTTTGTTTCCAGCACTACGCAGAGGAGATCGCGGACGGGAATATGAGTTACGAGTTTGCCGAAGCCATGTTCCCGAAGTGCGTCGCTACGTGTGAGTGCATTGAGGCCGGCGCCTCAGTTTGCTTGGCGAGGGACTAGAGCTTGCGTTGGTCACAGGCGTTGGCATTGGCCCTGATGCCATGGTTCATGGACTGCTCATCGGACGATCCTCCCCAAGTTGCTGTCTTCGCCCCCGTGAGTTCGTCGGCAACGCCGCTGAGCGCGAATCACTCGGTGGCTCTTGTAGACGACCATACGGCTTGCGTTATCGTTTCCTACGAAAAAGAAGTACAGTGTCTTGGTCGGACCGGTGAACTTGTGGGAGTCTTCGGAGGAGAAGGAGACGGCCCCGGGGAGTTTCGCTTTGCGCGTGCCCTTGTAAGAGGACCGAAGCATACAGTCGCCGTGATTGATCCGCTCGCCTCGCGACTCAGCATCTTCAAGCCAACGGGTGAACTGGTCACTGAAGTGGGAATACCCGAACTGTTCGAGCCACTGTCGCAGATCGGCGAGACCATGATCGGCACCTACTCGCCCAGTCTCTGGTCGAAGAACAAGGTTCTCGTGGAGATCGACCTGGTAGGAGGGGCCATTCTATGGCAGCGTGAGCTGCGTATCCCTTCAGACATTGGTTTGCCAGGGAATTGCGGTTTGTCATGGGGCGCAATGAGCCAGCAAGGAGTTGCGACATTTGGAGCGTGTCACAGCCACCTGATTCTCTACTCCGCAAGCGGCGAGGGTGAAATCGCGGTAATCGAGGCTCCGACCTATACTGCCGAGCTTCCCAATCAGCGTGACATTGACGAACACCGACAGGGGGCTCGTTTCCTGTATCGTGACGGAGTCGTGCCGGATGCCGCCATAAGCGAATTCGCGAAAATCCCCAAAGCCGGACGCATAGCAGGGCGATCGCTGATACATGACGCGAGTGGGCGACTGTGGATTGGCACGCGACGAGACAGGGACCGTTTTTCGTTTCTTGATCTGTACTTGGATAGAGACTTCCTGGGCACTGTTCAGGTGCGGGACCGGATGTTGGGCTTCGATATCATGGATGGCACACTGGTGATCCTCGTGGAGCGCGCGTTGGACGAACACGATGGCGATGGCATACCGGATCGCGGAGTCGATTGGTACGATGTCCGGGACATGGAGCTGGGGAAGGAATGACACCGTCCGGGGTCGTGCCAGCCATGACCCACACCAGGCGGGGCCTAGTACTTGATCATCGAGAAGATGATGGCCGGCACCAGGGGCTCGCCCTCGGGCTGAATCGCCTCGATGCACATGTTCGCCTCGGGGTTGTTGGCCGACATCATGACCTCGACCATGTCGCCCGCCTCGAGCGGCACGATGCCCTGCGAGATGATGACGTCCTTGGCCATGCTGCCCTCGTCCTGGCAGAGCTGGACATTCGAGTTGCCCACGTCGGCTCCGTTGACGCGCAGCCAGAGATCGAAGCAGCCGTAGGGACCCCCGCCTTCACGGCCGACCTGCGGGGCGGCGACGATCAGATAGGCGCCGGCCTCGGAAACGGTCATCTGGTTGGCGGCCATGGAAACGCCGCTGGCGGCGTCCGTGATGTCCATCGCGACCACTTCGGGTGCCGTTCCCGGGCACTGGGTCACCGACGAAGACGCCTGCAGGTACTGATCGGCGCTCTCCATACTCTGAGCGGCGGGTGCGCCCTGCTGACAGGCGGCCAGGCCAAGGGATGCCAGAAGCGTGAGGGACGGGACAATGGGCGTTCTCATAGTGTTCCTGCCTTTGGTGGGATGAGAAATGCTGGGACTCCATAAAGGGCGTTGCGCCGATTCAATCGGGTTTGTCAAAGGGCCGCCGGGCCATCGAAATATATCCAGCGGGGGCTTCATGGTAGCGCTCAGTCCATTGTGTTGCAACCAGACGCCAGTGCGAAAAACCGGAAACCCGGGGTCCGGCTCAGTTCCCGCCCGAATCTTCGTCCATCCCCACCCCCTTCAGCTGCACCACGATCACCTCGACGGGCTCCGGGCCCTCGTTGACGTCGCCGTGCAGTTCGCCGGGCGGATCCGCGTCCAGCCAGTAGGCGCTGCCGGTCTCCCAGGTCATGTCGTGGCGGTCGCCGGCGTCGTTCACGACGGTCAGGGTGCCGCCCTTGAGCGCGATGATGGCGCGGGGGTTGTCGTGGCGGTGCATCGCGAGGGGCTGGTTCGGGACGATGACGCTCTTCCACACGGTGACGTGCTCGTTCTCGAACTGCGGGGTGCGGCCGGTGGTGGGCGCGGGCTCGCTCGCTGCTTCGGCTTCCGCGTCGGCGGGGTCGCCAGCGGGCGGCTCGGCGGACGGGGTGCAGGCGAGGAGCAAAGCGAGGAGAAGAGGTGCGGCCGGTGGGGTGATCTTCATGGGTGGCTCCCGGGTTTGCGTTGTGCTTGAAGGGGCGAGTTCGGGCAAGATCGTGCGCTTGCCCGCTCGGGCGCTACTTTTTGGGCGTTCGCATCACGTTCCTTCGCCCCGGTCTGCCATGCTTCCCATTCGCAAGTCCGCCTCGACTGTCGTTGTATTCGCCGTCCTTCTCGGCGCCCCGTCTCCCGCGAGCACGCAGGTCGTGCCGGCCGCGGGGGCGGGAGCGGCCATCGACGCCCTCTCATCCACCACCATCGCGCTGCCGGAGCTCAATGCACCTGTCGAGATCATTCGCGACCGCTGGGGGATCAACCACATCTACGCCGAGACCGAGTACGACCTGTTCTTTGCGCAGGGGTACGCGGCCGCGCGCGACCGGCTCTTCCAGTTCGAGGTGTGGCGGGCGCAGGCGACCGGGACCGTCGCCGAGATGCTGGGGCCGGGCGAGCTGGAGCGGGACATGGGGTTCCGGCTCTTCCGTTTCCGGGGCGACATGACGCAGGAGATGAACCAGTATCATGACCGGGGAGAGGTGATCATCCCGGCGTATGTGGACGGTGTGAACGCGTATATCGCCGAGACCGAGGCCGATCCGTCGCTGCTGTCGATCGAGTTCGAGCTGCTGGGGATCCGGCCGAAGCGGTGGACGCCCGAGGTGGTGATTTCGCGGCACCAGGGTCTGCTCGGCAACATCGGCAACGAGCTGAACTACGGGCGGGCGGTGGCGGCGCTGGGCGACGAGATGGTGAAGCGGGTGGCGAACTTTCACCCCGGCGATCCCGACATCGCGCTGGATCCGGCGATCGACGGGGAGCTGCTGAGCGAGGACATCCTGGGGCGGTACAACGCGTTTCGCGGGCCGGTGCGATTCCGGCCGGAGCACCTGGTGGCCGAGCACCGGGGCGATGCGGAGGCGTTTGCGCGGCTCGAGGCGGCTGCGGCGGAGGTGCGGGGAGCGGCCGGAGGCGGGCCGGAAGGCGTGGCCGGAGGCCGGCGGGAGGTCCCCAGCTGGCAGGATCCGGCGGCTCTGCAGGACGCGGTGGCCTGGCAGGATCCCGAGGACATCGGCTCCAACAACTGGGTGGTGAGCGGGCGCCTGAGCGAGAGCGGCTTTCCGATGATGGCCAACGATCCCCACCGGGCGCAGTCGTCGCCGTCGCTGCGCTATTGGGTGCACCTGGTGGGTCCGGGCTGGAACGTGATCGGCGGGGGCGAGCCGGAGATTCCGGGCGTGAGCATCGGCCACAACGAGTACGGGGCCTGGGGGCTCACGGTTTTCCGCACCGACGGCGAGGATCTCTACGTGTACGAGACCCATCCCGACGATCCCAACCGGTACCGCTACAAGGACGGATGGGAGGAGATGACGGTGATTGCGGAGGAGATTCCAGTGAAGGGACAGGATCCGCATCGCGCCGAGTTCAGGTACACGCGCCACGGGCCGGTGGTCTTCGAGAACCACGAGGAGAGGGTCGCGTACGCCGTGCGGGCGGCGTGGCTGGAGCCTGGAGGCGCACCGTATCTGGCGAGCCTGCGCATGGACCAGGCCCGCACCTGGGAGGAGTTCGTCGAGGCCTGCAACTACTCCAACATCCCGGGCGAGAACATGATCTGGGCCGACCGGGAGGGTAACATCGGCTGGCAGGCGGTGGGGATCGCGCCGATCCGGCGCAACTGGTCCGGCCTGGTCCCCGTGCCCGGCGACGGCCGCTACGAATGGGACGGGTACCTGCCCATCAAGGCCAAGCCCAGCGTCTACAACCCCGACGAGGGCTACTTCGTGACCGCCAACAACCACCTCACGCCGGCCGACTATCCGTACATGGACGCGATCGGCTTCGAGTGGTCCGATCCGTATCGCTGGGCGCGCGCCTCCGAGGTCCTCGGCTCGGGACGACTCCATTCCATGGCCGACATGATGGCGCTGCAGACCGACTACCTGTCGATCCCGGCGCGCACCATGGTGCCGATGTTGCGGCACGTGACGACCGGCGGCGGCGACGTCGAGCGGGCGCGCGAACTGCTCCTGGAATGGGACTTCGTGCTGGACCCGCACTCGGTTGCGGCGGGGATCTACAACGCGTTCGAGGCGCGGGTGCGCGGCAACGTGCATGCGCTGTTCGTACCCGAATCCGCGCGGCGCCTTCTGAGCGGCATGGCCCTGGTGAAGGTGATCGGCCACCTGACCGCGCCCGGCGGCGAGTTCGGCGACGACCCGGTCGCGGGGCGCGATGCGGTGCTGCTTCGCAGCCTGGAGGAGGCGGTTGGCGACGTCCGCCGCAAGCTGGGCGACGACATGGCGGGTTGGCAGTACGGCCAGCCCGACTACAAGCACGCCACGATCTTCCATCCATTGTCGAGCGCGGTGTCCGGCGACCTCGCCGACATGTTCACCGTCGGGCCGCACCCCCGGGGCGGCAACAGCCAGACGCTCAACAACACCGGGGGCGGCGACAACCAGACATCGGGTGCGTCGTTCCGGATCATCGTGGACACGGGGGACTGGGACCTGGCGGTGGGCAGCAACACGCCGGGCCAGTCCGGCGACCCGGCGTCGCCCTTCTACGAGAACCTCTTCGAACTGTGGGCGAACGACCGCTACTTCCCCGTCTTCTACTCGCGGGAGCGGATCGAGTCTGTAGCGGCGGAGCGGACGATGCTGGTGCCCGGTGGGTAGGGCACACGGAAAGGGCACCGCAGACGACCCGCGCTTCTTCCCCAGGGCCGCGCAGCTCAGGGCATGGTTCGAGAAGCACCACGACAAGGGCGGCGAGCTGTGGGTGGGCTACTACAAGAAGGGAACCGGGCTGCCCAGCGTGAGCTGGCCCGAGTCCGTGGACACCGCCCTGTGCTACGGCTGGATCGACGGGCTGAAGCGGTCGGTGGACGAGAAGCGGTACATGCTTCGCTTCACGCCGCGCCGCAAACGCAGCCACTGGAGCGCCAGAAATCTCGGCCGCATGAAGGAGCTGATCGCGGCAGGGCTCGTGACCGAAGCCGGGTTGGCCGCTTACGAACGGCGGGATCGCCGCAAGGAGAAGCAGGCGTCGTACGAGCAGCCGGGAAACGTGGCCCTGCCGCCCGAGTACGAGGCCAGGATCAAGGCGGATGCGGATGCGTGGCGCTACTTCCAGGCGGCGCGACCGTCCTACCGGAAGCAGGTGACGTGGTGGGTCGTCAGCGCGAAGCGCGAGGACACGCGGTTGCGCCGCCTGGGCATCCTGATCGAGTCGTCCGCCGCTGGGAAGGTGATTCCGCCGATGCGGTGGGGAGAGAAGAAGTAGCGGGGGCGGCCAGCCCCTCTCAGTTCGCGTCTCTCAGCCACTTCTCCGGCGCCACCGCCCGGCGCCGCTCGTCGGGGCGCTTGTTGAACCACCCGACCGTGAGCAGAACCTCGGCGGCAGCGTCGGCCTCGAGGCTGGCGTCGCGGTCGGCGAGGCTGGGCCGAAACGCCTCCTGCACGACCTCGTTGGCGCGCTGGCGGGCCGCGTCGCTCTTCGGCCAGGGCATCTCGCCCCACATTCTGCCGCGGCGGATGAGGTATATCCGGTCGTCGCCGCCGAATCCCGTCACCGGATAGACCAGGTTGAAGTTCTCGATCCGCCCGCGGAATCCGGAGAGGTAGTCCCATAACTTTTCCAGCGTCTCCATGCGGTCGTGGAGACGGGCGGCATACTCGAAGTCGAGGCGCTCGGTCGCGCTCTTCATCAAATCCGAAAGCCTGTCGATCGGAGCGCGGTTGCGGGTCTCGAGGAAGGCTCGGGCAACGCTCAGGCGGGCGTTGTACTCCGACGCGGTGCAACGGCCGGCGCAGGGCGCGGGGCAGGTGCCGGTTTCGGCGCGGATGCAGCGGGGGGTGCGTCTGCCGGTGAACATTTCGATCTGATCGCCGAAGTGGATCGGGGTGTCGCTGGAACAATCGCGCAGGCCCGTGGCGAGCGAGAGTTCGTGGACGGCGTGGCCCAGCCATGTCCTCTGGCCGAAGGGGCCATAATAGCGGGCGCCATCGTCGAGTGCCCGGGAGGCCGGGACCAGTCGCGGCGCGGGCTCGCGGGTGATCTTGATGAAGCCGTAGCGTCGGTCGCGCTTGTGCTGGACGTTGTATTCTGGCTGCCAGGCCCTGATGAGTTGCATCTCGCGAAAGAGGGCGGCGAATTCGTTGGGGATGTAGTCCCACCGGACCGAGGCGGCCTCGGAGACGAGGCGGGCCGTCTTGCCGGTCTCTTCGCGGAAGTAGGAGAGAAGGCGCGATCGAAGGCGCACGGACTTTCCCACGTAGAGGATCCTGCCGTTGGCCGACAGCCAGCGGTAGACCCCGGGGCGGTCCTCGGCGGCGGCGCGAACCTCGTCCCTGAGCGATTCGGAGTTCATGGCGCAGCAACTTCGCCATTTGTTCGGTATTCGTCAACGCGGCGGCGGAGAGATCTCTGAGGCCGTTGCCGGCGAAAGGCGCCCAAGTTCAGTCCCATCCGGCTATTGCGGCGTCCCGGATCAGGTAGTATTGTGGCCCTCCATGGTCAGCCATGGACGGTCCATCGTGATTCGCGATCCGGTTTGGAACACCATCCGGGTGGACACCGTTGCCGCCGCGATCATCGATACGGCAGCTTTTCAGCGGTTGCGCTACATCCGCCAACTCGGTCTGGCCCACCTCGTCTACCCCGGCGCCACCCATACGCGCTTCGATCATGCGATCGGGGTCTACCACCTGGCTGTGAGGGCGATCCGGATCCTGAGATCGGGTCCGGCGCTGCCGCCCGAGGTCTGGGAGGGCGCGCGCCAGATCCCCTACGCGGCGCTGCTTCACGACATCGGTCACTACGCCTTCTCGCACGCACTGGAGGAGCTCGAGCCGGAACGGATCGCGGGCGACCACGAGCAGATGAGCGCGCTCTTCTTCGAATCGCCGGAGTTGAGGGCCGCGCTGGCTCCGCTCGGCGAGGGCGCTTCGCAGGAGATCTCCCGGATCATCAAGGGCACGGGCGACAGGGCGCTCCGCGGACTCGTGAGCGGCAGCCTGGATCTGGACAAGATGGAATATCTCCGCCGGGACGCGCGTTTCTGCGGAGTTCCGTACGGTGAAGTGGACGTGGAGCGGCTGCTGGAGGGCCTGGCGATCCTGCAGGATCCGGTGACCGGCAAATGGGAAGTGGGTGTGCGCGCCAAGGCGCTGAGTTCGCTGGAGTCGCTCCTGTTCTCCAAGTACCAGATGTTCCGGAACGTGTACTGGCACCACGCCGTGCGAGCCGCGACCGGGCTGTACAAGCGGATTGTGGAGACGGCGGTGGAGACGGGAATCCTGTCCCCGCTCGATCTGATCGGCCCGACCGACGAAGAGCTGCTCTACGAACTGGCGCGCCGGGCAAAGACGGGTTCCGGCCCCGTGGCGGAGCGGCTCGGTCGGCGCTGGCTGCCCGCGCTGAAGAACCGCAGGCTCCCCAAGCGCGCGGCGGAAATCCCGGCGTGGCAGCTCGAGGAACGGGTCCTCCCTCATTGGGTGAGCGGTGACACGCCCGAGAAGCGGCGATGGGAGGACGAGATCGCGGCGGAGCTGGGGCTGGCGCCCGGCGAGGCGATCCTCGATTTCCCGGTGACCAAGGCCATGTTCCAGCTTGATTTTCTGGTCGACCGCGGGGGGCGGACGGTGCGTCTCGGGAGGAAGGGAATTCCGGGCCTGATCGATCTGCCGAAGCTTGCGGAGCAACTTCACCGTACTGCAAGGGTGCTTCGCCTCTTCACCTTCGAGCCCAGGCAGGTGGATCCGGAGTGGCTGCTGGAAAGGCTGGCCGCGGGGCCGGCGGCGACCGAAAAGGTCGGATTCAGATGAGGGCTCGCAGAGGAGTGGGGAGGCGGTGGGGACAACCGTTGAGGGAACCGGGAACGTCTGTATTTGCGGGGGTAGAGAATGACGGGAGGCCGTTCGCCATCGCAAAACTGGGCCTTCGCGGCGAAAACGCGAAAAAATTATTGACAATGCGCGAGTACGACCGTACCGTTAACGGCTGTACAGGCCACGCGTGTCTACCGGACGGGCAATCCGGTGCGTAACGGAGAATCGAGAAAGAAAGATGGCCAGGAAAACGCGGCGTGGAAAGCGACGGGTCAACGTGCTCACCGGGTTCGATGCGAGCCTGGATGAACAGACCGCCCTGGATCAGTATCTGCGGGATGTGAGCCGCCACGAACTTATCACGCCGGACATGGAAAAGATTCTGGGCGCGCGTGCCCAGAAGGGTGACGAAGAGGCGATCCAGGCGCTCGCAAGGGCGAACCTGCGTTTCGTGATCAGCGTCGCCAAGAAGTACCAGAACCGCGGTGTTTCCCTCACGGATCTGATCCAGGAGGGGAACGTGGGACTGGTCACCGCCGCCCGGAAGTTCGATCCCGAGCAGGGCGTCAAGTTCATCTCCTACGCGGTGTGGTGGATCCGCCAGGCGATTCTGGCTTCGCTCGCCAACCACGGGCGTCCGGTGCGCGTACCGCTCAACCGGGCTTCCGACCTGGCGCGTATCTTCCGCGAGAAGGAGCGGCTCAAGCAGGAACTCGGACGCGATCCGACCAGCGAGGAGCTGGGAGAGGCGACCTTCCTGACGCCGGCGCTCGTCGAGTCGCTGCAGACGCTCAACGCGGCCGAGATCCGGCTGGACGCCCCGATCGGCGACAGCGAGGACTCGCAGCTGGTCGAGCGCTTCATCACCGAGGAAGCCGCCGAGCCCGAGCTGGAGGTGGAGAACCGCCTGCTGACTGAGGCGGTGACCAACGCGCTGGGAACCCTGGATCCGCGCGACGCCAAGGTGCTCAGGCTGTATTTCGGTCTGGAGGGCGAGCGCGAGCACACCCTGGAGGAGATCGGCAACCTGCTGGGGGTCACCAGGGAGCGCATCCGTCAGCTGCGCGACCGGGCGCTGCGGCGCCTGCGCGAAGGCGAGAAGGGCAAGGCGCTCAAGTCTTTCGCGGCGTAGCTCACCTCGGGGCTCCGAGATCCCGACACCCCCGCGACGGTGCATTCGTCGCGGGGGTTTGTCTTTTTGGCGGGCCGTGGATACCGGGATGAAGCCGTGAGCAGCCAACGCACAGAGGGCCAGGTCGTCGAGTCGGTGGGGGGCGTCTACACCGTGCGCGTACAGGGCAGCACCGTGGACGCCTCGCTGAGGGGGCGGCTCAAGCACGGGGGACGCGGGCGCGACAAGGTGGTCATCGGCGACATGGTGGAATTCGTCAGCCAGCCTGGCGAGGGGGCGGTCATCGAAGCGGTTCTGCCGCGCCGAACGCGGCTGGAGAGGCGGCCGTCGTGGAGCCGGTTCGCCAAGGTGTTGGCGGCGAACCTCGACCGCCTGGTGGTGGTGGCCTCGGTCGCGGACCCGCCTCCGTCGCGGAGCGTGATCGACAGGATGCTGGTGATGGGCGAATCCGGCGCAATGGAGTGCCGGGTCGTCCTCAACAAGGTGGATCTGGCGGGTGGCCGCGCGGTGGCGGCAGAACTCGCCCGGGCCTACCGGGGCGCGGGCTATACGGTGGCAGCGACCTCGGTGGTGACGGGCGAGGGGATCGACGACTTCCGCGCGCTGATCCATGCCGGGTCGTCCGCGCTGGTGGGGCCGTCGGGGGTGGGGAAGTCATCCCTGCTGAACGCGGTCGATCCGTCGCTGTCCCTGCGGACCCGCGAGGTGGGCAGACGGTCGCGGGCGGGAAAGCACACCACGGTCTCCAGCCGCCTGATTACCGTGGCCGGGGGTGGCCAGGTGGCCGACACACCCGGGTTCTCGGATGCGGGACTCGGGGACGTGGCGCCCCGCGACCTGGGGCGCTGTTTCGCCGACTTCCGTCCGTTTATCGGACAGTGCCAGTTCAACGACTGCATCCACCTTCACGAGCCCGGATGCGCCGTGCTGGCGGCGGTGGCGGACGGGCGCATACAGGGCGAGCGCCACGAGAGCTATCGGATGATCCTCGCGGAGCTATAGAATCCTGCATGGAACGAGACGCTCGCCTGAATCCCGCCCGGTTTCGCGAAATCATGGGGCACTACCCCACCGGAGTGACGGTGGTCACCGCTCTGCACCGTGACGGCACGCCCTTCGGACTCACTGCCAACTCCGTGACCTCGGTCTCGCTGGATCCGCCGCTGCTGCTGGTGTGCGTGTCCGAGAAGTCGTCCTCTCTCGGCGCGATCCTCTCGAGCGGCGCCTTTGCGGTCAACGTCCTCGGGGCCGGCGCTGCCGCTACCGCCGCGCGCTTCGCCGAGGTTGATACCGAGCGGCGCTTCGAAGGAATCGGCTACAGTCTGCGGGATGGCGGCGCTCCGATCCTGGACGAGGTAGTGGCCTGGCTGTCGTGCAGCCTCTACCGAACATTCGAGGCGGGCGACCATCTGATTCTCGTGGGACGGGTGCACGGCGCGGACGCCGCCGGGGGAGATCCCCTTCTCTTCGTCAAGGGCCGCTACGGAGCGCTGGAATCATGACGAGGGCACGCACCCTGTTCTGGCTCCCGTCGCTGCTCGCGGGCGTCGCCGTGGCCGCTGCTGTGGCCACCAGTGCGGGCATCCTGCTGTACAATACGCGCGGGCTGCCCCAGGCCGGGGCGGTGTTGCTGGCGGTAAGCGCCGTCTCGCTCATCGCCGGGATCTGGATGGGGGGCGGGGACCGGCAGGAAGCGGTGCCGTCGGCGGCGCGCGGGTGGATGGGCTTCCTTGTCGCGCTCCTGGTCGGGGCGGCATTCGCCGGCTTGTGGGAGGCCATGAACGGCTTTGGGGCCACGGCGATCGCGCAGGGTCTGGGGCTGGCGTTCACTGCGGCGTTGCCATCCTACTTCGCAGGCGGCGTGTGGGGCCGCATGAGCGGATTCGCAGCGTCGCTAGGGGCCGGGGAACGGCTCCAGGTTCTCGTCGGCGGGATAGGGGGCGTGGTCGCCGGTGGCACCATCGTCCTGGCGATGTTGGGCAAGCCAGTGCTGGCCGTCACCGTTTTCCTGGGTGCGGCCGTGCTGGCGTCGGCGGGTGCCCGCTGTATGGGATGGATCTTCGACCGGGTCCCGCAGCAGAAGCCGGTGCTCCGGGAGGATGGGCGACCCGAACTGCACTTCGAGACCTGGGAGACGGCGGTTCCGCAACAGCACGTCGGCGTGCTCTGGGACGATGGGATGGAACGCGCCCTCGACCCGCCTCCCGCCGGGGACTGGAGAGCCGGGGTGGCCGACACGCTCCATGAGGCCTGCGGAGTGCTCTTCATCGGCGCGGGCAGCTGGTTCTCGATGCCGGAGGATCGGGAGTGGCGGGTCTTCGAGCCCGACTTCGACGTTCGCAACCTCGCCGCCAGAGGATTCGGTTGGGACGACGCGTTGCTGGTGGATTCACCCCTTCCCGCGGGGCCGGGGTGGACGGTGGTCGCGGAACGCGAAATGGCCATGGGCTTGAAGATGGAAGTGCTCCGCGAGGCGGGCGTCGAGCGGATCTGGGTCGGTGGCCGTCGGCGACTCCGTCCGGAGAGTCTGTGCGAAGTGGCAACGGAGGCCGGGTTCAGCGTGGCGGGCTACCGGGGAACGGGACCGGGCAGCGCGGGGCCGCCAACCCTCGCACCCCGCCACGACGAACTGTGGTGCTTCTACCGCTCGGCGTCGCCACCGGACTCGGTGCGGGGGATGGATGAGCTTCGCCCGGGGGGGAGGCCTTCCGCGCGCGACGGCGAGCCATGAAGCTGGCACACCTCTCCGACCTGCACCTCGGGTACGGCGGACCGGGGCGCGGGCGGGGCAGCGACGTGCTGCGGGTCTTCGAGACGGCGTTGGAACGGGTCGCCGAGCTCAAGCCCGGGCTCGTGGTGATCGCGGGCGACGTCTTCGACAATCCCGACGTGCCTCCGTCTCCCGTTGCGGTCTTCTCTCGTGCGGCGGGAATGCTGCGCGAGCGTGTGCCCGGCGTGGTCGTTGCGGTTGTCGCGGGCACCCGCGACACGCCTCTCGACCCTGAACGGCACGGCCCCCTGGCGGTCGTCGGAGCGCTGGAATCGGTGGAAGTGGCGACGGTGGCGGTGCGGCGCCTGACGCTGCGAGACGGCGAGGCCAGCGTGACCCTGGTGCCGCACCCGGCGGTCGTTGCAGCTCGCCGGACCGCCGTGCGCCCCGACCCCGACGCGAAATGGAACATCCTCGTGATGCACGCGGCGGTGGCTCCCCGCGACACTCGCGCCCTGCGGATTCGGCTGCGCGACTGGGACTACATCGCCCTCGGTTCCAACCACACCCGGACGCAGGTTGCCGACCGGGCACACTACTGCGGGTCTCTGGAGCGGATCGGGCCCGACCCATGGCGCGAGGCGGCTGTCGACAAGGGATTCCTCACCGCCGACCTCGAGACGGGAGAGGTGAAATTCCGGCCGGTGGAAGCACGCGCCGCAGTGAGCCTCGCGCCCGTCGACGCGACCGGCGGCAGTACCGCCACGGTTGCGCGCCGGCTTGACGAGGCGCTCGCCGGCGTACCTGGAGGCATCGACGGGAAGCTCCTCCGTCTTCCGGTTCGGGGGCTCTCCGTCGATGATCTGGCCGTACTGGACCGGGAGGTGCTGGGACGAATCCGCCGCCGGGTGGTGGAGTTGCGCGTGGACGCCCTGCCCGCGAGGAGGTCGGCACCGTGAAGCTGCAGACGCTCGTGGGAGGAGCGCGCGGCGCCCGGGTCGACCTGCGCGACTCGCGCGGACTGGTTGCCGTCGTCGCAGAGCGGGATCCGGAGTGGCGCATGTATCCGGGAACTCTCCACACGGCCTTCGGGAGCGCCGGGGCGTTTCGTGGCCCGGGGCCGGTGGTGTCGTCGCCGGATGGCCCGGTGAGGGTGGGTACGCCGCGCTTCGAGTCGCTCCTTGGCCCGATCCTGAAGAGGCATGCGCTCCGGCGGGAGGAGTACGCGGCCGTGTGGTATGGCGCTGGTCGGGTCGACACGTGGCTTTCCGCGGCGGGGGCGCTGCTGAAGGGCGGGGCGCGCGGCGTGAAGGCTGCTGAGAGCGCGGCGAGGGGTGCGCCTGGCGACGATGTGCAGGCACTGCGAGAAAAGGCCGCCGAGGTGGCGACCCGGGCCGCGGCCGCGAAGGTTGCCTGGATTCGGGAGCGTCAGGACGCCGAGACGCGGCTCCTGCTCCACCGGGACCGCGAACGTGAGCTGCGTGGCCGGGTGGCCGCGATCGAAGAGGCGGGGGAGGACGCCGACTGCTCCGTATGCGGACGGCCGCTTGGAGAGCACGCCGATTCGGTGCTTGCCGCGCGCAGGGAGGAGTGGGAAACGGTGGTGCAGGACGGCAAATGGTGGCGGCGGCGCAGGGACCAGCTGAAACGGAAGCCCGGGCAGCTGGCGTCGCTGGAGCGTGAGGCGGCGGCGTTAAGGGCGCGGATCGCCGCAGTCCCGGGTGAGGAGGTCGGCGGGGCGGGGGCGGCCGCGCGGCCCGTCATCGCATCGGTGCGACAGAGGTTGAGGAGGAGGATCCATCGCCAGGTGGTGACTCTGACGGGCGGCCGCCTGGCGGGGTCGTTCCCCGGCCTCTACGAGGAGTGGATCGAAGGCGGCCGGGGCGGCGGGGAAGAGATCGCGGTCCTTCGGATCGCTGCCCGAATCACGATGGTGGAGCTCGCGCTGGAGAGCGGATTCGATCCGGGGGCGGTGGTCATCCCTGCCGGCCTCGAACGCCTCGGCGACGAGGACCTGCCGCGGGTGCTGGAGGAGTTGGCCGGCCTGGGCAGCAGGGCCGGATTCGTGCTGGTCAAGGTGACCCCCGGGGTCGTGGCTTCGGCCCCGGAGTGCTTCGACCTTCTGTTCCGCATTGAAGACACGGCCCGCGGAAGGCGTATCCGCATGCAAAGATCGGGCGTGGGAGCGGTCCGGCTTCAGTCGGACTGATCTTCGGCGGCTCCGGCACTCGGGACCACTGGCGACGTTGCCCCGAGCGTCGTCCAGGCGTCGAAGCGACGCGCGAATTCGTTCGCTTCGGTCAGGTCCCCCCGGTTCTCGGCGTCCTTGAACAGAGCGTAGTAGGCCCAGGCGTAATAGTTGGGGATTCCGATGGTCGACATGTCGGGCCAGTACTCCCAGTCATCCGGAATCCCCGTGCGGTGGACGAAGACCTGCTCTACCAGGATCTGCGTGCGCGTGATGTCGACCCAGGCGCCGACAACGCCCGTCAGGGCCGAGAGATCGTTGTTTGGCCTTACCCCGCGGTCAAAGAGGTCGCCGGGGTCGCCGGGCCAGAGCTGGTGGGCGAGACCCTGACGGATGACTTGCTGCCTGAGTCCGAATGCCGATGCCGCAGATCCGCTCGAGGCGAAGTAGACGGGCCGGTCGCCGATCGAGTTGGCTATCGCGGCCAGGGAGAACTGGTGCCAGGGATACATGTACTGCCCGGGGTTCATCGTCGCCGTGACCGGCCCGAGGGAAAACTGCTGTGTCTCCTCGATCGGGACCAGGCTCCGTACCACGCGATCGATCGTGGCGTCGTCCAGGTCCTCCCGGAAGATCGATCGCGTCGGCTTGCGGATCGCATAGTCCAGCACGATGGGCACCTTGCCGGCCGCCTCGGCCTCTGCCGGGTCCGAGGTGTACATGACGTCGGTGTTGTCCGCGGTGTAGGGCCGCTGACACAGGATGCGCGTGGGATCCGCCTCCGGGTCTTCCCCTTCTTCGCACGGGCGCGTCAGCTCGCGAAGCTGCCTGACGTACCAGTCCGTGTTCAGGTACGAGGTGACCGCGACCGTGACATCGCGCCGTATGCCCTCCACCTCCTGCAGGTACCAGAGGGGGAAGGTGTCGTTGTCGCCGTTGGTGAAGAGCAGCCCGTACGGCTCGACGCTCATGAGGAGGTTGTAGGCCCAGTCCCGAGCGGCATGGTCCCGCGACCGGCTGGCCCACGAGAAGTTGAGCACCAGTGGAATGAGCGCGAGGGCGAGAACGGGGCCGCACTGGGTCAGCGACAGGCCGGACCTGCGGGAAACCCTTTGCCACAGGCTGATAATCCCCAGCCCGGCCATCAGTCCCCACACCGAAAAGCCCGCGATGAAGAAGTAGTCGCGCTCGCGCACCTCCTGTTCGCCCGCTACGTCGAACGAAAACCCGTACTTGAAATTCAGGTAGAAGACGAGACCGACGGACAGCACCGCGAAGAGCGAGACCAGATAGGCCCAGCTCACGCGGTCCCGACGGTAGTGTTCGAGCATTCCGAACACGCCCAGCCCGATGAAGAGCAGGGTGAGCGGTATTCGTCCCCTGCCGAAAAGCACATCCGTGGGCGAGAGTCCTCTGGCCCATTGCCAGTCGAAGTACTGCAGCCAGTTCCGCGCCTGGGAAACGAGCGGCGCCTGGCGCGGCAGGAGCGGGGGCTTGTCGTACTGATCGCGGCGCAGCGCCGACGACAGTTTCTCGCACCCGGCGTTCCCATAGGTGACGATGCTTCCGAGCGCGGAGCCTACACTCTCGCATGTGGGCTGCGCCTCGTTGATCACCGGTGCAAGCCCGGAGCGAACCGGGAGCACGAGGTGGATACTCAGCCCCAGGACGATCGCGGGGATGCCGATGAGGTAGAGGCGATGGTTCAGCAGGGTCCTCGGGTGCACCAGCATGACGAAGATGAAGAGTGCGGGTGCGGCCAGGAAGGCCATGAGGTGGTTGCCCACCGAGAGCGCCAGGATGAACACGATGAGGACGAGGATGTTGTCGTCCTTGCCGCGCCCGAGGCGCTCGCGCCAGTGGAACGCCAGCCACGAGAGCAGGGCGATGGTGAACAGCGAGACGGTGTAGACCTTCTCGTTCACGTTCGACTGGTTCCAGACGGTGAAGGCGGTGGCGCTGACCAATACCGCGGCGGCCGCCCCGACGAGGCGGAAACGCCGGCTGTCCGAGAAGTGACCCAGGATGTGGTGTATGACGAGGAACCAGAGTCCGTGCGCCAGGGAGCTCATCAGCGCCGAGAAGAGGTTGATGCGCACGGCGGTGGAGATGCCGAAGACGCCCAGGATGATCTCCCAGGTGCGAGCGAGGACGACGAAGAGCGGATTCCCGGGCGGATGGGGAACGCCCATGATGTGTGCCGTCGCGATGTATTCGCTGGTGTCCCAGAACGCCGTGGTCGGCGCGAGCGTGATCAGGTAGAGGAGCCCGACCGCGAGGGTTGCCGCTCCCGCCCACAGATAGGGGGGGCGAGCATTGGATTGGTGTTCCATCTCCGCTTTCATCGTCGGTGGTGTAGCTTTCGGACGCGGTGGTTTTCACGAATATACATCCCCCGGCACGGCGACGTGCGCAGCCGCCGAAAGTGGCCCGACCGAATTGGACGTCAAACCATCCCTTGAATCGTTTCTGGACAGCGCCGAACCGGGTTCTCGAATCCCGGTCTGGTGCGAGTTGCTCTTCGATTCGGACACCGCCGTAACCGCATACCACAAGCTCAAGGACGGAACCTTCGGCTTCCTCCTGGAGTCGGTGGTCGGCGGAGAGCAGTGGGCGCGGTACAGCTTTCTGGGAAGCCGCCCGCGCATGGCCTGGATGCTCGATGGCGACGAGGTCTCGATCTGGGGACCCCGGCGGGGATGGCGCCCCAGCAGGGTGGACGATCCCCTGGAGGATCTGCTCGCGCGGCTGACCAACGCCACGCCCCGACCCGATCCCCGCCTCCCGCGCTTCTGGGGGGGCGCCGTGGGCTACTTCGGATACGATCTGGTTCGCCGCATCGAACGCCTCGGCCCGGGGCCTCCCGATGACCAGGGCCTGCCCACCGCGATGTTCATGTTCTCCGATGTCGTGGTGGCGGTGGACAACCTCCTGGGCCGCGCGAAGGCGATCACGACCGTGGACACCGGGGAGGCCGCCTCGCGGGCCGCGCTGACCGAAGGCTACGAGGCGGCGGTGGCCAGACTCGAAGACACGGTCGGACGGCTGCGCTCCCGGAGCGCACCGGAGCCACTCGACCTCGCGCCACCGGCGACCGCCGAGCCCGAGCACGCCAGCAACTTCGCGCGGCAGGAGTTCATTGACGGCGTCCGGCGCGCGCAGGACTACATCGTCGCCGGGGATGCCTTTCAGATCGTGCTGAGCCAGCGCCTCGCGACCCGTTTCGAAGAGGCGCCGTTCCAGCTCTACCGGGCACTGCGCACGATCAATCCGTCACCGTACATGTTCAACCTCGACTTCGGCGACTTCACGATCGTGGGGTCCTCGCCCGAGGTCCTGGTGCGGCTCGAGGACGGCGTGGTGACGGTGCGCCCCATAGCGGGAACGAGGAAGCGCGGGAGAAACCGCGCCGAAGACCGCACCCTTGCCAGGGAGCTGGCTGCGGACGAAAAGGAGTTGGCCGAACACCGGATGCTGGTCGACTTGGGCAGGAACGATGTCGGCAGGGTCTCGCAGTACGGTACAGTGTCGGTGCCCGAACTGATGAAGGTGGAGCTCTACTCCCATGTCATGCACCTCTGCAGCCAGGTCGAGGGAGAAGTGCGCGACGGGCTTACCGCGCTGGATGTGCTGTGCGCCTGCTTCCCCGCGGGGACGGTGTCGGGGGCTCCCAAGGTGCGTGCCATGGAGATCATCGACGAGATCGAGCCCACCGCGCGTGGTCCGTACGCGGGGGCGGTCGGACACCTCGGCTGGGGCGCCAGTCAGATGGATACGGCTATCGCCATTCGGACGATGATCGTTCGCGACGGGTTTGCGCATGTGCAGGCCGGCGCCGGGATCGTTGCGGACTCGAATCCGGAATCGGAGTACGAAGAGACGCTGAACAAGGCGCGGGCCCTGCTGCGTGCGGCCGCCATGGTCACCCACCCCGGGAACTCGACCGGGGAGCTCTAGACGTCCGCCAGCTCTCTGGGCGGCCGCCAGTACCGGCCGGGCCGGAGCTCTAGACGTCCGCCAGCTCGTCGTAGAGGTGAATGAGCGTGTCGATGCCGCGCTCGAAGCAGTCGGTGGCGAACCACTCGTTGGGAGCGTGCATGTTTGCCCCGGGGAGAGCGAAGCCCAGCAGAAGGGTGCTCGCGCCCAGGATTTCCTCGAACTCGCCCACAATGGGAATGCTGCCTCCCTCGCCGGTCAGGACCGGCTGCGTGCCGAACGATTTCTCCAGCGCCCGGGTCGCGGCATCGAAGAGAGGGCCTTCCAGGCTTGCCCGCCATGGACGGCCGCCGTGGAGTTCAACCAGCTCGAGCTGCACGCCGGGGGGCGCCACTCGCGCGAGGTGCTGCTGGAAGAGTTCGTGGACCCGCTCCGGCGTCTGCCCCGGAACGAGACGGAAGCTCACCTTGGCCATGGCCTTCGCGGGCAACACGGTCTTGGCCCCTTCGCCGGTGTAGCCCGAGAGCATTCCGTTCACGTCGCAGCTGGGGCGCGTCCACAGGCGCTCGAGCGCGGAGTAGTCCCTTTCGCCGCCGGTCGCGGGCACGCCGACCTCGCGGGCGTATTCGTCCGCATCGAAGGGAAGGGCGCGGATGCCGTCGAGCGTCTCGGGAGACGGGTCGATGATGTCGTCGTAGAAGCCGGGAATGGTGATTCTGCCGGTGTCGTCGTGCAAACCGCCGATCACCTTCGCCAGGGCATTCGCCGGGTTGAGGACGGCGCCGCCATAGGCGCCCGAATGCAGATCCGAAGACGGACCGGTTGCATGGATCTCGAAGTACGCGAGGCCGCGGAGCGAGAAGAGGAGCGATGGCAGGCCGGGTGCGAACATCGCCGAATCGGAGATGACGACGGCATCGGCCGCCAGCCTCGCCCTGTGCTCCTTGACGAACGGGACGAGATTGGGCGAACCCACCTCCTCTTCGCCTTCGGCCAGCACGATGACGTTGACCGGCAGGCGCCTCCGCGTCTTCAGGTGGGCTTCGAGCGCCTTGATGTGCAGGAAGAGCTGTCCCTTGTCGTCGGCGGAACCCCGCGCGTAGATCCGACCGTCCCGAACGTCGGGCTCGAAGGGAGGAGAATCCCACAGGTCCAGCGGCTCGGGAGGCTGAACGTCGTAGTGGCCGTAGATCAGGATCGTCGGCGCGTCGGAACCGGCTTCCCTCCACTCGCCGATCACTACCGGATGTCCGGGAGTCGGCAGCGTCTCCGCTTGCAGTCCGGCGCTGGCCAGCTGGCTGCGCACCCATTCGGCCGCACGCTCGGTGTCGGCGTTGTGGTCGGACTTCGCGGATACGGAGGGAATGCGCAGAAACTCGTCGAGTTCCGCGTAAAACCTGGCGCGCTCCGCGTGAGCGTAGCCGAGGGGGTCGTTTTTGCTGGAGGACATGATGGTAAAGCGGCTCAGGTCAGGCCCTTGATCCCCCAGCGATAGATCCAGGTCATCAGCGCGGCGAGGAAGACGGCGCCCGCCATTCCGCCGAGGCTCAGGGCTACGGGGTGGTCGAATTCGAGGATGCCCACCCCCAGCATGCCCCCTACGACCGCTCCGAAAGCCCCGATCATGAACAGAAGCCGCGAATGGCCAGGGGTCGTATCGGGCCGCTTGACGACCACTTTCATGCCGAGGCCGATGACTCCGCCCATCACAATCCAGATGCCAACACCGATCCAGTTTTCCATGGCCCCCAATCTATCGCCTTCCCATGCGCCGCTTCAACTCCTCCAGCCGGGCATTGATCGCTTCTTCTCTCCTGGACCTGCCCAACTCCTCGTCGAACTCCTGTCCGTCGTCAAAGGGTGCTTCCTCTCTCTGCCCGGCGCCCTCCGTTCCTTCTATCTTCTCCGCCATGCGGTCCAGCTCGCCGAAGAGGTCGTCGCCCCCCTGGACGGACCTGCGTGCGCGAGTGCGTCCCGCAGTCGCTTCGAGTGAACTCCGGTTCGCGCGCGCCTGCTTGATCTGGGCCAGCATCTCGCTGAACTCCGACTCGCGAAGACGCAATTCCGCTTCGATCGCCTTGCGCTTTTCGGTCAGCACATGCCAGCGCGCCTCGTGCTTCTCGCCGAAACTGGCGGCAATGTCCGCGGTCTCGGAATCGCCGATCCCACGGGCGAGCTCTTCCCGGCGCCGGCACACCTCGGCCTCGTGCTGCTCCACGGCGGCGCGCTTGCGGGCCAGGCTCAGTTCCTCCTTCAATGCCTCCAGCCCGGCCCTGGCGGAGACGGCCTCCCGCTCCATGCCCTTCAATAGCCCGTCCATGGCCTCTGGCGCGGCGTCCCGCTCAAGCTCGCGGTTGAAGTTGTCTACGGCCTCGCGAAAGGCCCGGCGCAGGTTATCGAACATGGCCATAAGTCTAAACGCGGAGCTCCCGGCGCAGAACACTCGGCCGCTCACGTGCCGTCAGCCGGTCGGCCATCCCGTGGAGCACTCCCCCTTCCGAGATGCCTTCGAAGAGGGCTGTTTGCGGCTCCGGGAGGTGGTCGCGGGACAGCAGCGCCCGGTCCGCGGCCTCCGTGACGGCGTGCGCCGCCTGATTCTCCACCTCCTGGAGCATTGCCTCGGGAATCCCCTCCTCCAGGAGCCAGGTCTCGAAGAGTCCGATCGGATCGCGGCGTCCCCAATGCGCGAACAGGTCGTGCGAGAACGTGTCGCGGGCTTCCCGTTCGTCGTGGGTAGCGTGCCCTCCCATGCGAAAGGTTTCGGCCACGAGGACTGCGGGGCCATCTCCTTCAATGCACCGCTCCCGCGCGATTGCGGCGGCGGCATAGACGTCGAGGACGTTGTTGCCATCGCACTTCAGGGGCTCGATCCCGTAGGCGGCCGGCATGTCCGCCGGATCTCCCGCGCCGTGCTGGTCCAGCCTGGTGCCGAGGGCTACCTGGTTGTTCTGGATGACCGTGATCAGCGGCACGCCGAGGCGAGCGGCGAAGACCATGCCCTCGTGGAAGGCGGCGGTGCGAATGGCGCCATCGCCCGTCCACGTCAACGCGACCCGCGCCTCACCCCGGTTCTGGAAGGCGAGCGCGGCCCCGGCGGCCACCGGGACACTCGTACCCATGTGACTGACCGGCTGGATGACCCCCTGCTCGATGTTGCCGTAGTGAAAGTCGCGCCCGCCGGTGGGACTGCCGGCGGTACCGAGGTAGGAGGTGAAGCCCTGTTCGATGGGCAATCCCATCATGTGACTGGCCCCGGCGTTGCGGATCATGGGGATGACCACGTCGCGGCCGCGGTTCAGCGCGGCAACGCATCCAACCGTGACCGCTTCCTCTCCAACCCCCAGCCATGCCTTGCTGATCACTCCCTGACGAACCCACCGCTTGAGGCCGATGTCCTGCAGCCGGGTAACGACCAGGTCGCGGTAAAGGCCAAGCAGCGCCTCGCGCCCCAGCCCGCCGACACGTGTCGCCCGCTCGGGATTACTAGCGAGGCGGGTCCGGTAGCTCTGCATGAGCTCCGGGTCTGCCTGCCAGTTCCGGTATTCCGGAGGATCGAAGACGGGATGACGCTTCAAGGCGGTATCGGGGTAAGAGTTTCCTGGCAGGGTCGTAGTATACGGGGCTCAAGTTAGAAACCGCCGGGTGCGGGGGGCAATGTCCCGGCCATGGCATCCAATGCCTTACTCGCGTACTATCGGCCAGGGCGCTGTTTGCACACACAGGTGTTTCGTTGCGAGATTCCCGGTGCCAGCCAGCGACGACCATGAAGCCACACGCGCGGCGGGCTCTGTCACCCATGTCGCCGACACACATCTGTCACCGACGCACACCTCGAAGCTGAGTGTCGAGCGGGCGAGTACGCCCGAAAGGCAACACCAGGACGCACTGAGTTGACCGAAACAGAAAAACGCCAGGTCGCCGCCGAGGTGGCCCTTGCCCTGCTCGTTGCGATGCGCGCTACCGATCTTCCCGCCGAGCGGCTCAAAGACGAAGATGTCAGGGTGACGATGCCGCGGCGCTTGGGGCTGAGCGCGGTCGTTGATCGCCAAATCGCGCTCTTTCGCGATCACGTTCGCCAAGGCCGGAGGCTTACGGGCAACGAGTTCGCCGAGTTCATCCGCTTGGTCATGAAACGTCCTGATGCGGCCGAGGTGTTCTTCACCATGGGATCTCAGCTGGCGGGCGCCAAAGTGCGTCGGGTGACGCGCTGGGTGCCGCGGGTTGTACGTCTCTACGTCGCCAAGCGACGCATGCGGCGCGCGTTGGTGAAGCTCTTCGGCCGTCGGTTGGGCGGATTCGTGTCCGGGTCGTTCGTATTCGAGATGTCCGCTTCTCCGCTGGTTCAGGTCGACGAGAACGGCGACGCCTGTCAAATCATCACCGGGTTCTGCCAGCGGGTGCTCCACGACAGCGTGGGCCGGGGAATCGTGGTGGCGAAGCACCAGTGTGAGACCCGGGGAGACAGGGCTTGTCGCTGGGAAGCGGAAATGGGTTCGTGACCGGGGCTCGTCAGCCGTACAGCTGGTAGAGCATCAGGTACACCACCAGCCCTGTCACCGAAGTGTAGAGCCACATCGGGAAGGTCCAGCGCGCCAGCCGTCTGTGGTCCTCGAAGCGCTCGCGTCCGGCCAGAACCAGGAGTCGGATGACCAGCGGCACGACTACGACCGCAAAGATCATGTGGCTGAACAGGATGGTGAGGTAGACGGGGCGCAGGGGGTCCGGTCCCGTGAACGCGTGAGTGCCGGTGAGGGAAAAGCGCGTGACGTAGAAAACCAGGAACAGTGCGCCAGCCGTGACGGCGCCGAGCATGCACCGCCGGTGATCCCGGATCCTGCCCCGCCTGATGAAGCGGAAGCCGGCAACGAGCAGCACGGCGCTGGCGAGATTCAGGCAGGCGTTTACCGCGGCGAGTGTGTCGCCGAAAGACTCGACGCTCATGCCGCAGCGGGTTGCGGCCTGCGCGCCGCCATGGCAACGGCCAGGGAGAGCAGGGTGGCGGCGAGCAGCGTGTGCGTCGACACGTACGGGGGCGCGAGACGGAACGCGACGGACAGATAGCCGAGCAGAACCTGGCCGATCACGCCTGCTCCGAGAGCGACAGCCAGCCGCCGTGCGACGCGGTCGCGGGAACGCGCCAGGATCAGCCATGCGTAGCGCAGCAGGACCACCGCAACGAGCACGCCCAGCGCGCGGTGCAGGAAGTGAAGCTGCACCATCGGGTAGTCGAGCGGGGGGATTATCCTGCCGAGACAAAGCGGCACGTCGGGACAGGCCATACCGGAATCCGTATGGCGTACGAGCGCCCCCACCACGGACTGTACGAAGACCAGTCCCGCACCCCACATGCCGGCCCGCCGCGTCAGAGGGTCGACATCGCGGGCGGGGTCACCACCATGTGGTCCCGTACGCACCACCATGATCGTGACCAGCGCCAGGAAGGCGAAGGCGAGGGCCAGGTGCGTGGTCGAGATGGCGTCGGGGAGCCGGTAGATCACCGTGAGGCCGCCCAGCACCGACTGGACGAGGAGCAGGCCGAGCCCCGCGATGCCCATGTGGAAGAGGTCGCGCCTTGCAGGCAAGGTGCGCCGCACAAGCACCACGGCGACGGCGAAGACGATCACCAGCGCCCCGGCCCACAGCCGGTGAAGATGCTCCCAGAAGACGCCGCCGGTCATTTCGGGCATCATCGTGCCGAAGCAGGTGGGCCAGTCGGGGCAGGCGAGGCTGGACTCGGTGGCGTGCACCACGCTCCCGAGCAGCAGCAGTGCGAGGGTCCAGAAGAGAACGAAAAGCAGGAGGGATCGCACCATTCAGTCGCAGAGGCCCTCCTCGAGCCATTCGTAGCGATTGTCCATGGCGTTTCGGGCCACGCGGTACATCTGCGAATCGTCGTTTCGGCGGACCGCCCGGAATCGCTCGTCGATGCGGCGGCGAGCCAGCGCGCAGGCCGCGTCGGCCAGCTCGATCGGCGTGCGGTCGGTCGGCGTCTCCCTCAGGAGCTTCATGGCGCGCACGCAGGAGGCCGAGATCACGAACAGGTCGGCGCCGATGTCCACGAACCGTCCCAGGAGTGCCTGCCGCTGCTCCAGTTTCGGGCCGAAACGAAGCATGGCGTGGAAGGTCGCCCGCGCGAGCTTCCTCGACTTGCGGTCCGCGTAGCGCATGTGTCCGGCCAGAGCGCCGAATTCCCCATAGCGCGGCCACCGCCCCCAGCCCAGCCACCTTCCCGGGTACCACACGGCGTAGTGCAGGCCGGCCTTCAGCAGGGCGGCGAAACGCTGTCCGGCAGGCAGCCGTGCGTCGATGACCGCACCAGCGACGGAGAGGTGATGATCGACCGCTTCACGAGCCATGAAGAGGCGCATGATCTCGCTGGTGCCCTCGAAGATCAGGTTGATGCGCGAGTCCCGCAGGTAGCGCTCCAGCGGTGCCGGATCTTCCCCGCGCGCTCGCAGCGAATCGGCGGTCTCGTATCCACGACCTCCCCGGACCTGCACCGCGTCGTTCACCAGGTCCCAGCACTTCTCGCTGTGCCAGAGCTTGGCCATGGCCGCTTCCAGTCTTATGTCCAGCTTTCCCTGACCGGACATGGCCGCGGCGAGTTCGACGACCGCTTCCATCGCAAACGCCTCGGCCGCCATCCGGCCCACCTTCTGGGCCACCGCGTCGTGCTTGCCGACCGGGGCGCCCCACTGCACCCGCTCCGCAGCCCACTTGCGCGACGTGCGCAGGAATCCCTTCGCACCGGCGGCGCAGAAGGCGGGAAGCGCGAGGCGTCCGGTGTTGAGCGTGATCAGGGCGAGCTTCAGGCCCTTCCCCTCGCCCCAGAGGAGGTTCTCCCTGGGCACCCTGACATCGGAGAAGCGAAGCACGCCGTTCGAGATGCCGTTCAGGCCCATGAAGCGACAGATCTGGGCGACCTCCACACCCTCCCAGTCGGTCTCGACGATAAAGGCGCTGATCGGACGGGCGCCCTTCACTCCGGCGCGAGCCGGGGTCCGCGCCATCACCACGAGCAGCTTGGACCTGGGCCCGTTCGTCGTCCACAGCTTTTCGCCGTTCAGGATATAGTGCTCCCCGTCGTTGGAGAGTTCGGCGAAGGTGGACATGTTTGCCGGATCGGACCCGACCATCGCCTCGGTGAGGGCGAATGCCGACAGTTCACCGCCGGCGGCGCGCGGCAGATACTTGCGCTTCTGCTCCTCCGTGCCGAAGAGCACCAGGGGCGTGGGGACGCCGATGGACTGATGCGCCGAGAGGAAAGCGGCCGTAGAGGCGCATCGACTCGCCACGAGGCCGAGGGCGCGGTTGTAGGACGTCTGCGAGAGGCCGAGGCCACCGTACTCGCGCGGGATCTTGATGCCGTATGCACCCAACTTGGCGAGTCCCTCCAGCACCGAGTCCGGCACCCAGCCTTCGCGGTCGAAGGCGTCCCCGTCCACATGCTCGACGACGAATCGCTCGAGGCGTTCCAGAAAGGGGGCGGCCCGGGCCGCGTCGTCGGGATCCTGCTCCGGATGCGGGTGGATCAGGTCGAGCGAAAGCCGCCCGCCGAACAACTCCTTCATGAAGCTGCGCTTGTCCCACTTGGCTTCGCGCGCGCCTTCTGCGACCTCGCGCGACTCCCGCGCATCGCTGATGCCCTTCCGGTCGTTGGATGAGGGGGCGTTCACGGTGCCTCCTTACGTAGTCGGCTCTTGTGGGTCGAGTGCGGCCGCACCCGCATCAATCTCGGCTGTGTCTTCCGGTTCCAGAAGGGCCGCCAGCTCTGCCTCCCGCTGTTCGGCGTCCGCCTCGCCCACCCGGATCATCTCCGCAATGTAGTCGGGCTGGAACATGATGAGACTGAGGAAGTCGGGCGCCTTGGTGTGTCTGGTGCCGAGTCCGCGGGTCATGAATCGGAAGGCCTTCGGCAGTTGCGGCTCGTATCGATTGGCCAACTGCCCGAGGTCTACGGAAGGCCGTATGGTGACGAGGCGGACCGGCCGCATTCCCCCGCGCTGTTCCGGCGGCAGTCCCGCCAGCAGCCTGTTGATCCGCTTGAGTCGATGCCCGTCTTCGTCGAGCATGTCGAGGAAGACGGAGTTCATCAGCACCCCCGCGACCTGGACCGGGGGCGGGTAGCCCTTGACCACCGGAGCATCGGCCTCGGAGAACGACCGGGCGCGGCGGGTGCTGATGGCCAGAATCCGGTCGGCGCCGAGGTGCAGGGCAGGCGACAGGGGAGCTGCAAGCCGGATGCCGCCGTCTCCGAACCAGTGTTTCCCGATCTGCACGGCGGGGAACACGAGAGGAAGGGCGGCCGAGGCCATCACGTGCTCGACGGTCAGCGTCGTCAAACGGGACCGGCGCGTGGGGCGCTCCCATTCCATCACGCCCTCGCCCTGTACCCAGAGCACCGACTGTCCCGTCGAATAGTTGGTCGTGCTCAGAGCCACCGCCCTCAGCCGCCCCATTGCCAGGTTGTAGTTGATTCCGGTGAGTTCGCCGTCGATTGCGTGCATCCTGTCGGCGAGGTAGGTCCGCAACGGATCGGTGTCGAGGAGTCCCCTGACTTGTGGGCCTGCGCGGACTCCGCCCGAGACCAGCTGGCGCCCCCAGCGGAATACATGCCACGCGAGCGACGGCACGTCCGTGCGAAAGACGTGCTCCACGTTCAAGCTGGACCAGAGGTGGAAGAGTTCGTCGGTGGCCTGCTCGAATGTCCCGTGGTGGGCCGCGAGGTGAGCTGCGTTGATCGCCCCCGCGCTCACACCGGTGATTATCGGGGCTTGCAAGTGCGGAAACCGGCGGGACAGAAAGCGGAGCACACCTGCCTGGTAGGCGGCCCGGGCCCCGCCGCCGCCCATGACCATTGCCAGGGCGCCAGCGTTGCTTTCGTCTCGTTGGGGGTCTGCCATGGGGTCGTTCGGCGGTTGCCGTATCCTGGAACGGGGCGCAGAAAGGGGCGCAACGGTATAAGATTGGGCGGTGGGCCGCATCGTCAACTCGGGGGGCGATTTGCTACGATCATCACTGTTCCGTACCACACTCGCCGCCGGCGCGATGTTCCTTGCCGCTGCCGCCGTGGGGTCGGGCGGTGGCGGGCGAGCGCCAGACCGGGCGCCGTTGCAGATCGCGCCGGACTTCGCCGGATCGGAATCCTGCCGCGCGTGTCATGTGGAGGAGTACGAGGCGTGGTCGGGCTCGACACACGGAACCGCCGGTGGCCCACCCGGGCCCGAGAGCGTGATCGCACCGTTCGGGGGATCCGCAATTCGATTCGCCGACGCGGTCGCACGGCCGCGGGTCGACGACCAGGGACGCTACCTCTTTGTGGTGGAGCGCGAAGGCCGTCCGCCCATGGAGCTGGTGGTGTCGGGCGTCGTCGGGCGGGGCCACATGGTGGGTGGCGGAACCCAGGGCTTCATCTCGCTGTTCCCGGACGGTACCGAGCGATTCCTGCCTTTCGACTACTCGAGGGACACGGGCGCCTGGTTCTGCAACACGGCGTTCGTGGGGGGATTCTGGTTGCCGGGAGCGGACCGCGCCCGTCTCCGCGCCGACGCCGGATGGCTGCCGATAACGGAAGACATGCGCCTGACCGAATGCGGTGATTGGCCTCCCGTGAGGATTCTCGGCACCAACCGACGCTTCGCGAACTGCCAGAATTGCCACGGAAGCCAGGTCGAGGTGGCATTCCGCCCGGAAACCGGGCGCTACCAGACGAGCCTGACCACCCTGCAGATCAACTGCGAGTCGTGTCACGGTCCAGCGCGGGCACATGTGGACTGGGCGCGGGGACTCGCCGAGCCGGACAGCGCCACTGGCATGCCCGCCGTGGACAGGGCTGGTCGCCCCGTTCAGGCCGCGGCCGAAGCGCTCCCCTCCGGAACCCGACTGCAGGCCCTCGATACGCTGGCCACCGACGCCTCGCTGGCCGTCTGCCTCCAGTGCCACGCCCTCAAGCGCGCCCTTGGCGATCCCGCCGGAGATGGCGCGGTGGACTACAGCCTCGGTCTTCCCGCCGTGGGCGATTCGCCCTACCTCCCCGACGGCCGCGTCGCGACCTTCGGCTACCAGCAGACCCACCGCAACAGCGCATGCTACCTCTTCGGATCGATGACCTGCGTCGATTGTCACGACCCCCACTCGCAGGGGTACCGCGATGTCTTCGGCAACCCCCTGAGGGGCCGTTTCGACGACGGGCAGTGCACCGGCTGCCACGCGGCCATCGGGGCGGAGCCGGAAGCGCACACCTTCCATCCCGCGGGGTCCGCCGGCGCCGCGTGTACCAGCTGCCATATGCCATACATCCAGCACCCTGAGCTGACCGACGCGGTGCCGTACGGGCGGTCCGATCACACGATCGCGATTCCGCGGCCCGGTGTGGACGAGCGGATGGGACTCGCGTCGGCGTGCAGCCGTTGTCATGGCGACATGTCGGTGGGGGATTTGGCGGCCCAGGTGGAGGAGTGGTGGGGGGAGGTGAGACCGCACCGCGCGGAGGTTGCCGCGCTGATTGCCGCCAGGGCGCCCGGTGCGGCCCAGACCGAGCTTGACCGCGCGCTGATCGAGGCCGCCGCGCTGGGGGACCGGCACGGGCTCGCCAAGGTGATGGCGGTGGACGCATGGGTGAGCGGGTGGATGGCGCGGGAGCAGGCCGGGCCGGAGCGGACGCCGGGCGGGCTCGATGACGAGCCGGGCGGCGCCCTGGCCGCGATGGCGGCGGATGCCGACCTGGATGTGCGCGCGGTGGCGGCCGCCGCGCTCCATGCCACGCGGGGCGAGGGGGCGGATGTTCGCGCCCTGCTGGACCGGTTGCCCCGCGCCGAGGCCGAACCGGCGCGGCTGCAGGCCCGATGGAGCGCGGCCCTGTCCCAATGGGCGGCGGCGGCCGAACGTGTCACCGGTCCCGAGGCGGGACTTCACTTTCTGCGCCGTGCCCAGGAGGTGCTGCCCGATTCGCCCGAGGCGCTGGTGACGCTGGGGGCGGGATTGGCGACAACGGGTGCGGTGGAAGAAGCCGTGCAGGTCTACCTGGAGGCACTGCGGCAGCGCCCCGACGATCCCGTCGCCCTCGTCAACCTGGGCCTGGGACTGGAGACGCTGGGCCGCGGCGACGAGGCCGAAGCCGTTTACGAGCGCGCTGCCCTTGTCCGCCCGACCGAGGCCCTGGCCCACCTGAACCTGGGCAACGCCCGCTTCCGGCGCGGCGACCTGGAAGCGGCGATCTCCGCCTACCAAGCCGCCATACGCAACGACTTCGGCCTCGCACGCGCCCACTTCTACCTGGCAGTCGCCCTGGTCAACACCGGCCGCCCCGAAGAAGCGCTGCCCTCGCTCTACGACGCGCTGGAATTCGCTCCCGACGACGAAGAGATTGCAGATGTCATCCGCCAAGTGCGCGCCATGTTACTTTTACCGTCACCATGATGTCATCTCGAGCCCCTCTCGTCCTGCTCCTGCCGCTTTTCGCCGCGGGATGCCATTCGTATCGCCCCAGCACCGTCTCGGAGCTGAACGCCGGCGACCGCGTGCGCACCCTGCTCACGCAAAGCCAGCATGTGGAATTCCAGGAATACCTTCTCGGAGGCGACCGCCTGATCGACGGCACGGTCCTTGAAGCGGATCCCGGCGGGCTCCTTCTCGAAGTTCCCGTGGTGACCGTTGCCGAAGGGATTCGTGTAGAGTCGTTCAGCCAGCGCCTCCGCATCCCCGTCGAGGGCCTGGCGGATGTAGAGATCCGTTCACTGCACCGGAGCCGGACCTACGCCCTGGCCGGGATCATAGGCGCCGCGGTGGGCACAATCATCTGGGACCAGTTCCGCAGGCGCTCCAGGCGTGAGACCACGCTGCCGACCGACCCCCCGGAAGACCGAATCGTCATCCAGATTCCGTTTGCCACCCGATGACGGGCGTAACGACAACGCCATTCCGCCGTACCGCTACCCGGGCCGCCCTGCTCCTGCTCACTGTCATTGCCAACCCGTCCTGCTACGACGATGACATTGGTTCGTCCCTTTCAATAGAATTGATCGGACCCGAGACAGGCCTCGTCGGCCAGAAATTGTCGGTGCTCTACAACGTCAGCGGGCGCAGCCTGAGCGGAATCGTCTTCACCTGGGGTGACGGTGCAGTCGACTCGCTGGCTACCGCCGGCGCACAGACGGCCTCCGGCGCCAGGGAGCACACATACGATGTAGCGGGAATGTTCACCGTGCGAGCCAGGGCCGAAGATGCGGTCGAGGGAGTGGCGAGCGCCGAGGTGTTTATCAATATTCAGCAGAGTCAGTGAGTCGGTGCCGGCCCGGGAAATGCCCGGTGCCCAGCTCGACAGGAAACCACGTTTGAAAGGAGTCGAACAAACATGGTAAACCGATTGTTGGAATTCGTCCGTTCCCCCGGGAGCGGCGCGGCCCTTGCGGGGGCGGCCTTCCTTGCGTTCGCTCTGGCGGTCCCCGCCATTGCACACGCCCAGGACGGCACAGTCACCGGGACCGTAACGGACGCCGCTAGCGCGCGCCCCGTCGGCTCGGTGCAGGTCTACCTGGTGGACACGGGCCTCGGCACCCTCTCGAGGGATAACGGCCGCTTCATCATCCTCAACGTTCCGGCGGGCGACTATACGATCCGCGCCGAGCGCATCGGCTTCACCGCCATGGAGGCCCAGATCACTGTGGGCGCCGGGGGTACGGTGCAGCAGGACTTCAGCATGTCCGCACAGGCACTCGGCCTCGACGAGATCGTTGTGACCGGAACCGCGGGGGCTGCGCGCAGGCGCGAAGTGGGCAACTCGATATCGCAGCTCAATATCGAGGAAGAAGTCGTGGCCCCGCCGCAGAACGTTGACGCGCTTCTCCAAGGCAGGGTGCCGGGGATGTCCGTTACGCAGAGTTCGGCCAGCGTGGGCGGTGGCGCGATGATCCGCCTTCGCGGCAACGTCTCCATGACGCAGTCGAACCAGCCGCTCATCTACGTCGACGGTGTCCGCGTCCGCAGCCAGGGCTTCGCCAAGAACGTCCCGCCGATCGGCTACTCGGGTCGCAGCAACAACGACGTCTCGAGCCCGCTGAACAGCATCAGCCCGCAGGACATCGAGCGGGTCGAGGTGATCAAGGGCGCGGCCGCAACCACCCTCTACGGCACGGAAGCCTCCGCCGGCGTGATCCAGATCTTTACGAAGCGGGGCAGCGTGGGCGAAGCGACCTGGACCGGCCAGATCAACCAGGGCGTGGCGAAAAACCTCACCTTCGGTCCCGATCCGTCGTTGAGGCCGCCGTCGGAGAATCCGACCTCGCTTTCGGGCGGCCGGTCGGACTTCCTCTTCATCAACCCCTGGCTGCGCGGCCACAAGCCGATGTGCGACGACCCGATCGTCGTGGCCGACCAGCCCTGCGACAGCGGCCTCTTCAGCGACGTCGGCGCTCATCAGCAGAACTACGCGCTGAGCGTCGGCGGTGGTGCGGAGAACATCCGCTATTTCGTTTCGGGCGCCTTCGAGAACGATGACGGCGTACTCCCGAACGACAACGAGATGAAGCTGATCCTGCGCGGCAACTTCACCTTCTCGCCGCGCGAGGACCTGCAGCTCCAGTGGAATAACTCGTACACGAACGACCAGTTGGCCCACACGGCAGGCGGCAACAACGCTCACGGGATGACGCTGAACACCTTCCGCCGGGACCGCAACTACCTGAACGACGAGTCCTTCAACGCGATCAACCCGTTCCTGAACCAGGAGATCACGACACAGATCGACCACCTGATCACGGGATTGACCGCTACCTACTCGCCGATGGCGAATTTCTCGAACCGCCTTAGCATCGGATACGATCTGGCGCAGCAGGACAACCGGAATCTGCGGCCGTTCGGCTTCATCCGGGCCCCCTCGGGCATCCTCGCGACATCGCGGTTCGAGTTCAACACGCTGACCTTCGACTACGTGGGCTCGATGGACTTCGAGCTTCCTTCGGGCATCCGGTCGGCGCTCTCCTTCGGCGGGCAGTCCGTGACCACCCGCAGCGAGGTCACGACGGCCTACGGCGACAACTTCCCGGGTCCCGGTGACCCCGATGTGGACAACGCGGGCAACACCCTCGGCTTCGAGGATCGGACGCGCGTCGTCAACGCAGGCCTCTTCGTAGAGACCAAGTTCGACTTTTCGAACAAGTACTTCGTGATCGCCGGTGTCCGGGTGGACGGAAACTCGGCCTTCGGCGCCGACTTCGGTTTTCAGGCATACCCGAAGGTCTCCGGATCCTACATCATCTCCGACGAGGATTTCTGGAACGACACCTGGGGCTCGATGAAGATCCGTGCGGCGTGGGGCCAGGCGGGCCGTGCGCCAGGCGCCTTCGACGCGGTCAGAACCTTCGGTGCGGCAGGTTGGGGCGGAGTCCCGGCTTTCCTGCCGAGCAACGTGGGCAACCCCGAGGTCGGTCCCGAGACCACCTCCGAGCTCGAAGCGGGCTTCGAGGGGTCGTTCGTTGACGACCGCCTCGCGCTCGACTTCACCTACTTCACCCAGACCACTTCCGACGCGCTGTTCAGCGTCCGCCAGATCCCGTCGCTGGGCTTCACCAGTTCGCAGCTGGCAAACGTGGGCGAACTTGCGAACAATGGGATGGAGCTCGGGATCACCTACAGCATCATCCGCAATGACACCTGGACCTGGGACCTTGGTAGCACACTGTCCCTGACCGATTCCGAGATCATTTCTCTGGGCGGATCTCCCGAGTTCTCGATCGGCGGATTCGGCTGGGTGGTCGAGGGACAGCCGGCCCCGGTAATCCGCTCTGATCGCGTAGCGAACCCCGACGCCCACGCGGATCCGATCATCGTGCAGGACAGCGTCCACGGACCCAACCAGGCGACTACCATCGCGGGCATCCACACCACCTTCCAGCTGCCGGGAGGAATCACCGTCGCGGCTCGCGCGGAGTACCAGGGTGGAGCGTACATGCTGAATGGCCCGCAGGCCGCGGCCACGCGTCGTTCAGTGCGCTGGGCCGGGTGCTTCGAAGCCTACAACACCTGGGAGACACAGGGTTACGCGGCGCTCACCGCAGAGGAACGCGCGCGTTGCGACCTCCAGTTCTATCAGTCCGATTTCGCCATCCAGCCGGCCGACTTCTTCAAGATCCGGGAACTCAGCCTGCAGGCGCCGCTTCCGGCTGCCTGGGCGGAGATGGCCGGTGCCTCGCGCGCCAACGTCACCATCTCCGGCCGGAACTTCTTCCGCCGGGTGGATCCGCAGATGCGCACGCTGGATCCTGAAGTCGGCGGCAACGTCGGCTTCAATACGCGCGTACGCTCGATGAGCGAGCACGTGCCTCCGCCGGCGTTCTATACCTTCGCACTGCAAGTCGTCTTCTAGGAGGGGCGAGACGAATGAAAAATATTGCAAGAATTGCATCGAGCATCACGCACAGGGTTGCCCTCCTGCCTGCCGCCCTGGTCACCGTCCTCGCGGCGTGCGACTTCGACGTCGTAAACCCGGGCCGGGTCCAGGAGGAATTCCTCTTCGAGGTCGAGGCGCAGGAGGCGATTGTGAAGGGTATCGGCCGGGCGACCGCCGAGGCCCAGAACTACATCGGCTACACGGGAGCGGCTGTCACCCGCGAAATCCACCCATCGGGTTCGACGGGGAGTTTCGGCATCACGGTCGAGTGGCAGAACGGCGAACTCGAATACGAAACCGTGGGCACCCACTGGAACCTTTCCCAGCGCGCGCGCTGGTGGGGCGACGACGGAGTCGCCAAGATCATGGAATCCGGCGCCTCTGATCAGGCGCTCCTGGCCGAAGCCTATCTGTGGGCAGGGTACGCATACCGCCTGCTGGGCGAGAACTTCTGCGTCTCCGTCATCGACGGGGAGGCCGCCGGTGCCCGCAGCGTCTACTATGATCGCGCGATTGCGCGCTTCGATCAGGCTGCCTCGCTGGGATCGGGCGACATGGCGATGGCGGCCGTTGCAGGCCGAGCGGCGGTCAAGGCCTTCATGGGCGACTGGGCCGGCGCCGTTTCGGACGCGTCGGGAATCCCCGACAACTTCGTGTGGAACATGCCGTACTTCGCAACGGAGGGGAATGACACGCGCAACCGCATCCAGTTCGCCTCACAGAACGAGCCGTACAAGGCGCACACGCAGAAGTTCACCAAGTACGAGAACTACGCCCTCAGTCCCAACAACCCCGAGGGCGACCCCCGGGTGCCGTACCGGACCACCGACGAAACCGGCGACGCCGCAGTCCAATGCTGCGGACAGGTGCCGTGGTGGCCGCAGACCAAGTACGCGGATTCGGGTTCGGACATCCCATTGTCCAAGGGGACGGAAATGCGGCTGATCGAGGCCGAAGCCATGTTGCAGTCCGGTGACTGGCAGGGCGCGATGGCCAAGATCAACGCACTTCGGGCCGCAGTGGACTTCATGCCCGCCGAGGCTTCGAGCGCGGCGGAGGCGTGGACGGCGCTCAAGCATGAGCGCGGGGTCGAACTCTGGCTGGAGGGCCGCCGTCTCGGCGACTTCTTCCGCTGGAACCGCGACAATACGCCGGGTGACAGGCATCCGCTCGAGATGGCGTCGGGCAGCCAGCACGAGGGCTCTCACCTCGTGCAGCAGGATCTGTGCTTCCCGATCTCCCGCGGGGAGGTCGACACCAACCCGAACATCAACGGGCCGACCGGCTGACGCTGACCGGCCAGCAGGAACAACTGGCGGGGCGCTTCGCAATTCGCGGGGCGCCCCGCCGCTCTTACACCGTGCTTTGCAGCACCCCCCGCCCGATCGCCATGATCCCGAGCGCGATGAACACCATGGCGAGAACCGCGCCCACCAGGTGCGGCCCGTAGCTCTTCGCCTCCGCCGGCCGCCGCTTCACCACCGTACTGGTACCCTGCGCGACAACCGCCGCCGCGATCATCATGAAGATGTGCCCGATCATCGTGGTCCCGAACGGCCGCGTGAACAGCACAACCACCCCGAGCAGCACCTGCAGGTGGATCAGCCCGGTAAACACGGCCGCCAACCGACGCATCGCGCTGGAGTACTCGCGCTTGCCGAAAAAGCCCACGGCCGCGTAGAGAATCACGAACAGCCCGCCGACGAGCACCAGAAAACGCAGGCCCGAGTGAGCGGCATAGAGCATGGTTGAGGCTCCTGAAGTCTGGATGTGAACGGTGCCCGAAGTCTGGCGATTGCGCGCCCGCCGGGCAACGCATCCACCTCCCCGGCCGGCCCGCGCAGGGGCCGGTTCCAGGACGCCCTGAACGCGACCCCCGCGCCGCTCATTGATCCCGGCCCCATCCGCGCATACCGTGAAGTCATGTTCAAGACGGGCTACATCCTGAACCGACGGGCCGATTCGATCTGGTTCCTCGGCCTCCCCTTCGCCGCGGTGGCGCTTGCCCTGGGCTTCCAGGCCTGGCTCCCGTACGTGGCGGTGGCGTCGATCAACCTGTGGGTCACGACCCCCCACCACTACGCGACCTGGGTGCGCAGCTACGGCATGCCGGAGGTGTGGGAGCGCTTCAAGGCCCGCCTGATCGTGGGCCCCGTCGCCATCTTCTCCCTCACCGCGGCCGGACTGATCTGGGCGCCCATCACCCTGCTCCTGCTCGTGTCGGCGTGGGACCATCAGCACAGCATCATGCAGCAGCATGGCTTCAGCCGCGTCTACGATTTCAAGGCGAAGACCGGCCTGGAGAGCACCCGCAAGTACGACCTGGCGCTGCACTGGATCCTCTACGGGAACATGTTCCTGCAGGCCCCCATGTTCCGCTTCCTGTGGATCCGCGAACTGCATCGCATGCAGATCCCCATCTCGGCCGGGTTCGTCGAGGGCCTGCTCATGCTGAGCTGGATCGTCACCGGCGGCTACCTGCTGGTCTACCTCCTCCACCTGCGCAAGACGGTCAAGGCGGGGGCGCAGATCAACCCCGTCAAGTACGCGTTCATCGCCGCGAGCTACTTCCTCTGGTACTTCGTGGCCTGGCACACCAACTCGATCCTGCTCTACGCGGTGGCGCACCGGGTCATGCACGGCGTCCAGTACATGGTGATGGTTTACTCCTACATGAGCCGTTCCGCGGCCACGGGCGCCTCCCGGCCCGGCTTGTGGAGCCGGCTTACGGGAAGCGGCCGCCTGCGCTGGTTCCTCATCCTGGGCGGCGCCTACGCGGTCGCCTTCCAGCTGCTCATCAACCGCCCGCTCGACGAATTCGGCTTCGGTGTCGTCAACTTCGCGCCCTACCCCGCGATCCCGCAGTTCAACATCCCGGCGCTGGACTACGCAGGCGGATACGAACTCTGGTCCCAGATGATGCTGTACGCCTACGCGCTGCTCCACTACTACGTCGATTCCTTCATCTGGAAGGTGAGGGACAAACAGGTGCAGAGGGGACTGTGAGCAGGCACGGACGAAAAGGGCGCAAGCGGACCCCGGCCAGCAGCCACCCGGCAACGCGCGGTCGCGGTCCAGGCGGCAAGCGGCCAAAGGCTGCCGCAAGCCGCGCCGGTTCCAGGAGTGGCCCGCGTTCGTCCGGTTCCGCACCGGGCCCGCGCCCCGGATTCGAGCGCCTGCGCACCCTGTTCCAGCGCTATCGTATCCTCTTCGTGATCTACGGTGTCGGCGCGGCCGCCGGCCTGCGCGAGTTTTACCTGTCACGGACCGGTGAGCCCGTCGACTGGGGCAGCGACCGCTGGGCCGAGATGACGTCCGTGATGGAGCAGGTGAATCCCGACGATCCGGACACCGACTTCCTCGAGGGCGTCCAGTCCATCGTACAGGGTGATCCGGGCGGCTTTGCCACCCACTTCGAAGACGCCCTGGAAGCCGACGTCAAGCACAACGAGTTTCTGTTGCGCGATTACGCCCAGTACCTCCTCGAGTCCGGGGCCGGCTGGCGGCAGGTCAACGACGCCGTGAACCACTGGCGCGAGAACTTCCCCTTCTCCAACGAGACCTTGACGCTGGAGCTGGGCGCCGGACCGCGCAGTCAGGCCGACATCTCGGTGCTCAACCGCGAACTGTACGCGGTCCCGTGGCTCGGCGACGCCGAGATCGAGTCGTACGAGGCGAACGGGCGGCGCGGCTGGCGCGTGCACATCACCTTCCGGCCGCCGCGCCCGGTCGATCTGCGGGAGGCCGTCGCGGCGGTGTCGATCCTGTCGGTGCCGGAGGCGGACCGGGTCCGACTCACGGTGACATGTCAAAGCTTTACGGATTGCACGGTGGCCCCGCGCTCAAATCGCTAATCACCGCGAAAAACTTGCGATTGCGCAATCCAGTCCTCACTATGACAGTGGAGCATCAGTGCACCGGGCGAGGCGTCTATACCTCACCCAACTTGACAAGGAGGAGACATGCGACTTCACAGACAGAATGGTGCCGGGCGTTTGGCCGCGCTTGGCGTCGCTCTCTCATTCGTGCTTGCCTTCGGGTTTGCGGAGAGAGCAGCGGCTCAGACAGGAACGGTGACGGGTGCCGTCCAGGATGCTGTGAGCCAGGCTCCGATTGCCGGAGCGCAGGTCTCCGTGGTCGGAACCTCGCTCGGCGGCCTGGCGAACAACGTGGGCCGCTACCTGATCATCAACGTCCCGGCCGGAGAGCATACGCTGCGGGTCGACATGATCGGTTACGGCAGCCTCGAGATGCAGGTGACCGTTCCGGAGGGCGGCGCAGCCACGGCCGACTTCAACCTCCGCCAGGACGCGATCGCCCTCGAAGGGGTCGTCGTAACCGGCACCGCCGGACAGGCCCGGCGCCGCGAGGTTGGCAACAGCATCAGCGCCATCGTGGCCGAGGACATCGAGTACACGGCCGTTACCGACTTCGGCGATGTGCTCCAGGGACGCGCCTCCGGTATCCAGGTCAATGACCACAGCGGACAGGTGGGCGCCGCCAGCCAGATCCGGCTGAGGGGCAACAACTCCCTCACCCAGGGCAACAACCCGCTCATCTACGTTGACGGGGTGCGGATCGAGAGCAACCCGATCGGCTCTGACGACGAGGGGGCGCAGACGCCTTCGGCCCTCGATATGATCAACCCCGCGGACATCGACCGCATGGAGGTGATCAAGGGGCCTGCAGCCACGACGCTGTACGGAACGGAAGCGGCGGGCGGCGTGATCCAGATCTTCACGAAGCGCGGCGTCGCGGGAGCTCCTGCGTGGACCGCTTCGATGGAGCAGGGCGTGAGCGTCATGGGTCACCAGGGACCGGGTGCCGACGTCAATCCCTCGGGGCTGTTTCTCAACACCTGCCGCGATCCGGACATCCTCAATCACCAGACCGGCCAGATGGGCGTGGACGAGCCCGGCTGCCCGGATAACGGGAGCTGGTTCCGCAACGCCCACCACCAGGTCTACAATCTGAGCGTGCGGGGCGGCGGCGAGACGGCGACCTACTTCGTGTCGGGCCAGTACGGCGACCGGAAGGGCGTGGTCGACCCGCAGGGGGCGGACAACTACAACGTCCGCGCCAACATCTCCTTCCAGCCGGCCAGCGGGCTCAATGTTCAGTTGAACAGCACCTACGCGCGCCGGAACATCACCTGGATTCCCAACGGCAACAACGCTTCCGGCCTCTACCTGAACGTGTTGCGCGGAGACCGCGGCTACACCCCCGGGAACGACGACTCGCTGGTTCTGGAAAACGAGATCATCACCCACCTCGACCAGTACATCACGGGTCTGGCCATCAACTGGGCGCCGAACGCCATGTTCTCCCACCGCATGAACATGGGGATCGACTACACCTCGTCGGACTTCATCGACTTCAAGGGCTGGGGTTTCTACGAGGACTATGCCGGGAACCGCGAGGTCGACCAGCAGTTCGATCGGAACCTCACCTTCGACTACAGCGGCAACTTCGCCTACAGCCCGTTCGAGAACATCAGTTCGAGTCTCGCGTGGGGAGGCCAGTTGTACGAGGAATACAACTACACCATCAACGGCTTTGACGAGTTGTTCGCCGGACCGGGTGAACAGATTCTCGGCGGCGGCAACCTGCCTCAGGTGTTCGAGGGCCGGATTACGACCCGGAACGGGGGTTTCTTCGTTCAGGAGGTCCTGGGGCTCAACGACAAGCTCTTCATCACCGGCGGGATGCGCTGGGACGGCTTCAGCACATTCGGGGAAGGCTTCGGTTTGGCCGCGTATCCGAAGCTGCAGGCGGCCTACACCATTTCCGACGAGGACTTCTTCCCCTTCGACTGGGCCGAGACGTTCAAGTTGCGGGCCGCGTGGGGCGAGTCCGGCAAGGCGCCGGGTGCCTTCGCAGCCAAGCGCACCTACTCGGCAACATCCGCCGACGAGCAGGTCCCGGCCGTGATCATCTCCAACCTGGGGAATTCCGACCTCGGTCCCGAGGTGTCTTCCGAGATCGAGTACGGCGTGGACGCGTCGTTCATGAATGGTCGTGTGAGCGTCGAGTTCACCGCCTATGACCAGACCACGCGCGATGCCCTGATCGGGGTCCAGGAGGCGCCTTCGGGAGGCACCGAGCAGGCGACGCTCAGGAACCTGGGTGAAGTCAGGAACTGGGGCACCGAAACGCTGGTCAACGTCGTTCCGATTCGTACCGCCGACATCGAATGGGACATCGGGATCAACTTCAGCACCAACGACAGTGAGATCACCGACCTGGGTCCCCTCGAGGACCTGGGCACCAGCCGACAGCTGGGCCTGCCTCTCTGGATCCGCTGGGATGACATCATTCAGAACCCCGACGAGATCGGCGTGCTGCCGGACTACGAGAAGGGATACCACGGCAATCTGTTCCCCACCGAGACGGTCGGCCTGAACACCCGGCTGACCCTCTGGCGTTCACTGACGATCGACCTGGTCGGTGAGGGTCAGTACGGCATGGTGCGGCCCATCGGCATCGCGTTCCAGAACGTGCGCCGGCGCGTGTGGCCGGGCGACGGATGCCCCGCGATCCAGGATCAGTACTACGCGCTTAGCGGGTCGGGATCGTCGCGGGTCGCCACGATGGGATTGCCGGCGGCCGATATTGCCCGCTGCATTGGACCCTACTCCGACCAGGGCATGTGGACCGACGCGGCGGACTTCTTCAAGCTCCGTTCGGCTTCGCTGACCTATCGCCTGCCGGATGGCGTCGTACCGGGTGCCCGCAGCGCCCAGATCGGGATTGCAGGCAAGAACCTGTGGACCAGGACCGACTACCGCGGTCTGGATCCGGAGGCCAATGACAACGGGTTCGGGGACTCGACGCCCAACGAGTACTACAACATGGCGCCGCCGAGAATCCTGATGCTGAACCTCTCCGTGAACTTCTGATTGGAGGGGACAGAAACGATGATGAAACGAAATGGAAAAGCGACCACAAGCGCCCTCGCAGCCCTCGTGGCGGCGTTTGCCTTGACCGCTTGCGAACTCGAGGTTCTGAATCCGGGAAGGATCCTGGACGAGGACCTGACCACGCGCGACCTCATGCCGATCCTGGTTTCAGGGGCTTCGGCGGAATTCAATCACATCGGCGATTTCTACGCCTTCGACATCGCTCGCCTGACCGACGACCTTTCCGGTACGGGCAGCTACTTTTCCACCGGGCAGTATCGCAGAGGTGTATTCGACAACGAGAACTCCGAAGGGCACTGGGAACAGACCCATGAGGCGGCGTGGGCTGCCGGGAGCGCTTGGGAACGGCTTCAGGAAGTGCTTGAAGCCGAAGCCAACACCTTCGATGGTTCCGCGCGCCTCTTCCTGCTGATGGGGCTGGCGCACCGTATTCTGGGCGAGAACTTCTGCGATGTGGTCTATGACAAGGGACCGCTGCAACCCCGTACGGCCTCCTTCGACAGTGCAATCGTGGCGCTCAATCAGGCGATCACGATTGGGTCGGCTGCCGGTGCGACAGCCTTCGTAACGGCCGCGCACGGCGGCATCGCGCAGGCGAATGTGGGGCTGGGCAACTGGTCCGCGGCAGTTCAGTCCGCGGCTCAGGTCCCGACCGACTTCGTGCACTACGCGATCTATCACCAGACGGCGAACAGCAACGGCGTCTGGAACGAATCCTGGGGCCGCGCCGAAGTGGGTGTGTGGGCGACGCCTGCCCAACGGGTGTTCGATGGGGATCCCCGCGCTCCGTACACGATCTGCGGTGAGTGGAACGACCCCAACAGGCCGCCAAACACTGATCTCGGCGTGTCGCCTACCGGTGTCTGCACCGGCCAGGGGAGCGGGGCCCACCAGGGTGCGGGTGGACTGACGGCGCATTACAGGCAGGACAAGTACCCGGAGCAGGGCAGCGATGTACCGATCGTATCCGGGACCGAGATGCGCCTGATCGAAGCCGAGGCGGCTCTGATTGGCGGCGATCTTGCGACATTCACGGCCAAGGTCAACGAGGTACGCGCCTTCTACGGGGCGGATCCGATCGAGCAGCCGGCTTCGGCCGGGGCGATGGAGTTCCCCAACGCCCAGGACGACGCAATGTCGATTCTCGACCGGGAGCGCTACCTGACGCTGTGGATCGAGGGGCGCCGCCTCTTCGATCTGGATCGATGGCAGCATCCGTTCCTGCAGGGCGGAACGCTGATCGGCCCGGGCGCCGAGCCGCGCGTGTCGTGCATGCCGGTTCCCGAGATCGAGTGCACACTCAACCCGGAGATTCAGAACTCATCGGTTTGCACCTAGAGCGTCCGATGATGTAAAGGCGACATTACATATTGTAATCTCGCGTTTACATGAAGTTGGAGAGCGCCCTCGTCGGCCTGAAGATGGCCGGCGGGGGCGCTTATTCGGTCGACCCGATGGGCACCCCTGCCTGCGACTTCCCGGTGAGCAGAAGCGTGATGACGATGGAAGCGCCCATGATCACCCCCCCGAGGATGAGCGAACTGCGGGTCCCGTCGAGTTCCCGAACCAGCAACTCGCTTATGTCCGCGACCGGAAACGACGCAGTGGTCGTCTGCCCGTGATCGGGTTCGCCCGGTGCGTGAACCGTCCCGGTGAGCATCAGGCTCGTCTCGGTCCACCGGGCGTCGATCACGTCGGAGAACTCGAAGGTCTGGCTGTCTGGCCCATCGCCCAGCACTACCCCCCGCACGTCGAGGCCGGCGCGGACATCGGGCTCCGGTACGGGCATCCGCTGCATCGACATGCAGCTCTGGGTCAGAAACGAGGCCGCGACGACGGCGGCTGCCACTGCTCTGGGCTTTCTCAAGGGTTCCTCACGCTCTACTTTGGATGTTCGGTCCATCAACGTTCGAGGGACTGCAGGTGTCAGTTTGAAGTAATGCGTTCGGTCGGTCTCTCGCAATTGCCGCTCGGACCAGCTGTAGAAAGACGAGGTGCGAGATGCTGACCCGAGCCACTACATCCGCAATTCTGACGGCGGCGCTGCTGTCGGCGGGATGCGCATCCTCCGGAGAATCCAGCGGCCCAAACCGTTCCCGCAACCTGATCACCGAAGCCGAGTTGATGGAGGTTCCCCACAGCTCCGTCTACGAGGCCGTGAGGGCGCTGCGCCCACGGTGGCTCCAGGCCAGAGCGGGAGCGACGTTCAGCAGCCCCCAACAGCAGACCGCCATGGTCTACATTGACGGCCAACTGCGCGGCGGTCTCGGCGAGATGTGGAACCTGATTCCGGGGGAGGTCAGCGAACTGCAGTACATGAGTGCTTCCGACGCCACCACCCGATTCGGCACCAACCACACCGGTGGCGCCATCGTGATCACGACGAGGCGCCGATGAGCGAAGCGCCGCGCCTGCGGCCATTCGTGTGCTGAACCGAACCGTTACCCTGGCCGGGGTTGCGTTTGCGTTCCTGATCGGTCTTCTGCTTCTCGCGGGGCCGGCCGAGCGCGCATCCGCGCAGCAGACGCAGGGAGTCAACGGCGACCGCGTCAGCGTCTTCCTCGACTGCGCGACGCGATCCTGCAACCTCAACTACTTCCGCACCGAGCTGCCCTGGGTGAACTGGGTGCGGATTCGCGAGGGGTCGGACGTCCACCTGATCATGACCAGCCAGGCCACGGGCTCCGGTGGTCGCGAATACCAGCTGGACTTCCTCGGCAATGGGGATTTCGACCACGAGGAACGACTGTTCTATCAGGCGCCGCCCACCGGTACGGACCGTGAAACGCTGGACGAGATCGCGCACACGCTCGCGGTGGGCCTGCTCCACTTCGCCACGGTCCACGGTTTCTTCGATTCCGTCGAGGCGTTCCATGAGATCGCGGACGCCATCGATGTGAGAAGCGGGAGCATCAACCCGCAGGACCGCGTGCTGGCGGTGGAAGAGGTGGAGGACCCGTGGGATTTCTGGGTGTTCCGTCTTGGGGGGCGCACTGAAATAAACGGCGAGAAAACGCGCCAGACCAGGCGCGTGGACGGCAACTTCAGCGCATCTCGCATCACGCCCACCTGGAAGATGAACTTCCGCGGGAACGTCAACTACAACCAGCGCGAAATCGAGCTCACCGATGCGCCCACGTTCGTCGATTCGAGGACCGACTGGGGATTCAGCGAACTCATCGCATATTCGCTCGCCGATCACTGGTCGATCGGCTTCCAGGGGGAAGTACGCCGGATCGTCCGCTTCAACCAGGACTTCCGGGCCGAGATCACGCCGGCGCTGGAGTACAGCTTCTTCCCCTACGAAGAGGCGACCCGGCGGGCGCTCACACTGTTCTACAAGATCGGGCCGGCCTACCGCCGCTACATCGAGGAGACGGTGTTCAGCCAGATGGAGGAGACGCGCTGGGAACAGTCGCTTGAATTCGAACTCTCACAGCGACAGCAGTGGGGCGACGCTTCCATCAGCATGACCGGCTCCCACTTTCTGCACGACATCGACCTCTACAACGTCAGGCTCGGTGGCGATATCGATTTTCGCATCGCAAGGGGGGTCAGCATCAACGCCGAAGGGAACATCTCCTGGGTCAGCGACCAGATCTACCTTTCGGCGGCAGGCGCCACCGACGCGGAGGCCCTGCTCAACCTTCAGCAGCGTTCGCAGGACTTCAACTACTCGCTGCAGCTCGGGTTCTCGTTCCAGTTCGGTTCGATCTACAACAACGTCGTCAACAACCGCTTCAGCGGCGGCGGGGGCGGCTTCTGGTGGTTCCGCTGATCGAGGCGTGAACTCGCCGAGTCATATTTCACCTTCACGTTTGCGGCTTCCGTGGAGTTGCAATCTCCGGTGAATTACATCATTATGTATACATCATGATGACTCGAACACAATTGTCCTTTGAGCGCGAGATGCTGAGCGAAGCACGCGACCGTGCTGGGCAGCTGGGCATTTCACTGGCCGAATACGTGCGGCGCCTCGTGGCGGCGGACCTTGGAGGGGAAGATCCAGCCGTGGATCCGAGTGTGGTCTTCGACCTCGGATCCTCCGGCGGGTCGGATATAGCGCGTGACAAGGATTCGATGCTCCGCGCAGCCTTCGCCGGGCTGGGTGAATGAGCCTCTTCGTCGACACGTCGGTCTGGTACGCGGCGGCTGACAGCGACGACGCAAGCAACATTCGCGCCCGGGAGATCCTGAGCGAAGAAGGTAGGCTGGTCACAACCGACCACGTCCTGGTCGAAAGCTGGACCTTGCTTCGGTACCGCATTCACCGGGCAGCTGCCGAGGCCTTCTGGGACGGCCTTCGCAGCGGCGTCGCAAGGATCGAATCGGTTGGAAGTCCCGATCTCGAGGCTGCGTGGGCGATTGGGCGAGCGTTTTCCGACCAGGACTTTTCCATGGTGGACCGAACCAGCTTTGCGGTCATGGAACGGCTGCGCATTCATCGCGCGGCCGCATTCGACAATGACTTTGCCATCTACCGGTTCGGGCCCAGGCGCTCGCGTGCCTTCCAGGTAGTTCGGTAGGGACTGTGCTGCCCTGACTCGGAGCCCGGCCCGTTTTGCCGGGTGTCCACGGGTGCTACACCACCAGCCCCATCCGGCGCAGCGCACGCTTGATCCGCTCCAGCTCCTCGCGCTGGGTGGTCGTGGGAGGGTGCAGCGTGCCCTGGCGCACACCGCCGCCGTTGATCGCGCCGTAGAGCCGCATCAGGTCGCCGCGGTGCTCGTCGGTGCCCTCGCCGGCTTCCTGGAGCTGGCGGTTCAGGTTGAGGATCTCCAGCAGGAAGGCTTCGCGCTCCCGGTAGTCCTCGGCGGTGAGGGCGAGGTCGGGGTCGCCGCGGACCAGCGTGTGCTGCGTGCGCACGAGCCCCCGCGCCGAAAGCTCGATGGTGTAGACGCCGGGTGACACGAAGGGGCCGCGCATTTCGAGGGGGCGCGGCACCACGGAGGGATCGTGCGGGGCCCAGGCCGGCTGCTCGGTTGCCGGCAGGCCGTGGCGGAGATCCCAGTTCACGCGGTGCAGTCCGGCGTCGGACGGCACGGTCATCACGCGCACCACCTCGCCGACCGCGTTCCTGACAGTGAGCATGACGGGCCCCGACCCCGAGCCGAGCCGGTAGGTGATGGCCGTCCCGTCCACCGGGTTCTCTCCCATGAAGACAGACTGCGCCCGATAGGAGGTGTCCTTCCAGTAGTTCATGATCGTGCCGGGACCGGGCTCGAAGAGCGCGACGGCGTCGGCGGCGGTCTCGCCGTAGCGGGCCAGCGCGCTCACGTCGTCGACGATGATCATGGAGCGGCCGTGGGTGCCGAGAACGAGGTCCTTCTCGCGGGGATGGACGACCATGTCGTCGTACGCGGTCGTGGGGAGGCCGGGCCAGCGCGCCCACGAATCGCCCCGATCGGTGCTGGCGAAGACGTGATGCTCGGTGCCGATGAAGAGCACCTCGGGGTTGTCCGGGTGCTCGATGAGCACGTTGATGGAGCCCGAGGGGAGGTCGTCGTGCAGCGCGGTCCAGCGCGCCCCGAAGTCCTCGGCGCGGTAGACGAAGGGGCGGAAGTCGCCGTCGCGGTGGGCGTCGAAGGTGACGTAAGCGGTCCCGGGCGCCTCCGCCGAGGCGACGACGCGGCTGACGTAGGCGCCGCCGGGGAGGCCGGGCGCGCCGCCCGATACCTCGTTCCAGCTGCGGCCGCCGTCCATCGACACCTGGACGTTGCCGTCGTCGGTGCCCACCCAGAGCACGGCCGGATCGAGGGGGGACTCGGAGATGGTGACGATCTCGCCGTACGACGACGTGCCGTCGTTGCGCGAGAGGGTGATGTCGGCGCCGCGCACCCCCATGATCTCGAGCTCGTCGCGGTCCTGCTGCCGGGTGAGGTCCTCGGTGCGGGCGAAGCTGTCGCCCCGGTCGCGGGAGATGAACAGCCGGTTGCCGCCGAGGTAGACCGTGTTGGGGTCGTGCCGGGAGATGAGGCTGGGCGACACCCAGTCCCAGCGGTAGGGGTCTTCGCCCTCGGGGGCGGTGAGCGCCAGGCTCATCATGTCGCCGGTCACGTTGTCGAAGCGCGTCCACGAACCGTTCTGCGCGTTGATGTACATCGTGCGCCCGTCCGGGTCGGCTTGCTGGTACATCCCATCCCCAAACCCGCTCTGACGCCACTCGTCATCCACGATTCCCTCCCAGGAGCGCGTCGCCGAGGGCCCCATCCAGGAGTGGTTGTCCTGCATGCCGCCGTAGATCCAGTAGGGGTCGCGGTTGTCCACCGTGATCCCGTAGAACTGGCCGATCGGCAGGTTGTTGATGCGCCGGAAGGTGACGCCCATGTCGTAGGTCTCGTGCAGCCCGGCGTCGCCGGCGAGGTAGAAGTGCTCGGGATCGGCGGGGTTGATCCACAGGGTGTGATGATCGGCGTGCACGCCCACGTCGTAGGTGGGCCGCTCGGCGATCTCGGTGAAGGTGCGGCCGCCGTCCTCGCTGCGGTGGGACGAGGTGGCCAGGGTGTAGACGCGGTCCTCGTCGCTCGGATCGATGAAGACGTGCGAGTAGTACATCGGGCGGATGTTCTGGTCGCTCACCTTCTCCCAGCTCTCGCCGCCGTTTTCGCTACGGTAGCCGCCCGACTCGTCAGAATGCTGAACAAGAATGTTTAGTATTTGCGGATTCGTGGCGGCCAGGGCGATCCCGATCCGGCCCTTGTCGCCCCCGGGCAGCCCGTTCGTGAGTTCGCGCCACGTGTTGCCGCCGTCGGTGGTCTTGTACAGGCCGCTGCCGGGGCCGCCGCCGTTGAATCCCCAGGTGCGGCGTTGGCGCTGGTACATGGCCGCGTAGAGGACATCGGGGTTGGAGGGGTCGATGACGAGGTCGATCGCGCCGGTGTGTTCGTCGACGAAGAGGACCTGGTCCCAGCTTTGGCCGCCGTCGCGGGAGCGGTAGACGCCCCGGTCGGGCGAAGAGCGCCACAGGTTGCCCAGCGCGGCCACGTAGACGATGTCGGGGTCGGTCGGGTGCACCTGCACGCGTCCCGTGTGGAGCGTCGCTTCGAGGCCGAGGTGCCGCCAGGTGGCCCCGGCGTCGTCGGAGCGGTAGACGCCATTGCCCCACGAGGTGCTCTGGCGGTTCTGCTGCTCGCCCGTGCCCGCGTACAGGATGTCGGGGTCGGAGGACGCGATCGCCAGGTCGCCGAAGGTGCTGACCGGCATGTGCTCCCACAGGTTCGTCCAGCTGATCCCGCGGTTGACGCTCTTCCACAGGCCGCCCGACGCGGTCGCGACGTAGATGGTCGACGGGTCGTGCGGCAGGGCCTCCACATCGTGGATGCGGCCGCCGGTGACCGCGGGGCCGACGTGACGCGCGCCGAAGGCCGCCAGCTCCTCGGAGGTGATGGCCCGCTGGGCGGCGAGGGGGGCGGCGGAGGACAGGGTCGCGGCAAGGAAGATGGCTGAGTGACGAGCGGTCATCGTGCGTGATTCTCCAGGCAGAGGATTTCAGGTGTGGGACGGCCCCGACGCTTCCAGCACGCCCTGGACCGCCTCCAGCACGTCGGCCGGCATGTCGTCGGCGCGCAGCATCCACTGGAGGTAGTCGGGCGCGGAACCGGCGACTTCGGCAAGCGCGGTGCCCTTGTGCTTGCCGCGGTTGAAGACGAGCCCGTCCGGCGTGCTGCTGAACCAGCGGTCGAACTCGGTCACGAAGGGGCCCATCTCGTCGCAGTAGGCGTGGAGCCCGTCCATGTCGCGGGGGAGGTGGCTGTAGCGTGCCAGCTGCGCGGTCAGCACGGCCGCCGTCGTGCGGATATCGCCCAGGGCGGTGTGCGCGTCCTGGTGGTCCCGGGCCAGGTAGAAGCGGGCGGCGGCCGAGAGGTCGCGCGGCTCTTCGCGGTGGAAGATCATCTTCATGTCGATGAGACGGCGGTCCTTCACCTCGAACTCGATGCCGGCACGCGCGAACTCGGCGATGAGGATGGGGAGGTCGAAGCGCCGGATGTTGAACCCGGCCAGGTCGCACGGGTCGAGCAGCTTGGCCAGCGAACGGGAGGTAGCGCGGAAGGACGGCTCGTCCGCCACCATGTCGTCGGTGATGTTGTGGATGGCGGAGGCCTCCGGCGGAATCGGCATTCCGGGGTTGTAGCGGCGCACCCGCTCGAAGACGTCGCCGCGCGGCGACACGCGGATCACGGCCAGCTCGACGATCCGGTCGCGCGAGAGGCTGAGGCCGGTCGTTTCGAGGTCGAAGAAGACGACGGGGCGGTCGAGAGCGAAGGGGAGTTCCATGGCCCGGATAGTGTAATGGTTGGGGCTTCGGCGCACATCCCGGAGCCCGCGCCTGGCGAGCCCGGGAGGCCGGGCCCTGCCAGCGCGGGAGGCCGGACGTCACCGCCAATGTATATTCCTCAATGCGCGCCGTCGTCATAACCGAATTCGGTGAGCCCGAAGTGCTCCGGCTCGACACCGTCTCCGATCCGCACCCCGGCCCCCGCGAGGTCGTGGTGGATGTGAAGGTGTCGGGCGTCAACCGCGCCGATCTGCTCCAGCGCCGGGGTCTCTACCCGCCGCCGCCGGGCGCCTCCGAGGTGCCGGGGCTGGAGTTCGCCGGGGTAGTGGCCGAGGTGGGCGGCGGGGTGACCAGGTGGCAGCCGGGCGACCGGGTGATGGGCATCGTCGCGGGCGGGGGCTACGCCGAGCGCGTCGTCGTCGACGAGCGGGTGGCCGTCGCGATCCCGCGCGGGATGGACATGACCGTCGCCGGGGCGATCCCCGAGGTCTACATGACCGCCCACGACGCCGTTTTCCGCCAGGCCGGGCTCGAGCGCGGAGAGACGCTCCTGATCCATGCAGTCGGAAGTGGCGTGGGAACCGCGGCCCTGCAGCTGGCGCACCGCGCGGGGGCGCACACGATCGGCACGTCGCGCACCGCGTCGAAGCTGGAGCGGGCCGCGGCGATGGGGCTCGAGCAGGGTCTGCCGGGTGGCGAGGCGTGGGACGAGGCCGTCCGCGACGCAACGGGAGGCCGCGGGGCCAACGTGATCCTCGACCTCGTGGGGGCTCCCTACCTGGCCCGCAACCAGGCCGCGATCGCGGTGGGCGGGCGCCATGTGGTGGTGGGCGTGCCGGGTGGAAGCCGGGGGGAGATGGATCTGCGGCTCCTGATGGTTCGCCGTGCGCGCCTGCTGGGCACCGTGCTCAGGGCACGCAGTGTGGAGGAGAAGGCCGACCTGGCCCGCGATTTCACCGAAACGGTGCTCCCCGGCTTCGTCGACGGCACGCTGGAGCCTGCAATAGACCGAGTTTTCCCCGCGGCCCGCGCGGCGGACGCACACCACCACATGGAAGCGAACAGGAATTTCGGCAAGCTGGTGCTTGCGTGGTAGCGAACCCTACCAAGTCATATGTTACCTTGGGCTACCCGAGGTCAACCCCTGTCCCGGGAGCGACGACAACATGAATAGAGGAAAACGGAATGGACTTCGACTTTGGACTCGGCCCCCTGGGCACAATGGTCGGCTTCTTCGCCGGAATCTCGGCTCTGGTGCAGCTCGCCGTGTTCGTGTTGCTGATCATGATCCTGCTCGACCTGCGGAAGTTCCTTCGCGACGGCAGCAGCCTGATGGGCAGGGTGGATCGCTGGCTCGGACGCCAGGAAGAGTCCAACTGAGCAAGCCTGGCAGGGATGTTGCGACGGCGGTGCGGTCCGTGACGGCTGGCGGGGCCCCGCGTCGTTTCTCGGCTGAGGTCGCCTTGGCCGCGACCGTCGTGGCGCTGATCGCGGCTTTGCCGTCTTCCACGCTGACGGCCCAGGTTCCGCCCCAGACCGACACGCGCATCTACGACATCGTGGCCGCGTCGTCGCCCGAGCGGGTCGAGGCCGACATCCGCGCTCTGGCCGGGTTCGGCACCCGGAACACCTTCTCCGACACGCTCTCGGCCACGCGCGGCATCGGGGCGGCGCGGCGCTGGATCAAGGCCGAGTTCGACCGGATCTCGGAGGCGTGCGGGGGCTGCTACGAGGTGGTGTACCAGCGCAACCTGGTTACATCCGAGGACAGCCCGCGCATCCCGCAGGATACCTGGGTGGTCAACGTGCTGGCCATAAAGCGCGGGACGCAGAACCCCGATCACTACGTCATCATGTCCGGAGACATCGATTCCCGTGCCTCGAACGGCTCCGACGGCGTGTCCGACGCTCCCGGGGCCAACGACAATGCATCCGGGATGGCCGGGGCGATCGAGGCGGCGCGGCTGCTCGCGGATTACGAGTTCGGCAACTCGGTGATCCTGGCCGGGCTGTCGGGCGAGGAGCAGGGTCTGTGGGGCGGGCGCCACATGGCGGAGGTCGCGCGCGACGAGGGCTGGAACATCATCGGCGTCCTCAACAACGACATGATCGGCAACATCGAGGGCGTGGACGGGGTGATCGAGAACAACACCTTCCGCGTCTTCTCCGAGCCCACGCCGGTCACCGACACCGAGCAGGACCGGGCGCGGTACCGCGTCTTCGGCGGCGAGGTCGATGGAACGTCGCGCCAGCTGGCCCGGTATGTCGCTGCCACCGCCGACGCCTACATCCCCAACCTGGACCCGATCATGATCTACCGGCTTGACCGGTTCGGGCGCGGCGGGCACCACCGCCCCTTCAACGACGCGGGCTTCGCGGCGGTGCGGATCATGGAGACGCACGAGAACTACACGCGGCAGCATCAGAACATCCGCACCGAGAACGGCATCGAGTACGGCGACGTCATCGAGGGCGTCGACTTCGACTACGCGGCGAAGATGACCGCGCTGAACGCGGCCGTGCTGGCCCGGCTGGCCTGGGCGCCCCCGGCTCCGGGCGGCGTCCTGATCGGCGGCGCGGTGCGGCCCTCCACCACCCTGGAATGGGAGGCTGTCGAGGACCCGGGGGTCGTGGGCTACAAGGTGTACTGGCGCGACACGACTGCCCCCCAGTGGCAGCATTCGCGGTGGGTCGGAGACGTCACCCGGTTCACGCTTGAAGGGCTCGTGATCGACAACTACCTGTTCGGCGTCGCCGCGGTGGGAGGGGACGGCAACGAAAGCGTCGTGGCGTTCCCGGGGGGGCAGATCGGACGGCGCTGAAGCCCGTTTTCGTCGCGTGTGGGCTGACCCGTGCGCGTTTTGGTTGATCAAGACATGGGCGAGGACTACATTCCTGCCGGTTATAACCTGTTGACAGCACCATTGATGGACGAATTGCCGTGAGCGGAGGATACCGCATGAACTTCACCGGGGGTGAGAGGGGAGGCGGGGCGGCACGCAAAGACGCAGCGGCGCCATTGACCCGCCGGGCCCTGATAGGTACGGGTCTGGCCTCGCTTCTAGGGGTGCCGTGGGCGAAATTGAGTGCCGCTGCCGCACCGATTACCGGCCTGTCCCCATATCTGTCGCATAAGTCACGGCTAATGTCCCAGAACGACGAGATCGTTCTGGGCGTGTCCGCCGCGTTCTCCGGCCCTTCACGGGGGCTCGGCACGGAGCTCTACCGCGGCGCCATGGCGTACTTCAATCAGGTCAACGAGAACGGCGGGGTGAATGGCCGCCGGATCGTGATGAAGCTTCTCGACGACGGCTACCAACCGGATCCGTGCGTCGCCAACACGATCGAGCTCATCCAGGACGAGACCGTCTTCCTACTCTTCAACTACGTGGGTACGCCGACGGTCACGCGGGCCCTGCCGGTGCTGAAGAAACTCCGCGACCAGCAGGTCTACCTCTTCTTCCCGTTCACAGGGGCGGAGCCGCAGCGCGAGCCCCCCTACGGCGAGTTCGCCTTCAACCTGCGGGCTTCCTACCGCCAGGAGACGGCCGGGCTCGTCGACAATTTCGTGGCGCTGGGGAGGCGGCGGGTCGCGGTCTTCTACCAGAACGACGCCTACGGGCGCAGCGGCTGGGCAGGGGTTCGCGAGGCGCTTGCCCGGCACGGCGAGACCATCGCCGGCGAGGCGACGTACATGCGCGGCACGCAGTTCAGTGCGAGCATGCGCAGGCAAGTCGAGATCCTGCAGGCGCGCGCTCCGGACGCCGTGATCTGCATCGGCGCCTACGCCGCCTGCGCCGCCTTCGCCCGCGATGCCGAAGATCTTGGGCTTCACATTCCGGTCGCCAATGTCTCGTTCGTGGGAAGCGAGAATCTTCTGGCGCTCATGCGCGAGGGGCGCGCGGATGCGGACGCACACACCCGCTGGCTGGTCAATTCGCAGGTCGTTCCGAGCTACGAGGACACGTCGCTGCCCGCCGTGCGCGAATACCGCGAGCTGATGGCGCGCTACGATCCGCCTCCGCCGGACAACGTGGAGAGGATCACCCCAGACGAGCCGTATGAGACGTTCCCGCAGAGCTTCGTGAGTCTGGAGGGATTCGTGAACGCGAAGCTGATCACCGAGATCATTCGGCGCATGGGCGACAACCCGCTACGGTCCGGGATCGAGGAGGCGGTCTTCGCCGTGCGCAACTACGACCTCGGCGTCGGGGAACGCGTGCGCTTCGGTCCGGATCGCCGACAGGGGTTGCAGCAAGTCTACTACACCGTCCCGGAGGGCGATCGCTTCGTGCCGCTCGATGACTGGGAAGCCAGGTTCGGCATCTCATGAGCCGCGCAAGACAGCGAAGAAAAGATGCCCTGAGGGTCAGGAAGCTCTTCCGCAAAACGCGTTTCGGATTCTTCGCGCTCTTTGCGGTTGTCGTCGTCTCGATCTCGCTCCTCTCGATGACGAGCGTGTCCCGCGAACTGCGCGACGAGTACATCAGCAACAGTGAGAGCATCGCGAAGAACATCGCCGATTCCAGCGTCGACATCCTGCTCAACCGGAACCTGGCCACGCTGCAGTCGCTGATCGACCAGTTCGTCCAGATTCAGAGCATCCGGTACATCTACATCACCAGCGATACCGGCGAATACCTGGCCCACACCTTCATTCCGGGGATTCCGGACGAGATTCTGGCAAGCGACCCGTCGGCGACCGAGCCCGTCGAGCGGAGCCTGCCGGGGCTCGGGGACTTCATCGAGGTGGGCAGCCCCATCCTTTCCGGCGTGGCGGGGACTGTGCACGTCGGGATGGATCTGGAGCTTCTGGGACTGAAGATCCAGCGGGCGGTCGGGCAACAGATCTACCTGCTGTGCATCATCCTGGTGTTCGGCGTCCTGGCCTCGATCTGGCTGGTCAACCTCGCTTCCAAGCCGCTGGCCGAACTGCTGGAGTTCGTCGCGCGGCTGGCACGCGAGCGCGACCAGGCCCAGGCCGCTCATGACGACCTTCTGGGCAGGGACGACGAGATCGGCGACATGGCCCGCCTGATGCAGTTTGTCGCCGATGGTCGGGAGCGGAAGGGCGGGGTGCGGACCGGGAGAGGCGGGTAGGGATGGCGCGGCGTACCCGGCATGCTCCCAGAGCGGTCATTGCGCTGTTCTGCACCATCCTGCAGGTGTGCCTGGGAACGGTGTACGCCTGGAGCTTCTTCCAGACGATGCTCGTCAGGGACGTGGGCTGGACCTTCAGCCAGACGGCCGCCGCCTTCAGCATCACCATCTTCACCCTCGGGGTGTCGGCGGCGGTGGCGGGGCAGGCGCTGCCCAAGGTCGGCCCCAGGGTCCTCGCGGTGACGGGCAGCGTCATGTTCTCGGGCGGATACCTGCTGGGCAGCCTGGCGCTGGCGATCGACTCCCTGTGGCTCTTCTACCTCGGGTACGGCGTAATCGGGGGCGCGGGGATCGGCATGGGATACGTGACCCCGGTGGCCACGGCGGCCAAGTGGTATCCCGATCGCAAGGGGCTGGTGACGGGGATCGTGGTGATGGGGTTCGGCGTGGGGGCCTTCCTGCTCAGCAAGGGCCTGGCGCCGCTCATGGTGGTTCAGGCACAGGGCGACCTTCAGGTGGTGTTCCTCTGGCTCGGGATCGTCTTCGCGTGCATCCTGATCCCGTGCAGTCTGGTCCTCAGTGACCCGCCGGAGTCGGGAGCGCCGGGCCAGCCGGCCGTGGCGAAGGCAGCGGCGCCCGAGAAGGTCGAGCCGGCGGCGCCGTACCTGCGCACGTCGCAGTTCGCGATCATGTGGATCGTCTTCTTCTTCAACATCGCGGCCGGCATTTCGGTGATCAGCTTTCAGTCCGAACTGCTGCAGGAGGTCTGGGGGCTGGCCGATCCCTCCATCGACCCGGCCACCCTCGCCGAGTACGGGGCCACCCTCATCGCGGTGAGCTCGCTCTGCAACGGCGTGGGACGGCTGTTCTGGGGGCTGCTGTCGGACCGTCTGGGCCGGGTGACCGTCTTCCGGATCCTCCTGGCCAGTCAGATGGTGGTGTTCGGCGTCCTGATGACCGAGACCAACCCCTGGATCTTCTCCATACTGGTCTGCTACGTGCTGCTCTGTTTCGGAGGCGGATTCGCGACGATGCCGTCGTTCATCGTGGATGTGTTCGGATCGAAGAACATGTCCAGGATCTACGGGACCGTGCTCACGGCGTGGTCGGCCGCCGGCATCATCGGCCCGATGTACGTGGGCTACCTGAAGGACACCTACCCCGATCGCGCCGTCATGTACTGCTTCCTCATCGGGATCCTGATGCTGGCCGCCGGATACGTGTTCTCGTATCTGCTCGATGACAGCAGGGTGCGGCTCGGGCGACCGACGCTGGCCCAGACGCTGGCTCACTACGGGGTGGCGGTGCCGGAAAAAGGGTGAGGCGGCCCGCCTACAGCACCTCTTCCACGTGGTGCCCCAGTTCGCGCAGATGCGCGACGATCTTGGCGACGTGGTCGCGGCCGCGGCTCTCGATCTTCATCTCGATGCCCACCTTCCCCACGGCGATGTCGCCGAACGCCCGCGTGTGCTCGATGTGCAGCACGTTGGCGCCCTCGATCGCGACCACCGCGGTGACCTCGTTGAGATAGCCGGGCCGGTCGCGCACGACGACCGACAGGCTGGCGAGGCGGCCGTCGGCCCAGAGACCGCGGTCGATGATCCGCGACACCATGTTCATGTCGATGTTGCCGCCCGACAGGATGCACGCCACGGTCTCGCCCGGCCCCAGCCGGACCTTCCCCTCGAGAAGCGCGGCCACGCCCACTGCGCCCGCCCCCTCGACCACCAGCTTCTCGCGCTCGAGCATGAAGAAGATGGCGCGGATGATCTCTTCCTCGTCGACCAGTACGACATCGTCCGCGAGCGCCTCAATGTGCGGGTAGGTGAGGTCGCCAATCTGCTTCACGGCGATCCCGTCGGCGAGCGTGTCGGACATCTCCACGTGAACGGGCGCGCCCGCCTTCAGTGACTGCACCGCGCCGGGAGAGGCGGCCGCCTCGACGCCGATGACGCGCACGTCCGGCCGCTGCGCCTTCACCGCGGTCGCGATGCCGGAGATCATGCCGCCGCCGCCGATCGGGACCACGATCGTCGTCACGTCCGGCACCTGCTCGAGGATCTCCAGACCCATGGTCCCCTGGCCCGCCATTACGGCGAGGTCGTCGAAGGCGTGCACGAGGGTGAGTCCCTCCTCCTCCATCAGGCGCTCGACCAGCGCCATGCCGTCCGACAGCGTCTCCCCGGTCTGAAGGACTTTGGCGCCGCTCGCTCGCGTGTTACTGACCTTGATCAGCGGCGCCGTGTCCGGCATGACGATCGTGCTGGGGATGCCCAGCCGCGCGGCGTGGCGGGCAAGCGCCTGGGCGTGATTGCCGGCACTGGCGGCGATCACCCCCACCTCGCGCTGCTCGGCCGGCAGGAGCAGCAGCTTGTTGAGCGAGCCGCGATCCTTGAACGAGCCTGTCTGCTGACGCAGTTCGGCCTTGAGATATACCGGACAGCCGGTGGCGTCACCCAGCGCGAAGGACTGCGGACACCCCGTGCGGACGACCTGCGAAGCGATTCGCTCGCGGGCGGCGGCGACGTCGGCGGCGGTCAGCACGGCGAGGTCGTGCCGGGGCCGATCACCCCAGCGCCCTGGCGACGATCTGCTTCTGCGTGACGGCGTGGTTGTGGGGATTACCCTCGGCGGGGCTCGCACGCTCGGGACGCGAGAGATGGCGCAGCCGCACCGTGGACGGGAGCACGCTGCGCAGCCGCGGCAGAATGTACGTGAGCGCACCCATGTTCATCGGCTCTTCCTGCGTCCAGGTCACCGTCTCGACGTTGGGGTAGCGCTCGTGCAGGGCGCCGATCTCCGCCTCGGGGAACGGGTAGAGCGTCTCGACCCTGACGAGCGCGGCATCCGTGGCCGCGCCGCGGAGGTCCGATGCCAGGAGATCGTAGTAGATCTTGCCGGTGCACAGGATGAGGCGGCGGATGCTCTCGCGCGCGGCCGCCCCGTCGATGGTGGGGTCGTCGATCACCTTCTGGAAGCCGCCGTCCACCAGGTCCCGGACCGTGGACGTTGCCTTCGGCAGCCGCAGCAGGCTCTTCGGGGACATCACGATCAGAGGCCGCTCCGGCTCGCTGAAGGCCTGCAGGCGCAGCAGGTGGAAGTATTGCGCCGGCGTCGACGGGTAGACGACGCGCATGTTGTCCTCCGCGCAGAGCTGCAGGAAGCGCTCCAGGCGCGCGCTTGAGTGCTCCGGCCCCTGACCCTCGTAGCCGTGAGGCAACAGCAGCGTGAGGCGGGAGCGCTGTCCCCACTTCGACCAGCCCGCCGAGAGGAACTGGTCGATCATCACCTGGGCGACGTTGACGAAGTCGCCGAACTGGGCCTCCCAGAGCACGAGATCCCGCTCGGCGGCGATGGCGGCCCCATACTCGAAACCGATCACGGCGGCCTCGGTCAGCGGCGAGTTGTAGACCTCGAAGCGCGTGTTGGCCACCTTCGAGAGCGGGGTGCAGCGCTCTCCGGTCTTCGTGTCGCTGAGGACGAGGTGGCGGTGGCTGAAGGTGCCCCGCTGCGAGTCCTGGCCCGAAAGCCGCACCGGAATGCCGTCTTCGAGGATGCTCCCGATGCCGAGCGCCTCGGCGTGCCCCCACACCACCCGGAAATCGAGGCCGAATTCCGTACCGCGCCGGCTGAGCTGGCGAACCAGCTTGGGGTGCACGGTGAAGTCGTCGGGCACCGCGAGGAGCAGCCGATTGATCCGCTCCAGTCGGGCAAAGGGGACCCCCGTGCCCATCTCGAAGTCCTGCCCCACCGCGCTGTAGCTGGACGCCGTCCACTGCGGGGCGGCCTTCTTCTCCGTCTGCACGCGGCCATCCTTCACGGCGCGCAGCTCCCGCGACATCGCGGCGACCCGCTCGTCGATCTGGGCGATCGTCACCAACCCCCGCGCGACGAGTTCCCCGGCCCACTGCATCCGCACCGTGGGGTGGGTCGAGATCCACTGGTAGAGGACGGGCTGCGTGTAGCCGGGCTCGTCGGCCTCGTTGTGCCCGTGCCGCCGGTACCCCATCAGGTCGATGACCGTATCGGCGTGGAAGCGTGCCCGGTAGGCCATCGCGAGCCGCACCGCCGCGAGACACTCCTCGGCGGCGTCGCCGTTGGCGTGGATCACAGGGATGTCGTAGCCCTTGGCCAGGTCGCTCGAGTAGCGCGTGGAGCGGCCCTCGTTCGGGTTGGTGGTGAAGCCCACCTGGTTGTTGCCGATGATGTGGATCGTGCCCCCGACCTCGTAGCCGCGCAGCCGGGCGAGGTTGAGGGTCTCGGCCACGACGCCCTCGGCCGCGAATGCGGCGTCTCCGTGGATCAGGATCGGCACGACCATCGCCGGATCCCGCTCGGTGCCTCCGCTGCGGTCCAGGTACTGCTGGGTGCGCGCCATCCCGAGCACGACCGGGTTGACGTATTCCAGATGGCTCGGATTCGGCGCCAGCGTGACCCGTATCGTGCCGCCCGAACGGAGCGGATACTCCCCGGTAGCGCCGTGGTGGTACTTCACGTCGCCGGTGCCGGGATCGGGGACCCAGAGCGCGCTTCCCGGCGCGGCGCCCTCCTCGAACTCGGCCAGGATCTCGGCGTAGGGGACCTGCATGATGTGCGTCAGCACGTTGAGCCGCCCGCGATGAGCCATCCCGATGACGATTTCGGTCGCGCCCTCCGCCGCCGCCATCTCGATGGCCTCGTCGAGCATGGGCACGATCATGTCGATGCCCTCGATCGAGAAGCGCTTCTGGCCCAGGTAGGCGCGGTGCAGAAACTGCTCCAGCCCTTCGACCCGGGTGAGCCGGTCGAGCGTGTGCACGCGGTCTTCGTCGGTGTATCCCGCGAAGTGCGTGCCCCGCTCGACCTGGTCCCAGAGCCACGCGACCTTCTCGGGGTCCTCCAGATGCTCGAACTCGTACCCCAGCGCGCCGCTGTACATGCCCTGCAGGGTGTCGAGGGTGAACGACAGCGGGGCGTCGCCTCCTTCGGGGAAGAGCACCGAAGTGGGGATCTCCTCCAGCTCTGCCATGGTGGTGCCGAAGTAGGCTGGATCGAGTTGGGGATGACCCGGGGGCTCGGTTCCCAGCGGATCGATTCGCGCCGCCTGGTGGCCGTGCTCGCGGAACGCCTGCAGGAGACGGGCCCCCCGCGCGACGAGGGGGAGGAGGCGGCGCACGTCTTCGCTGGAGGGCCCGGCGGCAGGTTCGGCGGCGGGCGTCGGCGCCTGCAGCCGCATGGATTCGGGCGCGGGAGCCGCGGGTGAGGCCGCGACCGGAGCCCAATCGGCCTCCGGGAGCTCCGACGGGTCGCCAGCGGGCGCTTGCGTGGCCATGTTGTCGCCGTTCGGGCGCTCGCCAAGCCGTCCGTCGAGGACGATCAGGCCGGCGTCCGCCAGCGCGGCGGCGTCGCTCTCGAAGAACTCCCTCCACTGGGGCGGAACGGCCTGCGGGTTCCGCGTGAAGTCTTCGTAGAGGGCCTGAACGTAGGCCGCGTTCTGGCTGTCGAAGTAGGTGCTGCTCATGGTGGACAGTAAGGTAGTTAGTTTTCCGACGGAGCAATACGCCGCGGGACACGGTCTGCCGTTCGTGTGGGACGCGCCGACGAAGGGTGTGCGGATGCCTGCGCGAAAGATTAGCAAGGTTCGATGATGACGACCAGCGTACCGGAGTGGGACGTCCGCCTGCCTTGGCTTGCAGCCGGGACCACCTGGCGGGGCCATGACCCGCTGGCGATGGGCTGGAAGTCGGTCGTGCGCAGCCGGCAGGTGCACGGAGCGGAGACGCGGCTGCACGCGGCGCTTCCGGCGGGGGAACTCGTCGCGGGGGACGGCGACGGACACGCTACGCGCGCGGCCGGGCTGCTCCTGACGGTGACGCTGGCCGACTGCGTGCCGGTTTTCGTGGCAGATCCAGCGCGCAGGGCGGTGGGGCTCCTTCATGCGGGGTGGCGCGGGACGGCTGCGGGCGTGCTCGAGCGGGGCCTTGCGGCGATGGCGGATGCCTTCGGAAGCGACCCGGCGGAGCTGTTCGTTCACCTCGGGCCCGCGATCTGCGGCGAGTGCTACGAGGTCGGCCCGGAGGTCTTCGAGGCGCTGGGCCAGCCGGTGCCGCCCGGGGCGATGCCGATCGATCTGCGGGGCGTGCTTCGGCGGCGGGCGCTTGGGGCCGGCGTGGCTGCCGGACGCCTCAGCGTGAACGACGAATGCACCCTGTGCGGGGACGGGCGCTATTGCTCGCATCGGCGGGGGGACACGGGGAGGCACCGGGGGTTCATCGGGATTCTGCGGCCGGCAAAGGTGCGGCCGTGATCGACGTGCTGAGCTGGGCCGCGGTGTTGGCCTACGCGCTCGTGCTGGCGCTGCTGCTGCCGTTTGCGGGACACCGGCTGTCGCTGCTGTTCCTGTCGCGGCGGGAGACACCGGCCGGGGAGGGCACGAACACCCGGGCGGACGCCTCCTTGCCCCGCGTCACGGTGCAACTGCCCGTCTTCAACGAGAAGCACGTGGTGGAGCGGCTCATCGACGCGGCGTGCCGGCTGCGCCATCCGCGCACGCACCTGCAGATCCAGGTGCTGGACGACTCCACCGACGAGACCACCACGCTCGCCCGGCAGCGGGCGCAGGACTGGCGGCGCCGGGGCGTGGACGTCGAGGTGCTCCACCGCAGCGTCCGATCCGGTTACAAGGCGGGCGCGCTCGCCGCGGGCCTGGAATCGGCCACGGGAGAGTACGTACTCATCCTCGACGCCGATTTCGTCGCCCCGCCGTCCCTCCTCGAGGAACTCCTCCCCTCGATGACCGACCCCGGCGTGGGGATGGTACAGGCCCGGTGGGACCACCTCAACGAAAGCGACTCGTGGCTCACCAGGGCGCAGGGACTTCTCCTCGACGGCCACTTCTTTCTGGAGCAGAAGGGTCGCTTTCGCGGGCGACGGTTCTTCAACTTCAACGGGACTGCGGGGTTGTGGCGCCGCCAGGCGCTCATCGACGCGGGCGGATGGCAGTCCGACACCCTGACCGAGGACCTGGACGTCAGCTACCGGGCGCAGATCGCGGGTTGGCGCTTCGTCCTGCGCGACGATGTTGGCGTTCCGGCCGAGCTTCCGTGCACCCCGGGATCGCTCCTGGTGCAGCAGCGGCGCTGGGCGCAGGGCGGGGTGCAGACCGCCCGCAAGCTGCTTCCGCGGCTGTTTCGCGGCCCCTTCAGGCCGGCGGTGAAGTTCGAGGCCTTCGTCCACCTGTGCGGTCATCTCGCCCACCCCCTCACCTTCGCCCTCTCCCTCCTCATCGTACCCTCCGCGCTGGCCAGGCAGAGGCTCGGGATGGACCGGCTGTGGTGGATCGATCTGGCGCTGTTTACTGCGGCCACGGCGCCGTTCATCGTCTTTTACTGGACCGCGGCGCGCCGGCGCAGCCGTGACCGGGGCTGGACCGTGAAGGGTGTAGCGGGGACGCTGGCGCTGGGCGCCGGGCTGTCGGTGCTGCTCAGCCGGGCGGTGCTGCGCGGCCTGGGACGGTTCCGCGACCCGTTCGAGCGGACGCCCAAGGCGGGCGGCGCGGGGCGGTCGAGCTACGAGGGCGCGAAGCGGGGGTTCGGGGGGCGGGGGCCGGCTGTGGGAGCTGGCGTGTTCATGGTTGTCGCGGGCGTGGTCGCCGTCGTGGGCGGCCAGTGGGGGTCGCTGCCGTTCGTGGCGCTCTTCGCCTCGGGATACTTGGCGCTCGGACTGGGGACGGGGTTGGGATTGCGGACTGCTGGAGCGCGTCCGTGAGCGGGGACCGGAGGCGTTTGGTCTCGGCGTTGACCCCCCCCGGGGGGGTGGGCGTCCTGCCGTGTGCCGGTGTCCTGGCGTATGCCGGACTCCTCGTGGGTGCGGGCCTCTTCGCGCACCCGTTCGCCGGCAGCCCGCTGGCGGCTCAGGAGGAGCGGACGTTCCAGGCCGTCAGGCCGCTGGGGCCGGGCACTGAGCTCACGGCGTCCGTGAGCCTGGGGGACATCGACGGCGACGGGGCCCTGGACATCGTCGTCGCCAACGGCCGCCACTGGGCCGAGCAGAATCGGGTATACCTCAACGACGGGCGGGGCGCCTTCACGCTGGCGCGGCGGCTCGGGGAGGAGGAGGCCGGCACCTATGCGGTCCCGCTCGCCGACTTCGATGGCGACGGCGACCTGGACATCGCGGTGGGGAACGACCGCACCCGGAACCTCGTCTTCCTCAACGACGGCGCGGGGCACTTCGAGGCCGGCGCCACCTTCGGCATCCCGAGTTCGACGCGGAGCCTGACGCTGGCGGATCTGAACAGCGATGGACGCACGGACATCCTCGTGGTCAATCGCGGGCGCCAGAACTTCATCTTCGTGGGGGACGGATCGGGTGGCTTCGACGATGGGACGCCGTTCGGAGCGGGGGACGACTCGACCATCGACGTGGTCGCCGCGGACCTCGATGGCGACGGGGATCTCGACCTCGTGCTCGCCAACCGGGACGGCGGCGCGAACGCCATTCACTGGAACGACGGCGGTGGCTTCGACCGGCACAGCGGGTACGGCACGGGGAGCGACGAGACGCGCGGCGTGGCGGTCGGTGACGTGGACGGCGATGGCCGCCCCGACATCGTGACGGCGAATATCGGCGAGGCGAACGCGGTGTACTTCGGCGACGCGGCGGGTGGTTTCGAGCGCACGCTGCCGTTCGGGCGCGGCGACGACCAGAGCTATGCGGTGCGCCTCGCGGACGTGGACCTCGACGGGGATCTCGACATCGTGGTCGGGAATGTGGGTGGAAGGAACGCGGTGTACTTCAACCGGGGTGGTGAGGGTGCGGGGGACGAGGAGTCCCCGGGGCTCGCCGGGTTCGCGGGGTTCGACGAGTTCCGCTTCGGGTGCGAGGACTGTGCGACCTACGGGGTGGCTGTCGGCGACCTGAACGGGGACGGGTTTCCGGAGATCGTTACGGCGAACTCGGGGGCTAGAAATGGGATCTTTGCCAACGTGTCGGCGCGGCGTGACTGAGTCGGGGGCGGACCCGGTTTTGACGGCGTTTGTTCGCCAGACTAGGGGCTCCGCTCGTATTCGGTCGATACGGCCCCGAATGCGGCGCCGGTGGACTCTTGACTTACGGTAGCACCGTTCGGCGGTCGATCACTCGAATTGGTGGAGAAGTGATCGTCTGACTGATTGCCACCCGGTCCGATACACTGGCGGAAGGCCAACACGGTCGGTAGTACTCCGCTTGGTTTGCCTCGACTTCGTAATATCCTGAGTCGATTAGAGCTCCAACGGTCACGGGACCGATGGGCCGGGAGTTCCCGGACCTTCCGCCCCTGCCGAAAACCTCGTTGCACAGATTCCACCACAATGCCTGGCCAGATCCGATGGCGACACCGGGATGCCCCACACCTCCGAGTGCCCGGAATGCTCGCGTAGCCTCGGGACCTGTGAAGACGGCACCCGTCGAATCTGATCTGAAGAGACCACGCCAAGAGGGCATTGCCTCCGCCATCATGACACCAAGTGCGAAGCCGATTGATCTAGTTGCATGGTGGAAATGGCTTCCCGGCACCCGCCAATACTCCGGGCTGTTGTGGACATCACTGCGGACCATCTTGAAGGATGCTCTCCACGGATGCCCGTTGCAGATGACAGCTTCGCCGGTAGTGTCGTCACCGTCGGAAACGTACTCCACATGGACCAGTATCCCGTTGGTGGGTGGCCCTAGCGGGCACGGTGTTTGATGCATGTCGCGAATGATGCTTGTCCATCGACAAACGGCTGCGCGCCAGAAGTCGTCGTATACGGGATCGTTGTTGACGAAAACCAGCTCGACAAGCGAATTGGTTGCGTCACATTCCGGAATCGAGAATCCCGAAATCCCCTCAACTTCTGTCACCATTCCCAACTCAACGGACGCCCACTTGTCATAGTCTTGAAAGCCATAGCGGAGCATGTCGTATCCGATGAAGTTCTCGCCGAGGAGATCAACGAAGTAGCAGCCAGAAGGGAAATCTTCATCACTACAGATTCGGGTATCCGGTTGGACGTCGAGGAAACGATACTCACCAAGGCGATTCGTGACGGCAACCAGCCCGTCCCCCAGGTCGAGGCGAACCGCCAACCCGGACGCGGGCTCACCATCGACCAGAACTCGCCCGGCAACCTCGCCTAACGTTACCAACGCCGAGGACGCATGCAGGCCGTTGGATGTCACCCTGATCGTGGTCTCGCCCATGGACTCTACGCGAACCCATCCCTCTCGATCGACCGTAGCAACCGAGGGAATGCTGGATTCCCACACAAACAGGGCAGGACCGATCGCTTTACCGGTTGCGGTACGTAGCGTGGCCGTCAACAGAACTGAGTCGCCTACAGCCATCGGATTCGGAATGGCAGAGAGCTCAATGTCCACGGGTTCTGGCTCGACGGAAACCAAACTGCAGGCGTGTAGAATGCCGCAACAGAGGCACACGCTCAACAGGCCCAACAGTCGAATCGGTGTCATCGGAATGCCCTGCTGTGTCCTGGTGACCTCGGGTATCTTGTTCCCCAATAGTCGTATATCTGTTCAGAATAGTCGTTATTTCTTCGGTGTGGCAAGTTGCGACGGCGGCCGACAACGGCGTTTGTCGGCCATTCTTGGCCCAATTTGGCCGACAATCAGCGCCCACACGGGTAGCCACATCGCGATCCGGGCCCACAGCGGCTGGGGCCAGACCCCGGTCGTCTCGTACGCCGCGAGCCCCCAGTAGCCGAGGAAGGCGAGGCCGCCCAGGAGCAGGAACGGACGGTTGCCGCGCAGCGCGGCCATGGGAAGGACCCACAGCGTGTACCAGGGATGAACCGTGGGCGACAGGAGCAGGCCGGCGCCGATGATCCACAGCAGGGCTTCTTCGATGTTGAACCGGCGCCAGGTCACGTAGGCGACGACGGCGAGAACGAGCGCGGTGGCGGCACCGCGGGCGTGGACCGGGTCCCGGATGAGCGCGGCGATCACGGCGAATGCGCCCTCGTTGGCCGACCAGTGGCGCGCGTAGGTGCGGAGGCCGTCGGTGAGTGCTGCGGTACCGGCGCCGGCGAAGGGCAGGTATAGGCCGGCGCAGATGGCGGCGAAGGTGACTAGGACGGCCCAGCCGTGCCGCCGAACCAGCGCGGGCAGGACGGCCGCGGGGGCGAACTTGACCAGCGTGGCCGCGGCGAGGAGGGCGCCGCGCGTGACGTTGGCGCGGGTGGTGATACCACGGGCGCCGGCGCCGATGTCGCGGTCCGGGCCGCCGCCGGCCCGGCTGCACACCAGCATCAGCCCCGCCAGGAGGAAGAGCCCAACCGCGTCGAAGTGGGCGCTCCAGGCCGTTTCCACGATCAGCAGCGGCGACCAGAGGTACCACACCAGCGCGGTCGCGGGGTTGCGGCCGGTGCGGGTGGCGATCCGGTGCAGGAGAAGGCCGCAACCCAGGTCGAAGCCGAGCCAGAGGAGCTTCGCGGCCAGGATCGAGCTGCCGCCGACGACGGCCACCGCGCCGAAGAGGAGCTGCGCCAGCGGCGGGTATACGGTCGGCACGTCCGGGTGGTTGATCTGGCCGTGCCAGGGTGTGCGGATCGAGGCGAGGGCCTCGTCGCCGGGCGCGTGCGCGTACGGATTGATCCCCTGCGTTAGGACGTGGCCGTCCCAGAGGTAGCGGTAGATGTCGTCCGACAGTTCGGGGGCGAGCGGGAGCAGAGCGAGGCGCGCCAGCACGGCGATCGTCCAGATGAGGGCGAGGGGCGCGCCGGTGCGGGCTGCGGTGAGGCCCGCGGCGCCGTAGCACAGGAACGCGGCTGCGGGAAGAAGGAGGCGCGGGAGCGGCAGGGCGATGCCGTGCAGCCAGCCGAAGGCGCCGAGGGCCGCGACGAGGAGGAGGCCGAGGGGGAGCAGGGTGGCCGCCGGGGAGAGGGCGCGGCCGGTGGGGTGGGGTGGGGGGGTGGGAGCGGCCTGCGGGGAGGTCACGCGGGCGTGAGCGGGATGATCGTCCCGCCGCGATCCTCCATCTCGGCCGCCATCGCGGGGTGGCAGGTGAAGATGAAGACCTGCCTTTCCGACGCGAGTTCGTGCAGGAGGTCGAAGGCGCGGTCGCGGCGCCAGGCGTCCCAGTTGACCAGGGTCTCGTCCATGAAGATGGGCAGGCGCTCGTGGCCGGTGTCGAGGTGGTTGACGATCGCGAGGCGCAGCGCGAGGTAGACCTGCTCCTTCGTCCCCTGGGAGGTGGTTTGGCCGACCTGGATCATCCTGGACCCGGAAGGTTCGCGCAGGTAGAACGACTCGTCGCCCGTCTCACCCATCTCGATGCGGTCGTAGCGGCCGCGGGTGACGTGCTTCAGGTACCGTCCGGCCCGCAGCAGCAGTTCGGGCTGATTCTCCTCCCGGAAGCGCCGGTCGGCCTCCCGCACGAGGCGCACGAGCAGGAATGCGCGGTCGCGGCCCTCCTTCGCCTCCTGCTGCCGGCCTCTGATCACGGCGATTCGTCCATCGACCGCGTCGACGGTCTCGCCCTGGCGGAGATGGGCGATTTCGCTCTCCAGACTGCCGATGGTCGCCCGTAGCGTCTCCGCCTGCTCGGCCAGGTTGTCGCGGCGGGCGACGGCGGCCTCCAGCCTCTCCGGCAGGTCTTCCCAGTCCTCCCCTTCCGCCTCGGCCGCGGCGATCTCGCCGGCCATCCGGTCGAGGTCGGGGTTCTCCCTCTCCAACTCCTCACCCAGGTCCCCCGCGCGGCGCCATGCTTCCAACCTTGCGGCGGCGGACGCCGCGCCGAGGTCCGCGTCTCCGTCCCCCAGGCCGGCGAGCCGCGACACGAACTCGTCGCGCTGCCGGACGGCCGCCTCGCCCTCCGCCCGAGCCTCTTCAAGGTCCCCCTGCAGCCGGCGCCGATGTTGGCTGGCCAGAACCGCGCCCTCGCGTCCCTTGAGTGCCTTCTCCAGGACACCGATGAGGCCACCGAATTCGGCCTCCGCGTCCGCACCGGCCCGCGCCGCGACCCACTCCCTCGTCTGGCGGATTTCCGCGGCAGTGCTTTCGACCCGTTCCCGCCGCTCCCCCAGCACCCGCTTCCGCTCGGCGAGGCGGTCCGCCAGATCGGCCATCCGCTCGATCCCGGCCGGCAGATCCATGCTCGGCGCCTCCAGGAGCTCCGGGGCGATCGGGAGTTCGGCGACCAGGTCTGCGACCGTGCTCCTCGCCCTCCCGACCCTGACCCCGAGCGCCGCGATCCTGTCCGCCCTCTGGTTCTCGGCGTCGGCCACGGCGCGCCGGTACTGCCGGTATCGGCGCACGGCGTCCTGACGCATGATGATGAGGATGGCCCCGGTGACTCCGAGCAGGACGGCGGTGGTGAACGCGGCGGTTGCGCCGATTGCCACGCCGACGAATTCCACTGTGGCGGTCGGGTAGAGGGCGGGCCATACGCCCAGGCCCAGCGCGGCAGCCAGCAGGCCGATCCCCGCGACCAGGCGAGCGGAGCCGGGCCGCATCGCCGCCGGGAGGCGCATCAGGCTGCGTCCCCGTTCCCCTTCCTCTTCAACCGCGAGCTTGGCGCGGGCGGCTTCGAAGTCGCGCACGCGCTTGAGGAGCGACCTGGCCGGCACGGCAACGAGGGCGTCGAGAGCGACCTCGTTCCAGGGAGCGGAAAAGAGCGACGCACTCTGCTCGTCGCAGCGGGCGGTCATCTGCGCGACCTCATCCTCGGCGGCGGTGGCGTCACGCTTCAACTCGCCCATGCGCATCGTCAGACTTGCCGCGCGGCGCACCCGCTCCTCCTCCCTCACGATCGCGGCATCGCTGCCCTCTTCGTAGGCCTCGATGGTCTCGCGGCAAACGGCGATCTCGCGCTCGAGCTCCTCGACGCGCACCCCCGCCTCGCGATGCCGTGCCCGGAGTGCCTCCAGGTGCTCCCGGGGATCGGACGGCAGACCCTCCAGTTCGTCCGCCTCCCCGGCGCTTTCCAGCAGATCCTCGATCCGGACGAGCGAGCGGCGCACCGGGAGCAGCCGTCCGATCCGGTCTTCGAGCACCTCACGAAGCTCCCTTTCGACCTGCCTTTCGTTGCGCAGCGCATCGAGCGCTCTCTCCGCCGTCGTCTTTTCGTCCACCTTCGCCCGCAGCGCGCGGTCCAGATCCACCGCATCGCGCCTGAGCTGATTGAGGTCGGCCAATTCGTCCTGCAGGACGCGGAAGCGCGGACGGCCCCTGTTGTCGGGACGCCACTGCCGATTGGCCTCGACCTCGAACTGCGCCGCCACCTCGCGGGCCGGCTTCAGACCCCTCATGCCGAGCGCCGCGACCAGCCGGTCCTGCACAATGTTCCAGCTCTCGCCCTCGAGGCTGGCCAGTTCGGCCAGGGTGAGCGCGTAGACATGGCGGAAGACGCCCCGGTTGACGTGACCGGCCGCGGCCAGGGACCGGTTGCGGATGTCTTCGGTGACGCCGTCGATGGTCAGCCTGCCGCGCCCGGCCGATGCCAGGCGGCGTTCGAGCTCAACGGCCGTTCCGTCGTCGAGGCGGATGCGCGCCGACCCCTCGGGATCGCCTCCGGACCACGGCGTGTAGGGGTGGCCATCGCGGGTGGCGGGGCGAAAGCCGTACAGGAGATTGGTCAGGAAGGAAAAGAAGGTGGACTTGCCGCTCTCGTTGGGTCCCAGAACCACGACGATCGAGGGCAGGGGATCCGGCGTCCGGAGATCTTCCAGACACCCGTAGCGGCCGACGTGAATGGACTCGAATCTCACTCGGTCAATTCCTCGGGATCGAGCATTCGCACCAGGATCTCTTCGCTGCCGCCCTCGAGCAGGCGATGCAGGTAGGCAGACAGGGTCGCGTCGCGATCGGGGTCGAACCCGGCCAGGTCGGTTTCCGACAGTCCCAGCGTCTCCCGGCCCGCCGCCACGGCCCGCGCGAGCTGCAGGGTCGCGCCCAGGACATCGCGGCGCCCCACATGCTCCTCGACGCGCACCCCGGGATGCACCTTCGCGCTCCGCACCTCGACCCCAATCACGTTCAGCCGCGCGGCGAACTCGTCCGCCATCGTCTCCAGCTCCTGCGGGTCGCGCAGCAGGCGCCAGATCGGGGAAGGCCCCTCGAGATCGACCGCCACCATCCACTCGGTATCCGGCTCGGCGGGATGGGGCTCGCCGGTCTCCGCCTCGCCGGTCTCCGCCCCGCCGGGAGGGGCCTCGGCGCGATCGGCCTCGCGGGCGGCGTCCCACGCTGCCGTTACCTCGCCGACCACGTCGTCCAGCGTGCGCGCGTCTCCCAGCGTGGCCACCGAGAGCTTCTCCCACCGGATCGGTGAGAACTCCCTGAATTCGACGACCGGCGCGGCCGGATCGCCCAGATCGACCAGCAGGCCGCCCCTGGCGCCGGTCTCCCCCGGATTGCGTCCCTGGAGGCTTCCGCAGTAGTGGATCGGGGGGTCGCCGGAGAGTTCCTGCCGGGTGTGCACGTGCCCGAGCGCCCAGTAGTGGAAGCCGGCCGCGCGCAGGGAATCGAGGCTGGAGGGCGCGTACGGCCCGTGCACGCGATCGGCGCCGCTCCAGGCCACCTGCGTGTGCAGCAGCGCCACCTGGGGCAGATCGGATTCGGGCGCGGGCTGCAGCAGCCGGGAAAGGTCTGCGGTCTCGCGCGCGGTCGCGTGGCCGGCCGCGGTCACATGGCCGACGGCCTCTCCCGCGCGTCCGGTGATCGGCACGCGACGCGGCGCGGTCGTCGCGACAACGGTTACCGAGTCGGGCCATTCGAGGTCGCCGGCGCGGGAGCCCTGGCCGGGGTCGTGGTTCCCGGTGGCGTAGACGACCTGGATGCCCTCGTCGGAGAGCAGCTTCAACTGCCCCAGGAGAAAGCGCTCCGTCTCGAAGGAGAGGTAGGCGCCGTCGAAGAGATCGCCGGCGATCAGCACGGCATCCACGCTCTCAGCGATCGCTGTCGCGACGCACCGGCTCAACGCGGCGAGGGACGCGCGTCGCAGGCGGGTGCGCATGGCCTCCGACCGGCCAGCGAACGGGCTATCCAGATGGACATCGGCGATGTGAAGGAATCGCACGGTGGCTCCGCGAACAGGGTGTGGCACGACTCCCTAAGGTAACGTCTGGCGGTATCGGAAGGGGTTCGGTTAGCTTCTCCTTCATGATCGCCGTATGGATCCCCTGGGCGGCCGCCGAAAAGGCCGCCGATCACTCCGGAGTCGAGAACGGTTGCCTATGGCAGTGACGTCGCTCGGAGCCTCGGAACAGGCCGGCAGCCCACAAGCTCACGGGGCGGATTCCCCGGAGAAGTCGCAGGCGATTCACGACGTTCTCGCCGTCCTTCGGGCGGAGGTGGACGACGACCGCTTCCGGCTCCTCGAGAAGTTCGTTTCCTTCTTCCTCGGCAAGGCCCCGACGGATTTCATCGAGGAGCGGGGGACGGATCATCTGGCGCGGGTGTGCCTGAACTCCTTCCAATTCCTCGACCGGAGCCGTCCCGACCGCGTGGATGTGGAGGTGATCAACCCCAGCGAGGACGAGGCCGGCTGGTATGCGCCGGTCACGGTCGTCCGGACCAACGTCTCCGAGCGGCCGTTCATCGTGGACACGATCCGCGAGTTCCTCCATTCGGCCGACCGCAGGATCGCGCACATCGTGTATCCGCTCATGAAGGTGGAGCGGGACGTGGACGGCGCGATCATCGACCTGCACCCGCCCGGAGAGCGCCATCACACCGAGTCGATGGTCTATGCGGAGATATCCCGGGTTGCGGACCAGGAGGTGCTCGACTCGCTGCGCGACGAGACCACGCGCCGCCTCGAGGATGTCGTCAAGGCCACCGACGATTTCGGGCTGATGGTGGACAAGATCGGCGACGTCGTTTCGGAGCTGAGCTTCCGGATGCGCGATTTGCGCGACAGCCGCTCCGAGTTCCGCGAAATCCAGGCTTTCCTGCGCTGGCTGCGCGATGGCGGCTTTGTCTTCCTTGGATACCGCTACTATACCTTCGAGCCTGTCGAGCCCGGTGGAGAGCCCTGCGTCATGGTCGAGCCCGGCTCCGGCCTGGGGATTCTGCAGAGCGAAGGAGGGTCGACCTTCGCGCGTCCCGTTCCGGTCAGCCAGCTGAGTACCGGAATGCGCGAGCGCGCCTTCTCCGGACCCATTCTCATCATCAGCAAGACGAACGCCGAGTCCACGGTGCACCGCCGGGCCCGGATGGACTACATCGGCGTCAAGAAGGTGCGCGCCGACGGGTCGGTGGTCGGCGAGCACCGCTTCCTGGGGCTGTTCACTTCGCAGGCCTACTCGGAACCCGCCCAGGACATTCCCATCCTGCGCCAGAAGCTCGACACGATCCTCGACCGTTCGGGGCTCGCCGAGGGATCGCACGACTACAAGGAAGTCATCACGATCTTCGGTTCGCTGCCCAAGGAGGAGCTCTTCCTCGCCTCGGCGGACGAGATCGCGAAGGACATCCGCACGATCCTGATCCGCTACAACACCGCCGAGGTCTTCGTCTCGGTGCGTCGCGACGCCCTCGGGCGGGGCGTGTCGATCATGGTCGTTCTCCCGCGCAGCCGCTTTTCCGGGAGTTTCCGTCGAGAGTTCGAGGCGTGGGTGGTGGATCGGTATACCGCCGAGATCCTGAACTATCACCTCGCCATGAGCGCGGGCGACCAGGCCCGGCTCCATTTCTACCTGGGCGGCCCCCCGGACCAGATGGCCGAGGTCGACGCGGAGGAGTTGCGGGCTACGGTCGCCGATCTCACCCGCTCGTGGTTCGACGAGGTGCGCGATCTGCTGAGCGAGGAGCGTCCCACCGACGAGGCCCGGCGCCTCGCGCGGCACTATCAACGCTCCTTCGCGCCCGAGTACAAGGCCGCAAACGATCCGGGCGTCGCGATCCGGGACATCCAGGAACTGGAGGCGATGCGCGAGGAGGGGCGCACCGAGTCCGTTCGTTTCTTCGCCGCGGGGCGCCACACCGAACTCAAGGTCTACATCAAGCACCACCAGATCATCCTGTCGGACTTCATGCCGGTGCTGGAGAACTGCGGCCTCCGCGTCATCGCGGTCTCGCCCTTCGATCTGCGCGAGGAGGGGCAGGAGGACTCGGTCATCTACACCTTCGAGGTGCAGACCTCGGAAGGCGAGCCGGTGGACGTCGAAGGCCGTGGCGAGGTCCTGTCCGAGACGATTCTGGCCGTCCGCGCCGGCGACGCCACCAACGACCGGTTCAACCGCTTGGTCCAGCGCACCGGAATGTCGTGGCGGGAGACCGAGGTCCTTCGCGCCTACGCGAGCTACGCCTTCCAGATCGGCGCTATCCCCAGCCGGCAGGTTCTGCCGACGGCCCTCGACAGCTACCCGAAGATAGGGCGGCTGCTCTTCCGGCTTTTCCAGGTGCGCTTCGACCCCGACAGTCCCGACAGCCGGGAGGAACGGGGCGAAAAGGTGGCGGAGCTGAAGCTGGAACTCGCGGAGGAGCTTGTCGGGGTGAGTTCGCTGGCCCACGACCGGGCGCTGCGGGCCTACCAGACCGTCATCCTCGCGACGATTCGCACGAACTACTTCCAGTGCGGCGGCTGCGCGCCGACGCGTCGGTCGGGGGGCGTGCCCTACGTCTCCTTCAAGTTCGACTGCGAGGTATTGCAGGCCGTCTCCAGAAGCCGGCTCAAGTACGAAGTGTGGGTGCGCTCGTCGCGGATGGAGGGGATCCACCTTCGAGGCGCCTCGGTGGCGCGCGGCGGCATCCGCCATTCCGACCGGCCGGACGACTTCCGCACCGAGGTGCTGGGTCTCGTGTACACCCAGATGGTGAAGAACGCGGTCATCGTGCCGAGCGGCTCGAAGGGCGGCTTCGTCTGCCTCCGGTCCTTTGCGGAGCGCGAGGCGATGGGCCACGAGGCGAAGGAGCAGTACCGCACGCTGATGCGCGGCCTGCTCGACATCACCGACAACCTGAGCGCCGACGGCGAGCCCCCCGAGCGCGTGATCCGCTACGACGGTTTCGATCCGTATCTCGTGGTGGCCGCGGACAAGGGCACCGCGCCCTTCTCCGACACGGCGAACGCGATCGCCGCCGACTATGGCTTCTGGCTCGACGACGCCTTCGCTTCCGGGGGCTCGAACGGCTACGACCACAAGGAGGTGGGGATCACCGCCGGCGGGGCCTGGGAGTCGGTCAAGCGGCACTTCCGCGAGATGGGACGCGACATCCAGAACCAGTCCTTCACGGTCGCCGGCATCGGGGACATGAGCGGCGACGTGTTCGGCAACGGGATGCTCCTCTCACCGTGCATCCGTCTCATCGCGGCCTTCGATCACCGGCACGTCTTCATCGATCCCGACCCGGACGCCGAGTCCACCTTCAAGGAGCGCGAGCGGCTGTTCGCGCTGCCCCGCTCGTCGTGGGACGACTACGACCGCTCGCTGCTCTCCACAGGCGGCATGATCGTGCCCCGAGGGGTCAAGTCGGTGGACCTCACGCCCGAGGCGCGCGAGGCGCTGGGACTGCCCGCCGACGTGGAGACCCTCGACGGCGAAAGCCTCATTCGCGCGGTCCTGAAAGCCCCCGTCGACCTGCTCTGGAACGGCGGGATCGGCACGTATGTGAAGGCCAACAACGAGAGCCACGCCGACGCGGGCGACGCCTCGAACGACCCGGTCCGCATCGACACGAGCGACCTGCGCGCGAAGGTGGTGGGCGAAGGCGGCAACCTGGGATTCACGCAGGCTGCGCGGGTCGAGTACGCGCTGCACGGCGGCCGCATCAACACCGACGCGCTCGACAATTCCGGCGGCGTGAACCTCTCGGACCGCGAGGTCAACCTCAAGATCCTTCTCAACGAAGTCCTCAACACCGGCGAGGTTACGCGGGACGAGCGCAACCAGCTCGTCGACCGCCTGACCGATTCCGTGGCCGCGCTGGTTCTGAGCGACAACGAGTCCCACTGTCAGGCGGTCTCCTTCGACGAGTACCGGGCCCGCCGCAACGTCGACCAGTTCTGGACGCTGATGACCCACCTGAGCCGCTCGGGCCTCCTCGACCGCGACGCGGAGGGACTTCCCTCGTGGGATCAGCTCAGCTCCCGGAAGGAAGAGCATCAGTCGCTGACGCGCCCGGAACTCGCCGTCCTGCTCTCCTACGCCAAGTTGCATCTACAGGCCGCCCTCCTCTCCTCCGACCTTCCCGACGACCCCTCGACGGCCGACTACTTCTTCGACTACTTCCCCTTCGAAGCCGTCCATGCGGTGGGGCGCGACAGAGCGGTCAACCACAGGCTGCGCCGCGAGATCGTCGCCTGTCAGATGACGAACGACCTCGTGGACCTGATGGGGTCGACCTTCATCGACCGGCTGTCACACGAGACGGGCCGCGAGCCGACCGAAATCGCGCGCGCCTGGCTGGTGGCGGCAAAGCTCACCCAGCATCGGCTGCTGCTCAGCGAAATCCGGTCGCGCGAGGGCGTCGTGCCCACGGCGGTGATCTATCGGTGGACGATGGCGCTGGCCCGGGTTCTGGAGCGCACCACGCGCTGGGTGCTCACGAACAGCGATCCGGACGAGTCCACGACCACGCTGATCGAAGGCAGCCTCGAAGGCCTCGGCGCGCTCCGCCAGAAGTTCCACGAGATCGTTGCGGGCGAGGACCGCGATGACTTCGTGAGGCGGGTCAGGGACGGCCTGTCGGGCGTCGACGACGAGGCGTTCGTGCGCAACCTGGTGGGGCTGCGCTTCCTCGATCACCTTCTCGAGATCCTCCGGCTGGCGCGCACCACCAAGACCGATCCGGTCCGCGCCGCCAGGGTGTACTACTGGGTCACCGAGGAACTGCGGATCCCCTGGCTCATGCGTTCGATCGAGCAGTCGAGGGGCGAGGGACGGTGGCAGCAGCGCTGGGCGCTCGGGCTCGTCCAGGATCTGGGCGCGATTCGCCGCAATCTGACCGAGAGCGCGCTCTCGGGTGACGATGCCCTCGCCGGCGTCCTCGGCTACGGCGAGAGCGATTCCCGCATGGCCCGCTTCCACGAACTCCTGGACGAGGTTGAGACGGAGGATCCGATCAGCCTCGCGGGGCTGTCGGTGGCGATACAGCAGATCCGGTATCTGGCGGTGCGGGGGTAGAAAGCCCGTCGAGCGGCGGTTCGTTCGCGCCGGGCGCCTTCGCCCCGCACGCGCTCACAGCGTAAAGACAACATTACATTCTGTAATGTCCAGCATACATGCCACGGGGAAGGATTACACAGCCAACATGAAGTCTGTAGCGTATATTGAGACATCGGTCGTCAGCTACTTGACGGCTCGCCCGTCACGCGATGTCGTGATCGTAGCCCGTCAGCAGGTGACTCGCGAGTGGTGGCGTACCGCCCGGGACAGATTCCAACTCGCCGCTTCAGAGCTTGTGATTCGCGAAGCCAGGCACTCCCAGCGAACTGATGGAGATCAGCCATGGAGACCAATAGGGACGACCGGGTCATCGCCGCGGTGCGCGCCGTAGGTGACGACCGGGTGATTGCTGCGGTCCGGGCAGCGAAAGACGCATACTCGGCAATGCACGGCCACGACATCGCAGCCATTTTCGAGGACGTTCGCGCCTTGCAGGAGACTTCGGGCCGCACATACGTCCGCGATTTAGATCGGCTGGTCCAAGCGGCAACGCCGGTGGCCACGCAGGTCACTGCAGCGGTGGTTCGGCAAGTGGAGGGCTCGCTGGGTCCTGCCCTGGAGAGACTGAATGAGTGGTCTGCCGCCGCCGCGCCCATTCTGGAGGAATTCGCACGAACCGCTGAGGCGGCAGCCAAAGCCATTGAGCGGACTCAGCCTGCTCTGAAGCGGTTCCACGAGCGGAAACAGGCCCACGACGCTTTGAACAAAGTGGCCTGGCTTCCCCACTATTCCGTACCCAACCGGCTTGTAGAAGGATGCGGAGACGACCGTGCTCTGCTGGATAGTCGCGTCGCCGACCACTACCGCGCCCGCTGGACTAAGATTCGTGACAACATGGAGTTAGATCTCGCGACGTATCACATTGACGATGAAGCGAGGGCGACGTTCCGGGAGGCCCTCATAGCCCATGAGTCTGGACTGCACCGGTGCATCTGCCGCTTGTTGTTCCCCGAAATCGAGCGGATTATCGATGCTGGACACCGTTCCGGACCGATGATCGAGAAACTGCTTGCATCGGGAGAGCCGACCGAGCGTGACTTCAGAGAATTGTTCGACTGGGTCATGCTCGAGCGCATTCGAAAGCACGCCTACGAGCAGGTATGGACCGAGGGCGAGCGGGAGAGATTCGAGCGGGATCCGGTCCCCAATCGTCACGCCGCCATGCATGGCCGGGTGGCCTATTCGACCCACAAGCACAGCATGAACATGCTGATCCTGACGGACTACGTCTTTCGGATTCTTCCTCCGCTCGCGGATTCCCACACGTAGCTGGAGAGCGAGCCGTAGCGGATCGGCAGAGGTCATCGTCGCCGCCGCTTGAGCTTCCTGACCCCAATGCCCAGCGGTGCCCTCATCTTCTCGTAGAGCATGGAGAGGTGCTCGGCGCGTTCGCGTTCCGAGGCAAAGCCCCTGCTACGGTAGAGCCGGTCCACGGCGCGGTCGAGCGACCGGCGGGCGCGCCGCAGATTGGGCGGCATGAGGTCGGGGTCTTGGAGGCCAGTCGCTCTATACCGCCCTGCGCAACCGCGCTGGCATGCCATGCCGTGATTTTCGCCACGTGCAACCTGCCAGCCCGGCAACGGGCGACAGTTTCGCATCTGGTTGTGGTGGTTGAATTTGCATGCTTGGCGGGGTCTGATTCCCTCCGGTTGGTTCCCGCTACTTGCGACTTCAGGTGCGCGCCCGGCGGCGGGCGTCCAGTGCCTTCCTGAGTTGTCTCTCGTCGGCTCGTTGGTAGCAACGTAGGACCGTCTTTGCCGTCTTCCAACCGCCGAGTTCGCAAAGCACCTTCAGCGGCTGGTCCATGAGGTCGGTCGCAAACTTCCGCCTCAGCGAGTGCCAGCCCCTGCCACGCTTGGGTTCCAGCCCGGCGTGCCGCTGGGCCGTGGCCCACCACGAGCGCGCCTGCGACGAGCCCACGCAAACGGAGTGACTCCCGGGTGCGGGCAGGACGGGACCGTCGCGGCCCCCGACCTTCCTCTCCCGCGCCTCCGCGAGCGCAGCGAGCGCTTCGGCGGTAACGGGCGTCGTGTGCTCGTAACCCGTCTTCTCGTACTCGGCCCGCCACCGGACGACCCCGGCATCGAGGTCGATGTCGCACCAGCGGAGCTTTCGGATTGCTCCGATCCGGTGGCCGGTTTCGTGCGCGAGCACGAGCGCGACGTGGAACCGCCAGTCCACCTTGCGGGACACCTCTAGCAGCGCTTGGTATTCGTCCTCGGCAAGGACGACCCGGGTCGGATTCTTCTCCTTGGGCGTCTTCAGTCCTCGGAGCGGGTTCCTGTCGAGCAGCAACCGGCCTCGCTCGTCTCTGGACTTCGCGGCCCAGTTGAAGATCGCGATCAGGAGCTTGAGATCGTACTCGACCGTCCGGTCGGACACGGGCCTTCCGCTCGGGCCGACCCTGCCCTTCCTTCTCGCCCGGATGAACCGGTCCCAGTCCCGCTGCGAAAGAGTTGCCGGATCGCGGTCCCGACCGAAGAACCGGAGGAACATCTCCATCGTGGTCCGGTCGTGCTGCCGGGTGTGCTCGCCCTTCGTGGGCGTCACCTCTTCCCCGTAGATTTCAAAAAGCGTCTCCAGCGTGAGCGGCTCGGGCTCGGCTTCCGCCTTGCCGTTGGGCCGATGCTTCGCGAAGCCTGCGGCGGCTTCATCCGCCTGCCTCTTGGCCCTTGCCCAGTCGCGGTGTTGGAGCGACCGGCTCAGCCTTCGCCCGTTCTCGCGCCACTCAATCTGAAAAAGACCGGTCTTGGGATCGGCGAACACCCTCACCCGGTTCCGGCCCCATTCGCCGGCGCTGTATCCGCGCCGACTTCGTTTCGTGCGTGCCATCATTCGATTCCTCTCGGGATGATGGACTGCACGATCTGCGCATTTGTAATGTCGCGTGCGCGCGGCTTCCCGGCCAGTGCCGCATCGTCCGGCACTGGCGCCGAGGTCCTGGGCGCGGCCAGCAGGCTCTCGACGGATGCGCGGCCGATCGGATACCCCTTCATATCCGGCCCTCCTTCCGCAGCCGCCAGTAGCCCTTGTTCCTCGGCAGGTAGTGGGGCTTGAGATAGACGCGTCTGGCGGGAAGCGACTTGACGCCGTCGTAGGGCAGGCAGATCGCTTGGTAGTTGGCGAGCAGAGTGAACTCGCGCGGCGTGAACATGGGCTGCATGCTCCGCTGGAACGACTTGCTCGCTCCGATGGTGCCGCGTCCACCTCCGGCGCGGCCGGAGAGCAGCGAGAACTCGGGTCTGCCGGTGGTCTCGGTGAACGTGTAGGAGGGCTGGGTCTTCATGACGGAGCCGCACATCTCCGACGCGATCCGTGCCGAGGAGTCGTCGGACAGCGATAGGAAGATCCGGGTGCGGAGCGTCTGCACGAGCGTCCGCCACGCCTCGCCCGAGGGCAGCACGGAGCGGAGCGACGAGAGCGATTGGGTGGCGACGATGGGGATGCAGCGGCACTGCCGGGTCAGCGCGAACGCTTTCTCGTCCCCGGAGGGATCGTCCTGCCCCACGGTGGCGAACGCTTGGTACTCGTCGCAGATGAAGACGGCGGGCCGCATGTAGTGGTCTGGACGCCGTGCGGCCTCTGCGGGCCTCCGCAGCAGCGCCTGCATCCACGCGTTCTTGAGCAGCACGCCGATGGCGCGGGCAAGTGCGGGGTTCGCACCGGCGGGCATGTTGAGGGCGAGGACCTTGCCGTCGCCGATCAACTGCGCGAGCGGCGGGAGCCTTCGGCGGAGCCCCGGCAAGGGCGGGACGGCGACATCCTCTTGATCCGGCACGGCTTCCTCCGGCGTCCCGGGATCCGGCGGCGGGGGACAGAACACTCCGGCCACTTCCGGCTGGTCGAACAGCGAGAGGAACACGCTGATCCCCTCGACGATCGAGGTGCGGAGCTTCGCGTCGAGCGCCATCCAGTCCTTGCGGTACCACCGCTCGACGGCCTCGACCTGTTCGCGGAAGTCGCCGCCCGCTCCGTTCCCGTCGGCTTCGGTCGTGAACTCGATCTTCCGCTTGGCGAGGCGGTCCCGAAGATCGGCATCCAGTCGGCAAGCCGCGCTGGCCGTGCCGGGGACCGGCTCCCACGCCCAGCCTCCGAGTGCTTCCTTGTGCTCGGCGAGGTCGCCGTTGGCGATCACGGCGCGCTGGGGACACAGCCGGTCGGCCATTGCCTTGGCCTCCCCGATCTTCTCCGCGAACATCTCCGCATCCACCGTGCAGCGGTAGATGTCCCGGAGCGTGACCCAGCCCCCCGGCAGGAGCCGGTGCAGTTCGATTATCCATCGAACGAGGTTCGTGTACGCCTGCTGCCAGAACGGTTCGCGTGACTTGCCGAAGAGTTGGTTGATGAGGGAGGCCACGCCGTAGGCCAGCGAGTAGGAGTCGAGGAGCGGATCGTCGAGCGGATTCCACTGCCACGAGCCGCCGAGCCCGATTTCGAGATAGTCGTCGCCGCGCCCGGCGTCCCCGAGGATGCTCCGCACCTGATGGCAGAAGTCCCCTTTGACTTCGAGCACGAGCGCACTCGCACGGCGGCTCGGATCGTCGGCCCGCCAAGAGAGCAGCTGCTGGGCGAACGGATACATGCAACCGGCGGTCTTTCCGGTGCCGACGGCCCCGACGACGAGCACGCCGGTGTAGAGTCCCTTCTCGGGAATGACGAGCCAGGACGGCCGCTCGCTCTGGCGCGGAACGGTGGGATGGTGCAGCTCCCCGACGACGAGCGTTGGCTTGTCGTCCTCGGGCGAGGTCGGCCACTTGGGAAGCCTGCCCCGGCGAACGATCCGCACGAGCGGCTGGAACCAGACCCTCCAGATCGAGCGGCAGAGGCTTCCGGCGAGGATGACGGCCACGGCGGGAGCCGCGTGGTACCAGACGCGGATCGCTGTGTGGATCCCCGGATCGTGGTGGGCGATCAGGTCGAGGTAGGGGTTCTCGCCCATGCCGGGGAACGGCGCGCCGATGGCGCGTCCAAGCGCGGCCCCGACGGCCGCGCCGATGATGACGAGCGTGCCGAGTCTCATCGTTGGTTCAACCTTCCCGTAGGGATTGATGCTGCGGTAGCGACCCCGAGGGGTCGGGGGGCAGGGGTGCGCAAACACACCTGCGCCCGAACCCGTACCGAGCCTTCGGCGAGGGGGGTCGCTACCGCCACGGACTGTGCCGCCCGCGCGGCACCGGCCGACCAGTGCGCGAAGCCGCAAGACGTTGTTGGGCGGGGGGTTCTGCCGCGGCTTTCCCGCGCATCGCCGGAGGGCCGAAGTGCGCATCGGACCCCCACGTCGATTGCGCAGTCGTGTACGGTCGTGGGACGCCGTCCGCTCATAGATACCGTACTCCTTGAAGGCGAACGGTCCGCCAAGCGTCGGAGCGGTGGATGGTGGCGCGCCGTGGCTGCCGAAGGGCCTCCTTCTCCAGCGCCACGCTCTTCTGCATGGCGGCTTGCAGCCCTCCGTACTCGTCGAGGATCTCGACCGTGCCCTCGATGATCGCGCGCTCGATCCGGGCAAGCTCCCGGGCCACCATGGGGTCGGGATCGGCGGTGCCGGAGGCTTCGGTCCAGTAGCGCATCACCTTCCTGGCCCGCGCGACCTGCCGAGACGTGCGGGCGACCACGACCGCCTCGACCGACCGGCCCACAGTTCCGAGCGCCAGCCAGAGTTCCCGGTGCGCCCTGCCCCACGACCGGAGCGCGGTCGCGGTGTCGTGGCCCGGATCGACGTAGACGAACACGGCGCGCTCGGAGTCCAGCGCGACGGGCAGCTTGACGTGGAAGTACCGGCGCGTCGTTCCGGCGGCGCCCCGGTACACCCGGACGGGCAGGAGCCCGCGCCCGATCCCGAGCGCGTCGAACGCGGCAACCTTCTCGGCCTCGGTCGGGAGCCACGGCAGGTCGGGATGCTCGATCACGTGTTCGAGCGACAGCAGGCGGCGCAGGAGGACGACCGGGGAAGCGGTCCTGCGGTGGCGGATGTGCTCCGCGCCGAGCGCGCGGTAGAGTCGCCGCGCGTAGATCCGGCACACACGCCCGATCCCCCGAACGCGCGGTACGGTCTCCTCGGCCGCCAGGCCCTGCGCGATCAACGCATGCACCATGCGCCGCGCCCGTTCGTGGTGCGTGTTCAGGAACGCCGTCGCCTGCGTGCGGGTGAACACCCCGCTGTGAAGGCATACCAAGGCGATCCACTCGGCCTTGCGGCCCTTCCAGCCGAACGGCTCCAGGGCCTCCGCTCGTTCTTCGAGACGGGCGGTCATCGCTTCGCCCGCGTCGCCAGCCCTCGGCCGGTCCCGGTCCCTTCAACGTGGCGGCGTTTCGCGATCCGGTCGCGGAGCCAATCGTCCAGTTCCGACTCGATCCAGCCCACGGCACGCGCGCCCAGCGGGACCGGCTTGGGGAACCGCCCCGCAGCCACCATCACATAGATCGTGCTCCGTGACAGGCCCGTGCGGGCCATCACCTCCGGCAGCCGCACGAAGCGGACCGAACGGGACGTTCCGGGCTCCGTCTGTTGTTTGCTCATCGGTCTGTTCCTCTTCGCCTTCTTCGTTCTCGATGCAGGTTTCCTGTACCGGGGTCGGTGGGGCTTATGGCGCGCACCGCCCGACTCCCGGTCGAAGCCGGAAATGAACGCCAGAACACGGTCCGCCGTCCGCAACGTCAGCGAGCGGCCGCCTTCGACCTGGCGCATGAGGTTCGGGTCGCCCAGCGCCATCCTGCCGAACCTCGTCCGGCTCAGGCCCGTGTCGTCGAGAAACCCGCTAACCCGTGTGCTGAAGTACTCTTCCAGCGTCTCCATGTCCGAACGCTGAAAGCCTTTCCGCAAGCCCGTCAACCTGTCGGAAACGACCTACAGTCCGGGGACGTTTCAGGACGTTCCGCAGGGTCGCAGGCCCGTGACACGCCAGCGCCAGCGGCTCGGGAAACACCCCCCTTCACGCCCCGGGAACCCTCCGGTGAGGGTGGCGCGCATTGCTTGGGGGGGCGGCTCGGCAGAAGAGGCGCGCGGGTTCGCGGCCGTCCGTGAACAGGCCCCCCTCGGGGAGCGGCCTTGCGCCTGGGCGCTCGCCACAATAAGATGTCAATGGGCAACTTTGGTCGCCCGAACTCCGAGTCCCGTTGCGGGGCTTGGAGCACCACTCATTCACCCAGGAGGGTTGACACGAAGTACTCCGCGCTGCTCAGACTGTCAGCATTGGCCATGATCTTCTGGTTGGGGGCGTTCTCGTCCCCGCCGCCTGCCACCGCCAACGTGGCGGCCGGGACCTGCATGCACTGCGTCCAGTGGGGCAGCAACTGCATGCTTTGCACCCAACAGGAGTGCCCCCAGTGTGGCGGTAAGAGCTGCACCGTGACCTCGTGTATCGGTTCAGGGGAGCCTGAATACGGATGCCCTCCGGTATAGGCGAGCGAGGCCAAGGCTCCTCCGCACCTACTCGGCGACCAGTGCCTCCAAAGCCAGCCGACCCCTCGACATCGGCTAAGACCCCCAGAAAACTAAGGCGGGTGGTAGACGTGGCCATTTTGGTCACGTTGGCATATTTCCTGTTTCAGCCCTCGGGACCCATCGGGAGTCGGTTGATGACCGCTTTCGACGGCTGGAGGGTAGGCCGTGCGCTCGACGAGTTGTGGCCCGAGTTGATCGCGACTCAGAGCCGACTGGTAGGCAGTGCGGTTCAGTTAGATCGGACAGTCGTGGAGTTCGTTGACTACGAGTGTCCGTTTTGCCGGACGGGGGCAAGCCGACTGTCCGAGTTGGTGACGGCGGAAGGGATCGACATCGTGATTCGCCATCTTCCGCTGGAAGCACTTCATCCCCGAGCTCGCGAGGCTGCCGAAGTCGCGATCTGCGCCGAACGACACGGAGTGTTCGCCGACGCGCACGCATCCCTTCTGAACGACGATGGTTGGTTGGCTGGCAGCGACTGGGGATCGTGGGCCACACTGCACTTGGGGATCCCGGATGCGACCGCGTTCGAGCGATGCATGGCGGACGAGCAGACAGCACGGCGGATCGAAGAGGACAAACGCTTGGCGGCGAGGTTGGGAGTCCAAGGCACACCCGGATTCGTAACCGCGCAAGGGGTGTTCGGAGGAGTTCTCGACGACGCGCTCGCCAGTCTGCCTGTGCCCGTCCTGACGCTGGCGGACGGAGTTCTGTTCGTGTCTCGAGACCATGTGGATCCGGCGGTGAACGAGATTGGGGCCCTCGGCGGAGCCTTATTCACCGATGAGGAATGGATCGTGATGGTGGACAGACTGGCGGTATCGGTCTTGTTCATCAACCTGCAGACGGGGGAAGTTCGGGTTCGAGGTGGGGACGGACAGGGTCCGGGCGAGTTTTACGGTCTGGCCCCGACCCTCGGGCGGGGACCGGATGGTCCGGTGGCTTGGGATACGAACCAGAAGCGGGCCACATTCTACTCGCCGGACGGCGACCTCATAGGAACTCAGAATATCAGAACGGGATTGAAACACCCCGGCTCCGAAACCTTTCTGGGTGCATTGGACGGTGACGGGGCATTGGCGTTCCGGGTGTCTTCGGAACCGGCGCAGGAACCAGACGGTGCCGTCGTGAGGAGGCACGCATTCCTGAACATCCAGCTCCCAGACAGCGATGTGGTTACGCAGGCTCGTGAAGTTCCAACGACCGAAACCCTGATTGTCAGAAACCCGCCCACCTTTCCGTATGCCGAAAAGGCGGTGCTGTTCGGGTCCAGGACGTATTGGACGAAGGCTGGCAGTCACATAGTGGTCGCCGACACGGATGCGGGCGAGATCGTTAGCTACGACGGGGCGGGGGTGGCCGTTGCGGCAGTGAGTATGCCCGGCGAGAGGATCCGGGTCTCTAGGGCACACATCGAAGCCGAAACGGATGCACTCAAGGACCGGGATCTGCGGATGCAGGAGATGCGCCGACAGGTGGGATTACCAACCCGCGAAGTGTTTGACGACTATGTTTCCAGCGTTGAGGCCCCACCGATTGACCAAGTTCTGGCTGATGCGGCTGGCCGCCTCTGGGTACGGAGACATCTGATGCCGGACGACACAGTGCAGCACTGGACGGTCTGGGCGGACAATGAGCATGTATTTTCCGTGGAACTGCCGACCAACGCCGTTCTCATGGACTCGCGAGCACAACTCGTGTTGCTCCAGACAGAAGGTGGATTCGGTGTACAGCAGGCAGAAGTCCGCAGAATCGGGTAACCTTGGCGAGGAAGACAGGGGTCAAGAGTGCCTCGGGACCTCTTGACGGCAGTTGGAGAAGGTTCCTCATGGGTTCCCGCCATTCGAGCCCTCGTTCCGGCTTTTTCAACACGGTGCGGTCCCGTCCACTTCAACGGCAAGAAACGCAGATCATGCAGTCCTGGTTGAACTTACGTGATTCCTTGCCGTGATATGCGCAACTTCCATTCTGCCAGCCCGGCGCCTCACCACTCTCGGTGCTAAGGCGGCCCAATCCACGGACTGCCAGGGGACATCGGACTACCAGCCCCCCTCCCCCGCCACATCCAGCAGCACCCCCTCCTTCACGCCCACGCTCGGCACGACGATGCGTTCGGCCTGCACCAGCTTGGCGAAGTGGCGGTACACCAGCGCAGCGGGGAGGATCACGTCGGCGCGGTCGGGGCGCAGGCGCAGTTCGTCGATTCGCTCCGCGACGGTCATTGCGGAGACGAGCTGAATGACCGCGTCCACGCGGCGGACGGGCAGCAGCGCCGGCTGGCGGCGATCCAAGTAGCTCAGCGCGAGCCTGGCGATCGCCTCGATGTTGCCGCCCGTGGCCGCGAAGGCGGTCGGCCCGGGGTAGGCGTGCGGCGGCGGAATCGTGAGGGCGGCGAGCTGAAGCCGGACCCAGGTGCCGAGCGAGTCGTGGCAACCGCTCGCCGCGGCAAGCGTCTCGAGCAGGCGCACCGTGCCGACTTCATACGACTCGCTCCACAGGATGCCGCTGTCGTCGACGAGCGAGATTTCGACGCTCCCTCCCCCGAGGTCGACCAGGATCCAGCGCCCGTGCGACAGGTCGACGCGGCTGCGCACCGCCAGGTGGACGAGCCGCGCCTCTTCCGCCCCGCTAATCGGCTCCAGCACGATGCCGGCTTCCTCCCGGACTCGCTCCAGGAAGAGATCGCGGTTCGCGGCCTCGCGGGTCGCGCTCGTTCCGACCGCGCGAAACCGCTCCACGCCGAGCGTGTCGATCCAGTGGCGGAAGCGCCGAAATGCCCGCACGGCTTCGCCCATAGTGCGCTCGTCCAGCCCGCCCTCGATGAACACCCCGTGTCCCAGCCGAACCGGCACCCTGATCTTCTTGACGACCTCGCAGGACGACGGCCCGTGGAAGTCGGCGGCGACGAAGCGGATCGCGTTCGAACCCGCGTCGATTGCGGCGACGCGGGTCACGGTGCCGAACGTCCTGGCGCTGTGCGTCGAGGTGCAGTGCAGCTTCGGGTTTTCACCAGTACTCGACCCGAAGCCCTTCGATGCGGCTGTAGCTCCGGCGGTCCCTGGTGGCCACGCCGTAGCCACGCCGGACGGCGGTGGCGGCGATCATCAGATCGTGAGCGCCGATCGGCGTATCGGCTTCCGCCAACTGCGCGCCGAGCGTCGCGTGCACGCGGGCCACTTCCAGATCGAAGGCGAACACAGGCAGCACATCGAGCCATCTCCGTGCGAACGCTTCCGCCCTTACCCGCGGGACGCCAGCGAGCCGGTGAACGCCATGGAGCATCTCGGACGCGGTGACTGCCGCGATCCCTACGGTTTCATTCTGCCAGTCCGGTGTGGCGAGCACTTGGTCCACGTCCAGATCACCCCGCTCCGCAGCGATCAGGACGCTCGAATCGATCAGTATGCCCAAGGGGTCTTCGGGACCTCCGAACGGTTGAGGAAAGCGATTCCGTCCTCTACCGCCTGGGAGTACTCGTCGTCCATCCTGGGCGCGCCCCCGGCCGCGGCCCCCGCGCTGGCCTGAACCAGCGCCGCGAACTCGCCGCCCGTCAGCTTCCGTTCCGCGATGGGTCCGATCCGGGCAACGGGCTTCCCGCTTCTCTCGACCACATACACCGCCCGCTTCTCGCGCACCTGGGCGACGATGGAACCGAAGTTTCTGGCGGCTTCGGTGGCACTCACGACGCGCGTATCGGACACGGCGTTCAATCCCCTTTCCCGCTGACGGCATCACACATATTACGCATTTTACGGAATATGCGTAACATCCGCAATCTCACCGGCCCGAAGCATACGGAAGCTCCGCCTCCCGCCCAGGCCAGTGCCGCCGGATGTACCAGACCAGCACCGGGAGCGTCACAAGCATTGCCAGGACCCCATAAAGCCCCCAATCCCGGATCTCCTGCATCTCCGCGGCGACGTCGAACGTCCCTTCGAACTCGTAGACATACCCGGCCAGCGTCGCCAGCAGGTTGTTCGCGCCGTGAAAGACCATGGGGACGATCAGCGTCCGCGTCTGGAGGTACAGGATGGCGGTCACGAGGCCGACGGCGGTGATCCCCACCGGATTGGCGTGCAGGCAGCCGAAGACGACGGACGTCACGATCACGGCCCTCGCCATGCCCCACTTGTGCCCCCAGCGGTTGAGCAGGACCCCGCGAAATGCCGTCTCCTCGAGCAAGGGCGCGGCGACTACCACCACGAGCGGCATGACCAGCTGGTACAGCATCGACGGATCGCTCGGCGTATCGAGCGCCTCGAGCAGGAACTCCAGGGTGCCGGGCGAGACCACGGACAGCGCGTACGCGAAGACGTAAAACGAACTCAGCGAGAATGCCATCGTGGTGATCAAAAGAAGCAACGTGGGGGTCCAGCTGTAGCCCGCCGGCAGCCGCCCCAAGAGCCGCCGCATGTCGACCCCCGACGAGCGGCAGACCCACAAGAGCCATCCCGCGAGCGCGCCGTATCCCGCCACCATCCCGACGACTTCCGCTTGCGACGCATCCCCCATGTCCATTGGCGTCAGGAGTGAGAGGATGTGAAGGGCGGCGTAGAGGATGAGGGTGACGAAGATCATCCATGGAATGACCGACCGCGTTCGCATGGCCGCGAAGGGATTGTCGGGGCCTCCGCCCGGGCCTCCGCGCGCACCCATGGCAGCCTCGCCCGCGCTACCCGCGGGGCCGGAGGACGGCTCGCCCGCCGGTGCCGTAGGCCCCGCGGCACCCGCCGGTCCCGAGGCCGTGCCGGTCGGTCCCGCGGCGCCCGACCGGCCCTCGTCTCCCGGTTTCGTGCTCGCTCCGTCCTCCGTCAACTGACCGGGCCGGACCGCTTCGCCGCGCCGTAGTGGATGCCGTTGAAGAGGAGCGGGAAGGTGCCGTGGGGCTGCGACCGGAAGGTGATCTTGGGCCCGAAGAGGAAGAGCTTCCCGGCGCCGATGTCGGCCTCGATCATGCTGGTGCCGCCTTGGAGGTGTTGCTGGCCCCAGGCCCAGCCGCTCACCAGGGGCGTCGCGGAATCGTACCAGGCGAGGCGGCGGATGTTGGCCGCGCCGTCGCCGATCTGGTAGACGGGGCTGTGGCTGTGCAGCACGTGCACGCGCTCGCCGAGGCCGTGGGTGATCGGGCTGCCGTGCTCGACGCGGATGTCGTGGATCGAGCCGGGGGTGAAATAGTCGTCGCGGCTGAGTCCGTTGCCGGCGGCGTCGACCAGGAAGCTGGTGAGCGGGAGGCCGAACTCCTGCCCCAGCCGCGTGGAGGTGCCGACGGCGACCACCGCGCCGCCGTTCTCGACGAACTCGCGCAGCGCGGGGACGCTGGTCTCGTTCGAGATCGTGCCGACGCGGCTGCGCAGCGAGTCCGGCAGCGTGGCCAGGAACTCGTCGGTGGGGCCGCCGAAGCGACCGAAACCACCGCCGCCCATGGCGCCGTCGGGCAGGACGATGACGTCGAAGCGGTCGTTCAGGGAGCCCGCGTCGATGTCTGGCGGGTAGATGACCTCGAAGTTGAACTCGAAGTCCTCCAGGACGTAGCGGGTCCAGCCGGATGGCATCGAGCCGCCGTAGCGGTCCCAGAGGCCGACCCGTGCGTGGGTCAGCTCGAAGCTGGACGCGGGGGCCGCCGCGACCGCATGGAAGGAGATTCCCAGTTGGGTGGCCCACTCTTCCAGCTGGGACTGCGTGGCGGCGTCGGCAGGGATGAAGAAGGCGCCGGGCTCGAAGGAAGTGCCGGCCGCGTCGAACGTCTCTTCAACCCAATGCACCTGACCACCGCTCGCCAGGACGCGGTTGACGGCGGTGAAGGCCTCGTTGACGTGGTCCACCAAGTAGCCGGCGGGGGAATCGGCGCCCGCGACGGTGCCGGGCAGGGGCTCGGCGAGCCAGGGGATCGGCTGGAAGGGGCCGCTGAAACCGTCGAGGATGCGGTCGAACTCGACGCCCATCTGCAGCGCGAGGGTCCAGCCGGCGTTGTCGTACGGCGCGATCGGGGGACCGCCCGGATACTGGAAGTCGTTGGGGTGGTTCTGCGGCTCGAACATGTCGATCACGTGCGGCCGGAAGGCTTGCGCGGTGACGACGACGTAGGAGCCGGCCGGGTAGTCCCTGCCCGCGACGTTGAAGTCGTCGGTGGCCTGATGGACGGTGATGCCGTTCTTGAGGAGCGTGTTCACGAAGCGCGTGGCGGTCGGGAAGCTCCGCTGGTCGGACGGCAGGATGTAGCCGCGGGCGTCGCGGTTGTCGGGGTTGCGCAGGTGGGCCTCGTAGTCATCGAGAGAGCCGCGCGCGCCGACGTCCTCGGCGACCTGGTCGATCCAGTTGGGCAGGACGGTCCACGCGTCGCGGCTGCCGCGCTCGATCGAATTCATCCCCATGCGCCAGATGTTGAAGAGCAGGTGCTCGCTGTTGCGCGAGGCGTAGTCGAGGACGGCGCGGTTGGCGGTCTGGGAGTAGTCGACGGACTGGCGGAAGTGCCACGCGCCCGGGTTGACGGGCAGCGGCAGGTCGGCGTGGCTGATCTGGCGGTTGGGCAGGAAGGGGATCTCGATGGGGGTGGGATGGCCGATGGTCTCGGTGAGGAGGCCGATCATGTTCTTGAAGTAGGGCGTGGTGCGCAGGCCGCCGTTCCACCAGGTGGAGTAGCTGGCGCCGCGGCGCATGGTGGTGCCGCCCTTGCCCTCGACGACGAAGCGGTGGTGCATGGCCGAGCCGACCTGGTCGAGGCTGGTGATGATGATGGGGTCGAGGTTGTGGTTCGGCGGGTCGCGGAAGGGCGGGGCGAACATGACGGTGCCCTGCGGGCCGGTCTGGTGGTGGTTGTAGACGATCTGCGGGAACCACTCGCGGTAGACCACCCGGTTCATGTTCTCGCTCTCGGCGAGCGAGGCCATGTAGAAGTCGCGGTTGTTGTCGTGCCCGGCGTACTTGTTGTAGAGGACCGGGACGCCCTGTGTGGTGCGCTCGAGGGGATCGTCGTGCCGCATGTACCAGTTGGCGACGAGGGCGTGGCCGTCCGGGTTGGCGTGGGTGGCGAGGAGGATGACGTCGTCGAGGAAGCGCATGGTCTCGGCGTCGTCGCGGCTGACCATCTGCCACACGAGTTCCATGAGCTGCTGGATGCCGAGCACCTCGGTGGCGTGCAGTCCGCCGTCGATCCAGATGACGGCCTTGCCCTCGGCGGCGAGCGCGCGGGCCTCGTCCTCGCTGATGCCCTCGGCGTGAGCGAGCCGCCGCGCGATCTCCTTGTAGCGGTCGAGGTTGGGGCGGTTGGCGGGCGATGTGATGGTCGCCATCCACTGCTCGCGCCCTTCCGAGGTCTGGCCGATCGACTCCAGCGTCATGCGGTCCGACTCCTCGGCGAGGAGGTGCCAGTAGTCGGTGAGGCCCTCGTAGTTGACGAGCTGGTAGTCGGTGCCGAGGCGGTAGCCGAACTGCTCCTCCGGGGTGGTGAGCTGGGCGGCGGCGGGCGCCTGGGGGGCGGCCAGGGCGGTGAGGGCGAGGGCGGCGGCGAGGGCCGTGCCGAATCGGGGGGAAGGAAGGGCGTTATGGCCTGCGGTCATCGGGTGCCTCGTCTGTTCTGGACGGTGTTTTCGGGCGGTTTTGCAGTGGTAGAGTAGCGTGCGGGGGCGGGGTGGGGAAAGGGTGGGCGGGTGGTCTGGCGGCGGTCAGTCGCGCGTGAGGCGCCGGGGGCGTTGGCGAGGGCGGCAAGAGTGCGGAGGTGCCGGTGTGAGGCAGGTATCTTGCGCGTGAGCCCAAGCAAGTTGTGCTTGGGTCGCACATTTCGTTGGCAGCATAGATTTAGTGGCTATTATATTGTACGATATAACTCTATCAGTCCATAATCCCGGACACTATACCATGCCCAACACGATTCGCGGCACGCTACCCCTTCCGGTCCGCCGATACCTGCGAAAGCTCGGATCCGACATCAGGGCCGCCCGTATTCGCCGTCGGATACGGACGACCACGATGGCCGAGCGGGCCCTGTTCAGCCGTACCACGCTACACAAGATCGAGCGGGGCGATCCCGGTGTCTCGATGGGCAACTACGCCACCGCCCTCTTCGTGCTCGGATTGCACGACGGGATATCGGAGTTGGCCGACCGCCGCCGGGACGGGCTCGGACTCGATCTTCTGGAGGAACGGCTGCCGCAGCGGGTGCGGGGGCCGCGGGGATGAGGCCGGGCCCCATGGAACGCACCATTCTGGTCCATGTCGATCTGCGCGGCACACCCGTTCTCGCCGGACGCCTGTGGGTCCGGGTTCGTGGCAATCGCGAGAGTGCGTCATTCGAATATGACCGTGCGTGGTTGCGGCACCCCAGGCGCTTCTCTCTGGAGCCGGCGCTTGCCGTCGGCCCGGGCCCTTTTCACACGCGTGGGGCCCTGTTCGGCTCGATAGGTGACTCGGCTCCGGATCGCTGGGGGCGGGTGCTTCTGCGCCGAGCCGAGATCCGTCGGGCCCGAGCCGCGCGCCGGACGCCTCGTACACTGTTCGAGTCGGATTTCCTCCTCCTTGTAGATGACGAGGTTCGGGTCGGCGCGCTGAGGTTTTCGGAGGGACCCGCCGGACCCTTCCTCGCCGAGCCGCGCCCCGGTCGCGTCCCACCGCTCGTCGGTCTGAGCCGGTTGCTGGCGGCGTCCAATCGAGTGGCTCGAAGGGAAGAGGCGGATGAAGATCTGCGGCTGCTGATCGGACCCGCATCGTCTCTCGGGGGTGCGCGGCCCAAGGCGGCGGTCAGGGACCGGGACGGCGGGCTTGCGATCGCCAAGTTCCCCCTTGCCGATGACGACCGGGACATCGTGCTCTGGGAGGGAGTTGCGCTTGCGCTGGCCAGACGCGCGGGAATCGAGGTTCCCGACTCACGTATCGAGAAGGTGGCCGGGCGCCGGGTCCTCGTGGTGCGGCGGTTCGACCGGACGGGGACGCGGCGGGTGCCTTTCCTCTCGGCCATGAGCATGCTGGGCGCCCGCGACAACGAGCCACGGTCGTACCTGGAGATTGCCGACGCCCTCCGGTCGCACGGCGGGGCACCGAGGTGTGACCTGGCCGAATTGTGGCGACGCGTGGTGTTCAACGTCCTCGTGTCCAATACGGACGACCACCTGCGCAACCATGGATTCCTGTACGAGGACGACCGGGGCTGGCGGCTTTCTCCAGCCTACGACCTGAATCCCACTCCGGTGGACGTCCGTCCCCGGGTACTCACGACCTACATCGACGAGTACGACGGTACGGCATCGCTGGATCGAGTCCTGGCGACGGCCGAGTACTACGGTCTGGGCCTGGACCGCGCGAAGCGGATTGCGAGCGAGGTCGGCCGGAGCGTGGCGGGTTGGCGCGAAGAGGCGGTCCGGCAGGGGGCGTCGGGGCGGGAGGTGGACAGGATGGGGTCGGCGTTTTGGGATGGGGGGTGAGGCCCTCGGTCTCACCGAGTCTGGCTTGGTGCTGGTGAGCGCCGGGACAGCAGCTACCGCAGGCGCCGCCACGCCGAACCATCCGAAGGCCGATGGCCAGCGGCCACCGGAACGCCATCGAGGTCCATGGCGTTACCGCGGAACCGCATCGCGCGCCCGAACGTCCTCACGCCATCCGCGTTCCCTCCGCGCTTGCGCAAGCTCATAGCTCGCCTGCATCCGCATCCAGTGATCGGCGGTACCCCAGCCGAGGGCCTCCAGCGCGAGCGCCATGTTTGCGGAGACGCCAGCCTTTCCGTTCAGCAGTCGCGACAGCGTCCCCCGCTCGCACCCGAGGTGTGCCGCCGTCTCGGTCACGTTCCATCCGACCTCGTCCATGCTCTCGCGGATCAGTTCGCCCAAGTGCGGGGGGTTCACCATCGCACGCACTCGCTCGCCACCTGTGCCGTTCATGATCTGTCCTCCTTCCCTTCAGTGATTCGCGGTCATGTCATGCCCGCTCAGTTGCGTGCGATCAGATATCTGCGTTTCGGGTCGTTCGGACTTGTCCCGACCTCCCGCACGAGTCCGCGCTTCACGAGGCGGGCGAGGCGGGTGCGGGTGGAGCGTGTGGAAAGGCCGATGGCCTCCGAGATCGCGCGTGTCCCATGTCCCTCGCCGGTCTCCAGGAGATCGAGGATGGTGCGGTCCTGCGGATCGATCCTGGCTGGCCGCGTGGGGTCCGTTCGCAGTGTGACGCGCAAGCGGAAGCCGACCTCTTCCCACACCGGCGCGGCCAAACCGTTCTCGCGGCATGCCGCGATGATGCGCTGCACTCCGCTTCCCCACTGCTCGACCAGCCCCAGCTCGTGGAAGATCCGGCCAAGGACCCGGTTTCGCAGCTTGGAAACCCCGCGCGGCAGGTCCGCCAAGGTCAGGCCGAAGGGCAGGAGGCCCGGATTCTCGACTTCGAGACGGTCGTCGAAGATGGAAATGCGGATGGGCGCGCCCCGCTGTGCGAAGTCCGTATGCACGACCGCGTTGACGATCGCCTCCCTGACCGCCGCAGGTGGCAGGCTCCAGCGGTCCCGGCGGCGGACGCGGCCGATGACGGCCCCGCGCAGCGAGTGCTTTTCGACGAAGGCGACCGCCTCGTCGATGGCCTGGATCGGTGGCGTGTCAATGCGGACGTGGTCAAGAATGGACGCCTTGTCCGTTCCGGCGAACCGCCCGGCCTGGATCCAGGCATCGGGGAAGTGATCCAGACGCTCCCTTCCGAAGAGGAGCATACCGCCGACCGTTGGCACCAGCCTTCCCTGGTGTGGCGTCAGCAGGCGCAGGGTCTCGAGGTGTCTGCGCCGCAGCTTCCTCACCGGGGCGAAGGACTCGGAAGCCAGTCGGAAGTCGATCGCTTCCGAGTTCACTTCCGGCATGGGCCACTCGTCGAAGGTCTCGCCAATCGCGAACCGTTGCATCTCGGCGATGAGCTGCGCGTCCGCCTGTCGATTGGTGGAGCCGACCCGCACGTAAGTACCGCTCCGGAGACCTGCCTGTCTGATGAAATGCGGCCGCGCCGCGCTCGGGTGGACCCGGACGGCCAGCAGTTGTCGGTCCCGATAGCTCAGGACCTCGAAGTCCGGAAGAATCCTTGGTTGAATCGAGTCGCTGATCAGGTTGACGGCTCGCTCCTCCAGATCCATGACATTCGCAATCCCGCGTACATCCCTCGACCTGTCGGTGACGCCGATGACAACAGTGCCGCCGGCGGTGTTCGCGAATGCGGCGACAGTACGAAGAAACCCGCGTGGGGAGGACAGGTCCCGCTTGAACTCCAGGGTCTTCCCCTCGGGCCTGCGGAGTATGTCGGCGAGGTCCATGGACGCTCTCCTGGTGCGCTTCGGTGTCTCCCGGTCACTGGGCAACAACATGCCTGGACGGGGTTCGGTGATCTGTACTCGGAAATATACTCTGAAGTCACATTCTTGACAGGTCTTCCGAGCTTACGGTATCAAACGGCGGTCAGCAGTCCATCATTTCGCGCCCGGAAGTCCGGAAGCAGAGCGGCCGCTTCACTTCGGCGCCTCGCCGGTCTCGCTGCGCGCGCGGATCGATCCACTGGCGCCGAGGGCATCCTCCAGCGCGTCGAAGGGCAGCACGGCGCAGCGGATCCGGCTGGGGAAGCGCTTCACGCCCGCCAGCGCGCGCATGTCGCCGAGTTCCTTCGGCAGCGGCGGGGCTTCGGCGGCCAGCCCGTCGACGAACGTCTCGCGCAGGCGGGCGATTGCGTCCAGGTCTTTTCCCCTGGCCACGGCCGTGAGCATCGACGCGGCGGCCTGGGAGATGGCGCACCCGCGCCCATCGAAGGTGACTTCGGCTAGGCGGCCGTCCTCGACCCGCGCCCAGATGACCACGGTATCGCCGCAGAAGCGGTTGTGGGCCCGGCCGGAGGTCGCCGGCTCCTCCAGGGCGCCGCGATTGCGGGGCCGACGGAAATGGTCCCTAATGAGTGCCTGATGCAGTTCGTCGCTGCCGTTCGCCGCCAAAGTTGCGTCCCTTGCGTGGGAGGATAGACTCCAGAGCCATGGATACGATCAGCAACACGAACGCAGATCCGGTCCTCGCGCAAGCGGTCGAGTGGCTGGGCGAGGGACGGCGGGTCGCACTGGCGACCGTGACGCGGACCTGGGGGTCGGCCCCCCGGCGCGCCGGAAGCCACATGGCGATCGCCGACAACGGGGACTTCTCGGGCTCGGTGTCGGGGGGATGCATCGAGGGTGCGGTCATCGAGAGGGCGCTCGGGGTGATCGAGTCGGGGGTGCCCGGGACGCTGGAATTCGGGGTCACCAACGAAATGGCGTGGGAGGTGGGGCTCGCCTGCGGCGGCAGGGTCCACCTGTTCGTCGAGCCGGTGGTCGAGGGGCCGATCCGGCCGGCGCGATGACGCGATGAGAAGCGATGTCCTGCGGGAAGTGGTCGACGCGCAGCGGGCTGGGCGCGATGTGGTCCTCGCGACGCGGCTGTCGGATGGTGCGCAGGAACTGATCGGCCGCGGCGTGCGATCCTCCCTTCCCGGGCTGGACAGCGACTCGGTCGCGGCCGCACTCGGAACCGGCGATCCGCGCACGGTCGATACGGTCGACGGGGCCGTTTTCCTCCGGCCCTACGTTCGGTCACCGCGGCTGATCATTGTCGGGGCGGTCCACATCGCGCAGGCGCTGGCGCCGATGGCGACGATCGCCGGCTTTCAGGTCACGGTACTCGACCCCCGTGAAGGCTTCGCCACGGCAGACCGCTTCCCCGGCGCGGCGCTGGTCCGGGAGTGGCCCGACCAGGTGATGGACGGACTGCGGCCCGACAACCGCACGGGAATCGTGGCGCTCACTCACGATCCCAAGATCGACGACCCCGCGCTGATCGCCGCGCTGGAGAGCGACGCCTTCTACATCGGCGCGCTCGGGAGCCGGAAGACGCAGGGCGCCCGGCGGGAGCGGCTGGGGGCACTGGGGTTCGATGCCGAGGCGCTGGGGCGGATCCACGGGCCGGTGGGGCTGCCGATCGGTGCGCGGACGCCGGAGGAGATCGCGGTGGCGGTGCTGGCCCAGGTGATCGGGGCGTTGCGGCAGGGGTAGGTGGTGGCCGCGGGGCGTGACGCCGCCGTCCGCTGTAAGCGCCGGGCCAGGTCCAGCGGGGAAGGCGGGGCCGGGTACCGCTAGTGCGCCAACCGCGGCGGCACTCCGATGCGTGCCAGGTTGGTGCCGAGCACCGTTTCGGCCGCGGCCGCGCGGGCCAGCAGTGCGTGGTCGGTGCCGCTTCGGCCGATCAGTTGAAGTCCCGTGGGCATGCCGTGCCGGTCCAGGCCGGCTGGCAGGGTCACGGCGCACATGTCCAGCATGCTCGCTGGGCCGGTTCCCGACAGCATGGAGCGGTTGACGGCGCGGTAGACGTCCAGCTTCGCGAGGGAGGCCAGCGTCGGGGGGGTGATGGGGAGGGTGGGGGTAGCGAGGAGGTCGACGTTGTTCGCATCCATGCGCGCGTGAATGCTTGCCGAAAGACGGCGGCGCAGGCGGAGGATCGCGACGTACTCAATGGCGGTCACGCCGTGGGCGGCCTCGAGCCGTTTGCCGATGATGGGATCCAGGATCTCGGTCCACCCCGGGAGGTGGCGCTCCAGCGACTCGGAGCGCTCCGGCTGCACCAGTTCGCCGGCCAGATAGCGTTCGCCGGCCTCGTTCAGTTCGGGGGCGTCGAACTCGAGGATGTGTGCGCCGGCGTCTTCCAGTTCGTCGAGGGCCTGCCGCACGGTGGTGGCGATGTCGAGGTCCGTTTCCTGCCAGAGGCCGCGGCGGGGGATGCCGATGCGGAGGCCGTGGATGCCGTCGTGTGTGGGTTGGGCGTCGGCGGCGTGGCCGGTGTCGTCATCCGGGCCGGAGTTGTGGCCGGGGGCGGCGTCCGCGCCCGGGGCGAAGCGGTCGATGAGGCCGAAGACGTGGCGGGAATCGGCGGCCGTGTGCGTCAGGAGCCCCACCGAGTCGAGCGTTGTCGAGAGGGGGACGACGCCATCGGTCGGCCAGCGTCCCGTGGTGTGGCGGTGGCCCACTACACCCGTCGCCGAGGCCGGAATCCGCACCGATCCGCCCGTGTCGCTCCCCAGCGCGATCATGGCGGACCCTTCCCACAGACTCACTCCCGCACCTGACGACGAACCGCCCGGCGCGCGATGCTGCTCCGGGTCCCAGGGATTGACGGGGGTTCCGGTGATGGGATTGAGGCCGACGCCTCCGAAGGCCAGCTCGACGGTGTGGGTCTTGCCGATGATGACGGCGCCGAGGCGCCTCAGCGTGCGGACGAGGAAGCCCTCGCGCTGCCAGTGCGTGGGGAGTTCGCGCTTGGTGCCGGCCCGGATGGGGAGGCCTTCGACGCCGTACAGGTCCTTGACCGACACCGGGATTCCGGCCAGCGGGCCCGGGTCCTCGCCACGGGCCACGATGTCGTCGATGGCCTCGGCCTGGCGGAGCGCACCTTCGGCGTCGAAGACGATGTAGGCCCCGAGGGTGCTGGCCTCGTGGCGGGCGTTGGCGGCTTCCACCAGGGTGCGGGCGGGGGTCGAGCCGCTGCGGATTCGGGCGGCTGTGGTGGCGATGGACGGACGGGCCATGGAGCCGTCTCACTTTCGGGGTTGCGGGGGTGGGTCGGTTTTGGTTCCCGGGGAAGGGAAATGCGATGTGCGGGTACAATATCGGGCAACGCATCCACGCATGCCCACACCGGGGGACGCGATGTCTGCACAGCTCCAGGGTCCGTCATCGATACCGTCGATCCGAGTGTCGGTCGAGAACGATGCCGGGATCGCAGGTGACGGCGACTTCGTCCTGTACTGGATGACCGCCGCCAGGCGGGCGCGGTGGAACTTCGCGCTGCAGCGGGCTGCCGGGCACGGCGCTGTCCTTGGGTTGCCGATCCTGGTGCTGGAACCGTTGCGGGTGGGGTATCCCTGGGCGTGCGACCGTTTCCACCGGTTCATCATCGACGGGATGGTCGACAATGAGGCGCGTCTGGGCGGTCGCGGCGTTGCGTACTATCCCTATGTCGAAGCGTGGGACGGAGCCGGGAAGGGGCTGGTGGAGGCGCTCGCGGCCCGGGCGGCGGTCGTGGTCACCGACGACTTTCCGGCGTTCTTTCTTCCCCGAATGCGGGGGGCGATCGCGCGACGGCTGAAGGTGCGCCTCGAAGCCGTCGACTCCAACGGCCTTCTCCCGATGCACGCCGCCGATCGCTCCTTTCCGACCGCGTACTCGTTTCGGCGGTATCTGCAGCGGCACCTTGGGTCCCATCTGCCTCGTCCGCCTTCGCCGGATCCGTTGCTCGCGGTGCGACCTGGGGGGCGTGTTGCGATTCCGCCCGACATCGCCGCGCGTTGGCCGCGGGCCGATCTGGGCAATCCGGCCTCCCTCGTCGCCCGTCTTCCCATCGATCACACGGTCCCGCCGGTCGATCTGCGCGGCGGCAGCGCGGCCGCCCGGGCGTGCCTGGCCGCCTTTGTCGAGCGGACCCTGCCGCGCTACGCGACCGACCGCAACCAGCCTGAACTCGACGCAACCAGCCGTCTGTCCCCCTACCTGCACTTCGGTCACATATCCACGCAAGAGGTTTTTGCCCGCGTCGCGGCTGCGGAAGCCTGGTCCCCCGCCCGACTCTCCGCCGATCCCTCGGGGCGACGCACCGGCTGGTGGGGAATGAGCGAGAGCGCGGAGGCGTTTCTGGACCAGCTCGTGACCTGGCGCGAACTCGGCTTCAACCGGTGCCTCCGCGTCGATGGCTACGATAGATTCGAAGCGCTTCCCGCATGGGCCCTGAGGACGCTGGCAGAGCATGCTTCCGACCCCCGCGAGGCGATCTACGACATCGACCGGTTCGAGCACGCCCGCACACATGATCCGCTCTGGAACGCAGCCCAGAATCAGCTCCGGCGCGAGGGCCGCATCCACAACTATCTGCGAATGCTGTGGGGCAAGAAGGTTCTTGAGTGGAGTGAGAGCGGCCGCATCGCGCTGCAGACCATGATCCACCTGAACGACAAGTATGCACTGGACGGGAGAGATCCGAATTCCTACACGGGGATCCTCTGGGTGCTTGGCCTCCACGATCGCGCGTGGGGCCCGGAGCGGCCCGTCTTCGGCAAGGTCCGCTACATGAGTTCGGCCAACACTGCCCGCAAATTCCGGGTCCGGCGCTATGTCGAGGAGTACTCGAACCCGTGAGCGCCCCGACCGCACCTGTCAGCGCTGCCCGGCGGGAGTTCCCGAGGCCGATCCTGGTGATCAGCGAGTGCCTCGAGTTCGAGCCCTGCCGCTACGACGGTGCGCGCATACGGTTCGATCTGGTGAAGGCGCTCGCGCCCCACGTGGAGTACCGGCCCGTATGCCCGGAAGTCCAAGTCGGACTGGGAGTTCCGCGCGATACGATCCGGCTGGTCGCGTCGGGCGACCGCAACCTTCTGGTTCAGCCGGCGACTGGACGCGACCTCACCGACGACATGGAAGGCTTTGCGGTCAGGCACCTGGGCGGCCTCGGCGAGGTGGACGGATTCATACTGAAGTCGCGGTCGCCGAGCTGCGGCCTGGGGCACGTCAAGGTTTTCGACGCGGCCGGGTCGCGGGGCGTGGTGCGGCGCGGCGCGGGTGTCTTCGCGGCCGCGGTGCTTGAGCGCTACGGTGACCTGGCCGTCGAGGACGAAGGGCGTCTGCGCAATCACCGCATCCGCGAGCACTTTCTCACCAAGCTCTTCGCGCTGGCGCGATTGCGGGAGCTGGCCAGGACGGGAGGTGTCGCCGATCTGGTGCGCTTCCATGCTTTGTACAAGTTCCTGCTGCTGGCCTACCGCGAGCGGACGCTGCGGGAGTTGGGGCGGGTCGTCGCCAACCCACGCCGGGAGGGGTTCGAGGCCACCTTCGCACAATACCGCGCCGGCTTCCTGCGGGCGCTTCGCAACACGCCGCGCTACACGTCCATGATCAACGTGTTGCAGCACATCTCGGGCTTCTTCAGCAAAGAGCTGAGCACGGGCGAAAAGGCGCACTTCGCGGAGTTGCTGGACCGGTATCGGGAAGGGCAGCTGCCCGCGAGCGCGATCGCTTCGCTGCTGGAATCCTGGGCGGTGCGATTCGGCTCGACCTACATCCTGAACCAGGCGGTGTTCGCGCCCTTCCCGGAGACGCTTGCGAGTCCGGCGGATTCGGGGAAGGGTCGGGCGGCGGGTCGCTCTCTGGCCCGGTAGTGGCCTGCCGGGCGAACGGCACCCCGAGGAGGGTCAGGGGCGCCTGCAGGTTCAGCGTCCCCGGGTCCAGGTCTCGAAGAACCCGTCGCCGCTCTCTTGAACTTCGGTTCCGAAGATGCGTCCGGACAACTCCAGCGTCCCCCGCATCTGGTAGAAGAGAGCGTCCGGTCCTTCGGGAGCAATCGGAATCGGCGTCACTCCGGTGTGGCCGACGGTGACGCTGAGGGCGAGCGAGTCCGGTCCGTTCTCGGCGTGGATTACGATGGCGTCAGGTGTACCCTGGCCTGCCGAACCCGGCCACCGGGTGTCGAGTTCACGAATCGCGTAGACACCCGCGAAACCGTGCTCGTCGGCCAGGTAGAGGAACCGGCCGCCCGGCGTCGTTTCCGAGTTCTCGTTTTCCTGCGCGACTCCCCCATAGAGCACCGAGTAGCTGCCCGCTCTCGCCTGGCCCCAATCCCACGTCACGCGCGACCAGGTGCCCCAGTTGTGATCGTGGTAGGTGCGTGCGTCCTCGAGTTGGTGACAGCGCGCGCCCTCGCACACGCTTCCCGTGGCGCGGCCGTCCAGGAGCGGGACAGTGTAGCCGGAGACGAAGTCACGGCTGCCGATTTCGACCGGCGGCAGGTAGCGCCGCGTGCGCTCCGACACTGTGAGGTCGACGGTGAGGTCGGCGGGATCGCTCCTGCGTGCGCCTTCCGCGGGCACGCGGGCTTCCATGGGCACGCGGGCGCGCAGCCGATAGGAACCGTCGGCTTCGATCGCTACGCTTGAAGCCCCGATCGCCAGATCCGGGTCACCTTCCGCAAAGGTCACGTTCTCCGGGCCGACCGTCACCGAATACACGTTCTCGGTGTCCGACTCTGGAGCAATCCGAGTGGCCAACACGCGGCCCTGCCAGCGCCCATCGGGGACGTCACCCGCGACCATGTAGGAGAGATAGAGCCATCCCGAGTCCGGGAGCAGGACGTTGAAGTAGTGCCACTCCGCCCAGGTCGTGTCCTGCGCTGCGGGACCGCGGGGAAGGTGCATGGCGTCGATGGAACGGTAGAACTCGACCGCGGAGGGGTTGCGCCAGCGGCGGTCGGCGTCCAGGTCTTCCCAGGCGCCCGCCAGGAGATCGGGAGCTGCGCCAAGGTCTGCGGCCAGATCGGGCAGTGTCGCCCCGGCCGAGATCGGGATCAGGCCGGTGTCGGCCTCGAGGTAGAGAAGTGCGTCGTCGATCCAGGGGGCCGCCGCCGCGATGCGGTCGTCGAAGCGGGTTCCCGCGAGCACTTCGCGGTAGAGGAGGGGCGCTTGCTCTACGGCGAAGTACATCGAGCTGGCGCCGCCGGTCCTGAGCGTCTCCAGATCGATTCCATCGGGCAGCACGATCAGGTCGCCGCCGCCCAGCAACTCCCTGTCGCGTGCCTGGTCCACCATGGCCTGCCCCACCGAAAGCAGGACGATCGTGACACCGACGCCGAGCGCGTAGCCGCCCAGCAGCAGCGCACTGCGCCCCGATCGTTGGCGTACCGAGGCCCAGACGAGGCGCCCGATCACGGAGTCGTTCTCCCGTCCACCACCTCGATCGTGCGCCTGGCTCCCGCCGCGAGTTCGAGGTCGTGAGACGCGACGACCAGGGTGGTTCCGTCCGCGTTGAGCGACTGGAAGAGAGCGAGCACCTGCCGCGACGTGGCGCGGTCCAGTTCACCGGTGGGCTCGTCGGCCAGCACGAGCGCGGGTTCGTTGGCGAGGGCGCGGGCTATTGCAACGCGCTGGCACTGGCCGCCCGAGAGTTCCCCCGGTCTGTGGAGGAGCCTGTCGGCAAGACCGACCCGTTCCAGCACGGCGGCGGCTCGTTCGCGCCGGATCTTGCGGGACACGCGCGCGGCGGCGAGGGGAAGTTCCACGTTTTCGAGTGCGGTGAGCATCGGGAGCAGGTGGAACCGCTGGAACACGAGCCCGACGTGCTCGAGGCGCAGCGCGGCTCTCTCCTCCACCGACATCCGAGTGAGATTGCGGCCGAGAAAGACCACCTCGCCCGATGTCGGCGTGTCGACCCCGCCCAGCAGGTGCAGCAGGGTGGACTTGCCGGAACCGCTGGGCCCAGTGACCGCGAGGAAATCCCCCTTCGCGACCGAGATGGAAACGCCGCGGAGGGCCCGCACGCGGGACCGTCCGGTGCGGTACTCCCGCGTCAGGTCACGCGCCGCAACCACGATCTCGCTCATGGCGCCTCCTTGTGCAGAATGGAGGCCACCTCGAGCCGGGTGGCATTGAGCGCGGGGATCAGTCCCGCGATCGCCCCGGAAGCGAGGAGCAGCAGGAAGGCGGTCAAGAGACTGTCCGCGCTGACCACGAAGAAGCGCACGGCCATCGGCAACCCGGGGAAGTCGGAGAGAATGGACTCGAGGTATCCCGCTACAAGCACCGACAACGCGACGCCGATGCCGCCGCCTACAGTGCAGAGGACCACGCTCTCGGCGGCGAGTCCGCCAACGATCCGTCGTCGTGACAGGCCGATCGCCCTCAGCGCCGCGATCAGGCCCAGCCTCTCGCTGACCGACACGGCGGTAAGGGTACCCACGAGCAGGGCGGCGACGAACAGGCTCACCGTTCCCAGGATCAGTGCCATCTGTCGGAAATAGGACAGGCGTGCACTCAGGCGTTCCGCGATTCCCGCCAGGGTCACGATCTCCACGCGGTCGACGCTGGTCAGGATCGCGGCGCGCACCGAATCGGGCTCGTACCCCTCGCGCACCCGAATCATCGCAAAGGAGACCTGATCTTCCTGCGAAGAGAGCGCCTGCAGGTCTTCGAGACGCAGCACGACCTGGGGGTCGCCCCGGGAGGCGAAGGCGAACTCGCCGGTACCGGAAACGCGCGCCGTGGTCCGGCGTCCCCACGCCCCGTTGCCGCCGGCGGGACTCAGTCGCAGCGTGCTGCCCCGTTCGGCGCCAAGCGCGGCCATCACGCTGGGATCAATCAACACCTCACCGGGCCCGGGAGTCTCCCCTTCGGTCAGGCGGTACAGGCTCCTGTCGTCGGGGTCCATCCCCAGAGCGAGTGCCTGTGCAGAGCGTCCCGATCCGTCCAGAACGAGGTCGCCGACCTGGGCGGTCACCGAGGCAGCGAGCACAGGTGCGATGCCTTCGACGCCTGCTACCGCTGCAACGCTGTCGCGCAGAGTCCGGAATCCGGGAACCGTGGCCTCGGTGTCGAAGGGAAGTGTGCCCTTCGGGGTGAGCCGCAGCTCGTAGCCGCGTGATTCCAGCAGTTCTCCGAAGCTCTGTGTGATGCCACGGCCCAGCATCAGCATGTCCGCAAGCATCGCCGTGGTTACGGCGACACCCGCCAGGGTGAGGAGTGTCCGGAGAGGGCGTGTCCGGAACTCGCGGAAGGAATTGAGTGCGAGCATGAGCCGGGGCTCCCCTATCGCCCCATTTCGTCGAGTGGGTCCGACGCCAGCATTCTGTTCCCGGCGAACACTCCCGCGGCCATTCCCAGCACGATGGCCAGCACCAGAGCCTCCGCCACGACCGTTCCGGTCACCTGTGAGAACACCAGCGTCGTATCGTAGTACCGCTGATAGTAGGCGTTGACGACCGAAGACGACGCGACTCCCACCCCGAGACCGGCCGCCCCGCCGAGTGTTGAGAGCAGCGCCGCTTCGGCAACCGTCCACCAGAAGAGGAACCGGCGGGGTATCCCCGTGAGCCGCGCGGCCGCGATGGGAAAGCGCCGCTCCTGCACCTTCAGGATCATGATGCAGGCCAGGAAGACGCCGCCCGCGATCAGGGTGATCAACGCGATGGCGGTGTGGAAGCGGCTGACCACCCGGAACGTTGTCGACGATCGCTCCGCCACCTCGTCGACAGGAAGGACCTGGGCGCCCGGAAGCAGCGGTTCGAGATCACGCGCCAAAACGTCCAGGTCGACGCCGGGCCGGGCGAGCAAGGTGAAATAGTCGACCTCGTTCTCGCGGTCGGTCAGCGCCTGGAGGTGCGGAAGGTGGAAAAGCACGCGCGGCCGCACGGCGTTGAGGAGGGCCGGATCGGCTGGCGGCTCGAAGATGCCCGCGACCACCGCCTCGCATGGTTCGGCCTGGATCGTCGAACGCACCCGTACGGTGGAGCCGGCGGCGATCCCGGCGTCTTGGGCGTAGGGACGCTCGACCAGGATCTCCAGGTCGTCGGGACATTCGAGCCGCTGCGGCTGCGCGGGTAGCGCGGCGGCCGCTGCCGTGACCTGAACCAGGCCAGCCAGAAGGGCGATGGACAGGCGCCAGAGCCCGGTTGACATAAACACTCCGAAAGCGTGCGAATAGACGAGACCATCGGAATCTAAACTTGAGACCGGCGCCGCACGCGGGTAGCATTGCCGTGTGACACACCCGATTCTACCGTCAGCCCGCCCGGTCCGTGCTGCCCATGAGGACGTGACCGGCCCGGCATTTCTCTTCGTCGGGCAAGGTGTGCAGTACGAAGCGATGGCGCGGGAGCTGTACGACACGTATCCCCTGTTCCGCGAGACCCTCGAGCACTGCGACAGTGTGCTGTCAGACCATTTGAGCCCGGGCCTCCTGGAGATTCTCTACGGGCCAGCCGCGATCCGCGGCCTCGTGCACCAGATCGGCTACGGACATCCCGTATCCTTTGCGGTGCAGTGCGCTCTCGCGCGGTTGTGGATGTCGTGGGGGGTGCAGCCGTCGTGCATCATCGGGCACAGCGCGGGCGAGTTCGCGGCCGCCTGCACCGCGGGCGTGTTCGGTCTCGACGACGGTCTGGTACTGGTGGCGAATCAGGGCAGGATGCTGCAGGCGCTGCCGCCCGGCGGGTCCATGCTGGCGGTGCGGGCCAATGCCGCCGACGTGACTGCAGCCATCGGCCCCTACCGCAAAAGCGTGGCGATTGCGGCCGTCAACGCACCGAAATCGGTCGTGGTGTCCGGAGATGAAGAGACGATCCGGGCACTTCAGGCGGACTTCGTGAAGCGCGATGTCCATTGCGTGCCCCTGGGGGTCGATTTGGCCTTCCACTCACACCACATGTCACCAATGCTGGAGGATCTTCGCGAGGCCACGCGGTCGGTGCACTTCAGCCCACCGGCGATCCCGTACGTTTCCAGTCTGACAGGCGGCCTGGCCGGCGACGAAATGCGCGACGGCGAGTACTGGGTGAAGCATCTCAGAGAGCCGGTCCGGTTCATGGACGGCATGCGCTGTGTCTTCGATCGGGACCCGGGTGGGTTCATCGAGGTGGGGCCGGCGTCGCCCCTGTCCCGCTGGGGACAACAGTGCGCCACCGACGAGCGTCACCGCAACGGGGTGTGGATTCGGTCGATCGAGCCCGGCAGGTCCGACCGCGCGACGATGGCCGAGGGGCTGGCCGCGCTATCGGCGAGGGACGATTCGCCGCCGCCATCGGAAGCGCCCCCTGGTGGCCAATCCGACCGAAGTATCAGCAGCCCGACATGGGTGGCTGAACTCGTCCGGCACTCGCTGGCAGACGCGATCGGGGTGCGGCCGGAACGCATTCGCCCCGAGCAATCTCTCGGCAGGCTGGGAGTCGACTCTCTGATGGCTGCAGAGTTCGTCGCCGCGATCCGGAAGGGCTCCGGCGTCGACCTGCCCGTCAACCTCCTGGGCGGCAACACGACGATCGCAGAGATCACGCAGTACGTGGCACAGAATGAGGGCGCACAGTCGGGTGGCCCGATCCTGATCCCTCTCCGCGAGGGAGGCCCGAGCCTCCGCTGTTCTTCGTGCCGGCAGGCGATGGCGACCTCCTTGCTTTTCAGCGAGTGGCATCTCTTCTGGATCCCGGCCTGCCTGTGTATGGCCTGCAACCGCCGAGAGCAAAGCACCTCCCGGAGCTGGTCGGCTACCGGGTCAGCTGGCTTGTGGGCCGTTACATCGACGAACTGGAGGTCACACATCCAAGGGGGGCCTATCGACTGGCGGGCTATTCGGTGGGCGGCGTCATCGCCGTGGAGATGGCACGCGAACTGGTCCGCATGGGCAGGTCGGTCGATCTGCTGATCCTGGATTCTCCCGTGCACGTCCACGGGTGGGTGGGGGCGTTCCACACGCACCTTCGCAACCTCTGCAGCTTCATTCGACTAACGGCCCTGGCTCGCCGCCTCGATAATCGCTGGCTGAAGCGAACCCTGCACGCGGTGCTGGACGAAGGTCTGCGCACGCACATCGACATCACCCGGAATCACGAGATTGCGCCTTATCCCGGCCGAATCACCTCTTTCCGGGCGCGGAGGTCCTGGATCCGTCTGCTCGGTCTGACTGCAGCGGGCAGGTCATGGAGAAAGATTGCGGGCGAGGAGATTGTGGAGCACCGGTCTCCGGGCACCCATTACGGCCTGTTTCGTGGGCGGAATCTGGGCGCCTTTGCGAAAACGATGAATGAGTGTCTCAAGACCCAGCGATCTCCGTCAGCCCCGCCACGCTGACGCCCCGTCGCCCTTCAACCAGTCGCCGATTGCGGTCACGGCGTGCTCGTACCCGAGATCGGCCGCCTCTTCCGCCACACTGAAGTCCAGGATCCTGAATTCTTCAACCGGAGGCGCGATGTACACATCCGTGAGTTCCGAGTTGAGACGTGTCCGGCGAACCTGGAGGCTTGAGAGCTGGGCCGCTCGCTGCAATACCGACACGATATCCGGAATCGGGGTGGATGTCGCAAAGGGATTCAAGCGGTTGAGAGCGACCCGCCACGCCGATCTTGTGCCCAGTTCCGTCAGCTGGGTCTCGAGTTCCACCGGTGGAACCACATCCACGGCGATGACAGGTCCCTGGTCGACGTACTCGCGTGCGACATCTACGGGCAGATTGTTGGTCAGGGAGCCATCGACATGAAGATCGCCCCCGTCAGCAACAGCCGGGAGGATACCCGGAAGGCTGCTGCTGGCCCTTATCGCGCGCAACAGCGACCCCTGGCTATGAACGACGGAATCGGCGCGGGTAAGGTTGCTCGACAGGCAGTAGTATGGAGTCCAGAGGTCTTCGATCCTGGTGTCCGCGACGAGCGTTTTGAGCGTTCGGTCGAACCGGTGGCCGCGCATCAGTGAGAAGATGGGAAGAGTGTAGTCTCGAAAAGCCCATGTAAGCTCCTTCCTGATGAGCGGAAGCATCGCCTCGGTGTCGCCCGCGAGGGCATGACGCGCACCCACCAGGGCCCCCATGCTGACTCCCACGATCAGGTCGATGGGAAGGTCGGCTTCCCGGATCGCCTTGATCACCCCGATGTGTGCGAACCCCCGAGCACCTCCGCCTCCGAGGACCAGCGCGGATTCGCGGCGCAGCACATACCGGGCGATTCGCTCCAGATCGCTTTGCAGCCCCTGCCGCATGTGGAGATGCCGATCGACACTACGCTGACCGAGCCATCGCGCGGTGCCGCTCGGCATGGTCGTATCTGGCGTGTGCAGGAGGATGAGCGCCGTCCGCATCCTGGTGCGTCGCGAACGTTGTTCGAGCTGGATCCTCTCTTCGACCTTTGAAAGCCTTCCGGGGTCGGATGCCGAGGCGATGATGATCACCTCGTCGGCCTGCCGGATGCATCGCTCCGTCCAGTTGGTGACCTCGGGATCCGCCAGCAGGATCACGTACTCGGACTCGCCCTCCCGCCGATCGAGCCAGGCCTGAAGGCGCAGGTCTTCGGGGCTGCCCTCTACACTGCGGGCGTTGCCGGACGTTCCCAGCGCAGCTGCAGCATCCGCTCTTGAGACAAGCTGGCACTTCGCACTCCTGGCCAGAACCTCGCAAAGGCTCCGCGCCAATTCGTCCAGTGTTGGATCGCCGCTCGCGGGGACAAGCACGACGTTCGTGTTTGGGCGGTCCACAAGTGCCGAGCTGGAGACGCCATGCAAACGTTCCGACAGCAGGCGCACAAGCCATCTGTTCAGCGTTGGGTATTGCTCGGCCAGGTTGCGAAAGTCGGTGCCGGTAAACTCGAGGAGCACGGAGTCGCGAATCGCAAAAACCGACGCGGCCTGTGGCCTGCGTGTCAGAACACCGCCCACCCCGGCAGCACCGCCCTGCACAAGCTCTTCCAGGACACGCGGTTCATCGCCATCGGCCACGGATATGACCTGGAGGCGCCCGCTGATCACGAGGAAAACCCTGTCCGATGATTCACCCTGCCAGAAGAGCATCCCCTCGCGCGGCACGTGGTGCCATATCGCGCGGCGCTCCAGATCGGCCATCATGGCGGGGTTCAGGTCGCCGAACATCTCGTTCAGGACCATCACCAACTGGCGGTGGTAGAACCTGGGCGTGACGGCCTGCCGGAGCCGCTCGGCAACGCGCGGGTGAGCGGCGAGATAGTGGTCCAACCCTTCCTGCGCCAACTTCACCAGAAGGACGCTGGTGTGTGCCCGGAAGGCCATGACGACCTCCTGCCCGGCGAATGCCTGCATTTCGCCCACGATGTCGCCGGGGACCAATGTTGCCACGACAAGCCCGTCCTGGCCGGCCCCTCCCGCAGCAACGTCGGTCAGCGAGACATCGAGTCGCCCCTGGGCCAACACGTAGAGATCCCGGCCGTGGGCTGCATCGCGCGACAGGAACTCATCCCGCTCGAGGACAACCCACTCCAGCACCGGGCGCAAGTCCTCCAGGCTCGACCGGTCGGCGGACCGAAACAGCCTGCTGTCCGCGAGAACCTGGACCGGATCCATGTCCGGCACGAGACTCGCCCGAGTGCTTCCCATCGCACCAGGAAGGTGTCGCGTGAGTAGCTTGCGGCTACCTCGTGCCCGAAGCAGTCATCCCGTCGGGGAAGATCTCGTTCCAGCCCGTGAGGAAGCGGTCCATCTCATCCTCCGTCCCAATCGACACCCGGAGATAGTCGAGCATGGGCGGGAAGTCGCGGCCCACGGCGACATCGCGCTGGCGGAACGCCGCCCTCACCTCGGACGCCGGCCGGCCGGTGTTGACCATGAAGAAGTTGGTGTCTGACGGGATCACCTCGAAGCCCTGGCCGCGCAGAACGTTCGCGGTCGCGTCGCGAAGCGCGATCGTCGTGTCCCGGACCCACTTCTCGGACTCGTTGTCCTCGAGCGCAGCCACACCGCCCCATTTCACGAGCGCGTTGATCGTGCCGGTGGTGTAGTCCCGCATCTGGTCGATCATCTCGGGCGGAGCGATCCCGTAGCCGAGACGCAGCCCGGCCATGCCGTAGATCTTGGAGAAGGTGCGGGTCACGAGAACCTTGCGGCCTTCCTTGATGTAGGGGACCGCGGTCGCGTACGACGGATCCTGCACGAAGTGGTGGTACGCCTCGTCGATCAGGACGGGGATGTCCTCGGGAATGTTGTCGAGGAGGTGCCGAATGTCGTCGTCGCTGACGACCACGCCGGTCGGGTTGTTCGGGTTGCACACGTAGACCATGCCGACGTCGCGGTAGTTGCGCTTCGTGACCTGGATCAGGTCGTCGATGTCCTGGGTATGGTCGGGAAGGAGTGGCCGGGTGATCGCATCGGCGTCTACCCCCGAGGCGGCACGGTACACGGTCAGGAAAGTGGGCTCGACGCCTACCACCTTCTCCTCGTGCCTCAGGAATGCGAGCGCGGCCACCTTGAGCGTCTCCCCGGAACCGGCGTGCATGATGATGTTCTCGGTGCCGACGCCGTGGTGCTCGGCGATCTTCTCGTGGACATCGCCGTCGGGGTAGCCGTAGCGGTTCGAGTACTTCCAGGCGGCGTTCATGGCCGCCATCATCTTCTCGGAAGGCCCGTAGGGGTTCTCGTTGGAAGACAGCTTCGCGAGGTCGTCGTAGGGATCGACCGGGACGAGGCCCTTCGGGGGAGGCGGCAGCGTGATGCCGAGAGCGGATTTCGGCCGAAGCCCGACCGCGCCGAGAGCAGCGACCGCGCTGCCCATGAAGTGACGACGAGAGAACCTGGTTTTCATGCTGTTTGCTCCTTCTGAATCGGGGCGGGCCCTTGGCCGCTGCCGGTTGGTCGTGACCGGATCGTTCTGGAAAAATCATAGGCGGAAGGTGGCCCGTGCGCCAGTAAACATGGGCGGATTGGGCGTTGCTACCCGCTCAGCACCTCGGCCAGGTCCGCCAGACTGTCGAGATTGTGGACCGGCCGGTGCTCGTCCACCTCGGGCAGGAGCGCCCTGATTCCCGCCGCCCTGGGCGCGAAGGCCCGGTAGCGCAGCAGCGGATTCAGCCAGATGACAGTGCGGCAGGACTTGCGCAGCCTGCGCGCCTGGGCTCGAATGCCCTCGCCGCCTTCGCGGTCGAGTCCGTCGGTGACGAGGAGCACGACCGCGCCCTGGGCCAGGAGCCGGCGGGACCAGTGCAGGTTGAAAGCTTCCAGCGCCGCACCGATCCGCGTGCCGCCGTACCAGTCCTGCACCGTCGTGCCGATGCGGTCGAGTGCGCGGTCGACGTCCCGATCGCGCAGGAGACGGGTGATGTTGGTGAGGCGGGTGCCGAAGACGAAGGTGTGGACCCGGTCGGCGGCGTTGGTGAGGGCATGGAAGAAGTGCAGCAGGATGCGCGAATAGGACTCCATCGAGCCGGAGATGTCGCACAGGGTCACGATTGTGGGCCGGCGGGTCTTCATGGACTTGCGCTGGAGGGGCAGGGGGCACCCGCCGGTGCGAACGCTGGTGCGCAGGGTGCGCCGCAGGTCGATGAAGCGCCCCCGAGGATCGGGTTCGTGGCGGCGGGTCAGCACCGGGCGCAGGTGCAGCCGGAGTGACCGGATCGCTTCCTTCGCCTGCATCACCTCGGCCGCGGTCATCTCCTCGAAGTCCTTGGTGCGGAGGACTTTCGTGGGGGAAAAGGCCAGGCGCATCGGGATTTCGTGCGCAATCTCACGTTCCGGTGCAGCGGCCGGGGGCCGTGCGGACTCGTCTTCGGGCGCCAGCCGCTGCGGGGCCCGCGAGGGCGGCTTCTCAACGGGGATCTGCGAGCGCGACAGGAGCGCGTTGAGCGCCTCGTCCGCGCCGAACGGATCGCGCCAGAAGAGCCGGAAGGCGCTCTCGAAGATGTGCCGGTGCTCGCGCCTGGAGACCAGCGTGCCGTGGAGGGCCCAGTAGAACTGCTGCCTTGCCGTGATGTCGACGGCCGCCAGCGCCCGGGCGGCGGTGATCGTGTGGCCGGGTCCGACGGGCAGCCCGGCGGCGCGCAGCAGGCGCACGAAGTGCGCGACGTTTTGGGAGAGGCGGCCGGGGTGGGTGGTGGTCATGTGGAATGGCCCGTGGGCTGTGAGGCGGCTTCCGCACGCGCCTTGAGTGCCAACGCCATATCGTTGAAACCGCGGCGAATCAGCCGGCCGAACAGCAGCACCACCAGCGGCGTGAGGAAACCCGTGAACGCGTCGGTCGTCAAGTAGCGACAGCGGTTTGCGTCCGAAGCTACCAGCCGCTGTTCACGACGGGCCGAAAGCAGGAACGGGTGGCCCATCTTCGTACTCCACACCAGCAGACACGGCCGCTCGACCGCCTCGATCCGCTCGGGCTGCCTCAACTTCAACGGCCCCAGCGTCACGTACAGATCAATCGGCGAGCCGATTTCGAAATCGGTTTCGATGCGCGTCGTGAAGGGATTCCACTCTCCGTATCGCTCGGCATCCACGAGAATGTCCCAGACCCGCTCGGTCGGGGCTTCGATCTCGACAGCGTCCGAGCTGATCATGCTCCTGAACAGGACGATTCCTCCCTCGCTCGAGCGTGTTTCGCCAACAGCGCGGCACTCTCCTCCCACAATCTTGCGCCCGCGCCCTCGTCCAGGGCCAGCGGCGACGGCTCCTTCTCCTGCATCAGGTGCAGATAAACCCCGCTGCGCCGACCCATGTCCTCCGCGCAGCACGCGTAAACCACCGGCGCTGCAGCCTTCACCGGCTCCGCAAAAAACAGCCGCATGACCGGCTGCAGCAGCGGCTTCATGAACGCCGGCGCTTCCCGCGCCAGATTCGAGTTGACCGCCCCCGGACAGAGCGAATGCACCGCAACCCGAACTTTGCCACCCGCACTCAGCCTGCGCGACAGCTCCTGCGCATGGGTGCACAGATGCAGCTTGCTCAGCCCGTAGTGCTTCAAGCCGTCCCGCAGCCCATAGTCGGTGAACGCGCCAAAATCGTCGAAATCGATCGGCCCCGCGGACCGATGCATCTCGGACCCGACGAAAACGATCCTGGGAGTCTCCCCGGCGTGGCTGGTCGGCCGAATCGTACCGTCGGCCAGAAGTCGATCGATCAATAGTCGGTTGGAGAGAAAGTGGACCGCGAACATCAACTCGTAGCCCTGGCGCGACCGGCGTGCATTCAAAGGCATCACGCCTGCATTGAGCACCACGATGTCCACGCGGCCCCGTCCGCCGCGCCGAACCCGCAACTCGTCGCAGAGCGCATGCACGGAGTCGAGATCGGCCAGGTCCACCTTGAGCATCTCCACCGAGTCCGAGCCGGCCAGCCGCCTGACCTCCTCGCCCGCGTCGGGATGGCCGCTCCGGCAGGCCATCAGCACATGCCCACCGCGCTTCGCCAGGTCGATCGCCACCGCCTTGCCGAGCCCGCTTTTGGCCCCGGTGACCAGGCACACCTTGCCGTCGATGCGGACGCTCTCGGGCACCGCGCGCAACGTTTTTTGTTGCGTGACGCGGTCGGCGATCGCGCCGGACACCGTGGAGAAGATCCCTTTGCGCCTCATGGCCCCGATTCCTCGACGGGGATCCCGTACTCCCGCCGATAGTTTGCGCAGTACCCCTCAACGGTTGCGGCGTCGAGCCCGAAGTCGGCCAGCGAGTAGACGTGGCGGCCATGGCGACCCTTCACGTTGCGGGCCGAGACGGCCTTCGCCGCTCGCTCGGCTCTTTCGCTGAAGTCGACCCCCGCGGCGCGATACACCCTGCGCAGCTCGCCCAGCGGGCCCGCGACCAGGTCGTAGTACGACACATCGACGAAGATGCTGTCGGCGGCGGTTTGGCGCACTTCCATGGACCGCTCCATCATCCGGCGCGTCTTGCGCATCCAGTGGGCCGCGATCCCGTCCGGATCGACATGATCGCTCAGCATGCCACGACCGTGGGCCACCATGCTCAGGAAGGACGGAATCGATTTCCCGGGGTCACGATGCGTCTGCACGATGCAGGCATTGGGAACGACATCGAGAACGATGTCCAGGTGCTCCATGTGGTGGGGAGTCTTCAGCACCCAGTAGTCCCCCGGCCGCTGCCAGTGCAGGATCTTGAGCATGGTCAACAAGTACTCGTAGCACCTGGTGTGATCCTGCGCCTCGAGCCAGCGCGAGTAGCTCGGCACGCGCATCATCGCTTCCGGCGACTGGCTCATGAAGGACAGGTCGAGCAGGAGGACATCCTCCTCGGGCGCGTCGTGTTCGACCGGGTGAATGGCGAGAAAGTCGGGCGCCAGGTACCGGATCGCCCGGGCCGCCAGCCTGGCCTCTCGCACGCGGCGCCGGGGATCGCCGTCCTGTTCGCCGGGGAGCGGCACCGGACTCAGCGATTCCCACGACCTGAGCGCCCGCGCCCGGGGATCGGCGGCGATCAACCGATGCAGCGTGGTGGTCGCAGTGCGCTGCAGGCCGGCGATGACGATGATCTTCCCGAGGTCGATGTCACGAATCCCCGGCTGCTCCCTCTGCAGCTGCTCCACCCGCAGCCGGGTCGACAGCGCCGACACGATCCGTGAGCGCTGGATTCGCATGCCCAGCGGGGTCAGTCGCGCTTCCCTGTTGATCGACCGGACCAGGACTTCCAGGGGCTCCAGGAACCACTCGTCGCCAAAGTCGTTGAGCCCGGTCCTGCGCCGGGCTGCGGCGATCAACCTGTCGACACGCAGGTCGTCGCTGACTCCTATTCGCCGCGCCATCCGGCCCGCCCGGTTGAAGAGGGAAACCGGCAGCGGGCGAGGGGGGCGGCGGTAGTCGGTCGAAGTCTCCATCAGCTTCGACGCGCGGCTCCGCACGGCGAGCGCCGTCCCCGTCCGGTCCGCGAGCGCCGCCCCCTTCCGGGCCGCCTACCCCTCATGTGGGGCGCCCAGCTCCGAAAGCTTGACCAGCCGCGTCCGCGGTTGCGGGTGCTCCTTCGCCCTGATCCACCGGAAACACATCGTGCCCGACGCATGGCCGGCAGTCTCGAGCCAGTTCGGCAGCCCGGGATCCTCATGCGCGACCACGAGACGCACCGAGCCGTCCTCCTCGTAATGGGCCAGGCGCTTGTTGGTGTGGATCGTGTGATAGCGGTAGTCCAGCGATTCCATCCAGTAGTTGTTCAGCTGAAAGTTCCAGTGCTCGCACTCCGGCGGCACCGTCTCGATCAGCAGGGCTTCATCCTCGGCTACAGCCCAGTGACTGTGATAGTAGACGATGTTCGGGTCGCCGCCCGCCTGCAGGGACACGTCGGGGTCGAACATGGGCAGGGTATTCGTGTGTTTCTGGAAGCCGCGTGCCCAGTTGGCAAAGAGCATCGCGGCGCCCGCCACCAGAGTGCTGGCCGACTTGAGCCCCTCGTCGATCTGCTCGGGAGTCAGGGGACGGGGCCGCTTCTCGTCGTCGGGGCAGTTGATGCGCTCGATGTGCAGTTCGGCCGGCACCTCGGTCTCGCGGTCCAGAAAAGTCTGCCGCACGATCAGCGTCCCGCTCTCGGCCGTCATCGGCAGCCAGTTCCCGTCGTGTGGGCGGCTGCTCACGGTCAACTCGATGCGGCCGTCGGTGCCGATGTCGAGTTCCGCAGCCTCGATGTATCCGGTCGGCGGCATGCCTCCGCCCTGCCCGTAGTGCCCGGCCTGGGTGCCGAATCCAAGATACTTGACGGTGTTGCGCCGGCCCGAGATCCGGTAGTCGAAATCGCCGCGGATGGCAGCCGTCTGGTAGTAGTTGTCGGGGTTGTCGCTGCCGAGCTTGACTGTCTCATGGGCGACCCGGTGCAGCACTGGCGCCCTGGGATCGGCGTACTCCACGAACGCCATCAGGCCGCCGCGGGCCAGACGCGTCAGGTACCGGTAGCCCTCTGCTTGACTGGACGGATCACGCGGTGCGCCCGGGAAGTTGAGCGCGGCTCCCGCCGCCTTCAGCGTGTCGCAGAACTCCTCCCATGCCTTGCCGCTGACCACCCGTCGCTCGGCCGCGTCTGTGGGCGTCATGCCTCGAACCTTCAGCACCAGCACCGAGAGCCGGCGAAACAGCGACAGCAGCCCCACGACCAGTTTTCTCATCATGCTCCCACCGTTGCTCCCACCGTTGCGTTCATCCGGCACTCGCTGAAGAGCTTCGACGATTGCCAAGAAACTCGGCTCCGCCTTTGCCCGTCAAGCGAGTCGAGTCTAACGTTTCCCAACACGCAATCTCTTCATATCCGATTGGACCCACCATGAATGCGCCTACGCTCCGCTGCTTCCACAGCCGCCTGCTCTCTCCCTTCATCGCCGCCATCACCGTCCTCTTCGCGGCCGAGCAGGCCTTCCCCCAGGCCACCGAACTGCGCCGCGGTCGCACCCTCTCGGAGACGATCGCCGCCGGCGATACCGCCCGCTACACGATCGACGCGAACGAAGACGAATTCCTGCTCGGCGAGGTGAACCAGATCTCCGTCAACGTTACGATCCGCATTCTCGGCCCCGACGGCACACAGATCGGACGCATCGGAGGCCTCGGCCGCGGTCCCCAGAAGTTCAGCGGGCAGACATCGGACGAAGGCACCTACACCATCGAGCTCTTCACCGCAGGAGACGACGAAGACGCCGCCGGCAGCTACGAAATCACGCTCCTCCGCCACGAAGACGTCGCCACCGACCCCGAGAAGCTCACCGACCAGCTGATGTCGCGCTACGACGGCCCGCGGTCCCCCGGCGCCGCCGTCCGCGTGTGGCGAGACGGCCGCACCCTGTACTCCAAGTCCTTCGGCATGGCCAACCTCGCCTACGATCTCCCGTTCGAAGAGGACACGCGCACCAACATCGGCTCCACATCCAAGCAGTTCGCCGCCTTCGGCATCATGCTCCAGGCCGAACGCGGGAAGCTGTCACTCGACGACGACATCCGCACCCACATCCCCGAACTGCCCAAGTTCGACGAAACCATCCAGGTAAAGCACCTGATCACCCACACCTCCGGCCTCCGCGAGTTCCTGAACCTCCTGCGCATGACCGGACGCCGCCTCGACCGCGGCGACTGGATCGACCGCTCCGAGCTCATCGACATCGTCCAGCGCCAGCCGGCGCTCCAGAACGCTCCCGGAGCCGAGTGGAACTACAACAACACCGCCTACGGGCTCGCCGCGACCGTCGTCGAGCGCACCTCGGGCCAGGACTTCCACGTCTTCATGCAGGAGAACGTCTTCGGCCCGCTGGGCATGACCGGCACCATGGTGCGGCCCTCCATCCGCCACATCGTCCCCAACCAGTCCGAAGGCTACACGCCCACATCCGACGGGTACCGCCAGATCGGCGACCTCGGCGGGGCGGTCGGCGCCGGCGCCATCTACAGCACCATCGGCGACCTCCAGACCTGGATCGAGAACTACGCCAACCCCCGCGTCGGAACCCGCGAAAGCATCGACGAGATGATGACCTCGTTCGTTCTCACCGACGGCGAGGAGACGGGCTACGGTTACGGCCTCTTCATCGACGAGCAGGGCGGCCTTAAGCGCGTTCACCACGGAGGCGCCGACGTGGCCCACCGTTCCATGCTCGCCTACTACCCCGAGATCAACGCCGGCATCACGACCCAGAGCAACCACGCCCAGTTCAACAGCAACGTGACCTTCGACCTGGCCGCGGCGTTTTTCAAGGACGCTATGGAAGAGGAGGAGGAAGAGGGCGGCGAAGGCGAAACCGCCGACGAATTCGATCCCGACAGCTACGACCCGGAAGCCTTCGACGAGTATGTCGGCCGGTACTCGCTGGACGCGGCCCCGAACATGATCCTCACCTTCACACGTGAAGACGAGACCCTGTACACGCAGCTGACGGGCCAGCAGCGCCTGGAGATCGTGCCGACGTCGGAGACCACCTTCCGCCTGCTCGCCGTCGAAGCTTCAGTCACCTTCCTGCGCGGCGAAGACGGCGAGGTCGAGGGCGCCACGATGCACCAGAACGGCGCCGAACAACACGTGACGCGCCTCGAAGGCGAGGCTCCCGAAGCGTGGGCGCCCACGGCGGAGGACCTGGTGGATTTCGCGGGCCGGTTCTTCAGCGATGAACTCGAGACCTTCTACACCTTCTCGGTGGAAGACGACGCACTGGTCATGTATCAGCGCAGACTCGGCGACGTCACGCTGACGACGGGCGAGGAGGACGAGTTCTCGGGCGGCGGCCTGTCGTTCGCCTTCGAGCGCGACCGGAACGGCGAGGTGATCGGGTTCTACGTGAGCAACGGCCGGACGCGGGATGTGAGGTTCGGGCGGGTGGGGTAGCCCCCCTCACTCCACCGCCGCCATAACCTCGTCGACGCCGCCATCGGCCATCTGTGCCAAGTCGTCCTGGTACTTGAGCAGGACGCCCAGCGTACGGTGGGCCGTCTCCCGGTCGAGCGTGTGCCGGTCAAGCGCCATCAGCGCCCGGGTCCAATCCAGCGTCTCCGCCACACCGGGCTTCTTGAACAGCTCCAGCTCCCGCACTTTCTGCACGAAGGTCACCACCTGTACGCTGAGTTGCTCGGGCGCCTCCGGAACCCGCGAGACGAGGATCTCCAGCTCGCGCGCCGCGTTGGGATAGTCGATCCAGTGATAGATGCAGCGGCGCTTGAGCGCGTCGTGAATCTCGCGCGTCCGGTTCGAGGTGATGACGACGTGGGGGGGCTCGGCAGCGGTCACCGTTCCCAGCTCGGGGATCGTGATCTGGTAGTCCGAAAGGACCTCGAGCAGGTAGGCCTCGAAGGGTTCGTCGGTGCGGTCGAGTTCGTCGATCAGCAGCACCGGGGCCACACCGTCTGCAGGATCGAGCGCCGAAAGCAGGGGACGCCGGATGAGGAAGTCATCAGAGAAGACATCGCGGGCGAGGTTCGTCGTGGCCGATTCCGCGTGGCCGGAAGTTGTGTCACCCCCCTCGGCCGCCCGGATGTGGATCATCTGTTTCGCATAGTTCCACTCGTAGGCGGCCGATGCGAGATCCAGTCCCTCGTAGCACTGCAACCGGATCAGCGGACGGCGGAGCGCCGCGGCCAGAGTCTTCGCGACCTCGGTCTTGCCCACTCCGGCCTCGCCCTCGAGCAGAAGCGGACGCCCCAACTGCAGCGAAAGGAAGAGCGCGGTGCCGAGTCCGATGTCGGCTACGTAGCCCTGGCCGCGCAACATCGCGACCGAGTCGTCGACGGACCCGGGCGCAACGAGGGGGCGCGGGTTGCTCCTCACGGGCCCCGCGCCCCTCTCGTCATTCCCGACTGGACCGGGCTGTCGCCGGAGCCCGCTATCCGCAGGCCTCCACGGCGCGCTTGGCCATCACGGTCACCAGGTGCGCCCGGTATTCGGGCCCGGCCGCCGTATCCGACAGCATCCCGTCGGACGACACCGAGATCCCGGCTACCGCATCGGCGCTGAACGAGTCCGCCAGCGCGGCCTCCATCTCGCCCACCCTGAACACGCCGTCGCCCGACGCGCCCGTCACGGCCACCCGCACCCCGGCGGGCCCGTCCGCGACCATCACTCCCGCCACCGCGTACTTCGAGGCAGGGTTGGCGAACTTCGCGTAAGCTGCGCGCGCCGGCACCGGAAACCGCACGGCAGTGATCACCTCGTCCTCCTCCAGCGGCGTCATGAACATGCCCTGGAAGAAGTCGTCGGCACCGACCTCGCGCCGGTCGGTCACGATCGTCGCGCCCAGCGCCACGCAGGCCGCCGGGTAGTCCGCGGCGGGGTCGTTATGCGCCACCGACCCCCCGATCGTCCCCGCGTTCCTCACCTGCGCGTCTCCGATCCCGTCGGCCATCGCCGCCAGCGCCGGAATCCGGCCCTGCACGATCCCCGACCCGGCCACCTGCGCGTGGGTGCACATCGCCCCCACCGTAACCGAGTCGCCACCGTCGGCGATATCCGCCAACCCCGGCACGCCCGCCAGCGACACCAGGTCGGTCGGCGCGGCCAGGTTCAGCTTCATGACCGGCAGAATGCTCTGCCCGCCAGCGATCACCTTTCCGCCCTCGGCGCCACGAAGGGCAGCAAGAGCATCATTCAACGAACTCGGTGCGTGGTATGTGAAATCGTTCACAATGTTCTCCGATCAGCCCTGGGCCTGCTGAATCGCCTGCCACACCCTCTGGGAGGTGGCGGGCATCGTCATGTCGTCCACGCCGAGCGGGCGCAGCGCGTCGATCACCGCGTTGATCACCGCCGGGGGTATGCCGATCGACCCGACTTCGCCGACCCCCTTGGCCCCGAGCGGGTTATGGGTGCAGAGCGTCGTGTTGTGGTTGATGCTGAAGTTCGGCAGGTCGGCCGCGCGCGGCATCGTGTAGTTCATGTACGATCCCGTCTCGAGCTGCCCGTCGTCCTGGTAGCGGCAGTCCTCCATCAGCGCCTGACCGATCCCGTGCGCGAGCCCGCCGTGCAGCTGGCCGGCCACGATCATCGGGTTGATGATCCGCCCGACGTCGTCGGACCCGGTCACCGCGACCAGGTCCACCACGCCCGTCTCCGGGTCCACCTCGACCTCGGCGACGTGCGTCCCCGCCGGGAAGGTAAAGTTGAGCGGATCGTAGAAGGCGGTCTCCTCGAGCCCGGGCTCCAGCCCCTCGGGGTAGTTGTGCGGCACGTAGGCCGTCAGCGCCACATCACCCAGCGAGGTCGACCGGTCCGTCCCGGCCACCGTAAAGGACCCGTTCTCGAACTCGATGTCCTCGACCGAAGCCTCCAGCAGGTGCGCGGCGATCTTCTTGCCCTTCTCGATCACCTTCTCGACGGCCAGGTAGATCGCGGTCCCGCCCACCGCCAGCGAGCGCGACCCGTAGGTCCCCATCCCGAACGGGATCTTCGCCGAGTCCCCGTGCACCACGTCCACCGCGTTGAAGTCGACCCCGAGCATGTCGGAGACAATCTGCGCGAAGGTGGTTTCATGCCCCTGACCATGGCTGTGCGATCCGGTGAAGACCGAAACCGAGCCTGTCGGATGGACCCTCACGCTGCCCGACTCGTACAGCCCGGCCCGCGCGCCCAGCGACCCCACCACCGCCGAGGGCGCGATCCCGCACGCCTCGATGAAGGTGGAGATCCCGATTCCGCGGCACTTCCCGCGCGCCTCCGCCTCCGCCCGCCGCGCCTCGAACCCCGCCCAGTCCGACGCCTCCAGCGCCAGGTCCAGCGTGGCGTCGTAGTCACCCTGGTCGTACTGTAGCGCGACCGGCGTCTGGTATGGAAACTCGCGGACAAAGTTCTTGCGCCGAATCTCCACCCGGTCCATCCCGAGTTCCACGGCCGCCTTGTCCACCAGCCGCTCGAGCAGGTACGTCGCCTCGGGCCGCCCCGCCCCACGCAGCGCGTCGACCGGCACCGTGTTGGTGAAGAACGACTTGACCTCGCAGTAGACCGCCGGCGTCGTGTACGGTCCCGCGAAGAGAATGCCGTACAGGTACGTCGGCACGCAGGTCGCAAAGGTCGACAGGTACGCGCCCAGATTGGCCTTGGTGGAAACGTGCAGCCCCTGGAAGTTGCCGTCCGCGTCCAGCGCCAGCCGCGCCGTGCTGATGTGATCCCGCCCGTGCGTGTCCGACTTGAAGGCGTCGATCCGCTCGCACGTCCACTTCACCGGCCGTCCCAGCTGCCCCGCGGTCCAGGTCAGAATCGCCTCTTCCGCATAGTGCGGGATCTTCGAGCCGAACCCGCCGCCCACGTCCGGAGCGATGATCCGCAGCTTGTGTTCCGGCAGCCCGAGCACGAACGCGCCGAGGAGCAGCCGGATCAGGTGGGGGTTTTGACTTGTGGTATAGAGGGTGTAGTCCTCGGTTGCGGGGTCGTAGTTCGCAATGGCGGCACGCGGCTCGATCGCGTTGGGAATGAGTCGGTTGTTGACCACGTCGATCGAGACCACATGCGTGGCTCCCTCGAACGCCGCGTCGGTGGCGCCCTTGTCGCCCACTTCCCAGTCGTAACAGACGTTGCCCGCCGCCTCGTCGTGGACCAGCGCCGCCCCTTCGGCCTCGGCCGCCTCGATCGACGCCACCGCGGGAAGGTCCTGGTAGTCCACATCGATCAGGTTGGCGGCGTCCTTCGCCTGCTCCCTCGTCTCGGCCACGACGATCGCGACGCAGTCACCCACATGCCGCACCTTGCCGATCGCCAGCGCCGGATGCCTTGGCTCGACCATGGCCGACCCGTCCTTGCTGTGGATCAGCCACCCCGTCGGGATGCCGCCCACGCCCTCCATGTCCTTGCCGGTGAAGACCGCGTGCACACCCGCCGCCGCCGTCGCTGCGCTCGTGTCGATCCCGCCGATGTTCGCGTGCGCCACCGGCGACCTCAGGATGTACCCGTACAGCTGCCCGGGCAGATTGATGTCGTCGGTGTAGCGGCCTCTTCCGGTGAGGAAGCGCTGGTCTTCCTTCCGCTTGACCGATGCGCCGATCCCTGAACCGTTCGCACTCATGACCCACCTCCCATGGCCTGGGCGCCCGCCCGCACGGCCTTGACGATGTTGTGGTAGCCGGTGCAGCGGCAGAGGTTGCCCTCCAGCCACTCACGGACCTCGTGCTCGCTCGGATCCGGGTTCTGGTTGGCCAGATCCACTGCGCTCAGCACCATGCCCGGCGTACAGAACCCGCACTGGAGCCCGTGATGCTCGCGGAAGGCCTCCTGCATGGGGTGCAGGTCGGTGCCGTTGGCGAGCCCCTCGATCGTGGTGACCTCCGCCCCGTCCGCCTGAACCGCGAGACAGGTGCAGCTCTTCACGGACGTGCCGTTCACGTGGACCACGCACGCGCCGCACTGGCTCGTGTCGCATCCGACGTGGGTTCCGGTAAGACCGAGATGTTCGCGCAGGAAATCGACGAGGAGCGTTCGGCCCTCGACGGTTCCCGAACGCTCCATCCCGTTCACGGTCATTGTGACGGTTGGCATGGGCGCCTCCGGGGTGGGGGAGTGGGTAGGCGGAACAGAATGGCAAGGGGTGCGCAGGTGCGCAAGCAATGAGGGCGGCGGTAAGATTCGCACCCGAAGCGGGAATCTCGAATCGGAGGCGGAATATGTACGGGAACCTCATCGAACTGCGCGGTGATCTAACCGCCAGGAGCAGCTGGGAACGCGTTCAAATTGCGTCCGCCGGAGGTGAGGGTTCGATCGACGAAGCCCGCTTGCAAGAACTGTTGTTCCGGCACGCGGACTTCCTGCCTCTCGGTGAGATTGACCCTGCGTATGAGGACGCGGTTCCAATCTGCATGGAGCTCGGTACGCGCGCTGGGTCCGCCGATGCGCGGTACCTGACCGCAGTCCTTGACACCCCGCGCAGTCATGACATACTTGCCGTGAAAGGACCGGATCCGCCGGGATGTTCCAGGGAGCATGAGGAATGATTCAAGCGTTGGAGGTCAGGGCGTGTGAGGGGCTGAGGATTTGGCTCAGGTTCTCCGACGGGTCTGCGGGCGAGGTCGATCTGTCGGACCTCGCTGGCCGGGGTGTGTTCCGGGCCTGGGACCGCGGTGGAGTCTTCGAGGGGGTCCATGTCGCTCCACACGGTGCGGTCGCGTGGAACGACGAAATCGAGCTTTGCGCCGACTCCCTCTACCTTGAATTGACGGGCAAGTCGGTGGAAGAGGTGTTCCCGGGGCTTCGCGCCGGGACCTGACCGCCGGGCTGACCGACCTTAGGGCGATGGCTATCGCGGTGCGCGAGACCAGGCTCCACCGGAGAGCGCAGGACGACTGAACCGAGCGTTCTCCCCTTTGACACCAGGGTAGTCGCGTCCCGGGCCATGGGCGCAGAACCGCTCCCAGCGTACCCCCCCCACTTGCGACCGCGCCCCCAGCTGCCAGCTTTCGGACTTCATCGACCACGCCGTCCTACCAAAGCCCGGAGCCCAAGCCGATGTCTCGCCCCACCCGATCCAGTCCCCGGCATCCCCTGTCCACCCTCGCGGCCCTGCGGCACCCGCTCGCCATCGCCATCGCGGCCCTCACCACCGTGCTCGCCGCCCCCACCCCCACCCAGGCCCAGGGCACCCGCTTCCTGCGCCAACCCGACGTGAGCGCCTCGCACATCGTATTCACCCACGCCAACGACCTGTGCTGGCCGGGCGGGACGGCGGCAACGCGACGCGCCTCACCAGTTCGGAGGGCGCCGAGACCGACGCCGCCGTCAGCCCGGACGGGCGCTGGATCGCGTTTTCCGGCCAGTACGGCGGCAACACGGATGTCTACCTCATGCCGGCCGAAGGCGGACAGCCCGAGCGGCTCACCTGGCACCCGTCCGCGGATGTCGTGCAGGGCTGGACTCCCGACGGCGACATCCTCTTTCAGTCGGGGCGCGATGGCGTCCCCACGCAGCTCTGGAAGTTCTATACGGTCTCGCCCGACGGCGGTCTGCCTGCGCCCCTCGCGCTGCCCCAGGCCTACCTGGGCGGCATGTCCGCCGACGGCGCCCACATCGCCTACCAGGAGATCGGCTATTGGGACCCCGAGTGGCGCAACTACCGCGGCGGCCAGGCGCAGCCGATCGGAATCGTTTCCACCTCCGGCTGGGAGCGCACCACGCCGCCGTGGGAGGGCGAGCGCCAGATGGACCCCGTGTGGATGGACGGCGTCGTCTACTACATGTCGGAGCGGGACTGGGCCAGCAACGTGTGGTCGTTCGACCCGGGGACCGGCACCGAGCGCCAGCTCACGCGTCACGCCGACTTCGACGTGAAGTCCCTCGGCGCGGGCGACGGGGTGGTCGTCTACGAGCAGGCCGGCTACCTGCACGAGATCGATCCGGCCAGCGGTGCCTCGCGCCAGCTCGTCATCGACGCGACCGGCGACATGAACTGGTCGCGCACCCGCTGGGAGGCGGTTCCCGCAGCCCAGCTCCGCGACGCCCGCCTCTCCCCCACCGGCAAACGGGCGCTCCTTGAATGGCGCGGCGAGATCTTCAGCGTGCCCGCCGAGGACGGTTCCTGGCGCAACCTGACCCGCAGCCCCGGCGTGGCGGATCGTCACCCCGTATGGTCGCCCGACGGGTCCCGCATCGCCTGGTTCAACGACGACGGCGACGAGTACGGGCTGGTGATCGCCGGACAGGACGGGGCGAACCCGCGCCGTATCGAGATCCCCGAGCCGTCCTTCTACTTCCGTCCCGAATGGTCCCCCGACGGGGCCCGGCTGGCCTTCACCGACACCCACTACCGGGTGCTGGTGCTGGACGTGGAGTCGGGTGAGGTGGAGCACGTCGACACCGACCGCTTCGCGCACCCGGAGCGCTCGATGAACCCCGTGTGGTCTCCCGACTCGCGGTGGATCGCGTACGCCCGGCGCCTCGACAACCAGTTGCGCGCGATCTTCGTGCACGACACCGAATCCGGGGAGACGCACCAGCTCACCGACGGCATGTCCGACGCGATCACGCCGGTGTGGGACGAGTCCGGCAAGTACCTCTACTTCCTCGCCTCTACCGACTACGCCCTCAACACCGGCTGGCTGGACATGACGTCCTATGACCGGCCGGTCACCCGCACCCTGTACCTCGCGCTGCTCAGCGCCGACGAGCCCTCGCCCTTCCTGCCGCGCAGCGACGAGGAAGCCGGCAGCGCCGGGGCGGAGAGCGCCGAAGAGGGGGACGCCGAGGACGGTGGCGAGGACGCCCAGGGCAGCGACGACGCGCCCGACGTGATCATCGACTTCGACGGGCTGGCCGACCGCATCATCGACGCCCCGGGACTCGACACGGAGGACTACGCGGGGCTGGCCCCGGGGCCGTCCGGAACGGTCTTCGTCCTGCAGGGCGGCGGCTTCGGCGGCGGCGCCGTGCTCAAGTACTCCATCGAGGAGCGCGAGGCGGAGGACTTCCTGGAAAGGGGCGGGCGTCTCGCCGTCTCCCACGACCGCGGCAGCCTGCTCTACTACAGCGGGGGCTGGAACATCATCAGCACGGCCCGTCCGCCCTCGGGCCGCGATGGCGCGCTCGACCTCGCGAACCTGCGTGTGCGGGTGGAGCCCCGTGCCGAGTACGCGCAGATGCTCCGCGACGGCTGGCGGTTCATGCGCGACTTCCTCTACGTGGACAACCAGCACGGAGCCCCGTGGGACGACGTCTGGGACTGGTACGCGGCGTGGCTCCCGGACGTGCGGCACCGCTCCGACTTCAACCACCTGCTCGACATGCTCTCGGGCGAGATCGCGGTCGGTCACTCCTACGTGCGCGGCGGCGACTACCCGGATCTGGACAACCCCCGCACTGGTCTGCTCGGCGCCGATCTGGTCGAGGAGGACGGGTTCTACCGCATCGCGCGCATCTACGACGGAGGCGACTGGACGCCGGGTCTGTCCGGCCCGCTCTCCCATCCGGGAATGGACGTGCACGAGGGTGACTATCTGCTCGCGATCGACGGCGCCGAACTGCGCGCCCCGACCAACCCGTTCCGGCTCCTCGAAGGGACGGCCGGCCGCGCGATCACGCTGACCGTGGTCTCCTCACCCTCCGCCGAGGACGCACGCGACATCGTGGTCGAGCCGACCGCCAGCGAAGGCAATTTGCGACGCTGGGCCTGGGTCGAGGCCAATCAAGCCCGCGTCGACGAGATGAGTGGCGGACGGCTCGCCTATGTCTGGCTCCCCAACACCGGCCAGGGCGGCTACCAGTACTTCAACCGCATGTTCTACGCCCAGCAAGACCGCGAGGGAGCGGTCATCGACGAGCGCAACAACGGCGGAGGATCGGCCGCCGACTACATCGTGGACATTCTCGACCGCGAACTCACCGGCTACTTCAACTCCCGCGCCGGCGACCGCAAGCCGTGGACCCAGCCGATGGCGGGCCTCTTCGGACCCAAGGTGATGGTGATCAACGAGCGCGCCGGGTCGGGAGGCGACCTGCTGCCCTACCTGTTCCGCTTCCGCGAGGTCGGCCCGCTGGTGGGCACCAAGACGTGGGGCGGCCTGGTTGGCACCTGGGACACCCCGCCGCTCATCGACGGGGGCGGCTTTGTCGCGCCCCGTGGCGGCTTCTTCGACGTGAACGGCGAGTGGGCAGTCGAGGCCGAGGGTGTGGCCCCTGACATCGAGGTGCGCAACGACCCTGCGCCGGTCATCGCCGGGGGCGACCCGCAACTGGAAGCGGCCGTGCACGAGGCACTGCGCCTGCTCGAAAACGGTGGAAGGGTGACCTTCGAGAACGAGCCCCCGCCCCCGGTCCGCTGGCGCCGTCCCGGAGGGAGTCGGTGAGGGCCGAACTGGACGGCTCTGCGGCCAGGCCGTAAGTCCACAGTTCAGACGCACGATACCATCACGCCAGGAAAGGACGATTCATGAAACGCTGGGGACTGTTTCTGCTGCGAGTGACCACGGGCTGGCTGCTCGTCATGTGGGGACTCGACAAGCTGGTCAACGTCGAGCACGGCCAGAGGGTGGCCGAGGCCTTCTATCTGGGCATCGGCTCGCAGGCCATAGTCCAGAACATATTCGGTGTCCTCCAGATCATCCTGGGTGCGCTGGTGGTCCTCGGCCTCTGGCGGAAGCGCGCCTACCCGGTGGCGTTCGTCGTCGTGCTGATCACGGCGCTCGGCGTCTGGAAGTCCATCATCGATCCCTGGGGCTGGTTCCTGGAGGGTTCGAACGTGCTTTTCTACCCGTCGGCGATCATCGCCGCGGCGGCCCTGCTCCTGTGGGGGACGATCGACGAGGACGAGATGGCACTGGATGCAAAGATGGGTGGGGGCCATGGCTAGCCGCCTGGACATCATAGTGCGGCTAATGTCCGCGTTGGCCCGCAAGGCCCGCCGGCCCCGGGAGCCCTCCGTACGCCCCGACGGCTTCCCCGTCTTCGACGTGGGGGACGACGCACCACCACTCACCTGCGAGATGGTTCGGAACGCCCTCGAGGGGATCTGACAAAGCTCCTCGGCGACTGAAGCATGCCGCAACGCCGCTCTCTGGTTGGCCCAATCGCCCACCCCACCATATAATGTCAGCCAGATTACCGGCCCCGCCCTTATTCCGGAGTGAGGTGCAGATCGATGCTGGATGCTGAAATCATTCAATCGAGAAGAGGCGGATTCACCCGCCGCAAGTTCATCAAGGGGGTGATCGCCGCGGGCGCCACCGCTTCCGCCGCGGGATACCTGTTCCGCGAGAGCGGGGTGCTCACGCCGATGCTGTCGGCTCAGGGCGCCGTCGAGCGGCTCGTGACCCTCAACGTCAACGGCCAGCAGCGCCGCGTGGACGTTCCAAAGCACGAGACGCTCGCCATGACGCTGCGCTACCAGCTCGGCCTCACCGGCACGAAGCTCGGGTGCGACCGGGCCGAGTGCGGCGCATGCACCGTGCTACTCGACGGCACGACGCACTACGGCTGCTCGATCCTGACGCACACCGTGCGCGGCCGCGAGGTCACGACGATCGAGGGGCTGGAGAGCGACGGCGAGCTCCATCCGGTGCAGCAGGCAGTCATCGACGAGGGCGGCTTCCAGTGCGCCTTTTGCGCTCCCGGCTTCACGATGAGCATGGTCGGCATGCTGTCGAAGAACCCGGCCCCGACCCGCGAAGAGGCGGCGGTGGCGCTTTCGGGCAACCTCTGCCGCTGCGGCGACTACGACAAGATCCTGAACACCGCGATGCGGGCGGCCGAGCTGTCCCGCTCCCGGGCCTGAGAGGAGAATCGAGATGGCTGAGAACGTAATCGGCACCGACATCTCCCCACCGGATCTTCGAGCGAAGATCACGGGACGGGCGCGTTACGCCGAAGACTTCCGCGCAGAGGGCATGGTCTTCGCGAAGCTCCTGCTGAGCCCCATGCCGCACGCGCGGGTCCGCAGCGTCGACACCAGCAGGGCCGAAGCGATGGAGGGCGTGCTGGGGATTCTGAGGGCGTCGGAGCTGCCCGTGCAGGAGCAGGGGATAGGAGAAGCCGCGTTGACGGACGAGCCCAAGTACGAGGGTGAGCCGATCCTCGCGGTGGCGGCCGTGGACGAGACCACCGCGGCAGCCGCGGTGGAAGCGATCCGGGTCGACCTCGAACCGCTTCCCTTCGTCCTCGATCCGCTGGAGAGCCTCCGCGAGGGCGGACCCGACGCGCGCCTCGACGGCAACGTCGGCGGCCGCGGCGAAGCGCTCACCCTGAAGTGGCCGGACTCGGTCTTCGACGAAGCCGGGCCGGACAGGCTCCCCATGGGCGAGCCGGCGGCCGAATGGACCATCGGCGACGTGGACGCGGCCTTCGCGGACGCGGCGGTGATCGTCGAGGAGACGATCGTCCACCAGTCGGTCACGCATCACCCGATGGAGCCGCGTTCCTGCATGGCGTACTGGCAGAACGGGAAGCTCTTCCTGCACGGCTCGACGCAGTCCACCGAGCGCGCTCGCGGCGCCGTTGCCGCCATGGCCGGGATCGACATCGAAGACGTAGTGATGATCGGCGAGTACTGCGGCGGCGGCTTCGGCAGCAAGATCTCGGG